>ENA-OOWN01000025-OOWN01000025.1-human-gut-metagenome-genome-assembly--contig:-NODE-25-length-128615-cov-146.403866_pt1 | contig 128615 bp, 108 predicted proteins | sample MGYA00241406_ERZ501319 | MGnify/ENA primary metagenome ERZ501319 (study PRJEB25962, sample SAMEA2042734) | human gut metagenome | biome: human gut; feature: human-associated habitat; material... | reverse complement strand
ACTATTTATTTTCAATGTTCTTATTTAAAAATTAATATCTAAAATGGATATAATTAATACAGAATTTTTGTTAAATATAATTTAAAGGAGCATATAATGAGAATTTTATCTTTTAACGTAAACTCATTACGAGCAATATTTAAGAAAGAAAATATTTGCGATACTCTTAATTTCGAAGATACTATTAAAAAATACAATCCAGATGTTGTTCTTTTCCAAGAAACAAAGTTTTCTAACTATGAAGATAACCCAATCAATTTACCTGAATATGAAAATTACATTTTCTTATCAACAGCTAAAAAGGGTTATTCCGGAACAATGATCATGACTAAAATCAAGCCATTAAGCGTTGAATATGGAATTGAAGGATTCGATGATGAAGGTAGAACAATTATCGTCGAATATGAAAATTGCTATGTAATCGATAGTTATTCACCAAATGTTAAAGAAGATCTTTCAAGAATTCCATACAGAATGGATTACGATTTAGCATTGTCAAATAAAATAAAACAGTTGTCAAAGAACAAGCCATGTATCTTATGCGGCGATTTAAACGTTGCACCTGAAAATATTGATATTAAAAACTACAAAGCAAACAGAGGTAAAGCAGGTTTCACCGATGAAGAAAGAGATTCTTTCAAGAAAATTCTTGCAAATGCCTCATTAGTTGATAGCTTCCGTTATCTTTATCCTGAAAAAGTCATGTACTCTTGGTGGAGTTATCGTTTCCACGCTAGAGAGAAGAATACTGGTTGGAGAATCGATCATATTCTTGTTTCCGACTCAATCAAAGATAAAATTCAAGAAGTTACATACTTAAATGAAGTTTTCGGTAGTGATCACTGCCCAGCAATGATTGATTTGGATATTTAAAATGACTAAATTTGTAATTATTTGCGATACAGCTGTCGAATTTTATGATGAGTACAAGACAGATGAAGTAGTCTTTGTTCCAACAGAAATCGATGTTGATGGTAAAAGATATTTAAAAGATATCGATGATAAAGAAATTTCATTGAATACTTTCTACAAATATCTTAATAATGAGCGTGAAACTAAGACTAATTTCATCTATCCAAAGCTTTTTATTGAAACTGCAACTAAGTATCTTAAAAATGACTATGATGTCCTCTTTTTAACTTGTTCAAATAAACTTTCTGGCAATTATTATTCAACATTAGTCGCTAAAGATTATTTGCTTAAAGTCTTCTCCAAAAAGAAGATTTGCTGCATAAATTCTTTTGGATTTTCCTCAAAAGAATACTTAGTTTTAAAGACAATTATGAAGTTACAAAGTGAAAATAAAGAAGTTAATGAGGTTGAAAAATTAATCAGTGACGAAATCAATGAAAACCTTTATCAACAGATTACTCTCTGCAACTCAATTGATAGATTAGCTAACTCCAATCGTATTCCAAAATCCTGCACAGACTTTTCTACATTTTTAAATAATAAGCCAATTTATCAAACCACACAGAATGGTTCGATAAGTTTATTAAGAAAAGTTAGAGGGTGGAATAAACTTGTCGATTCTGCATTTTTAATTCTTGAAAAAGAAAATGAAGAAAACAAGATCGCAGAGATAGCAATCTCATACACTTTTAATAAAATGGACGCTGTCAATCTTGCAAATAAGATTATTAGCAAATTTAAATTAACCAATACATCAATCAATCCAATGTCGATTTTAGTAAGTTCATACACCGACTTAAACAGCATTTCAATCGCATGGAAACGTATAAAAAAGTAATAAATTTAGGAGAAATAAAGAATGGATAAAATTAAATTCTTTGCATTAGGTGGTTTAGACGAAGAAGGTAAAAACTGTTACTGTATCGAAATCAACAATGATATTTTCGTTATTGAAGCAGGTCTTAAATACGCCCCAAGTTCTCAATTAGGTGTTGATTATCATATTCCAGATAATAGTTACCTCATTGAAAATAAGAGCAGAATCAAAGCTTATATCATCTCTCACGCTCATGATGATCAGTTTGGTGCAATCTACAATTTTTTAGAAACTGCACCTGCACCAGTTTATTGTTCTGATACAACTTTGAGCTTAATCAGATATGAATACAAGAAGAAATATAAACAAGATTTCAGATACAAATATGTCTTAGTTGAACCAAGTTCCGACATCAGTATTGCCGGCAGAAAGTTTAAATTTTTCTCAACCACACACTCAGCATCCCACTCTTTCGGCTTTGCAATCGAAACAGATCAAGGTAATATTGTTTACACTGGAGATTTCATCTCAGATTTTGCTTCATTACCTAACTTCCATTTCGATTTCACAAAGCTTACTCAACTTGGATACAACGAGAAAACTTTCATACTTTTATGCGAATCAACCGCTGCAAATTTGGAAGGTATCTCCTCACCAAAACACAAAGTTAAACACCTTATCGAGAAATATTTCCAAAATAACGAAGGTAAAATCTATGTTGCTACTTACACACAACATATCTATAACCTTGAGGAAATCATCTCTTTAGTTATCGAATACAAGAAGAAACTTCTTATCGTAGATAATAACTTCAAAACACTCATTCAATACCTTAATAGCAGCAATAACCTCATGATTCCTAAGGAAAATATTGTTGAATTGGAAGATCTTCCTAAGAATAAGAATGAAGATATTGTCGTTCTCTTAACAGGAAACGGTGAAGATATTTACTCTTTGATTAAATCCGTTACTCATGATGAAATTAAAGGTATTCATATCGATGAAAAGGATACTTTCATCTTAAATTGTCCATCAGTACCTGGTACTGAAGTTATCTATTATGATGCAGTTGACTCGGTTTATCAAACAAACTGCAAAGTCTTCAATATCACAAGAAAGATTCTTTCTTCCATGCATGCTCAAAAAGAAGATATCAAGATGATTTTATCAATTTTAAGACCTAAGTATTACATTCCAGTCAAAGGTGAATACAGAAAACTCATGGCAAATGCAAAAATTGCCTTGAACATGAATATCGGTTTGAATCATACCAACACATTCATCCTTGATAATGGTGATGTCTTAACCTTTGAAAACGGCAAAGTTACTCCTAAGACTGACAAAGTTAAAACCGGTGACTTACTTGTTGAAGGTTTATCAGTTGGTGATGTAAATACCACCATCTTAAACGAAAGAACAAGAATGAGCCAGGATGGTATCATCATCTTAGGAATCGCAGTTTCAATTTCAAAAGCTCAAATTGTTTCTTTACCAGACATTCAAATGAGAGGTTGTTTATATTTGAAAGATAGTGAAGAGCAAGTCAAGCGAATCAATGAAATTTTCTTCAATACAATTAAGAATATGTTCACCTACAAAAATATTCGTGCCGAAGATATCGAAGTCAAGATTGAAGAATCAATCAGAAAATACATGAATAAGGAACTTAACAAAGATCCTATCATCACCGCAAATGTTTTTGATATCGATAGAGTCAAAATCATCTCTTAAAGCATTTTTTACACAAGTCTAATATGTTAAAATAAATCAAAAGGAAGGTTATTAATATTATGAATTATGCAAAATATATTGACCATACTCTTTTAAAAGCAGATGCTACCATCAAAGAGATTACAAAGTTATGTGAAGAAGCAAGACAATATGGTTTCATGTCTGTCTGCATCAACCCAAGTTACATTCCTTTATGCAAAGAATTATTAAAAGGTAGTGAAGTTAAAGTTTGTACTGTCGTCGGTTTCCCACTTGGTATGATGGCAAGTTCAGCAAAAGCTTTTGAAACAAAGCAAGCTTTATTAGATGGTGCTGATGAAATTGATATGGTTATCAACATCGGTAAGTTAAAAGATAAAGAATATGACTACGTCAAAGCAGAAATTGCTGAGCTCAAGCATATCTGCAAGGACAAAGTCTTAAAAGTTATCATTGAAACATGTTTATTAACCGATGAAGAAAAGGTTAAAGCCTGTCAATTAGCAAAAGAAGCAGGTGCAGACTTTGTTAAAACTTCAACTGGTTTCTCCAAAGGTGGCGCAGTTGCTTCCGACATCAAATTGATGAGAGAAACAGTCGGTCTTGAAATGGGTGTTAAAGCCAGTGGTGGCGTTTCAACATTCGATGATATGTTAAAGATGATTGAAAATGGTGCTACCCGTATCGGTACATCACACGGTGTTGACATCATGAAAGATGTCAAGTAATTCCTCCTTTCACCCTATATATCGCATGGACTTCTAAAAAATTAAAAAATATTTTTAGTAATTTAAAAAAATTGTTATTTTTAACCAATTTTATCCAAAATTTCACGAGACTTTCACGACTAATTTTTAGTTGCTTTTAAAGTTTCGATATACTAAAATTAATAAGCATTTAAAGAAAGGATTTTGTATGGCTCAAATTAAATCACAAAAGAAGAGAATCATCACCAATGAAAAAGCTAACAAAGCCAATTCTTCATACAAATCTATGATGCGTACCGCAATGAAGAAGGTTGTTAAAGCTGTTGATGAAAAGAATTTGGAATTAGCTAAAGAAAGATTATCTGTTGCCGTTAAATTGATCGATAAATCAGTCAGCAAAGGCATTCAACACCAAAATACAGCTAATAGACAAAAAACTACTCTTTACAGATTAGTTAACGAATTAGCAAACGCCTAATTCTTCAATTAATTAAGTAATAAATTCAGCTATGAAAATAGCTGTTTTTTTGTTCAAAAAAATCTTCATATTTCTATGAAGATTAGTATAAGTAATTTCCTGAAAAACTTGCGATGAATAGTTCTAGGGCTGAAAATGGATTGAATCCGTTGAATTTACAGTCTTCTTCAAGTCTGGATAAATCGGCTAAGATCTTAACTAAATTCTCGTAAGATACATCTTTAACATCCATCATTGAATATTTTACACGATACTTATTCTTTACGTTAAGAGCAATCTGCATCCTTTCTAAAGATACATGCTTATTGGTAAGAAACTTAACTCGAGCCATGAATAAAAAAGAATAATAAAGTGCAGAAATAATACCGTAAACTTGATTGCCTAATTGAACTAAATCGTAGTAAGCATGTAAGGCTTTATCAGTTTCACCTTTAATTAAATTCTGTCCGATAGCAAAAATCTTATCTTCCAATGGCTTATAGACCATCTCTTCAACATCGATAATTGTGATGTTGTCGGTAAATGTCATAAGCTTTTTGAGGTTGTTATCTAATAAAAGGAAATCAACAACTCCAGCAGGATTTTTACATCTTGCAATAAGTTCTTTCACTGCTTCGACAGAGATTTTTTTATTCTCATTTTTGACCTTGGAATTGATAGTCATAATGAGTTCTTCATCGGATAATAAATCGACATGGATAAAATTGACCTTAGCTTCAACCATCTTTTTGTAGAGAGCATTTTTATCCAAACTACCTTTAACGATGAAATTTAAATCAAGGTTATCGGTATTTGAAGTTAAAAACTTTTCTAGTTCGGCTAAGTCATCTTTATTCTTTTTGACTTTTTCCTTTGAAGTGGAGATAAAATAACAGTTGGATACAATAACTACCTTTGCTTCATAGAAGAAAGTATAGGAACTTGCTTCATTTAAAACTGTTTCCAAAGTATCGTTATATAAATCAAACTTAACTAATTCAACATTTTCGAAGTTTCCGTATTTTTTCTTTAAATCTGAATTGAGTTTATTGGTAGTTAAATAGTTATCTTCTCCAATATAAACATTAATCATTCTTTTCTTCGATTGTGACTGATTCGATGACGACGTCTTCTAATGGTCTATCGTTTTCATCGGTTTTAACTGATGCAATCTTATCTAAGACATCAAAACCTGAGACCATTTGACCGAAAGCGGCATAGTTACCATCTAAGAATGGGCAATCAACATGGCAGATAAAGAATTGGCTAGATGCGGAATCCATAATTTGAGTTCTTGCCATGGAGATAGTACCTCTGACATGCTTATTGATATTTCTGACACCGTTAGCAAGGAATTCACCTTTGATTTCTTGCTTAGAGCCACCCATACCGGTGCCTGTTGGGTCACCGCCTTGAATCATGAAGTCTTTAATAATACGGTGGAAAATAAGGTTTGTGTAGAAACCATCTTTTGCTAATTTAATAAAGTTTTCAACGGTGATAGGTGCATAGGTAGGAAGTAATTCAATTACCATTTCACCGTAATTTTTAACATTGATGTGTGCGTAAATTTTAGCCATAATATCCCTCCTAAACGCTAAATTATTATAACAATATAAACTTATTAAAACTCTTATTTACTTAGTCAAAGAGATGAGTTTATTATTCTCTTTGATAAATTTTTGTTTGTAGAAATATGGATTGTCTCTGAAAATAAATAATAAGTAGAAACCAACTCCAGCTCCTGCAAGACCTTGGAAGATATTTCCAACTAAATCGATATAGATCAAATCTTTGAAGAAAATTACATCTGGAATCATGTACATGACTGCCATGAGTAAACCAGAAACGATGTATGTTAGAACATTTAATTGATAGAACTTACCTTTGAATAATTTCTTGATACCAAGATAGGCAAAACCAGCAACCAAACCTTCAATAAATTTGATAAACACTGTAAATGGAGCATAACTTGCACCATATCCTAAGAATACATCGGATAAGAATCCAGAAACTCCACCAACAATACCGCCAATAAAAGGATTAATAATTGATGCAGTGACCATGATGATACTATCAGATAAATTTAAATATCCTTTTCCACCAGGTAATGGAATGGAAACAAAGTAGGTAATTACTGTGCAAAGTGCAGTTAAAATAGCAGTTAAAGTAAGAAAGTAAATTCTTTTTCTTGTCTTATCTCTAAGTGATAAATTTTTCATTATTTAAGAATTGCTCCTTCTAAATCACGATTTCCGTTATTAAAATCACATGTTGCCATCATCTTTTTGCCTGGACGTTGGAGTAAATCGATATTTACTTGACCATCTTTAAGTTGAAGGATGATATTTTTCTTCTTAGCTAAGATGATTTTGCCAACTTCAGCTTCAACTTTGTCATTTATAACTGTTGCAGCAAAAATCTTTAAGTTTTCTCCGTTAAAATCGAGATAACCACCGATATCATAAGCAAGTGATCTGACGAAATTCACAAAATCGACACATCCTAAATCTAATGAAAGATGCTCTTCTTCTTTAGTTAACATTTTTGTAAATGTTGCTTGAGTTGGGTCTTGGATTTTCTCTTCAAGCTTATTTTCAAAATAAAGTTGTAAATATTTTTCAATAAGTTCACAAGCAGAAACTTTGATTTTATCTTCCATTGAAGTTAAGTTATCTTTTTCATCGATAGGAATTTCAACTTGAGCAAAATAGTTACCAGCATCGCATTCTTTAACCATTTCCATCAAGGTGATTCCAGTAACTTTATCGCCGTTTCTTAAAGCGTATTGAATTGGGTTAGAACCACGATATTTAGGAAGTAAAGATGCATGAACATTCAATGGTCTATACTTTCCTAAAGCAAGTACTTTTGAAGATAAAATTTGACCGTAAGCAAATGTTAAAAGTAAATCTGGTTCAAGTTTTTCAACAAACTCGTAATCTTTATTCAATTTAACTGGTCTATGAAGAGGAATGTTGTATTTCATTGCAACTTCAGAGACAGGACTTGGAACTAATTTATTTCCTCTTTTTCCTTGTTTATCCTCTTTGGATACAACACCGACAATGTTGAATCCTTTTTTGATCATATCTTCCAATAAATATGCAGAGATTTCAGGAGTACCTAAAAATACTATTCTTTCACGCATTCTCTTTTCTCCTTTCTTTTATTGACAAGTGTTAAAACTAACATGACAATATTATAAGCCGACATAAAGCCAAAAGTCACATAAAATAGAATATTTAAAATCTTAAAGCTTCCCGCAAAGTCCAACATACCAAATGGTTTTGCTAAATATGTCATCATATTTGGAAAAACAGAGATTGCTGAGATAAATAAAATAAATGAAATTGCGTTCAATCCAAGTGAAGCAGAATTAACAATAATCTTATGTTTTCCATCGTATAAGAAAAGGAAAACATCGATTGAACATGCAAGTAAAGTCATGAATAAGGCAAAATAGCCAAATGGATATTTACCAGCATTTTTTGTGATTGAAAAATCTAAAACAAATGAGTAAAGCATGAAAAATGATAAAAACATCAATAAGATTGCAAATGGAATCTTGTAGTAACTCATCTTTTCAAGAAGTCTGTAGTTATTTAAAACTGTTTTATCGTAATCTTTCAAGCCAAAATAAATTCCTGTAACTGAGGCAAATAATAAGATAAAACTTAATAATGGATAAAAAATTGCAAAATGATAAGCATGTAACCCATTTTGATAGTTGGACGAATAGAAGCCAACATTGACAAAATACATAATTAAGAATGCTAAATTCAAAACTGCAGATACCGCAGAATTAATTACTAATGCTTTTTTCTTAAACGGTTTAAATTGAGTGTGCCAAATAAAAACAATGAAGGAATATGCTTCAATAAGGCAAAATAAAACTAAACCGATGTACTGACTAAACATCTCATAATCATTAGTGATAACTGAACTGATGAATAAAAATGATGTTCTGAAAATGTAAGATGAATAGATAAATAATAAAGGAATAACAATAAAATCAATAATTATTGTCGAAAGATTGAACTTTTTAGTCATCGTAAGCCACCTTTCTTAATTCGATATCTTGATAAGTGAATTCATCAGCATTTCTAGGAAGATGAATCATCTTATAGCCAATTAAATCATCTTCATGATAGACCAAGTTGGATGATTTAAGTGCATAGGAAAGAATCATCTCTTTCTTGTAGAAAATATCTGAGTAGTTGATATGGTCGTGACCGACAAAAATTGCTTTATTGTTAACACCTAATAAAGTATCGTACATATTTGTTTTCTTGTAGCCGTAACCGATACCTTCGTTATTGTCGTGTTGCCCAGGAGATGAGCAACTTTCCATATCATTTGGATCACAAAGTCTGTAATCTGCGATGGCATCTTCATATTCATAAACTGGAATATGGAAGAAAGTTAAGCCAGGAACGTGGTCTTCTTTTGCTACATCACCATCTTCAAACTCAGCAATCTTATTGATGTGATCAATCTGTTCATCATGAATGACATCATAAGAATAAGTGATTCCAGAATCAGGATAATAAGAATTTGAATCAACAATATAAATACGATAGACAGTTTCATCACCATCCTTTAAATTGATGTAGTAATTTGCATATCCGTAAAGATCATCGTCTTCATAGTCGATGAACATGGCATTATCAGATTTATTCAATAAGTCTTGAAAATAGTAATGATCATAATCACCTTGTTGATCGTGATTTCCAAATGTAACAGCGTATGGAAAATTTAATGAATCAAAAGTTTCAATAAATAAATCCACAACTTCTTTGTTGGCATCAATAAAATTATCGCCATCTAAAACAATAAGATCGATACTTCCGTCTTTTGCTTTTGCATCATCAATCATCTTATTTAAATGATCTTTTTGTTGTTTGACATCCATGATAACTGAAAAATGCATGTCGGATAAAAGCATCAAATTAAATGTGTCGTCACTTCCAAAATCCATCTCTAATCTGTAGTCTGAAATTTGATATGTTTTAGTCATATTCATATCAACACAAGAGGTTAATTGAAGTGAACTTATACTAATTAATGATAATAGTTTAACTAATTTTTTCATGTTTAATATTTTATCAATTTGAACTAGTCAAAATACTTAAAAGGTCGATTTTTTACATATTTTTAACCGTAAATATACGAAAATTAAAAAATGTTTATGTTTTATTCAAATTTAATTTGATAGATAACGTATAATAATTTAAACATATGTCAAAAATAAGAGGTTTCTATGAAAAAAGATCTCAATAACAAAATTACTAGATTTAATCAGGAGATGATTTACAAGGTCACAAACACCTTTATCGATCTCTTAACCAGAAAGAATTTTAACGATATTTCAGTAAAGGAAATTTGTAAAATCACAGATTATCCAAGAGGAACTTTCTACAACTATTTCTTCGATTTGAAAGATTTATTAATCTATGTCTTTTCCTCATGGAAAGAGGATTTGCACCTTGAAGATTTGGATTCAAGTGATAATGATTTCATCTTCCATGTTTTTGATAGACTTTACACATTCTTGGATGATAATAGATACGTCTTTGAAAAAATTATCAATAAGAACAATCTTGAAAGTGCATTTTTCTATGCTTTCAACAGATATTTCAGAGAAGAAATTGCAAATTATATCCAAAAGAATAACTACGAAGATTTAAAAGATCTTCCTATTGAAATTTGTCAAGACTACTATGCAGATGTCATTATCTTAGTCTTGAAATACGCCTTTTTTGTCAACAAAGATACCACTAAAGAAGAAGCTCAAAAATACCTGGTTGAACTTTTACACGTAAATAAGGAATAAGATGCAGTACATTCTAGTTTTAGATCAAGGTACTACCTCGACCAGAGCAATTATTTACGACGATAAAGGCAATATTATTTCAAAAGTACAAGAAACTTTTAAACAAATCTATCCAACTCCTGGATATGTTGAACATGATCCAGCTGATATTATCGGTACCGCAAGAAGTACAATCTCTCAGGCAATCAATAAAGCTCGTATCAAATACTCACAAATTAAAGCCATGGGTATCACAAATCAAAGAGAATCAATTGTCTGTTGGAATAAGGAAACTGGCGAACCAATTTATAATGTCATCGTTTGGCAATGTTCAAGAACAAATGATTATTGTGAAGATTTGAAGAATCAAGGTTATGAAGACTTAATTAAAGAAAAAACCGGTCTTAAAATTGATTCTTACTTTTCCGCTACAAAAATTAAATGGATTTTAGATAACGTTCCAGAAGCAAAAAAGTTGATGACAGAAAATAAACTTTGCGTTGGAACAATTGATACATTTTTGATGTTCAATCTTTCCGGCGGACAAATTTATGCTACTGATTACACCAACGCATCAAGAACAATGTTATTTAACATCCACACTTTAGAGTGGGATGATGATTTATGCAAACTCTTCAATATTGATAAACACATCCTTCCTGAAGTTCATCCTTCCGGTTACTTTTATGGTAAAACTTCTTTGGATATTCTCGGATTGGAAATTCCAATTTGTGCCGTTGCTGGAGACCAACAATCGGCTTTGTTTGGACAGCTTTGCACTTCGGAAAAGCAGTTGAAAGTAACTTATGGAACTGGATGCTTCTTACTTGTTAATACCGGTAGCGAAATTGTTAAATCCAAGAATGGATTACTTTCAACCATGGCTTGTTCACTTGATCAAAAACCTAATTACGCTTTGGAAGGTTCAGTTTTTATCGGTGGAGCATTGGTCCAATGGTTAAGAGATGAATTAAATTTCTTCCCTGATGTAAATCTTAGTGAGGACTTTGCAAATAAAGTTGAAGATACAAATGGAGTTTATATCATCCCAGCATTTGTTGGCATGGGTGCTCCATATTGGAATTCAAATTCAAAGGGTCTAATTACAGGTTTAACTCGTGGTGCAAATAAATATCACATCACTAGAGCATGTCTTGAAGCAATTGATTTCCAAGTTTATGATGTTATCGATGCCATGAAAAAAGACTTTGATGATCAAATTAATGAAATCAAAGTTGATGGCGGAGCATGCGTAAATAATTTCCTCATGCAATTCCAAGCAGATATCTTAAATATACCAATATCTCGACCTCAAAACTATGAAGTTACCAGTTTAGGTGTCTACTATCTTGCCGGTTTAAAGATAAATATTTTCTCTTCGATTGATGAAATTAAGAAAATGGTTAGTAATACAACTGTTTTCAAGCCAAATATTAGTGAACAAAAACGTAAAGAGTTAATTGATGGTTGGCATAAATCTGTCAACCTTGCATTAACATATGAGTGAGTAAGTGTATAAGTACAATACTAAAGAAGAAAATAGTAGAGAAGAAAGTTCTGTCTTACAGTAAATAAAAGTGTGGTTTCTGAAGTGGTAGAAACCTATACTTTTCTCAAACAAGAAGAAATAAATGCAATGATAAACGATGTTGAGAAAGCAATTAAAGATATTGATGAGAAAGGTATACCTCATTCAATTATCTACATGAAAAGATATTAAAGCTACAATTTATCACAATTTTTTCGCATTTTTGATTTGATAAAATATTAGCGGAGATAAACATGAAAAACGCAATTTATGGTCAATCAGGTGGTCCAACATCTGTTATTAATTCATCCGCTTACGGCGTAATTACACAATTAAGAAAATATGCAAAAGATGTCGATAAAATTTTTTGTATGCACTATGGTATCGAAGGTTTTTTGAATGAAAATATTATCGATACTTCAGTCTTTTCTGACAAAGATTTGAAAAAACTTCTTTCAACTCCAGGAGCTGCATTTGGTTCCAACCGTTTCAAACTTAAAAACTTTGAAGATGATGAAGAAACTTATAAAAAGATTTTCGATTTATTCAAAAAATATGAAATAACCTACTTCTTCTATAACGGTGGAAACGATTCAATGGATACTATTGCTAAAATTTCAGCTTATGCAAAGAAAATTAACTATGAACTTTATGCAATCGGTGTTCCAAAAACTATCGATAACGATTTAGTTTATTTTGATCATACCCCAGGTTATGGTTCCGCAATTAAATTTATTGCTAATGCAGTTAGCCAAGTTTATTTTGATGATCATTCCTATAAAAAAGGTAGAGTAAATATTGTTGAAATCATGGGTAGAAATGCAGGATTTTTAACTGCTGGTTCTAAACTTGCTGAGTTAAATGGTGCTGAAGTAGATTTAATCTACGTTCCAGAAAGAAACTTCAATATCGATGAATTCTTAGCAAAAGTCTACGATATCTACAAAGTTAAAAATAGATGTTTAGTTTGTGTTTCTGAAGGTATTCATGATGAAAACAATAAGTTAATTAGCACAGCCAAATCCGAATTTGATTCCTTTGGTCACTCACAACTTGGAGGTGTTGGTGCTTTCTTATCAGATTTAGTTACGCAAAAACTTGGGATTAAATCTAGATACATCGAACTTAGCCTTTTACAAAGAGCAGATACAAATATTATTTCGTCAGTGGATCAAAAAGAAGCAATTCAATGTGGTCGTAAAGCTGTTGATGCTGCAATAAAACACAATACTGGTAAAGTTATCACAATTATCAGAACTTCAAATAATCCTTACAAAGTTAAGTATGAATATACTGACATTGCTAAAGTTGCTTTACAAGAAAAAGTATTACCAGATACTTTCATCAATGAAACTAATGATAATATCACTGATGATTTCATTGAATTTGCAAAACCACTTATCGGTAAAGAAGACGAAAAGTTAATCTTCTCTGCTTTGAAGATTAATAACTAAACTTAATTAAATAAAAATAGAGGTTATGAATCCGATTACTAGGTTCATAACCTCTTTTATTTATCTATTTCGTAAATCATTAAGATTTGGGTTTTCGTTAAACCAAGGATGTTTGAAATTACCCAATGTTGTGTACTTGTATGAATTGAAACCAAAGACATTTGATGAAGCTCTTAACATTGCAACTTTCATAGTTGCATATTTTGCTTCATTGTTTGTTTTGAAATCATCATAACCAAAGTCAACACTTAATCCTAATGAGTAGGTGTAAGGATCAATTTCAAATTCATCTTGGAAGTTAACTGCATTTTGATCATCCATGATAACTTGGGACAAATTCAAACCACCACCCATCTTAAAGATAGCAGGATTGATATAGGTATCTTCACCATACTTGTACATGTCTGAGTTGTGATACTCTTTAAGCAATTTTCTCAAAGGTAAGTAGTCATCATCAGTAATTACAACGTCAATATCATACAAATGACCGTGAAGTTTAATTAAGTTTGCGATATCTTGGCTCAAAATAACTGAATAGTCTAAATCATCAACTTTCTTCCAATCATAGAATCTGTTATCTCCAGTTAAATTGAGTGAAACAGGATAGGAAGTCATACTCATATTGTCTGGATAAACTTGAATGTAAGGGGATAAAAGCATGCCTAACAGACTGGTAATTTCACTTTGCAAATATGAACCGCTTGCCATAGTATCTAAGCAAATAGCAGATAAACCACTATTATCAAAGAATGTGTTATTAATTGTGATAGTTCCATCGTAGTTATAAGAGCCATCTTCTTTAACCATACCCAAAGTGTTAGATAAAGCATCTTTAATATTTCCAAGGTTATTTACAAGTTCATCTTTGGTGTAGATATCTTCCAAACCACCGAAGTGTGCACCACCTGGAGTCTTGAATAATGCACCGTTAGTAAGTAAAGTATCTGCCATGTAATCTTTATTCATCAAGTTGGTAGATTTTGTTAAATATTGCTCTGCACTAACAGGAACACCATTAACATTAATTTGTTTATTCTTATCGATATGATTGTACTTGTTGGAGCCTAATTTAACTAAGTATTCCAAGCAATTTTGAATTAAACAGTTATCGATAACTAAATTATCTGTTGAAAATGCTCTAATAACATTTCTACCATTTTCAAGGATAGAATCTCTAATTAAAACGTTATCAGCCAAGACTTCAACAACTGTTCCAGCATATTCAAGGTTAGTTAAATTATTACCAAACTCACAGTTCTTGATATGAGCATCAATAATTGATGTGTTGTCATTTGTGACAACAAATCCAATATTATCTTGTCCGTAAAGTGCATAAATTGGATATGTTGATGTAGAACCGATATCATCAGCTTTTGTCTTAGGATTACCTAATGAAACAAATAATCTTGGACCTCTGAATAAATCAGTTTTATCCAATTTAGCAGCGTTATCACCAGTTCCATAAACTTCAGATGGATATGCTAAATTATGCAAATTAACAACATAACCATTTCCGTAGAAATCTTTCTTTAAGTTGATTCCTGCTTTAATTGTGTAATCAACTGTATCGTAATTTGCAGGTTTTTCCTTATTCCATTTATCTAAGAAATCATGATTGTATGTTGTTTCAAATGTAAAAATTTCATTGATAAAGTTGAAAATAGGTTTACCATTTTCTTTGTAACCGGTGATATGACCAAATAATTTAGTATCTTCACTCTTGTAGTTACCATTTGAATCAAATGTATTTTCATATGATTCCAAATTAACTCTCATGACAGCAGTTAAACCTTCAGAGTAATTTGTTGCCATCAAAAGATCATCATAACTGTAGATATTAACACCATCTACGACGTTAAAATCTAATACTGAGTAGACATCTTCTTCAAATTTACAGGAAACTTTCAATTGAGCTTCACCAGCTTTCTTGAAGTCAATTGTTCTACTAGTGGTATCAACAGAAATAGTATCAGTAGTAAATTCATACTTTAAATCAGTAATGCTGATACCAAATGTTTCAATTGTATATTGAATTGAACTTTCATTAAGTTCATAGTAAGCATTCTTTTTTGCTTCTTCATATTCCATGTCGTACAAACCGACATAATTTGTATGATCGATACCAGATTGTGAAAAATCTTTCTTGAAATTAACAACAACGCCGCCATTTTCATCGAAAACAATAGCAGTGAACTTCTTACTGACATTACCTTTTTCATTTTGGCAGATAACATCAACTCTACCTCTTGATTTAGGGATAAAGTAGAAATCTTCACCACGTTGTTCAACTCTTGCAACATCAGATTCGCCATCTGTTTTAAAAATTAAGTTGTTGCCTTCAGAAAGTGGGAATTTCTCATTGTAAACGGGTTCTGCTTCCAATTTCACAGCACCATCATCTAAAAGAAATCCTTCGTTACTTCTGTAATTCCAATTGATACCTGTAATATCTGTTTCAATAAGTCTAATGATGTGAGTAGAGGTTACGAAAGCTAAAACTGATACTACAAAAGGAATCAATAGCAAAATTGCAATCGCCTTTTTTCTCATAAGCCACTCCTTAATTTAAACTTAATTAACATCTTATCGATCTTCAAATAGAATATGATTATCAATGTGGTAGATAAAATAAATTCAAGAAGCAAGATGATGCCAAAGTATAAGACTGTTGACATATCTGTTAAAAAAAGTAATACTCCAGAAACTAAAGCGAAAACAACTGGTAATAAGAAATCAATCATGATTGAAACAATTGAGTTTTCATTAGCTGATTTCAAATCGGAAATAACTGAACTGATGTTTAATGAAATTAAAACTAATTCACCGATAAAGAAAAGCATGATTCCTGAAACTGGTTCAATTTCATCAGTAGCAACCAAAATAATTGAAGTTGCAAGATAGGATAAAGATGAAATAAAGAATGGAACTGCCATCTTAATTGTGAATTGAACTTTGGCTGAGATTGGAATAACTTTCAATCTCAAAACCATATCCTTTTCTTTATTCAATGAAACACTTGAAGTAGAATTGATAATAGAAATAAATACCAAAACTAAAAGTGTATCAATCATCAAACAGAATTGAGGGAATAAAGTCTTAATATAATTTAAATCACCTGTGTTGAAGATGATATTGATTGCAGAAATAACAAGATAGATTAAAAATGGTTGGATAACAATTAGCGAAAAGTATGAGAAAACACCATCACTATTATCAAAAGTAAGCATCAACTCCTTCTTTATTAATGCTAATATTGGAGATGTTGTCTTACATTTTCTAAGTTTCTTCTTATCTTTGAAAATCTCTTGGTTATGCTTTGTGTAATAACCGTAGTAGAAATAAAGACAGGTGTAACTAACTGCAAATGTTCCGATAATAATAGCTAATCCAGCAGATAAATTAACAGCAACATTTGTTCCTTCACCCATTAAAATCAAATTTCGATAAGGATAAATATTCGATGCAAAATGAGTTAATTTCTGCATGTTTTCTTCAGTGAATAATGAATCCAAATCTGAATTTTGAATAAGTGAAATGAATAAATTTAAAAATTGTGAATAAAGTAATGCAAGTAAAACAGAGATGATGATAGAACCGATGATGAGTAAAATAATGTATTTTTTAAGCCAAATAAGAACAAACCTAATTGGAATAACAATTAAAGCTGAAACAGCTAATTCAAACATGGATAAGAATAGCATTACAAATATGCTGTTAAAATACCATGCAGCAGTTAAATCTTTCAAAATACCATAACAAACAAGTAATGGGAGACCAATTAAGTAGTTGAAAATAAGTCCTTTGATAAACGCATAAAGTAATTTGCCAATCAAAATCTGACTTCTTTTAATAGGTTTTGGTCCTAAGATGATCAATTCATTCTTATTTGAAAAGAGAGCATCCATGATGAGTTTACTTTGATAAACAATACCGATAATTGAAACTCCAAACATCAAAATAATTAATAAGTTCTTGTTAAAGTTAACGTAGACATCAAGTTTTGAACTTAAATTTGTGTAAACGAAAACTTCCAGCACGATGAAGGCTGCAAATAGTACTACGTTTAAACTAACTGAGAGAATTCTTCTCCAAAGAGGTAAACCCATCAAGCGTGATGATTTGAATTCTCTTAAGAATAACTTATTAATCATTTTCTAAAATACTCAAAAAGTATGAGGATAAGTTTGCCCTTTCTTCTGGATGTTCATCCAAATTGAATAATTTGTGAATCTTACCATTGTTGATAAAAGCAACACGATTACAAATCTTAGCGACTAAATCAATATTGTGGCTGGTAACAAAACATGTGTTACCAACTGATGAATAATATTTGATAAGTTTAATTAAATCTTCAGCTGTCAAAGCATCAAGACCAACAGTAGGTTCATCCAAAATCCAAATTTTTGGTTTATGAATAATTGATGCAATTAAACAGACTTTCTGTTTCATACCATGACTATAATCTTTAATTGGTCTTTGTAAATCATTTAAAGACATATTCAAAATATTAGCCAATTTATAATATCTTTCGGTAAAGACACCTTTGTTAACATTGTAAATTGAAGCACAGAATGAGATATAACCATATCCGGTCATACTTTCATAACATATTGGATCTGAGGAAACATAACCGATATTTTTCTTAGCTTCAATAGGTTCTTTAACAATATTTTTACCATTTAATGTAATCTCACCAGAATTGAAATCTTTGATTCCAATCATACATTCGATGGTTGTTGATTTACCAACACCATTTCTTCCGATGAAACCAAAGACTTCGCCTTGATAAACATCTAGTGAAATACCTTTAATAACTTCCTTTTCTCCGTAAGACTTATGCAAGTCTTTAATTTCAATAATCTTTTCCATATTAGCCAACTATCCAACGATTATTTGAATATTTAAAACTGGAAATTGAAACGACACTTGCATTTGTACCTGCAAAGATAGATAAATCATATGAAGAACCATTACTAGGGATGAAAGCACCTCTGAAATTGATGTAATTTTTCCTATCTAAAGTCATGATATGTGTACTTGTATCAAAACCAACTTCTTTGAAAGTACCACTCAAAGTATCAAGCTTACTATTATCATCTTTATAATAAGCACGATATAAATTTGTTGCTTGACCATAAGAGTTGAAAATGAAACCATAAGTCTTATTTTCAGAAGTTGTGATAAGTTTAGTAACGATATCGTAGTAATTTTGATCAACGAAATTCAATTTTGAATGGTCTGTTAAATCCATCAAAACACGATATTTACCATTTTCTTCCATCATCAATGGTTGATTGTAATATCCACTGACATTAGTACCACCTGAAGGAGAAAAAATATTTTTATTAAACCAGTTTCTTGCCGCTGAAAAATCACTACTATACAATTGAATATGTTCTTTATTTGTTTCAACTTGAGAATTGAAATAATTTAAATCTGAAATATTGATAATACCACCAAAAACAAAATTATGAATGAATTGAGTTGTTCCTTCTTTAGGTGTAATTGTAATCTTACCTTCAATATTTGCTGCTGCTGGTTTAAGATTGAGATAGAAGTCGGACAGTGTCTTAACTATTTTACCTTCAGCGTAACCAGTATTTTCTGAGGATTTAATTATAGAATTAAAATATTCAGCATAAGAATGCATATTAGTAATCATTGAAATACCACCAACACCTTGATATTGTTGGTCTGGAACAACAGTATGAAATAAACCACCTGAGATTTTCTCGAACTCATATATATCGGTATTGGATAAAACGATTTCTGAATTAGCATCTGAGTAGAATGTTGAGCCTGGCATAAAAACCAACTCACTTTTAACTGTTAAAGTTGTATTAAACAATTTAACATCATAATAAGGGGAAATAAAGAATTGATATTTATAGGAGTCAAAGTTACCTTTAACACCTGAAAATGAGACATCAAAATTCATATTGTTAAATTCAAGATTAACATCATGACCTGAAATTTCAATTCTTTGATGCAAAAGATTATTCTTTGCTTGTGTTAAAGTGTCACCACTTAAACCATCCAAATAAGATTCATCATATGATGTAGTCATTTGAACATAACCATTATCATCTTTGAATTGAATTAAAGAAGTAGTACCGTTACCAATAAAATGAACATCAGTTCCAACAGCAGTACCGCCGTTACCACTTAAAGAGAGCTTCATCTTTCCATAGAAATTAGAGCCACTTTCAAATTTAACTGTACAATCTAAATATGGGCAACGATATAAATTAAAAGGCATAGCTGAATCTTGTAAATTACCAAGCATTGAGAATTCAGAATAATGATCTTCAATAACCATTGGTGTATACATTAATCCACCTTTTTTAAGAACAATTGAACCTGATCTATCTGCACTTGAATCTGTAACTGAGCCAAAAGCATCTAACATACCACCATCTATAATAATTAAATCATGACCATTTAAATCAAGTTCACTATAGGATCCAACAATCATACCTTGCATGTCTTGTTGTCGATACCCAGTATCTTGAGCTGAATAACCGGTAATTGCACCTAAAGTGAATGAAGAATCTAAAATCATATCACTTGTCAAAGTGAACTTTGAGACTAAATAATTAGTAGAATTTTGAGTTGTGGTGTTGCCTTCGTTATTTGGCTTATATGTAGAAGTTGTGCCATCAACTGATTCAAGAGAAATTGTTGAATCTTTACCAGGAATATTATATTTATCACTAGAAATTTGGCTACCTAAATTAGGTTTACTATCAGAATTTAACTTAAGGTTAACAGTATTTAATCTATCTGTTGCAGAAACATTTGTAACCTCAGTATATGATGCTGAACCAGTATAGCTAGAACTATCAATAGCACTAACTGTAGCAGTAACTGTGTTCTTCAAAACATATTTATCAAACTTAACATCATTTTTAACTTTAGAAATATTTTGGAAACCTGGTTGCAAGTTTTCAGAATAAGTAGCATCTTCAGTACTAATCATATCAGAGCTAACTTCAGTAGCGGTTAAAGTGATGTCATCGGTGACATTTATATGATTATTGATGTAGTTATTTGCACCATCAACCCATGTGTAATAAGTTGATGTATTTGTATCAGTATTTGTTTTGTCGACAAAAGTGCATCCTCTAAAGATAAGGAATAATTATCAGGGACAAACATTGTTTTAACAATATTTTCACCATCTTTGAACTTAACTAAATTGTTGCCGGTTTCTGTATTTTCAACAGGATTGGAATAAACTTTATTATCTAAACCAGAAACTGTCAAAGTAGCATAAACTGCACCTGTTGAAAGTGTAGACAGTAATGCTAAGGAGATTAATTTCTTTGTATGTCTCATTGTTCGATTGAAACCTCCATAGATAAATCTTGTGTAGTAACTTCAAACTTAAGATTTGAAAAATCAAAACTCAAACTTAAATTGGTTGTACCTTCACTGGAAATATAATTTTCAATGACATTTTGTTCTCTAACATCTGTTGAATCAGTGTAGAAAGGAAGAGAAACTAAAATATCATTATCGTTAACTGTAGCTTCAGAATACAAAATTGAAGACTTTGTATCGTTTGATAATGTAATTAAACAGCTATCAAAATTAGTTTTAGCAATCTTAAACTTGAATGTTAAGTTGGCTGTCTTGTAGTTGAAAATATCATCATGTGCTTCTTTAAAAGCCTTGTATTTGGCAGTGTCAAAATCAAAAGTGATGTCAACACTGTCTTTATCTAATAAATTTTCTTTGTATGTAAAACCTGAAGTTGAAATATTGGAAATAAAATCAACTTTGGTAATGTTATTTACTATATCAACTCCATCAACTGGTGCAGTGAGCTGGTTATTATTATCTTGGCCGTAGATATATCCAGCAAATCCAACACCAACAAGTGAAACAAGTAGAGTTGAAATTAAAAGATATTTAGCTTTCATAGGCTACTCCTTTATTTAACTGTACCTGTAACTGTGAGTTTTGTTTGAGAAATAGTGTCAATCATTGTGTTAATGGTATCAATTGCTGTTTCATCATCAACCAATCTACCTTCTTCATCAGTATCGTAATAATCGGCTGGATTTTGATTGTTGAACAAATCACCCCACTTGAATGTCATAGTAACATTCTTAGTGTAAACATAGGTTGAAGAACTATTATCTAAAGTGAAATCAGCTTTGTTGACTGTGACATTATCAATCTTGACATAGCCTTTGGAGATGACACCTTCACCGCCATCTTCAATTGTTAAACTTACAGATTCAAAATCAGCATGGTAACCTTTAACTTCAACATTAACTGCGAAAGTTAAATCTTCACCATTTCCATTTCCATCAAACTTGAAGTTACCTTCATTGTCACCTTTTCTAGCATCTAAACAGACGGTGTTATTTGATTCATTCAAAGAGATCTTCAAATTGAAATTATCATCAGTAACTTTACTACCGGATAAATCCAAATTGAGTTTATCCTCTGTTAGACTATCAATCAAAACGTAACCAGCATAAGCTGTGCCACCTAAAGCAACAACTAAAGCACCACCTAAAATTACTTTTAATTTACTCATAGCATTCACCTACCTTGTAACGACACTAAGTGTCAATTCTGTATTGTCAACAGCAGCTTTGAAACTATTCAATTCATCACTCACTTCTTGCAAAGATAACGATTTACCAGTTTCATCCTCATCAAAATAAAGACTTGGATTCATGGAGTTGAATTTTTCACTCCAAACGAATTTAAGTTCTTTAGTGATGGTGTAAGTATTGATGTCACCATCTTGTTCAAGCTTAAATTCTGAAACTGGAATTGATTTTGATTCATCACTGAGTTTCAAATATTTATTTGTGATAACGCCGTTGATATCATTAGCGTTAATTTCTGCATATTCAAAGACTGTCTTAGTTCCTGAAACTGTGATATTGATGGTTATAGATAAATCTTCACCTTCACCTGTGGTTTTAACTCTACCACTTACATCACCTTTAGCACCATCAAGAACTAATTTATCCCCTTCAGCAAGAGAAACTGTTGTATTCATGGTCTTACTGAAAGTGATATTGTCGATTACTGGAGTAGCACTATTATCTGCTAAATTGTCTCCATCGCCGTAGAGGAAACCTGCAAAAGCGACACCGACAAGTGAACATGATAATAAGGTTGCTAATACAATTTTACCTTTCATCACCTTCTCCTTCCTTCATGAGAGCTTCCTTAACTCTTTCCTTTTGTAATCGTCCATTTAGATATCCATCTAAAATTGCTAGAACGATTAAATAAACTATGGTTAAAATTCCTAATGTTGAGTTGAAAAATAGAACAATCGCACCAACATATGGAATTCTTGTTCCGGTATAAACTCCGATTAGATCATCATTTGTTAACATCATGTGGTCGTTATCGGAATTTGCATCACCTTGAGTAACAAAATAATCTTCAGTTAGCTTGATAACTCTGTGGATGATTTTCCTGCCGTCAGGATGTTTGTAACAAACGATATCGTAAAGTTTTATCTGTGAAATATCGTCTACCTTTTTTACAAAGATCAAATCGTTTTTTTGAATTTGATTGTTTAAATCATTTTCAAATAGATATTCATTTTCTTCATTTTTATATGACATTGATTCAGAAGCAACTGCTAAGACTCTATTTGAAAATGGCAGATATTGCATCGATAAATTGGTAATTAATAAGATACCAAGAACACCGATGAGACCGTAACCAATTCCTGACCAGATCTTTGAGCTTTTTTTCTTTGCCTCTGGTATTTCAACATCTTGACCTTGTCTAATTTTCTCAACTTCCTTTTTATGGAAGTAAATTAAAACTAAAACGAGGATAACAAAAATAGCTGAAACAGCTATGATGAAGTAGATCATTATTTTGCGGTAAGATTGACGAATAATCTTGTGTTAGAAGCGACGCTTGCTAAACTGTTAAGCTCATTTCTAACTTCATTATTATCGACTAACTTGCCGTTTTCATCCTCATCAAAGTAGTCAGCTGGATTCATGGAGTTGAACTTTTCACCCCATGCAAAACCGATTGTTAAATCGTAGGTATAAATGTTTGTATTTCCATTTTGTGTCAATGTGAAATCTGCAAGAGCAATTTGCTTATCGGAAACAGTCAAATACTTGGAAGCAAGTAAAGTATCACTTCCTAAAGTGTTGTCGATAACTGCTTCAGAAATTTTAACATCAACATATGAAAATGTTGCTTTATAACCGGAGATAACAATTTTAACTCCAAGGGATAAATCTTCACCAGTGCTATCTTCACTAGCCATGAGACGACCGGAAAAGTCGTCTTTTCTAGCATCTAAAGAAAGCTTTTTATCGGTGAAGTTTGCATTAAGTTTGAATTCGTCAGTTGAAATATCGCCTGTAACAATATTATCTACTTCCATATCAAGTTTTGAATTTTCATCTGGGTATTGTTCACCACATGAAGTAAGTGTTAAACCTAATATTGAAAATAATATGCCAAATTTTAATTTCATAGTATTCCTCTCTCTCTTTCGTTAATTTCATTTACAAACTAAAGAAAAGTAAGATATCTAAATTATATAGTTTCTTGTCAAACTTCCTCTGTAAAATTTGTAAACTTTAGACATTTTAGATTTAGTATATTGAACATTGGTTGATTTTGTAATAAAAATAATGATATTTGATAGAAACAATTTTTCTCCGATGCACTTCCTCCTTTTACTATATATATCGCATGAACACTTAAAAAAGTAAAAAATTTTTTCTAAATAAAGAGAAAACTTTAAATTTCCCGACGAAATTTAAAGTTTCAATACAAGTAATCGAGATTGTCCTCTTTCTCGTGCCAATATTATAACGCCCCCCCCAGGCTTTTTCAACATCCTATTTTTGTCGGATTTTTAGGGAATTTTTCGACGGTGGATAAGTTATTTTGTGTCCACAAATTGAAACTATCGTGTCCGCTTTTTTGCTTTTATAAAGATGAAATTAATAAATTTCTTTAGAGATAGATTCGATGATTTCAATTATGTAAGCATAGTTTCTAACATCTTCATTACGAACATGAATTAAAGGAATGTTTTTCTCTTTACAGATTTCTTCCTTTCTTCTATCTCTAAGCTTAGTTTTTGTATCGGTGAAATGCTCAATGCCATCAATTTCAAAAATACAAATGATCTTTTTAACATTTAAAAAGTATTTCTTGTAAACAACACAATCAAATTCCTGCCTTGAATTTCTCAAATTCACGTCTCTTGAGAAAACTTTACAAACTGGAACATTTCTATAATGAACCAATTTACGAGTTGAATCAATCTGTTTCATCGTCTTCTCAAAGTCATCTTCATTGAATGAATTATTTGAAAAACCAATTGATATTTTTGGATTTTCTGGAGGACAAGAATAATCACCATTTTTCTTAGCAAAATTAAGGCAATAAACTAAATCATCGTATCCGCCATTTGAAAACTTCATAATTTGCTTTTCATCGCCAAAAATAACTAGATTATTTTTAGCTCTAGTTGTACCAACATTTAATAATTCTTTATTATTTTTGACCCAATTATAGGTGTGTGGTCCAGTTCTACTTGTAATTGCAAATGACATCAAGATATTTGTTTTTTCATCCCCTTGAATTGAATGGATTGTTCCAACTTTTGCCCTATCTTGAAGATTATGCTCTTCCAATAATTTGTTTATAAGTATTTTCTGATTTCTAAAAGGTGTGATGATCATGACATCATCCAAGTTCTTTTCTTCTATATATTTAATAACTTCGAGTGCCTCATCACTTGATGTATTTCTTGTAGCAACATTATTGCCAACGACGTTGACAAACTCAATGTGACCATCATTTTTAGTCATAATCTCAAGTTGAGAATTGTAGAAACGTTGATTAGCATATTTAATGATATTGTTGCAGCAACGATAATGTTTCTTTAAAAGAATATGTGGTGAACTCGAATCAAGTCTTGTCATGACATCAAATATTGATTTTTCTGTATAATCATAGACTTTCTTAACATTAAATTCTTTCATGAAAGCTTCATTTAAGGCTTTGTCAAGTTTAACAATTGGTTTCAATTGATTGCTATCACCGACTAAAAGAAGTCTATTTGCACGTGAAATTGGAATTAAAGCAGTAGGAATATTGCATTGAGCTGATTCATCCATAATAACTAAATCAAACATCTCTCTTTTACCACTTTTAAATTCAGTTGTATAGTTACCTAAATGGTGCGAAGAGATATTTGTATTGAGGATAATAGGAAAAACTTTTAATAATAATTCCAAATTGGTTTCTATAGAAAGATATTTATTGAATGCTTTAGTTCTTTCTTCAATATTTTCCTTTTCAAAAATATTTTTCAAAGGAATATACTCTCTGTTTTTCAATAAATTTAAACACTCTCTAGTCTTATTTATAAGTAAAACTTTTAGATAATCTGATTCTTTAACATTGGAAACTTCATCTAAAATTGATAGTTCATCAAATTTTGAAGGTTTTGTACGACTCATTTCTTTGAGATGATTGCTAACTTTAAATTTTCTATCTTCTGATAACTTATATTTATCTACTAGTTTTTGAACTGCATCAAAAGATAAGTTCTTTTCGTAGTAATCAAAAAATTCTGAAATGTTATGGTTTTTCCTATCAAATTCGGATTTAATATCTCCTTTTGGTAATTCAAGAGGTGACAAATTAAATTTGTTATTATCAATTGTTTCTACTATTTGACCGATGAATTGAACAGCTTTTTTGGTATCTTCAAAATTACCTAATCTTAAAAATGGTAAAGAATAGGTTTTGCCATTATAGGTTAAATTAAGTTTCTCTTTTATACCATCGACAGGCTTATTATTTGATGAACAAACTAGTGTTGTTCTGTTATTTAAAAACTGAGAGAAAACAACACTTAAAATAGTGCTAGTTTTACCAGTTCCTGGTGGTCCTTGAACATAGGTTATTGGATTAATTAATGCGTTGTATAAAACCCTTGCTTGCTCAAAATTTAATTTACTGGCAGAAATATATGCTGGATTACTGTCGTTTATCTTAAATTTTTCATAAGATAAATCACCAAAGAAAGCCGCAAGTGGAGCAGGCAAACTCCTATCCAAATATGCGTTCTGAATTGGAAGATAAATCGTATCCAAATACAATTCAAATTTTCTTTTTGCAAGATAAAAATCAGGTCTTGTATTAATTAGTCCGACACTTTCATCAATGTATGTTTTTAAAAATTCTGCTGCTTTAACAATATTATCAGTCGCTAAATTATAAAGTTCAATTTTTTGAGGATCATCTAAATAATCAAACACACTTTCATTACTTCCTTCAAAAGTGCATTCACTATTTATATCTAACTCGTCAGATAAATAAAGTTCTTTGGCTTTAACATCGTAATAAACTTTATGGAAGAATAAAACATAATGCTTATTTCCTCTATCAACAGATAAAGCTGCTAAACAAAGGTTTGTTTCATCCATTGATTTTGTTTCTGTATCTGGTTTAACAAATTTCAAAAATTTCCTAAGTTGGTCATCATTTAAAACAACTTTACCGTCTTTATTAAACGAATCTAAATCGATACCTTCAATCATGACCATATCGGTGATTGCATCATCAGTATCAGTCTTGTAACATTTTGAAAGATAATTTAAGACATTATTTTTGTATCTTTCGTAATTTAAATTTGAATAAGCACCTGATGTATCTTTTTCAACTTTGGCGATTAATTCATCACCTTTACTATCTTTAAAATTTTCAGACTTTCTTGCATTTTGAATACGGTCAATGAAGATATGAGTATTTGTTAAAGTTCTATTTTCTAAATAATGCTCTTTATTATTTGAATAAGGATTAAATTGCTCACAAATAATTTTATTTTTTCTAAAATCGATATCCTTAACTAAAATATAGAAGTGCTTATAAACACCCTTTTTATTAAGATAATCAATTTCAATCCAACTTTTATCCTTACATGAATCAAGGATAATCTTATATAAGATATCGCTTTTCATATTTAATTCTTTCCTTAAAATATTTTAACGAAAAGGAAACTTAATTTGGTTAACAATCTTCAGAAATCGCTGGAAATTGTAATTCATATTGACTCAAAACATTTAATTATTCTGAGCAAAAAAATAGTCTAGCGTGACCGCTAGACTTGAAATTATTAACTAATATGGAGCTGATGAGGATCGAACTCACGACCCCCTGCTTGCAAAGCAGGTGCTCTCCCAGCTGAGCTACAGCCCCAAAGCTCAAATAGTATATCATATGGAAATTTCAATTGAAATAAATAATACAAATTTCTACAACAAATTTGTAAAAATTTGACAATTAATAAAATCTTAATATAAAAAGAAAATGCTAAATCTATAAATAGATTTAGCATGGAATAACTATTTTGAATCTTTTTTAGATTCTGCTTGAATTTCATCGAGTGTTTTAATCTTCTTATTCATAGCACTCTCGATAAGGTCATCGATCTTTTTACCTTCACGGTATAAAGTATCCTTGATAAAGATGAAATCTGGAACTTTGTAAATAGCCATTTTCTTGAAGACCATATTTTTGATCTTGTTTGAATTCTTATTTAAAAAGTTAACAAGATTATCAACTTTATTTTCATCCAAATGGGAAACGTAGACCTTAGCGATAGTTTTATCTGAGTTGTATCTGATTTCATTGATTGATGCTAATTTGCAGATAGGTTGATCAATCTCGAAACAGATAATATCAGTTAAAAACTGGCTCATAGAAGAGAGAACACGATCTTTTTTAAAGTGATCTTTTTTAAATTTGTTCACTAGTATCTATCTCCTGTCCCCAACATTCGATAATGTCACCAAGTTCCAATTTTTGATAGTTTGAAAGGGTGATACCACAATCAAAACCTTGAACAACTTCTTTAACGTCATCCTTGAAACGTTTCAAACCAGCAATATGATCCTCTTGCAAAACTTCATTCTTTCTGATGATTCTGCAACGGGAATTTCTCTTGATCTTACCGTCAACAACCATACAACCTGCGATTTGACCGATCTTGCTGGCTTTAAAAAGTTGAATAACTTCTGCATGACCGTAAACAACATCCTTGTAGACAGGTTTAAGTTCTTTCTTCATCAACTCTTTGACATCGTCCATGACATTGTAGATGATGGAGTATTCCTTGATGTTAATTTCCTTTTGCTTAGCAAGAGCTAAAGCGATTGGATTAACTTTGGTGTTGAAGCAGATGATTGTAGCATCTGTGTTGATTGCAAGTTGAACGTCATTTTCGTTAACTTCACCGGATTGAGCACGGATGATATTAAGATTGACGTCTCTGACTTTAATCTCTTTAAGTTGTTCTTTGAGAGCTTCTGCGGAACCGGCATTATCAGCTTTAATAATGACGAAAACGTTGGCAACGTCACTGTTTGCATCGATTTTAAGGTTAGCTTCAGCATCATGTTTGCTGGCTTCCAATGATTTTTGTTTGAGAATTGCTGCTGCATCTTTAGCTTCCTTCTCACTTTGATAGGCGATAAAGTGGTCACCAGCAAGAGGAACTTCGGATAAACCTGTGATAACAACAGGAGTACCTGCAGATGCAGTTTTAACTACCTTGTCATATTCATTTGTCATTCTTCTAATACGGCAGTAGTTGTCACCGACGACAATGTTGTCGCCAGAATGTAAGGTACCATTTTGGACAAGTAAAGTTGCCTTAGCACCTTCTTTTTTATCGAGTTTAGCTTCGATAACTGTACCGACTGCTAAACGTTGTGGATTAGCTCTTAATTCCTTCATTTCAGCAACAAGAAGGATTGTTTCCAAAAGTTCATCGATACCGATATTCTTCTTTGCAGAAATCTTTTTAACGATGACATCACCGCCCCATTCTTCAGGGATGAGATTATTTTGGCTAAGTTCACCCATGACCTTTTCAACGTTTGCTGCTTCTTTATCAATCTTATTGATAGCAACGATGATTGGGACATTAGCAAGTCTTGCAAGGTGAATTGCTTCTTTTGTTTGAGGCATGATACCATCATCAGCTGCAACAACTAAGACGATTACGTCTGTGATTGATGCACCTCTAGCACGCATTGCCTTGAAGGCTTGGTGACCAGGAGTATCGATGAAGGTAATCTTTTTACCCATGCAGGATTTTTGATAAGCACCGATTGATTGAGTGATTAAACCTGCTTCTTTTGATGCGATATTTGAATTTCTGATTGCATCGATAAGTGTTGTTTTACCATGGTCAACGTGACCCATGATGGTGACAACAGGACAACGTTCAACCAAGAATTCTTTATCCTCATCGTTATTTTTAACAAGTTGGTTGAAATCTGTTAAATCTTTAACTTCTTCCTTCTTGAAATCTAAGTTATGTTCAAAACAGATTTCGGCGATCTGTTCATCATCCAAAATTGAATTGATTTGAAGTAACTTACCTTTCTTGAAAAAGTAAGCAATTATTTGATTGCAAGGAACATTGATCTTTTGGCTAAGTTCATCAACGGTTAAAGCGCAGTTGTAAACAAAAATGTCTCCTTTGACTTCAGCTTTATTTTGACTCTTCTTGTCTTTTTTGAAAGAGCTAAAATCTTTTTTATTGTTTTTCTTTGCCATTATCATTTACCTCCTTATTCAATATCTCTTTAATCTGTTTGGCTAAATGAGCATTGGAAATGCCGATTGCATTGATATTGACAAGTCCGAATAACTCGTTAAGAATCTTTTCAATATCGAAGTAGATAATCTTATTGGAATAGGATGATTTATCGATTGCATCGGATAAATACTCATCTATCTTTCTGTTGATAATAAGAAGATTAATCTTCTTTTTCATCACTTTTTTGTTGAGCAAGGAGGAGTGGAACAAAAAACCTCCACGATAAGCTAAACCGATGTAACCTTTTAATTTATCATATGAGTTTTGCTCCATAATATAGCCTCCAATCTTACTCAAACATCTTTTCTAATTCTAAATAGATTGTTTGACAATCCCTCTTGAAAATTCTCTTTAATAAATCCTTTTTAATCACTTTTTGAATGGTTTCTTTATCCTTTAAGATATAGACACCTTTTCCTGAAGTGTAGGAATCTAGAGGATTGAATAAGTCAGTATTTTTATCAAAACTTATTCTAATCAAATTTCCACGAGGATACTTTTTTCTTGAAAGAATATCCATTCTTTCAATAGCATCTTTTTGCATAGTTGTAATTACTTGTTGTAAATGGTGTCGTAGATTTCATCCTCTTCAGAGTAGTCGTAATCTTCATCTGAATCGTATTCATCTTCTTCATCATAATACTCAATTTCTTCGTCAGAATAAATAGGTAAACTATCTTCTTTCTTGGTTTCAACAACTTCTTTAGGAGCAATCTTAACTTCTTTGTTTTCAGATTTCTTCTTAGTAGGTTGTTGAACATTCTTCTTGGCATTTCTTTCATCTTCGAGTTCTTTTTCAAGCTCTTCGATGGATTTTCTTGCTCTACCTCTGATTTCAATCTTTTCGACAGGTTCTTCAGTCTTCTTGACTTCGACTTGAGGTTCGCTATTTTTGTTTTCGTTAACTTCAGCAGTTGTTTCAGTAGCAGGTTCAGCACTAACTTCTGTTTCAACAGGTTTATCTGCGACAACTGAACTAACTGGAGTTTCATCTTGGATATGAGCATTTAACTCATCTCTTAATCTTTCTTCGTTGTCCTTTTGGATAGAGGAGGCAACTCTGAAGGTGATTTGATTTGCTAAAGCTTGGTCAATTTCCATAACTTTGAGTGGAATATTAACAATTCTACTTGCTAAAACAACGTTGACTCCTTCTTTACCGACGGCAATCTTAGAATCACCATTGTTGCAGACAACGATAGCTTCTTCACCAGCTTTATCTGGCATGTGTAAACCGATAATGTTGCATGGTTTCATAGCTTCAATGATTTGCATTTCAACATTAGGTTCATACTTGATGATATCAATCTTTTCACCGTTTAATGCTGCGGAAACACCGCTGTTTCTTGTTGAACCGGTACCGATACATGCAGTGACTGGGTTGACGTTTGGATTGTTGGATTTGACAACAACCTTACTTCTTTCACCAGGTTTTCTGACAATCTTGACGATTTCAACTGTACCATCGTAAATCTCATGAACTTCGGCTTCTAAAAGTTTCTTAACAAAACCTTCGCAAGTTCTGGAAATTTGCAATTTGGCACCGTTTTTCTGTGTACCAACACTTTCAAGATAGACTTTAACATTCTTTTGACCTTCCATGAACTTATCAGTTTTAAGCATGTTCCTTCTCAAAAGAATAGCTGAAGTCTTACCGAAGTTTAAAGTAACACCGTAGTTTTCAACCTTTTCAACTTCACCAACGATGATGGAGCCGATAAGTTTTTGATAGGTTTCAAGAAGGGATTTCTTGCTGGCTTCGGTTAATCTTTGTCTGAAGTATTGAACGACTTTTCTGATGAAAAGTTGATTCTCAAATAATGGTTCTAAATCGACAGGTTCTCTTAAAACGTTACCTGCTTTTGCTTTCTTATCGATTTCTTTTGCTTTTTCTAAGCTAATTTGTAAGAAATCATCGGTGATATCATCATCATTTTCGACGATGTCACGTAAACGGAAAATTTTAATTTTACCTTTTTTACTGTTTAAGTCGATGATAGTTTCGCACTTTAAATCAAGGCTATTTTGCTTGTTGCCCATTGATTCGTACTCTCTGTAAGCAGAGTCGAAACTTTCTCTTAAGATTTCAATAATCTGTTCACCGGTAACTGAATCAGTTTCTGCAATGGATTGGACTTGATTAATAATGTCTTCTGTGTCGAAACTTCCATTACCTTTACGCTTTGTACTCATAATAACGAATTTCTCCTCCTAATTATTTAACATCCGTATTAATTTGCTTGATAGTTTCAAATTCAATTTGACGATTCTTGATACGTCCTTTGTTGTTGATTTTTAGTGTTAATGAAGTGTCACTTAAATCGATAAATTCACCTTTTACAACTTCAGATGAATTTAATTCAATCTTTAAATAGAGACCTTTAACTTTCTCTAAATCTTTAATTTCAACTTTTCTGAAAGCTCCTGGAGATGATACATCCAAGAAATAATCTTCCATTCTTGAGTCAAATTGATCAAGTAAAGGAGAAAATTTCTCAGTGAATTTTTCAATATCTTCCATGGTTGTGTTGTAGTCGTTATCGATGGCAACATGCAAGATATTTTGATTATCCTCTTTATAATAATCTACTTCATAGAGAGAATAATTAAGTTCTGCACAGGTTTTTGCAGCAAGTTGAATAATTTCTTCCAATAATTCCTTAGTCAAAATCTTCCTCCTTATTTCATAGTAATAACAAAGGGTGAGGAATTTCCTCACCCTTTGAACTTAATCAAATTTTCTGCATAAATTTTACCATTCCAAAAGAAATAATTCAAGGTGGTAAAACTTACTTGAAGAGTTTCTCACGCATTCTTTGGTACTCGGATTCAGTGATTACGCCTTTTGCACGAAGAGTATTAATATCATCCAATTTATTTTTTAATTCTTGAACTTCATCTATTGGAGTATTAGTTGCTTGAGAATTATTTGCGTTATAATCACTATCAACTCCAACTTTATCTCTATAAACTAACATTAAAATACCAGCGATTAGATTAACAAAGATCAAGACAAGGATACCTAAAACAAGAAGTCTTTCTTTACTTGGAGAAGCTTTATTCAATTCTTTTAATGATAAGATGCAAAGTACTAAACTTAATGCACCATAAATCAAATATATAAAGAAAGATATAATACATAAGGTAAATATTCCCCATAATGTAATCATTACTGGTGGTGGATTGTCAGTTGGATAAGTCTCTGTTGCAGCTTGAACTCCGTATACTAATGTTATGATTAATAAAAATATCGCAGAAATAATGTTTAAAACTATGGAAATCCAAATGAATACCTTAGCAGCAGTTTTCATAATTTTTCTCCTTAAAACCATTAAAAATATATCACATTAAATAATAGTTGTCATTATGTTTTGAATGTTAACTTATGAGTTTTTAGTTTCTGGAGAAGAAGGAAGTTCTTCGTTTTCTTCCTCTGAATTATTTCCAATAAGCATGAATGTTGAAGCAACGATAATACTTACATTAAAGACAAAACTAGTGAAAATAGCAGCTATGTTAGGAAACATCATCAAAATTTCATAAATAAATAAAGCACATTCACAGATAGCAAAAACTATTAAGAAAACTGCAGCAGTTTTTACTGAATTCTTAAACCCTTTATTATTCAAAAGATCAAATATTAAAAGAGTACCAACTACAACAAAACAAGGTGAGAATAATGATATGCCAAGCTCCAAAAAGATGAATAATGATTTAATAATTAAACTAACTCCAATTATAGAAACTAAAGAAATCTCAACAAATCTGATTGTGAATTTTGAATTAGAACTTTCATCTTTATAAATAAAAGAAAGATACAATAGGATAATACCAAGAATTACAAAGAGAGGAAGTGGATTAAAATATACGATCCAATCAATATAAATGTCTCCAAAGTAGCCATAAACTAATAGATTTGGTAAATAACCAAATGCAATTAAGATAATTCCAGAACTTAATAAACCCTTATATTTCTTATTATTTGGTTTTCCGTTTTCTACCATGTAATCTCTAAATTGCATAAATGAGATATACAATCCACTAAGAACCATCAAAAAGTAAAAGAAATAACCTGCAAATACTTGGAATATCAAAATTCCTGAAGAGTCAAGGGATACAAATGTTAATAAATTAAGAATAACTCCTACAAGAATGCTTATAGATGAAGATAAAACTGATTTACTTGTGTTTTTGTAGTGCTTTTTATGTTCTCTGTAGTAAAGATAATTGGAAACTAATCCAACAATTACAACTGAATAGCCCATTCCGTAAAAGACTGGACCGCCAAATTCAAAAGAGGTAAGAGTTGAAAAACAAATATTCAATATAACAATTAACCCCATGGAAACGGCTGAACAAATTGAACTGATTTTTATATGCTTTCCAAGGATTTTTTCGTCAAGAAAATATGCTTTTGTAGTTATAAATTTGATTAAAGTGATAAAAGCAATTAATGATAAGAGAACAGCTGTTCCCCCAAATACATAAAAGAGAACTTCTAAAGGAATGTTCCAATCAATTGCTAAACCAGCAAAAACACCGGCAAATAACAAAAGTACTGACGTTGCAGAAATAGTAAGATTAGATATTATTTTCAGTAACTTTTCTCTTTTTTCTAACGTATTCATATTTACTCCTTTCTATGAAAAAATGCATAGCCAGACTGATGACTATGCATTAAATAATTGAATAAGCAGATTTAACCTATGACTTAAATTTTTAGAAAAATTATTATCTAAATAAGTCATATGCATTACTCCTTTTTTCTAATTTTAGGAAAAGGAGTGATGTTTGTAAAATTTAAACATATAAAGTGTAAATTTTTAACACTTTTAGACGATTTGTCCAAGAGATCTAAGGTATCTTTCTAAAATTACCATTGAGGCAACGCAGTCGATTGACTTCTTCTGTTTTTTTGCACTGATGTTATTTTCATGCAAAATTGCAGATGCTTCCAAAGTTGATTGTTGCTCATCAACTGTAATAACTTTCATCTCTTTTTTGTAGGTGTTTTTAATTGCTTCTTCAAGTTTAGGAACAAAGTCTAAAACAATATGGCTCATCTCGGATAAGTCACCACTTTTGAATCGTGGTAAACCGATAATAATTGTTTCAACTTTTTCAATTTCCATAACCTCAAGAACCCTTTTAATCGCTACATCATAGCGATCTAAAGGGAAGCGGAAATTGTCGATTGGAGTGACAAAGATTCCGGTTCTTGAAATGGAAATTCCTAAGGATTTTCTTCCTAAGTCTAAAGAAAGAATATTCTTTTGCATTATTTGGAGATAAGCTCCTTCAAAAGCTCTAAAGCTTGGGCTTTATTTTCAAGTGATTTGACACCGCCGAATGCCATATCAGGACGACCACCGCCAGAGCCATTCAAAACTTTACTAACTTGTTTTACAAGTTCTCCAGCCTTAAATTTAGCTAAAGCATTTTTACCTAAAGCGATAGAAATGTCTTTCTTATCACCGTTGTCATTCAAGATGTAGACAATACTATCTTCATCTTTTGCTCTAACTTGAGTGAGCATATCAACAAGTTGATTGTGTGAGAAATCTTTAACTTCAATAGAATATAAATTCCAAGAGTTAACTTTGATAACTTCATTTTGTGAAGCAGATAATGAAGTAATCTTAGACTCAAGAACTTCAACTTTCTTCTTCAAGGAAGCAAGTTCATCATTCTTTTGATTGATCTTAGAAACAATTTCTTTTTGTGAAGTTAAGGCTAAAGATTTAGCGATGTTATTTAATAAGATATCTTTATCTTTTAAATATAAATAAGCTTTCATTGAGGTGTAACCGATGATTCTTCTAACACCTGAAGCGATAGCTTGTTCAGAAACTAATGTGAATAAGCCGATATCTGATGTGTTATTAACGTGGCAACCAGCACAGAATTCCTTAGAGAAGTCACCAAATGAAACAACTCTAACCTTATCACCATATTTTTCATTGAATAAGTGCATTGCATTTTCTTTCAAAGCATCTTCTTTATCTAAAACTCTAATTAAGGATGGAATTTGTTCCATGATCTTTTCGTTGACTAATTTTTCAACATTGATGAGTTCATCTTCAGTAAGTTTTCTATCAAATGAGAAGTCAAATCTTAACATCTCAGGTGAGACAAAGCTACCTTCCTGCTTGATATCTGGTGAAACAACTTTTTGTAAAGCTGCTTGTAAAAGATGAGTGCAGGAGTGATTTCTCTTAGTTAGATCACGTTTTGCAAAATCAGGATAACATTCAAACTCATCACCTAATTTAAGAGTACCGTAATTAACATGGACAAAAAGCATATGTTGACCATGAGGTGCTTTTTGACAGTTTTCAACGACGCATTCAGCATCTTTATTTCTGATGAAACCAATATCAGCAACTTGACCACCGCTTTCTGCGTAGAAATTTGTGTTATCTAAAATGACGACGCCATTTTCTGATAAGGTTTCAACTTTCTTACCATTTTCAAACAATGCAATGACTTTACCTTTAACAACTTTTTCATCATATGTGAAAGTGCTAGGTGTATCAAATTCCATCAAATCTTTATTTTGTGAACCAAAGCTTTCGATGGAACCTCTTGCAGCACGAGCCATTTCACGTTGTTTCTTCATCAAGACGTTGTAACCTTCAACGTCAACTTTCTTACCGTTTTGCTTTGCAATTTCAACGGTTAATTCGAGTGGGAAACCGTATGTATCGAATAATTTGAAGGCGTATTCACCCTTTAAAGTATCGGTTGAATCATCATCTAAGTAAGATTTAAGAAGTTTTTCACCGTTAGTTAAAGTCTTGGAGAATTTAATTTCCTCGGTGTAAATCATCTTTTCAATCTTTTCGACTTTGCTATCAAGGTAAGGATAGTAGTAATCCATTGCCTTAACAACAGTCTTAACTAAAGTTGAAATAAAACCAGGTTCTAAGCCTAAAGTATGAGCATATTTACTTGCTCTTCTAAGTAATCTTCTTAAAACGTAACCTCTACCCTCGTTGGAGAAAATTGCACCATCAGCTAAAGTGAAAACTAAGCTTCTGATGTGGTCTGCAATAACTCTGTAGTAGAACTTATATTCACCTTCATATTTGTATTTGCAGTTTTTCTCAATTTCTTCGATGATTGGGTAGAAGAAATCTGTTTCGAAGTTTGTTTCTTTATCTTGAATTATACAAGCAAGTCTTTCAAGTGAACAACCCGTATCGATGTTTTTATGAGGTAAAAGTGGATATTCTTCTCTCTTTAAACCAGGTTTTGCATTGAATTGTGAAAAAACGATATTCCAAATTTCGATGAATCTATCATTTTCAATATCATCTTCAATAAGTTTTTTACCTAAATGTTGTGGATCGTATTTTTCGCCTCTATCATAATGAATTTCTGTATCTGGACCGCATGGACCTTCACCGATTTCCCAGAAATTATCCTTACAAGGAATCATGTGATCTGGGTTGATACCACATTTAATCCATAAATTTAATGTGTCCTTATCATCTGGATAATAGGTAACATACAATCTTTCTTTTTCGAAACCGAAATATTTTTCGTTTGTTAAAAGATCAAATGCCCATGGAATAACTTCTTCTCTGAAATAATCACCGATTGAGAAATTACCAAGCATTTCAAAGAATGTGTGGTGTCTTGCAGTGTGACCAACATTTTCAATATCATTAGTTCTTAAAGATTTTTGTGCGTTGACAATTCTTCTATGTTCAGGTGTGACTCTACCATCGAAATATTTCTTTAAAGCAGCAACACCTGCGTTGATCCAAAGTAAAGTTGGATCGTTATCAGGAATCAAGCTAGCACTAGGTTCTTCATAGTGACCATGCTCTTTGAAGAAATCAAGCCAAACTTGTCTAATTTCATTACTATTTCTGTATTTCATATTATGTAAACCCTCGATTTAAAAACCTTATTAATTATATCAATTATGTATATCATCCTTACTTAATATTTAACTTTATTTTCAAATGTATTTATCATATAATTATTGAGCTTTTACAAATCACGCCGGGACGTAGCGCAGCTTGGTAGCGCAATATCTTAGGGAGGTAGAGGTCGAGAGTTCAAATCTCTCCGTCCCGATTTGTTTAGAAATTAATAATGTCTACTTAGTTCAGAATAGGAACAGAGTAGACATTTTTCTTTGTTACTAAGTAAATTTTTAAAACAATTTAAATTAAATTCTTAAAATTGTTATTTCTTATAGTTAATGTATTTATCAATCTTTTTGAAGACTTCTCCAACCTTCTCATTGAACATCAACACGTTGGAAGTTGTTCCTAGATTAATACTATCTTTATTGATACAAATTATGTCAGATTTCTCATAATAATCAACTAACATCGCAGCAGGGAAAACCTGCAAACTTGTACCGGCAACTATCAATAAGTCACATTCACTAACTAATTTTGCTGCATAAGTTAATGTGCTTGTATCCAAACTTTCTCCAAATAAAACAACATCAGGTTTAACTGTGTGATGACAAATTGGACATGTTGGAATATCACCTAATTTTAAAAATGAATCCAAGTCGTAAAATTTGTGGCAATGAGTGCAGTAGTTTCTTAAAACTGAACCATGAAGTTCATAAACATGTTTACTTCCAGCTTTTTGATGAAGTCCATCGATATTTTGCGTCACGATAGCTAAGTCTTTATAATTTTCTAATTTAGCCAAGAATTCGTGGGCAAAATTAGGTTTTGCATCAAAACTTATCATGTAATTTCTGTAGAAATCAAAGAAAATATCTGAATGATACAAATAACATTCATGAGATAAAATTTCTTCGTAAGACATGTTATTGGCAAATCTCATCGAAGATAAGCCATCTTTTGATCTGAAATCTTTGATTCCACTTTCAGTTGAAACACCAGCACCGCCGAAAAAGACAATCTTATTTGCTTTATTGATTAAATCAGCAGCTTTTTGATAAATACTTTCATCTTTCATACTTCTATTTTAGCACTCTAAACAAAAGAAAATCCGACCGAAGCCGGATTATTTTATCAATATGAATTTGATTAAATAGATTTTAATTAGCTTTTGAAATTTAATGTGTTAAATGTCTTAACACCTTCAGCTGTTACAGATAAGATACAACCTCTAAGGTAGGTCTTATTGTTCCAGTTACATGGAGCAATTTCAACTGTGACTTTACCTTGACCGACATATTGTTCAAGCCAGGAGTATTGGTTAGCACTAGAGCAATATAAATCAAGTGATTTATTGTCATCGTCAACATTTGCTAAATCATCAACTAATGTGTATTGAGTGGATTGACCAGAACCAGTCTTTGCAACATAGCATTCAACAACATATACTTCAGTTGTGTGAATGATTTCGCCATAAGATAAACCTTTGATGTCTTCGATAGTCTTACCACTAATAAATGACTTGGTTGAGTATTCATTATCACCGTATAAGTTAGCAAATAATGTTGCACTGGAAACACAAATTTGAGTTGTAATTTTTGAACCACCATATGGGGAATTGCCCCATTCATCTCTTGTACCATCGATAATAACTTCATCACCGAGATTAAATTGAGAGATGTCATTTTCGTTATTAAGACGGATTGCGATAACACCTTTATCATCGATTAAATAGAAACCAGGTTGGTTAACTAAGGATGGACCAACAATACCTCTAAGTCTAACTTGTTCACCTTTTGCAGTTTCGATTGCTTCTCTAACATTGATAGTTTCAACATCTGCAAGACTTGTAACTGCAACTGTGACTGTACCAGTGTAAGCTTCTTGACCAGCTAATGAAACTGTAACAGTAATCTTAACTTCAGGGACTGAGGTTTCTGCGTTAACATTCATGTATGTCTTATCTTCCTTTGTGTTGAATGCAACTGCAGCATTATCACTTGAATAAGAAATTGTTGCACCTTCGATACCTAACATTTTTGAAGAATATTTTGTAATAACTTCTTTATTAGGATTTGCATAGTAAGTTTCTTCAAATTGATCTAAGACTTGTGTTTCATAGATGAATTTAGGTGCTTCTGCTAATTCAAACTTGTAATTTTCATCAACAACCTTAACAGGTAAAAATCTCCAAACACAACCTTGTGCAGTGGATTTTGCATTCAAAGCAGTGAGATAAACTGTGTAAACTTTTTCTGAACCAGGTTCAGCTACATATGCATCTAACCATGTAAAGTCTGCACCACTTGCTTGTGTGTAAACATAGGCTGAACTCTTTTGATCGATATCATAGATGTAGTAGTTTGTAAAACCACCGGCACCGGTTGTCTCTTTTTTGGTAATATAAGCATTAACTTTGTAAAGTTGACCTGTGATATCTTGATCAAATGAAGTATTTAAGATATCTCTAACTGTGTTAACTTTAGTATTTGAGAAGTTAGCTTCAGTTGTACCTTTATGAGTAACAACTTGAGCATAAACTAATTGTGAACTACCAGTGTATCCATATTTTTCGGCATAGGTTTTTTCATTATCTGCGATAAAGTAGGATTTTTCACCTGCGATATCGACATCTTCATTAACTTTTAATTGTTTAGCAACATCTGCGTCGTAAACATACATAGAATCTGTGCCGTCAAAAATTAATGCACCATTTGGATTTGAACCTGAATCATAGGTAAGAGCGATAACTTTACCTTGAATTCTAACCATGGATTTTGCTTCAGCTGCTCTTGCTTGAGCGATTGTCATTTGAGTGTATTCACTGATATCTGGAGCAACATAGGTTAAACCTTTAATCCAGGCGTCGACCATTTCATATCTACCTTTGAAGTTTTTCAATGTACCGTAGAATGTTACTGTATCACCAACAACAGGAACATCAACACCTCTATCAGCTAATTCGCTGTATCTGTATTGACCATCTTCAGAGAAGGAATAGTAGATTTCCATCTCACCTGTTTTATCTTTGATCATGAAACTACCTTGGGATGCATCCTTAATCTCTGTAATTTCTGCAGTGATGTAGAACTTCTCTGATGTTTCATCACCATTTTCAGGAATAAGCTCCATTGCTTGTGCAATTGTAATTTCATCACCTTCAACTGGACCTGTGGAAGAGCTAGTTGATGAAGATGAAGAAGAACTGGATGAAGAGGTTGAAGAAGATGTTGAATCTTGTGTGGAACTTGTAGTAGTTGAATCACCGCCACAGCTTGCTAAAATTGTGCTGCTACCGACTAAACAAAGTCCTGCAACAAGAGCAATAAATTTTTTGTTTTTCATAATTTAAAAAATTCTCCTTATATATGAAAACAATTTGTATATTGTTGGGGGGCTAAAAATTTATTAGCACCATCATTTTAATATAAAGAAAATTGTTAAAAAATAGCGTGAAAATTTTAACCATTTTCAATTTTTTCGTCCTTTTAAAATATTTCAACATGGATTTTTTATTATGTGGTATACTAATAACCCACAAAAAAATATTGAGCTTTTTACCACTTTAAAAAAAGTTAATTAAATAAAGCGATTTTATTAGAAACCGTTTTCAGAACAAAAAATAATTTTCAATAATATAATAAAATTGTTTTGTAAATTTTTTACTTAATTTTGAGAAGGAGAATTTTTATGATTCATCTTATTCAAGTAACAAAGGATAACTTTTTTACTGCATTGGATATGAAAATCACTGAAGATCAATACAAATATTTATTCCCAGTCGAAAGATCTTTAGCTGAATGTTATGTGAATGAAAATTATCACCCTTACATCATATTTAATGAGGAAATCCCAGTCGGATTCGTTCTTTTATCATGGATTAAAGAGAAAAATTACTACAAAGTTATTCGCTTCATGATCGATAAAAGATATCAAAGACAAGGTTTAGGAACTGCTGCGATGAAAGCAATTATCCAATTCTTTAAAGACCTTGGTGCTAAGAAAATTGTTTTATCACACGAAATTGAAAATCCATATCCAGCAAGAGTTTATCTCTCCGTTGGTTTTAAATACACCGGTGAAATTGTTGGAATCGAAAAGATGATGGAATTAGATTTATGATTATCTAAAGATAATAATTTAATATAAAAATATATAATTTTTCTAATTAGTAAGGAGATTACTCTATGAAAAAATCTTTATTGAAAAATTACGCAAAATTGATTGTTCAAGTTGGTGCTAACATCCAAAAAGGTCAGGATGTTGTCATCACTTTTGATCCTGAGATCACATACTTTGCAAACATGGTCGCAGAAGAATGTTTGAAAGCAAAATGTGGTCAAATCAGAATGAATTACATGAATGATGAATTGACAAAATTGATGTTCAGACATAAATCAGTCAAAGAACTTTCTAAGATTAACGATTGGCAAATTGCTCAGATGGAATATGAAACAAAGACTTTGCCAACAACAATCTATCTTGAAAGCCAAGATCCAGATGGTTTGAAAGATGTCAACCACAAGAAGATGGCTGAAGTTAGACAAAATAAATATTTAATTACCAAGAAATACATCGATGCTAGACAAGATAAATATCAATGGGTTATCGCTGGTGTTCCAGGTGAAAAATGGGCTAAGAAAGTTTTCCCTAACTTAAGAAAATCTCAAGCAATCGAAAAGCTTTGGGAAGAAATTTTGAAAGCAAGCCACGCTTACAATGATGATCCATTCACATCTTGGCAAAAGCATGAAGAAGAATTGAAAGATAAGATGAATAAATTGAATTCATTGCATTTAGATCATCTTCACTACAAGGCAAGTAACGGCACCGATTTCACCGTTTGGCTTTCCGATGATATCATCTGGATGGCTGGTGGCGAAAAATGCCAAACAAACAACGTTCAATACTCACCTAATATTCCAACTGAAGAATGCTTCACCACACCTATTAAAGGTAGAGCAGAAGGTATTGTTTACGCAACAAAACCTCTAAGCTACAACTCAACAATCATCGAAGATTTCTCAGTTAGATTTGAAAATGGTAAAGTTGTTGAAGTTAAAGCAAAGAAGAATCAAGATGTTCTTGAGCAAATGGTAAAGATGGACGAAAATGCCTGCTACCTTGGCGAAGTTGCACTTGTTCCATACGAATCACCAATTAATTTATCCAACATTTTATTCTTCAACACCTTGTACGATGAGAATGCTTGCTGCCATTTAGCATTAGGTAATGGCTTTGGTTCCTTAGTTAAAGGTTACGAAAATATGACTTTGGAACAAATTAAGGAAAAAGGTGTCAATTCATCAATGATTCACGTTGATTTCATGATCGGTTGCAGAGATTTAAATATCACTGGTTACACCAAAGACGGTCAAGAGATCAAGATCTTTGAAAATGGCACTTGGGCTATTTAAAAAATTCACTCTTTAGCGTGTGCTAAAGAGTTTTTATTATTAGATTCAGGAGGAAAAAGTATGAAGTATTATTTAGCTTACGGAAGCAATTTGAATTTGAAAGATATGAAATATCGTTGTAAAAATGCCAAACTTATCGGCACTACTTTTCTTCCTAATTACGCTTTGGAATTTAGATTTTATCTAACTGTCAAAATGAAAAAAGGCAGTAAAGTTCCTATTGGAATTTTTAAAATCGATGACAAAGACGAAATTAAATTAGATCAATATGAGGATTATCCAAATCTTTATTACAAGAAGGAAATTGATGTTGAATTTAACGGTCAAACAATCAAAGGTTTAATCTACATCATGAATGAAGATAAACGTAAAATTGAACTTCCAAGTGAAGAGTATTATTTCACCTGTTTCAAAGGTTACACCGATTGCAATTTAGATACAAAATATCTAATCGATGCCTTAAATGATATCGAAGAAGAGTAACAATTTAATAATTACTATTTAAATTGTTAACTTCAAATACTATTTAATCTAATAATTCTTTAAAGGAGTTGATTTGCATGTCAACTCTTTTTATATTCTTATGATCTTCAACGTTGTGCTTGTCAAAAACACAGATTGTTTTAAAGTTAGCTGAAGCTGCGGAATTTAAAGCACAAGCGATATCTTCAAAAACGATAATCTCTTCTGGTTTCAAACCCATTCTTCTTGCTAATTCAAGATAGATTTTTGGTTCATTCTTAGTTGAATCAATCTCTTTAACTGTTAAAAATTCGTCAAAATAATCGTAAATCCCATTTGCTTTTAAGCAAGGAACAAATAATGAATAGTCGCCTGCTGAAGCAACTGCAAGTTTATAGCCTCTTTCTTTGCACATATCTAAAAAATCTTTAACATATTCTTTAGTTTTAACTTCTGTCATGTAGGCTTCTCTAGCCATATCCATCCAAATCTTACAAACAGTTTCTACATCTTCTTTAAGATTGAAACGGTTAATAGTGTATTCAGCCATCTTTTTAAAGCCAAGATGAGCAGTTTTTTCTGCATAATCTGATGGAACTGTATAGCCTCTTTCACCTAAAAATTTATCATCAATTTCTGACCAAATACTTAATGAATCAATTAAAGTTCCATCCAAATCAAAGATGATACCTTTGACGTTTTCAAAAATTTTATTCATCGCTCAATTCCTTTCAACTTGTTGATAATATTTGTAGCACAACTTTCACCAACCAAATTTTTAATCTCATCAAAACTAGCCGCTTGTAAAGATTCAAGAGTTGGATATAAGTCTAATAACTGCATCTTTTTCTTCTTACCAATTCCTTTGATATCATCATAAAATGTTGCAAACATACTCTTTTGATGGTTCTTTCTAAAGAATGTGATTGCGTATCTATGAACTTCATCCTGCATTCTCATAAGGAAGAAAAATAGATTTGATTTCTTATCTAAAGGAATTACTTCACCAGATTCACCATCGATAAGTGAATCAGTTTCGTGCTTATCATTTTTTGCTAAACCACAGACTTTAATTCCTGATTCTGGATAATTTTGTAAAACATCCAAGGTAACTTTAACTTGATTTTCACCACCATCGCAGATGATTAAATCAGGTTTATTCTTGTAGTTTTCTTCTTTCAATCTAGCAAGACGTCTTGACATAACTTCATGCATTGAAGATAAGTCATCCTTCTTATTTTCAGAACGGATTATATATTTTCTGTAGTCTTTTCTACTTGGTTCACCGTTGATATATTTAACCATAACGCCAACAGCATCAGAACCTTGTAAATGTGAGTTATCGTAAAGTTCGATATTTAATGGAGTCTTACTTAAAGCTAATTTCTCCTGTAATTCTTCAAGAAGCTTCAAATTATCATCTTCTAATCTAGCGGTTAAGAAGTGTTCATCCAAAGATTGTTTGGAATTTAAGATTGCCATGTTGAGCATATCTTTCTTCTTCCCTTTTTTAGGAACATAAACTTTGATATTTAATGCTTCAGAAAGTAAGGAAGTGATACTTTCTTCTGGAATAATAATTTCTTTAGGCTTAGTGTTATTTGGTTGTGAATAATATTGGAAAATGACATCAGCAAAAAGGGATGGGATATCATCCATAACATGTTCAATAAATGAATATTTACCAAGTAAAACACCTTTTCTGTAGGTTAAAAAGATAAAAGCGATATAACCATCTCTAACTGAATAAGCGATGACATCTCTATCGATATGGTCACTGACCATGACCTTCTGTTTTTCAATGACATGCTTAATTGAATCGATAGTGATCTTGTAGTCATTTGCCTTTTCAAATTCTAAATTCTCTGCAGCATCCTTCATCTTTTTAGTTAAATCATTTACCACTTCGGAAACATCACCATTTAAAAATTTCTTGATGGAAGCATCGATATCTTTGTAATCTTTCTCATCAATTTTATTGATGCATGGACCAAGGCATTGACCTAAATAGTAGTACATGCAAGGTTTTTTAGGTATGACATTACATTTTCTTAAAGGATAAATCTTATTTAAAAGATCAATCATTACCCAACAACTTTTTGAGCTTGGAAATGGCCCATAGTGATAGAAGTTTTTATCCTTATCATTTCTTGAAATCTTTAAATAAGGGTCACCTTTTTTCTTTAATGAGATGAAAGGATAACTTTTACCATCCTTTAAAAGGATGTTGTACTTAGGATAATATTTTTGAATAAGAGAAATTTCAAGCAAAAAGGCTTCCTTTTCGGAGTTAGTTTCAATGATGTTGAAATCTTCAATTTCATCGACCATTCGTTGAACTTTACCTACTTGTGGTCTTGTGAAGTATTGCTTAACTCTTTTAAGCAAAGATTTAGCTTTACCAACATAGATGACAGTTTTATCCTTATCCAACATCTGATAAGAACCAGGTCTATCTGGCAAAAGATCAATCTTACGCTTTAAAAGTTCATTCTCATAATATTTACTCATTAGGCTAAATAAACTACAGTAGCACCAAAGCCACCTTCAGTTTCTCCTCCAGCACGGTATGATTTAACATAATCTTGTTTATCTAAATATTTATGAATTGCGTTTCTTAAAATGAAGTTTCCCATGCCATGAATAATTCTAACTTGTTTAACATGTTTAACAACCGCATTTGAAAGATAGGTTGCAACTTCTTTGACAGCATCTTCACTATTTAAGCCGATAACATTAAGTTCTAATCTAAAATCAGAGTTAAGAATTGCTGTATCAACTGATGATAATTGAGAAGCATTTTTTACAACCTTGACGGAGTTTTTAGCATCGTAAACTATATTATCCTTCGTTGTTGTTATGACTAAGCCATTTACGGATAAACGATATTTTCCGTTGTTGATAGCCAAAACTTTACACTTATTGACACCTTCGTAGATGACAAAATCACCAACAACAATTTCGTGCTCAATCTTTTTATTTTCAGTCTTAGAGAGAGTTTGTTTTTGAGGTTGATTATTTTGCTTCTTTGCAGAAACGGTTTCAAAAGAATGAAGTTGACCTTTAATTTCGGCAAAGACTTTAAACGGAATTTTATCTTTGTATCTTTCAAAAAGAGCATCTAATTCTTCCTCTTTTTGAGAGACTATTCTTTCAATCTTTTCATCAGCTTGTTTTCTAATATTTGCTTCAATTTCTTTTGTTGCAGTCAAAGCTTTTTCTCTTCGAGCCATGAGTTCCTCATACTGTTTATCTTTCTCTTTGAGCTTTTCATTCAAAGATTTAGTTTTCATGAGCTCTTTATTTAAAATTGTTTCAAGTCTATCACTCATTGAAGAGTATTTCTTCATGTTGGATTTTGCTTCTTTAATAATTGAATCAGCAACGCCAACTTTTCTTGCACATTCAATTGCGTAAGAATTACCAATTGAACCAACTAGTAATCTAAAAGTTGGAGAAAGTTTACTAGCATCAAATTCCATTGTTGCTGTGACAATCTTATCTTCAACTTTAGCAAATTTTTTGATTGCTTCGTAGTGAGTTGAAACAAACGAAAAAGCATTTTTACTAATAAAATCCTTAATAAATGCGATACCTAAACTCTCACCTTCTCTTGGATCGGTTCCAGCGCAGATTTCATCGACAATGATTAATGAATTCTCATCTGCTTTACTGACAATTTCATTTAAATTAACCAAATGACCGGAGAAACGTGATAAATTTGCTTCAACTGATTCATCGTCTCCTAAAATTAAGAAAATATCTGAAGCAAAAGTAATCTTAGATTCTTTTGTGCAGTTAATTGGAAATCCAATCATATTCAAGTAAAAACTGAAAGCGATAGATCTGAATAAAACGGATTTACCACCAGCATTTGGTCCGGATAAAACCATGAAATATTTATCTTTTTTACTTAATGAAACACTGTTTTTTACACAAACTGCTCTATCGATTAATGGATGAACAAGTCCATTTAATTCCAAAGTATCATCACTGATTTCTGGAACAACATAATCGTTATCCTTACCAAAATTTGTTCTTCCATAAAGTGAATCGATAAAATTGTAAATTTGATATTCTTTATACAATTGAGTGTAATTTCTAAATAATTCTTTTGAGAAAGTATCTAAAATACGTGCGATTTCATCACTTTCTTCTTCGTACAAACCTTCAAGCTTATTTCTTAAATCCATAATTTCTTTAGGTAAAACGAAAAGTGTTCTTCCAGTGTTGGAAGATTGTAAAGTGATTCCACTAACTTTAGAGATGAAATTTGATTTAACTGCTAAAGTTTCAACACCTTCTCTGTATGGATTTTCATCGGAAAGATAATCTTTATAGCGTTTTTTAAGTGAAAAGAAAGTATCATCGATACTTTTTGTAGTTTTTCTAATCTCAGATCTAATTTCTCTTAACTGAACACTAGCACAGTCATTAACTGTACCGTCTTCAGTGAAGCTTTCTCTATATTTTGAAAGTAAATTTGGAAATGAAATGATATCTAAAACTTCATTTAAAAGGTTAGGAACAGAAACATTTTCTGTATCTTTAAATAAGTTTTTTATTTCAATTACATTGCTTAGATAAGGTATTAATGCGATGAAATCTTCAATGTATAATGAAAGTCCTCTTTCAATTTTAGAAAAGACTTCATTCAAGTTATTTGTTTCAGACAAATTCAAAAGTCTTCTTCCATCAAAGAAGGCGTAGCTTTCCTTTAAAAGAAGATTATTTTGAATAAGTTGACCTTTAGTTTTAAAGGTTTCAACCTTATCTAACTTATCTTTATTCAATGCGGAGGAAAAATATTTTTTCTGATTTTTCAAATACTCCAACAATGCGATATTTTTATAACTTTCTGTCATTTTTTACTCAATTTTCCTTATAAAATTTTATCAAAATCAAAATTTATTTATTATTCAAAAATTATAATAATGGTATGATGTACGTAAAGATTTCCGTCGACAAAGCAAAAGTAGAAACAATTAAAGATTTTTATCGTGTTCCAAGCGTCAATTACGAAGCAAAAAACTATATTTGTTTCCAAATCACAAATAAAAATAACATACAAATTACTGCTTATAGAACTAAAAATCCTGAAGTTTTTACAATCCTTTTCCAAGGTGAAAAAGATGTCGAACTTGAAGCAAGACAATTTTCTGATTCAGTAACTATTGTTGATACAGAAAATAGTTCTTGGGAAACTAAAGAGAAACAAATCGGTTCCGATGAAGTTGGTGTCGGTGATTTCTTTGGTCCAATTGTTGTAGTTGCTTCCTATCTTGAAGAAAAAGATATCGAATTTATCGATTCTTTAAAAATTAAAGATAGTAAAAGATTAAATGATGCAAAAATTTTCTCTTTAGGTGAACAACTTGTTGAAAAAATTAAATTCACAAAAATTGTTTGTGACACTTTAAAGATTGAAGATTTAACAAATAAAGGTTGGTCAATGCATAAGATTATGGCTAATCTTCACAACAGATGTCATCAACTTTTAATCGATAAATATCACTTGAATTCAAATATTCCTGTCTATATCGACCAATTTGAAAAACCTAGCATTTACACATCATATTGTTTAAACTTAATTCCTAATCACCTTATATTTAAAACAAAAGGTGAGAGTTATTATCCAAGTGTAGCAACAAGTTCAGTAATTGCTCGCTACATCTTTTTACGCTACTGGAATAAGATGGAGGAGGATTTACAAATTCAAATTCCGAAAGGCGCTTCCAGTGAAGTCGATAAAATTTATAAAAAACTTAAAAGTGAAAATAATGAGAAAGTTGAACAATACGTCAAGAAAAATTTTAGAAATTACCAAAGCTGAGGTGACTTATGAAAAACAAATTTAAATTTTTATGCTTAGGAATTGGAACTTTATTCTCGTTAACTTCTTGCAAGTACATCTTCGATATTTTCAATTCCTCCACATCTTCAACACCAGTTTCATCCACTGCTTCAACCACATCATCTAGTTCTTCATCTTCTTCCAGTTCATCATCAAGTTCATCATCAAGCTCATCATCAAGTTCATCATCAAGCTCAACCAGTTCATCAATTGATGGTTCGGATGATCCTTATGTCATGGAAAATGGTGATAACTCACTCATTTTGCCTAAAAAAGCTGATAAATTCCAAATTATTGTCAATGAGATGACAAGCCAATACGGTGATTCTATCTTAATTCACTATGGCGAAGATTACACCTCAGAAACATCAACAAAAGCCGATGAAAATAACTTCAACATTTTAATTGATGTCGGTAAAGTTAAATCTGACGCAACAATTATTAAGCAAAACATTGAAACTTATTTAAATAATGATGTTGATTTAATCATTTTAACTCACCCTGATTCTGACCATATTGGTGGATTCGGAACAACTTCCGCTGAAAGTGATGGAAATTCTGGTTATGTCAGAATTTCTGATTACAACGTAAAACAAGTTTTATATTATGGCTATCAAAGTTCAACTAAATCTGCACAAAATTTATATGCAAGACTTAACTATCTTACTGAAAATAACGAGATTTCACTCTGCAGAGCATATGATGCCATTCATAATCCTACACCAATCTGCCCTACAACATATTTTCCAGGTACTGAATTAAGTTTCCAAATTCTTGATACAAATCACTATATTGAAGATAAAGAATCAGAAGGTTCTGGTGATCCTAACGACACATCCATAGCAACAATTTTCAATTACACTGCAAATGGTAAACTCTTTAAGTATTTAACAACTGGCGATCTTGAAATTGATGGTATTAACGGAATGTTATCTCACGAAGAAAATATCGAATTAATCCAAAATTCCACAATTTACAAAGCCGGTCACCACGGTTCAGACAACGCAAACAGTTTGAGACTTTTACAAATTGTAAATCCAAATGATATCTTAATTTCTGCTGCCTGCAGTGGTGATGGTGGTGTTTGCGGTAATACAAAACACCCAAATCCAATTACTCTTACCCGTATCAATAAGATTGGAAAACTTGAACATACTTATTTGAATATGACAATGGGTTCCATTGTTGTTGATATCAATACACAAAACCAAGAAGAATACACAATACATGGTTTAGGTGCTTCAAAATTGGACTATCCTGCAAGTGCAGGTGTTGAAAATGCTGACGAAAAAGACTTACCACTTTATCAAACATATTTATATACAAATATGCCTATGAACAATGGTACAACCTTCAAGAAATACGTCGACGAATATACTGATACTATTTCATAACTACAAAAAATCAATAAATAAACACAATTAATTTAAATTAATATAAAATATTAGACATATGAGCAATATTAATCTTTTACTAAGCACTGCAATAGAAAATGTTGAATATAGAAATACAATTATTGCACTATTTTTCATCTTGGTAATATGCATAATCATATTTTTAATATTCGGTTTTCCTTTGCTAGTATTTATTAAGAATTCATATAAAAGAAATAAAGTACTCCCTCATGGGGAAATTAAATATAAGTACGCAATCTTAATCCCTGCTAGAAATGAATCTGATGTAATCTCTAATTCACTTGATTCTCTTTTAAGACAGGATTACGACCCAGATTACTTCGATGTTTACGTCATCGTTGAATCAGAGAAAGATCCAACAGTCAAAATCACAAAATCAAAAGGCTACAACATCGTTGTTAGAACAGAACTTGAAAATAGAAGAACAAAAGGTTTCGCACTTGATGATGGTATTCAACACATCAAACATATCGGTAAAAAATACGATGCTTATGTTGTTTTCGATGCAGACAATATCTTAGAACCAAGCTATTTATCCAAACTTAATGATATTAAAAACTTAGGATACGACCTAGGAGTTGGCGATAGATTATTCACTAACGCTGAAGAAAGTTGGGTTGCTGCTTGCTCTGCAACACTCTTCTCCTACATGTCAAAAGTTACCTGCAAAGCTAGAACTCGTTTCTTTGAAAAAGTCACTATCATGGGAACAGGTTTTTATATCAATTCAAATATTATCGATGACGCTGGTGGTTGGATTTGGAACAATCTTTCCGAAGATAGCCAATTGACTAACTACTGCTACTACCACAACATCCGTTGTTACTACTATCCACTTGCTAGATATTACGACGAACAACCAAGTAAGTACTCTGTTTTACATAAACAACACACCCGCTGGGTTTGGGGTTATGTCACCGCTGGTTTTAAGAAAACAAACGATTTAATTTACAACAAACACAACACAAGAAGATTCAAACTTGCTAAGATGGAAGTTAGCACTTCTTTATTCCCATTCTTATTTATCAATATCGCACTTGTTTTCAATTTAATTTGTTCACTTTTATTGATGTTATCCGCATTCTTTCAAATCGGATTCACTTCAGATTCTTATATTCAAATTATCAACTTCAAAGGAAGTACGTGGTTTGTTTGTACAATTTACTTCCTATTATCGTTATTTTTCACATGGTTCCCATGGTTATTTATCCCTCTTGTCATCTTTGCAATCGATAAACAAAATATTGCTTGGAGCTCAAAAACTAAGATTAAAGTATGTTTAACATATGGCTTATTCTTCTACGATTTTGCCCTTGCTTTCTTGGATGGGTTAATCTTCCCTAAGAAACGTAAAGCATGGAAACAAATTAAGCACTCTGGCAATATCACCTGCTCACAAGCATTTGAAAGTATCACTCAAGAGATAAACAAAAAGGATATTCTCGACCATGAAAAGAAGAAAGATTCCAAGTAAAATCTACTACAAATTCGATTTGCAGGAATTTGAGAATAACCATCTTGAACGAAAAGATTTACCTCCAGATTATCAGTATGTAACAAAGTGGACTTTAAGAAAAATCTTTGCTCATTTTGTCTACTTTGTTCTAGGTTTTCCTTGCTTAAATTTTTATTTGAGATTAGTTGCAGGATTAAGAGTTAAAAATAGAAAAAACATGAAGAAACTCAAAGGAAATTCTTCATTTTTCTTCTATATGAACCACACTTCTGACAGAGATCCTTATGTCTTACAGATGGTTCTCCCAGTTCTATTTAAAAAGACTTATATTATCGGTTACTCAGATGCTTTGAATATTCCAGTCTTTGGTATGACAATGCGTGATTCAGGTTTACTTCCTTTACCTAATTCAGTTAAGGAATTACGTAAATTCAATCAGGCAATCCTTCATGTTTCCAAGGATTTGAAACGTCCAATTATTGTTTTCCCAGAGCAGCAGATGTGGCCTTACTGCAATTACATCAGACCTATGAAAGATGCCGCTTTCCACTATCCCAGTGAAGCAAATGCTCCTGTTTTACCTGTTGTTACAGTTTATAAAGCAACTAGAAAAACACTTAAAAAGGGTAAAAAACCTAGACCTATTCTTGTTGTTGGTGAACCTATTTATCCAAGAGAAGATTTTAACATCAAGCAAAATAAAGCATATCTCCACGAAGAATGCGTCAAACAGATGAATGCAATCATTGAAAAATACGGTTCCTACTGTTACATCGAGTACATCAAGACCGATTTCGATGATCCAAGACCATTCGATTCAGATAAGATTTCACTTAAAAAAATCTACAAACTTCAAATTAAGAAAGAAAAAGCTGAGATTAAAAATATCAACAAAACTCTCGGTTTATTCCTTCCATTCAAACTTGAAGAAACGGGAAAAATATCAAGAATTACAGCACTTAAAAAGTCATCTAGCGATTAAAACTAGATGACTAATTTTATTATTCTTTAAATGCTTTGCAGCACTCTTTCTTAAAGTAAGAATCAACATCTGCGTACAAAGTTAGTTCTTTACCAGTTACTGGATGCTTGAAAGAAATCTTGTAAGCATGAAGAACTTGACCTTTGAAACTCTCAGAGTTTTTCATTTTATTAGAAACTCTTGAGTTATAAAGCGGATCATTTACAATTGGTAAATTGTAATAAGCAAGTTGAGCTCTAATTTGATGAGTACGACCTGTTTCAAGAACACATTTAAGCAAAGAGAAGTTATTCTTTGAATAAAGTGTAGTGAAATGTGTGATTGATTCCTTCCCGTTTTTTGGATCAACATAGACTTTATGAGTGTTAACGTCAGGTTTAGCAAGAGGAACGTTGATTGTGAATTTCTTATATTTTGGATGACCGTTTATTAAACATAAGTACTCACGATTTACTTCATGATTTGCAATCATTTCAGTGAGTTTAACTTTAGCTTCAACAGTCTTAGCAATAATAAGTAATCCAGATGTATCCTTATCGATTCTATGGACAATTCCGGGTCTTTTATCGATCAAATCTTCATTGACAAGTTCATTATCGATGATATCGTTGAAAAGCAAGGAATTGACCAAAGTATCCTCTCTATGACCAACTGATGGGTGAACAACAAGTCCACGTTGTTTGTTGATGACTAAGATGTAATCATCTTCATAAACTTTATTTAATGGAATATCGGTTTTCTTAAGTGTATTATCTTCTAAAACAAGTGGCTCGTAGGTGATTTCATCACCAAGCTGAATTTTAAAACTTGTTTTAGTGATAGGCTTTGAATTTACTGTTACACCGTTTTCAACATATTTTGCTGCAAGGGAACGGGAAATATTCAATTCCTTAGATAAAACTACATCAAGTCTACCTTCGTTATTTGCTATTATCTTTTTCATTATTTTCACCTGATTCAGTAGGGATTTCGCTAGGTTTTTGACTATTTTCAACCTCTGCATCGCCTTTATTTTCAGTAGGCTTTAAATCTTCTTGTTTGTACAAATCTTTCAAGGCTGAAACTAAATCAGCATCATCTTCATTTGTGGATTTAATAGTTGAATTTGCTGCGTTTTCCTCACTATTTTCGTTAGTTGAAGTGGTAGAAGTATTACCATCAATTTGTTTTAATCTCTTCTTTCTATTAACTTCTTCAACAATTAAAAGGATGATGACACCAATAACTAAAACAGCTATTCCACAAACTAGGAATACATCGGCTAGATTACACACAGGGAAATTATCAAATCCAAAGAACCAGTCAAATTGAATAAAATCAACGACTAATCCATCTGGATAGAATGCTCTATCGATAAAGTTACCAAAGCAACCACCAATCATCAAATAAAGTCCTGCTTTAGCAACCCAAGGAATGCGGTTAAAATAGAAAAATAAACCTAAAATCATCGCAATACCGCAGACTAAAGAGATACCAATTAAGAAGACTCTATTTCCCGCCATTGAATTCCAAGCAGCACCGTTGTTATAAACTAAAGTAAAAGAAAGTAATTTAGGAATAGCGGTGACACTTGCTCTTTCATAAACTAAGAAATACTGAGCCAACTGTTTAGTCAATTGGTCAAGAATAATCATGATAAAAATAGAGATAATACCGGATTTAAAGATGAATTTAAATCCGGAACCAGTCTTAGAAAGAATATCTAAAAATACTGGCTTATCACTACTTTTAGCGAAAACTGACTCTTCTTTATTTTTAATTTTCTTCATTTAATGTTTCCTTAATTGCTTCGTGGCAACGATGGCAAACATGAGTTTCACTATCAATCTCTTCCAAGTGATCGAAATAGTTCCAACATCTATCACATCTATTTGCTTCAAGTTTGACAACTTTCTCCTCGTTATCTAAGACAAGTTTGGAGATATTAAGCAATCTAGCAAGTTCATAATCAGGTAAATTATCGAGTAATCTCTTCTCTTCTTCAGAGAGTAAGATATGAAGTTCAACTTCAGCATTACCTTTAACAACTTGGTTATTTCTTGCTGTTTCGATGATCTTATTTGCGTGATCCTTGAACGAAAGAACTAAATTGTATTCTTTAAGTAAAGCATCATCAGCATCACCTAAATTTGGATAGTCTTCCAAAGCGATAGATTCTTTCTTATCTTTCATGTTGAGATAGTAATAAACTTCATCCATTGTGAAAGGTAAGATTGGTGATAAAGCAATTGCTAAATTCTTAACAATTGTGTGTAAAACGTATTGGCAGGATCTTCTTTCATCACTATCAATCTTGTTGCAGTAGAGATTTTCCTTGTTGAAATCCAAGTAGAATGAAGATAAATCATTGACAACGAAGTTTGTAATCATGGATTGAATCGATAAGAAATCGCAATCGAGATATTTTGCTTTGATATCTGCAAGCATCTTCTTGAATCTGTTTAAAACCAATGTATCGATGTAAGATAACTTAGCAGTATCAAATGTAGAAACATCAAAAGCAACTTCATCGTTGTCATTTAAGTTTGCAAGCATGAACTTAAAAACGTTTCTGATCTTTCTGTAACCATCGGAGCAAACTTTGAGTAAATCACGACTGAATTTAATTTCAGCGGTGTTGTAATCAATTGTTGTTGTCCATAATCTTAAGATGTCGGCTCCGTATTCTTTGACGACATCGTTAGGTGAAATACCGTTACCTTTGGACTTGGAGAATTTTTCACCGTTTTGGTCGACGATGAAACCATGAGTGACAATCTTTTTAAATGGTGCTTGACCGGTGTATGCAGTGGATAAAATGATTGAAGAGTTGTACCAACCTCTGTATTGATCGTTACCTTCAAGGTAAATATCAGCAGGGAATGGAAGATTTCTTGCAATATCACTGCCTAAGAATGAAGAACCGGAGTCAAACCAAACGTCCATGATATCTGTTTCTTTGGTGTAGACAGAATTTGGATTGTAATAACCTTCAGGAAGTAAATCTTTAGGTTCTAATTGGTACCAGATGTTGGAACCGTTCTTATCAACTAAATCGATAATATGGTCTAAAGCAACCTTATCAACAAGTGGTTCACCATCTTTGTAGATGATTGGGATTGGGACACCCCAAGCTCTTTGTCTTGATAAGCACCACTCATCACGACCGGAAAGCATGTTGACAAGTCTAACTTTACCCCAGCTTGGGAGGTAGCTGACTTCTTCAGCATTTTTAACTAATTTTTCTTTCAAGGCTTTCTGATTCAAGAACCATTGTGGAGTTGCACGGAAAATAAGTGGTTTCTTTGTTCTCCAATCGTGTGGATAGGCGTGGACGATATCCTCTTCTTTTAAAAGACAGCCAGTTTCTTTAAGCATGGTGATAACTTCATCATTTGCTTCTTCGTAGAACATACCTTCCAAACGTTTACCAGCATCTTTAGTCATATAACCACGGTTATCGACTGGACAGAATGGTTCTAAGTGATATTTCAAACCGACTAAATAGTCGTCCATACCATGACCTGGAGCGGTGTGAACACAACCGGTACCAGCATCGTTTGTAACGTGGTCACCTAAGATAACAAGAGAAGTTCTATCCTCTAAGAATGGGTGAGAACAGATGATATTTTCCAAGTCCTTACCGGAAACTAAAGTTTGCAATTTAACATTTGTTAAACCTAATTGTTCGGTAAGTTTATCAAGTAATTCTGCTAAAAAGATGAGTTTACCTTGATCAGTTTTGTATAAACCGTAGGTGAATTTAGGATTGACGCAAATTGCTAAGTTTGCAGGTAAAGTCCAAGGTGTAGTTGTCCAGATGACAAAGTTGTAGTCATTTGTAACTTCACCTTTACCCTTGATAACTGGGAACTTAACAAAAATTGTCTTAGCAGGAACATCCTTATATTCAATTTCTGCTTCAGCAAGAGCTGATTCAGAGCTTGGTGACCAGTTAACTGGCTTTAAACCTTTGTAGATTAATCCGTCTTCAAGCATCTTGGCAAAGATTCTCAATTGATTTGCTTCGTAGTGTTTATCCAAAGTTAAATATGGATCATCAAAATTACCTAAGCAACCTAATCTAACAGTTTGATTTCTTTGTCTATCAACTTGAGTTAAAGCGTAATCATGACATTTTTGTCTGAATTCGGCGACAGAAATTTTCTTTCTATCGACACCAGATTTGGTAACTTGGGTTTCAATTGGTAAACCGTGAGTATCCCAACCTGGTTGATAAGGGGTATATTCACCATTTAAAGTATGAAATCTGACAATGATATCTTTCAAAATTCTATTTAAAGCATGACCTGCATGGATATCACCATTTGCGTATGCAGGACCATCGTGAAGGTAGAAAGATTTCTTTCCTTCATTCTTCTTCAACATCTTTTCATAAAGGTTTATCTTTTTGTAGTATTCAACTAATTTTGGTTCTTTGACAACCAAATTTGCACGCATTTCAAATTTACCTTTAGGCATGTTTAAAGTCTTTTTTAATTCCATACAAAAACCTCGTTTCAATAAATAAAAGCCATTTAATTATAAAATATATATTTATATATAACAAATAGGCGCAACAAAAAAACTTAACTAATAAACAACTTTATATTTATTAATTAAGTTTTTAAGTGCAAATTAATAGCGTTTTAATGTAACTTTTGGAGCATTTTCCTTTTTGGTAGTAAAAAGCATTGTGACTGAAACACATGCGGTGATAAGTTGAGTTACAGGAACTGCTAACCAGACACCATCAAGTTTCAAAATTGATGAAGTCAAAGCTAAGATAATTAAAAGCGTGAATGGTTCTAAGTAAGTGATAAAGTTTGCTTCTTTTCTTTTATCGATGGCGTAGAAATAAGAGATTGAACATCTTGTGATACCTAAGAACATGAATCCAGCGATAAAGAAGAAGATTGCTTTGGAGAACATTTCGATAACTTGAGGTGAATTTCCAAATGCTTTTGGAAGTAAATTATTCAAGAGCGAGATGAGAATCATTGAGAAAATAGACAAAGCAATTACGGTGATGAATGAATATCTTCTCAACTTTTTAACGTTATCAAATTCACCTAAACCGTAGTATTTTGAATACAAAGGTTGAGTTCCATCACCGACACCTTGAAGCATACTTTGAATGATGAATGTGATGTAAGCAATTGTTGAATAACAGCTGAGAGCATCTTGAGAGAACCTAGTTGTGTAAAGATTCAATAAAATCAAAGTGAATAATGGTGAATATGTGTTTCCAATTGGTGAAATTGATGATTTCAAAATTGGGAAAATATTTTTAAAAGCTTCTTTGTCAATATGCTTAAAGAAATTAACCTTCTTGTAAGCTAAGAATGAGAAAATAAGGACAACTGAAACTGCTTGTCCTGCTAAAGTTGCAACAGCAGCACCGACTACTCCATAATCTAAAACCCAAATGAAAAGATAATCCAAAATGATGTTAGTGATGCAACCAGAAACCATGAAAATCATGGCAATTAAACTACCACCATAATTTCTCATAAGTGGAACTAAACCAGTAGAAAATACCTGCAAAATACAGCCAAAAACGCAAACTTGAAGGTATTTTGTACCTAATTCATTGGTTCTAGCATCACCACCTTGAGCTTTTATTAAATACTCGCCACTGAGTGAAAAAATTAATAAGATAAGTGCTGAAGCAATCAAAAATAACAAGTTGCAGATAAAGATGATATTCATCTTTTTCTTCTGATCTTGAGTGAGTGAAAATTGAATGGCTCCACCCATTCCTATTCCAGTTCCTATCGCTTGGAAAATAGCAAAAATAGGATAAGCAACATTGATTGCTGCTAATCCTGGATCACCAAGTTTTCTACCAACAAAAAAGCCATCAACAATTGCGTAAAATCCAGTTAAGATAAATGCAATTACTGATGGAATTACATATTTAGCGTATTCCTTTTTTAACATAACTCCCTTTCAGTAACATCTTAATCGATTAATTAACAAATTATCTAAATTTCTTGCCTTTTTATGTTACCAAAAGTGGATTTATTTCGCCAAATGGAATTTGCTTATTTTAGTGGAAACGATACATGAAAATGCTGCCAGCGATAGAAACGTTAAGTGAATCAATACCGTTCATCTCAATTTTTAATTTAGTTGAAATATCTTGATATTCTTTTCTGACTCCATGACCTTCATTACCTAATACAAGGATGAATGGATCATCAAGTTTATCAAATTTTCTTTCATCTTCTCCATCTAAAGTTGTGGTGTAAATATGGTAATCATCTTTTAATTCTAAAAGATCTTTAACGCCGATTTTAATTGAGAAAATAGCACCTTTTGAAGCTTGAATTACTTTTCTTGAAAAGATTGAAACACAATCTGGAGATAAAATAACTGAAGAATATCCAAATGAAAGAGCGGAACGAATCAAAGTTCCAACATTGCCGGCATCCTGCAAATTATCTAAGTAAAGGACCTTATTGCCAAAATCTTTATCTACTAAATTCAATTTACAAACGCCAATTCCTTCGGGGAGTGACATGTAAGAAGATAAAGTTTTAAAAAGTTCTTCACTCAAAAGAATGAATTCAACATCTTTGTATTTTTCAATAAGTTTAGAATCTTTCTTTGAAATGATAATCATTTCCAAAGAATTATTCTTGTAGCTTTCTTCAATCAAATCTTCACCTTCAGCAAGAAGTTTATTTTTGATTTTTCCTTTGGAAATCTTAACTAACTCTTTATAAAAGTTGTTTGTTTTAGTTGTAATTGTTCTAAATTCCATAATCAAATTCACCTGTTAATAATGCTTTTTCACATCTGAGATATTCATCTTTACCAAATTTTGAATAAAGTAGAGTCTTAAATCCAACTCCGTGTCCTGTGAAGTACAAATGAGTAACTTCATGAAAGATAACTGAATCAATAACATGTTTGGAGAAGAAAAATAATCTTCGATCATACTGAAATGTTCCTCTTTTTGGACATGTAGAAGCGTATTTTGAAAGATAGTAACTGATCGTAACTCTAAAATTTGGAAAATCATCTGCATTGAGTTTGTATATTTCCATAACTTCTTTTGTTCTTTGAATTAAGTAGTCTTTGAAAATCTTATCAATTGATGCTTCGATATTATTCATATCTTTAACGTAGAATTGACTTTTCATATACTTTCCACGTTCAGATGTGATAATTGGCATCTTTTTTCCAAAAACGTAGATGTATTCATCGGTGAAGAAGTTTTCATTATTCAATTGTTTCTTTTGAATTGTTGGGTAAAGGTAATCTAAAAATTTGATAACTTCAGTATTTTTGAAAAAATCTTTCTCGTAGATTGCTGGTGCAACAATTGAGATAGTTCCGTATCCAAAATAAGCGGCGAATCTTCTAACATTATTTTTGAAGAAAAAATTAACAAAAATATTACATCTTGAATAAAAATAAGGAACACAATTCATGGTTAAATTATAAACATTTGAGATTTCAAATTTGCTAATTAACCTGTCAAAACAGAATCTAGCTGAAAAAAGTTGAATTTTCTTTGCTAAATTATTGCAAATTGACATTTAAAATATTATCATAATAAAGCTTTCATGCGATCATGGCGAAACTGGTAAACGCGTACGTTTGAGGGGCGTATGCCTATGGCTTGAGAGTTCAAGTCTCTCTGATCGCACCATTTGTTAGAAAGATATTTAAAGCTGTAGATATATAGTAAACTTTACACTTTTGCTCGAGAAATCGAGCAATTTTTTATTATGTCGCGTTTTTCTAGTAGATAAAAATTGATTTGAATCTACGGATTTTAAAATTTTGGTTCTACTAGAAAAACAATACCCCTACTAGATAAACGTTTTTCTACTTGAAAAACGAAACCCTACTAGGAAAATGACACCCCTCTATTTTTGATAAAAATCTCACAAAAGTCTTATTAAATTATCGAAATCGTACCTATTTTGTGTTAAAATTGCGTTAAAGATTTTGAGGTGAATCCATGTTTGATTATGCAAGAAAGATAAGAGAGTATCGAGAAAGAAAATTTATATCACAGCAAGAATTAGCTAAGATATTAAGTGTTAGTAATGTAACCGTCTGTCGATGGGAGACAGGTAGATATGAACCAGACATGGAAACCAAGAAAAAATTAGTCGCTCTCTTTAATGAGTTCGGCATGAAATTAGATGATTGACAATGAGGTGAGCGGATGAACATTGATACCACAAAAGCAACGGTTCAAGATTTAAAGGAATATATCAATAAACTCGAAAAGGAAATACATGAGCAGAAAAAATACGGGCTTGTTTGGGATAGAAAAAACACGCCTGAAAATGCTATTCTTAAGTGCACGGAAAATATACCAATTTTAATTAACGATGATTCTAAAACAATAAAATCGGCTAGTGGCAAAACAAATGAAAATATTCTCATTGAAGGAGATAATTTTTATTCGCTTTCCTGTCTCAATTATATTTTTAACGACACTATTGATATCATTTATATTGATCCGCCATATAACACAGGCATTAGGGATTTTATTTATAACGATTCGTTTGTAGATAGTGAAGATGGGTATCGTCATTCTAAATGGTTGTCTTTTATTTATTCTAGATTGAAACTTTGCAGGCCACTATTAAAAGCAAATGGCTTACTATTCATAAGTATTGATTATAGGGAATTTGCTCAACTAAAGTTGCTGTGTGATCAAATTTTTGGTGAAGCCCACTTTATAGGTTGCTTTAACTGGATGAAAACAGCAACTGCCCCCAATCTCTCAAAAACTATTAGAAATAAAATGGAATATATACTTTGCTATTCGAAAGGCAATGTTGATTTTACTTTGAATGGGGGTCTTACTTCTGGAGGCGATATTCCGCTATTGAATAATGGTAATAAAAATGCGCATTGTTTCTTCCCAAAGGAAAGCGTCGAGTTCAGGATTCCAGATGGAGTGTATAAAGCAGGACAATATGATCGTGTATTTCTTGATGCTGATATAGAAATAAGGAACGGGAAATCGCTAACTGACTTAGAGCTGTATGGACCATTTAAATGGAAACAAGAAACAATACTTGATGAAGTCAAACAGGGAACGACTTTTATTATTAAGAGTAGTAAATTTGCAATTCGTTTTAAGAGAAAGGAGAAATCAGTAAAAACTCCATCGAATTTAATAACTAAAGACGAGTGCGGTGTAGGTACGAATGAAGAAGGGTACGGCATATTAAAAGATATTTTTGGCTATTGTCCATTTGATAATCCAAAGCCAGTTTCTTTAATTAAATATTTAATTAATTTCAATCCTAGTAAATCTGCAGTTGTTTTAGATTTCTTTGCCGGTAGTGGGACAACCGGTCAAGCAGTTTTAGAACTAAATGCAGATGACGGTGGTACTAGACACTTTATTCTTTGCACTAATAATGAAAATAATATTTGTACCGATGTTTGCTATCCAAGATTAAAAACAGTTATAACAGGGATTAAGGGAGACGGATCTAAATTCAGTGATGGTATTTCTTCCAATCTAAGGTATTTCAAAACCGATTTTGTTAAGGACCAAGCTAATAGGGATTCAGCTAAATATTCATTAGTTGCAAAATGCAATGGCTTAATTTGCATATTAGAAGATTGTTATGATTTAGTTGAACAAGAATACGAATGGTTTCATTACACGTCTAAATGCAAGGATATGTTTATATACAATGATTTTTGTAACGATGCAATTTTTAATGCAATGAAAGATAAAATTTTAGCTTGTGAAAAACCTGTAGTTTTGTATGTTTTTTCAACAGATGAAAATTTAGATGGGTTCGATTTTTCTGATTTAGAGAATGTAACTATTAAACCCATACCTTCAAAAATATACGAAATATATAAAGAAATAGTGGAAGAAATACAGAGAGGTTAAAAAGATGAAGTATGATTTAAAGGAATATCAAAGAAAAGCAGTTGATAACCTGAAAACGAGATTGGTTTTCTTCCTTAATAATAATTTAAAAGGGAATTTAGTTTTCAAAGCTCCAACTGGTAGCGGCAAAACTTTTATGATTTCATCTTTGTTCGAAGAAGTCTCAGCAGAAAATGATACTAATAATTTTTGCGTAGTATGGGCGTGTCCTGGTAAAGGAGAGCTTCACAAACAGTCATTTAATGCCGTGAAGGAATATTTAGGCGGAAATCCTGTATGCTCTCTTCTTGAGGATGAGTTCTTTGGCACAAGAACTGATATTCATAACAGGGAGATTGTTTTTGTAAACTGGGAAAAATTGGTAGATAAAGATAGAGAGACAGGAAAGTGGAAGAACAATTTAATGAAGGACCAAGAGGGCCTTAACTTTATTAATGTTCTTGATAATACTAGGAAACACGGAATAATCATTGTTCTAGTTGTTGATGAATCGCACATAGGTGCTAATGCCAATGCTCGAATTCAGGAATTTCGAGATACTATAATGATGCCAACAGTTACTTTGGAAATGTCTGCAACGCCATTAAGTTCTAATATTGATGTCGAAGTTGATCCACAGGCGGTAATTGATGAAGGGATGATAAAGGAAGATGTTATTGTCAATGAAGGAATAAGCGAAAACGATAGAACTTTGGCGGATAAGGAATCAGAAATTATTGTCCTCGAAAAAGGCTTTGAAAAACGCGAAGAGCTCAAAAAAGCATATGAAAATATTGGATCAAATGTAAATCCATTAGTACTTATCCAAATACCAAACACTGAGGCTGGTGAAGACAAAAAAGAGTAGTTAGTGAATTTTTGAATTCGAAAGGGATCGCTGAGGAAAACGGAAAACTTAAATTTTGGTGCGATGATAAGGGTAAATTTGACAAAAAGAAAATTAGAAAAAATGATGATATTACTGAATTTTTAGTTTTTAAGACTGCAGTGGCTACTGGTTGGGATTGCCCTAGAGCACAAGTACTTATTAAATTCAGAGAAGGAAAATCAGAAACTTTCGAAATTCAAACGATTGGCAGAATTTTAAGAACTGCAGAGGCAAAATCTTATGATGATTCACTTCTCGATAATGCTTATATTTTCACTAATATTAAGGACTTTGAAACTAAAAAGGATTCCTATTATCCAAATAGAATCAAGACTGAAACCTCATATTTTAGAAAACCATACAATAAATTAATGATATGGGGACAAACGCAACTTAAATCATTTTATCGTTCAAGACAAGGCGACTACAACTCGGCGGATTCTAGATTTGCTGAAATTTATGAAAAAAGGTTCATGGAGTTTTTTGGATTTGACGACAGCGAAAAATATGGATTTTATACCGAAAATCAAAGGAAACTCGAAGAAAAAGGCATCAATTTGAGTATAAACACAGATGACTTGCTTTTAAAAGAAACTGCTATTAAGTCAAATACAATTGATGATGAACAAATAGTTACGAATGATTTAGTTACCGTTAAAATGTCAGACACGGATATTATTGCGCAGTATTATGACTTAATTAGAAGCAATTTAAATGGCTTAGCATATGTTCGTTCAAAATCACCTATCAACTCAGCAATAATCACAACTTTTACTAAGTTTTATAACGCTTTTGATAGAGATATAAAGGTTTCTGCTTATCAACGAATTGTGGTTAATAATTCCGCAGTTTTTGCTGAAATTTTAAGTTCGGCGACTACTGATTTTAGAGATATATTAAAAAATGATAAAGGCAAAAAAGCCGAACATTATGATTTTAAGATTGAGGATAAGAGGAGCTATTCTCTAGAAACTCATGAAAAATTGATTGCACCTAAGTCACTATATCAACCACTCTTTGTGCGAAAAGATGAAAGTGGGCGTATAAACAGATTGGAAGCTGATTTTTTAAATTATTTAGATGAAGCCAAGGAAGTTGAGTGGTATTGGGAAAATGGCTCTGAATTGATGAAGGTTAATTTTGGGATAAGTTATAACAATGATTTAAAAACCTTCCAGCCTGATTTTATTGTTAAATTCAAAGATGGGACCGTGGGAATATTTGATACTAAGGGAATTGGTCAAAGAGTAGAAGAAGATACTAAACCAAAGGCTGAAGCATTACATAGATATTTAGTCAATATTAACCAAAACAGAGGATACGCTCCTAAAGTAATAGGTGGAATAGTTGTAAAGAGCGGATCTCAATTTTATTACTATGATCAACTTGTTTATCACGACTATGGTGAATCTAGAGAAAATTGGGTTAATTTTAATGAAATCTTCAGAACTGTTAATACCAACCTTCAAACTGCTGAGTATTTGAAAAAATTAGTTGAAAAAATGGGAGATAATTAACCTATGGAAACCAAATCACAAGGCGTAATTTACATACTTACCAACCCATCATTCCCTGACTATGTGAAGATAGGTTATGCGGACGATGTAAACAAAAGACTTAAACAGCTAAATAGAAGCGAATGTATACCTTTTGCATTTAGGCTATATGCTTATTATGAGGTTCCGCAACGTTTGACTGATAAGAAACTCCATGAACTCATCGACATGATAAATCCCGACTTAAGGGCGATCGAGGAGTTCGATGGAAAGAGAAGAATCCGAGAATTTTATAATATGACTTCCGAGAAAGCCTATAAGATTTTACAAGCGATCGCTCAAATTAACGGGCTAGAAGAAAAACTGCATAAGGTTAAACCTTCAGAGAAAGATTTAGATGAAGAGGAAACTGCTGAGGAAAATAGAATACTTGGTACTAATAGGCATCATTTTAAAAACATAGAGTTCACGAGCAGTTTGACTGGTCATACTTATAAGTCATCTAAAAACGAAAAAGGAACGTTATCTATTTTCGATGTAACGATAGGGGAAGAGGTTCCTAATAACGCTAAACCATCTAAGAGAGAAATTGTTAGAGTTGCACTTAGTGATTTAACTAAAAATGAAGAGGAAGGAACTCTTTATCAATTGATTTATAAGTTAGAGAAGTTCTTATTAAAGAAGTAAGGAATAATTGTATATGCTTGATTTTGAAACTTTAACTAAATTAGAAACTTGTCTTAAAAATACCGGATTTGAGTATGATTTTTCTATTGACGATACCCTTTTTTTGATCGTCCATATGGGAAATACAAATCTTTAACTTTAAGAAGTATTACTGGTTTAATTAATAACTCTATTTTAAACAATGACAGCGAGCATTCATCTTATGATATTGAGCTAATCAACAAATTAACAAAATGTTTGTTAGATTCGAACGACGAAGAATTAAAATCAATCGCTTGGAATTCCTTCATAGACTGTGCATATGATCAAAAATTCCTTCTTTTTAAGGAAATAGAATAAGCAAGAAATTCTTTCTTTGATCAAATTGGAGAAGATTGTTGTACAAATCACACTAAGATGCTTGAAAGTGAAAGACTGTATATAAAACCTAACAATAAGGAAGAAGGGCGTTCTATTTATGAATATGTGAATAAATATGATAAAGACGAATATTTATTTGCTAGGATGGCTCGAAATTTCGGCTCAGAAGATTACTTTATATTTTGTTTATGCTTAAAAGAAACAAATGAGATAATTGGCGATATTGTTTTTTGCCTCTGATTTCTTTCTTGGGCATAAAGCTTTCTCAGTAGTTGTCCACAAAAATTAAAGATGAAAAGGCTGCAGCTTTATTCACTAAAACGGTGGATATAGTAACAAATGCAGTTACAATCACCTCCCAAACCTATGTAGAATCACTTAAAAATAGTGGTTCCTTTGGAAAAGAAGAACAATTGATAGCTTTTGAAAAAGCGAAAGCAATAATAACTTCTGAACTTACAGAAGATTTAAAAACCTTTATTGTTCAGAACTATGGTGACTTGCAGACTGAATCAGCAATCAAATTGAAGCAACAATATACAAACTAAAGAATTAAATTATCCCTGTGAACGGAGAAATCCTAGTAGCAGGGATTTTTTTGTTGGTATAAAATATATATGTTAATCCTTTGTTAACATGTCGGGCTGCACAGGATGTGGCACTTATTAATGGAGGACTTACATGAAAACAAAACAAGAGTTGCTTGAAAAATATAAGAGCAACAAAGAATTTTATGAATTAATCGATGCCCTTTACGGAACAAAGGCATCATTTCAAATAGCTTAAGTAGGTATTATTTTCTTTGATAGGGAGTTTGGAAACTCAATAAAGGTGATTGCGTTTCTTTCTTTGCAGAAGTTTATAGATACATCAAAAAAAGAGTGATGGAAAAAAGCTTGATTATGGTTTAATAAATCCTGAAGAAATAGAAAAAATAAAAAGGTATGATTTGCCTTCTGATGATGATTTGATCCTACAGGAAATCGACAGTATGCTTTGTGAAACTTGTAGCATGTCAGATTATTGTTCAACAAGGTCGAATTGCATGAGAGATCCAAATGAAAAAAGAATATTAAAGAAATAGATGTTTGATTTAATCAAAGGAACATCCAAATAGGAGAAATAATCATTGGACCAAAGTGGTGTATGAATTATGACTCCGGCGATTACGAATGGATTGATTAAAATGGCTACAGCTGGGATCAGGGCGAATATGTCTATAACTATGACCGCTGTGCCTTTGATGGTGACGACGAAGATGATAATTGGTAAATAAAGGACTTTCTTTCTGCATATCCTCACTAAATCCTCGCCAGTGTTCTCCTCACATTAATGGTGGGGAATTTTTATTGACCCAAGTTCCTGCGTGAATTATAATTTTTATGCATACGAAACGAGGAAAATGCCATGAAAATTAGAAAAGGACTTCTATTTACGGTCATGCTTCTTGGTTTATCTTTGAGTTCTTGCAATCAATCATTACCAAAGATAACCGGGTATTCAATTGATGAAAATAATAATATTATCGTTTTATACGATAATGGTAGTCTAGAAAATGTTGGAAGTTTAACTGACGAAGATATTGTTAATCACGTCACATCTATAACCATATCTCAAGATGGCTATTTTGTTATCAATTGCATTAAAACTAATACAAAAGTTAATTTCTCCTCGGTTACAGTTTCTGAAGATGGCTATTATGTCATCGACGGCATTAAGACAACAATTAAAGTTGGCTATAATACAATCACTATTTCTTCTGATGGTTATTATGTTGTTGATGGAATTAAAACAAGCATTAAAGTTAATTTTGATTCTGTCGAAATATCTGATGATGGTTACTATGTAATTAACGGGATCAAGACAGATATAAAGGCTTCAAATGTTTATACCGTTAAATTCAACACTGGTTACACAGCTTCTGTCGCGGATCAAAAAGTCTTTGAAGGACATAAGGTTGATAGGCCACAGCTTAATAGAACTGGCTATGAATTAGATGGTTGGTTCTGCAACGGCGAAGAGTGGAGATTCAATTCTGATGTTGTTTTAAACGACATGACTCTTGCTGCTCAATGGACTGCAAAACAATACACGATTTCCTTTGTTACTGATGGTACCCCATGCGAAAATATGACCGTTACATATGATGGAAATTACACACTTCCTAGCACAAAAAAGGACTTATACAACTTTGTTGGGTGGAAATATGGAAATCAAACAATAAGCAATAGCGGCAAGTGGTCTATTGATTCTAATGAAACAATAGAATTGGTTGCGGATTGGGCTAGAATCACTTACAAGATTACATTTAATTCAAATGGAGGCAGTGTTGTTAGTGCAATGACTGTACCTAGTTATTCAACTATTGAATCTCTTCCAACACCAACAAGAAATGATTATGAATTTATGGGTTGGTATTTAGGAGATGATTTAATAACCGCCCCTTATGATTTTACTGAAGGTAACATTACCTTAGTGGCTAAGTGGCACGCCATTTCAGAAGATTACGTGTTTGTTGAAAATGAAAGAGGCAAGATTTCAATTCAAGAATGCAAATTGAATCAACCTGTAGTTAATGTCCCCAATTCATTCTCAGGAAAAATTATTGATGAAGTGCTTACCGGTGCTTTTGCTAATAAAGCGAGATTAAAAGAGATTAATTTTCCTGTATCAGTAACTTCTATTGGATACAAGGCAATTGATAATTGTGGTTCTTTAGAAACCTTAACTATTTGTGGCCATTCAGATATTCAACTCGCATATGTGTTTGGTTCAGAAGCTTTAATCCCTGCCTCATTTAAAAATGTTAAAATTGCCACTGGAAGTACAACATACGGAAAAGCTATATTCGATAACCTTTCTAATAGGAATTTTGAATTAACTCTTAATGCTGACCTTACCACAATTCCGGAATATGCTTTCCAATATTGTGATAGGATTTCAAAGCTTCATATTCCTGAAGGTGTTGTTAATATTGGCAATATAGCAATCGCTTATATGAATAACTTAACTTATGTTAATATTCCTTCCACAATAAAACAAATTGGCCATAACAACTTTATTAACAACGATAAGCTCGTTTATCTTGCGGTTCCTAGTGGAATTACTAAAGTTGACAGTCAAGGATTAACTGCTACAGAGATTCCTGTTTTAATTGCTGAGCAAAGTAAACCTTCTGGTTGGTCACCAACATGCTTTGGTTACCCGGTCCCAGATCCATACATGAAAGTGTTCTGGGGCTTAGAGAAAATTGTTGATGGCAATGATTTCTTATATGGATTATGTAAAGTTGGAACAAAAACCGAAGCAATCATAATTCAAAGATATAGTTCGTTAACAGATTATCCAGAATACCTTGAAGGATATCCTGTAACATATACAAACAACAATTATACAGCTCCTAAAAACTAATAAAAGCTTCTATTAAGGGGATAGTTACTTCGACATTAAATCAGTAATTTCACCGTTAATGTCATAGATAGAGATGTCAATCCGCTTGCTTAATTGCTCAAGCTTGATAGGGTTCATCTCTTTTAATTTGACCGGAGAGAGTAGTGTGAACTTTTGGATCGCTTATCCAATAATGGAGTGGACATACTCGCTGATGCGGTTAGCCTCAAACAATTCATCAGCGTACTTTTTCACATCTTCCGCTCTGTAGCCTTTTTCTTCTTTGAAGAATGCTAAGTTATAAAGAACTCTAACTCTGTCGAAGAAGGTTCCAAATTCATGTCTCACTGACGAGACAGTAACAGGAAGATTGTAATCGGACATAAGTGTTTCTCCTTTAATAAAACTATTATTGGTAACTCTCGTGCTACCTATATTGAACTAATAGGCTAACCATTGTAGCTTATGCCCGGTGCAAATAGTATACAAGATTCCTCTAATGATTTGAGGTTTTTTCACATTTTTTAGACCAAAACGCCATTTTTGCACAGAAGGTAGTGGATGTAATTCCATGAACAAAAGAAAACTGTGTTTGAAAGTGCATGAATTAAAAAACGAAAAAGGTCTCGGAAGAAACGAAATTAGCAAAAGACTTGGCATTCCAAGGACAACGGTTTTGAGGATTCTTAATGAAGAAGAGCCTTCAGAATTTGTTAAGTGCAAAAACTGTGGGAAAACTTTTATTCCAAACAAATATTATCCAAACAAAAAATTCTGTTGCGACCATTACAGAAGGATTTATTGGAGTGTAAATCACGAATTAATTTTGTACGAAAGGGGATGCGGATATTTTTTTCGTACTAATATTGATTATAATTTGACATAAATTCTTTCGGGGATAATCTTTTCTTAATTCATTTATTTTTGAACCAATTTAAATATTTTTCTAATTCAGTAATAAAATCATCCTATGTTGTATATTTTCAATCATTTGGATATAAGAACTCATTTTTAATTGTTCCAAAAAATCTTTCACACATTGAATTGTCTGGAAAATCATCCATTTCTATATAGTCCAAGTTTTTGTCTGCACTCCCCTTATATATTTTATATACGTGATTAACAGGAGAATCAGTACCAGGAAACGAAAAACTTTTCGAGATTTTTGCCCAGTTGAGGATAAGCGATAAATCTGGTAGAGGTGTGCCAAAAATCGTTGAAACCTACACTAGAAATGCTTTTCAGTTTAGAGATAATTCGATTGTAGTAACAATTCCTTCCAATTCGATTAAAAAAAGTTGGTGATAAACCTGTCATTACAAGAAAGCATGGATTAAATTTGACTAGAGAAAAAATACTTTCTGAAATGAGACATAATCCTAACATTACCAAGTCTGAACTGGTCATTTTAATTGGAATCAGTGATACAGCAATCGATAACAACATTAGATATTTAAGAAATATCAATTAAAAATTATTAAATAATTAATCTTATAAATTTATTTTATGCAATTCATTTAATAAATAATATAAAAGTACTATCGAAAATATATATGAAAGTTTTTCGCTATAATTTTCTAAATTAATGTTAGCGATATTTTTAATTTTATCTAATCTATACAAAATAGTATTTTTATGTAGATATAAAATTTTACTAGCTTCATTTAAACTTCTTTCATTTAATATATAAGCATATAAAGTATCAATATAATTAGTCTTATTAATTAAATCATAATGATACAGTTTAGCTATTTTTTCATTTAAAAAACTAAATAAAATATTTTTATCTATTTCTAAAAAAGGAAGAATGATTTTATAATCTTCTTCTTTATACAATTTATATTCCAAAAAACTATTATTTAATGCTGTTAGTAGCTTTACATTTAATGAAAAAATTTCATCGAGTTTATATAAATCAAGTATTTTTGAAGATACAATCCCATCGAGATGATATTTAAATAATAAATTATCTATTTTTGAAAATGTTGACGAAGTATAGTTTTCATTAAGATAGCATATTAAGTAGTCATCTTTAAGAACTAATATAAACTTTGAATTAATTTCGCGTAGAGCTTTTAAAAAATAGTCTTCTTTTCCGTTTTTAATATTTTTTATATTAAAAATAAAAATATATGATTCTGCATTTTGTTGAAAATTAGATCTTTTTAATCTTTCTAAATATATTTGACGTGAAACGTAAATATGATTGATTAAGTTTATTAAAAAAGTTTCATTGCTAATGTCTTTTGAAATTGGATCAAAGGTATATATTGATTTAGCAAAAATAATACTTGCGGCCTTAATAAATTCTTTATTATGACTATCTAAATTTTTATTAATTTCTAAGATTACACAATATCCAACAAACTTATTGTCATAAGTTAATCTAATAAATAGTCTTCGATGTTCGTTAATATAATCAATAATCTTATATTCACTACCATCATTAAATTCATCAGTAATTTTTTTTGCAAAGCTTAACGACCAAAAACCTATTTTGGTTGCTTCATCATAAAAACTATCGTTATATAAATCATTATCACTATAAGAAATAATTTGAAAATTTTCGTTAATTAAAGCAATAGGATTATTAATTTCTCTAGTAATATTTTTGACAAAATCATTAATGGAAATGCTTTTGGTATATATTTCGAATAATTTTTGATAAGTATCCATAATTTAATTAGGCTAGTAGCACAATTTACTGTGTGAATTTTATTACATCAAAATATTTATTTCAATATTTTTTGGTAATAAAATTTTTAGCGTTTGAGGAGGAATAGATGATGCTTTAGGAACTTATTTTGAAGCAAGAGAATGTTATAAAACAAGCTCATTATCATTAGAAAATGGTGGCATTGCATTATCATCATTAGCTCTTTGTAAACTATGCCAGAAGATGCCATTTTGCTTGTAGATGCAATTAATAAAGAATATTTAAAAGAAAGTGTTAGGTAATATAAATTATGAAAGAAGTTAAACAAAAGAAATTTAAAGGTATTGGCATTTGGAAATTTTTAAACAAAATTCCAGCCGGTACTATGTTTGTACCTTTATTAATTAGTGCAATAATTTGTACATTAACTATTGAATTTAATTTAGGTGCTCCAGAAGGTACAACAGAATTAGGACATGGAGTCACTTTATGGCAATATTTAGGAAATCCTATGCAAGATTTATTCGGATCAACTGGTCAAATGTTGATGATTGGATTAATGCTATTTTGCACAGGAACAATGATTAAACCCCATGATTTTGTTGAAGTTGGTAAAAGAGGAATATGGATTATTCTTGCTAGATTAATTCCTGCTTATGTCATATGTGCAATTGTTTATGTCGTTTGTGGCTTAAATGGATTTGCTGGAATTGACTTTGTAACTTTAACTTGTATATTAACAAGTGCTAATGCTGCATTATATATGGGAATCATTCAACCATATGCTGATAAAAGCGATTTTGGTACATTCCCTATTATGTTAATATGTTCGATGCCTTTATTACCATTTATCGTTATTAGTTCATTTGGTGAAGGAAGTACATCATTAATTCAAAAAATAATGCAAATTTTCTCTTTGCTTATTCCATTCTTACTCGGTGTATTATTAGGTAATTTAGATCAAAAAATTAGAGATGTCTTTAAAGGTGGTAATACTATTATTCTTCCTTTCTTAGGATTCCAATTTGGAAGTACTATTAATTTAACAAAAATCTTTGACGCACAAGTATTATTATCAGTTTTAGTAGCAATTTTATTATACTGGGCTGTTACTCTAATTATTCCTTATACTGTTGATCGTTTTGCTTTAAAAAGACCTGGATATGCTAGTGTAGGAAGTTCTTCATTAGCTGGAGTTGCATTGTCAATTCCTGCAATGTTTACTGGCTTCACATTTAATGGCGAAACATTTGGAGAAGATATGATTTCTCGTTCAGTTGCTGTTCTTGCAATTGTCCTTTTAATAACAAATATCTTGTCACCTTTCTTTACAAAATGGACTATGAACTTTTATTTTAAAACACATCAAGGTGATAAAATATCTGATCCAAAAAGAGTTTTCCAAGAAACTCATCCTGAGTTATTAGAAGCTGTTTATGATGAAAATAACAACTATAAAACTCATCACCATAACCATACATATTTTAAAAAGATTTTTCATATAAAATCACATAAAGAAGAAATTACAAATAAAGAAGAAATTACAAATAAAGAAGAAATTACAAAGGAGAATGAAAATGAAAACAAATAAATTATTTCAAGTTTCTACATTAAATGATTTAATGTTAGGCGATTATAATGGTACATGTTCAGTAAAAGAATTATTAAAACATGGTGATACTGGCATTGGTACATACGATGGACTAGATGGAGAAGCTATTATTTTAAACGGAAAAGCTTATAATGGAAGAGCAAATGGTGTTGTAAGCGAAATGAGTGAAGAAGATAGCTTACCATTTACAACAGTAGCTTTCTTTGATGAAAAAGTTAAAGAACAAGTTATTAGTTTTGAATCAATTGAAGACTTTAAAACTTTACTTTCAAAAGAGTTAGTTTCTGCAAACTATTTCTATATGATTAAAATGGAAGGTAAGTTTAATGTTAGAGTTAGATCTTGTTTTAAACAAGATAAGCCTTATGAACCTCTTTATAAAGTTGCTAAAGATCAAAGAGAATTTGAATATCACGACATTGAGGGTTATGTCGTTGGTGTATTTTGCCCAAATTATGTTGAAGGAATGAATTTACCAGGATGGCATATTCATTTCATCTCTAAGGATTTAACTAAAGGTGGACATATCTTAAAATTAAGTGGTGAAAATATTCAATATAAACTTAATAAATTAAATGAATGGGATTTAAAATTACCAGACACTGAGGAATTTTCATCATTTAATTTAAAAGAAGATCTTAGTAAGAAAACTGAAGCAGTTGAAGGATCATCTAAATAATCTAAAAAGTGCTTATTTCAAAAAAATCGCTTCTAATTGAAGTGAACCCAATTTAGTTCACAGGAAAAGAAAAATCCTTCTATCGTATACTTACGGTAGGAGGTTTTCTTTATGGCAAGTAAAGGACAAAAGTTTTAGACCACACATATTAAATTATTAAAATATAAGAGAGGTTTAAAACATGAAAAAGTATTCAATATTTGCTGAAGCACATTACAAAATACTTTATACTAAAACAAAGAAAGAAATTAATATATGAAAAAAGTAGATGATAAGTATTTTATTAAACCCGAAAAAGATTACTCAGAACAGACTATCGAATCGGTTCTTGCTGAAGATGAGAAAATATTATGGAAAGATAAGCCACGGAGATTATCTTTCGTACTAAGCGCTATTTTGAAAATGGCTCCTATCGCTATAGTTTGGCTTGGGTTTGATATTTTCTTTATCTGTCTGATGGTTTCTTCAATGGAATCTATACCAAGCGGATTGATTGCTTTTATTGTTATCTTTTTTGCCTTCCACTTAATCCCGGTTTGGATGTGGATTTATTCAATCTTATCTGCATCACGTAGACAAAAGTTAGAAGAATACGCCTTCACTAATTTAAGAATCATAATTAAAAGAGGATTTATTGGATCAGAGATTAAATCGATTTATTATTCTTCTCTTAACTCGGTAAATTTAAAAGTAGGTATTATTGAAAAACTTTGTAAGGTCGGTGATATTTATCTTGTGGCAAATAACGAAAAAATTATTTTAGAAGATGTTAAAGATCCATACTTTATTTCTCAAAAACTTCAAAAAATCGCCTTAGATATTAAAACCGACATTATTTATCCTAACGCTCTTCGCCCAAAGACAAATCATGGTTATAAAACTGATTATAAAGAATAAGGTGCCTGAGCACCTTTTTTTATTGTATTTAATGGAAGAAATTGGAAGGTCAAGATATCGTGGTCGCAAGAGCTAATTTAGCCTTTTCTGATCATCAATTGTCCAGGACATCGTTAAGCGTTTGAACTGAATTGGGGTCAGTTCAAAAGGGAAAAGAGCTTCTTAAAGAGTGGAATCTTCCTACAACATTAAAAGGTGTTGGAGCTCTTGCTCTTGGCTATGCTAATGAAGAACCTAAGGAAGCAGCACCTAGAAAGAAAGACTACATCGTTAGAGTATAAAATATTTACAAAATACTTATTTAATCACTTAAGCCATCATTCTTATTTGACTAGTTTGGTGGCTTTTTTATTGCAATCATATCGACAAATATCGATGTGATAATATATAATATTGATACATATCGATATGAGAGGCGCTAATTATGGATTTGAAAGAATATGCAAATATGTTTAAAGCAATTGGTGACGAAACAAGATTGTTTATTTTAAAAAAATTGATTACCAATGATGAATTATGTGCTTGTAAGTTATTAGAAATGATTAATTGTAATCAATCTACTTTATCTCATCATATGAAAATATTAACTGATAGTGGATTAGTGATTGCTAGGAAAGATTGGAAATGGGTACATTATTCAATTAACAAAGAAAAAGTCGAATTAATAAATAATTATTTAAAATAGGAGGCATTATGGAATATACATTAGATGATAAATATAAACTTATTAAAGAAGAGGTTTTAAAGAGTAAAAACAATAATCCAATCGAAATTGCAAAGTCAATTATGCATAAAGATTTTATAAATATTCATGGACCAGAACACCATTTTTTAGATGGAGCTTATTTTCTTGTTGCTTATAAAAATGCTGGTGGTGAAGTTGATGTAAATCAAGCAATAGATATGCTAGCACAACGTACTATAAAGATGCCAGGAGCTATGTGTGGTTTTTGGGGTATTTGTGGATCTACTACAGCAGTTGGCGCAGTTCTTTCCATTATTCATGAAACAGGTCCATTAACTTCAAATGATTATTATAAAGATAATATGGAATTCACCTCATCAGTGATTAAAAGAATGAGTGAAATAGGTGGTCCTAGATGTTGCAAAAGAAATGCTTTTTTATCACTTTCATATGCAGTTGAGTTTGTAGAAAAGAAATATGGAATTAAAATGAAATTATACAACATATCTTGTGAATTTTCATCATGGAATAAACAATGCATAGGGAAAAAATGTCCTTTTTTTAGGAATTAGAGGCTTTACCACGAAAGGGTGGTTCAAAGGTGTTTCACTTTTTCATTAGGGTGTTTCAAATTTAAGGGGTGTTTCATTTGTATTACTATAGTTATCCTTGTACATATGAGAACAACATGTTTGATACATTCTTAGAATTTCTCTAGGGGTGGTCAAACATTCTTTATTTTTAGCGATAAATATGACATTTTTCAAAAAGTTGTCGTTGTTTATCAAATAAATAAAGACAAAACAATTCCAAGGTTAATAACAAATTATTTAAAATAAAAGGAGATAAAATATGCATTTTGAAGAATATGATTTAGTGAAAACGATAGTTGAGAAGGAAGGGTATCCAATCGGCACTCAAGGATGCATTGTATCTTTTTATAGTGATGGCTTAGCCTGTGAGGTTGAAATTTGGAATAAAAATAATTATCCAATCGATGTAGTTACATATGAGTTAAATGAGATAAAACTTATTTGGCGTAATAATCCATAATTTGGCTACATTAAATTTACACCGTTGCTTGCCGTTGTAAGGGCGTGCAATGTATCAAAAGCGTAGTATGTAGGCATTTGTTAGAAAGATATTTAAAACTGTAGATATAGTAAAATTTGAATTTTTGCTCGAGAAATCAAGCAATTTTTTTATATTGAACATTAAAAGAGAAAAGATGTATTAAATTCCTGTTTAATTTCCATGATAAAACTAATGTTAACTCTAGTTTTAATAAAATAAATGTAACATTTATGTGAGAGGATATAAATAATGACATTTGAAATCTTTAAAATTTTACATAGTGAAACGATTGGCTATTTTCAGCTTATTGAAAATGATTTGAAATTGATTTATTCATTAATGCATACAGGAAACTTCTATGAAAACTACATTAGTCTGAACAATACTAATCTTGGCATTATTCTTAAATTACTTAAAGAACTTGATAACTCTGATGGAAAACCATTAATTTCAAACAGCGATTATCATTTTCTTAACCAAATGAGAGAAAAAAGAAATTATTGGTGCCATCAAGCTTATATTGATTTTGTTTATAACGATAATTTCGAGAATTCAGTTCAGTACAAAAAAGTATGTGACAAACTTCAAAAAGATCATGACCAAATTAATTTGGTTTATCAAAATATTCATATGCTTAAATTGAAAGCAAATAGAATTTACTCTAGGAAATAACTGAAGAAATCTTGATCAGTATTTCATACTTGGATTCACTAGGTGAAACTAATAGAATTATTGAATAACGTTTATCATAGAAAATCAAGTTTGATTTTTCTTTACTAAGGTTATCTATAGGAAGTTCTTTTTAATTATACCTTCATGACAAAAAATCATTATCTACTCATCTAGATAATTTTTTGATATGAAAAAATAGATTGATTTTCTAAAAATGGCAATAAACTATAAGTTTATTGATTTATTTTGTTGCATATAAACAATGTGTAAAACAACAAAAACAGGGCTAAAACTGGTATAATTTAGAACAGAGAGGTAGTAATATATGAAAAAATCATTAAAGAAAATAGAGCTTAATGATATATCTGAAGTTGCCTCAATGTTAAAAATTTTCTGGAAGAGCCAAGACGTTGACGCAACAGATTCAGATGTATTAGAAGACATAGGAAGAATGCTTAATAGTAAACGAATAGCATTTTTAATTTGCCTTGATGACCAAATTGCTGGTTTTATTTTTATCAACGACAAATACGGCTACATCAACAATATCGAATATCTTTTCGTCAAAGAGGAATTTAGAGGTTTAGGTCTTGCAAGTTTCACTTTGGAAGAAGTTAAAAAATATGTTTTGATGAGAAAGAATCCAAAAGTTCAAATTGAAGTTGTTCCAACAAATAAGAGAGCATTGAATCTTTATTATAAACATGGTTTCACATCAATTGATACCATAACTTTAGCCACAGATATCACCGGTAAATCCAAGGAAGTTGAAGTTTTCGGTAAGAAATTCTTAGTTAATTCCGACGAAGTTTTTGAAGCATAATATCAAATCGTTTTAAACACTTTTTTCTCATCCATATAATAAAATAATCATAATTGTTGAGGTTTTTTTATGGAAAAAGAAAATAAATTGATTGAATTTTTAAATGCGTCAAAAAATGAATATTTTGCTGTGCAAAAATTAACTGAATATTTACTTGAGAATAAGTTCACCATGCTCACTGAAAATTCCAAATGGGATTTAAAGGCAAATTCAAACTATTTTGTCACCAGAAACAACAATTCTTTGATTGCTTTTAAAACTCCAAAGAATTTCGATGAAGATAATTACAAATTCAAACTTATTTCCGCTCATTTAGATTCGCCATGTTTGAAGATTAAGTTTAATCCTGTTGTCGGAAAAGAAAATTACGAATCACTCATGATTGAAGTTTATGGTGGAGCAATCTTATCAAGTTTTGTCGATAGACCTTTGGCTCTTGCAGGTAGGATTCTTGTTAGAAAAGGTAATCAAGTTGTCACAAAACTCATCGATTCCAAAAAGGCAATCGCAATTATTCCTAACGTTTGCATTCACCAAAATAGAGACATCAACAAAGGTTTTAAATACAATCCTCAAATCGATTTAGTCCCAATTGTTGGCTTAAACGATGAAAAAGAAAATTTATTTGACAGATATTTAGAATCATCTTTGGAAGATGGTGAAGAGATTATCAGCTACGATATCTATCTCTATTTAACAGAGAAAACTCAATATGTCGGTATTGATAATTCTTTAATCTGCGGTCCAAAATTAGATGATTTATCCTGTGCCTATTTAGGAATTGATTCACTTATTGAATCAAATAACACCGAGAACGATTTCTTAGTTACTTTCTTGGCTGATAACGAAGAAACAGGTTCTCTTTCCTACACAGGTGCTGATTCCAATTTCTTGAAGATCACTTTATCTAGAATTTCATCTCTTTGTGGAGCAACAGATGAAGAGCATCTAATTGCTTTAGCAAAATCATTTATCATTTCCGCTGATAATGGTCATGCAATCCATCCAAACCATCCAGAACTATCCGATTCCATCAATAAATGTTTGTTGAATAAAGGACTTTTGATTAAATTCAACTCCAACATGAAGTATACTTCAGATGCATTTTCTTCATCTTTAATTAAATTGCTTTGCGAAGAAAATAACATTAAGTACCAAACATTTTTCAACAGAGCAGACGCCATTAGCGGCTCAACTTTAGGTAATATCTCCATCTCACAAGTATCAATTTTAACTTGCGATGTCGGTTTACCTCAACTTTCTATGCATTCAGCTTATGAAACTATTGCAAGAGAGGATATTTCTTCACTTAGTGCCCTCTTTGACAAGTTCTACGAGACTGATTTTGTCATCGACAACACAAATATATTCATTAATAAATAGGAAAGAAAATAAAAGCATTATAATTAAATCGTTGCAATGAAAGGAGACAGTTATGTACGGTAAATATGCATACAAAAAATACCTTGAAGGTAGCAAAGAAAAAGAACAATTAGAAAAACTTTCTGCAGAGTACATCGACTTTTTATCACGTGGTAAAACTGAAAGATTATTCTGTGAAAACTCACGTCTTTTAGCTGAAAAACATGGCTTTAAAGATATTAAAACAGTTAAAAAATTAGTTCCAGGTGACAAGGTTTACTCTGTCAACAGAGGTAAGAACTTAGCCTTATTTGTCATCGGTAAAGAAGATATTAAAAATGGTATCAACATTTTAGGTGCTCATATCGATTCACCTAGAATTGATGTTAAGCAAAATCCACTCTATGAATCAACAGGTTTTGCTTTACTTGACACCCACTACTACGGTGGTATCAAGAAATATCAATGGGTTACAATCCCTCTTGCTTTGTATGGTGTTGTCTACAAGAAAGATGGCACAAAGGTTGATATCGCAATCGGTGATAATGAAAACGATCCTGTTTTAGGTATCTCCGACTTACTCATCCATCTTTCCCAAGATCAAATGACAAAGACCGCTGCAAAAGTTATCGAAGGTGAAAATCTTGACTTAACAGTTGGTTCCTTACCAGTTGATGGCGAAGAAAAAGATGCTATCAAGAAGAATATTCTTAAACTCTTAAAAGATAAATACGATATCGAAGAAGAAGACTTTGTCTCTTCAGAATTTGAAATCGTTCCTGCAGGTAAAGCAAGAGAATACGGTCTTGATAGATCCATGATCGCCGGTTATGGTCACGATGATAAAGTTTGTGCATTCACATCATTAAAAGCTATCTTAGATATTGATAATCCTGAAAGAACTTCCTGCTGCATCTTAGTTGATAAAGAAGAAGTCGGTTCCATCGGTGCAACCGGTGCTCAATCCAGATACTTCGAAAATGTTGTTGCTGAACTCATGGAACTCAAAGGTGAATACTCCGATTTGAACTTTAGAAAAGCACTCACCAATTCCAGAATGCTTTCCTCTGACGTCTCTGCTGGTGTTGACCCATTATTCTTATCCGTCAACGAAATGAAGAACTCCGCATACTTAAATAAAGGTATCGTCTTCAATAAATATACCGGTAGTAGAGGTAAAGGTGGTTGCAACGATGCAGAACCTGAATTTATCGCACACTTAAGAAATATCTTCGATAGTGAAAATATCTACTATCAAACAGCAGAACTTGGTAGAGTTGATCAAGGTGGCGGCGGTACAATTGCTTACATCCTTGCAAACCTCAACATGAATGTCATCGATGCTGGTATCCCAGTCTTAAATATGCACGCACCAATGGAAATTGTTGCTAAGATTGACGTCTACGAAGCATATTTAGCTTACAAGACATTCTTATTAAAAGCATAATTTGAATAAAATCTAAATTCTATATAATTAACGAAGAAACAGTTGCTAAATAATTCTATTTAGCAACTTTAATTTTACTTTTAAGGGTATTAATATGAAGGATATTACTGAAAATTTTAAAACGGGAAAGATCTTTCCTTTGGCAGTAAAACTTATCATTCCAGCTGTTGTTGCTCAACTTATCACATTTTTATATAACGTTGTTGATAGAATGTTTGTTTCAAGAATCGCTGGAATTGAAACTCAAGCAATGGCTGCTTTAGGCGTTGTCTTTCCAATTACACTCATCATTCAAGCATTTGCTAATTTAATCGGTTTAGGTTTCTCACCTAAAGCAAGTATGAAACAAGGTGAAGGAGATAATAAAACTGCTAATCAAATCTTTAACAGTGCTTTTATCTCATTAGTTGTATTTGGTCTCTTACTTACATTAATTTTCTACTTTGCTGCAGAACCAATTGTTGTTCTCTTTGGTTGCCCAGAAGATTCAGTTAAATATGCAGTCGATTATTTACAAATTTACGCTTTAGGTTCAGTGTTTGTCTTACTTGTCACCGGATTAAATCCATTTATCACCGCTCAAGGGCACTCAATTATTGCTATGATTACAATTCTTCTTGGTGCTGTCTTAAATATTGGACTAGATCCACTATTTATCTACATTTTCCACATGGATGTCCAAGGTGCAGCTTTAGCAACAATCTTATCTCAAGCAATTTCATTTATCTATTTAATAACAATCTTTTTCACAAAGAATTCAACGTTTAAATTGAAGTTTGCAGATATGAAAATTCAACCAAAACTCTATTTAGGTTGTCTTTTCTTAGGTTTATCACCATTTATCATGACTTTTACCGAAAGTATGATTCAAATTGTTTTCAATATCTGCTTGCATATTTCAACTTCCGGTAATTCAGATTACACCGCTGGATTAACAATTATGCAATCAGCATTGCAACTTATTTCATTGCCACTCAACGGAATTGGTTACGGTATAGCACCATTTATTTCCTACAACTACGGAAGAAAAGATGTTTATAGAGTTAAGCAAGGCATCAAATACTCATTTATCATATCATTCTGCTTTGCAGCGGTAATGTACACAATTTCAATGTCTGCTCCTCAAATTTATGGTTACATCTTCGGTGCTTCCGATTCAGTTATGCAGATTGTTAAATTATATACTCCACTTTATCTCATGGGAACAATCATGTTTGTCATCCAGATGACATTGCAAAATGTTAACATTGCTTTAGGTCAATCAATCACTGCTTTATTCTTAGCAGTCATGAGAAAAATCATCATCTTAATTCCATTATGTTTCATTTTAACCTACACAATTGGTTATAAAGGTGTCTTCATGTCCGAAGGAATTGCCGATTTTGCTGCAGGAGCCATCACTGGAATTGTAATTTTCTTCACTTTCAGAAGAATATTCAGAAAATTACAAAATGAAACACCAGTTGATGAAAAAACTGAAGTAAAAGAAAATGCATAATTTAAATAAATAGTAATTTAAATACTTATTTAAAAGAAAAAACTTGTATTCATTTCTTAAAGTTGGATTTAAAAAGTCCAACTTTTTAATTTGTAAACACCCTTCAAACGAACAAACTTGTAGATTTGTCTATTTTCCTGTTGCATTTTAAAAAATAATTTTCTAAACTCTTTGACGTAAAAGATTGATAGAGGCGCAGCCAAGATCAGTAATCTGTGGATAAGGCATTATACGAAGCAGATGAAAGGCGAGGTTGCCGAAACAGTATTTAGGCATAAATACTGATTGGGCTATGGAAGAATATTCCTTAGACTCCTAGTTATCACTAGAGGCGCTATCGGTGTAAAGCTTTGGAAAATAACAAGATTGCATCGATAAAATGATGCAATCTTTTTTTTCGGAGGTTTACTATGAGATTTAGTCTTAAAAAGGCTTTGACTCTTTGTGCTTCTGTCTTCCTTATTGGTTTAGGATTGACCAACGTAACAAGTTGCTCCTCAAATCATGAAGATGATACCTACAGATTAATTATCGCAGGTATGACTGACACTGAAGAAAGAAGACAATCGGTCGATTTTACAATTCCTTACTACACAAGTGAGCTTGTCCTTGTCACCAGAAAATCTGATGATATCGATTCAACTCACACTTACACTGAAGAAGAATTACAAACAATTCTTCCTGGTGAAAACTTAGTTTCTCAACTTGGAACAGTCACAAATGACATGCTTTCCATCTTTGAAGAAAAATTTGGTACCACAACTTTAAATGGTGTTGATACTTTCGGTACTGCAGCCACTATGGTTGAAACTGGCGGAGCATTTGCCTTCACCGCTGAATTACCTGTTGCACAATCATATGCAAGTAATCCTGAGTTGCAGATTATGCATATCGATAATTCGATCTTAGGTGATGAACTCAACAACTTATCTGTTTCCATCGGTGTTGGAAAAGGTAATAAAGATTTCATCGAAAAAGTTAATGGTGTTCTAGAAGGTATTTCACAAGTTACTCAAAATGAAATCATGACTCAGATGGTTGATTTCAATACAAACAAGAATGAACCAACCGATAATATCGGTCAACCAATTGTTGGTACAAATGGTACTTTATACGTTGGTCTTGAATGTAACTATCCATCATTTAACTGGACAAATACTACAGAAAATAACTACACATACCCAATTGAAGGTAAGTCAACCGAGTTTGCTGAAGGTTACGATATCGAAATTGCAAAAATCATTGCAACAGAACTTGGTATGACATTAAAAGTTCAAAAAATGGAGTGGGACGCTTTACTTCCTTGGGCAGCATTAACTGGAGAAGGTAGTTCAACTGGCTTCTTCGAATTAATTGGCAATTACGGAACTCAATTTGGTTACGGTATTTTAACCACATTATTCCTTGCAATTATCGGTACTTTAGGTGGTTTAGTCATCGGTTTATTCCTTGGTATCGGTAGAACAATTAAGATTAATCCTTATGACAACACCTTTGTCAAAGGTGTAAAGAAAGCAGTCAATTTCATCTGCTACCTCTACATCTTAATCTTTAGAGGAACACCTATGATGATTCAAGGTATGATTTTCTTCCTTGGACTACCAATGCTCATTCCAATGGATTGGGTTAATATGGGAACAAATGTCATCTTTAATGGTTATTTCTACTGCGGTGCGATAGTTATTGTTCTTAATACAGCGGCGTACATCGGTGAAATTATTAGAGGTGGTATCAATTCAATCGATGTTGGTCAATATGAAGCAGGTCGATCCCTTGGTTTAAATTATTTCCAAACAATGGTTAGAATTATCTTACCTCAAGCAATTAAGAATTCAATTCCAGCTATTGGCAACGAATTCATTGTTAATATTAAAGACTCATCAGTTTTAAATGTCATCGGTTTAACCGAACTTTACGGTTGGGGTAAAATCATTATTAACACAACTTACAACGCAATCGGTGTCTACTTCATCGTTGCTATCATCTACCTCATCTTAACTCTTGTCTTCTCACTCATTCTCAAACTTGTTGAGAAGAAATTAAACGGTGAAATTGTCTTCAACCTCAACTATTTCAGACATTTCAAATTGAAGAAAGGAACTAACTAATATGGCAGAAAATCTATTGAAAGTAGTTCACTTGAAAAAGCACTTTGAAAATACAGAAGTTTTAAATGATATTTCCATGGAAGTTAATAAAGGTGATATCATTTCAATCATCGGTCCTTCCGGCTCTGGTAAATCAACATTTCTTAGATGCTTAAATTTACTCGAAACACCTACAGATGGTAATTTGTATTTCAAAGGTGTTGGTATCGATAAAAATACTAGAGATGCTCAAATTAAAGAGCTTAGAGCACAGATTAAAGCAAATAAAGAAGATGCTGAAAAAGTAAAAGAATTGAAGGAAGAAATTAGAAACATCCAGAAACATAACATCAATAAGATCAGACAGAATATGATCATGGTCTTCCAGCAATTCAATTTATTCAATAACATGAATGTATTGAATAATGTTATCTTTGCTCAAAGAAAAATCTTAAAGAGAAATAAAAAAGATGCTACTGACATCGCTGTAAAAGCCTTAACAGATGTCGGTTTAAAAGATAGAATCAATTTCAAAGTTAGCGAAATTTCAGGTGGTCAAAAACAACGTGTTGCTATCGCTAGAGCTTTAGCTATGAATCCAGAAATCATTCTCTTCGATGAACCTACCTCTGCTCTTGACCCTGAAATGGTTAACGAAGTCTTGGAAGTTATGAAAAATTTAGCAAACTCAGGTATGACTATGATTGTTGTTACCCATGAAATGAACTTTGCGAAAAATGTTTCCAATAAAGTTATCTTTATGGAAGGAGGTCATATTGTTGAAGAAGGTTCACCAAAAGATATCTTTGAAAATTCAAAATCAGAAAGATTGAAGGCATTCTTAAATGCTAACTAAATACAAATACGATTTCTACAAAACACCTGTTGGATGTCTTAATATAATTGTTGATGAGAATGATAATTTATTCACTATTAGCTTCAATCATGATAAACCACCTAGTATTGGTTTGTCATGCGAAATAGAAAGAACAAGTTACAATCCAACTATTATTAAGACTAAAGAATGGTTAGATTCTTACTTTAAAAAAGAATCAGTAGATTTTAATATCGACTTAGATAAATTGAATATAACTGAATTCCAAAAAGCTGTTTATACATGTCTGCTTAAAGTTCGCTTTGGTCAAATTACGACTTATAAAAAACTTGGTGATGAAGTAACAAAATTGACTAATAAGAAAGTCTCATATCAGGCTATTGGTACAGCACTAAGTAAGAATCCACTCCTCATTTTAATTCCATGTCACAGAGTTATTAAAACAAATGGAAGTTTAGGTGGATATGCAGGAGGAATTCCTGTCAAAATGTATTTGTTAAACCATGAGAGGTAATTAAAGTTACCTCTTTTTTAATATAATAAATGCGGAGGAATTTTATATGCTGTTCAACTTACTCAATAATGTAGATAATGTTACAAGCATCGTACCAACTAGAAACTTAAATTTAACTTACATAATACTCGACTCATTATTTATTGTTTTATTCTTAGCCTTACTCATCTGGAAGAAACGCTATGCAACAACAATATTTGCTCTATTTGGAGGAATTTTATATTTCATTGTAGATTTCGGTGGATTTTACGCCATAAGTCACACAAGAACTGTCATGATTGACAATCAAGTTGCTAATGCTGGAATGACTGCAGCAGTCCTATTATGGATGTCATTAAGTTATGGTATCACAAATTTTGCTTTTATTTGGTTATGCTTGAAAAAAGATAAATATCTTGTTTTCTGGTTGTTTATGATTATTGGCTGGTGGCTTATGTGTCCTTCAATTGCAGAACTTGGTGGAGAAGCAACAATCCAAACTTCAAGAACAACCGGTGCCTATCATGGTTGGATGGCGGTTGCCTTAATCGTTGGTTACTTTGGATTGATTATCTATTCACTTTATAAGAAACAGAAATTAGTCAATATCTTATGGCTTTGTTTAATTGGTTTTGCCGTTCAATTCGGTTGGGAATTCTCGCTCTTAATCAATGGAATCCGTCCTATGAATGAAGCAAGTATCAGAACTTTAATTGTTAATTCCTTCTTAGAAACCAATTTAGGTATGCCATACATTTACTTAATTTATCTAGCATATTCAAAGTTCTTCACAGAGGATTTAAAGAAAGTAGTTATTAAGGAAAATACAGAATTAGTTAAAAATGAAAGCAATGAAAACTAACGTAATGAGACTTTTAGAAGCAAATAAGATTGCTTATAAAAGTTATGATTATTCAAATTATGAGACAACAAATGGCGAAGAGGTCGCCAAGGTTTTAAATCAAAATCCAAATCAAGTTTTTAAGACTTTAGTTACTATTGGAAAGACTAACGAACACTACGTTTTCATGATTCCAGTTAACAAGGAACTTGATCTTAAAAAAGCTGCTAAAGCAGCAGATGAAAAGTTTATTGAAATGGTCAAAAACAAAGATTTACTTGGATTAACTGGCTATATTCATGGTGGATGTTCACCAATTGGGATGAAAAAGCATTTTAAAACTTTCATCGATAGTTCTTCTTCAAACTTTGAGACAATTATCTTCTCAGCAGGTAAAATTGGTTATCAAGTCGAAATTAAACTTAGCGATTTAATTATTACATTTAAAGTTGTTTCTTACGATTTAATTTCCTAATTTGGAAATATTTTAGTCAACTAGATAAACATGTATGTAAGCGATAAAAACGCTTACATATTTTTATAAGAAAAATATTATATTTTCTATAATGTTTTTAGGAGGTTAGCCTATGAAACTAACAAACAGAACCTTCACAGGTGATGTCCCTAAACTTACCAAATGGCTCTATACCTCATCAGGTATGTTCAGGGATGGCTTATATCAATTCATCTCACTATTTTTAATGACTTTCGTCCAATTCTGCGGACTTGGTGATACAACATTTGAAGAATATTTAGCAATGTATGGTGTTATCACTGCAGTTGTCATCGTTTTAAGAGTTTGGGACGGTATCAATGACCCACTCATGGGATTTATCATTGAGAAATGTCACTTCAAAACCGGTAAATATCGTCCTTGGATCTTCCTAGGTGCACTCAGTAACTCCATTGTTTCTATCATGATGTTCTGGGTCATGCCAACCGGTTGGGCATATGTTGCATTCTTCTGTGTTTTCTACTTTTTGTGGGATTTCACATTTACAATGAATGATATTGCCTTCTGGTCAGTTTTACCTAATTTAACTAACGAAGAAAAAGTTAGAAATAACATCACAACAATATTATCTATTTTCATCTCAATCGGAACATTCGCTGTCGGTGGTATCGTTCCATTAGTTTCGGCAGGTAACCAAGAGTTAACTTATAAGATTACCGCTCTTATTTGCTCCATTTTATTCCTTGCCAGTCAGATGCTTTTAGTCATCTTCATGAAGGAAAGACAGATTCCTCAATCACTTGAAAAGAACTCTGAAAGTATGAAATTCAAAGATATTTTCTCAGTTGTCATCAAGAATGATCAAATTAGATATTCAATTATCGCAATTTTATTCTACTATTTAGGTTCTTCAATCTTAGTTGCAGCTGGATTAAATTACTTCTACTTCAACTTTGGTTACAAAGAAGGTGGAACCTACCAACTTTATTTCACAATTGTTTATGCTGCTGCCACTATCATTGGTCAAGCTGTCTATCCACTTTTAGTTAATAAACTCAAATGGAAACGTAAGAGGATTCTAGAAATAAGTTACATCGTTTCAATGTGTGCTTATATCTTCTTATTCTGCTACGTTTTCATGCCAGATTACAAAGCTCTCTTCCCACTACTTTGTGTCTTTGCTTTCTTTGCATTCTTTGGTCAAACGATTGTTTCACTTATCATTTACATCATGATTCAAGATTCAATTGACTACAACGAATACAAATTCAATGAAAGAAGAGAATCAGCAATTTTCTCATTAAGGGCATTCACCGCAAAGATTGCTTCATCTTTGCAACAACTTGTTCTTTATATTTTCTTATCAGCATCAAGTTTACTTGCTATTTCAAACGGCATTGCAAACTTAGAAAAAGAATACGTAAATCAAACTGAATTCATTCAAAATGAAGCAACAAAACTTACAGATAGCATCGAACTTTGGCAGAGAATTGTCTTCCAAGTTGGCTTCACACTCATTCCATTTATTTGCTTCTTAATCAGTTACTTAATCATCAAATTCAAATACAACATCACTGAAGAATCTCATCAACAGATGATTGATGAACTCAATAAACGCCATGAAAAGGAGATTGAGCATGAGTAATGTAAGAAGTGATGCTTTTAAAAAAAGAATTGTCTACCAAATCTATCCAATGTCATTCTGCGATTCAAATAACGATGGTTACGGAGATATTAATGGTATCATCTCCAAACTTGATTATTTGAAAGATTTAGGTATTGGAATCATTTGGCTTTCTCCTATTTACAAATCACCTTTAAAAGATAATGGTTACGATATCTCAGACTACTACGATATCAATCCTATTTTTGGCACCATGGAAGATTTTGATAATCTTATTCATGAAGCCGAAAAAAGAGATATCAAAATTGTCATGGATTTAGTTATCAATCACACTTCCAATGAACACGAATGGTTCAAAGAAGCTATTGCAAATCCTGATTCAAAATATAGAGATTACTACTACTTTGCAAAAGGAACTAAGACGAAAGCTCCAAATAACTGGAATTCTGCATTCACCGGTTCCTGCTGGACTAAAGTTCCTAATGAAGATGATACATATTACTTACATCTTTACACCAAAGAGCAGATTGATTTAAATTATCACTCTGAAGAACTTATTAAAGAGATTGAAAAAATCTTGAAGTTCTACCTTGATAAAGGAGTCTATGGGTTTAGATGTGATGTCATCAATCAAATTTATAAAACTAGTTTAGAAAATGGAAAATTCTCCATTCTCAACCGTGGCAAAGAACACTATGTCAACCAAGAAGGTTGTCATATGGTTTTAAGAAGGTTTTACGATGATGTTTTATCAAAATACGATACCTTCCTTGTTGGTGAAACAGGTATGGTCACTCCAGAAATTGCAAATCGTTACATCTCAAATAATGAACTTGATACCATGTTCGAATTTGATCATGCAAACTGCGATACATCATCTTTAATTCCTATCTTACCAAAGAAATTTAGGATGACTAATTTACTTACTCCAATCTTTGATTGGCAGGAAAAAGTTAAATGGGTCTCAGTTTATTTAGAGAATCATGACCAAAGAAGATCCGTTTCCCGCTATGGAAACGATGAAAAGTATCATGATGAATCTGCAAAAGCTTTAGCAATTTTACTTTTAACTCTAAGAGGCACAACTTACATCTACCAAGGTGAAGAAATCGGTATGACCGATTATCATAATTATTCCATTGAAGATGTTGATGATTGTGCAACTAAATACGCTTTAGAAACAGCTAAAAAGATTCTTTTCTTCTTACCAAAAAAATATCTTTTCAAACTTTTGCATAAAACTCATAATAGAGATAATGCTAGAAGTCCAATGCAATGGGATAGTTCTATCAATGCTGGATTCAATTCAGGGCATAAAACTTGGCTTAAAGTTAATGAAAACTACAATGAAATTAACGTTAAAAAGCAGATTGATGATCCAAATTCCATCTTAAATTTCTACAAGAAACTTATTGAATTTAAGACTAACTCACCAATCCTTCTTTATGGAGATTTCAAACTTATCGAATCAAACAATAAATATGCGATTTTTGAAAGAGTTTATCATGGAGAAAGTTTACTTATCCTTTTAAATTTAAATCCAAAGAAAGTAAAATGTAAAGCCTTGAGTAATCTTTATTTAGATAAAGTTTTATTCAATTCTACAAAAGGATTTGATACAAAATATTTGTTTCCTTATCAAGCGATCATCTACAGAAAGGATTAATCTATGCCAATTAAATTTGAAGAAAAACGTAAGATTTTCCATCTTTACACTTCCAATTTCTCTTACTACATGCATGTAAATAAGTACAATTACTTGATTCATCTTTACCATGGAAACTATCTTTCTGATATTTCTAAAGAAAGAGTTAGCGAACGTTATATGGAACGTTATGCATTCGTTGATAATGGTAAAGAAGTTCAAGATGAAGATTATTACTTTTCAACCTTTGCATCAAAATTTGAATGTGCTCCTTATGGAAAACATGATAAGAGAAATCCTTTTGCAGTTATTAACGATAAATCAAATATCGACATCACAAATTTCTTGTATGTTGAGCATAAAATGTATCCAGGCGTTGACCCACATTTCACAATGCCTTATCCAAGATTTACAGCTAAAGAATGTCAAACTCTTGAGATTATTTTGAAGGATGAATACAGAGATATTTACCTTCATATGTACTACACAATCAGTGAAAAATACAACATCTTAGTTAGACACTCCAAAGTTGTTAATAAAACAAATGAACCTATTTATGTCCATAAATTCTCTGCTATGGAATTGGATTTTGATAACGATGATATGGATATTGTCGCTTATCATGGTTCCTGGGGTAGTGAAAGACAAAAGGAAGTCATTCCTTTAAATCACTCCTTAACAGAAATTTCGGATAACCATGGTGAAAGAGGCTTTTACTACAACCAAAATATTCTCCTAAAGAGTAAAGACGCAACTCTTGATATGGGAGAAGTTTACGGCTTTGGCTTGATGTATTCAGGTGATTTTTCATATCAATTTAAAGTTGATGAAATTAACCAAACTAGAATGATAGTTTCCTACAATCCAGAAAACTTCATGTTCACTTTAAATAAAGATGAAGAACTCTATTCATTTGCAGTTTTATGTGTTCACTCAAATGAGGGTATCAATAAAGTCACTCAAATTTTCCATGATGTTGCTAGAGATAAAATTATTAGAGAAACCTGGGCTAAAAAGGAAAGACCTATTTTAATCAATTCTTGGGAAGCAATGTATATGAACTTTGATACCGATAGATTAATTAAATTTATCGATAAAGCAAAGGAAGCAAAGATTGATTTAGTTGTTATCGATGATGGATGGTTTGGTCATAGAGATGATGATAAATCCTCTTTAGGTGATTGGTTTATCAACACCAAAAAAGTCGATTTACAAAAGATTGCCGACTACACCCACTCAAGTGGACTTAAATTCGGTCTTTGGTTTGAACCAGAGATGATTTCTCCTGATTCTGAACTTTATAAAGTTCATCCTGAATATGCTTTGTATGCCGATAATGTTAAAAATCCTACTTTGCAAAGGCACCAACTTGTTTTAGATAGTATCAACCCTGAAGCAAGAGAACATGTTTTAAATCAAATCTTCAAAGTTGTCGATGCATTAAAGCCTGATTACATAAAATGGGATTTTAACCGTTATCTTTCAGAAGCATACTCCAAATATTTAACTACAGAACATAAGAAAGAAACTTACCACAGATTCGTTTTAGCATCTTACTCCATGTTCAACGCATTCATCACAAGATATCCAAATATCTTAGTCGAATCATGTGCGGCAGGTGGCGGTAGATTTGATTTTGGTATGCTTTACTACACACCTCAAATCTGGTGCTCTGATGAAACTGATATTGCTATTAGAGCAAAAATTAATTACTCAACTAACACATTCTATCCTCTTTCCACTCAAGGAACTCATGTTTCCATGAGAAAGAATGGATCAATTAGAGATAAAGCTTGTTTAGCATTCTTTGGAACATACGGTTATGAGATGGATATTACAAAATCTTCCGATGAAGATATTAAAACTATCCAATTCATGAATGATTTATTCAAGAAATATCATTCAGTTGTCACAAAAGGTGACTATTATGCAATCTACGACCCTTACACAACTAACTACGTTTCCTGGAACGTTGTCAGCAAAAATAAGAAGAAATGTTTAGTTTACTTCATGATTTTTAACAAAGAACAAACTCATGCTCGTTTTATCAAACTCAAAGGTCTTGATAAGAATAAGTATTACTTCAACTCTTTGACAAATGACATCTACAAAGGTGACTTCTACATGAATGTCGGTTTAAATATTTCCGCAGAATTTGGAAGCTACGATTCTATGTTATTTGTCTTGGAAGAAGTTAATTCAATTCCTGCTAAAATCTATAGAAAAACTAAACAGGTTGACGGAGGTAAAAGAGAAAAATTATTATGATAAAAGACTTGGATTTATCTTTACTATCTAAACCTATAAACAATGTAAATGCACTCAAATACACTGCATATATTGAAAGAGATTATGAGAAAACACTTTTCAATGATAATTGGAAAATGTATTTTGTTGCTGCTCCTGAAATTGAAAATGTTGTCACGATAATCAACGCTTTGGATGATGAAAATTTCTCAGAAGTAACACTTCCTAATCATCTTGAATTTTTAGGTTGTGGCAATCCTCAATATTGTAACTATCAATATCCTTGGGAAGGTTTGGAAGATTTAAAGGTAGGTCAATTACCTAAGATAAATCCACTTGCTGTCTTTATCAAAGATTTCAATGTTGATCATATCGAAACTGACAAAGATTATATTTTCTCTACAAACGGATTTGAATCCGCAATCTACATCTATGTAAATGATCAATTTGTTGGTTATTCAACTGACAATTTCACTAAGACTAGTTTCTTACTCAATGATTATCTTATAGAAGGTAAAAATAGAATTACCTTATTAGTTTTTAAGTACTCTTTTGCTACATACTATACCGACCAAGACATGTGGAGATTATCTGGTATTAAACGTGATTTACAGTTTGAAATAATCTCTAAAAAGAGAGTAACAAATCTTAAAAACTTATCATTTTTAATCAACAATAACAAAGACGCTATGGCTAGCTTTTACTTTGATGCTAGCAATTTTGATAATCATGATTCATTAGGAATCAAACTTATTTCTCCAGATAACAACATTATTATTAATGAGCAATTAAATAAAGACGACATCGATGTTAATAAGCGTTTCCATCTTAATTCAAACATTAAAAATTGTATTTTGTGGTCTGATGAAACACCTAATTTGTACAAACTTGAATTAACCTACTATTCAAATAATGAAATAACTGACAAATTTACAGTTAATGTCGGTTTTAGAAACATAGTTATTGAAGATTCAATCTTGAAGTTAAATGGTAGACGTTTAATTATTAAAGGTGTTAATAGACATGAATTCTCGGCAACAAAAGGTCGAGTCATGACTAGAGAAGAGATCGAAGAAGATATTAAACTGATTAAAAAACATAACTTCAACGCAATCAGATGCTCTCACTATCCAAATAATCATTATTTCTATGACTTGTGCGATAAATATGGCTTATTAGTTTGTGATGAAGCAGCAATTGAAACTCATGGTTTATGGATGTTTAATAAGAATAACCATATGGTTTTACCAGGTTCTGATAACTACTACAAAGATTTCACCGTAAATAGAGGTAAAGCGATGTACTATCAAAATAGACTGCATCCATCTATTATCATGTGGTCTTTAGGTAATGAATCATCTTCTGGAAATAACCTTTTAGCCTTATCAGAATTTCTTCATAGTCACGATATCACAAGAATTATTCACTATGAAAGTATCCATTCTAAAGAATATGAAAATCTTTCTGATATCTCTTCAACAATGTACACACTACCTCATTTTTTAGAAAGAAAAATTAAAAAACATCGTGGAAAGTGCCATATTTTATGTGAATACTGTCACGGAATGGGTAATTCTTTAGGTAATTTAGATGAGTATGTTTCTCTTACTGAAAAGTATCAAAACTTTGCTTTAGGTTTTATTTGGGACTTTGTTGATCAAGTTATCACAATCAATAATAAAGATTATGTTGGTGGTGATTTCTACGAGTTCCCACATGATTCTAATTTCTGTGCTGATGGATTAGTCTTAAAAGATAGAACTGTAACATCTAAATTATTGAATGTTAAATACTATTACTCACCAATCAAAGTTAAAATTAACGATGATAATTCATTCACCATTACTAATAACTACAAATTTAAAACTACTGAAAAACTTAAATTTGTCTACAGATTATTCCTTGAATCTAAAGAAATCAAAACTCAAGAATTCAATGATGCAATTGAACCAGGTGAAAATAAGACTTACAAATTCGATGAATTCGATAAGAATCTCATCGGAATTTATGAACAAGTTGATGTTATTTATACAGAAGACGATGGAATATTTGAAAAAGGTCAGATTATGCTTAGTGAACAAAAATTCTTCACTAAAACATTCCAGAATCTTAAATCATTATCATCAATTTCAGAATCTAACTTCAAGATTTTTGAAACTACATCACATTTAACTGTCCAACTTGATGATTTAAGATTAGTTTTCAATATAAGAAATAGTTTCTCTAATGGTTTATCTGCAATTGTAACTAAAGATAAGAATTTCTACTTGCAAGATACAGTTTTGCCTACTTTATTTAGACCTACAACAGATAATGATCAACTTCTCTATAAGTATTTGCAATCTTTCTACTTCTCTGCAAGCAAATATCCTTGTTACATTCCAATTCTACAACGCTATAAAATTAAAAAAGAAAATAACCAAGTTTCTATAACATTCAAATATAGAATGTTAACAGGTCTTTTCTTCAAAAAATTTAAAGTTACTTATACTTTGGATAAATTTAAGAATATCAAAGTTTCATTTTCTTATAGAAAACCACTCCTATTGCCAAGTATGCCTTTAGTTGGCTTACGCTTCCCTATCAAAGCCGAATATTCTAAGTTTTCCTACGAGGCTTTAGGTCCATATGATAACTACATCGATAGAGATAAAGGTGTTTTATTCGGTCAATATGATAGTGAAGCTGATAATGAATACATCAACTATTCTAAACCTCAAGAATGTGGCAATCACGAAAAAGCTAGAAATGTTTCAATTAAAACTGATGGAGGAATTTTAGAATTCTTATCCGAAAGTTCTCCATTCTCATTCAAATACTTACCATATGATGAATTTGAAATTGAAAATGCTCATTCTAAGGAAAATTTAACTCATGGAAAATGGAATTATTTAACAATATGTGCATTTAATAAAGGCGTTGGAGGAGATAATTCCTGGGGTGCTCCAGTCCATAGAAAGTATCGTGGGAAATATAAGAAATACAAACTCAGTTTCATAATTAAAGTAAAAGATAACAATTAAAAAAGTGGAAATTAAGTGATTGGCTTAATTTCCATTTTTCTTAACGATAATTTATTTATTATTACAACAATTGTGACCAGGCGTTATTAACAAATTGCATTGTTAAGCCTTCAACAACTAAATTCGTCTTATTCCAGTTATACAAGAAACGCTTGTTGTTAATTGTCCAATTAGTGCCATTATTAGTTGCTTCATTCATAGCACCTAAGAAGTAAATGTAGTTCTTGTCGTTGTATTTAACAACATGATTTTCAGCATCAAGAGTTACTTCTTGCCAACTACCTAAACCGTTTTCTTTAACTGAGCCTTTGAATTTCCAGGTTTCATTAGGTAAGAATAATGCATATGTCTTACCTTCTGCAGTTGTAGCAACACCAGTACCTTCATCAAATGATTCGGCTTTGATAATTTCAGAACCAGATTTAATGTAAATACCTTGTTCAGTAACTAAAGGTAATGTTTGGTAGAAAGATGCAGAACCAACAACACTCGACTGACTTAATTTGGATGCACAACCAATCCATGTTCCTGATTTATTTGAATAATGCAAACTGGTTGTATAAGCATTGTAGTTACCTACTTCAAACTTATCTGAGTTTTCTAAAATTGTATTTAAAGCATTATCAGATAATGAAATGTTACCACCAACAACGTGTCCAGTACCTTCAACTTCTATGTTACCTTTAATATAAACCCCAATAGGAATAGATTCAGGTCTTGTAACTTGATAATAGCTTAAGCTAAGAGCAGAATTATTGGTGACGTCATAATTTTGTTGACCACTATATTGAACTTTAGAATAGTTAATACTAGTATCTGCTGAAGGTTTCATAACATAAATACCAGATTGAGCGTTACCTTCACCAGCATCCTTCAATGAAATTGTTGAAGTTTCAGATGTTGATAAGTAAGCACCCGACATAATTTGTGTGAATGCAGAAACGCTTAAAACACCATCGGTATGTTCAACGTGTAAGTATTGAGAGAATGGCAATGCCATCTTCTTGGTGTCGATTGAAATACCTGATTCATTTGCTTCCAAACCGGTAATACTGACATTACCAGATAACTTCATATTTTCAACATAAGTACTACGATCAACTTTGTTAGAACCGTTTAATGAATAGGATTTAGACAAAACAACTTTAGAGCCTTCACCCATTGCAAATAAAGGTTTATCTTCTGCAGTATCAGGACCAATAAAGTTGATGTCTAATTCTGGTTGAACTGGAAAAAATAAAACAGTTGCATTTGCACTTGTATGTGCAACAATTTGACCACCGTAGTTAACTTCAACTGTACAATCTAAGTATGGCATCAAATAATCATCAAATGGGAACTGATTTGCATTATTTCTAGCAGTTGAAATTGTACCACCTCTGAAATTGGTAATGACAAATGGAGTAACAAGCTTACCACCATCTTCAACAACGATCTTACCAGTACCAACTGAGTCAGTAATTAAACTTAAACCGTTTAATTCAGCATCAGATTTAACTGTTAATGTATGACCTTGTAAATCGATTGTTGCATATTCACCTGAAATGGCACATTGAACTGTTTGACCTTTGTGAGACCATAAGGAACCAACATTCAATTTACCTTCAACAACTAAATCATTTGCCAATGCAAATGTCATAGTTCTTGTGGCTTCATCCTTAAATGTGTTGAAGAAATTCAAGCCGTTGTCAGTGATAGAATTACCATTGAGTTTATAGTATTCAGAAGCACCTTCAATGTAAGGAACGTTGAAATTTGCACCAGCAGGAATCTTATCAAAGTTTGCTGTAAAAACTTTAGTTTCTCTATTCAAATTATCACCGCTGAATTCTGTGGAATAAACATTGATATTACCTTGATAATTAACACGGCCAAAATACTTCCAATCAGGAATAGAACTATCAACTAAGTTAAGTTTATAACCAGTGTAAGTTTCAGCCTCAGGTTGTTCAACTATCTTATCTTTGATGTCAGATTGTTGCATGTTGATATAAGAATAAGAAACTCTAGAATTGAATTGAAGAGTTGTTAACTTATCAAAACTTACATTATTACCCATTGGTAATTTTGTATAGCTTAAATCTTTGATATTTGAATCATTGAAATCAACAACCAAAGGATTTGTATAAGGATCAGTATATTCATTTAAGAATAAATCACCTAACTTTGTATAGGTATCAGGAATGTTAACTGTTTTAACATTGATGATATGGCTGACCATGTAATTATTTTTAGATGTATCACTTGTGTTGTATAAGTAATCAACTAAGGTTGAAACAAGACCTGCACCAACAACAGTCTTGCCAGCAAAACTTTCAGGTAAATTCAATGTTTCACCAAAGGAAATTTCATAATTAATATCTTTGCTTGAAACATCGATACCAGCCTTTTCATCGATTAAATCGACCATACCAGTTGTGTAACGATACTTTTCAGTTGTTAATTGGTTGTTTCTAACATTGTAGTAGGATGATTTAACATTCCAATCAAGTTGATCATTACCTGCATCGGTATAGAAGAACATTGGATCGTAGTTAGAAGCACTACCGAATGTTAAAGGTGAGAAATAATCACCTGGATCTAAAGCTTCAGTACCTAATTTCAAAATGACATTGTATGCTTTAACTTTGTCAACTGTTGTGTATCTGAAATCATTAAATGTTGCACCTGCAAAAAGTTCAGCATTGTCCTTTGTCATGGCGTTTGCAACTTTAACTTCTGCAGTTGTCATATTTTCAATACCAGTTAATGTTGAATTTAAATCAACGACAACAGGAGCACCGGTGTTATCGTAATCGATAACGAATCTGTTGGTGTTACTGAATGTATCGGTTGCTTCATCATACGAACCTAAATCATAGTAAGCAAAATCACCATTTGCATCTTTACTACCGGTGAAAAGTCTGTATTGAGTACCATTTGTGTAAACAGCAGTGATTTCTGCAGCACCTTGATGTTTTTCATAGTAATTAGCAAATGATGCTTGAGCATCGATAGAGAATTGAGATAAATCTGGAACGTTTTTAACCTCAATTGTGATCTTAGTGCTGTATTCACATTGCTTATTTTGATAACCGATTGTGATATTTGCGCTACCAACCTTCTTAGGTGTAATAGTGAGATTGTTGACTGAGACGACTTCTTCGTTGTCAGAGAGAACAATTAAATCATCCATGATTTCACTAGGCTCTGCGTTCTCGACTGAAATTTCAAGTTCAATTTTTCTACTTGCTTCACCGATCTTCCAACCTCTGTTTAAGTCTTCAAGGTTTGTTACTTTTATATCTGTAACAATAGGTAATTTCTCATCTGGGATTGAGGATGAAGTTGAAGAAGAGGATGAAGATGAAGATGAGCTAGAAGATGAAGAAGAGGATGAAGATGAAGATGAGCTTGATGATGAAGAAGAGCTTGAAGATGAAGAAGAGGATGATGAGGAAGAGGATGAAGTAGAACTTGAAGTGCTTGATGAGGATGAAGAAGAACTGGAAGAGCTAGTTGAAGATGAAGAGCTGTCTGTTGCACTGGATGTACTGCTTGATGTCATAAAGTCACAACTTGCTAAAACACCACCAGAAATCATACTTGATAATGCAACTAAAGATAATAACTTTAACTTTTTCATTGTATGTCCTTTCTTTCTACTTTAAAGCATGCTTATTATAGAAAATCATAATTTATTCGTTAATCTTTTTTTGTCTATCTATTATTAAAATTGTTGTAAATATCGCTAAATTGAGGAACTTCGCCAAAGAATAATGGGGTTTGTCCTACAGTAACTGTTGAATTAGTTACAAACTTGAATGGGTTAACTCCAATTGCGGAAATAACGCATTGAGAGAGTAACATGTTGAACTCGTCATTTGCGTATTTCTTTTCAAGAACTGCTTCGACGAAATCAGTTTCAATATCCTTTGATAAGTCTTTTACTTCGGAATTGAGCATCGATGTATCAACTGTTGAGAGATTCAATCCGCCGCCGTAGTAAGCGATTGGAGTATTGATGTACTCAACTTGTTTACCAGTATCATCAGTTGTTGTGTAGATGTATCTTCTTGATTTGATGTAGTCATAAAGAAGTGGTTTAACTGGGAAATACTGGTCAATTTGAAGTTCAACGTCTTCAATAATGCTTGAAAGAATTGCAGAAAAGTTCTGTTCAATCAAGAATTGGATGTCAATCTTAGAGATATCTTTCCAATCGTAGAACTTGGTGTTACCTGTTAAATTGATTTTAACTGGATAACTTGTTCCACCGATATTATCTGGGAGAACATTCATCTGTTCTGGAATGTAGGTGAAGATCTTTTTAACATCACTTGGGGTTCCGTTATAAAGATATAAACCATTGAAGCTTGTTTCCAAACCTATTGAGAACATAGCAGAATTATTGAATAAGGTATCGTTGATGGTGATTGTTTGGTCATAGTTGACTGAGCCATCAGCATTTTTAATACCAGTTGTATTATCCAAATATTCTTGAACTTGTTGTAAAGCACTTTGGGCTTGTCTTGAATCAATTGTGGATTTGAATAAAGCCTGATTGTAGATGTAGTCGACAGAATTTGTATTTTCAGTGTAAGGAGTGTTAAAAACTTCATCAAAATTTCCTTCGACTTTAATTGAATTATCACCTCTTGTAGAGATATAAACACCCTTTGATTCATCAGGCTTATTGATTCTATTAGAACCCGCTTTAACGATGAATTCACCAGAATTTTTCAAAATACAGTTATCGATATTTAAATTGTCAGCGTTGTAAGCACGAACAATTGTTCTTCCGTTAGAAACAACGGAATTCTTAATTGTGTTATTCTTACCTTGGACATCGATAACACTACCAGTATAAAGTAAGTCATACATCTCATTAAGTTCGTTGGTATTTCTTAATTTGATGTCATCAAGAGTGATGTTATCACCATCAATGTACATACCTGCATTATCTTGACCGTACGCTTTTACAATTGGAAGATGATACTCATCTTCTTTACCGATAATAACATATGGAAGTGGACCATAGAAGTAATCCTTCTCATAGTCAGGAACTCTAATCTTCTTATTTAAATCAACCTTACCATGAACTGGATAAGCGAGTTCATGCATATTGATGGTAAAACCATTTCCGACAAATGATTTCTTAACATTGATTCCAACTCTGAAGTTCTTTGTTAAGTTAGCATTGTTCTGCTTGTTATATTGATCGATAAATTCTGAGTTGTAAGTTGTAGGAACTTCAACAAGTTCATTGGCAAAGTTGAATTCTTGAGTTTTGAAATCAAAGTTGCCAAATAACTTGGTGTTTTCGTGGAGATATTCATCTTTGTAGATGTTTCCTCCAGCTTTATTTGTTTGTTTAGCAAGAGTGTTATCAAGAGATTCAAGATTGACTTGCATAACAACAACTTCGCCAGAAGTAGAGAAATTGGTACACATCAATAAGTCATTGTAGGAGTAAACATTTACGCCTTCATCGATGATGTTGAATGAGAATGTATTCTGAATTGTAGGATCGATAGTTGATTGTAAGGTGAGGCTTGCTTCACCTGAACCTTTAATCATGATTCTATTATTAGAATATTCAATATTATCAGTCTTATCTTTAACTGAAACAGATTGATCTACTCCATCATAAGCGTAAACTTGAGTAAAGATATCAATGTAGGAATTAACCTTGGTGTAACTATCTTTTTTAACTTCAGTGTATTTAAGGTTATATTCACCATAGTTTCTTGTCTTGTAAACAGATTCACTACTTCCTTGAATAACTGGGTTAATAATTAAGGCACCGTTTTCAAAGATATTAGCAACAAAGGATTTATCCTTTGTACCTCTTTCGTTTTGGCAGGTAATTTTAACTTTACCTTCTGCCATGGCGTAGAGATAGAAATCATCTCCTTTATTTTCGATTCTTGCGTAAGTATTTGTGTCAGCTGTATCGTAATTCTCCACCTTCCAAATTAGGTTATTACCATCAGCAAGGATGACACCCTCATTTACAATAGGTTCTGCTTCCAAAAGGTATGGATTTTCACTCACTTTGAAAGCTTCGTTATCTTTATAGTCCCATCTGATTCCTGAAATATCTGCTTTAACAGTATTTTCAAGAGCTTTGACTGAGACAAAAGTAATTAAACCGATGACAAAGGGAATGACTAAGAGGATGTAAAGAACTTTATTATTTTTCTTTTCCATATTAGTTTACCTCCATCTTGGCAAAGGTGACAGAATATCTGTGTTTGATTCTGAATACAAATGGAATAATCATGACTAATGTGATTAAAATATCAATCAAATAGATATAGATTTCATTGATCTTTGTAAATGTTAATCCAGCATGAAGTCCAATAAGAATCAAAGGATAAATAATAGATACAAATGTGTTAATTAAAGAATAATTCTTCTTTTTATCATTGACTGATTTCATGTCGATGTACAAACCAAATAAATTTGTGAATACATTGATTAGGATGCCTATAGCTAAGCTGGATAGGAATAAACCGATATCAATAAGCTTAAAACCAAAAAGAATCGAGCATGAAACAAGCAATGAAATAGTTGATAAAACAAATGGAATAATTAATTTTGCAGCAACAATCTTCCAGGCTTTAACTGGTATTGTTTTAATAATTGCAATACCATCACCTTCTCTTGAAATTGACATTGATGCTGAAGCATTAACGACATTTGCAAAAAGTAAGATTAAGCACATGTAGACTGCATGAACAAGTTGTGGGTAATAAACCATGACAAATGCCATGTTTCCAACAATGATCTTATTCAATGAATTGATAACTACAAAGCATAAGAATGGAATGATTGCGATGAACGAAACAAATGAGAATGACTTATTGTTTCTAAATAATAAATCGAATTCTTTCTTGAATAAAGTAGCAAATTCACCTCTAACTTTATTCTTGCGTTTCATGAATTTGTAGCTAATTTCAAATCTATGTCTGTTGATAAATGTGTAGGCAAATGAAGTTAGTACAATGCTAATTACAGAGAATAAAATGATGTAACAGCAAGAAATTGAAACGTTTAAAATAACGTCAACATTATCTAAACCTGCAAGAAGCAAGTTATTGATAGGAAATAAAATTGGAACTAACTTATGAATGAATTCGATGAAATCTTGGTCAAAGACACCACCAATTGAGCTGTCAGATAAAGCAGTTAAGAATAACTGCAAGAAGTAATCATAAATAAAACAAAGTAAAAGCATTACAACCAATGTTGCAATAAAATGTAAGACATCAAAGTGAGAAAGAAGTCTATAGATATACTGATAGACTGTGGAAAGTATCAAACTGACTGAAGTGGTTAACAATGTGATAATTGCTGGATAACATACAGCAAAGATGTAATTATCAGCTGAAAAATCTCTAGGCGCACAGTATGTAATTAATAAAGGTAAGCAAATAACATAATTAAAAACTAACTGAGTTAAAAACAAAAATATTGTTTTAGAGATGATAATCTGAGAGTTTGAAATTGGAAGATTTGAAACTAACCTGTAGTCTCTAAAATGGAACAATGTCTTTCTTGAATTGATAGTACCAATTGCGATTGATAAAACCAGTTCAACAAACAAAAATAGAACTAAAAAGTCAAAAGTTCCATAGACTTTGGAATAATTTTCAATCTTAGCGTCAATCTCAAAGAATGTGTATACTTCAGCACAAACAAATAAAGCGGCAAAAACTAAAGAAACAATTAATGAAACTAAGTTATACTTGCGGCTGTATTTGTTTTTGTACTCAATCTTCAAGAGGTTCAAAAACATATTCTTCTTGTCCTTGGTAAACCTTTAAGAATTCCTCAGCCAAATTATCTTTCTCTTGAGGATTTTGAATAAAATCGATAATCTTAACAACTTTGCAATTGTTGACTAAAGCGACTCTGTCGCAGACATCTGTGATCAAATTGATATTATGAGATGTTACAAAGATTGCTTTACCCTTTGCCTTCATCTCTTGAATAATTTCAAGTAATGCTTCGTAAACAACAATATCCAAACCGACACTTGGTTCATCCAAAATCCAAAGATCTGGATCATGAATCAAAGAAGCAATGAGACAAATTTTTTGCTTCATACCATGGGAATATTGATTAATTTTTCTATTGACATCGATCATGGAAAGATCGAATTTATTTACATAGTAAGTAAATCTTTGATTAAAATCATCTTTGGAGACATTGAATACTCCAGCGATGAACTCAAGATATTCTCTTCCTGTCAAGAACTCATAGCAAACAGGTTCACTTGGAACGTAGCCGATGAATGATTTAGCTTGAACAGATTTCTTCGAAATATTGTAACCGTAAATAGAGATTTCTCCGGAAGTTACTTCTTTTTTTCCGACGATACAATCGATTGTGGTGGATTTACCAATACCGTTTCTTCCGATGTATCCGAAAACTTCTCCTTGTTTTATTGAGAATGAAATATCATCGATAACTTTCTTATTACCGTACGATTTTGAGAAATGAGACAAAACTAGGGGGTCAGATGATAGTTTTGTAAAGTTCACTCTAAAATTCTCCTCTTATTATTTTGCTCGTAAATTTTACCAAATTTAAATCCGTAAAGTAAAAAACGAAGAAAATGTCAAGATAAACTATTATTTAGTCAAGTTGACACTGTTAAATTTTCTGTAATCATAGAAAGTTGTTACATCGCTGATGATACCGTTTTCTTCGAGGTAGTAGTTGTGAGGTAAAGCAAATAAGAGTAATGTTATTACCGCACCGCCAAATACGTTGTAAAATAGTGGGAATGCCTCAGAAACCATGTAGAACCAGTAAGAGATAAACATTATTACAATGTAGAATAAATAACCATGATTTTTTCTAAATAACTGGATAGATTCTTTAGTGACGATGTAATAAGAAAGTAAATAGACAAGAATTAAAGGAACACCTAAGCAAGTTAAGGCTTCAAAGAAACCGTTATGCATGTTGAAAACACCTTCAAATCCTGCATTAAATCCAGTTCTCATGACAATATCATTCAAATTAACACCAACACCGAAGATGTAATGAGTTGGTAAGAATTTTGTAAATGATAATTCAATAATATCGAATCTTTCAATGATTCTCTTAGTGTAAATTGCAATGATATCAGCTAAAGTTAAGAGCTTATTATCATCTTTAATCTTAATTACTTTGAAAACAAACAATTCAAGAATGAAAAGAAGTAAGAATACGGCTAAAAATCCAATCCAGAAATAGAAAATCTTCTTATTTCTAAAATATTCATCATAGATTAAATAGAGACAATATAAGAATGTCATTAAAACAATTCCTAAAAAAGCAGTTCTTGATTGTGAGAAAACAATAAATACTGCAAAGATGATATTAAATAGATAAATCCATCTCTTTTTCAAAAACATTGCTAAGAAAAGAATGTTGATTGAAGCTAAATAAAGAACATGTCCGTAGACATTTGCGTATTTAAAGAAGGAGTAAATTAAATAATCAAAGTCCTTTGAAAATAGGGTGAAATTCTTGCAGAAGTGGATGTAAGTATCCATCTCAGTGCAAAGTGAGTAAATGATACAAACTACTGCGCAACCTATTAATAAAGTTGAAAATACGCTTAAGAATAATCTCTTTTCCTTAAATGCTGGGAAGATGAAGAATACAGAAATACCTAATAAAACCATCAAGCATGTATCCATGACCGATTTAATTTTATCCAAGGTGTTTGGTCCAACTCTTGGAGCGATATCTCCATTTAAATTAGTCCAGCAGAGTGCTTTATAATTAATTGTGCAAACAATAACCAAGGAATAAACAACGAAAAAGATACCAATTGCCATCGCATATTGGAATTTTTTATCATATTTAATTATGTTATTGATAAAGCCTAAATAGAATGAATAGCCAAAAAGTAAAAGTAAAATGATGAAATATGAAAAAGTTTGAGCATAGTCCATTCCTTTACCAAAGGATCCGTCAGAAGCGTTATTCATTTGGGAGAAGAACATGCTTAAAAGTAAATTGACTACAACAATACAAATGTAAGTTAAGTTTTTATAATTTAAATTTTTGAAATAAGCTTTTATATTTGAAAACATAATCGAGAATGTTAATAACTTATGAAATTTTATAACAATTAATTTCTATAAGCAAAGAAGATTTATATGAAAAGTTTAATATATGTAAAAAGACATTTTTAAATTAAATCAATTTCGATGTTTAAATTTTTTCTTAAAAAATTCTTCTATTATCAATTGACAAGAAAACTAAAATTTTATTTAATATTAGTGTTGTTAACTATTGCTAACAATTAACAACTAGAAAGGCTAGATATGACGAAATCAATTGATAAATTTAAAATTTTAGAAAAAGGTATAGTCACAAAAATATTAGGCGAAGGTGCAATAAGACGCCGCCTTTTTGACATGGGATTAACTCCAGGTGCTCATGTAATTCTAAGAAAAAGAGCTCCTTTAGGGGATCCAATTGAGATTACAGTAAGAAACTACGAATTATCATTAAGAAAAAACGAAGCCGAAAAAGTAATTTGTGAAGTTGAAGAAACTGAATCTAACAATTTGGATAAGGAGGTGGAAAATGCTTAAATTTGCTCTCGCAGGAAATCCAAACTGCGGTAAAACAACCTTATTCAACTCATTGACAGGATCAACCGCACACGTTGGTAACTGGCCTGGTGTTACTGTCGATAAGAGGGAAGGTGTTTATAAAAAGTACAAAAAAGATAAGGTATCAATCATCGATTTACCTGGTATTTACTCTTTATCACCATACACTGATGAAGAAGTTATTGCAAGAAATTACATCTTAAATGAAAATCCGGATTGTGTCATCAATATTGTTGATGCAACTAACCTTGAAAGAAATCTCTATTTAACCACTCAACTTTTAGAGATGGATGTACCAATCGTCGTTGCTTTAAACTTGATGGACGAAGTTGAGAAAAAAGGAGATAAGATTGATATTTCTATTTTATCTCAAAGACTTGGAGTTCCAGTTGTCCCAATCTCAGCTTTGAAAAATAAAAACTTCGATAACTTAATTAACACCTGTATCGGAGAAGTTAATAAAGGAAGAAAAGGAAAAACTGTCCTCGAAAATAGTTCGATAAACTCATTGATTAATGAAGTTAGCAATTTATACGCTGAAAAAGAAATTTCTAATCCACTCTTTCGAGCAATCAAGCTTATTGAAACTGATTCATACGAAGAAAATGAACATAAAGATTTTTTAGAAACAGTCAATAAATTCAAAGAAACATTTAGTGATGAAGTCTTTGGCAATGACTTGGAGGCTTTCATTGCTGACTACAGATACAAAGTTATTGTTGATGAATATTCACCAACTTACATAAGAAAAGATTTAACTGAAAAAGGTTTAATCACAAAGAGTGAAAAAATCGATAGAATCCTTACAAATAAATGGGCTTCTATACCAATATTCATAGTAATTCTCTTTGTTATCTTCCACATCACATTCTCTGAAGATTTACTCTATTTGGGTCAAATGGGTGCTTACGGATTTAAAGATATTACTTCATTCCCAAATAGTGATTACTTCGCTGGTTTATTCTCAAATGAAACTGGTGTAAATTCTCCAGGTGTCATCCTCCAAACTTTAGTTGAAGGAATAACTACTTGGATAAACGAAGGAATAAGAACCTTACTAACGATGTCATCCAATCCAAGCTGGGTTGCTTCAAACTGGATGGTTGGCTTTATCTGCGATGGTGTCCTTGCTGGTTTATTTGCAGTTATTGGTTTCTTACCTCAAATCCTTCTTTTATTCCTCTTCTTCTCAATTTTAGAAGACACAGGTTACATGGCTAGAGTTGCCTTCATCCTTGATAGATTATTTAGAAAATTTGGTTTAACCGGTAGAGCCTTTATTCCAATGATCATGGGATTTGGTTGTTCAGTTCCTGCAATGATTAATACAAGAACTCTTTCCTCTGACAGAGAAAAAATTGAAACTATCAGAGTTATTCCATTCTTCTCCTGCGGTGCTAAATTACCTATTCTTTCTGCAATTGCAGGTGGAATTGCAGTCTCATTTGGTTTTGGAAATGCTGATTTAATCACAATTCTCATGTACATTTTAGGTATGGCAGTTGCAATTATCACCTTACTTATCATGAGACACACATCGATGAGAGGTGAATTATCACCATTTATCATGGAATTACCAGCTTATCACTTACCTCAAGCAAAATCACTCTTCCTTCACTTATGGGATAAAGCAAAACACTTTATCAAGAAGGCATTCACCATCATCTTACTTTCAACAATCATAGTTTGGCTTTTATCTCATGTCACCTTCTCTTGGCAATTCCTTGATACAGAAGAACAGATTGATAAATCAATCTTAGGTAGTTTAGGAAGCTTTATTCAACCTTTATTCACACCTTTAGGCTTTGGTAGTCAATTGAATAATAATGGTTGGGTCTTCTCAGTTTCTGCATTAAACGGACTTATCGCAAAAGAAAATGTTATTTCAACCTTCCAATCACTTGCAAGTTCTATCGGTGGTTCTGGTGAATCTGAACTCACTGCTGCAGTTGCAATGATTTCTCATAGTGGTATCACTTGGCAAGGATGTATATCTTATATTGCATTCAACATGACAACTATCCCATGCTTTGCTGCTGTTGCTACCGCAAAAGGTGAATTGCCACAAGGTAAATTTATCTCAACCTTAGGCTTCTGGTTAATCACTTCTTATCTTGTTTCAACATTCATCTATCTAGTCTTATCATTCTGGTGGACAATATTCATCTTCTTAGTAATATTCGCTTTAGGCATCTTTGGAATTATCTACTTCAACAAATACAGAGATGGAAAAGCTCTAAGAAAGGAGAACTAATATGTTTTTATCAAGTCTCACTTCTTTAGATATTGTTTTATTGGTAATTGTAATACTAATCGTTGTTGGAATTATAGCTATGCTAGTCTATAAAAAACATAAAGGTGAAAAAGTTACTTCTGATTGTTCCTGCGCAAAAGGCTCAGATTTAGTTAGAAAGTATCATAAAAAATATCATAAGAAGAAATAATTAATCGCTGCAAGGATAAAATTCCTTGCAGTTTTATTTTGTAAAAATATTTTTAAATTTTTTTAATTTTTTTGAAGTCCATGCGATATATAGGATAAAAGGAGGATATTCTAGGCTTCATGAAAATTAAATTTATTTATTACTCGTATTTCTTTCCATAATAAAACTGGCTCATTGAGCCAGTGGTTTTACTCTTTAATAATAACGAAACCTTTATTTTTCAAAGATTTCTTATCTTCATCAAAACGATTAGAAATTAAAACTTTGGAGTAGTTTAAGTCAGATAAATCAAGTGGTTTAACTTTGTTATTTAAAATCAAAGTAACCTTTTCGTTTCCAACAAATCTAGTCATTGAGAAGTACTTATTGTTGTTTGTTGATAATGAAATTTCACCTTCATAAAGAGCTTTTTCGCTCTTTCTGATAGAGATGAACTTCTTGATAAATTCAAGATATTCGACGTCAATCTTGTCTTTATCAAAGATCATTCCACGTCTGCAATCTGGATCATCATCACCATCTAAGTGATATTCATCACCGTAGTAGATACTTGGATTACCAACATAGGCAAATTGTAAAGCGACGGCTTGTTTCAATAAGTCTACATCGTGATTCAAAGTGAAATAGAATCTAGGTGTATCGTGGCTATCTAAAAGATTGAACATCATCTTTGAGATTGTTGAGGTATTTTCCAAATAGCAATCAGTGATATCGTAAACCAGTTTATCAATATTAAAACCTTTTTTGAAATATCTTAAAATTGCTTTTCTGTAGGTGTAATTCATGACGGAGTCAAATTGATCACCATGTAAGAAGCTTCTTGGGTCAAACCAAACTTCACCAATAATTAAGAAATCTTTCTTGATTGCTTTACATGCGTTTCTGAATTCATGCCAGAAATTATGGCTAACTTCATCACCGACATCAAGTCTCCAACCATCAATATCAAATTTCTTGATGAAATAGGTACCGACATCAATTAAATAGTCTCTGACTTCTTTATTTGCGGTGTTAAGCTTTGGCATGTAGCCACCAAGTCCAAATCCTTCATAGTTTGGATCAAACATGCTAACTTTAGCTTTATCACCATGGACAAAAAACCAGTCGTAATATTTTGATTCCTTACCTTTTTCACAGACGTCTTCAAAGATTGGATTATCGGTTGCACAATGATTAAAAACAGCATCTAAGACGACTAAGATACCATTTTCATGGCATAAGTCGACTAACTTTTTGAATACTTCATCATCGCCGAAATTATGGTCAATCATCTTGTAGTCAGCAATGTTGTATTTATGGTTACTATTTGATTCAAAAATAGGATTTAAATATAAAACGTTAATTCCTAATTCTTTTAAGTAGTCAATCTTATCGATAACGCCTTGTAAATCACCACCCATGAATGACATTCTATTAGGCTTATCTTCAACCGACATATTTACATAATCCATATTCTTATCTTTGTTTCCAATGTTGAATCTTTCAACGAAAACTTGATAGAAAATTTTGTTTTTGGAATATTCACTTTGATAAACGACATCATCATCGTTAATAAATCCAATTTGGAATAGGTAATAAGACCAGGTTTCATCAAAATCTAAATTGATACCTTCTCTAGTGTAATAATAAGTTTCACCTTTATATTTAAATGTGAAACAGTATGCTACTCTCCTATCTTCAAGAGTTAAATTGATTTCATAAAACTTGCAGGTGTCATTTTCATATTTGACTTCTAGTTTTGCGGTATCGTGTTTTAAAAATTTATATTTAACACCATACCACAAAGTAACATCTTCAAGATTTAAATCTTTTCTAACTCTCAAACGAAGGGTTACTTTATTTTTATCAGTTGCGAAACAATAATTAGAATTATCTTGATGGAATATATTTAAGGTGTTAATTTCTTTATGCATGGTTTGCTCTCTCCTTTTTCACTTTCTCTATATATTTGTTTAATAACCATTCCAAGTAACTTAATACTGATTTATCTGAATCGTAGAACAAAGATCTTCTTAAATGAAACATAACCTCGTTAAAATCTTTGTTTTCGATTACAACTCCTGATTCATAATAGTCACATACTAAATCATGCATCAGTCTGCTAGCAATATTGAATTCTTCCTTATTTTTAATTTTCTTGTTATCGTTTGTGCAGAGAATCAACTCAACACGTTTTTTCAAATCTAAATTTGACATAAAAAAAGTTATTTCTTCTTGTTGTTTGAATTGATAGTTCTATGTTTCTTTCTTGAAAATGATGACATAACTTTAAGTTCAAATGGATGAATTGCCTCTTTCAATTCATCAGCAAAGCTTCTAAGTTTAGAATCTGTAACATCTTTTCTGAAATTTAAAACAATTTTTACGCAATTTCTTTGACGGTAAGTGATCATTGATGTATCGATATCAACGATGTAACAATCGAAATGATCGGCAATTTCCAACGCTTTCTTCAAAAATGGAGTTCCATCATCTGTGATGATAACAACACTTGGAGAGAACTTGGAATAACTTCTTTCGATTAAACCAAGCATCAAAAGAACAAAGAGTGAAAAACCAGCAACTATTAAAGCTTCTGTGACAAAGCCTGCACCGCATGCAAGTCCAATACCACCGCATAACCATAAGGTACTTGCAGTAGTTAAGCCCTTAATATCTGTTGATGTTTGCATAATTGTACCAGCGCCAAGGAAACCGATACCGGAAACAACTTGTGCAGCAACACGGTATGGGTCTGCGTTTGGATTTTGATACAAGCTTCCCATTGAAACACTCATAATTAAGGTAGCACCTAAGCTAACCATAATGTGAGTTCTTAAACCGGCGGCGTGACCTCTTAACTCTCTTTCAACACCGATGATACCAGAAATAATTAATGAAAAAAGTGTTACTACTAAGCAATATAAAGCTAAGCCACCATTCATTTGTAAAAGGCCTAAAATACCTTTATCAAGTGAAGGTAAACTATTTTCGTTTATCAATGCAGTAGCAAGCACTAATTTATCCATTAAATCAATCCTTTCTCAATGAGTTCCTTTCTCAATCTATCTGAAGTTTCAAAATCTTTTTCGAGTTTGGAATTTAAGTATTGTAAATACAATTCTTTCTCTTGAAGTGTAACTTCATGAAGTTGATATGTGATACCTAATAAGTTCATACATTTAATTAAGGTGTTGTAATTTGCAGAAAGTAATTTGACATCCAAATCTCTCTTTCTTGTAAATTGATTGATATCTTTGACAATCTTTTCAACTGAAACAAGAGCGTTATTAACGTTCAAGTCATCACAAAGAGAATCGATGAATGAATCAAATGTTTCATCAAGAAATGCATGTGAGTAATAATCAAGGTTTTCAAGTTCAAACTTATTATGAAGTTTGTAAATTGTTTCTTGATATTTCTTTACTTTATTTACAGCTTCTTTAAGGTTGTCGTCAGTGAAGTTCAAAGGTGAACGGTAATGTGAAGAGTAGAAGAATAATCTAACTGCATCACCTGAATACATGGAGATAACATCCTTTGCCTTCAAGTCATTACCAAGAGATTTACTCATCTTTTCACCATTGACATTTAAGAAGCCAACATGCATCCAATACTTTGCTAAAGTTGTATGATTAACACATTCAGATTGTGCCATTTCATTCTCATGATGTGGAAACTTTAAGTCGAATCCTCCACCATGAATATCGATGATAGGTTTCTTGAAAACATCATTGACCATTACAACACATTCTGTATGCCAACCAGGTCTACCTCTGCCAAATGGAGCATCGAACTTGATACCATTGTCAGAAGTTAACTTCCACAAAACAAAGTCTTGTGCATTGTGTTTATTTAAATTCTTAGCAACACGGTTACCATCATCAAGGTTTTCAAGTTTCATCTTTGAAAGTTCACCGTATTTAGAATCTTTAGTGACATCAAAATAAACATCATCACCTTCTTTATAAGCGACATTTTCTTTGATCATTGTTTCGATGAAAGAGATGATGTGATCCATTGTTTCACTAACTCTTGGTTTTGCATATAAAGGTAAACAATTGAGTTTAGATTCTGTATCTTCATAACTTTTGATGTAGAAATCAGAAATTTCTTTCTCAGTTTTACCTTCTGCAATAGCAGCGTTGATGATTTTATCATCAATATCGGTGTAGTTTCTGACCATCTTAACATTGTAACCAAGTTCGGTAAACAATCTAGCAAGTAAATCAAAAACTACTACAGTTCTCATATTACCTAAATGTGGGTAATTGTAAACTGTTGGACCGCAATAATATATGGAAACTTCGTTTTCAACAAGAGGTTTAAATTCCTCTTTTTGAGAAGTTAATGTATTAAATAAATATACTTTTTTCATATTTGTAAGATTATAGCATTTTAGATAACGCTTTCATTAGTTAAGAATGCTAAATTTTAAATATCTTTTTGCATATTTTGCAAACGATACATATTGTAATAAGTTCCACCTAATTTGACGAGTTCATCGTGGTTACCTTGTTCAATAATTCTACCTTTGGATAAAACAAAGATAACGTCAGCATTCTTAATTGTTGAAAGTCTATGAGCAACGATAAGCATAGTACCGATATTTCTCATCTTGTTCAAGGAATCTTGAATCAAAACTTCAGTCTCAGTATCAATATTTGCTGTAGCTTCATCGAGAACGATGATTTGAGGTTTGTAAACAACAACTCTAGCGAATGAAATTAATTGTCTTTGACCAGTTGAGAAGTTATTGCCTCTTTCACGAACGACTTCGTCGTATTTATTAGGTAATTTCTCAATAAATTTGTCAGCACCGACATATTTACAAGCATTAACAATATCTTCATGAGGAACAGTCTTATCATTTAAAGAAATGTTATCTGCAATTGTTCCAGAGAAGAGGAAGACATCTTGAAGCATTTCACCGATACCACGACGCAAGGATTCAATTTGAATATCTTTGATGTTAATACCATCAATTAAGATTTCACCCTTTTGGATGTTGTAGTTTCTAACAATCAAACCGATGATTGTTGATTTACCTGCACCAGTTTGACCGACAAATGCTGCAGTTTGACCTGCTTTGATCTTAAAGGAAACATCCTTTAAGACCCAATCTTCACCAACGTACGCAAACCAAACATGTTTAAATTCAATTTCACCGAAGAATTTATCGACTGGTCTTGCATTAGGAAAATCTTCAACTGTAGCTTGCATATCAAGAACTGAGCTAACTTTTTCTGCAGATGATAAAAAGTTAGAAATCTGATTAGATAATGTAGCAAGTTGCTGAATTGGACCGAAGAATTGAGTGGTATAAAGATAGAATGTGAAGAGGGTTCCTGACAAAATTACACCATTTAAAACCATTGGAATACCTGCAGCAAAAACGCAGATAACACAAAGCATTTGAATAACATACATTGCAGGATAGTAGAAAGCCCACAAACGTTGAACCTTAAACCATCTATCCCTTAATTCGTCATTAATCTTATCAAACTCTTTACCTTTTCTTTCTTCTTGGTTATAGATTTGAATCGTACGCATACCTGAAAGATTTTCTGACATGAATGCGTTTATTGATGTAATAGAGTTTCTAACTAAACGGAATCTCTTTCTTGCCTTAGTTCTAACAACATAACTGAGTAAGATAATAAATGGAACAAAAGCCATAACGATCAAACCAAGCTGCCATTGTAAAACTAATACGTAGAATGCAACAACAATAAGTGAGAATAAGTTACGGATGAAGTTAACTAAGACATCGGTAAAGAATAATGATAATGTATAAGTATCATTAGTAACACGAGTAACGTATTTACCAATTGGAATTGCATTGATTTGTTCAATACCTAAGTTTTCAATATGGTTGAAGACTTCAACACGAACATCGTAAATGACATCCTGACCAATTTTTTGGAAACCGTAGGAACAGAACCAGTAGGATAACAAAAATCCTAAAAAGATAACTAAATATAAAGAACAATAGATAGCAATTAGTGAGAAATTTGCTTGATTATTGAGCAAACTTCTCTCAAGAGCATTGAGAAATTCACCCCATAACATTGGTTCTGCTGCAATGCAAATTGTACCAACCATATCAAGAAGCAAGAAGAATAGTAACTTCCAGACGTAAGGTTTCATGTACTTTGCAAATCTTTTAAGCAAAACCATATCTTTTGCGGAGAACTTATCATGTTGTTGTTCTAATTCTGTAACATCAGCCATTGTTTTCTACCTCCTTTTCAAAAGATTGTAATTTGCAAATCTTTGCGTATAAAGGACAGGTTTTAATGAGTTCATCATGCTTACCACATCCAACAATTCTACCGTTATCCAAAACGATAATCTTATCAAGATTTTCAACTGCTGAAATTCTGTGAGCGATGATAAATGTTGTCTTACCTTTTCTGTAAGTATTGATATTATTTAAAATTTCTTTTTCGGTGTTTGAGTCAACAGCAGAAACTGAGTCATCAAGAATAAGAATCTCTGGATTCTTGATAACTGCTCTAGCCATGGAAATACGTTGTTTTTGACCACCTGAAAGTGTAACTCCTCTTTCACCAACTTTAGTCTTGTAACCTAATGAGAATTCACTGATATTATCATCAACACAAGCAAATCTAGCTGCTTGTTTGATTTCATCTTCTGATAAGTTAGGGTTATAGAAAGCGATGTTGCTATCAATAAAGTCAGAGAATAAGAATGTATCCTGAGCGACATAACCGATATGGTCTCTTAAATCTTTACTTGACCAATCGTTAATATCTTTGCCATCGATATAAATCATTCCTCTATCGACGTTATAAAGTTTCAAAAGTGTGTTAACAAATGTGGATTTACCTGAACCGGTTTTACCGATGATACCAACGTTTTCACCTGCATGAATAGTGACATTGATATGTTCAAGAGCTAATAAATCACTCTTTTCATCAGGATATTTGAAATCAAGATTTTTGAATTCAATTTCACCTTTAAATTCTTTAACATGTTGATAAGGTTGATCATTAATTTCACTCTTTTGGTCCATCAAATAAGAGATTCTTCTTAAGGATGCTCTACCTCTTGAAACAATATTAATAAGCATACCTACAGCGATCATAGGCCAAATTAATGATTCATAATAGCCGTAGAATGTAGTTAATGAATCGATATCCATCTTCTCCAATCCAAAAGAAATATTGATTTGAGGAGCCAAAATGATGGAACCACCTAAAGCAATTAAGATAAAGAATGATGAATAAACTAAAGCATTAACTAAAACATCAACTTTAATTGAGTATTTCAAATAAGTCAAATTGCAGTTCTTTGTGTATTTATTCAAGCGAGCGAACTTACGCATCTCGCTAACTTCCTTAACGAAAGCTTTGATAACTGTAATACCAGATAAGTTTTCTTGAACCATGTCTGATAATTTTTCAAATGTTTCTTGTCTCTTTTCGTATCTTGCGTCTGCACCTTTTTCAACGTAGTATCCGATGCAAGCAAAGAAAATCATTGGTGCTGCACATAAAAGAGCTAAAACATAGTTGAGCATCAACATTTTAATAAGTGCAAGTGTACCCAAAAAGACAACATCGCACATGAAGATGATACCATCTGAAAATGTGATAGAAACAGATTCGATATCATTTGTAAAATAAGCCATCAAACCACCAGTTTTTTGCATATTGTAAAAACTGGCTGAGAGTGTTTCAACATGATAGAACATCTCTCTTCGCAAATCACGTTCGATTCTTACTTGGGTTAAATTTAAGGTAATTCTCCATAAGTATCTGAATAAACCTATGGCGAAAACTATCAATGCAAGTACTGTGAAGTAGTAAACATAATCGTTAACATGCATAAAGTTTTCAGTACCACCCCAAACAGCTCCATCAACTATACCGCCTTGCTGTTGTATCAAGTAGTTACTGAGCTTACCGATGATCTCACCGATAATCTCAGGAACAAATAATTGAACAACATCAACTGCAATCAAGCTTAAAAAGCCGATTAAGAAGTAATACCAGTACTTAGCATAATAACGATTTACGTATTTTCCGAAAATCATTATTTAGCCTCCTAGTGATTATTTATTTAAAAATGAAACAAATTTTGCTTCTAAATCATATGGATTTGGAACGTTGATAATTTCAACTTCAATCAAATCACCACTATGAAGTTCTACATTTGAATAGACATACATCTTTCCATCGATATCGTCAGGGGCGTAGATATCGCTAACTCCGTAGTAGCACATATTCTCCTCATCATATTCTTGAACCATGAATTTATATTTCTTACCAAGTCTTTGTTTATTCAAACGGTAAGAAATCTTTGCTTGTTCCTTCATGAGTTTATTGTATCTGCCTTTTGCAGTATTTTTATTAACTCTATCTGGGAAATCATAGCTCTTAGTACCTTCTTCTCTTGAATAGATGAAAGCACCCATATGATCAAATTCAATTTCTTTAATGAAATCCATTGTTTCATTGAAATCTTCTTCAGTTTCACCTGGGAAACCAAGAAGCATGGTTGTTCTTAATATTGCATTAGGAACAGTAGATTTGAATTTTTTGATAATTTCTAAGTTTTGTTCTCTCGAACCACGTCTTGCCATCAATCTAAGAATGTGATTGGAACCGTGTTGAAGTGGCAAGTCAAAGTACGGTGTAAGTTTTGGATTATCTTTGAAGAAATTAATAAGTTCGTCAGTAATTTCATCAGGATAAAGATACATGAGTTTAACGAATTCAAATTCTTCGTGAGAACAGACTTCCTTAAGTAAATCAATAATTGTTAAACCGATATCCGTACCATACTTTGTCGTATCTTGAGAAATAATTGTGACTGATTTAATTCCATTTTTAGCCATATCATCAAGTTCTGCTTTTAAAGTTTCAAGTGGAACTGAATGGAAACGACCTCTGATAAGTGGAATTGCACAGAATGTGCAGAAATTGTTACAACCTTCAGAAATTCTTAAGTAAGCTTCGTGATCTTTAGAAGTGTAAATTCTCTTAGTAGGATCAATTTTACCTTCCATGACTAAATTAGGAATCAATTTTTGGAATTCCTCACCGAAGTGATCGTAATCTCTAATTGGAATAACTAAAGAAATTTCTGGGATTGATTGTTTGATCTCCTCTGCATAACGTTGAGCTAAGCATCCGATAACAATAAGTGGTTTTTTGTACTGAGCCATCTCTAAAATTGTATCGATAGCTTCTTTTTTTGCACTTTCGATAAAAGCACAAGTGTTGATGATAATGATATCAGCTAACTCCACTTGGGAAGTTAATTCCATACCATTTCTCTTTAAGTACATCAAAATTTCTTCTGTATCGACCTGGTTTTTAGCACAACCCAATGAAATAAAACCAATATTCATATATCACCTCCAAAAAAAGAGAGTAGTTAGCTTTTATAACTACTCTGCGAACTTTAATTTATTTGTTATTTTTTATTTCTTTGCTGATTTTCTTGAGGAGCTAGATTTAACACTAACTTGTACCTTAACCAAAGAAAATACTCTGAGAATAATTACGCAAACGAGAGTAATTAATAACATGATCATAGGTGCTTGTTGAAGTGAGAAATTGTTGCACATAGCTAAGATTGTCATGGTTGCTAATAAAGCTAAACCTACAAGTTCAAAATATTTTGTGTAACTTTTTCTGACAAAAAATAAAACAACAGCGCCAATGTAAAATACCATAGCGAAGATAGCAATAATTAATATAGCTGTAGACATTTATAAAACCTCCAAAATCAAAAGATATTATATAAGATTAATATATAAATTAAAGTAATTTAATAACAAATTTGCATATTATTTTAAATGGTGATTTCTTTACCATTTTTATCATAAATTTTTTCGATTTCACCACCACCTAAACACATCTCTCCGATGTAGAAAGCAGCAATTTGACCTTTGGTAACATAAGCGTAATTGTTATAGTGTAAATATGCAGTAGTTTTATCGATAAACTCAAGTTTTACAGGCATATCTGGACCACGGTATCTGAATTTTACGTTGATATCAATTGGCTCAGTTGGATATTGTGGTTGAATGAAATTGATATTTGAAATTAATGCTTTAGATGAAAATCTATACTCGTTATTTCTTTCTTGGCAAACATAAAGAATATTCTTTTCTAAATCCTTGCCAACAACAAAGAATGGATCCATCTCATAGCCTTTTATTCCGCCAATATTCAAGCCTTTTCTTTGACCTACCGTGTAGTACATAACTCCACTATGTTTTCCGATAACTTTGTTATGAACAATATCAACAATATCACCTTGTTTACTTGGTAAATAATTAGATAAAAATTCCTTGAAGTGTCTTTCACCGATAAAGCATACACCGGTTGAATCTTTTTTCTTTGCAATTGTTAAATTCAATTTAGTAGCAATATCTCTAACTTCATTCTTTGTTATATCAGAAAGTGGGAATAAGCATGAAGAAAGTTGTTCTTCATTGATTTCAACTAAGAAGTAAGACTGATCTTTGTTCTTATCAAAAGCTTTGTAAAGGTAAGAGTAACCATCTTTATCAACTCTTTTTGCATAGTGACCCATGGCGATATAGTCAAAACCTTTATCCATTGCAAATTTTCTAAAAGCTTCAAATTTGATGTACTTGTTGCAGAAAACGTCTGGGTTTGGAGTATAACCACGTTTGTAAGTATCCAAGAATTTTTGGAAAACGTAATCCCAATATTCTTTGATAAAGTCAACTCTCATAATTGGAATACCAATTTCTTGAGCAGTTTTAACTGCATCATCATAATCTAATTCTTGTGAACATTTACTTCCAGAAAGAGTTGGATTACCTAAAATATCATTGTTAGTAATACTATCCCAGTTTCTCATGAAACATCCAGTTACATCATAACCTTGTTCTTTAAGTAAATATGCAGCAACAGCGGAATCAACTCCGCCGGATAAACCTAACAATACCTTTTTACTCATAACCTAACTCCTTACTATCCAAGATGATTGTAAATGGACCTTTATTATCCAAACTGACAATCATATTGGCATGGAAAATTCCAAACTTAACCTTTGAATATTTCTGTTTCAATTGTTCACAGAAATAGTCGTAGAAGACAACAGCTTTATCTTTATTCAAGCACTTGATAAAACTTGGCCTATTTGTCTTATATAAATCTGCGTATAAAGTGAACTGACTAACAGCTAAGATTTCACCATCTTTATCTTTGATTGATAAATTGGTTTTACCATTTTCATCCTCGAAGATACGTAATTTTAAAAGTTTATCAATCATTTTATCAACTGTTTGATAAGTATCATTCTCAGTGAAACTTACTAAAATCATCTCGCCAAAACCGATTGAAGAAACCAATTTATTATCAACAGTTACACTAGCTTTATTAACTATTTGAATAACAATTTTCATGTAAATATTTTAAAATTATTTTATCAGTTAAACAAGGTAGAACTAAGATGAAAAAGCCACTCGCATTCAGAGTTAGACCAAATAATATCGACGAAGTTATCGGACATGAAAACCTTGTCGGTGAAAATGGTTTTTTTAGAAATTGCATCAAAAATGACATGTTTGTAAATGTTGTTTTATATGGAAATCCAGGATGTGGAAAAACTACAATTGCAAATGCAGTTGTAAATTCTTTGAATGCTTCAAAATACTTTTTAAATGCTACCAATTGTTCTAAGCAGGATATGATTGACACATTTGAAGATGCAAGAAATCATTTTCCTGCAATTGTCATCATCGATGAAATTCATGAACTAAACAAAACTAAACAAAATATCTTGTTACCTTTACTTGAACAAGGTAATTTCTACATTATTGGTACAACAACTGCAAATCCAATGTTAGCATTAAATCCTGCTATCAGAAGTAGAGTTCATTTAATTGAAGTTAAAAATCCAACAATTGAATCAGTTGAGTATGGAATTCAAAGAGCAATTAAACATCCTGATGGATTAAATAATGAAAGAAATTTCACAAAAGAGGCAATTCATTACATCGCTAGCATTTCTAACGGGGATATGAGATTCGCTTTAAGTGTTGTTGAAACACTTTCTTTAAACTATCTTAAGGATGAAGAAATTGGCCTTGAAGAAGTTAAAAGATTGAATTTCTTGCCTAATTATCTAGCAGATAAAGATGAAAACGAACATTACAACACTGTGTCTGCACTTCAAAAAAGTATCAGAGGCAGTGATGTAAATGCAGCTTTATACTATTTAGGAAAATTACTTTTAGGTGGAGATGTTGAAGGTTTAACAAGACGTCTTCTTGTCACTGCTTATGAAGATGTTGGTTTTGGAAATCCTCATGCAGTTAATAGAGTTTATAACGCATGCATGGTTGCCAGAGAAGTTGGAATGCCTGAAGCAAGAATTCCACTTTCTTTTGCTGTAATTGATTTAGCATTATCTCCTAAATCCAAGACTGCTGAAATGTCTATTGATAATGCAATTGATCTTATCAATAAACATCCAACTTCAGTTAGAGAATATTTAAAACTTAATCCAGTCAATCAAAATACTGAAGATGGTTATCCTTATGGCAATTTCAAACTACTTCCTCATTTAATCTACATGCCTGAAGGTTTAGAAAACGAAAAAGTTTATCAATCAAATGGCACTTCAACCTACGAAAAAGCATTAAATGAAAACTATAAAAAATTGGAAGAGTTATATAAATCTTCCAATATGAGAGAACTTAAAGCTAAATATAAGAAGGATTAAATCTGATAGATTTCAAATCCTGAAGAATAGAAACTCATTTCGTTAGCTTCATCAGAATCACCTTCATGAATAAAAATTGTGAAGAAGTCTTCGTCTTGCATGATATCTGCAAGAGTTAAAGAAGCAAATTTATATTTTGGTGTGTAATTAAACTCTGAAATATTATTAAAAATTAAACAATACTTTGAGTAAATCTCTTCTGTTGCTTCTAAAGATTTACCTTCATTTAAGATATTCAAAGTTAAAACTAACTTTTCACCTTCAATATAAAAGTAATCGATATGTGCAAAAGAAACAAAGTTTCTTAATTTTTTAAAATTCTTAATTTCAGATGAAGGCATAGGTTAAACAGAGTCCTCCTATCAAAGCCATTGCTAAAAAGATTGCAATAAATCCTAATCCTTCGGAGATAAAACCGAATGAATAGGTCTTTTTACCATTTTTTGCAATAAATCTTGGCTGAGTATGGCTGCAATAAAGATACAAAATTGCAAGAGGAATACAGATTAATGCACCAAGAGCAAAGACTACACCAACAACTAGCAAGATGATTTGTAATGTGTTCATTTAACCATGTACCTTTCTTTATGTTTCCAGTCAAAATCATATTCTTCATAGCCATCCTCTGAAAAATAACCTGGTTTTGAAAATTCACCTTCCAAGGATTGGTCAAAAAGATGAGCATCTCTCATGCAAATCTTATCGTAGAGTTTACCTGGAATAAGATTTTTACCTTCTTCGACGATATCTTCTTTATTGCAAACTGAATTGTACATACCAATTGCAGTTGTTGAACAATTATATTTTGTAGACCAATGATCATGAGTTCTAATAAATTCAGCAAGTTTAGGAATATCATCCTCTTCAATTTCAGTGATTAAGCATGCTCTACCTAAATATCTATTGAGCATGAAGTAATAGATTTCAAGGTTGTACCAAAGACCGATATGATGTCTTTGTCCCCAACCGCCGATTGAACATCTCTGGTGTGCTTTTAAGCAGAAATCATTGATATAAATATCTTTATCACTATCATTTTGGATAATAACAAAACTGTGTCCGTAGTTGAAAGTAAATGGAATTCTTTCACTTTCGGAGTTGAATGCACATAAACAAAGCTTTCCAATTGGGTTCTTCTTTTTCCCATTGTAATGAATAGTGTTAACTAACTTATTTTTTTCATGCATGTGAAAATTATAAAATATAACAATTTCATTTTGTTCTAAAAAATTAAATTAGGTCACGAAATTTCGTGACCTAATAATTACTTGATAGATTTAATCATCAATTCGTTTAGATTTTTAACGAATTCTTGCTTATCTGAAATATCAAAACCTTGCAAGATAAGTGCTTCTTCGTAGAGTAACTTACCGTATTTTTGAATATCTTCATCACTTGTTAAATTGCTGATTGCAGTGAATAAAGCATGATCTGGATTAATTTGTAAAACCTTTTGAGCTTTAACCTTTTCTTCCAAGTTAGGATTTTCATTTAAAACATGTTCCATGTTAAGTGAAATACCTTTTTGGTTTTCAATACAAACAGGTGAATCAACTAACTTAGTTGAGAAGCTAACTTCATCAACTTTATCCTTCAATGATTCTTTAATATCATCCAAAATACGTTTGTATTTTGCATTCAAATCATTAAGTTTTTCTTTATCTTCAGCAGAGACTTCGTTTTCATCAACTTCAGTGATAGATTTGAATTCTTTATCTTTGTACTTCTTCATCATCATGAATGTAAATTCGTCAATTTCATCTTTGAAGAAGAGAACATCGATGTTATCTTTTCTATATTTTTCAAGTTGAGGTAAGAGTTTGATAGCTTCCAAAGAATTTCCAGAAGCATAGTAAATATATTTACTATCCTTATTTTCTTCCAGATATTTGGCTAAATCAATTCTGTCATCAGCTTTCATATGATGGAAGATAAGTAAATCTTGAATGGATTCAGCTTTTTGACCGTATGAAGAGTAGATACCATACTTGAGATTATTACCAAATACATCAAAGAATTTGATGTACTTTTCAATATCTTCTTTCTTGATATCAGCTAATTTATCGAGAACTTTCTTTTCAATATTTGTTTGAATCTTCTTCAAAACAGGAGCATTTTGAAGCATTTCACGAGAGATGTTAAGTGGCAAATCATTAGAATTGACAACACCTTTAATAAACTTCAAATACTCAGGAACTAATTCCTTAGTATGAGATTTGATAAAAACATCCTTAACGTATAAATCCAAACCTTTTTCATAGCTGTCAGAATATAAATTGTAAGGTGCATGGTTAGGAATAAAGACCAAAGCATCATATTCCATCATACCTTCTGCTTTAATATAAAGTGAAGCAAATGGATTTTCATAATCGGTGAATTGATTCTTGTAGAAGTTATTTAAATCCTCATCGGAAACATCTTTTCTAGGTTTCTTCCATAAAGGAACCATGGAATTTAAGGTCTTATTTTCAGTTGTAGTTGAGAATTCACCTTCAACTGGTTCACCTTTATCGTTTTTAACTTGTTCTTTTTTAACAATTTCAAGAACAATAGGATAACGGATGTAGTCAGAATACTTCTTAACTAAATCTTCAATTTCATAATCAGAAAGATACTTGGTGTAATCTTCTTCGTCAACATCATCTTTAAGATACAAAGTGATTTCTGTACCAGTATCATTCTTTTCAATCTCTTCAATTGAGTAAGAATCAACACCATCGGAAGTGAATAAATAACCGGTTGTATCACTTAAAGATCTAGTTCTAACTTCAACTTTCTTAGCAACCATGAATGAAGCGTAGAAACCAACACCGAATTGACCGATAATTTCACTCTTTTCATCTGATTGTGCTTTCTTGAGGTTTTCAATAAATTCTTTGGAACCAGATTTTGCAATGGTACCTAAATTATTGATAACTTCATCCTTAGTCATACCAATACCATTATCGATAATTGTCAAAGTTCTTAAATCTGGATTTGTTTTAAGTGTAATTTGGAAATCATTCTTAACTGGATACTTAGTGGAATCAGTTAATTGGAAATATTTATATTTATCAATAGCATCAGATGCGTTTGAAATTAACTCTCTTAAGAAAATATCCTTGTTGGAATAGATTGAATTAATCATTAAATTTAAAAGCTCTTTTGTTTGAGTCTGAAATACTTTTTGTTCTTTCATAAATCTTTTAAATCTCCTTTTCGCATAATATTATATAAAAAAAATTAGCAGTTGCAAGTAATGACTGCTAAAATTTTATTGTTTAATTTTAATTTCTTAAATTTTCTTAAAAATGTGTTGGATTTCGCACGGTTTTTAAGATTAATCCAAGGTCTTAAGAGAGTCGTTCATGTTGATCTTGATAACCTTTGGATAGAGGATGAAGTTGATAATAAGCGTTGAGAAAAAGGTGATTGCCATAGTTAAAACGTATGAATACCATTTAACATAATCAACTGTTCCAAAGTCCAAGAAGTAGATAATGTACTTAGTAATTACATAGGAAATTGGGACACCTAAGATGATACCAAAGATGGAAATGAATAAGATTTCTCTAAATGTGTAGAAAGAACATTCAATGTCTTGATAACCAAGAACTTTAAGCGTTGCTAACTCTCTGCTTCTTTCCTGAATATTCATATTTGCTAAGTTGTAGACAACTAAGATGGAAAGTAAGATTGCAATGATAATAACAAAGCTAGAGATTGGTTCCATGGAACTTGCAACCTCTGAGAATAGTGGGTCATTAACAAGTTTTCTTGAAATATCTAAGAGTGAAAAACCAAAGAACATCAAAAATGTTGTACCAATAATTGAAAGTAATGTGAGAATGAAGTTTTTCTTCTGTCTGAAGATATTTCTTAAAGAAGATTTAATTCTAAATGGTAATGGTTTCCATAAAGGTTTAATTCTTTCGAGTAAAATCTTTTTACCTGCTTTAGGAGCTTTAGGTTGCAAAAGTAAACAAGGAGTTTCTTTTAACGTGTTGAGAACAACACCTAAAGTAATAAATATTGCCGCTAAGAAGATAACTGCCGTGTAAATTAAGCCAAGTACCGTACCACTTTCGTAGATAATTCCAGATAGGTAAATAACATTCTTTACCGCAGGAAAGACAACATAAGGTAATAGATAATAACCAAGTGGGAAACCAATTAAAATACCTAAACCGACTGAAACAATAGTGAATAACATGTATTTATTCAAGATTGTTTTCTTTTCAATACCTTGTGAGAAGTAACATCCGATAAGGGTTCTTTCATCTGCAATTAATCTTGAAATTGTGATTGAATTAACTAAAGCACAAACAAGAACGAAGAAGATTGGCAAGACGAAACTTAATAGAACAATCTTATCGTAGTATGATTCAAATAATGTGTAAGAGAAATTCTCTTTCAAAGTGAGAGAAACGTATTCATGATCATTTTCAGTGTTAAATGCAGCTAAAGTATCAAGGATAATTTCACTCTTTTCTGCACTGAAATCATCATAACTATCATCGAAATATTCGAAATTTCCGTTATTTTTAAATTTAATCATCAAGTCTGTATCAGGTAAAAATGTTTGATACAAAGTTGGAAGTGTTTCTTTTTCAATATAAACAACAGAATCGATACCAATATCACTATCAACATAGCTAGGTTCATCACCAACAGTCATGAATAATGGGTTATAAACAATTCCTGTAACGATAAATTCAAGTGGAATTTGCATGATTCCTGCATCATAAGTTACTGTAATCTTATCACCGATTTTATATTCAACAGTGTTATGATTTGCAACTTCGACAACACATTCTTCAAATTTTGTTGGATATTCACCTTCTAAAAGTTCAATCTTATTGAAGGCACGATCCTTTAAATCGATGGCATAGAATCTAGTTATAAAAACACCATCAGAACTTTCTTCATCATCTACTGAAAAATCATTGACAAAGTAAGTATCAACATCATCAACAAAGTTTAACTTTTTGACTGCATCAACTTCTTCATCAGAAAATCCTGATGTGCTTGTTGATTTAACAATCATATCTGAGATTTGGGTTTTATCCATGTCATTAATGGCGACATCTCTCATAATTGGAGCCAATGCTCCTAAACCAACAGAAACAATCAAAGACAATACAACAATAAAACAATTTGCAAGGAATCTTGTCGTATTGTGTTTGAACATTCTTAAAATTGTTTTACTATATGCTTTCATAATTAATTACCACTCGATTTCAGAAATATCTTTAGGATGTTCATTGTAAACTTCCTTTTCGATACGTCCATTCTTAATAAAGAATACCTTGTCACCAAAATCTTTGAGAGCTTGGTTATGAGTAACAATAATAACTGTCTTTTTCATCTTTCTACTCGCTTTAGCAAGTAAAGCGAGAATACTTTTACCGGTGACATAGTCCAAAGCACCGGTAGGTTCATCGCAAAGAACGATATTTGGATTCTTTGCCAAAGCACGAGCGATAGAAACACGTTGTTGCTCACCGCCTGAGAGTTGTGATGGGAAGTTATTCATTCTGTCTTTCAAACCGACAGATTCTAAAACAGAAGCAGGTTCAAGAGAATCATCTTTAAGTTCGGTTGCGAGTTCGATATTTTCCAATGCGGTTAAATTTGGCATCAAATTGTAGAATTGGAAGACGAATCCGATCTCATTTCTACGATAAAGAGTTAAATCGCTCTTATTGTATTTAGAAATATCCTCACCGTTGACAATCAAATTTCCTGAACTGACCTTGTCCATACCACCGATTACATTTAAAAGTGTTGATTTACCTGCACCTGATGGACCTAAAATAACAACCAGTTCGCCTGAGTATACTTTAAAAGAAACATCATCTAAAGCAACAACTTTATTATTAGCAGTTTGGAAGACTTTAGTAACATTTTTTGCTTCTAAAATAGTTTTCATTTTCTTTATACCTCCGAACGAGAATATAGTTGAAATATAGTTTTTGTTCTAACTATATTAGTTTAATAGACTTGTAAATACAATATTCAAATAAACAAACGTTTG
>ENA-OOWN01000023-OOWN01000023.1-human-gut-metagenome-genome-assembly--contig:-NODE-23-length-137969-cov-12.901808_pt1 | contig 137969 bp, 106 predicted proteins | sample MGYA00241406_ERZ501319 | MGnify/ENA primary metagenome ERZ501319 (study PRJEB25962, sample SAMEA2042734) | human gut metagenome | biome: human gut; feature: human-associated habitat; material... | reverse complement strand
TGATGGTTTTCTGCAGGTCGTTCTGGTCGAGTCCGGCCAGCATGTCGTTGATGATGTCCTGCGGCTCTTCAAAGCGCGGGTTGTCGCTGGTGATGATGACACGGGCGCTCAAGCGGGCGGCTTCCTTGGCCATCATGGGGCGCTTGCCTTTGTCACGGTTACCGCCGGCACCTACCACAGTGATGACTTTTCCTTTGCCTTCCAGTACGCCGTGAATGGCGTTCAGTACGTTGACCAGCGCATCAGGCGTATGGGCGTAGTCGACGATGGCAGTGTATCCTTTGCCCGGCGAGCGAACGGCATCGAAGCGTCCGGCTACCGGATGTAGGGTGCTCAGTGCTACCAATACGTCTTCTTCTTTCTTGCCCAACAGGACGGCGGCGCCGAATACGGCCAGCAGGTTGGATGCGTTGAAGCGACCGATGAACTGGACGGCTACTTCGTGGTTGTTGAACTCGAGCAACATGCCTTCGAAGTGTGACTCCAGTACCCGTCCTTTGAAGTCACTTAGGCTGCGGAGCGAGTAAGTGTATACGTGCGAACGGGTGTTCTGCGTCATCACCAGTCCGTTCTTGTCGTCCAGGTTGGTCAGGCTGAAAGCATCCTTAGGCATGTCGTCGAAGAATTTCTTCTTGGCCTTCAGGTAGTTTTCCACCGTCTTGTGATAGTCCAGGTGGTCGCGCGTCAGGTTGGTAAAGATGCCACCGGCAAAGCGCAGGCCGCTGATGCGTTTCTGGGCGATGGAGTGCGAGCTGACTTCCATGAAGGCATACTTGCATCCGGCATCGGCCATCTGTCCCAACAGACGGTTCAGGGTGATGGGGTCTGGCGTAGTATGTTCGGTCGGTATCGGCTGGTCATCGATGTAGTTGCATACGGTTGATATCAGTCCTACCTTGTAGCCGAAGTAGCGGAACACATTATATAATAAGGTGGCGATGGTTGTCTTGCCATTGGTGCCGGTGACGCCTACCAGTTCCATTTTGGAAGTGGGGTCGCCATAGAAGGTGGTTGCCACCTTGCCTACGGCATCTTCGCTGTCCTTGACCTGTATGTAGGTTACGTCGGGATTGGTTTGCTCCGGCATCTCCTCACAGAGGATGGCTACTGCTCCTCTTTCGATGGCGGCGGGAATGTAGGCGTGCCCGTCGGTCTGCGTGCCACGCATGGCCATGAACAGGTGACCGGTTTCCACCAGTCGTGAGTCGATGTTTACTCCAGTTATCTCGATGTCAGTACTGCCGGTCACTTTTACCGGCTGTATGGCTTTCAACAATTCGTTCAGTTTCATATATCTATCGTTATAATGGATTATGGAGGAGGAACCCGTGTTGGGCTTCTTCCTCTTTTCATTCGTTGTTCCTTATTGTTTCAGTTGCAGACTAATGGTTTGTCCTTTCACTATCCTGCTTCCGCCGGCTATCGACTGGTTTTTCACTTTGCCGATGCCATAAACCTGTACGCGCAATCCCTTGCTTTCCAACAGATAGACTGCATCTTTGGCTCCCATCCCGATGACGTTGGGCACCTGTCCCGATTTCTCGCTTTCGGTTTGCAGGATGACGGCGTTGGGCGACTGCTGGGCATGTCCCCAGGTGGTGCGGCCATCCGCCAGCTTGAAGTCCTTCTGTACAGGGATCTTCAGACCTTCCAGCACGCGGAGCGTTTCGTTCAGGTTGCCGGCCTTGACGGAGGGAATGACGTTGGTGGTGCTGTCTATGGCATTGCTCAGGTCGAAGTGCAGGTTCTTGGCATACACTCTTTCCGCAATCTTGCCGAATACGCTTCCTGCCATGCCACCACCCGAGGCGATGCCTTTGTTGATCTGGATGGAAACGATGCAACTGTATCGTGGTTGCTCCGAGGGGAAGTATCCGCAGAAGCTGACCAGGTGGTTGCGGACGCCGCCTTTATAGCCTTCTGCCCCCTGCGAAATCTGTGCCGTACCAGTCTTTCCCGATACGTGGAACTGGCTGCTGCCGGCCGGTTTGGCCAATCCGTGGCTGACGACGTTCTGCAGGATGGTGCGTATCTGGTCCAAGGTATGGTCCGAACAAATCTTGGAATTGATGACTTCGACCGGATATTCTTCCACCGTCTCACCGTCCTTTACGGCCTTGGTCACGAAACGGGGCCGCACCATGGTGCCGTTGTTGGCAATGGCGTTGTAGAAGGTCAGGATGTTGATGGGCGGTATCTGCACTTCGTAGCCGATACTCATCCATGGCAGGGTAGTCTTGGCGAAATACTTTTCTTTCGGCCCTTTGATATTTGGGATACCTTCGCCAGGTATCTGCAGATGCAGCGGCTGGTCGATGCTCATACGCTTCAAGCCGTCCACAAACTTCTGCGGGTCGTCCTTGTAGAACTGGTCGATGATGCTCGACACACCGATGTTGGACGACACTTCCATGATGCGGTTCACGTCGATGACACCGTAGCCGCCCTTGTACCAGTTATGGTCGCGCATGGCCTGTCCGTACATCATCTTGATGCCGTTGCCCGTGTCGACGGTATAGTCGGGTGTAATCTTTCCATCCTCCAGTGCCACCATGATGGAGGCTGTCTTGAAGGTGGAACCGGGCTCCTGCAGGTTGCTGATGGCCAGGTTACGCATCTCGTAATAGTTGCCGTCCTGCCCACGGGTCATGTTGACGATAGCCTTGATGTCGCCCGTAGGTACGTCCATCAGGATGGCTACGCCCGACACGGCTTCCAGTTCCTTCAGCTTGTCTACCAATGCCTTTTCGCAGATGTCCTGCATGTCCACGTCGATGGTGGTGATGATGTCGCATCCGTCCACAGGCGGACGGTCCACGATGTTCAGGTATTTGTTCATCACCTTCTGGCGGTGGGTGATGCCGTCGCGTCCCTTCAGCAGGGAGTCGAAAGCCAGCTCGATGCCGTTCTTGGCTCCTTGGGCCGTGTCGGCATAGAGGTCGCCCAGCGTACGTGCGGCCAGTGAGCCGAACGGCTTCTTACGCTGGTTGTAGGCCAGTTCGTGGAAGCCTCCCTTGTACTTGTTCAGATTGAACACTGGCAGGCGTTTTGCTTCCTTGTATTGGATGTATGAGATTCGTTTGGGGTAGATCAGGTAGTTGCGGCTTCCCTTCTTGCGGCCCTTCAGCAGATGAGCCTTGAACTGAGCGGCGCTCCGGTCGGGGAAGATTTTGTGCAGGCCTTCGCAGATTTCCGTCAGGTGGTTCATCAGCATGGTGTCCTTCTGGTGTCCGCCGGCCTTGAAGTCCATGTAGATGCGGTATTCGGGCAGGGAACTGGCCATCAGCTTGCCGTCGGCCGAGAGGATGTTGCCGCGGTTGGGCTTGACGGGCACGCCTTCGCGTACGAAGCGGTCGGCCACGTCTTTCCAGTAGCCTTGCTCGGCAAACATGATGAAGCCGGCCTTGACTACCACCGCTATTCCCATCAGCGACATCAGCAGCACGACGAAGAAGTAGCGGGTCATTATGTTCTTTTTGTTTACAGCCATGGTTGTTTGTTCCGTTTGTGGTTTTACTTGATCAGATAGGGAGGGGTGGTTGCCGTCTGCAGATCACTCTCGCGGGTGGAGATGTACTCCTCGATGCGTGACTGGCGGCTACGCTCCATCAGTTCGGAGCTGCGGGTCAGCGCGTCGTACTTGATGTCGGTCAGTTCCTTCTTCAGCCGGTCAATCTCTATCATCTGCTGCTGGCAGGCGTAGCGGTTGTGGATGTAGAAGATGATGAGCACCATGACCAGCACCAGCAGTTTGGTCTGCCGACGGAAGAAGTCGGTGGCCAGGATATCTCCTCCCACGATGCTCCTCCAGGATGCGTGCTTGCTTTTCTTTTCCGGTTGCGCGATGTTTTCTTGTCTGCTTTCCATTGTCATGCCTCCTTTATCTCATCGTTTTTCTGCTATTCTCAGTTTGGCGCTCCGCGAGCGGGGGTTGCGGGCCACCTCTTCTTCGTCGGGCACAATCACTTTGTTGTTTACGAGTCGGAAGGGTGTCTGTACGTTGCCGTAGAAATCCTTCTCCGCCTTGCCTTCCACGTTGCCCGTCTTCATGATGTTCTTCACCATGCGGTCTTCCAGCGAGTGGTAGGTGATGACGACCAGTCGTCCGCCCGGGCGCAGGGCTTCGGTGGCGGCATAGAGCATCTCCTTCAGGGCTTCCATCTCCTGGTTCACCTCAATGCGCAGGGCCTGGAAGACCTTGGCCAGTTCCTTCTTCTCGCGCTCGCGGCCGAAGAGGGGCTTCACGAGTTCGAGAAAGTCGCCGATGGTGTCAATCTTCTGCGTATTGCGCGCCTTGACCAGCAGGGCGGCCAGCTTGCGGCTGTTCTTCAGTTCGCCGTAGAGGTAGAACACGTCGGCCAGGCGTTCTTCGTCGTAGGTGTTTACCACGTCGGCCGCGGTGAGGCCTGCGCGCTTGTTCATGCGCATGTCCAGCTGGCCGTCGAAACGGAAGGAGAAGCCCCGTTCGCTGTCGTCGAAGTGGTGGGACGACACACCCAGGTCGGCCAGGACGGCATCCACCTGCTCCACGCCGTAGTAGCGCAGAAAGTTGTGCAGGTAGCGGAAGTTGCTCCGCACGAAGGTGAAGTGCGGGTCGGCCACGATGTTGCGTTCGGCGTCCTCGTCCTGGTCGAAGCTCAGCAGTCGTCCGCCGTCGCCAAGTCGGGACAGGATTTCGCGCGAGTGTCCTCCTCCGCCGAAGGTCACGTCGACGTACGTTCCGTCCGGGCGGATGTTCATGCCGTCTACGCTGGGTTTCAGCAGCACGGGGATGTGGTATGTCGTTTCTTTTTCTGCCATTTGCACCTTAGTAATATAAAACGGCTGTAAAAGTACACATTTCTCCACAATTATAGGCAAGGTTTTCACTAAAATCAATGAACAAGTTTTCAACAACCTTAATTCCTTTGTTTGCAGAGGGTTCTGCCTGCTTGTGCGAATGATACTTTAAGTGAAAACAGCGTTTTCGGAGGAAGCATGGGCTCCTGTGTCGGAAACGGTGGAAAGCATTGCTTCTTCTGATGCAAAACATTGCTTTCTTTGCAGGAAAACATTGCTTTCTTTGTTGTAGAACATTCGGTCTTTTTCCGTCAGAGAATGATTGTTTTCGTTTGATATGTGGCCTGTCGGCGGAGGGCTCTGGCATTGGCTTGATAAAATAAAAAGGACAGGCTTCGGGTGGAGCCTGTCCTTTCATTTGCACAACTAAAAATATACGCAGTCTTTTCGGGCGAAAAGACGCTTGCACCTTACTGGTTAGGGAGGGTTATACGAAGTCTTTCAGTTCGCGTTGCAGCTTCTGGCGCGTGAAGAAGATGCGGCTCTTCACGGTACCCAAGGGAAGGCCCAGCTTTTCGGCAATCTCGCGGTACTTGAAACCAGCCACATGCATGGAGAACGGCACGCGATACTCTTTGGGCAGCGCGTTGACGATGCGGTGCATCTCTTTTAGGTCGTAGGCCGTTTCGGTGCTGTCGGCGTAGCTTTCGCTCGGCGTGTTCAGGTGATACTGGTTGTCCGTCTGGTCAACGAAGGTCTGGTCGCGCATCATCTTGCGGTAGTTGTTGATGAAGATGTTGCGCATGATGGTGTAGACCCATCCTTTGAAGTTGGTTTCGGGGGTATATTTGTCTTCGTTGTCGAGAGCTTTCAAGGAAGTTTCCTGAAGAAGGTCGTTTGCGTCTTCGTGGTCGGCGGTGAGCTTGTAGGCAAAACGAAGCAAGTCGTCCTGCATTCCCACCAAGGCTTTTGTAAATGTTGCACTGTTCATATCATACATGCGTGTTAAAGGGTTAGTTGTCGTATTTTGATTTCGACGTTGCAATGATACGGACAATCTGCCGGTAGGGTCGCCGGAAAACAAGCAATAATAGGGGGAAAATCTGTTTATTGATAGCTTTCGGGTGTCTTTTGTCAGTTTTCGGGTGTATTTTCTGTCAAAGTCTTGCAGATAATTAAAAAGAAGCGTTAATTTTGCGCAGTATTTTATCTGGATAAAGAATGGCAGAAGACTCTTTGTTTTTGATCGACATCGACCGCATTCTTCGGGAAAAGGCTCCGAAGCAGTCGAAGTACGTGCCCCGTTTCGTCGTTTCGTATCTGAAGCACATTGTGCATCAGGACGAGCTGAACGTCTTTCTGCGCGAATCGAAGGATAAGGTCGGCGTTGACTTTCTGGAGGCCTGCCTGGAGTTTCTGGATGCCAAGATTGAGGTCAAAGGGCAGGAAAACCTGCCGGAAGGCAAGTTGTGTACATTTGTCTCCAACCATCCGCTGGGCGGGCAGGACGGCATTGCCTTGGGTTATGTGCTGGGCAGGCACTACAACGGCAAGGTGAAATACCTGGTGAACGACCTGCTGATGAACCTGTACGGATTGGCTCCCCTCTGCATTCCCATCAACAAGACCGGTCGTCAGGCCAAGGACTTCCCGAAGCTGGTGGAAGCAGGCTTTGCGTCGGACAACCAGCTCATCATGTTTCCGGCCGGCCTTTGCTCGCGCCGTCAGAAGGGCGGGGTGATTGCCGATCTGGACTGGAAGAAGGCATTCATCGTAAAGAGTGTGGAACATCAGCGCGATGTGGTCCCCATTCATTTCGAGGGACGTAATTCCAATTTCTTTTATAATCTGGCCAATCTGTGTAAATTTTTAGGTATCAAGTTCAACATTGCCATGCTGTACCTGGCGGACGAGATGCTGAAGAACCGTCACAAGACTTTTACCGTCACCATCGGAAAACCCATTCCGTGGCAGACGTTCGATAAGTCGAAGACGCCCGTACAGTGGGCACAGTACGTCAAGGATATCGTATATAAGTTGTAAGGACATTGAGTTTATAGAAAAATAGGTAATGAGTATGGAAGAGATTATTGCACCGGTAGACAAGGCGTTGCTGAAGGCGGAGCTGACAGAAGACAAGCGTCTGCGCATGACCAACCGCAGTCACAACCGGATATACATTGTCACCGCACAGGATGCACCGAACACGATGAGGGAAATCGGCCGTTTGCGCGAGATAGCCTTCAGGGCAGCCGGTGGCGGAACGGGCATGTCGATGGACATTGATGAGTATGACACGATGGAGAACCCCTACAAGCAGTTGATTGTGTGGAATCCGGAAGCGGAGGAAGTACTGGGGGGGTATCGGTATATATTGGGCACGGACGTGCGGTTCGACGAGAAGGGAACTCCCATTCTGGCCACCTCGCACATGTTCCACTTCTCTGAGAAGTTCCTTAAAGAATACCTGCCCACGACCATTGAGTTGGGCCGTTCGTTCGTTACGCTGGAGTATCAGTCCACCCGTGCGGATAGCAAGGGCTTGTTTGCATTGGATAATTTGTGGGACGGTCTGGGTGCGTTGACTGTGGTGATGCCCAATGTGAAGTACTTCTTCGGTAAGGTAACCATGTATCCCAGCTATCATCGTCTGAGCCGTGACATGATACTCTATTTCCTGCACAAGCATTTTGCTGACAAGGAGGGGCTGGTTGTGCCGATAGAGCCGCTTCACTTGGATACCGACGAGAAGCAGTTGGTCGCTTTGTTCTGCAAGGATTCATTCAAGGACGATTACAAGATTTTGAATGCCGAGATACGCAAGGTGGGCTATAACATTCCTCCCTTGGTCAATGCTTACATGAGCCTGAGCCCCACGATGCGCATGTTTGGTACGGCCATCAACTACGAGTTTGGTGATGTGGAGGAGACCGGTATCCTGATTGCCGTCGACGAAATCCTGGCCGAGAAGCGTATCCGCCACATCCAGTCGTTCGTCGAGAACGAACAGGATGTCAGCCGCTTTGTGTTCAATAAGAAAGCTTAAGCTAAACAGGGACGAAGCTGTACGTCGGTCTGGCGTCTGTCAGCTGATTTCTGGTAGGCTGTTGCCGTTGATTTTCCGATAAAGGTCGAGGGCAAAGACGTCGGTCATGCCTGAGATATAATCCAATACCGCCTGTATTCTTTCATAGAATACGGGCGATTTTATTTTGTACTGATTGGACACGCGATTGATGAGCAGCTTGGAGTAAGCCTTTTCAGGTGAACAAACAGCTTCGATCATTAGCTCCAGTAGGGTACCGATGATGCGGAAACCGGCCAGCTCGATGTCGAGCACGTCGCGTGAACGATAGATTTTCTCCTGTGACACTTCGGAACAGTGACGGTAGGCCGAGGCTGGCAGGGAACTGATGTGTCTGATGAGCGGACCTTCGAACGTACCAGCCAAAATCTGCTCTTCGTGGTCCAGGAAGGCCTGCGTGCATTCGCGTATCAACAGTCCGATGACACTGGAGCGCAGGTAGGCAATCTGCTCGTTGACATCGTTCACAATTTTCAGTGTTTCTTCCCGATGGGCTTTGCGAGCGTCGTCAAAGTAGGACAGAAGCAAGTCCTTGGTTTCGTCGGTCGTCAGTATCTTCAGCTTGTGTGCATCTTCGATGTCCATCATTTGGTAGCAAATGTCATCAGCTGCTTCCACGAGGTAGACCAGTGGATGGCGGGCATACTTCAGTGGTCGTTCGTTCAGTTTCGTCATGCCCAGCTCTTCGGCAATGCGGCGGAAGCTTTCTTCCTCACTGGCAAAGAATCCGAATTTCGATTTTCGCCCGGCCAGGCTCGATGAAAAGGGGTATTTTACGATGCTGGCTAGGGTAGAGTAGGTCAGTACGAATCCACCTGGCCGCCGTCCTTCAAACTGGTGGGTCAGCAGGCGGAAGGCATTGGCGTTGCCTTCAAAGTGAGTGAAGTCTTCCCATTGAGTTTCGTTGAGTTGTTCCTTCAGGGCAAGTCCTTTACCTTCGGAAAAGAAGGTCGAGATGGCCCTTTCGCCCGAATGGCCGAAGGGTGGATTGCCCAGATCGTGGGCCAGGCAGGCAGCTGAAACAATGGCGCCGATTTCAGGCAGGAAACTGTGTTGCAACTCGGGCTGACGGACCAGGATGCCTTTTGCCACGTCGTTGCCCAACGATCGTCCTACGCACGACACCTCCAGACTATGCGTCAGTCGGTTGTGCACAAATATGCTGCCTGGCAGCGGGAATACTTGTGTCTTGTTCTGAAGACGGCGGAAGGGAGCCGAAAAGACCAGACGATCGTAGTCGCGTTGGAATTCAGAGCGGTTTTCGTGGCGTTCCTGATGGAATTCTTCCAGTCCGAAACGCTTGGCTGACAGGAGGGTGTTCCAGTTCATCATGGGTGTATGTGGGCTTGGCGTTTGATAAAATACAAATCCGGTTACTATTATTTAACTGCAAATGTATGACTATTTGCTTCAAAATCCGTACTTTCGCCCGTTAAATAAGTACATAAAATTAGTTAGACGATACCGAATATGCTGAAAGTTCAGATAATCAACCGTTCGAAGCATCCGCTTCCAGCCTATGCCACTCCTTTGTCGGCGGGCATGGACTTGCGTGCCAACTTGTCCGAACCCTTGACACTTGCCCCTATGCAGCGCTGTCTGGTACCCACCGGACTGTACATTGCCTTGCCTCCCGGATTCGAGGCACAGGTGCGTCCCCGCAGTGGTTTGGCCTTGAAGAAAGGAGTGACGGTACTCAACTCTCCAGGTACAATCGATGCTGATTACCGCGGGGAAATCTGCATTATTCTGATTAACTTGTCTGACGAACCGTTTGTCATCGAAGACGGCGAACGCATTGCCCAGATGGTAGTTGCCCAACACGAACAGGCAGCCTGGGAAGAGGTGGAGGTGCTGGATGAAACTCGGCGCGGTACCGGTGGCTTCGGACATACCGGTGTATGAAGTCTGTGAATGGAAAAACGAATGAAGCGAGTGATGAAACATAAACTGAATAGATGGCTGGGAGTACTGCTCTCGGTGTGCCTGCTGGTTTCGTGCGGGATGGTTCGTAAAGGAAACGGAGCGGGAATGTCGGCAGATGCCGCAATGGCTATTCCTGCCGATACCTTGGCGCCGGCTCTCCAGCGCAAGTACGATTATTTCTTCCTGGAAGCTGTGCGGATGAAGACTTTGCAGAAGTATGATGCAGCTTTCGACTTGCTGCAATATTGCCTGCGTATCCGCCCCAATGCTCCTTCGGCCTTGTTCGAATTGTCCCAGTACTACATGGCTCTGAAGCAGGAAAAGCAGGCGGTAGCTTCGTTGGAAAAGGCTGTGCACTATGCTCCTGACAATTATTGGTATGCGCAGGGACTGGTAAACTTATATCAGCAGCAGAAAGAAACGGATAAGGCTGTCAACTTGTTGGAGGATATGGCGGTACGCTTCCCCGACAAGCTGGATCCTGTATACAATCTGCTGGACATCTATAATCGCCAGCAGAAGTACGATCGGGTACTGGCACTTCTGAACCGGCTCGAAGAAAAGCTGGGCAAGAGCGAACAGATCAGTATGGAGAAGTTCCGTATCTATTTGCAGCAGGAAGACCGTAAGAACGCCTTCCGTGAAATGGAAAGCCTGGTGGCCGAGTATCCAAACGAACTCCGTTATCAGGTAGTACTTGGCGATGTCTATCTGGAAAATGGTAAGACAGAGGAGGCCCATGCGCTCTATCAGAAGGTGTTGGCCGAAGAACCTGATAATGCGATGGCACTCTATTCCATGGCTTCCTATTACGAGGAGACTGGGCAGAAGGAACTCTACGACCAGCAGCTGGACACCATCCTACTGAACAAGAAAGTGGAACCGGTGACCAAACTGAACGTGATGCGCCGTCTGATTGTACAGAACGAACAGGCTGGTAAGGACAGCACACGAATCATCACTTTGTTCGACCGCATCATGGAGCAGGATACCGATGATGCCAACATGCCGATGCTTTATGCCCAATATCTCCTCTCCAAGGGGATGAACAAGCAGTCGGTGCCGGTGCTCAACAAGGTACTCGACATCGATCCGACCAATACGGCTGCCCGCATGACACTGTTGGGTGAAGCGGTGCGGGGAGAAGATTATAAGGAAATCATCCGTCTGTGCGAGGCGGGCGTAGAGTCCAATCCGGACATGTTGGAGTTCTATTTCTATCTGGCCATTGCCTATAATCAGGCTGAACGTACGGACGATGTGCTCGAAATATCCCGCAAGGCATTGACGCATGTCACCAAGAACAGTCCGAAGGAGGTGGTGTCTGACTTCTATGCCATCATTGGCGATGCCTGGCACATGAAGAAGCGGGACGAGGAGGCCTATGCCGCTTATGATTCGGCTTTGGTCTATAATCCGAACAACATTGGCGCGCTGAATAATTATGCCTATTATCTTTCCTTGGAGCGAAGGAATTTGGACAAGGCAGAGGAAATGAGTTACAAGACGGTAAAAGCCGAACCGCAGAATGCCACCTATTTGGATACCTATGCCTGGATTCTGTTCGAGAAAGGCAATTATGCCCAAGCCCGTCTGTATATCGACCAGGCCATGAAGAGTGACGGAGAGAAAAGTGCCGAGGTGGTGGAGCATTGCGGCGACATCTATTACATGGCGGGTGAAGTGGAGGATGCCGTGAAGTACTGGCAGCAAGCACTCGACATGGGCAGTGATTCGAAAACCTTGAAACAGAAGATAAAGTTGCGGAAATACATCCGTGAACCGGAACAAAAGACTGAATGATGATGAAAACTATAAAGATATTCCGTTGTGGGCCATTGGTCCGCTTGATGTGGCTCATGGCTTTGTTAATAGGTCTGGCAGGTTGTAAGACCTCCCGTCAGGCAGAGGGAACCAAGGGAGAAACCGGTTTCCTTTCGTCCAAGGTCGTTCTGACGGTACCTTCCAAGGATGCCGTACTGACGGTCAACGGCACGATGAAGCTGAAGGCGGGTGAACGTATGCAGCTGTCGTTGCTCATGCCTATTTTGCGTTCGGAGGTAGCTCGTATTGATATTACTCCTGAGGAAGTGATTCTGGTGGATCGCATGGGCAAGCGTTATGTACAGGCTTCCCGTCAGGAACTGAAAGGTATACTTCCCAAGAAGGCTACTTTCCAGCACTTGGAAAAGTTATTGTATGCTGCTTCGCGTCCGGGTGGAAAAAAAGTGTTGACCGGTAGCGAATTGGGCATTCCTTCGCTGGAAAAGGGGAAGATTGAACTTACGGACTTTTCTACGAAGCCCTTCAACCTGACGCCGACGCAGCTTTCTTCACGCTACCAGCGGGTAGAATTGTACGAAATCCTTGAATTGCTGATGAGCCTATGAAGCGGTTCTTGTGTGTGTTGGCGGGTTGCCTCTGTCTGCTGTTGCCGTTGATGGCTCAGTCTAACAAGCTGATAAAGGAGCTGGAAAGCAGACGTGGTGCCTTGCAGAAGCAGATTGCTGAGTCGGAAAGCCTTTTGAAGTCAACGCAAAAAAATGTCGGCAGCCAGTTGAAGGGCCTGGCGGCATTGACGGGACAGATTGAAGAGCGTAAACGCTACATTCTGTCCATCAATCACGATGTGGAGCTTATTGACCAGGAATTGACTTCCCTGCAACGCCAGCTCAATCGATTGCAACAGGAACTGAAGGACAAGAAGGGGAAATATGCCGTTTCGGTCAATTACCTTTACCGCAACCACACGATTCAGGACAAGTTGTTGTTCATTTTTTCAGCTTCTACTCTGGAACAGACCTATCGGCGTCTGCGCTACGTGCGCGAATACGCTTCCTACCAGCGTATGCAGGGGGAGGAAATCCTGAAGAAACAGAAACAGATCAGTAACAAGCGGGCTGAGCTGACACAGGCACGCAAGGCCAAGGAAGATTTGTTGAAGGAACGCGAGGACGAAAAGACTCGTCTGGAACAGCAGGAAAAGGAACAGAAGGCGTTGGTGAACAACTTGCGCAAGAAACAGCGTAGCCTGCAGAGTGAGATCAGCAAGAAACGGAAAGAGGCTAATCAACTGAATGCCCGTATCGACCGCCTGATTGCTGAAGAGATAGAGAAGGCTCGCAAACGGGCCGAAGAGGAAGCCCGGCGGGAGGCGGCAGCTCGCAAGAAGGCCGGAGGCAAGAGCGAAGCAGCGTCATCGGACCGTCCGAAGGCTGCACCGTTGGAAACGTATACGATGAACAAGGCCGACCGACAGCTGTCCGGTACTTTTGCTAATAACCGGGGAAAACTTCCTGTACCGGTTACCGGTCCTTATATCATTACCAGTCATTACGGCGAATATACCGTACCCGGACTGCGGGGTGTGAAGCTCGACAACAAAGGTATCGACATACAGGCCAAGCCGGGTGCGCAGGCCCGGGCTGTCTTCAATGGTAAGGTGGCTGCCGTGTTCCAGCTGAACGGCCTGTTCAATATCCTGGTACGTCACGGTGCCTATATCTCCGTTTATTGCAACCTGTCTTCGGCTTCGGTCAAGGCTGATGATGTCGTAAAGACAGGGCAGACACTTGGATCTATTTTCTCTGACGGGGCAGACGGCGGGCGCACGGTGCTTCACTTCCAGCTGCGCAGGGAAAAGGAGAAGCTCAACCCCGAACCGTGGCTCAACCGGTGACGTTACAGCTCTGCTCCGTCCAGCAATTCCAGATACAGTCCTATGGCCTCCTCAATTTCCTTGACGAAGATGAATTCGTCTGCCGTGTGCGAGCGGGCACTCTTGCCGGGCCCCATCTTCATGGAGGGGAAGGGCATCAGGGCCTGGTCGGAGAGGGTGGGTGAGCCGAAAGGAGTACGGCCCATGGCAACAGCACGCTGTACCAACGGATGCTCGGGAGATACGTGCGACGAGCTTAGGCGGAATGAACGGGCCTGCGGCTGGCAGTGGATGTTTTTCTTGATTTCTTCAAATAGTTCTTCATTGGTATAGCACTCGTTGCTGCGGATATCAACCACGAATGTGCAGCGGTCGGGGATGACGTTGTGTTGCGTGCCGGCATTGATCATCGTCACGCTCATCTTCACGGGACCCAGCAGAGGAGATACCTTTGGGAATTGATAGTCGCGAAACCAGGCGATGTCGTCCAACACTTTGTAGATGGCATTGTCGCCCTCGTTGCGGGCGGCATGGCCCGATCGCCCAGTCGCGGTAACGTCCAGTACCATTAGTCCCTTTTCGGCGATGGCGGGCTGCATCTCCGTCGGTTCACCCACAAGGGCGAAGGCGATGGGTGGCAGTTGGGGCAGGACGCTTTCGATACCTTCCTTTCCCGATACTTCTTCTTCGCACGAGGCCAGGTAGAGGAGGTTGTAATGTTGGGCGGTGCGGCACAGCGTGAGGAAGGCCTGCAGCAGGCTTACTACGCTGGCACCTGCGTCGTTGCTGCCCAGCCCGTAGAGCTTGCCGTTCGGTTCGAGCTGGGGCGTATAGGGATCCTTGCGCCAACCTTGTACGGGCTTTACGGTATCGATGTGCGAATTGAGCAGCAGGGTGGGACGCTTCAGGTCGAATCCGGGAGCGAGACACCATACATTATTACCTTTACGGCCGGTCTGCATGCCTTGCAGTTCGATGTATTGTTGCAGGCAGTCGGCTGCCTTTTCCTCGTCGCGGCTGACGGAGGGAATGCTGATCAGCGCTTTGAGCAGGCCGACAGCTTCAGCGGTCAGAGCGGGAATATCGTATTTCATGTCTTTCATTTTGTCTTTAGTCTGTTTCCGGTTGCAAACATACGGATAAATTCGGAACATTCTTCCGATTCCCTTGTTATTTCTTAGTGGGGCATTTTCACGGAACAATACGAAGAAAATGTTACAATTATTTGCTTTTTATGAATTAGTTTCAAATAAAACTAATAACTTTGCAACATATTAACCAAATCGCACAATCATGGTTTATCATCATTTATCTGTATTGGTTCACCGCCAGGCAGAGAAGTATGGAGAAAAAGTGGCCCTGAAATACAGGGACTATGGAACGCAACAATGGATTCCGATTACGTGGAACCGGTTTTCGCAGAACGTGCGTCAGGCTGCCAATGCGATGGTGGCGTTGGGCATTGCGGAGCAGGAAAACGTAGGCATTTTCTCACAGAACAAACCGGAATGCCTGTTTGTCGATTTTGCGGCGTTTGCCAATCGGGCGGTCACAATTCCCCTGTATGCCACCAGTTCGCCTGCCCAGGCCCAATATATTATCAATGATGCCCAGATTCGTTTCCTGTTTGTGGGAGAACAGTTTCAGTACGATGCGGCTTTCCGAGTGTTCGGGCTTTGCCAGTCGTTGCAACAGCTGATTATTTTCGACCGCAGCGTGGTGCGCGATCCCCGTGACATGACGTCCGTCTATTTCGATGAGTTCATGAAGCTGGGCGAGGGTTTGCCCTTCAACGAAGTGGTGGAGGCCCGCTCGGCACAGGCATCCCCTGACGATTTGGCCAACATCCTTTATACATCTGGTACGACGGGTGAACCCAAGGGAGTAATGCTCCATCATTCCAATTATCTGGAGGCTTTCCGTACCCATCAGATTCGGTTGCCCTTTATATCAGACCGTGACGTGTCATTGTGTTTCCTGCCGCTGACGCATGTGTTTGAACGGGGCTGGACGTATGTTTGCATTCAGCGTGGTGTGCAGATTTGCATCAACTTGCATCCGCAGGATGTACAGATGGCCATTAAGGAGGTGCGTCCGACGATGATGTGCAGTGTTCCTCGTTTTTGGGAGAAAGTCTATCAGGGCGTGCAGGAGCGCATTGCCCAGGAGTCGGGGATGCGGAAAGCCATGATTCTCGATGCCATCAAGGTGGGCCGGGAACACAACCTGCAATACGTGCGTCAGGGGAAGAATCCTCCCTTGATGTTGCATCTCAAGTATAAATTCTACGAAAAGACGGTCTATGCCTTGCTGAAGAAGACCATCGGTATTGAGAATGGCACGTTCTTTCCTACTGCTGGAGCAGCTGTGTCGGATGAAGTGTGTGAGTTTGTCCACTCGGTGGGCATCAACATGGTAGTGGGTTACGGACTGACAGAGTCTACCGCTACGGTTTCCTGCTTCCCGTCTGTGAATTATGTCATCGGCTCGGTGGGCGAAGTGATGCCCGACCTGGAGGTGAAGATCGGTGAAAATAACGAAATACTGCTCCGTGGCAAGACCATTACCAAGGGTTACTACAAGAAACCGGTATCGACGGCTGCTGCCATAGACAAGGACGGATGGTTCCATACGGGTGATGCCGGACGGCTGGAGGGACGTACCTTGTATCTGACCGAACGTATCAAGGACCTGTTCAAGACCTCGAACGGGAAATACATCTCTCCGCAGGCTTTGGAGACGCGTATGATTGTAGACCGCTACATCGACCAGATAGCTGTCATTGCCGACCAGCGGAAGTTTGTTTCGGCGCTCATTGTACCGGCTTATGACTTGGTGGAAAAGTATGCCCGCGAACAAGGCATTGTCTGCAAGGACCGTGCCGAGTTGCTGCAGCATCCTGCCATCGTGGCGTTCTACCGCGACCGCATTGATACCCTGCAACAGTCGTTTGCTCATTACGAGCAGATTAAGCGCTTCACGTTGCTGCCCGAACCTTTCAGTATGGAGCGTGGCGAGCTGACCAATACACTGAAACTGAAGCGGGCAGTCGTTGCCCAGAACTATAAGGAGGTTATCGATCGGATGTACGAAGAGTGAACATATGTTGATAGTTTGATTGGGTTATTGGATTTCTGAATAATATTTCATTCCTTTGTAACCCAATTAAAACTATGAACGCCATGAAGAGAGCTTTTCCTCTTTTATCCATATTCTTTCTGATGGCTGTGCTGTGCGGCTGCAACTCCGATGTCTTCATTGACTCGTGCGCCCCCGCGACAGACAACATGCAAGTGCCCGCCGATGGCTCGGCCTCCACCCTCCGCTTCGGCAGCGACAATTGGTACGTACGCGGCCTCTTTCTGGAAAAGAAAGATCAGTATGAAGAAATCCAGGGAGATATCTATGCCCCCGACGGCACCCAGCTCTATTTCGATGTCCCCTTCCACTTCAGTGACCTCGGGCTGGCGAAATACGTGGTCAGCTATCCGCAGTTTTCGCTCACACTGGAGCGTACAGGAGGAAAGAAACTGCGAATCTCGGACGCCGAAAACATCGGGCTGGAGTCGTGCCGGCTCTCCCTCGGTGTGGGCAACGAGTACGAATACCGCGAAGTGGAGCTGCTTCTCGAACCCTCACCCCGCTACCGGCTGGACAGTATCGTCTATTCGTTGGATTCCTGGTACTTGGAGCAAGACAGTGCGAGAACAGATCGGATGGTGATTTCTCCCACCAATCTTACGGACAATCCCTGGAAATATCCGCTTCATCCTTATGACAGTTTCCGGCAAAGTTTCACCTTCAGAGGTGGCGACGAGTGGCACCCCGGCATCGACCCGTCACTGTTCCAGATGTTCGGTACCGAGATGCCTGTCGTCCCCGTGCCCCGCCTGGACAAATACAATAGTCCTGCTTTGCTGGGCGACGAACTTCCGCTCTCGGGTGAAAACTATGAATTTCCCTTGTCCGACGAACTGTTGGCCGTGACAGATACCGTTGTCGTACCGCCCGGCAAGGCGGTAGAGTGCACCGTGAAGTGCTGGTTCCGTTATACCAGCGTTCCCTATAAGATTTATGCCAGTTGCCCGCAGACGGACCGCCGCCGCGTGCTGGAAGGCCGGGCCGACCTTTACACTCCGCAAAGCTATTCGCTGACAACTGCCGTACGCGATGTGAACATCAATAAATAATCTATTGACTCTTTCCATGAAGAAGACTATTCTTGCTCTCCTGACAGCTCTCTGCCTGCCGTTTGCCGGCGGCGTCGTTCGGGCCCAGTCTTTACAGCAATCGTCGGATACACTCCGCCACCGTCCGTCGCACAGCATCGGATTTGACTTGCGTCCCAGCTATGTATTTCCCACCCGCAGTTTCTTTACGGGTGACAATGCGGCGGGCAAACCCATCAACACGGCCCTTTCGGCTCATCTGAAATATGCTTTCCGTTTCTCGCCCGACTCCCGTTTGGGGCGCTTGTATCCTTATGCCTATCAGGGTATCGGTGTGGCCTACAACACCTTCTTCAATTCGTCGGAAGTCGGGACGCCCGTTGCGGTCTATGCTTTTCAGGGTTCGCGTATCGCAAAGCTGGCTCCGGGGCTGACGCTGGATTATGAGTGGAACTTCGGAGCCTCGTTCGGCTGGAAGCGGTATAATCCCGAAACCAATTATTATAACGATGTGGTGGGTTCGCGCATCAACGCCTACATCAATGCCGGTTTCTTCCTGAACTGGCAGGTGGCTCCGCAATGGAACTTGACGGTGGGTGTCGATCTGACCCACTACTCGAACGGTAATACAAACTATCCTAATTCGGGTGTCAATACGGTGGGAGCGCGCATCGGGCTGGTACGTACTTTCGGAGACAGTGCGGCGGAACCTGCGACGGCTTCTGTCGGGAAGGAGGAAGAATCATCGTCTTTGGCCGGGCGCATCAGCTATGACGTAGTACTTTACGGTTCTACACGCCGTCGGGGAGTTATCTGGGATGATCGCGCCGAGCTGGTTCCCGGTTCGTTTGGCGTGGCGGGTTTGAATTTCAATCCCATGTATCAGGTCAACCGGTATTTTCGTGCCGGCGTGTCGGTGGATGCGCAGTACGACGAGAGTGCCAATCTCAAGGAATATCACGTCGAAGGAACCAGTGGCGGTGACATCAAGTTTCATCGTCCGCCTTTCCGCGAGCAGTTTGCCGTAGGTTTGTCGCTCCGTGCCGAACTGAATATGCCTATCTTCTCGGTAAACGTGGGTTTCGGCCGGAACCTCATCCAGCAGGGCGAGGATACCCGCGGGTTCTATCAGATACTGGCGCTCAAGACCTTTGTCACGCCCCGCCTTTTCCTCCACGTGGGCTATCAGCTGCATGACTTCAAGGACCCCAACAACCTGATGCTGGGCTTGGGCTGGCGATTCGGGAAACGTTGATTAACGGTTAACAGTGAGCGGTTAGTGGTGAGTGATGGGCATAAAAAAGCGGTTAGCCGTCAGTATTGATACTCACCGCTAACCGCTCACCGTTAACCGTTCAGTTTTAGTATCCGAAGATATCTTCAGTCGTCAGTTCGATAACCGGACCGATCTTCTTCAGTGCCTCCATGTCGAGTTCTTTCTTGTTACCCAGGATGCCGTAGCTGTACGTGCGTCCCTTGATCCATTTCTGCTGGAAGTTGATGACATCCTTCAGCGTCATGCCCTGCACGTCGTTGAAGAGCTTGATGCGGCTGTCCACTGTCTCACCCAAATCCTGTGCATTGATGTAGTTCCAGATGACGCTCATCTTCGTGATGCGGTCGGTGCGCAGGCGGGCTATCATACCCTCCTTGGCCAGTTTGAAGGCCGTTTCAGACTGCGGCATGTTGTTGATGATGTCGTTGAACGTGTTGATGGCGTCGAGCATTTTGTCGTTCTGCGACGAAATCTGCGAGATGAAGTAGTAGTCCTCGTCGGCATAGCCCGGCTTGTTCAGTCCGGCCCAGGCCGAGTAGGCCAGTCCGCGGCTCTCACGCATCTCCTGGAAGACGATGGAGTTCATGCCTCCGCCGAAGTATTCGTTGTAGAGCTGGCGGGCAGGCTCGATGGCTGCGTCAAACTTCTCGCCACGGTTGGAAATCTGTGACATATAGATGTTCTTGGCCTCGTAGGGAGCCAGGTAAATCTTTGTTTCAGGAGTAGCCTGTTGCTTGAAGTCCTCGCCGGCAGGCACGTCCTTCAGCGTGGCGGGCGTGCGGTGCTCCTTGTCGAGCAGGGCCACAAGTTCCTTGTCGCTGCTTGGGCCGTAGTACAGGATGCGGTGCTTGTAGCTGTTCAGGCTGTGGATGCGGTCCACCAGTTCCTGCGGATTCATGTTCTTCAGTTCGGCTTCGCTCAGCAAGTTCGTTGCGGGGTTCTTCGGGCCATAGTTCACGTAGCTGATGAGGCGGCCGAAGTTGGTACCCTGGCTCAGCTTGGCGTCCTTGCGTGCCTTCAGCAGGTCGTTGGCCAGGTTGGTATAGGCTTCGGCGTTCACCTGTGCATCGGCCAGCAGCTTCTCGAACAGCGCCATGGCAGCAGGCAGATTCTCGTTGAGGCCGGAGAGGGTGACATACGTGCGTCGGCTGCCCGGCGATACGTAGAACGAGCAGGCCATGCGGTAGAACTCGCTCTTCACCTGTTCGGGCGTCATGTCCGAGGTACCCAGGTATTCCAGATACTGGGCGGCGGTACCCAGCGCCTTGTCTTGGTTGTTACCCATATCGAAGAGGTAAATCAACTGGAAGAGGTCGTTGGAGGTGTTCTGCTTGTAGAGTACGGGCACGCCTTTGCCGGTAGTCAGCTGGCTCAGGTCCTTGCTGTAGTCCAGGAAGACAGGCTCGATGGGCGTCACGTTCTTGGCCTCGGCCTGCAGTTCCTTCAGGAAGGCGCTGGCTGTGTCGCGGTTCATCACGATCGGAGTGATTTCGGGCTTGGCAATCTTCATCTCGTTGGGGTCCTTGCCCTGACGCTTGTAGATGATGGCGTAGTTGTCGTCCTTCAGGTACTTGTTGGCAAAGTCCACTACGTCCTGCTTCGTCAGCTTGGCCATGCGGTCCAGGGCAGTCACTTCGTCGGCCCAGTTGCTGCCGTTGATGAACGACTGCACGAACCAGTCGGCACGGGCGCTGTTGCTTTCCAGCTGGTACAGCTGGTAGAGTTTGAAGTTGTTGATGTTGGCTTCCAGCAGACTTTCGTCGAAGTCGCCGTCACGCAGTTTCTTCAGTTCGCCCAGCAGCAGGTCCTTCACTTCGTCCAGCGTCTGTCCGGCTTTGGGGCGTCCGGCCATCATGAAGGCGCTGTAGTCGCTCATGGCCATCGGGTAGCAGTAGGCGCTCAGGGTCTTTTGCTGCTGCGTCAGGTCGAGGTCGATGAGACCGGCCTGTCCGTTGTACAGAATCTGCGATACGATTTGCAGCGTCTCCAGTTCCTTGCTGGCCGCGCCGGGGAAGCGCCAGGCCAGGGTCACGTTCTCGGCCTCGGGGCCCAGTACCTCACGTACCACGGGAGCCGTGATGTCGGCTTCCTTGGGCAGGTTGAGTTTCGGCAGGTTGGGGTTGGACTGCATGTCGCCGAAATATTTGTCGATGGTGGCAATCATCTGGTCGGGGTCAAAATCGCCGCTGAGGCAGATGGCCATGTTGTTGGGCACGTACCACGTCTTGAAGTAGTTCTTGATGTTGGTGATGGAGGGGTTCTTCAGGTCTTCCTGTGTGCCCAGCACGGTCTGCGTGCCGTAGGGATGGTGGGGGAAGAGGGCGGCCAGCGTCTGTTCGTACACCTTGCGGGCGTCGCGGGTCAGCGACATGTTCTTCTCCTCGTACACCGTCTCCAGTTCGGTGTGGAAGCCGCGGATGACGCAGTTCTTGAATCTCTCGGCCTGAATCTTGGCCCAGTTTTCCACTTCGTTGCTGGGGATATCCTCGGTGTAGCAGGTTACGTCAAAGCTGGTGTAGGCGTTGGTGCCGTTGGCGCCGATGGCAGCCATCAGCTTGTCATATTCATTGGGAATGGCATATTTCGAGGCTTCGTACGAAAGGCTGTCGATGGTGTGGTAGATGGCCTTGCGTTCGGCTTCGTCGGTAGTCTTGCGATAGACCTCGAAAGTCTGTTCTATCTGGTCGAGCAAGGGCTTTTCAGCCTCGTAGTTCATGGTGCCGAAGTGGTTGGTACCCTTGAACATCAGGTGCTCGAAGTAGTGGGCCAGACCGGTGGTTTCGGCGGGGTCGTTCTTGCCGCCCACGCGTACGGCAATGTAGGTCTGGATGCGCGGTTCGTCCTTGTTGACGGTCATGTACACTTTCAGGCCGTTGTCCAGCGTGTAGATACGCGCCTGGAGCGGGTCGTTGGGAACTGTCTCGTAGCTGTACTTCGACTGAGTACAACTACTCAGGCCCAAAGCTGCCAAACAGAGCAGCGGCAGGCCGATTTTCTTGAGTAATGCGTTCATAAATAGACTTATTAGATTGATAACTGCAAAGTTATTCGTTTTTTTCATACCTTTGCACTCCGAAACAAAGTATTTTCATTATGATAACCGCTGAACAACTGAAAGATATCAAAGACCGTACCGAGGCGCTGAACCGCTACCTGGACATTGATGGCAAGAAAATCCAGGTGGAGGAAGAACAGCTCCGCACGCAGGCACCCGGCTTCTGGGACGACCAGAAGGCTGCCGAAGCACAGATGAAGAAAGTGAAGGGACTCCAGCAGTGGATTTCCGGCTACAACGAAGTGAAGACTCTTTCGGACGAACTGCAGCTGGCGTTCGATTTTCATAAGGACGACCTGGTGACCGAAGAGGAAGTGGACGAGGCTTATGCCAAGGCTGCCGAAGCCGTCGAAGCCCTGGAGCTGAAGAACATGCTGCGCGAGGAAGCCGACCAGATGGACTGTGTGCTCAAAATCAACTCCGGAGCCGGTGGCACGGAGAGCCAGGACTGGGCCAGCATGCTGATGCGTATGTATCTGCGCTATGCCGAGACCCACGGCTACAAGGCTACCATCGCCAACCTGCAGGAAGGCGACGAGGCAGGCATCAAGACCTGTACCATCGAAATCAGCGGCGACTATGCCTACGGCTACCTGAAGGGCGAGAACGGTGTGCACCGCCTGGTGCGCGTGTCGCCCTATAACGCCCAGGGCAAGCGTATGACGTCGTTTGCCTCCGTGTTCGTCACTCCGCTGGTGGACGATACCATCGAGGTGAACATCGAGCCGGCCCGCATCTCCTGGGATACCTTCCGAAGCGGCGGCGCGGGTGGCCAGAACGTGAACAAGGTGGAGTCCGGCGTCCGTCTGCGCTACCAGTACAAGGACCCCTACACGGGCGAGGAAGAAGAAATCCTGATTGAGAACACCGAGACGCGCGACCAGCCCAAGAACCGCGAGAATGCCCTCCGCCTCCTCCGCTCCATGCTCTACGACAAGGAAATGAAGCACCGCATGGCCGAGCAGGCCAAGATTGAGGCGGGCAAGAAGAAGATTGAGTGGGGCTCGCAGATTCGCAGCTACGTCTTCGACGACCGTCGCGTGAAGGACCATCGCACCAACTACCAGACCAGCGACGTGAACGGCGTGATGGACGGCAAGATAGACGGTTTCGTCAAGGCTTACCTGATGGAGTTCGCAGGAGCGGGCGAGGCGTAAGGTGAGCGATAGCTTTTATTCTTATTTTATATATATGATGGAGGAAGTGACTGAATAAGGAGGTCACTTCCTTTTTTTATTAATAAAAATTATCGCTTCTTCCTGTAATCCTCAAAAGGGAATTTTTGATGCGTTGAAAGGCCTCTATAGGGAAGGTTTGAAACTTCGGGGCCTTATGTTTGAAACATTCCCCCTTTATGTTTCAAACATAGGTACCTTAGGGTTTAAACCCATTTATTTCAAGGAGGAGAGATCGAAACCGAATATACTTTTGCTTTGTCAATAAAATATACTATCTAGCAGATGAAGCTGTTTGTTTCTGAAACTCTTCCCTCGGCTTGCGTCAAGGCTGCCGGATGGTTTATTTTCCGCGGAAAGTCACGAACATACCGTCGAGCAGGCACGAGAAAAGGTCGAGCTTGATGTAGACGTGATCCATGTAGAGCGTGCCTCCTCCCGGGTAGCTCAGCGCGATGGAGTTTTGCAGGCTGTTGGCCCAGCGCCAGTAGAAGGTGTAGTATTCCTCCCACACCTCGCCATAATAATTGTATAGCAGCGATTCTTCGCCCTGCCCGCCGGTATAGAAAATGATTTGATGGTTGACCAGCGTACCGTCGTCCAGCGAATAGTTGGCCTCCCAAGTGTGGTCGCACAGCTCCCACGTGGTGGCTCCGCCTCCTTCGGGATAGTCGCTTTCGCCGATGGAGCAGCCGCTCCCGGCAACCAGCAGGGCGAGGAGGCAGAGGAAGAGGGGCAGGTATCGTTTGCATTCTTTCATGTCGTTCAGGTTATTCGGTGGTTTTCAATGAAATGTTCAAAGGTATAAAAAGAAAATGAAAATTTAAATGTTAGGCTGCAGAATTCTACGGCTTTGTTGAGTTTCCGATAGTTACATAGAGTAGAAGATTATGCAGTGTTTGAAGAGCATTACCTTATGCATTCTTTTCATCTGTTTAATTGCATAATGGTTGATGATTGGAAATTGATTTTGGGGGATGGACTTGTCGTTTGCGATATATATAGAAATTATTGAGACACTTTTGATAGTGTGGATTTTTATAAGTTTTTATATTTGTAAATACTTTCTGTCATAGGAAAACTTTGAAGCTGCATTATGAAGAAACTTTAAGCGCTCTTGTTCTATTTTGAAAGGAGTGCATATCGTGGGATGTCTATGAAGATATAAGGAATGGAGTATAAAATGTTAAGAATACTTTAAAACGGAATTTATGAAAAAAAGATTTTTAGGAGCCTGTTTGTTAAGCGTATTGGTATTTGTACAAGCTTTTGGACAAAAGGGTGGTGATGAACAGGGTTTGGAAGCTCCCGAGAAGTTTCAGTTGGAAGCTGATAAAGAAGCCGTTCAAAAGGCTTACAAAGGTTGGTGGACCAAAAGTCAGGCAAACTATGAAGAAAGAATGGATTGGTATAAAAAAGCCAAGTTTGGTTGTTTTGTGCATTGGGGAGCTTATTCTGAGCAGGGCGGAATATGGAATGGACATAATTTGGGAGGATATACGGAACATTTGATGAGGCGTGCCTGTATCCCTTTGGATGAATATAAAAGGGAAGTTATAAAGCCTTTTAATCCAACAGAGTTTAATGCTGATGAATGGATGCGCAATGCAAAGGATGCAGGAATGAGATACTTTATTGTGACAGCCAAACATCACGATGGTTTTGCAATGTTTTATTCGGATGCTTATCCTTATGACATGAGGATGACAAGTTACAGGGGCAGGGATGTAATGGAGGAATTGCGTCTGTCTGCTAAGAAATATGGATTAAAATTTGGCTTTTATTATTCTCATGCTTTCGATTGGGAATGTCCTGACGCGCCAGGCAATGATTGGGATTATAATAATCCTGGAGGTGACAAGGAAATTGGCGGTAAGGACTGGTGGCTGGAGCGTAAGGATTTTCTTCCTCATGCAGAAAAGTATGTGTCGGAAAAAGCGATCCCGCAAATTCGAGAGCTGATTTTGAAATATGATCCGGATATTTTGTGGTTTGATACACCTCATAAGTTGCCATTATACTTAAACGTACGAATTTTGGAAGCTATTCGTGAGATTGATAAGAATAGTAAGATCGTGATAAATGGTCGTTTGGCTCGTTGGAGCAACAAGAATTTGGGAGATTATTCTAATACAGGGGACCGTGCTGCTTTTTTCCCAAACAATGAAACTGTTTGGGAATCGATTCCGACAACCAATGAATCGTACGGATATAGTAAAGTTGATACAATCCGTAAAAGCGTACCTTTTTTTATTAGACTTATTACTACTGCTGCATCTAAGGGTGGTAATATTTTATTAAATGTGGGTCCTATGGGGAATGGAAAATGGGATGAACGAGATATCAGAATTTTCAAGGGAATTGGTGATTGGCTGAAAGTTAACGGGGAAGCAGTTTATGATACTCAAAAAACAAGTTTACCTATTCCATCGTGGGGAGTTATGACACAACGTGGAGATACATTGTTATATGCACATGTATATGATTGGCCTGAAGACGGGAATTTAATAATTGGTGGACTGCGTTCCAAAATTCAAAAAGCTTGGCTTCTGGCGGATAAAGATGTTGAAATCCCTTTCCACCGAATCAACAGGAATGATTATGAGTTGGCATTGCCTGTAAATGCGCCGGATACGGTAAATACAATTATTGCGATGTCTCTTTCAGATATCAAAGAACCTGATCCGGTCCGCCTTTTGGATTCTCAACATTCTAATACGCTATATACTTTTGACGGATTATTGTGTGGGAAGGGACTTTCGTATGGTGATGGAAAACCAAATCGAAATTATGTAACCAAATGGGTGTCCACCTCTCAATGGATCGAATGGCCGTTCCGTTTGAATGAACCTGCTGAGTACGATTTATATATAGACTATAATACACAGAACGCAATATCCAATTATGGAACGATGCGCCTTGAAATTGCAGATAAGGTTTATAAAATAGATTATTCACCTTGGCCCGAAAAGAAAGGCATTAAGAGCTTATATATAGGTAGGATAAAAATGAATGCAGGTGTATATCAATGTCGTTTGAAAGGGGAGAAATATGTTGGAAATCAATTTATGGGAGCTATTGCCATCCGTTTAAAAAAATAGTGAGTAATGGCAGAATAAAGCTAATTTGCAAAATTGAAATCATATATGTATAATAGATTAAGGTGCTATATAATTTGCTGTGTTACTTTTTTTTCTTGTGCGATTTCTATCAAGACAAAGGCCGGTGATATCGCTCCCAAAATTCGCGTGGCGTGCATCGGCAACAGCATTACGTATGGAGCCGGTTTGCAGAATCCGTTCAGAGATAGTTATCCGGGGGTGTTGGAACAACTGCTTGGTACGGGGTATGATGTGCGAAATTTCGGCATAAGCGGACGTACGGCATTGCAGAAGGGGGATCGTCCCTATATGCGTGAGCGGGCTTACGCTGAGGCTTTGGATTTCGCTCCGAACATCGTGACCATTAAACTGGGCACCAATGATACGAAACCGTGGAACTGGATACATAAGGAGGAATTTGAACACGACCTGTTCGAGCTGGTCCGGTCATTCCAGACGCTGGACACCCGGCCGAGAGTTATCCTCTGCTTGCCTGTACCTGCACCGGAAGGTGGTAAGTCCATCAACGAGGAAACGTTGGTGCGCGATGTGATTCCCGCCATCCGCAAGGTGGCCCGTCGTAGTGGAGCCGAAGTGCTCGACCTGCACGAGGCGTTGCAACCTTACTATCCCCGCTGTTTCCCCGATGGTGTGCATCCCGATGCGGAAGGTTCGCGGTTGATGGCCCGGACACTATATACTTGCATTACCAAACAGCCGGCCCCCGAGGTGGCGGCGTCAGGTGCTTTTCCTGGCAGGAAGTCGTCATGGAATGGTTACGACCGCTATGACTTTGTCTGTGCGGGTAGGGAAGCGATTGTGGTTGTTCCGCAAAAGGCAGCTTCAGGCAGGCCTTGGATTTGGCGACCCGCCTTCTTCGGCGCTTTTCCCGCGGTGGACGTGGCGTTGCTGAAAGAGGGTTTCCACGTGGCCTACTACGACCTGGCTCATCTGTACGGCAGTCTGCGGGCCATGCGGCTGGGTGATGTGTTCTACGACCGGATGGTGGAACGCTTCGGCCTCTCGCAGAAAGTGACGCTGGAAGGATTCAGCCGGGGAGGCCTGGTCGCACTGAACTGGGCGGCCCACCGTCCCGACCGGGTGGCCTGTGTCTATGTGGACGCGCCGGTGTGCGACCTTTCGAGCTGGCCGGGCAGGGAGCGGGAGGAGCTTTGGGCCGACATGCTGGCGGAATGGAAGGTAGCGGACGAAGAAGTAACCTCCGATTTCAAGGGGAACGCTTTCCAGGCTCTTCCGATGCTGGCCAGATACAAGATACCCGTGATGGCAGTCTGTGGAGACAGCGATCAGGTGGTGCCCTATGAGAAAAACATGAAGCAGCTCCGTGACCGATATGTGTCGATGGGCGGCGTGGTGGAAGTGATTCTGAAACCCGGTTGCGACCATCATCCCCACAGCCTGGAACAGCCGGAAGCAGTGGTAGATTTCATCAAACGCTATCAGAGCGGTGAGGCGAAGTACAGACACATCGTGAGGCGCGGAACGCTGGCCAATGCCTTCTCCAAGTTTGAGCGGGAAAAGAAAGGAACGGTTGCCTTCCTGGGCGGCTCCATTACCGAGATGCGGGGATGGCACAACATGATGATGGAGGACTTGAAACAACGTTTCCCAGAAACGACATTCACATTCATCGAAGCGGGTATCGGTTCTACAGGCTCTACGCCACATGCTTTTCGGCTGGAGAATGACGTGCTGCGGAAAGGAACACCCGATCTTCTGTTTGTGGAGGCCGCAGTCAACGATCATACCAACGGTTTCGGACCAATAAAGCAGGTCAGAGGTATGGAAGGCATCGTCCGGCATGCACTTGAAGCAAATCCCTGGATGGATATCGTCATGCTGCATTTCATTTACGATCCCTTTATAGACATGGCCGAAGCGGGCCGGCGTCCCGATGTGGTGCTCAATCATGAACGGGTGGCCAATCATTACGGTCTCTCTTCTATTGACTTGATTCAGGATATCTTTGTACGCATGAAGGACGGGCAGTTCACCTGGAAGGAGTTTGGCGGAACGCATCCGTCTTGGGACGGGCATAAATATTATGCGGCCGCTATCAGCACATTGTTCGATGCAGAGCAGCAAGATAGGGCCGGATGGAAACTGGGACCTCATTCGTTGCCGGAGAAACCGTTGGATGTTTTCAACTATGGCAAGGGATGTTTCGTAGGGATAGACCAGGCTGTTTCTCTGAAAGGATTCCGAAAGGTGGACGACTGGATGCCGGAGGAGAAAAATGTGGCAGTCCGCAGCGGCTTTGTTCATGTTCCTATGTTGTTGGCCGACAAGGCAGGAGCTTCCTTGCGTCTGGAGTTTGAAGGATGTGCGGTGGGGCTGTTTGTTGTGTCGGGGCCTACGGCAGGGGTCATCGAATACAGTGTAGATGGTGCTGACTGGAAGAAGCTGGATACACATACCCAATGGAGTAACGGCGTGTATCTGCCGTGGGTGTTCATGCTGGAAGACGAACTGGCTACCGGGAAGCATACCTTGAGATTACGGATGGCCAAAGGTGGAAAAGCAGGATGCTGGATACGTAATTTTGTAGTGAATCGTTGAGTGGTTCTGAAAATTCTTTCCGTTTCGCTTGCATTCTTCCCGAATTCTCCCTTACTTTGTTAAAACGTTGAACTTAAATGATACAGTATTATGGGAAAGAAAGAAAAGAAAGTGATGCACACGCGCAAGGAAGAACAGCAGGGCAAGAAAGTGATAATCGGTCTGGGCGTAGCAGCGGTCATCATAGCCATCCTGATGTTTGTCGCTTTTGCATATTTGGCATAAATGGGACAGGAAATCGAACGGAAATTCCTGGTCCGGGGAGAATATAAGTCGCAGGCCTATGCCAGCAGCCGCATTGTGCAGGGCTACATCTGCAGTGCGCGGGGGCGGACGGTGCGTGTCAGGATCCGTGACACGAAAGGGTATCTCACCATCAAGGGAGCTTCGGATGCCGCAGGCATGAGCCGCTACGAGTGGGAGAGGGAAATCCCCCTTGCCGAGGCGGAGGAGCTGATGAAGCTCTGCGAACCGGGCGTGATAGACAAGACGCGTTACCTGGTGCGCAGCGGCAGACACGTGTTCGAGGTGGACGAGTTCTATGGCGACAACCAGGGACTGGTGGTGGCCGAGGTGGAGCTTACTTCGGAAACGGAGCCTTTCGAGAAGCCGGCCTTCATCGGCCGGGAAGTGACGGGCGACGTGCGTTACTACAATTCGCAACTGATGAAGCATCCGTATGCGGAGTGGAAGACGCAGGCGGACGGCAATTCGTAAGACAACATAAGGACCCAACGGGAGGAAGGGGATGGAACATATTTATCAATACCTGCCGGAAGAGCTGGTTACCTTTGTACTGGTAACCTTGTTCTCTTTGCTCATCGGGCTTTCACAGCGGCGAATCAGCTTGAAGCGCGAAGGGGAGACTACGCTCTTCGGTACCGACCGCACGTTTACCTTCATCGGCATTCTGGGCTATCTGCTCTATATCCTCGACCCGGAGGAGTACCGGCTGTTCATGGGAGGCGGCTTTGTGCTCGGCGCGCTGTTGGCGCTGAACTACTACGTGAAGCAGACACGCTACCATGTCTTCGGCGTGACGACCATCGTCATAGCCCTCATCACCTACTGCCTGGCTCCGATTGTGGTGACCCAGCCTTCGTGGTTCTACGTGATGGTCGTGGTGACGGTCCTGCTTTTCACCGAGCTGAAGCATACCTTCACCGAGCTGGCGCAGCGCATGAAGAACGACGAGATGACGACGCTTGCCAAGTTCTTGGCCATCAGCGGCATCATCCTGCCCATGCTGCCCAAGTCCGATCTGATTCCCGGCATCCATCTGACGCCGTATGCCATCTGGCTGGCCACCGTCGTCGTGTCGGGTATCTCCTACCTCTCTTATCTGTTGCGCCGCTACGTGTTCCATCAGTCGGGCATTCTGGTGTCCGGCATTATCGGCGGGCTCTACAGCAGTACGGCTACCATCTCCGTGCTGGCACGCAAGAGCCGCACGGCCACGCCCGAAGAGGCGCCCGAGTATGTGGCTGCCATGCTGATGGCGGTCAGCATGATGTTCCTGCGTTTTCTGATCCTGATCGGCATCTTCAGCTGGGAGACGCTGGCAGTCATCTATCCCTATCTGCTGGCCATGTCGCTGGTGTCGGCCGGCGTGGCCTGGTACCTGCACAAGAAGCGGCCTGCGGCCGTGGCGGGTGAGGTCGAGGAAGACGACAGCAGTAACCCGCTGGAGTTCAAGGTCGCGTTGATATTTGCCGTGCTTTTCGTGGTGTTTACCGTTGTCACCCACTATACACTGGTCTATGCAGGTACCGGGGGCTTGAACCTGTTGTCTTTCATCTCCGGCTTCAGCGACATTACACCTTTCATCCTAAACCTGCTTCAGGGCACAGGCGGGGTGGCTACGCTGGTCATTACGGCCTGCAGCCTGCAGGCCATCATCAGCAACATTGCCGTGAACCTGTGCTACGGGCTGTTCTTTGCAGGGCGTCAGAGCGCCTTGCGCCCTTGGATGCTGCGTGGGTTCGGTGGTGTAATCGGCGTCAATCTGGTGCTGCTGCTTCTTTTCTATCTGCTTTGAGGATGCAGGCCTGCTCTCCGCCGTTTCCTTTACTTCTTCCTTACTAACCTTTTTTAACTCCGAGATGGTCGTAGGTACAAGAAAAGCAACTATTTTTGTGGCTCCGCATGTGATTTTAGGGTACATGCGGCGTCTGATACGATGTAAACAAGAATAGTCAACTAAAAAAGGAAAAACGAATGAAATTGAAAACACTCGTGCTGCTGTGGATACTGCTGGTGTCCGGGCTGGCAGCGGCACAAAATTCAGCTGTATCCACTTTCCAGCTGAAAGGTATCCTGCTCGATTCGCTGACGCAGGAAGGAGAACCGTATGCCACCATCCGCGTGGCGCGTAAGTCGGCCCCCGGCAAACCGGTCAAGATGCTGGTTTCGGGTCTGGACGGACGCTTCAAGGAGAACATGAAGGGAACCGGAAACTTTGTACTGACCATCACGTCGGTGGGCCGTAATCCCATTGTGAAGAACTTCTCGGTCAAGGCCGGACAGAAGCTGGTGGACTTCGGTACGCTGTATGTCACCGATGCGTCCAACGAACTGGGACAGGTGGAAATTGTGGCACAGAAACCGCTGGTGAAGGCCGACATCGACAAGATAGAATATAATGTGAAGGACGACCCCGACTCGGAGACCAACACCCTGCTCGAAATGCTCCGCAAGGTGCCGATGGTGACCGTAGACGGCGAAGACAACATCAAGGTGAACGGCAGCAGCTCGTTCAAGGTCTATGTGAACGGAAAGCCCAACAACATGATGAGCAACAACCCGACGGAGGTGCTGAAGAGCATGCCCGCCAATACCATCAAGCACATCGAGGTCATCACCAACCCGGGTCCGAAGTATGATGCCGAAGGTGTGGGCGGCATCCTGAACATCGTGACCGAAGGCGGCGGCTTCGAAGGCTACACCGTGACGTTGAGCGGCAACGTGAGCAACCGCGGTGCGGGAGGCGGTGTCTTCGGCACGGTGCAGAAAGGCAAGTTCACCGTGAGCGCCCGTTACAATTACAATTACAACGACAGTCCGCGCAGCTACTCGGGCGGCACGCAGCGGGCCACGGACCCCCATTCGGAGGTGGCCAACCTGGACTATGAAGGCAGCAGCAAGGGCGACGGCTCCTTCCAGTCGGGCAGCATGGAGGCCAGCTATGAAATCGATTCGCTGAACCTGATTTCCGCTTCGTTCGGCCTGTGGGGCGGCGGAAACTCGAGCAACGGCGGCAGCAACTATGTGGGCAATTCGCCGTTGGACAACCATCTGCTCTATCAGTACGGCATCGGCAGTCACAGCAAGTCGTCCTGGTACTCCATCGACGGCGGCATCGACTACCAGCGCCTTTCGCCTACCATAAAGGGGCGTATGTTCACCCTGTCCTATAAGGTGAATACCCGGCCTCAGACGTCGGACTCCTACTCGGAATACGACATCGCCTACGGCCACGACGACTGGACCGACTACCTGCGCCGCTTGCAGGACCAGCACAACGACGGCAGCCAGAATACGACCGAGCACACCTTCCAGGCCGACTATACGACGCCCATCGGCGAGATGCACACCATCGAGTCGGGCGTGAAGTACATCCTGCGCAACAATTCTTCGGACAACGACCGCTACCTGCGGACTTCGGCCGACAACGCGGACTATGTGTTCGACGATGAATACAGTACCCACTATCGCCACCAGAACGACATCATCGCCGCCTACCTGGGCTACGGCCTGAAGTGGAAAAAGCTGTCCGGCCGTCTGGGTGTGCGCTACGAGCATACCATCGAGGACGTGAAGTATCTGCTGGGCCGCGGCGACGACTTCCGCAAGAACTACGACGACGTGGTACCCTCCGCTTCGTTGGGCTGGAAGCTGACCGACCTGTCCAACCTCCGCGTGGGCTATAACATGCGCATCTACCGCCCCGGCATCTGGTATTTGAATCCCTATCTGGACGACAGCAATCCGTCCAGCATCAGCCAGGGCAATCCGGAGCTGGACAGCGAGCACAGCCATGCGTTTGACTTGAGCTACAGCAACTTCACGCCCAAGTTCAACATCAACCTGTCTGCCCGCTATTCGTTTACGAACAACAGCATCCAGTCCGTCACCAGCCTCGTGTCCGAGGACGATATCCCCGACTTTTCCGAGGACAAGAAGACGGGCAAGGACGTGCTCTATACCACCTATCAGAACATCGGCAAGAGCCGTAACCTCAACCTGAGTGCCTACGTCAACTGGAATGCCACGAAGGACACCCGTATCTATGCCAACCTGTTCGGCGGCTACACCAGCCTGAAGGGAGCCGAGGGGCTGGAGAACGACGGCTGGAACCTCTTTGCCTTTGGTGGCGCACAGCAGACCTTCAAGCACGACTGGCGCCTGAGCGTGAACGTCTTCGGCCAGACGCCCTGGATCATGCTGCAGGGAAAGGGTAGCAGTTTCTTCAGCTACAGTGTGAACTTGAACAAGTCGTTCCTGAACCGCCGGTTGTCGCTGTCGGCCTTTGCCAGCAACTTCTTCCAGAAATACAATAAGTTTGAGTCGCACATCGAGGGGCAGGGATTCCTGCAGGACAGCTGGAACAAGTATCCGCAGATGCGTTTCGGCTTCAGCGTGAGCTACCGCATCGGTGAGCTGAAGGCCAGTGTGAAGAAGGCCGCGCGTACCATTACGAACGATGACGTGAAGTCGGGCGGCAGCAGTACCGGTGCCGGGGGTGGTGCAGGAGGCGAATGATGCCGTCGGAACACGGTGCTTCGTGAGGGTGTGACACGGTGCTTCCTGACCCCCTCACGAAGCACTGCATGACACCCTGACGAAGCACTGTGTGACGACCTCATGAAGCACTGTGTCGGAAGGCAAGGAAGCACTTCGTCAGAAAGGAAGAAAGAAGCAGGTCATACCCCCGCCTTGGCCAGCGTCAGCACACTGATGCGCAGGCCCTCGACACCGGCAAAGGCATCGGCACAGGCCGTGATGGTGGAACCGGTAGTCAGCACATCGTCCACCAGCAGGATGTGCTGCCCCGCATAGTGTTCGGGGTGCTCCACCCGGAAAATGCCCGCCACGTTCTCCCACCGCTCGTAGGCCGACTTGCGGGTCTGGCTCTGCGTATGCACCACCCGCTTCACGCCCGAAGTGTCCACCGGGATGCCCGTCACCGCCGACAGTCCCCGGGCCAGGCATTCACTCTGGTTATAGCCGCGCTCCTTGCGCTTGAGCGGATGCAGCGGGATGGGGACAATGCGGTCGATACCCTCGAAGAAGCCGCTGTCCTGCAGCTCCTGGGCCATGAAACGTCCCATAATACGCCCGATGTCCTTCCGCCCGCCGTACTTGAGCAGGTGGAGCACGTGCCTGAAGTCGCTGCCCTTGTGATACAGAAAAAAGGAAGTGGCACGCTCCAGCGGTATCTTGCCCCAGAACTCCTTCTCCACCGGATTGTCGGGCAACAGATGCCAGTTCGTGCGGGGCATGTCCATGTTGCAGCGGAGGCAGATGCCCTCTTCGCCTTCCACCAGACGGGCTCCGCACACGACGCACCGCCGCGGAAACAGCAGCCGGGCCGCCGAACGGAACCAAAGGCCGATTGAATGTCTCGTCATCTCACGCCTCCCTCCTTACATGCCTGCGGGAAGCGCCTCCCAGAGTATCTCCAACAACGGACCGTGCAGGGCACCATTGGTCGCCACGATGTGATGTCCTTCCAGAAAAGACGGACTGCCATAGAAATCGGTCACCTGCCCGCCGGCCTCCTGCACCATCAGCGCCGCCGCCGAGAAATCCCAGCGGCCGATGAACGCCTCCAGCCAGGCATCGTAACGTCCGGCAGCCACATAACAGAGCGCCAGAGCCGCCGAACCGTTCATACGGATGGCCGCCACCCGGCCATACAGCCGGTGGATGAGGTGCTCGCCCGTGCGGGCATAGTGTTCGGCATCGTAAGGCAGCTCCACCACCAGGTAGGCCTCGTCGAGCGAAGGTACGTCGGAAACGTGCATCCGCACGCCGTTCACGTAGGCGCCACCGCCCTTCCAGGCATAGAAACACTCGTCGCGCACCGGCTCGTAGACCACTCCCAGCAACAGTTCGTCGCGGCTCCGCAAGGCAATGCTCACACAGTAGGGCGCCACGTCGTGGATGTAGTTCGTGGTGCCGTCCAGCGGGTCGACCACCCAGCTATACCGTTCACCCTGCCAGCCGGCCGAGCCTTCCTCGGTGATGAACCCCGCCTCCGGCAACAGCTGCCTCAACGCTTCCACCACCCGCCGCTCCGACTCGCGGTCGACGTAGGACACATAGTCGTGGGCACGCTTGGCCTGCACGGCGTCCCGGCTGAAATTCTTCCGTTCTTCCTTCAAAAAATGTCCGGCTTCGCGTGCCACCCGGCACACGTCCGCGACCAATGATTCCATGTTTTCCATGTTTCCATACCTCCTTCCGGCGGATACATTCCGTCCTGTTCTGCTAAAAAACAATCAAAAGTACGGGTTTCGCTTACATTTACCAAAGAAAATGGAAGAAGATTTTGCGAATTGTTTACCTTTGTGTCCGATATGGAACTTAAAGACTGATATTCAATGGCAGATCATCCCCTTTCCCAATTCAAGTATTGCCCCAAGTGCGGCTCTCCCCGCTTCGGGATACACAACGAAAAGTCCAAACAATGTGCCGACTGCGGGTTTGTCTACTATTTCAATCCCTCCTCGGCCACGGTAGCCTTCATCGTCAACAGCCGGGACGAGCTGCTGGTGTGCCGCCGGGCCAAAGAACCCGCCAAAGGTACGCTCGACCTGCCCGGAGGCTTCGTCGACCTGTACGAAACGGGGGAAGAGGGAGTGGCCCGCGAGGTGCGGGAAGAGACGGGGCTCCACGTCGTACGCACGCACTACCTCTTCTCCCTGCCCAACCTCTACGTGTACTCCGGCTTCACGGTCCATACGCTCGACATGTTCTTCCGCTGCGAGGTCGAGGACACGCTCCACTACACCGCCATGGACGACGCCGCCGACCTCTTCTTCGTGCCGCTGAAGGACATCCGTCCCGAGGAATTCGGGCTCGGCTCCATCCGCCGCGGCCTGCAGATTTTCCTGGAAAACAGGCCATGAGATACTAAAAAAGCTCAACGAAGCCAACATTTGACGGGCAAAAAACGTACTTTTGTATAAGAAGGCCCCGCAACAGGGGCCCTGATATATTAACTTCTATTTGTGAGAGACAATGAAACACCGCTTTTCACGCATATTATGCACAGCCCTCTGCTGCGCCCCGCTGCTGGCCGCGGCGCAGACACACGGGCAAGGCACTACGCCGCAACAACTCTTCCGTGAAGGGAAGAACCTGTTCGAGCAGCGGGCCTACTCCGCCGCCATCGCCCCCCTGCAGTCCTACATCCGCCTGACCGATGCCGACCGCAACCTGCCCCCCCAGGCCGGCGACCGCCAGGAAGCCAAATACATGCTGGTGTGCGCCGCCTACGAGACGCGCGACCCCCGGAGCAACGAACTGCTGCTGGCCTTCCTGGAAGAACATCCCGACACGCCCCATGCCAACCGCATCTTCGCCCTCGTGGCTTCCAACTACTTCTTCCGGCAGGACTACGACAACGGCCTGGCCATGTTCAACTCCGCCGACCTGGAGAAGCTGGCCAATGACGAGCGCGACGACATGACCTACCGCAAGGCCACCTGCTACCTGAAGACGGGCAACGTGCAGGAAGCTGCCATCTGGTTCGAGACCCTGCGCAGCACCAGCCCGCGCTACGAAGCCGACTGCACCTACTACCTGGCCTACATCCGCTACACGCAGGGACGCTACGACGAGGCCCTGAAAGGCTTCCTCGCCTCACAGGGCAACGCCAAATACGAAACGCTGGCCCCCTACTACATCGCCGAAATCTACCTGCTGAAGCAGCAGTACGACAAGGCTGAGATTGTAGCGCAGAACTACCTGTCGGCCCATCCCGATGCCCCCTACGCAGCCGAGATGCACCGCATCGAAGGTTCCGCCGACTACTACACGGGCCGCTACCAGAAGGCCATGGACAGCTTCGCAGCCTATACGGGCAGCCTCCGCGACGAGAAGCCCCGGCGTGACGCCCAGTACATGTACGGCCTGTCGTGCTACCACTGCGGAGTCTACAGCCGCGTGCCCGAACTGCTGGGCGACGTCACCACGACCGACGACGCCCTGTCGCAGAACGCCTGGCTGCACATGGGTATGGCCTACCTGAAGATGGCCGACAAGAACAAGGCCCGCATGGCCTTCGAACAGGCCGCCGCCTCCAGCGCCGATGCCGCCGTCCGGGAACAAGCCGCCTACAACTACGCCCTCTGCATCCACGAGACGTCCTACTCCGCCTTCGGCGAATCGGTCACCGTGTTCGAGAAGTTCCTCAACGACTACCCACACTCACAATACGCCGACCGCGTGAGCGACTATCTGGTGGAGGTCTACATGGAAACCCGCAGCTACGATGCCGCCCTGAAGTCCATCAACCGCATCCAGTCGCCCACACCGGCCATCCAGAAGGCCAAGGTACGCATCCTGTTCCAGCTGGGCACGCAGGCCTTTGCCAACGCCGACTTCCCGACGGCCATCGACTACTTCAGCCAATCGCTCCAGTACAGCACCCGCTTCGGACGCGAACTGCAGCAGGAGCAGGGCGAAGCAGCCTACTGGCGCGGCGAGTCCTACTACCGCCTGGGCCGCATGCGGCAGACGACTTCAACCGCTACCTGAAGTCATCGCCCGACCGCAGCAGCGAGATGTATGCGCTGGCCTACTACAACCTGGGCTACATCGCCTTCCACCAGAAAGACTATACCACCGCCGAGAGCCGCTTCGGCAGCTACATCCAGCTGGAGAAAGGTGAGAACCCCGCCGCCCTGGCCGACGCCTGCAACCGCCTGGGCGACTGCTGCCTCCATGCACGCCGCTTTGACGAAGCCAACCGCTACTACTCACGCGCCGAAAGCATGGGCACCGCCTCGGGCGACTATTCCTATTATCAGATGGCCCTGGTGGCCGGCCTGCAGAAGAACTACAGCATCAAGGTAGACCTGCTCAACCGCCTGGCACAGAAGTACCCCAACTCGCCCTATGCCGTCAACGGCCTCTACGAGAAGGGACGCTCGTATGTGCAGAATCAGGAGACCGCCAACGCCATCGCCACCTTCAGCGAACTGCTGTCCAAGTATCCCGACAGCCCGGTAGCCCGCAAGGCAGCCGCCGAAATCGGCCTGCTCTACTACCAGAGCGAAGACTACAACCGCGCCATCGAAGCCTACAAGCACGTCATCACTCGCTATCCCGGCAGTGAGGAAGCCCGCCTGGCCATGCGCGACCTGAAGTCCATCTACGTCGACGCCAACCGCGTGGACGAGTTTGCCGCCCTGGCCGCCCAGATGCCCGGACAAATCCGCTTCGAAGCCAGCGAACAGGACTCGCTGACCTACATCGCCGCCGAGAAGGTCTACATGAAAGGCGACATCCAGCCGGCCAAGACCAGCTTCGAACGCTACCTGCAGAGCTATCCCGAAGGCGCCTTCCGCCTGAATGCCCACTACTACCTGTGCCTCATCGGCAAGGAGCAGAAAGACGACGAAGCCGTGCTGCTCCATGCGGGCAAGCTGCTGGAATATCCTGACAGCCCCTATGCCGAAGAAGCCCTGCCCATGCACGCCGAAATCCTCTTCAACCGTCAGCAGTACGACCAGGCCCTGGCCGACTACAAGCTGCTGCAGGCCCGTGCCACCAACGACAGCCGCCGCCAGCTGGGCGCCACTGGCGTACTGCGCTGCGCCGTGCTGCTGAAGGACGACGTGGAGACCATCCACGCCGCCACCGCCCTGCTCGACGAGGCCAAGCTGTCGCCCGAGCTGAAGAACGAAGCCCTCTACTACCGGGCCAAGGCCTACCTCAACCAGAAAGCCTGGCAGAAGGCCGTGGCCGACCTGAAGCCCCTGTCCGAAGACACCCGTACCCTCTACGGCGCCGAGGCCAAATACCTGCTGGCCCAGCACCTCTACGACAGCGGCGACTATGCGGCAGCCGAGAAGGAAGTGCTTCAGTTCATCGAGCAGAGTACCCCGCACGCCTACTGGCTGGCCCGCAGCTTCGTCCTCCTGTCCGACGTCTATGTGGCGATGGACAAGAAGCTCGACGCCCGCCAGTACCTCCTCAGTCTGCAGCAGAACTACCAGGCCGACGACGACATTGCCGGTATGATTGAAGAACGATTGGAAAAACTGAAATAAACCCCTTGGAAAGATGAAAGCAATACAATATCTCTTGGGAGGCATGTGCCTGGCCGCCCTGCCCGTAGCCCTGCAGGCACAGGAACAGAAGAAGGATACGACCCTGACCCGCACCGTGGTGGTGGAGCAGGAATACAACCCCGACATCCTGGATGCGGCGAAGGTCAACGTGCTGCCCCGCGTCGAACCGCCCACGGTCAGCAAGAAAGCCGTGGCCTACGACGAAAAGCTGACACCCGCCACCCGCATCCCTGCCGGCCTCATGCAGCCCTATACCGGGCGGGAAACCCTGTCCAAGACACCCGCCGGCTATGCACGCCTGGGCTATGGCAACAACAATAACCTGGACCTGCAAGCCGCCTACCAGTTCACCCTGACGGACAACGACCGCCTGAACCTGCACCTGGGCATGGACGGCATGAACGGCAAGCTCGACAGGGGCGAAGGGCTGGAGAAGTGGAAGTCGCGCTACTACCGCACCCGTGCGGGCGTGGACTACCAGCACCGCTTCCGCAACCTGGACTTCGACCTGGGCGGACACTTCGGACTGAGCAACTTCAACTTCATGCCCGGATGGGAGGACAGCAAGCAGAAGTTCACCGCCGGCGACGTACACCTCGGCCTCCGGAACCGCAACAAGGACCTCGTGCTGGACTATGCCCTGGAGACCAACCTGCTGCTCTACCAGCGCCAGCACGACCCCGTGGCCGCCGATGCCGGCGAGAACCTGGTACGCACCAAGGCCGAAGTGAGCGGCGACATCTCCGACGAGCAGCTCATCCGCATCGGCTTCTACATGGACAATGCCTTCTACCGGGAAGCCGCATTCGACAACTGCACATCCGTCGGACTAAACCCGGCCTACCGCTTCCACAACGACGACTGGCAGCTGACGCTGGGCGCACACGTCGACATGGCCTTCGGCTTCGGCAAGCAGTTCCGCGCCGCCCCCGACGTGCAGGTGCAGTACAACTTCTCGGACAGCTACCTGCTCTACGCACAGGCCACCGGCGGCAAGCGGCAGAATGACTTCCGCCAGCTGGAAAGCTACAACCCCTACGGACAGCTCTTCAACCAGCTCGACGCCACCTACGAACAGCTGAACGCCACCATCGGCTTCAAGGCCAGCCCTGCCGACGAGCTTTGGTTCCACGTGTATGGTGGGTATCAGGACCTGAAGGGAGACCTCTTCATCGTGCCCGACATCATCACAGGAGGCACTTCCCCGCTGTCGCGCCTGATTCTCGGCCAGGCCGATGCCCGCAATGTCTACGTGGGCGGTGCAGTGGACTACGACTACAAGCAGCTGTTCGGCTTCCATGCCTCGGCCATCTACCGCAACTGGAGCACCCCGACCGACGAAAACGCCGCATACGCTGAAGGCATCGTGCTGGGCTTCAAGCCCGCCCTCGAGGCCGATGCGCGGATAGACGTACAGCCTCTGTCGGCCCTGCGCTTCTCGCTGGGCTACCGCCACATCGGACGCACGAAGGTGGAAGGCGAACGTGCCGACGCCGTCAGCAACCTCTACGTGTCGGCCCACTACGAGCTGTTCCGCAACATCCTGGTGTATGCCCGCCTCAACAATCTGCTGAACAAGAATTACCAGTATTACGAAGGTTGTCCCGCCCAAGGGTTCAACTTCCTGGGAGGCGTCAGTTTCCGTTTTTAGTTTTTTTTCTTATATTAATTAAGGTGGAGAAATTGTTTTTTCCTACTTTTGCGGGCAAAATCCGCGGGGCATGTCCGCAACAAAGCAAGAACTTATGCAGAAGAATTTAGTCATAGTCGAGTCACCGGCCAAAGCCAAGACCATCGAGAAGTTCCTGGGGAAGGACTACGAAGTGCTCTCCAGCTACGGTCACATCCGGGACTTACGGAAAAAAGATTTCAGCATCGACGTCAACAACCACTTCGAGCCGCAATATGAAATTCCGGCAGACAAGAAGAAGCTCGTCGCCCACCTGAAGGAAGAAGCGGCCAAAGCCGAAACCGTCTGGCTCGCATCCGATGAGGACCGCGAGGGAGAGGCCATCGCCTGGCACCTGTACGAGGTGCTGGGACTGAGGCCCGAACACACGCGGCGCATCGTCTTCCACGAAATCACCAAGAACGCTATCCTGCGCGCCATCGAGCATCCGCGCCAGATCGACCTGAACCTGGTGGACGCCCAGCAGGCACGCCGCATCCTGGACCGCATCGTGGGCTTTGAGCTGTCACCCGTGCTGTGGCGCAAGGTGAAGCCCGCCCTCTCGGCCGGCCGCGTACAGTCGGTGGCCGTACGCCTCATCGCCGAGCGCGAACGCGAGATACAGGCCTTCCACAGCGAAGCGGCCTACCGCGTGACAGCCGTCTTCCCCGTACCCGACGCCAACGGCAAGCCGGTGGAGATGAAGGCCGAACTGGAGCACCGCTTCAAGACCAAGGAAGAGGCACGCCGCTTCCTGGAAAGCTGCAAGGACGCCACCTTCACCATCCGCGACGTCGCCACGCGCCCGCTGAAGAAGAGCCCCGCCGCCCCCTTCACCACCTCGACCCTCCAGCAGGAGGCAGCCCGCAAGCTGGGCTTCTCCGTGGCACAGACGATGATGGTGGCACAGAGCCTCTACGAATCGGGACACATCACCTACATGCGTACCGACTCGGTGAACCTCTCCGAACTGGCCATCAACGCCGCCCGCGAGACCATCACCGCCAAGATGGGCGAACGCTACCTGCACTCGCGCCACTTCACCACCAAGACCAAGGGCGCACAGGAGGCTCACGAAGCCATCCGCCCCACCTACATGGAGCACGTCAAGATAGAGGCCACCGCCCAGGAACGCCGCCTCTACGACCTGATATGGAAACGCACGCTGGCCTCGCAGATGGCCGACGCCGAATTGGAGAAGACCACGGTGACCATCGGACTGAGCAACAGCAGCGAAGAATTTACCGCCGTGGGCGAAGTCGTGAAGTTTGACGGCTTCCTGCGCGTGTACCGCGAGTCGCACGACGACGAGGCCGAAGGTGACGACGTGGCCGGACTGCTGCCCCCGCTCACACAGGGACAGACGCTGGACTACAGCAACGTGACCGCCACCGAACGCTTCACCCTCCAGCCGCCCCGCTACACCGAAGCCAGCCTGGTGCGCAAGCTCGAGGAACTGGGCATCGGCCGTCCGTCGACCTACGCGCCCACCATCTCCACCATCCAGCAGCGCGAATACGTGGTCAAGGGCGAGAAGCCGGGCAAGGAGCGCAAGTACGATGTGCTGACACTGGAAAAAGGAAAAGACATCACCGAAGATATCCGCACGGAGCTGACCGGCGCCGAGAAGTCCAAACTGCTGCCGACCGACATCGGCATGGTAGTCAACGACTTCCTCACCGAGTACTTCCCCGACATCCTCGACTACAACTTCACGGCCACCGTCGAGAAGCAGTTCGACGAGATTGCCGAAGGCGAAACGAAGTGGACCACCGTGCTCGACCGCTTCTACCGCAAGTTCCACCCGTCGGTTGAGAAGACCCTTGCCGCCAAGAACGAGCACAAGGCCGGCGAACGCCTGCTGGGCACCGACCCCGCCAGCGGCAAGCCCGTATCGGTGAAGATCGGCCGCTTCGGCCCCGTGGTACAGATAGGCAGCGCCGACGACGGCGAGAAGCCCCGCTTCTCCCGCCTGGAGAAAGGCATGTCCATCGAGACCATCACGCTGGACGAAGCCCTGAAGCTCTTCCGCCTGCCCCGCACGCTGGGCGAATACGAAGGAGCTGAAATCAAGGTGAGCAGCGGCCGCTACGGCCCCTACGCCCAGTGGAAGACGATATTCGCCTCCCTGCCCCAAGGCACCGACCCGCTGACCGTGACCCTCGACGAAGCCGTGACCCTCATCAAGGAAAAGCAGGAAGCCGAAGCCAAGCGCCACATCAAGAAGTTTGCCGAAGAGCCCGATCTCGAAATCATGAACGGCCGCTACGGCCCCTACATCGCCTACAAGGGCAGCAACTACAAGATACCCGAAGGCATCACGCCCCAGGACCTCAACCTGCAGGCCTGCATGGACCTCATCAAGCTGCAGAGCGACCCCGACAGGCCCAAGGCACGCCGCGGCAAGACCACCCGCAAGAAGGCGTAAAGCCGACAGCCCTATAAAATACGGACGGCGCGGAAGAAGAAGGAAGGGACACCGTCCCCTACACATCTCTTCTGCGCCGTCCGTATTTTTTGTTCCGTTTGCCCAGCCTAAAGCAAGCGTTTGCCCAGCTTGAACGAACGGTTTATCCAGCTTAAACGGACCGTTTGCCCAGCTTAAACGGAACCTTTAGGCTGGGCAAAGGAAGAGGCCCCTACAGCCTCCGTCCTTCCCTCCCAAAGAAAGCAATGTTTTTCCCAAAAAGCAAGAATGTTTTGCACCAGAGAAAGCAATGTTTTGCGGGAAAACAATGCCAAAAGCCGGAAGCGGGAAAGACAAACATTATAAAAATATAAGATTACTTCCACAGATTTTCCCACTTATCCTTAAAACCCTGAATACACTTCTCAGGCATCGCCATAGGACTTTTAGATTTTATAGCTTTTCTGCGAGGTAAAAGATCATATTCACTTTCTACTTTCGATGAAATTTCCACAAACTGATCTCTCGACAAAATATAATATGTAAATAAATTATCAAAACTAATATATACAAAAACAAAAGGACCCGATATTTCATTATAATATTTGTCTCTTTCATCCCTATTGCTCATGATAGGAAAAGCATATATTTTCTTTCCGTATCCTTTTTCCCTGATTGTTTTCACTTGAATAGTGATTGTCTTATTAATCGCTGGATTATAACATAGAATATCAATCATAGGACAATTATTATATGCCAATGAAGGGACATAGCCTCTTAAACACAACTCTGTCATAACAGCACATTCACCAGCCAAACCTGTCAAATTCTTCCAGTAATCTCTCATACACTCATACAGTCAAAAAATATAATTACACACTTTACTTATATAATTTATTCCGAAAGAAATCTGTTGACAACAAAAACTCCTTTGCAGCACCAGTTCTTTCCCCTAATTGTTGAGCGAGCTCATTTTCAACTTCTTCCTCTGAACAGGAAAAAAACAAATTGTCTAATTGTTCCCAATAACGCAAGATTAACTCTGCTTGCAAAGTTTGAGTCAATTCTATAATTGTTGCATTTTCAAGAATTTCATCAGTCCAATGATTTGTTGTACCCCAACGCAAAAATTGGATATATGACAATAAAGTACTCTTTAAAGATGCCAATACCTGTTCAGAATGAGCATCCATATAAGACTTAATAACATCTATCAAATTCATCCCAGCAGAGATTAATACTGCTAAAACCATCAGCTTATCTTTATATTCACGTTTTTCAAATCCATCTGAAAATGAATCAAAATAAGAACGAGGCTGAGAAAAATATAAAGTTCCATCACCCAATCTAAAACTATGCAATATTTCTTGTCTATTCATACAAAATCATCAAACAATTAGTACCACATTAAAATTAAAAAAGCACGGAGCCAATGTAACTCCGTGCCCTGCTGAAAACTATATCAAATAAGCACTACGGCTTACATACGTTCGGGAACTTCGATGCCCAGCAGGCTCATGCCCAGACGGACTACCTTGCCTACCTCGCGCGACAGGGCGAGACGGAACACCTTGACGTCGGCATTCTCCTCGCGCAGGATGCTGTAGTCGTGGTAGAACTGGTTGTATTCCTTCACCAGGTCGTAGCAGTAGTTGGCAATGACGGAGGGGCTGTAGTCCTCGCCCGCCTGCTTCACCACGCCGGCAAAGTCGGCCAGCATCTGAATCAGGCCTTCCTCCTTCGTGCTCAGTTCGATGCCCGGATGGAGCTGCTCGGGGATGACGATGCCTGCCTCGGCCGCCTTGCGCAGGACGGACTGGATGCGGGCGTAGGTATATTGGATGAAAGGACCGGTGTTGCCGTTGAAGTCGATGGACTCCTTGGGGTTGAACGTCATGTTCTTGCGGGCATCCACCTTCAGGATGAAGTACTTCAGCGCGCCCAGGCCCACGATGCGGGCGATGTCGTCGGCCTCGGCCTGCGTCAAGCCGTCCAGCTTGCCCAGCTCGCCGCTGGTTTCCTTGGCGGTGTTGATCATCTCTTCCATCAGGTCGTCGGCATCGACTACCGTACCCTCGCGGCTCTTCATCTTGCCTTCGGGCAGTTCCACCATGCCATAGGAGAAGTGTACCAGGCTCTTGCCCCACTCGAAGCCCAGACGGTCGAGGAGGATGGACAGCACCTGGAAGTGGTAGTTCTGCTCGTTGCCCACCACATAAATCATCTTGTCGATGGGATAGTCAGCGAAACGCTGTTCGGCCGTACCAATGTCCTGCGTCATGTAGACCGACGTACCGTCGGCACGGAGCAGCAGCTTGTGGTCGAGGCCTTCGCCCGTGAGGTCGGCCCACACGGAACCGTCTTCCTTGCGGTAGAAGAGCCCCTTCTCCAGTCCTTCGAGCACCTTCTTCTTGCCTTCCAGATAGGTGTTCGATTCGTAGTATATCTTGTCGAAGGTCACACCCATCATCTTGTATGTCTCGTCGAAACCGGCATATACCCAGTCGTTCATCTTCTTCCACAGGGCACGCACTTCGGGGTCGCCGGCCTCCCACTTCACGAGCATCTCGCGGGCTTCCTTCATCAGGGGCGATTCGGCTTCGGCCTTGGCCTTGGCCTCTTCCTCGTTCATGCCTTCGGCCATGTACTTGGCCATCAGCTCCTTCACCTCGGCCTTGAAGTGCTTGTCGAAAGCCACGTAATAGTCGCCGATGAGGTGGTCGCCCTTCTTGCCGCTCGACTCGGGCGTCTCGCCGTTGCCATACTTCAGCCAGGCCAGCATGGACTTGCAGATGTGGATGCCGCGGTCGTTCACGATGTTGGTCTTCACCACGCGGTTGCCGTTGGCGGCGATGATGTTGGCCAGGGCGTTGCCCAGCAGGTTGTTGCGCACATGTCCCAGGTGGAGAGGCTTGTTGGTGTTGGGCGACGAATACTCGATCATCACCAGCGGCGACTGGTCCGTAGCCTCGGTCAGTCCGTAATGCGGGTTGGCCTGGATGTCGTTGAGCAGTTCGATCCACGCCGACGAAGCGATGGTGAGGTTCAGGAAGCCCTTGATGACGTTGAACTTGGCCACGAGCGAAGGCTCATGGGCCAGCAGGTATTCGCCGATTTCCTGCGCCGTCTGCTCGGGTCCCTTCTTCGACATGCGGAGGAAGGGGAATACGACCAGCGTCAGATGTCCTTCAAATTCTTTCTTGGTTTTCTGCAACTGCACCTGTGCGGCAGGCACGTCCTGTCCGTAGAGTGCTTTCAGTCCGCTGACGACGGACGCTACCAGTTTCTCTTGTATATCCATAGTTTCTAATTATTTCCTGCTGCAAAGATAGTGCAAACCGAGAGAAGCGCAAAGCGGAAAACGAAGTTTTCAAGCTTTCGGTTCCGAGGTGCAGCCTATCTTATCCAAAGATCCTGCAAACCGAGAGAAGTACAAAAGATGAAAACATTGTTTTCAGCTTTTTACTGCCGAGGTGCTGCCTGTCTTATCAAAAGATAGTGCAAACCGAGAGAAGCGCAAAGCGGAAAACAAAGTTTTCAGGCTTTCGGTTCCGAGGTGCAGCCCTACAAAACGAATACGGGTTACAGGACTCCTTGCAGAAAAAATGCTGCAAACAGACCTGTAGCCCGTATTTTCCTCAACAACGATCTCCGGCCGGAGCCGTCCTTCACCGGTTACTCGAACCACAGCTCGGTACTCGGCTTGAACTTGACAACCTTGCGGGCCGGAATCTCAATGGTTTCCTTGGTCACCGGATTGATACCTGTACGCGCCGCCCTTTCGGCCACCGACAATGTACCAAATCCTACCAAAGTCACCTTTTCACCTTTTTTCAACGCATCCATCACTACATCCAGGAATGCGTTCAAAGCCTTCGTTGCGTCTGCCTTCGTCATATCGGCTCCGGCAGCCATGGCACTAATCAATTCAGCTTTATTCATACCTTTTACTTACTAAGTTTACAGTTATTGCCCAACTGACAGAACAGGTCTATTAGTGCATGGCCCATTCCAAGGCATTTATCTCTAAAAATCTACATGCGCAAAAATATGGCAATTATTCTAATTATCAAATAAAGTGAAAAGAAAAATATTACCAAACCATAAAAAAGGACCAGCCGAAGGATTTTTCCCGCCGCATCCGGCCATTTATCCGTATTTCTGAACAAAAAAGGAAGCGGACGGCACAAAACTCCGTTTTCATTTGCCTATGCGCTCACCTTTCACTACATTTGCGACCAAATGCATCAAACAATCTGATATGAACAATATTCCGACAGTTACTAAAAACCTGCTGATAATCAACGTGCTGATGTTTCTGGCCACCCTCGTGGCACAGAGTCGCGGCATCGACCTGGGCAACTACCTGGGACTGCACTTCATACTATCCGACCGCTTCAACGCCGCCCAGCTCGTCACCTACATGTTCATGCACGCGGGCTTTACCCACGTATTCTTCAACATGTTTGCCGTGTGGATGTTCGGGCGTGTCTTGGAGCAGGTATGGGGCCCCAAGCGTTTCCTGACCTACTACATGATATGCGGCATCGGCGCCGGACTGATACAGGAGGGCGTGACCGCCATCCGCTACCTCACGCTGGAGTCGGGCATGAGCCCCGAAGCCGTCCAGGCCGTCATCGAGCAGGGTTCCAAGGCCCTGCAGTCGAACATGAACTTCGTGGATCCGGCGATGGCCAGCCTGAACCTGGTGCTGAACTCGTCTACCGTGGGAGCTTCGGGAGCCGTATATGCCATCCTGCTGGGCTTCGGCATGCTGTTCCCCAACCAGCAGATGTTCATCTTCCCCCTGCCGGTTCCCATCAAGGCCAAGTATTTCGTCATCGGCTATGCGCTGATCGAGCTCTATTCGGGCCTGGCCAACAGTGCCGGCGACAATGTGGCCCACTTCGCCCACCTGGGAGGAATGATTTTTGGATTCATATTAATTATGTATTGGAGAAAAAAGAATAGAGGAAATGGCTACTATTATAACTGATCTGAAAGACAAATTCCGCAGAGGCAACCTCTGCATACAGCTGATATACATCAATGTGGCAGTCTTCGTGCTGGTGACCGTATGCGGCGTGGTGCTGCAGCTGTTCAACCTCCCGCCGTGGGGATGGCTCAGCTGGCTGGAGCTGCCCGCTTCGTTCGGCCGCTTCCTCGTACAGCCGTGGACGCTGCTGACCTACATGTTCATGCACGCCGGCCTGTGGCACATTCTGTTCAACATGCTGTGGCTCTACTGGTTCGGGACGATGTTCCTGCAATTCTTCTCGGCCAAGCACCTGCGGGGCGTCTACCTGCTGGGAGGCATCTGCGGCGGCCTGCTCTACATGGTGGCCTACAACGTCTTCCCCTACTTCCAGTACATGATCGAGGGCTCTTTCCTGCTGGGTGCCTCGGCCTCGGTGCTGGCCATCGTAGCCGCCACCGCCTATCGGGAACCCAACTACCCGATACGCCTCTTCCTGTTCGGTACCCTGCGGCTGAAGTATCTGGCACTGGTCGTCATCGGCCTGGACCTACTCTTCCTGACTTCCAGCAATGCCGGCGGACACATCTCCCACCTGGGCGGCGCGCTGGCCGGCCTGTGGTTTGCCGCCGCGCTGAGCAAGGGCAGAGACATCACAGCCTGGATCAACCGCGTCATCGATGCCGTGGCCGGCCTCTTCAGTCCCCGTCCGCGCAAGCCCAAGATGAAAGTAAGCTATGGCGGCAACCGCCAAAAGGACTACGAATACAACGCCCGCAAGAAAAGCCAGTCGGACGAGATAGACCGCATCCTGGACAAGCTGAAGCAGTCGGGCTACGAAAGCCTGACCGCCGAGGAGAAGAAAACGCTGTTCGACGCCAGCAAACGATAAGACCCGCCCCATGAAACTCCTCCGAAACGTCGCAGCATTCACCGTAGGGGCCATCAACGCCGTCTTTACCGCCCTCTTCCTGCTCACAGCCTACAGCCCCTACATACAGCCGGTAGAGCATCCCCTGCGTTCGTGCCTGGGCCTGGCCTTCCCCATCTTCCTGTTCGTCAACGTGGGCTTCCTGTTCTTCTGGCTGATCGTACAACGCTACAAGTTCGCCCTGCTGCCCTTGGCCGGCATCCTGCTGGCCTATCCGCAGGTGCGCACCTACCTGCCCTTCAACTTCCACACCGACCAGGTGCCCGAAGGCAGTCTGAAGATACTCTCGTACAACGTCATGGGCTTCGACGGCTGCGTCAAGGAAGACGGGAAGAACCCCATCCTCACCTACCTACAGGAGAGCGGGGCCGACATCCTCTGCCTGCAGGAATATGCCACGTCGGAGTCGTCCCGACACCTGTCGCAACGCGACATCGAGCGGGGGCTGAAGGCCTATCCCTACCACCGCATCGACAAGTTGGGCAGCGCCCAGTCCAACCGCATGGCCGTCTACTCCAAGTTTCCCATCCTTTCCGCCCGCAAGCTGGACTACAAGAGCAGCTACAACGGCTCGGTGGCCTACGAACTGAAAATCGGGCAGGACACCCTGACCCTCATCAACAACCACCTGGAGTCCAACAAACTGACCAAGGAAGACAAGGTGGTCTATGAGAGCATGCTGTCCGCACCCGAGCGCGACAAGGTGAAGAGCGGGGCACGCCTGCTGCTGGGCAAGCTGGCCGAAGCCTCGGCCATCCGCGCCCCGCAAGCCGACGCCATTGCCCAAGCCGTACGCGAAACGGCCCACCCCTACATCATCGTCTGCGGCGACTTCAACGACACCCCCATCTCGTATGCCCACCGCGTTGCCGCCCAAGAGCTGGACGATGCCTTCACCCAGTCGGGACAAGGCTTCGGCATCTCGTACAACCAGAACCGGTTCTATTTCCGCATCGACCACATCCTGGTCAGCCGGAACATGAAAACATACAACTGCACCGTGGACAAAACAATCAAAGATTCTGACCACTACCCCGTCTGGTGTTACGTCACGATGCAGGGGAAATAAACGGACGATAAGCAACCGATTTCAAAAAAATAATGCCATAAAGTAATATATTGTGAAAAAAGAACTATATTTGCAGCCTTGTAAATGCGTAGAAATTAATTAATAAAGTAATCATAATAAACTAAAAGTAACATGCAAAACAAAGGATTTGTAAAGGCTTTTGCCATCCTGCTCACCCTGGTGTGCGTGTTCTACTTGTCGTTCTCTTTCGTTACCCGCCATTATACCAACAAAGCACGGGAGATTGCCAACGGAGATCCGAAAGTGGAGCAGAACTACCTGGATTCGCTCGCCAATGAGAAGGTATGGTTATGGAACTGGAGCCTGAAAGATTGTAGAGAAATGGAAATCAGTTTGGGTCTGGACCTGAAGGGTGGTATGAACGTCATCCTCGAAGTGTCCGTTCCCGATGTCATCAAAGTTTTGGCCGACAACAAACCGGACGAAAACTTCAACAAGGCACTGGCTACAGCTGCCCAGCAGGCCACTACCAGCCAGGATGACGTCATCACACTGTTTGTCCGCGAGTATCACCGCCTGGCTCCGAACGCCCCGCTGGCACAGCTCTTCGCCACGCAACAACTGAAAGATAAAGTCAACCAGAAATCAACCGACGCAGAAGTCGAGAAAGTGCTGCGCGAAGAGGTGAAGGCCGCTGTCGACAACTCTTACAACGTACTCCGTACACGTATCGACCGCTTCGGCGTGGTTCAGCCCAACATCCAGAGTCTGGAAGACAAAATGGGCCGCATCATGGTGGAACTTCCGGGTATCAAGGAACCCGAACGTGTAAGAAAATTGTTACAAGGTTCTGCCAATCTGGAATTCTGGGAAACATACAACGCCAAGGAGATTGCTCCCTACATGCAGTCGGCCGATGCCAAGGTACGCAGTCTGAAAGCCGCTGATACCGACTCTGTAGCCGCTCCTGCCGCCGCACCGGCTGCCACCAGCACAACCGACAGCCTGGCCGCCGCCCTGAAGGGTGAGACTGCCGCCACACAGAATGCCGAAATAGCCCAGTACAAGAAAGACCATCCGCTGCTCGCCATCATGCAGGTGAACCCCGGCGAAGGTCCTGTAGTGGCATACGCCCTGGCTAAAGATACTGCCGAAATCAACCAATACCTGTCCATGAGCCAGGTGAAGAGCGAGTTCCCCAAAGACCTGCTTTTGAAGTGGGGCGTGGCCGCCGCTTCTTTCGACCCGAAAGGACAGACCTTCGAGCTGTATGCCATCCGTTCTACCGAGCGTAACGGCCGGGCACCGCTGGAAGGCGACGTAATCGTAGACGCCAAAGACGACTTCGACCAATACGGCAAGCCCTCTGTCAGCATGTCCATGAATACCGACGGTTCACGCCGCTGGGCACAGCTGACCAAGCAAAACATCGGCAAGAGCATTGCCATCGTACTGGATGGCTATGTATACTCCGCACCGAATGTACAGACAGAAATCACAGGCGGTAACTCACAAATCACCGGCCATTTTACTCCGGAAGAAGCCAAGGACTTGGCCAACGTACTGAAATCCGGTAAGATGCCCGCTCCAGCACACATTGTACAGGAAGACATTGTAGGACCTTCGCTGGGACAAGAATCCATTGAGGCCGGTATCATTTCTTGTATCGTCGCCTTCATCCTGCTGATGGTGTATGTTTGCTCCATGTATGGCTTCACGGCCGGTATGGTTGCCAACGGCGCCCTGTTGCTCAACTTCTTCTTCACTCTCGGTATCCTTTCTTCCTTCCAGGCTGCATTGACCATGTCCGGTATCGCCGGTTTGGTATTGTCACTGGGTATGGCGGTGGATGCCAACGTGTTGATTTTCGAGCGTACCAAAGAAGAACTTCGACTAGGTAAGAAAGTAAAAGATGCCTTGAAAGACGGTTATTCCAATGCCTTCTCCGCCATCTTCGACTCTAACTTTACGTCTATCATCACCGGCGTCATTCTGTTCTACTTCGGTACAGGACCTATTCGTGGATTTGCAACGACGCTGATTATCGGTATCGCCATTTCGTTCTTTACCGCCGTGTTTATGACGCGCCTCGTATTCGAGCACTTCATGAACAAAGACAAGTGGTTGAACCTTACGTTTGAGACCCGTCTGTCTAAAGGCGTACTACAAGATACGAAATATAACTTCATGAAGTACAATAAAACATGGCTTTCTAGCGGATTAATCATCGTTTTGATTTGCGTAGGCTTCCTCTTTATTCGAGGATTGAGCCAAAGTATTGACTTCACCGGCGGCCGCAACTATCAGGTACGTTTTGAACAGTCTATCGAACCCGAACAAGTGCGTGAATTGATGGAAGGACAGTTTGAGGATGCCAACGTGACGGTTATCGCCATCGGTACAGACGGCAAGACAGTTCGTATCAGCACCAACTACCGCATCAACGAAGAAGGCAATAACGTAGACTCTGAAATCGAAGCCAAACTGTACGAGGTGTTGAAACCGTTGCTTACGAAGAATATCTCGTTGGAAACCTTTATCGACCGTGATAACCACACAGGCGGTAGCATCATCAGTTCGCAGAAGGTAGGTCCGAGCATTGCTGACGACCTCAAGGTGGCAGCCGTATGGGCCGTTATCTTTGCCGTGCTGGGCATCGGTCTCTACATTCTCTTCCGTTTCCGCAACATCGCTTATAGTGTAGGTTCTATCGCCGCATTGACATTCGATACCATCCTGATATTGGGCGTGTACTCCATGTTCTGGAACATTCTTCCGTTCTCCATGGAGATAGACCAAACCTTTATCGGCGCCATCCTGACCGCTATCGGTTACTCCATCAACGATAAGGTGGTAATCTTCGACCGTGTACGCGAATACTTCCACCTCTATCCCAAGCGCAGTACGTTCCAGTTGTTCAACGACTCACTGAATTCCACGTTGACCCGTACGTTGTTCACCGGTTCGTCTACGTTGATTGTGCTGGTTGTAATCTTTATCTTGGGTGGAGAGAGCATCCGCAGCTTCTCGTTCGCCATGATTTTGGGTGTAGTATTCGGAACCTTGTCTTCACTGTTCGTCGCTTCTCCCATCGCTTACTCGCTGTTCAAGAAGAATGCCGTAGAACCGGCTGAAGAAACCAAGAAGTAATCAGAGACTGATAACCTATAGAGCACGACGGGGACGTTCCACAAGGACGCCCCCGTTTTTTATGCCCATGACGGGCTCCTTGGAAGACAGGAGCGGCAGCCCTTCCCATGCAGTGCTGCATGAGGGTCTGACGAAGTGCTTCGTCAGGGGCTCAGGAAGTGCTTCGTCAGAGGGTGACGCAGCACTTCGTCAGAAGCCAAGGAAGTGCTCCGTCGGCCCCCGTCCGAACCGGAACCGCCAGAAACAATAAAAGGACACCGGTACAGACCGGCATCCTTCTATCGTAGCCCCGAGGGGAATCGAACCCCTATCTAAAGTTTAGGAAACTTCTATTCTATCCGTTGAACTACAAGGCCTTTTAACGAAAATCCTGCATCGGGATGCAGGAACAGGCCACAAAGATAACACTTTCTGTCGATTTTCCGAAAAAAGTTTTGTTAATCCGATTAACTTTCCGACATTTGCGAACTGCGTTGTACGCATATCCATAAAATTAACCTAAGAAAATCGTAAGTTATGGCAAACGACATGATGGTCAAAGACCTGGATGAAGTGGTAGTACGCTTCTCCGGCGACTCCGGCGACGGAATGCAGCTCGCCGGCAACATCTTTTCAACAGTTTCGGCTACGGTGGGAAACGACATCAGCACCTTTCCCGACTATCCGGCAGACATCCGCGCCCCGCAAGGTTCACTGACGGGCGTCTCCGGTTTCCAGGTGCATATCGGTGCACAGAAAGTATATACACCGGGCGACCAGTGTGACGTACTGGTGGCTATGAACGCAGCCGCACTGAAAACGCAATATAAATTCGTCAAGCCCAACGGTACCATTATCATCGACACCGATGCTTTCCAGAAGTCCGACCTGGAGAAGGCCGCCTTCCAGACAGAGAACCCCATCGAAGAGATGGGCATCAAGCAGGAAGTCATCGCTGCCTCCATCACCACGATGGTGAAAGACTGCCTGGCCCCGACGGGCATGGACAACAAGTCCATCCTGAAATGCCGCAACATGTTTGCCGTCGGTCTGGTGTGCTGGCTCTTCGACCGCGACCTCAAGATAGCCGAAGACTTCATCCGCGAGAAGTTCGGCAAGAAGCCCGAAGTGGCCGAAGCCAACATCAAGGTCATCCACGCCGGATGGGACTACGGACACAATACACACGCCTCCATCGCACACGCCACCTGCCGCATCGAGAGCAAGGTGAAGGTGCCCGGACGCTACATGGACATCACCGGCAACAAGGCTACGGCCTATGGTTTCATCGCCGCTGCTGAGAAAGCCGGACTGAAGCTGTTCCTCGGCTCCTACCCCATCACTCCGGCCACGGACGTGCTCCACGAGCTGTCCAAGCACAAGTCACTGGGCGTGATGACCGTACAGTGCGAAGACGAAATTTCAGGTTGCGCCACCGCCATCGGCGCTTCGTTTGCCGGTGCACTGGCCGTAACCTCCACCTCGGGCCCCGGCGTCTGCCTGAAGTCCGAAGCCATGAACCTGGCCGTCATCACCGAGCTGCCCCTTGTCGTACTCGACGTACAGCGCGGCGGCCCCTCTACCGGTCTGCCTACCAAGTCGGAACAGACCGACCTGCTGCAGGCCCTCTTCGGCCGCAACGGCGAAAGCCCCATGCCGGTCATTGCCGCCACATCGCCCACCAACTGCTTCGACGCAGCCTATATGGCCAGCAAGATTGCTCTGGAGCACATGACGCCCGTCGTACTGCTGACCGACGGCTACGTGGCCAACGGCTCGGGTGCCTGGAAGCTGCCCAAGCTGGCCGAATATCCCGCCATCAACCCGCCTTATGCCCCCGCCGAAATGAAGGACAACTATGCACCCTACCGCCGCAACCCCGAAACCGGTGTACGCTACTGGGCCATCCCCGGACGCGAAGGCTACATGCACATCCTGGGCGGACTGGAGAAAGACAGCTGGACGGGTGCCATCTCCACCGACCCGGAGAACCATAACCTGATGTGCTACCTGCGCGCCGAGAAGGTTGCCAAGATACCCGTACCCGACGTTCAGGTACAGGGCTGCGCCGACGATGCCGACCTGCTCATCGTGGGATTCGGAGGTACGTACGGACACCTCTACTCGGCCATGGACGAAATGATCAAAGCCGGCAAGAAGGTGGCCCTGGCCCACTTCAGCTACCTGAACCCGCTGCCCAAGAACACAGCGGAAGTACTGAAGCGCTACAAGAAGGTGGTCGTGGCCGAGCAGAACCTGGGACAGTTTGCCGCCTACCTGCGCATGAAGGTGGACAACTTCACTCCCCACCAGTACAACGAAGTGAAGGGACAGCCCTTCGTCGTAGCCGAACTGGTCAAGGCATTCAACGAAATCATTAACCAATAAAATCGAGGAGGACACATTTATGAACGAATATACAGCAAAAGACTTCAAGAAAGGACAACCCCGCTGGTGTCCGGGCTGCGGCGACCACTTCTTCCTGGCCTCCCTGCACAAGGCCATGGCCGAAATCGGCAAGGCTCCCTGGGAAACGGCCGTCATCTCCGGTATCGGCTGCTCCAGCCGCCTGCCCTACTACATGAATACCTACGCTATGCAGACCATCCACGGCCGTGCGGCCGCCATCTCTACGGGTGCCAAGGTGGTTAATCCCAACCTGGCTATCTGGCAGATTTCGGGCGACGGCGACGGACTGGCCATCGGCGGAAACCACTTCATCCACGCCGTGCGCCGCAACATCGACCTGAACATGATTCTGCTGAACAACCGCATCTACGGTCTGACCAAAGGACAATACTCGCCGACGTCGCCCCGCGGCTTCGTCAGCAAGTCGTCGCCCTACGGCACCGTGGAAGATCCCTTCCACCCCGCCGAGCTGTGCTTCGGTGCCCGCGGACGCTTCTTCGCCCGCGCCGTGGCTACGGATGCTGCCGGTACGGTAGAGATTCTGAAAGCAGCCTATAACCACAAGGGAGCCGCCGTCTGCGAGATCCTCCAGAACTGTGTCATCTTCAACAACGGTACGCATGACTCCGTCTACAACAAGGAAGGCCGTGCCAAGAACGCCATCTATCTGGAGCACGGCCAACCGATGATTTTCGGCGAGAACCGCGAGTACGGCCTCATGCAGGAAGGCTTCGGCCTGAAAGTCGTGAAGCTGGGCGAGAACGGCATCACCGAGAAAGACATCCTGGTGCACGACGCCCACTGCATGGACAACACCCTGCAGCTGAAGCTCGCACTGATGGAAGGCCCCGACTTCCCCATCGCCCTCGGCGTAATCCGCGACGTGGACGAACCCACCTATGACGAGGCCGTACATGCCCAGATCGAAGAGGTCAGTGCCAAGAAGAATTATCATAACTTCGAAGAACTGCTGATGACCAACGATACCTGGGAGGTGAAGTAACAATCCTTCTATCATATAAATTGAAATCCCCCGACCACCTGTACACACAGACGGTCGGGGGATTTCTATATACACAATGACCTTACTCCGCGGGGAGCGTCACCTTGAACAGTTCGCTCGGACGATGCTCGCGATGGATGATTTCCACCATTTGCTTGACTACATCGGGATGCTGGGCAGCCACGTCATGATCCTCATGGATATCGGTTGCCAAGTCGTACAGGTGAGGCTTACCCTGCTTCACCACCAGCTTCCAGTCGCCCATACGCACGCCAATCTGGTCCGTTTCATGGAACTCCCAGTACAGGAAGTCGTGCTTCGCCTGACGGTCGTCCTGTCCCAGCATCGTGGGAGCGAACGAAATGCCGTCGAAGCAGTCGCCTTCGAGCTTCTTGTTCAAATACTTCTTGGGGAACTTCTTGTCGCCTATCAGTTCGCAGAAGGTAGGCATCACATCGTAGAAGGCCAACTGATGATCGTTCACCGTACCGGCAGGCACGTGTCCTGGCCAACGGACGATAAAAGGAATTCGAATACCACCTTCGTAGCACTGGCGCTTCAGTCCGCGCAGCTTGCCGTCGCGTCCGAAGAATGCCGGATCGGCACCGCCTTCCTCGTGGGGGCCATTGTCGCTACTGAAGATAACCAGCGTATTCTCGTCCAGTCCCTTCTCCTTCAGCTTGGCAAAAATTTCGCCTACGTAGGCATCCAGACGGGTAATCATGGCCGCAAATTCGGCATGCGTATGCTCCACGGCGTTGTAGCGCGAGCCTTCACTGCCACCCCAAGTCTTGTCTACAAAGAATTTCTTCTTGTAACCCTTCAGGATAGAATCATTGGGCTGGGCCAGTTCGGCATGGGGCAGTGTATAGGTAAAGAAACCATAGAATGGCTGTTTGCCGTCCTGCTTGTCAAGCCACGCCAATGCTTCCTGATGAATCAGGTCGGCCGAATACTGTGAACGCTTCTTGTAATCGTCACCATACATCGGATACAGGATATTCTCGTCCATCGTGATACGGACGGTAGCCGTGTCACCCTTCGACTTGCTGTAACGGTTCAGGAAGTTGGGATAGTACAGATGGGCCTGGAACTGGCAGATGAAGCCGTAATACTCGTCAATGCCGCGCTTGTCGGGCGTGGAGCATGAACCTTCGTAGCCGCCGGCCCACTTGCCGAACATGCCGGTGGTATAGCCGTTCTTCTTCATAATCTCGGGCAGGATGATGTGACCGGGATCATAAGGTTCCTGTCCCACGACAGTATATTCGTCGTTGTTGCCATACTTCATCAGGGGGACGTTGGTCCAATATTCCTTGTTGCCGCGCACATGTCCGTGGCCCGAATGCTGTCCCGTCATGAGCGAGGCACGCGAAGGCGCACTGACCGGACTGCCGGCATAGGCCTGCGTGAAGAGCATTCCTTCGGCGGCCATACGGTCCAGATTGGGCGTCTGGATGTACTTCTGGCCATAGCAGGCCAGGTCGCCGTAACCCATATCGTCGCACAGGATAAAAATGATGTTCGGCTTGTCCGAAGAAGCCTGTTTCTGGGCAGCTGTCGTGACGGCAGGCCATGCACCCGCCAGCAAGGTCGTCGAGCACAAAAGGGGAAAGGATAATTTCATAAGCATTAAATTTACTGCATCCTACATATAAAAGATATCGCCACGAAGGTAAGCCATAAATCTTGCATAGCCTATACTTCCCGTGGCGACATCTCGCTAATTAACAAATATTACCATCCAGGATTTTGAGTCAAATCCGGATTCAAGACAAATTCATCGGTCGGAACCTGATACAGATAATATTTATCGTCCCAACCCTTTCCTTCAGCCTTCGGGTCATTGAACAGGAACATGTATCCTTCTGTCATTGTTCCGTTCTGTCCGTCTGAAAGTCCTGTCGTTTCGTTATACAAAGTCATACCTTTGGAGAGCGCAAATTCCTTTGACACCCAAATGCCTTTCGGAGCACGGTTCAGGAACCAGGGAGCCATGCGCCAACGGCGTACATCGTAGAAGCCAAAGCCTTCGCCCATCAACTCAATAATACGTTCCCGACGTACCTCCCACAGCAAAGCAGGCACCCGAATACCGGCAGCGTTACCCTGAGGATAGTAATAAGGACGGTCCGGATCAAACGAGTCGTTAATTTCGGCTACAGCCATTCTGGCTACACCAGCACGGTCTCTCAACTTATTGATGGTAATGTCGGCCACGTCCTGAGTGAACTGCCCCAACTCGGCCTTGGCCTCGGCATAGTTGAGCAACACTTCTTCAATCTTAAAAATCGGTTTGTCCGACACATTCAAGGCTCCATTGTTGAAGTTCTGTTCCCAACCGCAATACAGCTTCCATACATAATAGCCCGAACGGCATTGTACAAAGGCGCTGGTACCGATGTTCGGAATCTGCGGAACCAAAGAAGCAGACCAGTTCTGTGCCGGCAGGCGCTTCATACCCACACCCGGATTGCTGCATGTATAGTTCTCACCCATGATGTCGATGTACTCCTGATCGGCTTCAACACCTGTATACCCCCAGGATGCATTCGGATTCAGAGCCGGCTTGTTGGCACCGGCAGCAATCACCTTATAGGGAGGCATGATGGTGTGGTACATACGTGGATCTCTGTCTCTGAACGTATTATACATCGTACGGTCACCGTGATAGTTGGACTCAGGATTGTGAATAGGCTTGCCGTTCTTCATCAGATAGAGGTCAACCGTATTCTGGTTCATCTCCACATCCTGCGATGAGGTATGTTCCAAATAGCAGCCACCCTGCACCGGGTTGATATCCTTCACATACGACTTGTACAGAATGATACCCGGAACTGTAGACAGGTCGTCCGTCGTCCACATCTCACCATATCCGGCACCCGGCTGTCCGTCCGTACCCTGATACAAGGTGGGATAGCGGTCCATCAGAATCTTGGAAGCACGGATACATTCATTCAGATAGGTGTCGGCATCGCCCAATTCATGATACTTACGCCACGTACCTTCGCGAAGTGTGAAACGGGATATGGCGGCCAGCACACAATCTTGATTGATGGTATTCTCACCATCCTGGCTCGTAAAATCACCAATATGCTCTTCAGCCCATTGCAAACGCTGCAAAACCAAGTCTGCGACTTCCTTACGGGGACGGCGTCCTTCGTAGACTTCAGGGGAACTCTCTGTCAAGACCTTGTCCACCCAAGGAATATCGCCGAAACGGTCAATCAGTTCCATATACCAGAACGAGTGGAAAAAGTATCCCACGGAAGTCCAGTGGTCCTTCTCAGCCTGAGTCATGTCCGACTCCTCGACATGCGAAAGCATGATATTGATACGGCGGATATAGCTGCTGAAGTCCCATCCGTTGCCTGAGGCTGTACTTCCCTTCGTCTGATAGGCAAACTGGTTGAAGCCGCTCGGACTACGTTTGTTCAGATAATTAGCATCCACATCACCACCGTATTGTCCACTCGTCCCCCAACCATTGCTGGCAGTCGAAGTACGGATGGTGGTATTGACAAACATTTCATAACAGGGCCACATAAACGACTTGAAATTGTCGTACGACTTGAAGGCGTTTTCCTCCGTCAAGTCCGTTACAGGATATTTCTCCAAGAAGCTGTCATTACATCCTGTAAAAGTCAGGCCGGCCAATAAGGCTGCATATATAATAACTTTTTTCATACGATATCGTTTTATAGGTAAAATTTACAACGTTACATTCAAGCCAAATGATACAGTACGGAAAGCCGGATAGTTCCACGAAAGGGTTTCCGGGTCGATACCTTTGTTCAAAGAAGAGAATGTAGCCAGATTTTCAATGCTGACAAAGGCCTTCAGCTGAGACAAGGAAATCTTGTCAATCCACCGTTTGGGGAACGAATAAGAAAGAGTCACGTTCTTGATGCGCAGGTAGGAAGCATCGGACAGATATCTGTCGGACGTACGATAGTTAGAACCCATGTTTCCATATCCGTCATAAATACGCGGGAATTCCGCATCCGGATTGGCACAGGTATAGTCGCCGCCTGCCGCATCGACCGGCCGCCAATAATTTTCTGTTCCTTCGTATAAGGGAATGAACTTGAAGTCGCTGTACATCGGGAAAGTCAGCACACTGGCCAACCAGGCGTCACGCTTGCCGGTACCTTGCAGGAAGATACTCAGGTCGAAACCTTCGTAGGAAGCGCCCAGGTTGATGCCATACAGATAACGGGGGAGGTTGTTGCCCACGCGTACACGGTCGCCCGGATTCTCCAATGTCCCGTCGCCGGAATAGATCAGGTTCTCGCCCTGGTCGTCGTCACGGAGGTTCTTGAACTTCACATCACCGGGACGCGGATTGTAACCGTTGATGGCCACAACGCCCTCCTTCAGTCTCCACGTCTTCGTATCTTCGAAGTCGTCGACCGTATAGAATCCGTCGTACAGATAACCCCAGATTTCACCCAACTCCATACCTTCATAATAAGTGCTCAGCAGCTTGGACTCGTTGCTGTCGTATTTCGTAATTACGCTCTTCGAGTCAGACAGGTTAAAGCCTACCCGGTAGGACACCTTACCGATGCGGTCGCGCCAGTTCATGTTCAGTTCCCAACCACGGGTGCGCATGTCGGCCGTATTCTGAGTCGGGGCGGTAGCACCTACAACTGCCGGAAGCTGCATACCCGGAGCGAGCATGCCGCGCGTATCTCTCTGATACCATTCGAACAAACCACTCAGACGTCCGTCAAACAGGGCAAAGTCCAAGCCGACGTTCGTTGTACCCACTTTCTCCCATGTAAAGGTCGAGCTTACCAGAGCCGGCAGGGAAGTAACGGCCGTTATAGGCGCACCGTTAATCAGCCAGCCCGTGTACTTGTTGTTCAGGGTCATGGACGAAACGAAAGCATAAGGGGAGATGTTCTGGTTACCGATGACACCATACGAACCACGCACCTTCAACTGGCTCAGCCAACCGGCAGCCGGTTCCATAAACTTCTCCTGAGCAATGTTCCAACCTACGGAAACAGAGGGGAAGAAACCGAAGCGGGAGTCCTTCGGGAACTTGGAGGAACCGTCGTAACGTCCGTTCACCTCCAACAGATACTTGCCCATATAATCATAGTTCACACGGAAGAATCCACCACGAACTGCATATTCAGAGTAATAGTCCTTGGCAGACAAAGTACTCGTACCACCACCAAGCGAAGGCACTTCCACTACGGCCTGCATGTATGAATAGACATCGACGGTTTCCTGGTAGCTGGACTCTTGGTTGAAACCGGCCATCGCCTTGAAATGATGGTTGTCTGCCACGTCAAAGCTGTATGTACCATAGAGGTTGATGGCATTGTAATCGGTATACTGCTTGTACTTGCGCAGGTAGTCGTTGCTGGGAGTCGTGTCGCTACCGCCCTGGATGGACGTCATGTTCACCTTGCCCGTGTACCAGTGATAGTCGTATATATTCTTGTCATAGGTATACTCGAAAGCGATTTCCAATCCCTTCAAAGGCTTCAGGATAGACTTCAGGAAGATACGCGGATTGTCGTTGATGTTCTTGTAGGGCTGGGCCGTCTCAATCTGATTGCGCGACGTAAAGAAGAGCAGATTGTCATCGTTGCCCAAGCCGTAACCTTCGGGCATCGCACCTTCCGGATAGAAGGACGAAAGGCGGGTACTGAACAGACCGCCACCCTGCGATACAATCATGTTGCGCTTGCTATGGGCATAGCTCAACGTGGCTTCCTGAGTGAACCACTTGGTGATGTCGGCAGACACAAAGCTGCTCACGTTCATACGGCTGAACTTATCCTTGTCGGAGTAGAGCACACCGTCCGTCTCCACCAGACCGGCCGAAAGGCGGTAGCGCAGACGCTCCGTACCGCCGCTCACGGAGAGGTTATGGGTTTGCTGGAAGCTGGTCTCCATCATGTTCTTCATCAGATCCTTCTCGTTCAGGAAATACAAAGCGCCGTCTGCATCCTTATAAATACCGTCGCCCTTGGTTTCGATGGACGAAGGATTCTGCTTGTACTGGGCCAGCAACTCCAGCCAACGGTCTACCTTGGGAGCGCCCAACGACCAATAATCGTTGCCGGAAGCCTCCTGATAGGCATGCAGATAGGTTTCCAGAGGCACTTGCTTGGGCAGGTTGATGGCATTGGCAAATGCAAAGTTATTGTTGTAGTTCAACTGGAAACGCTGTTCCGACTTGGGACGCTTGGTCGTAACCAAAATAACGCCACCGGCAGCACGCGCACCATAGATGGCCGACGAAGCGGCATCCTTCATCACCGTAATAGACTCGATGTCGTCGGGATTCAGCATGTCGATATCGCCCTCCACGTTGTCTATCAGGACCAGCGGAGCGATGGTAGAACCCGAACCGATAGAATAAGCTCCACGAATCTGGAACGAGCGGCTCTCGCCGGGAGAGTTACCGTTGTTGCCCACAAACAGGCCAGGGACAGCACCCTGTAGGGCGTCGGCAGCCTTTGTCAAGGGACGTTCGCCCATCACTTCATCCATCTTGACGGTAGTGACGGCACCCGTCAGGTTAGCCTTCTTCTGGGAACCGAAACCTACGACCACCACTTCGTCCAAAGCTTGGGCATCTTCTTTCAAAACGACACTCAGCGGCTGGCCGTTCCAAGTTACGGTGACTGACTGATAACCTACGAAGCTGATTTCCAAAGTTGCCCCACGGGCTACATTCGGAATAGAGAAATTACCGTCAATATCGGTAATAGTACCTGTACCGGTCCCTTTGACCACGACCGAAGCACCAATAACAGTTTCTCCATTGGCATCCTTAACCACACCCTTACAATCGCCATTTTGTTGAACGATTGCATTGTCCGTCATGGACACATCTGCAAAAACCATTCCTGAGGGGACAGCCGAGAACAAAAGGAGAAACCCTACCGGCTGCATCTTTTTCAAGATTTTGTTCATACCAATTAAATTAAAAGATTAACAAAACTTCACTTTTTACAATTATATTGACTATTTAAGGCTATACAATATTATCAAGGTCAACCACTGCTTAGCTTTTGCAAAAGTATAAATAAGATTTAAATTATAAAATAAAAAGGCGTATATTTCATGAAAAAACAAAAAAACAACGCCAAGAAGCGCAACGTTAGCTTTGTCATTTTGACACATTGCCATCCCAACCGCCTGAGAATCGCTTGTTTCGGCCCAACGAACAAGCTAGTGGCAACGGACGAAGCGGAAACAGGGTTATTCGCTGGCGGACAAGAAGATAGCGAAATGTTTACATTTAAAATAGAAGAAAAGTAGAGGAAAAACGGACAAAAAACTGGCCGAAAAGCAGAAACCTGAGGGGAAAGTAGGTACTTGCGGACAAAAGAAGGCCGTTTTCTCCTGAGAAAGCGGCCTTCTTTCGTCTGAAAACATACAATCTGACGCAACGAAACAAGCAATCTGCCGACTGAAAGCATACAATCTCCCGCCTTCCAAACGGCTTTCGGAGGCTCCGAAAGGGGCTTTCTGCCCCTTTTCCCCCGCTATTTCGCCCTTTTCATAAAAAGGCGGAGTCAGCCGAAAGCGTATTCAACCAACATTTTGCCACCTGTGGGAATGAGATTCCGACAAAATATCAAAGCTTGTCCCCATAGGCCAAGTCACCCGCATCGCCCAAGCCGGGCACGATGTACGAACGTTCGTTCAGCTCGGGGTCGATGGCGGCACACCACAGGACAACGTCGTCGTCGGGGAAAATCCGTTGCAGATGCTCCACGCCCTGACGGCTGGCGATGACACAGGCTATCAGCAGGCGGGCCGGACGCCCCTTGCTCAAGAAAGCGCGGTAGGCCAGCTCCATGCTCTCGCCCGTGGCCAGCATGGGGTCGACGAGCATCACCGTCTTCTGCGACAAGTCGGGGGCGGCGATGTACTCGATATGTACATCCAGCTCACGGCACTCCTTATCCTTATAATAGCGGTAGGCCGAGACGAAGGCGTTGCCCGCCCGGTCGAAAACATTCAGAAAGCCCTGATGCAGGGGCAGCCCGGCACGGAAGACAGTGGCGATGACCACCTGGTCGTCGGGCGTGCTGGCCGGCGCCACGCCCAGCGGCGTCTGCACCTGCTTCACCGAGTAGGTTAGTTCCTTGCTCATCTCGTAGGCCATCAGTTCGCCGATGCGTTCGATGTTGCGACGGAAGCGCATGCGGTCGCCCTGAATGTTCACGTCGCGTATTTCGGCCACATACTGATTGATGACCGAGTTTGTCTCTGCAAAATTGATTACTTTCATAGTGTTTCTATTTATTCCGAATGCAAAAATACGATTTTCCCGCCACATACGGCCACTTGTTTGAAGGAAAACGTTATCTTTGCCGCAGAAACATATAAACAAAAGGAACATGAAAAATACATCCAAACTACAAAACAAGACATTCAAGTTACTGTTCTTCTGCGCCTTGCTTTTCTTTGTCCATACCTCAGCAGCCGGGCAAGAAAAGATTTCTTCAAACGCCGATTTGGCAGAATTTGATTTTGGTGTCCGGGAATTGGAAACCAATTATGCGGGATTTCCCACTTTCGTGACAGAGCAAACCCGAGATCAATATGAAGCACTAAAAGCCCGTTGCCGCCAGCAAGTGGACAAACAGGGACGAAAGTCCTGGGAAGCCTTGGGCGAACTTTATGCCTGGTTTGGCGATTTCCACTTACGGGCAGGCGGCTATTCCCAGCCCTACATGCGGAAAATACCCACGTATGAAGAGATGAAAGAATACAACCCCACCAAAACCTTCCGGAAAGTGACTGACCATACCTTCCTCATCCGCTTCCCATCCTGTATGGGAGATGACCCGACACTGGAATGGGTACATCAGTCCATTGACGCCTACCTGACCTCAGGATGCGAGAATCTGATTATTGACATACGAGGCAACGGCGGAGGAACCGATGACATATTCAACCCATACGAGAAACTGCTGTACGACCGGAAGGGGTACGTGGACGGAGTGGAAATACGTAACACACTCGCACACATCGCCGAGATAGCGGATATCGAATTGGATTGGCTTCAGCAAGTGGTGGAAACCATGAAAAAGTCGCAAGACGCGTTTGTGGCCATGACACCCAGACAAGTAGACATCGCTTATGACACCATTTCCCCACTTCCCCGCCGGGCAGCGCTTATGATAGACGGCCAAGTAGCCAGCGCCGGCGAACAAATGGTTCTGAATCTGCGGTCGTGCAGCCAACGCACCACCATTTACGGACAAGACAACACGAAAGGATGCCTTGACTATTCAAATTGCCGTGGCGTCAACCTGCCCCAATCCGGCATTACTCTTTATATCCCCATGACACGTTCCTGCCGCCTGCCCGATAAAGGTATCGACCAGACAGGTATTGCACCCGATGTGCGCATCCCGCTACCCCTGCCCGAAACCTTGACCGACAACGTGGACACATGGACGCTGTGGGTAGCCAAGGAATTGGAAAAGGAACCCGATTCACTTTAAAGGCCTCCACAAAAAAAGATATGTTTTGCAACATTCAGTTAGCAGATATTGTTATGGATTTATAAAAGAAGGCCAATTAAAGAAAAATTTCTTCAATCCCGATTTTCTTTCAGAAGAAAATAGTACTTTTGTACGCGGAAAACAAGGGGGTGCCCTTCGAAGCAGGTCCGGACGGACACGCCGAGCCGCCTCCCGCAAAACGCTAAGGTAAAAAGAGATTATTCACAAAAATACCAATTTTAAAATCTTAAAAGAAATGGCAAATTTAGATTTAAGCAAGTACGGTATTCAGGACGTAAAGGAGATTCTCCACAACCCGTCTTATGAAGTATTGTTTGAAGAAGAGACCAAAGCTGGTCTGGAAGGCTACGAAAAAGGCCAGGTAACAGAACTGGGCGCAGTAAACGTAATGACTGGTATCTACACCGGCCGTTCTCCTAAAGATAAATTCTTCGTTTATAACGAAGCCAGCAAGGACACTGTATGGTGGACTTCCGATGCATACAAGAACGACAACAAGCCCTGCTCCGAAGCAGCTTGGGCCGACCTGAAGGCCAAAGCCGTTAAGCAGCTCTCCGGCAAGCGTCTGTTCGTTATGGATACATTCTGCGGCGCCAACCCCGCTACTCGTCTGAAAGTACGTTTCATCATGGAAGTAGCATGGCAGGCACACTTCGTAAAGAACATGTTCATCCGTCCGACAGAAGAAGAACTGGCCAACTACGGCGAACCCGATTTCGTATCGTTCAACGCTGCCAAGGCTAAGGTTGACAACTACAAGGAACTGGGTCTGAACTCTGAGACAGCTACTGTATTCAACCTGAAGACCAACGAACAGGTTATCCTGAACACTTGGTACGGCGGTGAAATGAAGAAGGGTATCTTCTCTATCATGAACTACCTGAACCCGCTGCGCGGCATCGCTTCCATGCACTGCTCTGCCAACACCAACATGGAAGGCACTGACACTGCCATCTTCTTCGGTCTGTCCGGTACAGGTAAGACTACCTTGTCTACTGACCCGAAGCGTAAGCTGATCGGTGACGACGAGCACGGATGGGACGACGAAGGCGTATTCAACTACGAAGGTGGTTGCTATGCCAAGGTTATCAACCTCGACAAGGAAAGCGAACCCGATATCTACGCTGCCATCAAGCGCGACGCTTTGCTGGAGAACGTAACAGTTGACGCCAACGGCAAGATCGACTTCGCCGACAAGAGCGTAACGGAGAACACTCGTGTTTCTTATCCTATCTACCACATCGAGAACATCGTTAAGCCGGTATCCAAAGGTCCTCACGCTCACCAAGTAATCTTCCTGTCAGCTGATGCCTTCGGTGTATTGCCTCCTGTATCTATCCTGAACCCCGAACAGGCTCAGTACTACTTCCTGTCTGGTTTCACCGCCAAGTTGGCCGGTACAGAACGTGGTATCACTGAACCGACTCCGACATTCTCCGCTTGCTTCGGCGCAGCCTTCCTGAGCCTGCACCCGACCAAGTATGCAGAAGAGCTGGTTAAGAAGATGGAAAAAGTTGGTGCCAAGGCTTACCTGGTTAACACTGGCTGGAACGGTACCGGCAAGCGTATCTCCATCCGCGATACTCGTGGTATCATCGACGCTATCCTGGACGGTTCTATCGACAAGGCTCCGACGAAGACTATCCCGTACTTCGACTTCGTAGTTCCTACCGAACTGCCGGGCGTAGATCCGAAGATCCTCGATCCTCGCGACACTTACGACTGCGCTTGCAAGTGGGAAGAGAAAGCAAAAGACCTGGCTGGCCGCTTCATCAAGAACTTCGAGAAGTTCACTGGCAACGAAGCTGGCAAGAAGCTGGTTGCTGCTGGTCCGAAGCTCTAATGCTGAATAGAACAAATTAAACATATGTGAAAGCGGTTCTTGGTAATCAAGAGCCGCTTTTCTGTTTTTATTCATTTTCTTGTTTTTTTATAAACAATTTCCTAATTTTATACAAAAAAAACAAGGGAAATGACTTATCTGGACACAGACAAACAAACTTTGGCTGATTTAAGCATTGTAGAAGGCATGCGCAACGAACATCCTCTCTGCTCCTTGTTCTCTGCAACAGAAACCAAAAAAGGGAAACAACTGATGCTTCATTGGATTACTTATCCTCTGAATGACATATCTGCTATACGAAAAAGGCAGGAAGCCATTGCTTGGCAGAACTTGCCCGAACTCCCTTTAAATGAAGAAGAACTTGACTTCATTGAATATTACTTGGAATACCGAGACCAGATCAGAAAACCCAATATTCTAATCTCACTCACTTCAGCCTTCGACCGTTTGCTAAGGCACGATGCCAAACGGTATGTCATCAAACGAGGCGTTATTTTAATCATACGATTATTAAATCAACTGGAACTGTTACGAACAAATCTTCCAAAAGATGCACCTTTACTTCTGAAAGAAATTGCACAGAGCATTCAATATACCATGTACTCCAGTGAGTTAAAAGAAGTAATAAAGCACTCTAAAGATAACAAGACACATCTCTCTACCTATATTTTTGACAGATACGACTATTTGTTCCGTTGCACCCACTTAGAATTGGTCAGAGAACTGCTTTCACATATTTATATACTGGATGCATGCCGTAGCGCACACCGTACAGCCACCAGCAAAGGTTACTGCTGTTGTCCGGGAATGACAACGTCAATGGATTTCTCCATCAATGGCTTTGTACATCCGTTCACTGAAAAAGGGCGCAAAAATAACTGGAAGATGGACAATGGCAATATCTGTTTTTTCACAGGCTCCAATATGGCCGGCAAATCCACCACACTCAAAGCAATAGCCATTGCTGTTTGGCTGGCACACTGCGGCTTGCCGGTTCCTGCCGTATCAATGACTTGTCCGGTTTTTGACGGAATCTATACATCCATCAATCTTCCGGATTCATTGCGCGATGGCAGGAGCCATTTTATGGCAGAAATTCTACGGATAAAAGAAGTTCTTCAAAAAGCAAAATCCGGCAAACGATGCCTGATAATACTGGACGAAATGTTCCGTGGAACAAATGCGCAAGATGCTTTCGAGGCTTCTGTTGCCGTAAACGAAATACTCAAGAAATATTTACATTGTTCATTTCTCATATCTACCCATATTCTGGAATACGCCCAACATTTTGAAAAAGACAAGACATGCTGTTTTTATTATATGGATTCAAAAATTGAAAATGGCCAATTCCTATGCTCTTACCAACTACGCCAAGGGATATCCGAAGCCAAAGTCGGATACTGGTTGGTAAAAAAGGAATTGGGAGGATTATAAACAAAAAGAAGTTTCCACTTTTCTCAAGACCTTTTTTGTTGTCAACCGTTTCACTCCCCTGTGTGCCCCAAGCTATCGCCCGCCTGTCACCTTCAACAGGAAATCGGCAAAGGCCAGGGCCGACTTCTTCCGATAGGTTCCCTGAGGCCAAAACAGAAAGCCGCGCGACGTCAGACGGTCGTTGCACAAGATAGGGATCTGTACCAACTCCGGCTCCCCGCGGACGGCTGCCTGCGTCAGGATGGTTCCCCACTGCCCGCTCTTCAAAGCATGAATGATGGTGTGCACATCGTCTATCTCAATGCACGCCACAAGGTCCATCTGATGCCGACGGAACAGTTCCTCCACCTTCTCCCTCGTAGCAAATCCACGTGCCGGCAATATCAACGGCGTCTGCGTCAGGCGCTTCAGGGTGACGGAAGAAAGACCGGCCAGCGGATGCGAACGATGGACGATGAAGTTGAGCTGCGAAGAAAAGAGCGGAATCGTTTCAAACTCGTCCGCCAACCCTTCCGGCTTGAAAGAAAGCACAAAGTCAGGACCGCTGCCGTCCAACCGCTTCAACAATTCCTCGGAGGTGGCGAACGTCACTTCCACCTTCACCTTGGGATGAGCCTCCGAGAAAAGCTTCAGAGCCGCTATCAGCAGGGGGCTCATGCTGTAGGTCACCCCGATACGCAATACTCCCGTCTCAATACCCTTCAAGTCACGGATAATCTGCCGACCGTCCTCGGCGTCGTGAATGGCTCGGACGGCATAGGGCAAAAAGGCACAGCCTGCCTCGGTGGGCGCAATGCGCTTGCCGATGCGGTCAAAGAGCAGCACGTCCAGCTCGTCTTCCAGCTGCTTGATCTGTTGCGAAAGCGTACTTTGGGAAATGTGAAGCACGCGGGCAGCTTCCGAGAAATTCTGCCGCTCGCAGGCTTCCTTGAAATACTTCAGTTGTCGTAATTCCATGTATCAATCGTTTTTGACTATAAGGTTTATCGAAAAAATGTATTTCGCAAATATATATAAATATTCCGTCCATCCTTATATTTGGCCGCAAAGAATGAAAAAACGATATGAGAAAGACTACCGGCACCTTAACAAATGGCAAAAAAGCTGTCGTCCTGTACTACAGCCATCGAGGAAAGACCGCTGCTTATGCCCGCGAAATAGCCATGTACCTCTGGTCGAGAGGACTGAACGTCAGGCTCAGCTCCGTCTCGGATGCCAAGCCTGAAGACCTGCAGGAGTATGATTACCTGCTCGCAGGCTGCTGGACCTGCGGATGGTTTGTCGTAGGCCAGCATCCGCATACACGTTGGAGGGAGTTTGCCCGGCAGATACGAGGCCGTATGGATGCGGCCCATACCCTTCTCTTCACCACCTACCGCATCAGGACCGGCAGCATGCGTCCGCGCATGAAACGTGCTTTGGGAATCCCCGCCACACAGCAGGTACCTTTCCTGAAGTCACGAAACGGACGACTGTCTTCCACAGACAAAGTGCTGCTGGACCACTTTATCGGAACACCCCCTATTCATTAACTATAAAAATGTGATATCGTATGAAGAATAAGAAACTGACAACCGCTGCAGGAGCTCCTGTAGCCGACAACCAGAACGTAGCCACCGCCGGACGACGCGGTCCGATGCTCTTACAAGACGTATGGTTCCTGGAAAAACTGGCCCACTTCGACCGCGAAGTGATTCCCGAACGACGCATGCATGCCAAAGGCTCGGGAGCTTTCGGCAAGTTCACCGTGACCCACGACATCACTCCTTACACCAAAGCAGCCATCTTCTCGCAAATCGGGAAGGAGACGGAAGTCTTTGTCCGCTTCTCCACCGTAGCCGGAGAGCGCGGTGCCGCCGACGCCGAACGCGACATTCGCGGATTTGCCATCAAATTCTATACGGAAGAGGGCAACTGGGACCTGGTGGGCAACAATACGCCGGTCTTCTTCCTGCGCGACCCGCTGAAATTCCCCGACCTGAACCACGCCGTCAAGCGCGACCCGCGCACCAACATACGCAGCGCACGCAACAACTGGGACTTCTGGACCCTGCTGCCCGAAGCGCTCCACCAGGTGACCATTACCATGAGCGACCGCGGCATTCCCGCCTCCTACCGCCACATGCACGGCTACGGAAGCCATACCTTCTCGCTCATCAACGCCGAAGGCAAGCGTACGTGGGTAAAGTTCCACCTCCACACCCAGCAGGGCATCAAGAACCTGACCGACCAAGAGGCCGAGGCCATCATTGCCAAGGACCGCGAAAGTCATCAGCGCGACCTGTATGAAAGCATCGAACGGGGTGACTTCCCCCGCTGGACCATGTACATCCAGCTGATGACCGAAGAACAGGCTGCAGACTGCCCGTTCAATCCCTTCGACCTCACCAAGGTATGGTCGCAGAAGCAATACCCGCTCATCGAAGTAGGCGTACTGGAGCTGAACCGCAATCCAGAAAACTATTTCGCCGACGTGGAGCAGGCCGCCTTTAACCCGGCCAACGTCGTGCCAGGCATCAGCTTCTCTCCCGACCGCATGTTGCAGGGCCGCCTCTTCTCCTACGGCGACACACAACGCTATCGCCTGGGCGTCAACCACCACCAAATTCCCGTGAACCGCAGCCGCTGCCCCTTCCTCAACATGTACCACCGCGACGGACAGATGCGAGTGGACGGTAACCACGGCTCTACCTTGGGTTACGAACCCAACGGCTACGGTGAATGGCAGCAGCAGGGCGAATACAAGGAACCGCCACTCGAACTGGACGGCGCTGCCTACCAATGGGACTACCGCGAAGACGATTCGGACTACTACTCGCAGGCCGGCGACCTGTTCCGTCTGATGTCGCCCGCCCAGCAACAGGTGTTGTTCGAAAACACGGCCCGATCTATGGGTGACATTCCTGAAGAAATCAAAGTCCGCCATATCCGCAACTGCCTGAAAGCCGACGAGAACTACGGCCGTGGCATTGCCCATGCCTTGGGCATCGCCATGACACACCCCGGACTGGCAGAAGGCTGAGCCTGAAGCTGCCAGACAATTATCACCACAGACGATGCGGCATGATCGCAAACGGCCCGCCATTCATTGTACGCCGAGTGGAGAGCCCTGCGACAATCCGGATTCTCTGTGGTGATTTTCTTGCCACTACCTGAATCCAACCAAGAAAAAACATAAAAAACAGACGGGAAAACCTACTTATTGGAATATTTCTTGTAGCTTTGCTAAAAACATGCTACAAACCTCAATAAATTGACTCATGAAAAAATACATTCTACTCGTTCTGCTAACCGCAGGCATTTTCTGCCTGACCTCCTGCCAGTCAAAATCCAGCCGCATCGATGATCTCAAGGAATTTGTGGAAGATATCCAGAAAGACAGCAAAGACTACACCCAGGAGCAATGGGAGAAGGCCAATGAAAAATTCGGCGAACTGCTCGAGAAAATCAATTCCTACGATGACCTCAGCGAAGAAGAGCTGAAGGAGGTGGCCAAGCTGCAGGGCCAATACGCAGCCACCGTCTTCAAGAACAGCGGCAAGGCCATCATGGAACAAATGGAAAAGGCAGGCATCGCGCTCGACGGTTTCCTGGAGGGCATTGACAAGGGGTTGGATAACGAACAAGAAGCACAAGAAGAATAATGATTATCAAACCAAATTAAACGATTATGAAACTATTGAAAGGACTCTTGGGCGGACTTTGCCTCTGCACGGCCATCGGCTGTACGGCTCCCGCCTCGCAAAAGGAAAATGTAGTTGCCGCCGAAGGCTTCAGCCAGTCGGAAGCGGTTATCAAGACCATCATGGACCGTCGCAGCATCCGCCAGTACAAACCGCAGGCCGTGAACCGCGATACGATGCAAATCATCCTGAAGTGTGGTATCAATGCCCCCAACGGCATGAACAAGCAGTCGTGGGAAGTGCGTGTAGTGGACAACCCCGACTACATCAACGGCGTGACGAAGCTCTACAAGAAGGCCAACCCCAAAGCGGCCGAAGACCCGTCGTTCAAGAACATGTTCCGCAATGCCCCCACGGTAGTATTTATCGCCAACGACCCGTCGTATGACTGTTCGCAGATAGACTGCGGTCTGCTGGGCGGTAACATGATACTTGCAGCACAGTCCATGGGCATCGGTTCCTGCTGTCTTGGCGGTCCCGCCCGCTTCATGAAATCACCCGAAGCAGCCGAATATCTGAAGAAACTGAACTTCAGTGAAGGCTATGAACTGCTCTACTGCATTGCCTTTGGCTATCCCGACGAAGCTCCGGCAGCCAAGCCGCGCAAAGCAGAGAAAGTACAGTTCATCGACTGATGTCCCGATACTCCCGAATATAAATGAACAGAGGCGGACCTTGCGGGTCCGCCTCTGTTCATTTATAATATAGCATTAACGGTTCAATTCTTGTTGGCACGCTTGCGCTCCGTCTCGTCCAGGATAATCTTACGCATACGCATGGACTTGGGAGTCACTTCCACGTACTCGTCGCCCTTGATGTATTCCAGCGCCTCTTCCAGCGAGAACTGTACGGGCGGGATGAGACGCGCCTTCTCGTCGGAACCACTGGCACGCATGTTGGTCAGCTTCTTCGACTTCGTGACGTTCACCACCAGGTCATTGTCGTGCGAATGCTCGCCCACCACCTGACCGGCATACACCTCTTCCTGCGGGAAGATAAAGAACTTGCCGCGGTCCTGCAGTTTGTCGATGGCATAGGCAAAAGCTGTTCCGCTCTCCATGGCAATCATCGAACCGTTGGTGCGGCGCTCAATCTCACCCTTGTAGGGCTGGTATTCCTTGAAGCGGTGTGCCATGATAGCCTCACCTGCACTGGCGGTCAGCACATTGGTACGCAGACCGATGATACCGCGCGACGGCATGTCGAACTCCAAGTTCACACGGTCGCCGCCTGCCGTTTCCATCTTCACCATTTCACCCTTACGGCGCGTCACCATATCAATGATTTTGCTGGCATATTCTTCGGGAACATTCACAGTCAGCTCCTCGACTGGCTCGCACTTCACACCGTCTATCTCCTTGTAGATAACCTGCGGCTGGCCTACCTGCAATTCATATCCCTCGCGGCGCATGGTCTCGATCAGGACAGAGAGGTGGAGCACACCACGGCCCGAAACAATCCACTTGCCATCTTCCTCGCTCTTCTTCACGCGCAGGGCCAGGTTCTTGTCCAACTCCTTCATCAGGCGGTCATGGATGTGGCGCGAGGTGACATACTTTCCTTCCTTACCGAAGAAAGGAGAGTCGTTGATGGTGAAAAGCATGCTCATGGTCGGCTCGTCGATGGCGATAGGCGGCAGCGGTTCGGGGTTCTCGAAATCGCAGATGGTATCGCCGATTTCAAATCCTTCGATGCCGACCAACGCACAGATGTCGCCCGATGAAACCTCGGGTACACGGACGCGGCCCATGCCTTCGAATGTATGAAGTTCCTTGATTTTAGTTTTGATAATCGTACCGTCGCGCTTGGCCAATGACACGTTCATGCCCTCCTTCAACGTACCGCGATGTACGCGGCCGATGGCGATACGTCCCGTGTAGGACGAATAGTCGAGCGAAGTAATCAGCATCTGCGGCGTTCCCTCCAGTTGCTGAGGAGCGGGGATGTTCTCCAGAATACAGTCGAGCAGCGGGGTGATGTTGTCCGTCGGCTTCTGCCAGTCGGTGCTCATCCAGTTGTTCTTGGCCGAACCGTAGATGACGGGGAAGTCCAGCTGGTCTTCCGTAGCATCGAGGCTGAACATCAGATCGAACACCATCTCGTACACTTCCTCGGGACGGCAGTTGGGCTTGTCCACCTTGTTCACTACCACGATGGGCTTCAACCCGATTTGCAAAGCCTTCTGGAGCACGAAGCGTGTCTGCGGCATGGGGCCTTCAAAGGCGTCGACCAGCAGGATGCAGCCGTCGGCCATGTTGAGCACACGCTCCACTTCACCGCCGAAGTCGCTGTGCCCCGGGGTATCGATGATGTTGATCTTGGTGCCTTTATAGTTGATGGACACGTTCTTCGAAAGGATTGTTATCCCTCGTTCGCGTTCCAAGTCATTGTTATCCAGCATTAATTCACCTGTGCTCTGGTTGTCCCGGAAAAGATGTCCGGCCAGCAGCATCTTGTCTACAAGCGTCGTCTTGCCGTGGTCCACGTGGGCAATGATGGCAATGTTTCTTATGTTCTGCATATAATACCTATTATTTCGGGCGCAAAGTTACAATTTTTGCCCTATATTTGTGGTATCTCAAAGAAAAAAATGCTGTAAATCATTGCCATATCAAAGATAATGTCTACCTTTGCAGCCTCGAAAGAGAATATTATCAACCTTTTAATTCAAAACATTTATGTATTTAGACGCTGCTAAAAAGCAAGAAATCTTCGGCAAGTACGGAAAGTCTAACACTGATACCGGATCGGTTGAGTCTCAGGTAGCATTGTTTTCCTACCGTATTGCTCGTCTGACTGAGCACATGAAGCTCAACAGAAAGGATTATAGTACTGAGAGAGCTTTGACAATGTTGGTAGGCAAACGCCGTGCGTTGCTCGACTACCTGAAGGCCCGTGACATCAATCGTTACCGTGCCATTGTTAAGGAACTCGGCCTGCGTAAGTAATCTTACCTGCGGCAAAGAAATGAAGAGGGTGTATCCTTGCGGGTGCACCCTCTTTCTTTATCATTATCCGTCATTGCCCGGCCTAAAAAGGAGAAGAGGCCATGCGCCTCCAAGCGCATGGCCTCCTCCTGCCAATTCCATTAAAATGTTCAGTCTGCAATCACCGTAAACTCGGCACCGCCGGCAAAGTCGGCTCCGTTCTGCGAGCTCAGACCCGTGAAGCGGAAGTAGCGGGCGCGTACCGGCTTGTCCAGCATCACGCGCTTCGCGTCTTTTCCCTTACTGAAGGTTCCCTTCACGGCATCGGTCCAGGTCTTGCCGTCCAGACTTGTCTGCAGGCTGTAGTCCTTGATGTTGCCGTTGGTTCCGCCGTCCTGACGGGGCAGGTAGACAAAGCCCTTGATGGTCTTCACCTCGCCGGCATCAAAGTCCACCCAATGGGGGTACTTGGCCACGGTTACGGAATACATGGTGTGCCACGTTGTGTTCGGATTGCCGTCCACCAGATGGGAGGCATCGCCTTCGCCGGTCTCTTCGCTCGAGGCGTTGACTACAGTCATGGGGATGCTCTCCAGCTTGTCGAACGTCATGCTGACGGATACGGCCTTGTTGTCCTTGTAGCAGGCCTTCACCGTACCGCCTTCGCGCAGGTCGAAGGGTTCGAGGTAGAAATATTCCTTCTTCTTGCCGTTCAGCGTATAGAGGATTTCGGCATTCTTCTTCTGCGAGCTGATGGTCACTTCACCATTGCGGCTGCGCGAGATAGACAGGGGCATCTCGCCCGACACCGACACGCGGGCCGTCTCGGTAAAGGCTGCCTGACGCACGGGGCGGATGATGAAGCTCATGCTGTGGTCGCCAGCCTTCACACGGTCTGGCTCCAGCGGGCCACCCTGACCACAACTGTTGCCACCCAAGCCGGTCACCCCCAAGTCGATGTGCAGGTGAGTACCCGTAGACTTAGGCAATTGGTATGGATGGGGAGCCAACGTCATTTCCAAAGCCGACCAGGGCAGAGCGGAAGCCGACATGCGGGTACCAGCCACAAACTCCACACCATCGCCCTTGGCATCGGTCAGGGCACACCAGCGGACGTCCTCACGGTTGCCCATGCTCTGCGGTTTGGGGAAGTTTACGAAGAGGTCTTTCACCAGACTCTGATGCTGCTCGATGAACGAACCTGTCAGACGGTCATTATAATTGTTCCACGGACCACGCCCGTACCACGTATATTGCTGAAGTTCGGCGGGGAGTTCCATCACATAACCCAAACGGGCCAACACCAGCGAGGGATCATTCGACGTGATGCTCGACTGGAGCTCTACCGAACCGTCGGGATAGACGGTCCATATCTGGTTGGTGACGAACTTGAAGTCGTTCGGACCGAAGGGACGGTCGGTCAGTTCCTTTATGGAGTTACGGCCAGAGTTACCTCCCTGGAGCACAGCGGCATTCGGTGCCTGCGACTCGACGGTGTACATCAGCTGAACCGTGTTGTCGCCCTTCCGCTTGGCGTTGACCCACGCATAGTTCAGGACTTTGTGCTTCAGGTTGTGCAGGCCTTTCTCGAACCAGCGGTCACGGGCCCAGTTGTCGTTGTCCACCGGTGCGCGGAGAGCGTCGAGCCTCGGTCCCTTGCCGTCGAGGATGACCTTGCGGCCGTTGTATTCCATACTATAGATTGTACCTTCGCGGTTGTCAAACTTCAACGTGAAGCCCTCGCCCGACACGGTGGTGAAGTCTTCGGCTTCCTCTACCGACGGACGCTCCATCGAAGCTGTCACAGACGCCAGGGCAGGCTTCTCGCCGGCGGCCTTCACGGGCAGCTGTTCTTCCATCTGCACGAAGCCCTTCTTGGCCCAAGGCATATCCTGACCCAGCAGGAACTGAACCTTCACGAAGTATTCGCTCTCGGGAGCCAGCAGGCTGTAGTCGTAGGGCAGGGTGTAAGTCACCTTCTCACGCGGACCGAGGATGTTGCGCGGACCCTTGAAGGCGGTGCTTTCCTCTATCTTCTGCCCGTCTTTCCACAGGGACCATACCATATAGACATCGGTCAGCGGCTCGAAGTAGCGCTTGTTGAAGACTTCAATCTCGCCCTTCGTCATGTCTACTGCCTTGACGCCCACGTTCTGATAGACCTTCTTCACTTCATAGTACTGGGGCTTGGGCTGATGGCCGGGGAAGAGGATGCCGTTCATGCAGAACATGCCGCTGTTGGGCTTGTCGCCGAAGTCGCCTCCGTAGGCCAGGTAGCGGTCGCCCGTCTTCGGGTCGTAGTTGTAGAGTGCCTGGTCCACCCAGTCCCAAATGGCGGCTCCGCAGAAGAAGTTGGTCGACTCGATGGCTTCCCAGTAGTCGATGAGGTTGCCCACGGCGTTGCCCATCGAGTGGGCGTATTCGGATACGTGGAAGGGGTACTTGATGTCGTACTTGCCCGTCACGGCACCGCGCATCCACGCGATGGAGGGATACTGGTTGGAGCCCATGTCCACGATGTCGTTGTTGCGCTCGTACTGAACGGGGCGCGAGGGGTCGAACTGATGGAGGGCGTTGTAGGCCGTCACGAAGTTCTTGCCCGGTCCGGCCTCGTTGCCCAGCGACCAGATGACCACGGACGGATGGTTGACGTGTGCATGCGCCAGCTCCATGACGCGGGCCACGTGGGCCGCCTCAAACTCGGGCACGTGCGACAGGGAGGCGTCGCCGTAGTAGTATTCGTGGCTTTCGAGGTTGGCCTCATCCTCCAGATAGATGCCATATTTGTCGCATAGGTAGTACCAGTGCGGATCGCAGGAGTAGTGCGAGTTGCGCACGTGGTTGATGTTGCCACGCTTCATCAGCATGATTTCCTCCTCCATCTGCTTCACCGCGATAGCGTTGCCTGTAGCCGGATTGATTTCCTGACGGTTCACACCTTTCAGCTTCACCGTCTTGCCATTTATATAATAGTAGCGTCCGGCCAGTCCGAACTCGTCTTCATTGGCAGGCGTATCCTTGATTTCGACCTTGCAGAAGCCCAAGGCGGTGGAGAACGTCTCCACGACACGGCCTTTCTTGTCCTTCAGCTGGCCCACCAGCACGTAGCGGTAGGGAGCTTCGGCCGACCACTTGCGGGGACTGGGCACGGCTATCTCCGTCTCCGAACAGAGCTTGCCGCCCTTCTCCATTTCGTCCAGCTTATATGTGCCGCCTACGCCTTCTACCAACTCATTGTCATCCGAATAAAGCTTGTTGGCGTAGAGCGAATAGGTCAGCGTATATCCCTTGACCTTCTTCTTGCCCAAGTTGCGGAGGTCGGCCTCGATGCGGAGGGTACCGTCCTCATAGTTGGCATCCAGGCTGGGGAAGACGCGGAAGTCGCGCACCTGCACCTGCGCCGTCGATGTCAGCGAAACGGTGCGGAAGATGCCCGGCAGGCGGAACATGTCCTGCGCCTCGAGGAAGGAGCCGTCCGAGTTGCGATAGACTTCGACGGCCACCACGTTGTCGCCCTTCCCGTTCAGATAAGGCGTGATGTCGAACGAAGCCGTATTGCGCGAGTTCTTGGAGAACCCCACGTAATGCCCGTTGATCCAGAGGTAGAAGAAAGACGAAACGCCGTCGAAGTTGATGTACACCTCGCGTCCCTCCCAACCGGCGGGGACGGTAAACGAGCGACGGTAGGAACCCACCTCGTTGCGGTGCTTGTAGGTCACCCAGTCCTGGGGCGGCGTACGCATCACGCCCCCCTTCCAGTCGCCCACGGCCACCTTGTGCTGGAAGATGACCGGCTGGTTGGCATAGATGGGCACTCCGTACTTCAGGCTGCCGTCCTTCTGGATGCCGGCCACGTTCCACTGCATCGGAACGGTCACGTCGTCCCAGCCGGACACATCGAACTCCGGCTTGTAGAAATCGGCCGGACGCTCGTCGGGATTGCCCACCCAATGGAACTTCCAGTCACCGTTCAGCGACTGATAATAACTGCTGTGCTCGGGCAGGACGCGCCGCGCACTTTCCACATCGGCAAAGGTAAAGAACCACGCCCGCGGCTGCTCCTTGTTCAGCGCCAGCTCTTCGGGCGACTCCCATTCCTTGCCCGTCGGTGCCTCGGCCTGGCCGTAGGCGAACCCCTTCAGCCCGGCCTCCTGAGCGACACTGCCCAACGTCCCCAACAAGAGAAAGATAGATACTAAGATTTTTTTCATAAATCGATTCAATTAATAATGACAGGATTTTACAGGAAACAAAAATACGATTTTTTTCCTTACCATCCGCCTCTGCCCCGCAAATACTATATCAATCAGGCGATTTTCCCTATCAGAAAGCCTTCCGTCCGGACAGACACCCACCCGCCGGAGCAGACCCGCCGCAACGAAGCACGGCATGAAGGTCTGACGAAGTGCTGCGTGAGGTCCTGACGAAGCACTGCGTGAGGGTGTCACGAAGCACTGCATGAGAGGGTCACGAAGCACTGCGTCAGAAGGTCACGAAGCACTGCGTCGACAAGGCAGGGCAGCAGCCTTCGGAAAGCAGCCTCCGTGCCTCTCCAGATGCGGCATTGTTTCCCTGTGGGAAAAGCAATGTTTTGTCCCAAAGAAAGCAATGTTTTCCACGAAAAGAAGCAATGCTTTCCGCCCGTTAATTATACCGAAAAAGAGAGAAGAAGGCAGCACGCGGGGAACATTGCCGACGGAAAAGCGTTATATTTGTAACAGACTGAATGAAAACAAGAAAGGAGCAACCCGATGAAAAAGTTCATCTATACCCTTTTGCTGGCCTGCACACTGGCCGCCACCGGCACCGCACAGGCCCAGACCGACCGGCAGGCCGAAAAGGCCCGCACCGAACAGGTCGTGCGGAAAGCCCTCGACGAACGCCGCTACTGCATCGACGTGAACTACATGAACCCCATGCGCGGGCGGAGCCGTGCCCTGACCACGCCCTACACGCTGACCGTGCGCAACGACTCCGTCCTGTCCTACCTGCCCTACGTGGGCGAGGCCTACAGCGTGCCCTACGGCGGCGGGAAGGCCCTGAACTTCAACGCCCCCATCAGCACCTACGAGATGAAGGAAGGCAAGCGGGGACGTCGGGACATCAAGTTCACCACCACGAACGACGAAGACACCTACACATACGCCCTCACCGTCTACCCCAACGGCTCGACCAGCATCCGCGTGCAGCCCACGCGCCGCCAGTCCATCTCCTTCAGCGGAGAAATGGTGACGGAAGAGTGAACATTTTCCCCACCGAAAGGCAGATGTACATCACCCAAAAGTACATACATACTGATATACAGCCAGTTGCAGACAGGAGATGTACATCAGTCTTTCTTGCCTCTCCCGCCGTTTCGCCCTATCTTTGCCGCCGAAAAAAGACAGAGATTGTATCACTAACCCAACGAAACGGAAATGATGAAACAAAGACAGAGATTGTATCACTAACCCAACGAAACGGAAATGATGAAACAAAGACTATGGACGCTGGTCCTGCCCTGCCTGCTGCTCTCTTCGTGCTGCACCGTGTTCACTTCCTCAAAGCAGGCGGTGACCTTCACGGCCCCCAACGGGACAAAGATTTACGACGCGGCCACGAACCTCAAGATTGCCGAGGTGAAGCAGGACAACACCGTCACCACCAAAATAAAGAAAGAACGGGAAAGCAAACAACTGATAGCCCGCAAGGACGGCTTCCAGCCCACACCCTTCCTGCTGGAAACGAAGTTCAACGCCAACAGCCTGTGGAACATCCTCTTCTGGCCGGGCTTTCTGGTAGACTTCGGCACGGGCCAGATGTTTCAGTGGGACAACACCCTCGTGGACATCGAACTGGAGCCTGCCGACAACGTTCAAGAACCTGCCGCACCATGAAGCAACATTTCTTTTTCATACTCTTCATCTGCGCCTGCCTGTCTCTGCCTGCCCAAGAGAGGGAGAAACGCCCGCTCTGGAAAGTGGAGCTGGCAGGCGCTCTCAACAACTACGACGCCTGGGAAGTGGAACCCTCGGTCGCATTCCTGCCGCTGGACTATGCGGGCATCAGCCTGGGCCTGTTGTTCACCCAACCCTATCGCGACAATCATCCCACAGGGCTGTCGCTGGACAAGCAATTCCAGTGGGCCTATACAGACAAGTATGCGCCCAGCTACCTGCTGGCCCTGCGCCCGGCCCTGCAACTGAACACACCGAAGTGGTGGGTGGGACGCGACAAGGACTATGCCCTCTTTCTCACCCTCTCACCCGGCCTCACCCTGCCCCTGCCTGCCAACCGCAGCTTCAACATCGACTATTACCCCAACAAGGAAGGCATCTGGACGGCCCTCCGACGGGAATATGTGCAGAACAAAGGAGCGCGCACCGTTTATTACCACCTGCGCGCGGCCCTCTCGCTGGAGACAGACGGCGGCCTCATCTTCTCCCTCGGCTACACCTGCTCGGACTTCGACCTCTACGGAGGCAGCCGCAACCTGACCGTCGAAGGCCGAAAACTGACACTGCCCGCCCACAAGCTGATGCACTCGGTATCGGCCGGCATCGGTTACAGGTTCTGAACTACTCCTACCCCAGCATGTACTTGCGGGGCGAACACCCCACCGCTTCCTTGAAGTATTTGCCGAAAAACGAAGGATTGGGAAAATTCAGCAAGTCGCCCACCTGCTGCACGGTGTAGCGGCCGCTCTTCAACAGGGCTTTCGCCTCCAGAATGACGTAATCGCGTATCCAGTCGCCGGCCAGTCGTCCGCTCGCCTTCCGTATCACCTGCGAGAGATACTTGGACGTCAGGCACAACCGCCCTGCGTAGTAGGTCACGCTGCGCTGCTCGCGGTAATGGGCCTGCACCAGCTCCAGGAAGGACTCGAACAGTTCGCGCTGGCGGCTTTCCACCCGCTCCGGCTGCTGGTGGCGGTGATGTTCCATCCACTGACAACCGTTGTAGAAAAGCACCTGCAGATAACCGCTCAGCACCCCATACTTGAACGCAAAATCGGGCCGGGCCAGCTTCTTCCACATCTGCCGGTAAAGCAGGAGACACTCCTCCATCTCTCCAGGCGAAATGTGCATCAGCGACGTCGAAGTAAAGAAACGACAGAAAGCCATGCTCTGTGCAGACTGGTAGTCGCCGACAAAGCGTGTCCCCGCAAATCCCATCACAGCCATCTCGGCACAGTTGTCCACCTCCAGGCACTCACCGATGGAGCCAGGCAGCACCACCAGCACGTCGTTTTCCACAAGCCGGTACTCCTGCAGGTTCAACCTGACGCGCATATTGCCGCGGCGACAGAACATGACCAGTGTAAACGTCACCCTGAACGGATGGGTGGGAGCCACGAAGTGGGACAGCGAATCGGTGTCAATGCCACTTCCCAAGTTATCGGTCAGCAGCAGTTCGTCTTCAAACACCAGCGTATGGCCGGTGGAGGAAAGCATCGGCAGATGCAGTTCCCTGAATGCGGAATCTTCGGTCGTCACCATCATTGTATCTGTTTTTCTTTTTTCTTTCACTTAAACGATGGAACAAATATAACGGTTTGGAACAGAAATCAGACAAAAGGCACCTTCTTTCCCTCTAAAATTCATCCTTTAGGACATTTTATTGGCCGATAAGGTCGCAGGTGGCAGGACAAAAACACGGAACTTTGCCGACAAACCATAAAATGACACCGAAATGAGAAGATTCTTGCTACTACCGGCCCTCCTTTGCCTGGCAGGCGGATGTGCCGACAAGCCGGGCGCCACATTCACACGCAGCGTCGTACTGACCCATCCCGTCCGCATCGGGACAGAAGAAGTGAAACACTTCTCGGGCGTCGTACAGGAAAACCACAACATCAGCCTGGGCTTCAAGACCGCCGGCCAGCTCGAAGAAATCCTCGTAAAGGAAGGCGATCCCGTGAAACGCGGACAGCTCATCGCCCGACTGGACGACACCGACTACCGTCTGGCCGTGGAAGCGCTGGAGATACAGTGCAGGCAGCTGGAAGACGAAGTGGAGCGTACCCGCGTGCTGTATGCCGCCAAGAGCGTGTCGGCCAACGATTATGAGAAAGCCGTGGCCGGCCTGCAACAACTGAAGGTACAACTCCAGGCCAACCGCAACAAGCTGGCTTACACCTCCCTCTACGCGCCGACCGACGGTCGTGTGCAGAGCGTCAACTTCGCTCCGGCCGAAATGGTGGACGCCGGTACGCCGGTCATCAACCTGCTCGACGTACACCGACTGGAAGTGGAAGTCGAACTGCCGGCCGAAGTCTATCTGCAACGCACCCGCTTCCATTCCATCAGCTGCCGCCCGCCCTTCGGTGACACCGACAGCCTGCCCATGCAGCTGGCCAGCATTGCGCCGAAGGCCAACGGCAACCAGCTCTACCGCGTGCGGCTTGCCTTCCAGCACGTCCCCGACGCACGCCTCAGCGCAGGCATGAACATCGGCGTGACCTTCCGCATTGCGGGCAGCGACACGACCTCCGCCGCCTTCGCCCTGCCCCTCCATTCCTTGGTCCAGCACGAAGGAAACACCTGCGTATGGGTCTGGCAGCCCGACTCCACCGTCAGCCGGCGCCAGGTGACATGCAGCGGTCTGAACCCGAGCGGTGACGCCGTCATCACCTCCGGACTGACCGGCAACGAACAGGTGGTAAAGGCCGGAGCCAACGCCCTGCAGGAAGGCGAGAAAGTACAGGTGGCAGAACAAGAAAGTGAAACCAACGTAGGAGGGCTTATCTGATGAAACTGACCGTTTTCTTTGTCAAGCACCCCACCCTGTTCTGGTCGCTCATGGCGGGCATCCTGATTGCAGGCGTACTGGCCTTCATGCAGATGCCGAAACTGGAAGACCCTGCCGTGGCAGCCAAGCAGGCCATGGTCATCGTCCCCTATCCGGGAGCCAGCGCACACGAAGCGGAGCTGAAAGTGGCACAAGTGATGGAGGACGAACTGCGCGCCCTGCCCAATGTGAAGAAGGTGAAGTCGGAATGCCAGAACGGCATGGTCAGCCTGACGGTGGAGTTCCAGATGACCGTTCTGCTGAAAGACCTGGAGCAGCACTTCGACCTGCTGCGACGCAAGGTGAGCGACGCCCGCTCCAAGCTGCCGCAAGACTGCTACGCCCCCATCGTGGTGGACGACATGATGGATGTCTACGGTATCTTCTATGCCTTCACGGGTGACGGATACACCTATCCCGAACTTTATAAATACGCCAAACTGATCCGGCGCGAACTGCTGGCCGTCAAGGGAGTGAAACGCATCCTTATCGCTGGCAACCGCGATGAAGTCATCAACATCACCCTCTCCAAGGACAAGATTGCACGCAACGGCATCCTGCCCACCCAGATCATGGCCAGCCTGCAAAGTGCCGGCAAGACGGTCAACGCCGGAAACAGCCTGAATGGGAACGACCGGCTGCAACTACGTGTAGGCGGTGCCATAACCGACGAAGCCGACATCCGCAACCTGCTCATTAGCACCCCGCAGGGCCAGCAGATCAGGCTGGAAGACGTGGCCCGCATCGAACGTACCTACTCCGAACCCCAGCGCAACGGCTTCTTCGTCGACGGCAAGCCTGCCCTGGCCCTCTGCCTGACCATGGAGGCAGATGCCATCGTGCCCGATGTAGGCAAAGCCGTAGACCGACGGCTGGCAGAAGTCATGGCGCAGATTCCCGTCGGCATGCAGACAGAAAAGATCTTCTTCCAGCCCGACAAGGTGAACGAGGCCATCCGTTCGTTCATGGTCAATCTGGTGGAATCGGTAGCCATCGTCATCCTGGTACTGATCTTCACCATGGGGTTCCGCAGCGGAGTCATCATCGGGTTCGGATTGGTACTGACCATCGCCGTGTCGTTCCCCATCCTGCTGATGTGTGGCACCACCCTGCAACGCATCTCCCTGGGAGCCTTCATCGTGGCCATGGGTATGCTGGTGGACAATGCCATCGTCATCATGGACGGCATCCTGACCGACAAGAAGCGAGGTCTGGGTCCCAAGACCTACCTGTTCCGCATCGGGCGGAATACGGCCCTACCCCTGCTAGGCGCCACTGTGATTGCCGTTTCCACGTTCCTCTGCATCTATCTTTCGCCCGACTCGGCAGGCGAATACGCCGGCGACCTGTTCCTGGTGCTCTGCGTCAGCCTGCTGGCCAGCTGGGTACTGGCCCTGACACAAGTCCCCATGTGTGCCAAGTCGTGGTTGCCTGCCCGCTGGAAGGAGGGCAGCGGCGCACAGGCAGTGTACAACTCACCTGTCCACCGGCTGGTACGCCGCCTCATCGGTCTGCTGACCGGGCACCAGAAAGCCACCCTGGCTGTAGCCGCCACCCTGCTGGCCCTGTGCATCTACGGCATGACGCGGGTCAAGAACCTGTTCTTCCCCGACTTCGACTACAAGCAGTTCATCGTAGAATGCTACCTGCCGCCGCAGACCGACCCCGACCACGTGCGCCACGAACTGCTGGAAATGTCGGCACTGCTCCGGCAGAACCCGGCCATCGAACGGGTGGCTGCCAGCATGGGAAGCGCACCGGCTCACTATTGCCTGGTACGCCCCATGAGTTCGGGGGGCGACTGCTACGGCGAACTGATGGTGGACTGCAAAGACTATGCGACAGTCGTCGAGCAGATACCGGCCGTCAGGAAGATGCTGCGCGAGCGCTATCCCGACACCTACATCCGCATCCGCAAGTACAACTTCTCCATATCGACCTCGCACACGGTGGAAGTGGAATTCACTGGCCCCGACCCCGCCGTCCTGCGCCGGTTGAGTCAGCAGGCGGAAGACATCATGCGCCGTTGTCCCTACGTGGACCCCTACTCGGTGGAAAACAACTGGAAACCCCGTAGCAAGGCCCTCGTGGCCGAATACGTTCGCGAAGACGCCCTGCGCTCGGGCATCGAACGGAGCGACGTGGCCAATGCCCTGCTGGCTGCCACCGACGGCATGCCCGTGGGAATTCTGACCGACCAGGACCGCACCGTCCTCATCAACCTGATGGTGCGTAACGCCGACGGCAGCCGCATCACCGACCTCCACAATATCCCCGTATGGAGCATGCTGAACCTGCGCATGACCGATGAAGACCTGCAGGCCGTCATGACAGGCAGTAAAGGCATGGACGACATACAGGACAACCTGTTCCGCAGCGTTCCCCTGGGCAACGTGGCCCGTGACATCCGGCTGGACTGGGAGGAGAACTTTGTGTACCGCATCAACGGCCAGCGTGCCATCGAAGCGGAATGCGACCCCAACGCCGCCCTTTACGACGCTACGCCCGCCAAAGTAGTCGCCTCCATCCAGCAGGAGATAGAAGCCATCCCCCTGCCTGCCGGCTACCACATGCGCTGGGTAGGCGAAGGCGAAGTGCAGGGCGAAGCCATCGGCAACCTGATGAAATACCTGCCACTGACCCTCTTCATCATCCTGGCCATCCTGCTCCTGCTCTTCAACAGCTGGAAGAAGGTGGTCCTCATCCTGCTGTGCTTTCCCTTCGTATTCTGCGGCATCACGCCCGCCCTGCTCCTGTTCCGCCAGCCGTTCACGTTCATGGCCATCATCGGCATGATGGGCCTCATCGGCATGATGGTGAAGAATGCCATCGTACTGGTGGACGAAATCAACCGCCTGCAGACCCAGGAACACCTCCCGCCCTATCAGGCTGTGGTCGACGCCACCGTGTCGCGCGTCCGGCCCGTCTTGATGGCTTCGCTCACCACCATTGTAGGTATGATCCCGCTGGTGGGCGACCCCATGTACGGCTCCATGGCCATCACCATCATGGGCGGACTGACGGTGGGCACGCTCATCACGCTGGTCCTCCTGCCCGTCTTCTACACCCTCCTGTTCAAGGTGAGAAAGACGGAAAACCCGACACTCACATCCCTCAATCCTAAATCGCATTCCAACAGATGAAGAAACATTTACTTCTAATCGCCGCAGCCGTCTGCTGCAACGCAGTACCGGCTCAGGATACCCTCCGGCTGACACAGGCCGAATGCCGGCAGCTGGCCCTGCTGCATAACGAAGAACTGCAGAAGGCCACCAACGCCCTGCAACAGGCCCGACTGGACAAAGACATCGCCTTCAGCGTCTATCTGCCCAAAGTGGACGGTATGCTGTCTGGCACCTATATGTTCCCCGACATGAACCTGACGGGAATGGAACTGCAAATGCGCGGCATGTACACGGCCGGCATCAGCGTAACGCAACCTCTGTATGCCGGAGGAAAAATCATGGCAGGCAATAAGCTGGCCCGAATCGGCCGGGAAAGTGCTGCCGAAACACTGCGCAAGACCCGTATGGAAGTCATCGCGGAGGCCGACCAAGCATACTGGAACTACATTGCCGTGGGCTGCAAGGTGCGTATGCTGGAAGCCTACCGCACCCAGATGGATACCCTGTACAGCCAGACCCGTACGGCCCTGGCTACTGGCATGGCAACAGACAATCAACTGCTGCGCATTGGCACCAAACGCAGCGAGATAGATTACCAGTTGCAGAAGGTACGCCACGGAGCCGACCTCTGCCGTCTGTCGCTCTGCCACGTGCTGGGCAAGCCGTTCGACACTCCGATAGAGCCTGCCGATACCCTCGGGCAGGCCGTTCCACCGGGGCAGCTCGACGAGAGCATCGCCTTCCGGCCCGAACTGCAGTTGCTCCGCCATCAGGTAGCCGCCCGCGAACAGCAGGTGAAGTCGGCACGCGGCGACATCCTGCCCCAGATCGGTCTGTCGGCTGGGTACGCCTACTACGGCAACGTGAAAATCAACGCCATGACAACCGACGCACTGGGCAACTACGTGCCCTACACCCAAAAACTGGACGACGGCATCGGGCTGGTGATGGCATCGGTCAGCATCCCGCTGTTCCACTGGGGCGAGGGACTGAAAAAGGTCAAGAAGGCACGGCTGGACCTGCAGAACGCACAGCTTGACCTGCAACGCAACACCCGATTGCTAAGCATCGAGGTGCGCCAGGCCATCCAAAACCTGACCGACGGCTACAATCTGGTACAGACAGCCGAACTGGCCTGCCTGCAGGCCCGGGAGAACCTGCGGACCATGCGCAACCGTTACACGAACGGCCTCAGCCCCCTGACAGACCTGCTCGACGCCCAGTCTCAATGGCAGCAGGCCGAAAGCAACCGCATCGAAGCCCTGGCACAATACAAGATCTACGAAACAGACTACCTGCGCTGCACCGGACGGCTCGATGCCGACTGAGCGTACAGGGACACTGACGATAGGGAAAATGCTGCTTCGGCGACATTTTCCCTGCAAATCATTGCAAAGTGTCCAAGTTTATCTTACATTTGCGAACAACAAACGTTGGAATCATTACCATGTAGAACGAAAAACATTCAGACTATGGACACAAGTAAGATTGTGGGCGAGAAAATCAAGTCGCTCCGCGAAAACAAAAACATCAGCCGTGAAGAACTGGCCGAACGTTCGGGACTGGCCATCGAACAAGTGGAACGCATCGAAAACAACATCGACCTGCCTTCGCTGGCACCGCTCATCAAGATAGCCCGTGTGCTGGGCGTACGCCTGGGAACCTTCCTCGACGACCAGGACGAAACGGGGCCTGCCATCTGCCGCAAGTCGGAAGCTACGGACAGCATCAGTTTCTCAAACAACGCCATCCAGAGCCGCAAGCACATGGAATACCATTCCCTCTCGAAAGCCAAAGCCGACCGCCACATGGAGCCGTTCATCATCGACGTAGCCCCCACGGACGACAACGAGTTCGTCCTCTCCTCACACGAGGGCGAAGAGTTCATCCTGGTGATGGAAGGGACCATGGAAATCTGCTACGGCAAGCACACGTACCTGCTCGAGGAAGGCGACAGCATCTACTACGACTCCATCGTGCCCCATCACGTACATGCCTACCAGGGACAGGCCGCCAAGATACTGGCCGTCATCTATACCCCGGTGTAAAGCGTCGCAATAAACGGTAAACAACATGCTATACGAACGCACTCTCGGCCAGTGGCTGGAACACTGGGCCGAAACGACCCCCGACCGGGAATACATCGTCTACTCCGACCGCAACCTGCGCTTCACCTGGAGTCAGTTCAACCGCCGTGTGGACCACATGGCGAAGGGACTCATCGCTATCGGCGTGGAGCGCGGCACCCACGTGGGCATCTGGGCTGCTAATGTGCCGGACTGGCTCACCCTGCTCTATGCCTGCGCCAAAATAGGCGCCGTCTATGTCACCGTCAACACCAACTACAAGCAGGCCGAACTGGAATACCTCTGCCAGAACTCCGACATGCACACCCTGTGCATCGTCAACGGCGAGAAGGACAGCGACTTCGTGCAGATGACCTACCAGATGCTGCCCGAACTGCGCACCTGCCAGCGCGGACACCTCCAAAGCGAACGTTTTCCCTGCATGAAGAACGTCGTCTACGTGGGGCAGGAGAAGCACCGCGGCATGTACAACACCGCTGAAATCCTCCTCCTGGGCGACAACGTGGACGACAACCGTCTGGACGAACTGAAGTCGCAGGTCACCTGCCACGACGTGGTGAACATGCAGTACACCAGCGGCACCACCGGATTCCCCAAGGGCGTCATGCTGACCCACTACAACATCGCTAACAACGGCTTCCTCACCGGCGAGCACATGAAGTTCACGCAGGACGACAAGCTCTGCGTCTGCGTTCCCCTGTTCCACTGCTTTGGCGTGGTACTGGCCACAATGAACTGCCTCACTCACGGCTGCACGGAAGTGATTGTAGAGCGCTTCGACCCGCTCGTCGTGCTGGCCTCCATCCATAAGGAACGCTGCACGGCTCTCTACGGCGTGCCCACCATGTTCATCGCCGAGCTGAACCACCCCATGTTCGACCTCTTTGACATGTCCAGCCTGCGCACAGGCATCATGGCCGGTTCGCTCTGCCCCGTGGAGTTGATGAAGCAAGTGGAGGAGAAAATGTACATGAAAGTGACCAGCGTCTACGGCCTCACCGAAACCTCACCGGGCATGACAGCCACCCGCATCGACGACCCATTCGAAGTACGCTGCCACACCGTGGGCCGCGACTTCGAGCACACTGAAGTGCGCGTCATCGACCCCGAGATGGGGCTGGAATGTCCCGTCGGTGTACAGGGCGAGATGTGTAACCGTGGCTACAACACCATGAAGGGTTACTACAAGAATCCCGAGGCCACGGCCGAAGTCATCGACAAGAACGGCTTCCTCCACTCCGGCGACCTGGGCGTAAAGGACGAACAGGGCAACTACCGCATCACCGGCCGCATCAAGGACATGATTATCCGCGGCGGCGAAAACATCTACCCGCGCGAAATCGAGGAATTCCTCTACCAACTGCCCGGCGTAAAGGACGTGCAGGTGGCCGGCATTCCCTCGAAGAAGTACGGCGAAGCCGTGGGCGCCTTCATCATCCTGCACGAAGGTGTGGACCTGCATGAGAGCGACGTGCGCGATTTCTGCATGGGCAAGATTTCACGCTACAAGATTCCCAAATACGTCTTCTTCGTCAAAGAATTCCCCATGACAGGCAGCGGAAAGATACAGAAATTCAAGCTGAAAGATCTGGGCTTGCAGCTGTGCAAGGAACAGGGTATCGAGATAATCTGAAGCTCTATTGTCTGCTCAAGACGGCAAACGAAACCTGTCAGGAGGGTATGTCAAAGCCTAACGGCCTTTCGACATGCCCTCCTATGTTTACCTCCCCGAACCGACCGCCGTCAACCGGCTACCAGACCGCCGTCCACCAGATAATGACCGCCCGTACAGAAGCTGGAAGCATCGGAAGCCAGGAAATATACCAGTTCAGCCACTTCCTCGGGACGTCCAGCCGAACCCCGGGCATAGAGTGCATTCTCCTTGCGCCAATAATCATCTATCGTGCAGTTGTTCACAGCGGCAAACTTCTCGAACAGATTGTCGACCAGCGGCGTATGGATGGTACCGGCACAGACAGCGTTGACACGGACATTCTTCGGCCCGAGGTCAATCGAAAGACTACGGGTTATCTGCCCCAATGCCCCCTTCGTCATGCCATAGGCAAAGCTGTATGGCTTGCCAACAAACCACTGGTCGGAAACGTTGATGACCACCGAACCGCCTCCGGCGGCTATAATGTGTGGAATAGCTTCACGCAACGTGTTCACCGTACCATAGATGTTGGTCTGAATCATGAGGTCCAGTTCTTCGTCAGCGATGTCGAGTAAGGTATTGGCACGATGTATGCCGGCATTGGCAAACACACTGTCCAGCTTCCCGAACTGGGCCATGGTATTTTCCACTGCCTTATGAATGTCAGCACGCACACGGGTATTCCCTTCCGTAAAGAGAAGCCGGTCGGGGCAGTTCAGTTCGGCCACCAGCCCGGACGCCGCCTCCGTATTGATATCCATAAAACCCACATTCCAACCTTGTGCTACAAATTTTCTAACTGAAGCTGCACCTATACCTGTGGAGCCTCCTGTAATAAATATTGTTTTTCCCATAATCTATAATTTATAATTGATTCTTCGGATAACCGTTCTGCTTATTTGTACAAAAAGCAAAATTAGAAAAATAAAAATAATCACCATAGATTTCCTTCATTTTTTACAATGGAAAGACTTTCCGAGGAACATCGGATGCAGAAAACCTATAGGTCGTCGGGCCGGAGAAAAGGCAAAAGGGACGTACACGTTCCCCAAGATGAATTGGAATACAAACGGGTAAAGAAAAAGTTCAAAGGTTGTCAAGACAATGAAACTACCGGTTTCATCGCATGAAACCATCTTAAGGATTTAAGGAACAAATAAACAGTATTGAAAACAAGTTCTTGTAGAAACCTTTGTTTTCTTGCATCGCACTGAAAAAACGGGCACGGACAATTCGGCCGCCACGGCAGGACAAACCTCCGTGAACGGCTGAACCGTCCGTGCCCGAAAAGCACGATACCGGCAGGAATGCTTGTGTCACTCCGCCTTCTCAGGATAGCGCATGTTGGCCTCGGTCATCTGCTCGAGCACTTCGTGCAGATACTTGGCCGACTCCCACCGGGCCATGGGCAGGTCGTGGAGCAGGTAGTTGCCGCAGTCCTGCGGGGCGGCGCCGGGCACTTCGCCCTCGTAGTAGGCAATAAAACGGAACGTATCCTGCATCAGCGGCAGGATGTCTTCAGGCTGCAGGTCGCCGCGCATCAGCAGGTAGTTGCCCGTGAGGCAGCCCATGGGGCCCCAGTAGATGATGCGGTCCTGCCACTGCGGATTGTTGCGCAGATAGGTGGCGGCCAGGTGTTCGATGGTGTGCAGCGCGCCCTGTCCGAGGGCGGGCTCGCGGTTGGGTTCCTTCATACGGATGTCGAAAGTGGTGATCACTTCACCGTTCACCTCGTCCTTGCGCGACACGTAGATGCCGCGCAGCAGGCGGATGTGGTCGATGGTAAAACTGGGAATTTTCTTCATATCATTTGCATTTTAGTTGACGAATTGATAGGACAAGTTGACAAGGTGTGAGGAATCAGTAAAGCCCCGTGGCCTTGTCAGCTTTCTTCCGGCAGGGAGGATAAGAACGCCCACGTCGTCTGGAACGACCGTTCGGCCATCGTTGTCCAGAAGTCCTTGTACTGAGCGAAGTTGTCATCGTGCGCACCCGGCGTGTCGCTGATGATGCGGAAGCTGAGGAAAGGTACGCCGTAGATGAAGCACGTCTGTGCGATGGCGGCCGACTCCATATCGACGGCCATCCCCTCGGGGAAGTGGCGCTTGATGGCAGTCAGTTCAACGGCGTCTTCCACAAAACGGTCGCCCGTGCAGATGAGTCCGCCGTGGATACGGCTCTCCAGCCCGGCACCATTGTTCAGCCCCAGCGCGTGAAGCAACAGCCCAGTCGCAGCCTCGTAGTAAAGGGGCATGCCCTGTATCTGGCCGTAGTGGGTGCCGTCGTTGCCACAGTACACGTCGTGATAGACCAGGCGGTCGCTGGCCACCACGTCGCCCACCCGCAGGCACGTGTCGATGCCTCCTGCCACACCGGTGCTGACAATGCAGTCTGGCCGGTGGCGGCGGATGAGTTCGGCGGCTCCCACAGCCGCATTTACCTTGCCGATGCCACACTGAGTGAGCACGACATCGTTACGGCCCAGGAAGCCTTCCACGTAGCGGAAACGGCCTTCGCCGCTCTCTATCTTCTGCGACAAGCGGTCCGCCAGCTGGCGGTGTTCGCTGTCCATTGCACTGATGATGCCTATTTTCATTGATGACAAATACTTAAATGTATGCAAATGTACGACATTTCCCCGAAATACGCCCGCAGGGAATGCGGAAAATGGGAGGAATATCGTATCTTTGCCCTCCATAATCAAGACTTAATCGCAATGACGACACTGAAAAGAATACTCCCCGACCTGGTGGCGATCGTCCTGTTCGCCCTGCTTTCGTTCGCATACTTCTTCCCGGCCGACATCGAAGGCCGCATGCTCTTCCAACACGACACGGCGGCTGGTGTGGGCATCGGGCAGGAAGCCAAGGAATACTATGAACAGACAGGCGAACGCACCCGCTGGACCAATTCCGTATTCGGCGGCATGCCCACCTACCAGATTTCACCCTCGTACGACTCCAACAAGCCGCTGCAATGGGTACAGAAAGTCTACCAGCTGTTTCTGCCCAGCTACGTCTGCCTGACGTTCATCCTCATGCTGGGCTTCTACATTCTGCTGCGAGCCTTCGGGCTGTCGGTGTGGCTGTCCACGTTGGGAGGCATCCTATGGGCCTTCTCGTCCTACTTCTTCATCCTCATCTCGGCGGGGCACATCTGGAAGTTCATTACCCTGGCCTACATCCCGCCCACGCTGGCGGGCATCGTGCTGGCCTACCGCGGACGCCTGCTGGCAGGCGGAGTGGTGGCTGCGCTGTTCGTAGCCCTGCAGATTGCGTCGAACCACGTACAAATGTCCTATTACTTCCTGTTCGTCATCCTCTTCATCGTGGGCGCCTACTTTGAGAAGGCCTGGCGCGAGAATACGTTGCCGCAGTTCTTCCGGGCCAGCGCGGTACTGGTCGTAGCAGCCCTCATCGGCGTGGCGGCCAACCTGTCGAACCTCTATCACACCTATACCTACAGCAAGGAAACCATGCGCGGCAAGAGCGAGCTGGTGCAGACGGGCGAAGCGGCCAAACAGACCAGCGGCGGGCTGGACCGTGACTACATCACGCAGTGGAGTTACGGCGTTGGCGAGACGTGGACGCTGTTGGTACCCAACTTCAAGGGCGGTGCCTCCGTGCCCCTGAGCCAGAGCGAGACGGCCATGGAGAAGGCCAATCCAATGTACAGCAGCCTCTACAGCCAGCTGACGCAATACTTCGGCGACCAGCCCATGACGGCAGGCCCCGTCTACGTGGGTGCGTTCGTGCTGTTTCTCTTCCTGCTGGGCTGTTTCATCGTGAAAGGACCGCTGAAGTGGGCCCTCATCGGTGCAACGCTGTTCTCCATCGTGCTGTCGTGGGGCAAGAACTTCATGCCGCTGACCGACTTCTTCATCGACTACGTGCCTATGTACAACAAGTTCCGCGCCGTGTCGTCCATTCTCGTCATTGCCGAATTCACCATTCCCCTGCTGGCTATCTTCGCGCTGAAGAAGATACTGGAGAAACCCCAGGTGCTGCGCGACAAGGTGGCGCTGGGTGTCAGTTCCGTCCTGACCCTGGGTGTATCGTTCCTGCTTTGGATGGTGCCGAGCAGCTTCAGTTCGGGCTACATCCCTGTACAGGAGGCACAAATGCTGCAGCAGGCCGTGGACGGAGGCATGATTCCGGCCAGCGAACTGAACGGCATCCTGGCCAATCTGGGCGAGATGCGTGCCGCGCTGGTCAGCCACGACGCCATGCGCAGTTTCTTTGTCGTTGCCATCGGCCTCATGCTGCTGTGGCTCTACACGGCAGGCAAGCTGCGCCAGTCGCTCACCGTGGGCGGCATCGCGGTGCTGTGTCTGATAGACCTGTGGAGCGTGAACAAACGTTACCTGAACGACGAGCAGTTCGTCCCGAAGAGTATCCAGACCACCACCTTCAGCAAGACACCCACCGACGAAGCCATTCTGAAGGATACCACGCTGGACTACCGCGTGCTGAACCTGGCTTCGAATACGTTCAACGAAAGCAACACCTCCTATTGGCATAAGAGCATAGGTGGTTATCACCCGGCCAAGCTCCGCCGCTACCAGGAAATGATAGAGCATCACATCGCCCCCGAAATGCAGGCGGCCTACTCCGAAATAGCCCGTGCGGGCGGCGAGATGGACAGTGTGGACGCCTCGAAGTTCCGTGTGCTGAACATGCTGAACACCCGCTACTTCATCCTGCCCGTCGGTCAGCAGGGACAGACCGTACCTATTCTCAATCCCTATGCCTATGGTAATGCCTGGTTTGTCGACCAGATACAGTATGTGGACAATGCCAATGAAGAAATAGATGCGCTAAACACCGCCGACCCCGCCGTGACAGCCGTAGTAGATGCCCGCTTCAAGGACACTCTGAAAGGGCTGACGGAAAGCTATCGGGACAGCCTCTCCACCATCTGCCTGACCAGCTACGAACCTAACCGCCTGGTGTATGAAACCAGTAACAGCAGCGATGCCGTAGTCGTATTCTCCGAAATTTACTATCCCGACGGCTGGCAGGTGACCGTCGACGGACAGCCCGCCACACTGGGCCGTGCCGACTACATCCTGCGTGCCCTCTACCTCCCTGCAGGCAAGCACACGGTAGAAATGCGTTTCGACCCACCAAGCCTGCACGTCACCGAAGGAATTGCCTACACAGCCCTGGCCCTTATAGTCGCCGGAGCCCTGTTTGCCCTTTGGAAAACAAGACAAAGGAAACCCAAAGAAGACTAAATAAAAATGACAAGCGCTCCGACCTTCACAGTTGGAGCGCTTTCTATAAGCCCCCCCTGTAGCAGGGATTATAACGTCTACAATATACATTCTGAAAAAGATAACGATAAAAGGCCAGAGACAAAGGATGTCAATAAAAAACCGCCCCCACCTTCACAGGTAGAGACGGCACACAAGTCAATAATACATGAAAAAACGCTATTTAGAGAGAGTTCTAACCCTTTTCAGGGCAGCGATACAAAAGTAAGGAAGATTTTGGACATAGAAAAATCAAATCGACCAAAAAGCAGATTTCGCCGACGAATTCGCTCTTATTTCAACAATCTCCGGCTGAGATAACGCACCGGATACCATACAGACAGGAAGCCAACCACCAGTACTGTCACAAAAACCAGCAGAATATCCGTCACATGAACACTGACAGGATAAGCATCGACTACAAAAGCTCCTCCGCCCCCACCCAAAGAGATGAAACCGAAATGCTGCTGAGCCCAGCAGAGCAATACCCCCAACAAGATGCCTGCAACAGCCCCAAAGACTGAAATGAGACGGCCTTCAAACAAAAAGATACGAACAATAAGGCGGTCGTCAGCTCCCAGATTGCGCAGCGTCACCACATCTTCGCGCTTGTCCAGAATAAGCATCGAAAGGGATCCGATCACGTTGAAGCACGCAATGACCAGGATAAAAGTCAGGAACAGATAGGAAATGAGCTTCTCAATCTCCATAATACGGAATACATCGGCCTGTTGCTCATAACGGTTCTGCACCACAAAACGGCCACCCAACAGCTCGGAGATATGCCGCCTGACAGCCTCCGTATCGGCATCGGGCTTCAGCTTCAGTTCAACAGCCGAAACTTCGCGGTCGTAATCGAACAGGCGACGGGCAAAGCTCAAGGAGGTCACAATGTAATGAGCGTCGTACTTTTCCTGATTGACTACGAACACTGCTCCCGGCGAGAACAGGTATTCACGGTTGAAGGCGGCCGAAGGATTGGCCAGATTGACCCGCACGTTGCGGCGAGGCGCATAAACCTGCAAGGGATCGACAAACTGGATGCCTGTGCCCAGCTGCGACATCAGTTCGATACCTAGAAAGCCGTAGTCCACAATATTGTCTTTCAGAACAAACTGCCCGGTACCATAGAGCAGACTGTCAATGGAGGTCAACTGTTCGAAGTTATCATCCACCCCCTTGATGACCGCCATCACCTGACGGTCCTTGTACTGCACCATGGCATTCTCTTCGAGTGTTTCAGTCCAGACCTCCACTTCGGGTAGGGCACGGACCTGTTGTAAGGCAGGCTCGTCAGGCAGAAACACTTTCCCTTCACGTACGGTAATCTTCAGCTGCGGATCGAACGCCGTAAAAAAACCGGCCACCATGTCCTGAAAGCCGTTGAACACCGAAAGAGTGCATACCATAGCCAGTGTAGCCAACGCCACTCCACACACCGAAATGCCGGAAATGATGTTGACCGCATTGTGTTTCTTCTTGGAAAACAAGTAACGACGGGCTATGTAAAAGGACAAGTTCAAGACTCAGCCTTATTTAAGCAGTTCGTCAATGTGTTCCAGATAGTCCAGCGAATCGTCCAAGAAGAACTTTAGCTCGGGAATGATACGGAGCTGAAAACGCACGCGGGTACCCAGTTCGTAACGAATGGACTTCATGTTGGCATTGATATTCTTGATGAGCTCCTCCCCCTTTTCCGAAGGGAAAATACTGAGATAGACACGGGCTATACTCAAATCGGGGCTGATGCGTACGGCGCTGACCGACACCAACACGCCATGCATACTTTTGGTCTGCAACAGGAAAATCTCGCTCAGCTCCTTCTGAAGCAAACGGGCTATTTTGTTCTGACGGGTTGTTTCCATACTAATTAATGGTTAATGATAAATGGTTAATAGTTAATTCAACTCTCAACTTTCAGCTCCTCACTCTCGGAATCTTCCGGATGATTGTCAGGCCGTCACGCAAGGGCAGGATAACCTTCTCTACCCGAGAATCGCGAGCCACGAAATCGTTAAACTCCTTGATACGGATGGTCTGCAGATCCGAACTATGCGGATGTTCCTCCAGTACATGGCCGTCCCACAATGTATTGTCAGCAATGATGTATCCACCGTCCGACAGGCAGGTAAGAGCCATCTCGTAATAGTCCAGATACTTGCGCTTGTCACCATCCACAAAGACCAGGTCGAATGTTAGCCCCAGTCGCGGCACCAGTTCCAGCGCATCGCCGATATAGAACTTGATCTTGTCGGCGTATGGCGAGCCTTCAAGCCACGGACGGGTAAAGTCTTCCTGCTCATCGTTTATCTCAATGGTATGAAGCATAGCCCCTTCGGACAGGCCTTCAGCCATACAAAGAGCAGAATATCCGCTATAGGTCCCTATCTCCAGCACCTGGCGGGGCTGAATCATCCGCACGAACATCTTCAGCATCCGCCCTTGCAAGTGCCCCGAAGCCATACGCGGATACAGCAACTTGAGATGCGTATCCCGATAAAGAGCTCGCAGATAGTCACTCTCCGGGTCGATGTGCTGCAATATGTATTCGTTTAAATCCAATTGATAATTGATAATTGATAATTGAAAATGAGAAACGGATGGAATGATTATCCATTCTCAATTTTCAATTAATTTACAAGTATCGGTTGCTGTTGGGCAACACACAGTCATCTGCATGCTTCAGAGCATCCTCGACCACATTGATTTCGAGGAACGAGGTCTGCGTACCAGCCTTACCACTGCTCAGGTAACCTACCATGTCGGTCGGCTGGAGCTTTCCTTCCTGCAGAAGGCGGCGAAGAGCAGCAAAATAATATTCCTGACCGTTGGCCAACTCAGGCATATAGATAGCTTCCACTCCATAAGACAAAGCCAGATGACGCATCGTCTTCTCCTTGTAGCAGATGGCCAACACTGGATATTTACCACGGAAAGCAGCCAGGTTGCGTGCCGTACGGCCGCTGTAACTGTCCGTGATGATGGCACGTATCTTCAATTTGGTAGTAGCCTTTACCGCCTGCTTGGCCAGGAAGGCCGTCACGTCGTTGCTGTTTTCGTCCAGCGGGATGCGAATGTCGTTCTCGGTCAACTTGTCCTTCTCGGCTTGCGCGGCAATCTTTGTCATGGTCTTCACAGCTTCTACCGGATATTTCCCGTAAGCCGTTTCGCCACTGAGCATCAGGGCATCTGTACGATAATAGATGGCATTGGCAATATCGGTCACCTCGGCACGGGTCGGACGCGGATTATTGATCATGGTATGCAGCATCTGCGTAGCCACAATCACCGGCTTCTTGGCCAGAATACATTTGCGGATGAGCAGACGCTGGATGCCCGGAATACGTTCCTGAGGCACTTCAATGCCCAGGTCACCACGAGCCACCATCACACCGTCGGCCACTTCCAGAATCTCGTCGATATTGTCCACACCCTCCTGATTTTCAATCTTGGCAATGATACGGATGTCGCTGTGATGCTCGTCCAATATGGCTTTGATATCGAGAACATCCTGCTTGTTGCGCACAAAAGAATGGGCAATAAAATCGATGTCCTTTTCAATGGCATACAAAATATTATTCTTATCCTTTTCTGTCAGCGAAGGCAGGTTGATTCGTACACCCGGCACGTTCACACTCTTACGGTTGCCCAGCGTAGCTTCGTTCTGCACCTCACAGAAAAGATGTTCATCATCCTTGTCTACAACAACCATTTCCAAGTCGCCGTCGTCTATCAGGATATGCCCGCCGACGTGTACATCCTGCACAAAATGAGGATAGGATACGGAGATACATTCGTGTGTCGTCGGCTGGTCGGGACGGCCCACTACCTGAACCTTGTCACCCACCTTGAACGGGATGGGACCGTCGGCCAAAGGAGTTGTCCGTACTTCAGGCCCTTTGGTATCCATCAATATGGCAATCCGATTGGAAACTGCACGGACATTGGCTATCAGTTTCTCAAAACCTTCACGACCGGCATGAGCCGTATTCATACGGACCACGTTCATACCCGCCTCAAACAGCTGCCTGATAAAATCAACCTCACAACGCTGGTCGGAAATAGTTGCAACAATCTTCGTTTGTTTCAGTAACATACCTTATACCTATATTATTTTTTACCTATTTATATATACTCACTTCTTATATTTCTCCAACAGTGCCTCAACCGCCAGGCGGTAGGAATCCAGACCGAATCCGCAGATAACCCCCAGACAGGCACACGAAATCATCGACACATGGCGGAAGGACTCACGAGCATGCACATTAGAAATATGCACCTCTATGACCGGAGCCGTTACAGCCCGAATAGCATCCTGCAAAGCGATGGACGTGTGGGTATAGGCACCGGCATTCAAGACAATGCCATCCGCTTCAAACCCGACTTGCTGGATTCGGTCTATCATTTCTCCTTCTATATTGGACTGAAAATAATCAATCTGAATATCAGCATATTTGGCACGCAATTGGACCAAATAGTCTTCAAAAGAAACACTCCCGTAGATGGAAGGTTCACGCTTACCCAACAAATTGATGTTAGGACCGTTGATAATCTGTATCCTCATAATCTTTCGTTTGTTAAAAAAACGATCAGCACCCGGAAATAGCAACAACGTGGAAAACTCCGTTTCTGCTTTGCTTTTCTTCCGGTTTGCGTTATCTTTGCCTCCAAAGAACATTATTTCAAGTTGCAAAGGTAGAAAAAAGAAATGAAAACTGAAGAAAAATCAGGGAATAAGGAAAAACAAGCCTTGATTATCAGGAAATACAAGCAATTTCTGAAGCTGGAAAAAGGTCTTTCGTCCAACACATTGGATGCCTACCAGACCGACTTATCCAAGCTGTTGCACTTTCTGGAAGGAGGGGAAAGAGACGTACTGAACGTCACCTCCGACGACCTGCAACGGTTCATCGCCGGCCTCCACGACATCGGCATCCATCCGCGCTCGCAAGCCCGTATCCTTTCGGGGCTCAAGTCGTTCTTCCACTTCCTGGTTTTGGCCGACTATCGCGAGGATGACCCCAGCGAACTGATAGAAGGCCCAAAAATCGGATTCAAACTACCAGAAGTCCTGACGGTAGAAGAAATTGACTCCATTATTGCCGCCGTCGACATGGACAAGCCGGAAGGTCAGCGCAACCGGGCCATTCTGGAAACGTTGTACAGCTGTGGTCTGCGGGTATCGGAACTCTGTAGCCTCAAATTATCGGACCTTTATCTCGACGAAGGATTCATCAAAGTGACAGGCAAGGGCAGCAAGCAACGCCTGGTCCCCATCTCGCCCCGTGCCATCAAGGAGATAAACTACTGGCTGCTGGACAGGAGACATTGGAGGATTAAGGCCGGACACGAAGACTGCCTCTTCCTGGCCCGCTGGGGTAACAACCTCTCACGCATCATGGTATTCCACCTCATTAAAGAACTGGCCGACAAAGCCGGCATCACCAAAAACATCAGTCCACACACCTTCCGCCACTCCTTTGCCACCCACCTGCTGGAAGGAGGTGCCAACTTGAGAGCCATCCAGTGCATGCTGGGCCACGAGAGCATTGCCACGACGGAAATCTATACCCATATAGACCGCCAAATGCTCCGCAGTGAAATCATAGAGCACCATCCACGCAACATCAAATACCGCCAAGAACAAGAAATTCATTAAATTATAATAAATATCCCATGTCGATTAACAAAATGTAGAAAGATTTAATAACTTTGCAGGGCTGTATTCTATGAGGATACTGCATTGTAAATATTTATAGAATAGATAATATTAATTTCAAACTATTAATTTATACCTAAAATGACTAAGAAACTGTATTTGCCATTATTAATGGCGTTAGTTGTTGCATTGTCATCTTGCAGCAAGAAAATGGGTGAATTGTCATCAGACTATTTCACGGTAACTCCGCAAGTGCTGGAAGCCGTAGGTGGTAAGGTTCCCGCTACAATCAACGGCAAATTCCCTGAAAAGTATTTCAACAAGAAAGCCGTGGTAGAAGTAACTCCGGTACTGAAATGGGACGGCGGCGAAGCCAAAGGTCAGCCGACAGTATTCCAAGGTGAAAAGGTAGAAGGAAATGACCAGACCATCTCCTACAAGATGGGTGGCAGCTACACCATGAAGACTTCCTTCGACTATGTTCCCGAGATGGCCAAATCTGAGCTGTATCTGGAATTCAAGGCTACGATTGGCAAAAAAGAAGTTGAAATTCCCGCTGTAAAGATTGCTGACGGTGTTATTTCTACTTCCGAACTCGTTAACCAGACACTGTCCAGCGCCAATCCCGCTGACGGTAACGACGCTTTCCAGCGTATCATCAAGGAAAAGCATGATGCCAACATCATGTTCTTGATCCAGCAGGCAAACGTTCGTTCCAGCGAACTGAAGACAGCCAAGGCATTCAACGAAGAAGTAAAGAACGTAAATGATGCTGCCAACAAGAAGATCGACAACATCGAAATTTCTGCATACGCTTCTCCTGATGGTGGTGTCAAGCTGAACACTACTTTGGCTGAGAATCGTCAGGATAACACTGCCAAGGTTATCAACAAGAACCTGAAGAAGGATAAGATTGATGTGAATGTAGACACGAAATACACTGCTCAGGACTGGGAAGGCTTCCAGGAACTGGTAAGCAAGTCTAACATTCAGGACAAGGAACTGATTCTCCGTGTTCTGTCCATGTATTCTGATCCCGAACAAAGAGAGCAGGAAATCAAGAACATTTCTTCTGTATACAAGACTTTGGCTGACGAAATCCTTCCGCAACTGCGTCGTTCTCGTCTGACTTTGAACTATGAAATCATTGGCAAGTCTGACGAAGAAATCGCCAACCTGGCTGCTACAGATGCCAAGCAGCTCAACATCGAAGAACTGCTCTACGCTGCTACTCTGACTGACGACGCAGCCAAGAAGGAAGACATCTATACAAAGGCTACTCAGATTTATCCGAACGATTACCGCGCATACAACAACCTTGGTAAGCTGGCTTATCAGGCAGGCAATCTGGACAAGGCTGAAAGCTATCTGAAGAAGTCTCTGTCTATCAAGGAATCTGCTGAAGCCAACATGAACATGGGTCTCGTTGCACTGAGCAAAGGCGACAAGGCTGCCGCAGAGCAATATCTGGGCAAAGCTTCCGGCGCTCCTGAGCTGAACGAAGCTTTGGGTAACCTGTACGTAGCACAGGGCCAGTATGAAAGAGCTGTCAACGCATTTGGTGACACCAAGACCAACAGCGCCGCTTTGGCACAGATTCTGGCTAAGGACTACAACAAGGCTAAGACTACACTGGCCGGTATCGCTAAGCCCGACGCTTACACTGACTACCTGAACGCAGTTTTGGGTGCAAGAACCAACAACGACGCTATGGTAATGAGCAGCTTGAAGGCTGCCGTAGCCAAGGATGCCACACTGGGCAAGAAGGCTGCTACAGACCTGGAATTCTCCAAGTATTACACTAACTCAGAATTCATGAGCATTGCCAAATAAGCAATAGAATTATTATAAAAAATGCCCGGCATAGAAATATGTCGGGCATTTTTTTATATTCACGCCAAAAAGAAGTACATTCGCAGTTGGAGATAAGAAAAACATGGAAACAATGAAGAAAATTCATCTGGTAACATTCACAACAGCCCTCCTGCTGGCAGCTTGCGGGAACCCCAAGAGCGACACGGTGAGCCTGAGTGGCACCATCCAAGGCTTGGGAAACGATACCGTCTACCTCTACGGAACCGACCGAATGTACAACCGCATAGATACCCTCCTTGTCAAGGGAGACAAATTCGCAGAACAAATCGATATCGATACGCTGATTTCGGCATGGCTTCAGTTCAGCAATGGAACGGAATACCCCATCTTTCTGAATAAAGCGGACAAAATTGTAGTCAGCGGTTCGGCAAAGGACCTCGATCAACTGACCATTCAGGGCAATCCGGCCAATGAAGAGCTGACACGCTTCCACCAGCAACTGGACCAACAGCCCAATGCCTCTGAAAAGGAAACGGAGAAAGCGGCAGAAGACTTCATCCAAAACCACCCGACCTCGCTGGCCAGCATCTATGTTCTGGACCATTACTTCGTACAACAGCCTATGCCGGACTTTACCCGAATAAGGAAACTGACCGAACAGATGGCCGGAATTCTGAAGGACAGGCTCTATATGGAAAATTTGCTGGACTATCTTGAAGCACTCGAAAAAGTGACAGAAGGCAAGACAGCCCCCTTCTTCCAGATACCGGGAACAGACGGGAAGGACATCCGGCGGACCGACTTCAAGGACAAGTACCTCCTGCTGTATTTCTGGGCGTCCTGGAACGAATCTTGCGCTGAGTCCAACCAGGCCTTACGACAGCTGTACAAAGAGAAGAAGAACCGCAAGGACTTGGAAATACTGGGCATCTCGCTCGACATTGACAAGCAGCAATGGAAAGATGCCATCACCAGGGACACCCTCGACTGGAAGCAGGCCTGCGACTTCAAAGGCTGGAACAGCAATGTCGTCAGCCAGTTCGCCGTCCGTGAACTGCCTGCCAACGTATTGCTTGCCCCCAACGGAAGGATAGAAGGCCGCAACCTGACCCGCGAACAGATAGAAAAAAAACTGATTGAAATAGCCTCAAAGAAAAAGTAAAGCCCATGCTTGTCAAAGTTTTCGCAGCGGCTGTCCAAGGAATAGACGCCACACTCATCACCATCGAAGTCAACAGTACCCGCGGCTGCATGTTCTACCTCGTGGGACTGCCCGACTCGGCCGTCAAGGAAAGCCACCAGCGTATCATCTCGGCTTTGCAGGTAAACGGCTACAAGATGCCCACAAGCAACATCGTCATCAATATGGCTCCCGCTGATATCCGCAAGGAAGGCTCGGCCTACGACCTCCCGCTGGCCATCGGCATGCTGGCCGCCAACGAAACCATCCGCTCCGACAAGCTGGACCGCTACCTGCTGATGGGCGAACTGAGCCTCGACGGCAGTCTGCAGCCCATCAAGGGTGCCCTGCCCATCGCCATCAAGGCACGCGAGCTGGGCTTCGAAGGAATGATTCTGCCCCGGCAGAACGCCCGCGAAGCAGCCGTCGTAAACCACCTGACCGTCTACGGTGTGGAGAATCTGCGGGAAGTGGTCGAGTTCTTTAACGGCAACCAAGAACTGACACCCACCATCGTCAACACCCGAGAAGAATTCTATGCACAGCAAAACACATTCGACCTCGACTTTGCCGACGTCAAAGGACAGGAAAATGTGAAGCGGGCCCTCGAAGTGGCCGCCGCCGGAGGTCACAACGTGCTGCTCATCGGTTCGCCCGGCAGCGGCAAGTCCATGCTGGCCAAGCGCCTGCCCTCCATCCTTCCACCCCTGTCGCTGGGCGAAAGCCTCGAAACCACCAAGATACATTCCGTGGCCGGAAAGCTCGGCAAGGACGGCGGCCTCATCTCGCGCCGCCCCTTCCGCGACCCGCACCACACCATCTCCAACGTCGCCATGACCGGAGGCGGCAGCTTTCCCCAACCGGGCGAAATCAGCCTCGCCCACAACGGTGTCCTCTTCCTGGACGAGCTGCCCGAATTCAGCCGCAACGTGCTCGAAGTACTCCGCCAGCCGCTGGAAGACCGCAAGATCAGCATCTCGCGCGTGAAGTGCAACGTGGAATATCCCGCCAGCTTCATGCTCGTAGCCAGCATGAATCCCTGCCCCTGCGGCTACTACAACCACCCCACGAAGCCCTGCGTGTGCAGCCCGGGACAGGTGCAGAAGTATCTGAACCGCATCTCCGGCCCCCTGCTCGACCGCATCGACCTGCAGATTGAAGTAACCCCCGTCCCGTTCGAAAAGATGGCTGATGTACGCCCCGGCGAGCCGAGCGCCGTCATTCGCGAACGCGTGGTCCGTGCCCGACAGGTGCAGCAGCAACGCTATGCCCAGGTACCCAGAGTCTACTGCAATGCCCAGATGACCAGCCGTCTGCTCTCCCTCTACGCCCGTCCCGACGAGCGCGGCCTCGCCCTGCTGAAAGGTGCTATGACACGCCTCAACCTCTCGGCCCGCGCCTACGACCGTATCCTCAAGGTAGCCCGCACCATTGCCGACCTCGACAGCAGCGAGTCCATCCAGTCCGCCCACCTGGCCGAAGCCATCGGCTACCGCAACCTGGACCGCGAGGACTGGGCGGGATAAAGCATCGTTTCTTTTAAGGCAAAGCATTGATTCTTCCAGAGCAGAACATTGCCTCTCCTTTTACATAAGAATCCATTCTGTACAAAACAGAATAGGATATAATACGACGTTGCAAAGCTTATCAACTCCCGATGATAACGTTATCATGGGCCAATGATAAGCTTTACGTTTTTAGTTCCTTCGCTATCGATTGGACAGCTGTACTGACCCTTTCGTCAGATAATGATATAAAAATTAAAGAAGAAATTGATTTTTTTTCAGAAAAAATATTTAACTTTGCAGCATCCAGTTAGCCCGGTGGGGCAGCGGGATGCTTTTTTTAGATAAAAAAGAAAGGCGTTTACCAGACGTTATATCTTCTGACTTCGAATCTCGCAAATTTGAAACCTTCAGGAAGATAAAGCAACGGAGACGTCCACTGTAGGTGTCATGTCCGAACATTACGCTTAGGTGTGGTGTTTTGTACCATAACATCTCGGGCGTGGGCTAGCTGCGTTGCTTATCCTTGAAGGTGGGCAATGCGAGAGCCTGAAGTCGGGATAAGCAGAAGTACAGACTCCCATGCCTTTTTTTTATATTATTCACTGCCCGATTGGGGAGGCTGCGGGCACACAAAATTGAAATGCTATGACACCTAAAAACGCTATGGCTTCCCACAAAGCCGAAAAAGTTTCGTTCAAAAGAACCATCTCATCCGGATTCCTATTTGCAGCCCTATTCCTTTGCATATCCTGCGGCAGCAGCAAGCAAGCCGCCGTATCCCCAACTCCCGCTCCTGCGGCACAAGACCCGACTCAGCCCAAGATGGCTAATGGCGAACAAGTGCTCCTGACCTTCTGCATGGACGAAGCATACGACAAGCCAGGCGAATATATGGCAGGCTTAGGCATCGCCGAAGACCGCCCCGACCGCTCGCGGGCCATTACGGATGCCAACCGCGTAGCCATCGCCGACATTGCATCCCGGTATATCGGCATGTTGAAGAATGCCATTGAAGACTACAGCAAGGATGTCAACGTACCCAGCGGAAAGAAAATGTATGAAAGCGAACTGGAAGGCGGTGCACAGGTCATCGGAACGAAAGTCATCGACAAGTATGCCAATGTCGTATGCCGCAAGCTCTCACAAAGTGCCACAGGCGGATATGTCGGCTACGTAGCCGTACACGTTCTGCTGGAAGATGCCAAAAAAGGACTTGCCGAGGAACTGGAAGTACGCAAGGTTGATTACGACAAGAAGAAGTTCTTCGAAAAGATGGATGCCGAACTGGCAAAGGAAGCGGCCAGACAAAAAGCTGAAATGGATGCCATGCAATAAATGCCTGCCATGAAATCTATCGTCCTTTTCTTATTGTGGACCGCATGCACCTTGTCCACATACGGACAAGGTGCCATGCCTTCGTGGGTACAGAATCCCCCAGCCAAGACGGCAAGCTACTACTACCGGGTTTCACAAGGTACAGGCCTGACCGAAGAAGCCGCCACCAAAAAAGCCTTCGCCATGGCCATCTTGGAAAGTGCCTTTGCCATTGGCATTCCCGTTGACATCCAAAAGATGGAACAACTGGAAGGTGACAGCCTGCTGGTAGAAGCTTCCCGCTATGTAAAAATACCCATCAACAAAGTATGCCAATGCACGAGAGAGCTGACAACCCGACGAGGCTATCGGGTCTACATTCTGTGCCAGGTGGCCAACGATGTACACGAACAGCCCAAATTCAAATCATTCAATTGCATCACCAACAAAGAAGAAGAATGAAACAGATTACTTTTGCCATGTTCGTTCTGCTGTTTGCAACAAGCATGGCCGTATCCGCACAATCCTCCACCGAATTGCGCCCCTCCTGGGCCTATACCACTCCTGTTCCTCCTGCGGGAGCCAATTATTTCCTGAGCTGGGGCGTGGGCGAGGGACACGACGAGCAGTCGGCCACCAATGCCGCCTGGGCCGATTCTTTGCAGAAGTCACTGCACGAACTGGGTGTCGTAGGCATCACCCAACAGGACATCAATGCCGTGGCTACGCAGGGTATCAATGCCGTTGTGAAGTTCAACATCATGAAACGTCGCGTAGTCAGCGCCACAGAACCCATTGTCCTGGGTGGCAACCGGATGAAAATCTACATCTTGATACAGGTCCAGCGCAATGTAAACGGTGCCGATGATTTCTATTCACTGGATACCGGCAACTTCCGCGACAAGAATTTCGACAGACAGCTGAAAGAATACAATGCCTCCATCACCGGACGCTATCCCTTCTCGGGACGTGTCTTTGTACCCGGCTGGGCACAATTTCATAAAGGCAGCAAGGGAAAAGGCATTTTCTTCATCGTAGCCGAAGCCGCCTGCATCGGAGGCATCGTTGCCACCGAAAGCATGAGAGCATCCTACGAATCGAAGTTCAGCTCAACCCACGATGCCGACAAAAAAAGGAGCTATGCCAACAAGGCCGACAACTGCGCCAACCTGCGCAACGGCTTCATCGCCGGAGCCGCGGCCGTCTATCTGTGGAACGTCATAGACGGCATCGCCGCCCGTGGCAAGCGGAAACCCTTCATGCTGGGCGATGCACAGCTCAAGGTATCGCCTTACGTAGCACCTCAGACAGGAGGATTCGCCTTGTCACTGAATTTCTAAACCATTAATTTTTTTATTCCATGAAACAAACAATTTACTTATTCGCACTCCTTGCAGCACTGATTGTGGCCTGCACGGAAGAAGAAAGAGACTATACGGGAAACATCCAGGGTATCGTCACCGAGTCGGGAACCACTACTCCGCTCTCCGGCGTACAAGTCAGTGTAGTGAACTTGGGCACCAGCACCACGACCGGCAGCGACGGCCAGTTCCGCTTCAACAACGTGGAAGCGGGCAGCTACCAGTTGCAGTTCAAGAAGACCGGATATGTGACCAACACACGCAGCGTCAACGTGCTGGCCGGTGAAACCGCCAATTGTGACATGCAACTGGAACCTGAAAAAAAGGAAGCCGAAATCAAGATAGAACCGTCAACACTCAACTTCGGCACCACACAGACGGAGCTTTCCGTCACCGTTACCAATCAGGGGAACGCTGCCACGGAATGGTCGCTGAACTTAGGAGACAACGCCTGGCTTACAGCCTCCCCACTGTCCGGAAACATTGCTGCCGGCAAGACACAAAGCATCGTCTTCACGGTCAACCGTGACCAGCTGTCCGCAACACAGAATGTCAAAGTCACCCTGTCAGCATTCGGCAACTCCTACACGATTTCAGTGTCCTGCGCACCCAAGAGTGCCAAATCGGAAATGACCGTTACCCCTACCTCGCTGGACTTCGGTGAAACAGAAGAGGAAAAGGACCTCACCATCAAGAATACAGGAAATGCAGTCCTCACTTGGAACATTTCGGGAATCACAGATGAGTGTATCTCCGTATCGGATACAGAGGGCACCGTAGAACCCGAAGGTTCTAAAATCGTCAAGGTAACGCTCGACCGCACCAAGCAAACCAAAGACCTGAATACCTCCTTCATCATTTCCGACGGCATCAAGGAACAAACTATCGCCGTAAAAGCAGCCAAAACAGAAGCCAAGGCAGAAATGAAGATTGAACCGACCTTGCTCGATTTCGGTTATGAATCGACCGAACTGCCGCTGACCGTCAGCAACACGGGAACAGCCGAACTGAAATATACCGTATCGGGAATCTCAGCAGACTACATCACGGTATCGCCGATGGAAGGCAGTGTAGCCGCCGAAGGCAACCAGATACTCCAAGTCAAACTGAACCGCGAAACCATGCCCGAGACCGTAAACACCACATTTGTCATTTCTGACGGGACCAACCAGGAAAGTATCACAGTGAAAGCCACCAAGGCCGTTGCCAAGATGTCTGTATCCCCTCTTTCATTGGACTTCGGAGAAGAAGTTACAGAAAAGAACTTCACCATCAGCAATGTGGGAACAGCCGAACTTGCCTGGACTATCACCGTACCCGAAGGAACAGGATTGAAAGTGTCCGATACCAGCGGCGTGACCGCTCCATCAGGCACCAAACAGATTACGGTAGCGTTGGATCGCTCCATCATGCCCGAAACGTTGAATACGGCTATCGAAGTCTCTGACGGTACGCACAAGGAATCTGTTACAGTGACAGCTATCAAGGGAAGCGACATCGCAGGCACCGTTGTAACTCAAGGGCTCTATACTTATTATAAGTTTGACGAGAACTTTGAGGATGCTACAGAAAATGAGATTGACGGTTTCGGTACAGGTTCTCCTTCTTTTGTTGAAGGAGTGACTCCCGAAGGGAAAGCTTTAAAGTTCAGCAAGACAGACAATAACACGTTTGTTGTAGCTAGTCCCATTATTGATTCAAAGGAGATGACGATTAGTTTTTGGGGAAAGGATTTCAGTGATGGGCATATTTTCCATCTGACTTCTTCATATAATAGTGACCCTATGTGTACATTGAATATGATTGATGGACAACTGAAATTTGTAGTAACTCGCGAAAATAATGATAATTACGATTACAATGCTCAAGCGTTTGTACACCCTACTTTAACAGATGGTAAATGGCACCATATCGTATTACTTTCTGATTTTTGTATTACAAATAGTTCTTTTATCACTAATACACTCTACATAGATGGCCAAAAAATGTATTCCGTGACAGAAAAAACTTTTGCTTGGGCTAGTTCATACGGAAGTGGGACCAACTTTACAATGGGAGGAAGTTTTGAACTCGGTTACAACCACTCGTTTACTGGTACCAACATGAGCGTAGATAATTTCCGTGTATATGACACTCGCCGACTTTCAGCTAGTGAAATCAAGGAAATCTATAATGCCAAACAATAGGAAAAAATGAGAAGGCACTTTTTTCTGTTTACACTACTTCTGCTCCCCGGCATCAGCCGGGGACAGGAGAAAGTGGAAGACGACTTCGAACGGTATGACCGTAAACAGGAAGCCGCCTTCAGTGAATACGTGGGCCATGAAGAAAAAAACTTCAAAGCCTATTACGACTCCATCAACCGCGAGTTTGCCCAATATCTGGCCGAAGCCTGGCCCGACTATCCGTTGAAAAAAAAGGAACCACCCATCAAGAAACCTGTCCCGCCTACTGTTTACAAGCCGGATACTCCTCGGACTCTTCCCGCCAGACAACCGATCAAGCATACAGAAAAACCTCAGCCTCCCCGTGTTCCTCCTGTCGATAAAAGTAAGATTCCTGCCAATCGCCCCTTGCCCAAGATTCCGGTGGCCGTACCTGACAATAGTCTGAGATTGTCATTTTATGGCACACAGATCGCATTGGCGAAAGTTGCATATAGCTTGCCACATTTGGCCGGGACAGACGAACAATCGGTAGCGAACTATTGGAATGCGCTGACTCAGCTTCCTTATACAGACTGGACAGATGAAATACACCAGCTGCAGTCTTCACTCGGTTTGAACGATTGGGGGATGTATCTCCTTATCAACAAGACATTCGAGGCCAAATTTCCCGGAAGGCCAGACAATGAACAAACGGTATTTACTGTATTTACGCTGAACCAGTTGGGCTATAAGGCCAAGATTGGCCGTTCGCATCAGACACTTCTGCCTTTGATAGCCTTCAATTGCAATGTGTTCAATACGACCTTTTTCCAATATGGCAACGAAAATGGAACTGTCTATACTGTCTATAATCCCGGCCATGCCGATTTGTCGACCATTCAGAGCTGCCGGATGGAATATGGAGGTGCCACACGACTGATGGATATGTCTCTGACAACTACTCCAACCCTGGATACACAGGTTGTGTTGCAGCCTCTCAAAGTGGAAGAACAGTCTTATAACTTGTCTTATGACAAGAATTATATGCAGTTGCTTGGCACATATCCTTGTGTGGATTTCCGGCTTTATGCAGAATCGACTCCCAGTGAAGCGTTCCTGCAAAGTATGGAAAAGCAACTTCGCCCGATGGTTCATAACAAGTCGCAGGAGGAAGCCGTCAACGCGTTGCTGCGTTTTGTACAATACGCATTCAAATATAAAACTGACGATGAACAATTCGGTTACGAACGTTGGTTCTTTCCTGAAGAAACAGTTGCTTCAGCCTATTCCGACTGTGAAGACCGGGCCATCCTGTTCAGCCAGTTGGTACGCCGGTTGCTGAATATGGAAGTCGTATTGGTCTATTATCCGGGTAGGCATCTGGCTACGGCAGTCCGATTCGACAATCCTGATACGACAGGCGATTATCTGAATGTGGACGGAAAGAAATTTCTAATTTGTGACCCGACGTATATCGGAGCCACATTGGGGATGGGAATGCCTCAGTTGAGACAAGTACCGATTGAAGTGATTAGACTGAAGGAGTAATTTAATCGAATGAAAATAGCCATGCTTAAACATATTAAACGTATTATTTGCCTTATCACCTATATCCTTATGCTGGCAATTCCGGGAACTGTCCATGCCGAAGAAGCGGTAAACAGTTATCCAGAAGCAACGGTTACGTCTATTAACAAACTGAATATGCGTTCGGGACCGGGTACCGGCTACGATGTGGTACATCAACTCAATCCGCAAGAGTCTGTCTATGTAGTGGATACAGACAACACCCATGCAGGATGGGCGAAAGTCTTGACCAAAGACAACATCAAAGGTTACGTGTCATCCAAATACCTGTCGGAAAAGCAACCTTCACAACCGAACAGTTCATCAGACCTTGATGATAAATTCTATAAGACCATAAGTTACATGTTTTCCCCATTGACTTATTTGTTCACTGCATGCTATTTGTATCTGATTGAGGCCTCCCCGATAGTAGTCGTACTTATATTCTTCTTGGTAGGCTTGTTGGAAACAGGATTGATCTATCTGTTGCGAAAGAAATATAAAGACCCTTTCTATAATTCAGCCAAACCAGCTGCTTGGACATTGATTATCACTTTTCTTCTGACACGCCCTATCTACAATATAAGCCTGACTCACACCACTGATGAATGGGATATGCTCATATCCGTCCTGATGCTTCTCAGCACTTCCTGTTTAATGCTGCATGCTGCATGGAGAATACAACAATGCGGCATGATTATGGGATGGAAGATTAACCCAAAATCCCAAAAATACAATACCGGACGTTGGATTGGTAATATTCTTTGGGGACTTCTATTGATACCCATAGGCAAAACCTGGTTTGCACTATGGGAGAATTTCTATTATCGGATACCTGACGGTTGGGGATATTGGGCACTTATGTTTCTCAGTTTCCTAGTTATCAATCTATGTATTGCCTATCTGATCTGGCCGTTTATCGTCAAACATTTATTTCATATAGCCAACCAAGGAATTGTACATATCATGTCCATCCTTATGTTAGGAGGCATAGCCTATGCTGAATATCACATCTTGGGTTGCAGTTACGAAGGACTTAAGTTTTGGGTCGGTCTGTTTATTTTATACATTCAAATGGTTAATACGTATAAGCGGTTATGGTGCAATATTCTGGAACACCGTTGTCCAAACTGCCATTGCTTTGCAGGAATCTGCACTGCCGTCAAGGAATTGGGTGTAACATGGAGAGTAAGCGAACACACAGAATCGGAAAACCCTTACAACATCAATCAACACAACTATAACGCTATCGTAGTAGATGCTGAAAAGACAACGGAAACGACCACGTTTATAAGACACTGGGTTACATACCATCAATGTACCAACTGCTTCAGCGAATGGGAAGTACATCATTCTGAAATAATGGGCGAATACACACGTGTGATTGAGCAAAAATGGACAGAAATATATTTTAGATAAACATATAGTCAGATTTGTAAACATTTTAAATAGAATAGTAAAAAGTTATGAAGAACCTTTTATTCATCCTGCTTTGTATGGTAGTAGGCTGTACCGGCACTTCCAAGCAGGCATCACCCTTTAAAGGTGAATGGAAACAAGAAACAGCCGAAGAACTGAATCTGCTGAAAGTAGATCTGTATGAGAAAACGGTAAAGTTGCCCGACGGAAGCGGCACATGCTTCGGGTATCTACAAAGCGAAAACGAGTATTATGCCGATTATTGGATCATCGATGAAGTAACGAACATCGAAGGAAATGCTGCTGAAGTAAAAGTATATAGCTGGCGTTACGGTACTCCTGATGACAAACAAATGCGTACGTTGGCTTACAATGCCGACCAACAAACCGTTTCATGGAAGCATGACGGATACGAGTTCAGTCTTTCACCTTCAGACGGTAGTTCTAATGAGAAAATACAAGCAGAGAAAAAAACTGTAAAAGAGAAAAAATCAGAAGGATTTCTTGATATAATTCTCGCTATTTTAGGCGTTTGCGGAGGAATCATTTCACTAATAGTACTCTATTATTTCCTTAAAATAGCACTTTTATACGTCGCATCAGTTGTATTCTTTGCGGTTATTTTTGGTCTTCTGGGGTTACTCATAACGGGAATAATTTCTTCAGAACACGCACTTAATGTTGCAAAAATATGTGTGTATGTTGGTGGCGGCATTGGATTATTACTCGGCATTTTGGGTACATTAGAGTGGATAAAAATGCCCTTTGCATCAGGTTTGGCTAAAGAAATCACCAAGACAGATCCCAAAGGAACCAAATACAAACTTCGTGACCAATATGGGAATACTAAGACTGTTAAGAAAACGGGAAATGGAGTATTAGGTGAAACTTATTATGAAGATGAAAATGGAAACCATTATCAATCGACTTGGGGTAGTAATGAAGTAAAAAGAGAGTAAACCAAACAGCCCGAATTTGGCAAATTGATTAAGAATCTGCATAGCTAAGAAATTAAGCCGATACTTATTAAAGGTTACCCGTTAAGAAGTCGCAGAAATTCTTTATTATATTGTCTTTTAACTCCACAACATGCCTGAAGGAGTGGGGAAAACATTGTTAATATATTTAACTACTACAAGTTTTATATTTGCGAAACTTAAATAACTTTATTAATAACAATTAAAAAACAAATGTCATGAAAAGATTAATTACTTTAAGTTTTATTGTGATAGCCCTCATGAGTCTAGTTTCATGTTCTTCAAACACACCAGGAAAGGCATTGAAAGGATATTTGAATGATATTAAAAATGAGAATTACGATTCTTTTATGGAGGGGGTATATTTCCATGAAGGGATGGATGAACAACGTAAAGAGAAAAAGAGGGCTCAGTTATTGGCGATAATCAAAGATAAAGGAACCCATGAATATGAAAAAAAGGGAGGGGTGAAAAGCATAGAAATTATATCAGAGAGAGTTTCGAAGGATGGAGAAAACGCTACAGTCGAATTTAAACAAACCTATGGCAACGGTGAAGAAATCATAGAAAAACAAAAGATGGTAAAAAAAGACGGAAAATGGCTTATTGATTTATATTCAAAATAATATATACAAACTCTTTATATTAGAAAGTTATGGAAGAGATAATTCTTACTATTATATTTTTAGTGGCTGTTTTACTCCACATATGGAAATACAGCAATTACTCAATAAAAAAGAAAATTGTAATGACAGTGCTTTTAGCTGTATTAGCGTATGCAGCCCCACTCCTTATCTTCCTGGCAGTTTGTTATTGGTATCGTAGATTTATGCCAGTGATTGTGGGATTATTTGCGGTTTATTTGTTATTCGCTTTTCTTTTCTCAAAACTTTGTTGGGATTTTAATGGAGTCTTTTTATTGTTTAAAGCGACATCTAAATACCGTATGATGGCATGGATTACATTTATTGGAATACTATCCCTCGCTTTATCATTATATCCTCCGATAAAACGATATGCCGTAACAAAACTACCGGTTTTAAAACAATATGGTCTGTTTCCTTTGTTATACATAATTCCCGCATGTATGGTATTACTCCTCCCCATTGTTGCGACTTATGAATTGAGGATTAATTTGAATAAACAAGAGACCACTTTTATTATGATGTTTATTTATCCTGTCATAGTAATTTTTTGGTCCATTGCCCGTTTCGTCATCCGCATGAAATGAAAAGAAAAAATACAATAGTAAATACTACTTATTTGTGCTTAGGATTTATTATTGTGGCTGTTTTGTTATGGGGAGTGGAAGGGAAACATCCCCATAACAAAACAGACTTTTTACCCACAATACCCAAAGACACTTTGCGTTCTGGAGATATTGTTTTCCGACAAGGTACAGGACTGACAAGCCGTATCGTACAGACAGCCGACAAAAATGGTGAATATTCGCATGTGGGGATTGTGTTGCGTGATAAAAACGGAGATTGTATGGTCATCCACGCAGTTCCTGATGAACCTGATTATAAAGGCGATGTCGACAGGGTAAAGTTGGAGCATATTGATGATTTTTTTGGAAATGGAAAAGCCGTATGTGGAGCTGTAATGCGAGTGAATGCAGATTCTGCTAGAGCTTGTCGGGCAGCTACTCATGCCTTGGATATTTTTAAACGAAATACGCTGTTTGACCATGAATATGATATGTCTGACACAACACAAATGTACTGCACAGAATTGGTTTACTTTGTTTATAGGAAAGAAGGTATAACGTTAGCAGATATTGAAAACACTTTGGTAATACCTATAATAAACAAAAAGTGTTTATTACCAGGTGATTTATTAGAGAGTTATCATTTGTCAATGCTGATACAATTCTAATTTTAGGGGAATCCTCATTTTTAATGGTCAACATCCAAGTTTATCCAAAGTTCCCATATTCACAAGACACATCAGCTATTTGCAACGCTTAAAGCAACAATTTACCCTGCTTAAAGCAACACTATGCCCAGCTTAAAGCCATACTTTTCCCAGCTTAAACAACTGCTTTCTCCAGCTTAAACGATTGCTTCTCCCAGCTTAAAGAAAAGACAACCTTGTAGCTGACTTTTCCTGATTTAGATAGACAGTTTTTTTGCTTTATAAACTGAAGCAGTAGACACTCCACAGAATGGTATCCTAAGAAAGTAGACGCTTTGCGAAAAAGCTCCCTAAAAGGGCAGACATAATGTAAAAGGTTATACGATGCTTTGCTGAAAAACTCAACATCAGTCTGCATTTCCGCACGCCCCCTTCAGCCGTTGCAGGTGGCAGAAGAGCAGATGGCCGTCGCCGTCGTGCAGGTGCATGCCATTGCCCTCACAGTAGCGAAAGAAGGAACAGTCGGCACAAGGGCCGGTCTTTGTCCAACTGCGGTCGCGGAAGGGCTGGAAGCGGTGTTGCCACACATCCATAAAGTCGTCGCGGTAGATGTTGCCCTGGTGGTAGTCCGCACGGATGCTGGGACAGGCGGAAATGGAACCGTCTGCCAGGACAGAGGCCACGCTGATGCCGGCGTTACAGGTATAGAAACCATCGCGTACCTCACCCTCGTAATTGCCGAGAAAGCCCTCGCAGCCGTAACTGACACACAGTTTGTCTTCGTGACGGGTACGGGCGATGAAGTCCATCAGCCCCTTGAAGTCGCGATCACCCAACTGAAACTCGGGATAGTGGGCGGCACGCCCCACGGGAAAGATGGTGAACAGACGCCAGCGGCGGACACCGGCCTCATAGAGGACATCCTTCAGTTGCTCCAGACGAAGATAGTTACGGCGGTTGACACAAGTCACCACGTCCCACTTCACCTCCCGCTCCTGCGCCAGCAGGCGAATGGCGTTCATCGCACAGGCGTAGCTGTCGGGATGGCCGCGCAACCAATTATGGTCATCGGCAAAGCCGTCAAGACTGACGGTGATGGCGTGAAGCCCTGCGGCCAGGAGACTTTGCAGCCGTTCGGCGGTAAGAAAGAGACCATTGGTCACCATTCCCCAAGGATAACCGCGGCGGTAAAGGGCCAAGCCCACTTGCTCCAAGTCGTCGCGTACCAGCGGTTCACCACCCGTAATGACGATGTTCACCTCATGCGGATTGACGTGAGGCGTCAAGCTGTCCACCACACGCAGAAAGTCCTCGGCAGGCATATCGGGAATATCCGTAGTGCGCTTGCAATCACTACCACAATGTTTGCAATGGATGTTGCACCGTTGTGTGCATTCCCAAAAGAGCTGCTTCAGCGGATGCAGAGCCTTCTGGTTCTCCCGCATCCGGCGGAATACCTCCAGTGCCAAACGCTTGCGCAAGGAAAGCCGTTCTACAGACTTCTTCATGGCTGTTGCCGTTTCTCCAACTCAAAGTTCACTTCCTGACTATCACTACCCTGATACCAGCCTTCACCACCCTGCGGATCCATCTCGACAATGGCAGAGTCGGCCTTGAGCGTACCCGAAGGATCCTCGCACACCACACGATAGCGGTCTGTCACCGTCATTTCGTTTTGATAAAGATAATCGCCACCCTTATCGGTCTTCAAGGTGTCGAAAGCCTGCGGAGGGAATGTCTCGTCCGACTTCCATTGCATAGGTTTCACGATGATACGGGCGCCTTCGATAGCAGCCTTCGTGTCCCGATCCGTGACCTTGCCCTTGATTTCATACTTGGCATAGGGAGTGCCGTATTCATCGGGCGTTTCACCCAAAGAGTCGCAAGAGGTGTAGCCCAGCAGGGCCAGAGCACCAGACAGGAGGCCGTTGCAGGCCTTCAACAAACTGACTTTGTGTGTCGCTTTTTTCATGTTATCATTGTTTTTAGGTTTACATCTTAATAAATGCACAACACGGGGTTTTACTGCACCGGCCCGCGACTTTTTTCGATGCGAATGCGTGCGTCCACCGCGATGACATGCTTGTCCGTGGCAAGCAGCGGGTTGATGTCCATCTCCTTGATTTCCGTAGCGAAACGCAGCAGGGTGGAGAGGCGAACGATGATTTCGGCAAACTTGTCCTCGTTGACACCCTTCTGACCGCGCGTACCCTTGATAATCTTGTAGGCGCGGAGGGAGCGGATCATGGAGTAGGCTTCTTCGTAGGACAGCGGGGCAAGACCGGACGATACGTCCTTCAGCACCTCGACGAAGATTCCGCCCAGACCGCAGAGCACCACGTGGCCGAACTTCTCCTCGTACTTGGCGCCGATGAACAGCTCCGTACCCTTCAGCATGGGTTGCACCATGACGGCAGTCACTTCGGGCAGCTGCATCATGCGGTCGAATTCCAGTGCCAGATGCTGCTCGCTCTTGATGTTCAGCACCACGCCGCCGATGTCCGACTTGTGGACGGGGCCCACCACCTTGGCCACCACGGGGAAGCCTGCGCGGCGGGCAAAAGCCAGCACTTCTTCCTTCTTCGAAGAGACGAACTCGTCCACCAGCGGGATGCCGGCCGAGCGGAGCAGCGCCTGTACCTGATGGGGCGGGATGTAGCCGTCGTCGGCGATGGAGTCGATGATACGGCGGATGCGCGGCACGTCCACTCCGAACAGCTCGATTTCATTGGCCGCGGGGCGGGGTACGTTCATAATACGTGTCAGCATGGTGCCCAGCGTCACCTCGTCGGCAAAGTTCACATGGCCCTTCTTCAGAAAGTCCGCCACCTCGGCACCGGCTGTGTTGATGGAGGGCAGGATGGGGAAAATGGGCTTGCGGCAGGTCTGCATCGCCTCGTGCAGCACGTCGTACATCTCGAACATTGTCACCAGCCCCGGCGTGCCGAAGATGGCCATCACGGCGTCGATGTTCTCGAACTTGTTTTCGCAATAATCCAGACAGAGCTTCAGATGTTCGGGTGTGCCTGTAGCCAAGATGTCGATGGGGTTACCCACCGAAGCGCCGGGATAGAGCTGGGCCTTCAGTTCGTCGGCCAAGGGGCCTTCGAGCCGCGGTACGTTCAGCCCCCCTTTGCTCAGGGCATCGGTCAGCATCACGCCCGGCCCGCCGGCATGGGTGATGATGGCAAAGTTCTTGCCCTTCAGTTCGGGCAGGGTGAAGATGCAGCCCACGGTGGTCAGCTCCTCACGCGAATAGCAGCGCACGATGCCCGCCTTGCGGAAAAGGGCCTCGACGGCGGAGTCGCTGCTGGCGATGGCACCTGTATGCGAACTGGCCGCACGGCTGCCGCTCTCGCTGCTGCCGCTCTTGATGGCGGCAATGCGACAGCCTTTCTTGATGAGCGACGAGGCGTGGAACAGCAGGCGGTCGGGGTCGCCGATGCTCTCGATATAGAGCAGCTTGATGTGCGAGTCGCGGTCGGGGTCGAAATTCTCGTCCATATACTGGAGCACGTCCTCCACGCCAATCTGCTTGGCGTTGCCCACCGACCAGACGGAACAGAAGGGCAGCCCCTTGGTGACGGCGCTTTCGAGGATGAACACCGCCGTGGCGCCCGAACTGGAGATGAGGTCCACGCCCTGCGGATGGAGTTGCGGGATGGGTTGGCTGAAGACGCTGTGGTGCCACGCGTTCATGTAGCCGATGCAGTTGGGGCCGATGAGCGAGGCGCCGTAGCGGTTGACGGTCTCGAGGATGCGGTCCTCCAGCAGCGCCCCCTCGTGCGTTTCCTCGCCGAAGCCGGCGGAGAGGATGATGAAGGCGCGCACGTGCTTCTCGGCCGCCAGTGTCTCGACGGCATCGGGACACAGAGCCGCAGGAATGGCCAACACAGCCAGGTCGGTATCGGGGATGGCGGACACATCGGGGTAAGCCTTGACGCCCTGCACTTCCTGCTCCTTGGGGTTGACGGCACGCAGCTCACCTGCATAGCCGCCGCTGATGAGGTTCTTCAAAATGGCCCCTCCGGGCTTGTGTACATTGTTGGACGCACCCACCACAACGATGCTCATGGGGTGCAGCAGTTCATTATTGATCATAGCCGTTCAGTTATTTCGTTTATCCTGCACAAATATACTCTTTTTATACAAACAAGCAATACTTTGCCTGCACTATTGCACAAGAAATCGGACGACCCGTACCTAACAGGAAAGGAAAGCATCGTTTTCCCCACAAGAAAAGGCTGCTTTCCCATGAAGAAAACAGCCTTTCTCTATTTCTATCTGACGAAAATCCATCAATCGCGCCTGTCCTGGCTCTGCGACACGTATTCGAACTGTGTGTTGAAGCGCATGTCCCAGTCAATGCCGTCGACTGCCGTCACTTCCACCACATAGCCGCCCAGCTCCTTGTCGACTCCATTGACATAGCCGTCGGGGTGCAGTTCTTCGACCTTGTCGAGCACGGCTGCCGGCAGGATACCGGCTGGCAAGGGACTGAAATAGCACTCAATGCTGGTCCATGCCCCGCTTTCATCGAACTCCATGTCCGTGCCGTCGGACAACTTCACCTGATATTCCTTCCGTCCGTCGTCTTTCTCCTGAATGATGGAAAGAATGTCGGCATCAGGGAAATAGCTCTCTATAAAAGAACGGGCTTCATTGGGCAAATCGCCAAAATCGATTCTCTTTTCGTCGTCACAGCTTGACAACATCCACACTCCCAGCAGAATAGGGAGAAACGCTAACAATTTTCTTACTTTCATAATCATTTTTAATTATAATCTTCTCATTTTTTCTTCTCCGGCCAACCAGGCATGAAAGGCTTCCAGCCTCATCGCCATGCGTCCATCGAATTGTTTTCTGTTGCAAAGATAGAGGGCAAAACTGGAAAGAATTGGGAAAATGATGGAAAAACCTTATCTTTGCCGCATATTATCAGTCACATAAAGAGAAGCAACAATATGGAGAAAAAGTTCAAACGTACTACCGTGACATCGGCCCTGCCCTATGCCAACGGTCCCGTCCACATCGGACACCTGGCCGGCGTCTACGTCCCCGCCGACATCTACGTGCGCTACCTGCGCCTCAAGAAGGAAGACGTCATCTTCATCGGCGGAAGCGACGAGCACGGTGTACCCATCACCATCCGCGCCAGGAAGGAAGGCTGCACGCCGCAGGACATCGTAGACCGCTACCACACGCTGATCCGCGACTCGTTCAAGGAATTCGGCATCTCGTTCGATGTCTACGGACGCACCACCTCCGAGATACACCACCAGACGGCTTCCGACTTCTTCCGCCGCCTCTACGACAAGGGCGAATTCATCGAGAAGACCTCCATGCAATACTACGACGAGGAAGCCAAGACCTTCCTGGCCGACCGCTACATCACCGGCGAGTGTCCCCGTTGCCACGCCGAAGGTGCCTATGGTGACCAGTGCGAGAAGTGCGGCTCCACGCTGAGCCCCACCGAGCTTATCAACCCCAAAAGCGCCATCAGCGGCAGCAAGCCCGTGATGAAGGAGACCAAGCACTGGTACCTCCCGCTGGACAAGCACGAAGGCTGGCTGCGCCAGTGGATTCTGGAAGACCACAAGGAATGGCGTCCCAATGTCTATGGCCAGTGCAAGTCGTGGCTCGACATGGGACTGCAACCGCGTGCCGTGAGCCGCGACCTCGACTGGGGTATCCCCGTGCCCGTAGAAGGCGCCGAGGGCAAGGTGCTCTACGTATGGTTCGACGCCCCCATCGGCTACATCAGCAACACCAAGCAGCTGCTGCCCGACTCATGGGAGAAGTGGTGGAAAGACCCTGAGACACGCCTCATCCACTTCATCGGCAAAGACAACATCGTCTTCCACTGCATCGTCTTCCCCGCCATGCTGAAGGCAGAAGGCTCGTACATCCTGCCCGACAACGTACCCTCGAATGAGTTCCTCAACCTCGAAGGCGACAAGATATCGACCTCGCGCAACTGGGCCGTCTGGCTGCACGAATACCTGCAGGACTTCCCCGGCAAGCAGGACGTGCTGCGCTACGTGCTCACCGCCAACGCACCCGAAACGAAGGACAACGACTTCACGTGGAAAGACTTCCAGGCACGCAACAACAACGAGCTGGTAGCCGTCTATGGCAACTTCGTGAACCGTGCCCTACAGCTCACCAAGAAATACTTCGACGGCGTGGTGCCCGCCTGTGGCGAACTGACTGACTACGACCGCGACACGCTGAAGGAATTTGCCGACGTGAAGAGCGAAGTGGAGAAGCTGCTCGACGTCTTCAAGTTCCGCGACGCGCAGAAGGAAGCCATGAACCTGGCCCGCATCGGCAACAAGTACCTGGCCGACACCGAACCGTGGAAGCTCGCCAAGACCGACATGGGCCGCGTACAGACCATCCTGCACATCGCCCTGCAGCTGACGGCCAACCTGGCCATCGCCTTCGAACCGTTCCTGCCCTTCAGCAGCGAACGCCTGCGCCACATGCTGAACATGGAAAGCTTCGACTGGGCCAACCTGGGCCGCACCGACCTGCTGCCCGCCGGACACCAGCTGGGCACTCCCGAACTGCTGTTCGAGAAGATTGACGACGAAGCCATCCAGGCACAGGTAGACAAGCTGCTGGCCACGAAGAAGGCCAACGAGGCAGCCAACTACAAGGCCAACCCAGTAAAGCCCGTCATCCCCTTCGAAGACTTCGAGAAGCTGGACATCCGCGTAGGTACCGTACTCGAATGCTCGGCCGTACCCAAAATGAAGAAACTGCTTCAGTTCAAGATTGCCGACGGTCTGGAGAACCGCACCATCGTAAGCGGCATCGCCCAGCACTACAAACCCGAAGAGCTGGTAGGCAAGCAGGTGCTGTTCATCGCCAACCTGGCTCCGCGCCAGTTCAAGAACGGCCTCGTCAGCCAGGGCATGATCCTCTCTGCCGAAGACTACGACGGCTCGCTGGCCGTCACCTCCGTATTGCGCGAGGTAAAGCCGGGGAGCGAAGTGAAATAAACCACCGACAATGAAGAATGAAGAACGAAGAATGAAGAATTGCCTGCGGACAAGGATTGGAACCCGTTTCCGCCCCACCTCCATTCTTCATTCTTCATTCTTCGTTCTTCATTCTTCATTTATATGAGTCAAAGCAGTCTGAAAGAAAAAACCGCCAAAGGCCTGTTCTGGGGTGGGCTCAGCAACGGCCTGCAGCAGGTACTGAATCTTGTCTTCGGCATCTTTCTGGGGCGTCTGCTGGACCGTAGCGACTACGGCATGGTGGGCATCCTGACTGTTTTCTCTGCCATAGCCGCCGCTCTACAGGAGGGAGGATTCATCTCGGCGCTGACCAACCGCAAGAATGCTACACACCGCGACTACAACGCCGTCTTCTGGTTCAGCTTTCTGTGCAGCGTCACGTTCTATCTCATTCTGTTTCTGTGCGCTCCGCTCATTGCCCGCTTCTTCGGCATCGCGGAACTGGTACCCTTGTCGCGCCTGCTCTTTCTGGGCTTCGTCATTTCCAGCCTGAGCATCGCTCCGCGGGCCTGGCTGTTCAAGAACCTGAAGATTCGGGAAACCACCATTATCTCTCTCACCGCTCTAAGCGTATCGGGCGTGGTGGGCATCACGCTGGCTGCCAACGGATTCGCTTACTGGGGATTGGCTTTTCAGTCCCTGTCCTTCGTCACGATGGTCACCCTGCTCAACTTCTACTTCTCCCGCTGGAGGCCCAGCCTGCACATCGACTTCCGCCCCATCCGCGAGATGATAGGCTTCAGCAGCAAGCTGATCGTGACAAATGTCTTTACCATTCTCAACAACAACCTCTTCTCCGTCGTACTGGGCAAGTTCTATTCGCCCAAGGAAGTGGGCGACTTCACGCAGGCCAACAAATGGAACGGCATGGGCCATACGCTCATTACCAATATGATCAATGGCATTGCCCAACCTGTCTTTACCAGCATTGCCGACGACCGCGAACGCCAGCTCAACGTCTTCCGCAAGCTGCTCCGCTTTACCGCTTTCATATCCTTTCCTGCCATGTTCGGCCTGAGCCTGGTATCCAAAGAGCTGATTGTCATCACCATCACCGAGAAATGGCTGTCGAGCGCGGCCATCCTGCAACTGCTTTGCGTATGGGGAGCCTTCATCCCCATCACCAGCCTCTTCTCCAACCTGGTCATCAGCCGCGGGCATTCGTCCGTATATATGTGGAACACCATCTGCCTGAGCCTGCTGCAGCTGGCAGCCGCCTGCACGATGTATCCCTTCGGCCTGGAGTGGATGCTCCGTGTCTTTGTAGCGATACACATCGGCTGGCTGTTCGTCTGGCTGTGGTTCGTGCATCGCGAGATTGGTCTGACACTGAAGCATTTGCTGAAAGATATCTCTCCCTATCTGCTTCTTTCGGCCCTGCTTACCGTGTCGACCCATTACCTGACGCGTTCCATCACGAATCTCTACCTCAGCATGGCCGTGAAGGTAGTTGGCGTAGCCGCCTTCTATGCCCTTGTGTTGTGGAAATTACAGTCCGTAATCTTCCGCGAGAGTGTGCAATTTCTGTTGAAACGAAGTGGGAAACCATGAGACAAATTGCCTACATCCTGTCTGCCTATACCGATGCCCCCCATCTGGCACGGCTGGTCGCCGCCCTGGACGACGGCGGGGCAGACTTCTATGTCCATATAGACCGCAAGGTGGATAGCTGTCCCTTCCACCGGTTGCTCGACGGTAAGGTGACGTTCGTTCCTTCCCATTGGATTAGTTGGGGAGGCTGGCAGCAGGTGGAATACCAGAAAGAGCTGCTGGCAGCCGTGTTGTATAGCGACCGCGACTATATGCGAGTAGTCTGTCTGAGCGGGCAGGACTATCCTCTGTGGAGCAACGGGCGCATCCGCCGCTACTTTGACGAGCATCCCGATACGGAATTCATTATGGGACTGAACCTCACCCGTTGTACCGACCGTGCCCAGCGTTCCAAGGTCTGCTGTTACCACTTCTTCCGTGACCTGCCCTGGCGGAACCTCTGGTGGAAGAACAAACTGATAGTAGCCTCCCGCCTGCTGATGAAAGCCCTGCCCCTGCGCAAGCGTCCTTATACGTTTATCAATGGCCGCCAGGCCGACGTCTACTTCGGATCCGACTATTGGGCTGTCACCCTGCCCTGTGCCCGATACATCTATGAAGGGCTCTGCTCCAAACGGCAATTGGTACGCTACTTCCACACCAGTTTTGTGCCCAGCGAACTCTGCATTCAGACACTTGTATTCAACTCGCCCTTCGCCCGTCATGCTCTCCTATACGAGGGTGATTATCCCGGCCTTTCAGGACTGACACCACTGCACTACATCGAATACGGACATGCCATCAAGACTCTGACCCTCGAAGATCTTCCTGCCTTGCACCGCTCCGACAAGATGTTCTGCCGAAAGGTCGTAAGCGGTGTTTCGGACAGGCTGGCGGATCAGATAGACCAAGACAGACAAACCTCCAAACTCCAGTGAGCCTATGCATATACTGATACTCCCCATGTATTACCCCGAGCCGGGTGCTCCTCCCCATCGCGGCTACATGTTCCGCGAGCAGGCCGTACAGATTGCCCGGACAGGGTGTCAGACAGGACTGGTCTACGTAGAGCAGCGCCTGCTGAAGGAACTGAGCTGGAAAACGTTCCGGCAGGAGAACCATTTCCAGGTGACAGAAGACGAGAGCGAACACGTGGTTACCCTGCGCATGCACGCCTGGAACCCCAAACTGTCTACACGTATCGGTGCCATCATCTGGTCGTTGTTGACGCTGCGACTGGTAGGGATCTATATCCGTCGGCACGGCAAGCCCGACCTGATTCATGCCCACTTCGGTACCTGGGCCGGTTATGCCGCCCGGTTGGCCTACAAATGCTATGGCATCCCGTATATCGTCACCGAACATGCCTCGTCCATCAACGGCGGAAAGGTGACACCCGGCCAGGCAACGACCTTGCGTACGGCCTACAAAGACGCCAGAAAGGTTATTTGCGTGGGAACACAGCTGAAGCAAAACCTTACGCCCTATCTGGACCGTCCGGACAAGGCCATCGTAATTCCCAACTTTGTCGATATCAGTACGTTCCGACCCAACGGGAAGCAGACAGAGAAGGAGAAGTCCTTTACTTTCGTCAGCGTAGGAAATCTAAGCAGACGGAAAGGGTTTGCAGAACTGATAGACGCTTTTGCCCGACACTTCTCCGACAAGCCTCATGTATCGCTTGTCATTGCCGGTGACGGCGAGGAAGAAGACAACCTGAGACAACAGATCCACGGGTTGCATCTGGAAGGGCAGATCAGTCTGGCCGGAAGACTTCCGCGCAAAGAGGTAGCTGACCTGTTAGCGCGCAGCGATGCATTCGTGCTGGCTTCCTATGCAGAAACGTTCGGCATCGTCTTCATCGAAGCCATGGCTGCAGGACTGCCTGCCATAGGTACCGTTTGCGGCGGTCCCGAAGACATCATTACGCCGGAAAGCGGTTATCTGATCCGTTCTGGCGATGTACAGGCATTGGGCCAAAAGATGCAGGAGCTCTACGAGCACTATGAACAGTTTGACAAAGCGGCCATCCGCCGCTCGGTGGCCGAACGTTTTGATTTCGCCCAAGCCGGACAGAAACTGCTGAAAGTATATCAAGAAGCCATCCAAGAACATGAATAATAAGAGAATATTGAAAATAGCCGTAGTAGACTGCTCCGTATCGGGCCATCGGGAAACGTACTACCGGACCTTTGCCACTACATGGGCCGAGATGGGCAATGAGGTGCTGCTGCTAGCTCCGCAACCGTCGAATACGGAAGAAGTGGCGACCTTCCGTCGGATAGATGTTCGCCCGCTCCGCCCGCTCCCGACAAACCGTCCGTTGCAGAAGAAGCTCATCGTCCTACAGAATGCGGCCATCCGTCTGCGCAACCTGAAGTCGGTACGCAAGCAGTTGGATGATTTCCATCCGGACCTGGTCTTCTTTCCCTGCCTGGATGACTTGTTGCCTACGCTGGGGCCGATGTGTCTGTTCGACCGTCTGCTGCCTTACCGCTGGAGCGGCCTGCTGGTCCAATCGGCCTTGCCCCGCTGGCAGAAGGGAATGCCCGACGTCCGTCCTTACCTGAGCAGTTCCCATTGTCTGGGCGTCGGTGTGCTGAACGAATATTCGGCTGATGACCTGAAAGCTTTCCAACCGCACGTGTGGTGCATGCCCGATTTTGCCGACCTGTCGGCTCCCGACCCATCTTATCTCTTGCTGCAAATACTTCGGCAGCGGGCAGGCGGACGGAAAGTTGTTTCCCTGTTGGGTTCCATCGGCATGCGGAAAGGAGTCACCCTGCTGCAGCAAGTCATCCCGCTGCTGCCCGAAGACGAATATTTCTTCCTCATTGCCGGCCGTTCGTGGCTGGACGAAGCAGAAACCTCTCGTCTGCGGTCGCTGGAATCCGGCCGTACGAATTGCCTATTCTCGCTGGAACGCATCCCTGATGAAGCCTGTTTCAATGCACTGGTTGCCGCCAGCGATGTCATTTTTGCCGTTTACCGAAACTTTACCGGCAGCAGCAACCTGCTGACCAAAGCGGCAGCTTTCCGGCGGCCGGTCATCGTCAGCCGGGAGGCCTGCATGGGATGGCGGGCAGAGAAATACGACATCGGACGCGCCATCGTGGAAACGGATGCCAACGCCTGCCGGAAAGCCATCGCGGACCTCTGCCACGACACAAAGGACCGTACCGAAGCCTACAACCGTTACCTGCAACAACACAGCCTCACCCGCCTTCGTTCCTGTCTGGAAACGTTGCAGGAGAATTTGCTTGATAACCTGATTAAAACAACATAAAATGAAAGTTCTGTTCACCTTCGGAGGCATTCCCCACTACCTGAATGCCCTGCTCGAGAAACTATATAAGAAAGGTGTGGATATCGTAGTCGTCACCCCGCAGAAAGGGAACGCCACCATCGGCCAGGGGGTAAAGATGGTGGAAGGAGGTACGTACCGCCACCTGACGACTCCCGAAAAGAAGATGTTCTACGGCAAGAGTGCCTTCCCCGCCTTGCCCGACCTGATAAGCCGGGAGAAGCCCGACCTCGTGGTCATGGGTTGGCCCTACTTCCTGCAACTGTTCTTCCAACCTCGTCTGCGCCGCGTGCTTCGTGCCTGCGGCACACGGGTGGCGATCCGTGAGATTCCCTTCCAGACTCCTCCTTACGGACGGATCCGCTCCTACTTCCGCCAGCACCCCATGTATGACGAGAACATGTGCCTGCAAAGCCGAGGAGCGGCTTTCCTCCTTCGCCAGTGGCTCATCGCTGGCCTGCGTCGTTATTGTTATGCGCGTTGTGCAGGTATCCTGTGCTACTCCAGCGTGGGACACGAGATTATCCCCTCGTATGGGGTCAAGTCTGAACGGATACACGTCACCTACAATGCTACGGATACGGAAGCTTTGCTCAGCGAACGGCAGGCGGTGGAAACGGAGCCGGCTTTGTTGCCGCCTTGTCATCGGCGTCTGCTACACATCGGCCGACTGGTGAAATGGAAACGGGTAGACCTGTTAATCGATGCCTTTGCCCGGCTGGCCGGGAAGTATCCCGATGCCGAACTGACCGTCGTGGGCAACGGTCCCGAACTGGAGAACCTGAAACAGCAGGCCCGCCGCCTGAACCTGACGGCGGCCGACAAGGATACGCCTTCTACTCCAGGTTGCGTACGCTTCACCGGTGCCATCTATGACCCAAAGGAACTGGGAGCGTGTATGCACGAATCGCTGGTGTACGTGCTGGCCGGCATGGGAGGCTTGTCCATTAACGATGCCATGACCTATGGCCTGCCGGTAGTATGCTCCGTCTGTGACGGAACGGAACGCGACCTGGTGGCCGACGGACGGAACGGTCTTTTCTTCCGCGACGGCGACGTCGACAGCCTGACCCTGACACTGGACACCCTGCTGGCCTCGCCCGAACGCTGCCGCACGATGGGCCAGGAGTCCGAGCGCATCATCCGCGAGCAGATTAATCTCGATACGGTGGCCGGACGCTATCTCCGGGCCTTCAGCGATTTAATGAAAAATGAAGAATGAATTATCCATTCTCCATTTTCAATTAACAGGACTTTCTTACGCCGCAGAAGTCCAGTTCCTGCTTGGTTTCATCGCGGGCAATGGAGAGGAAGGGCGTGTGGCGCACCAGCCATACCACAATGTCGGCCCGACGGTAAGCTTCCTTGTAGTCTGTCAAGTGGAAGCTGGGATGGGAACTGATGTTGGGTTCCACGATAAGCACATCGGCTCGACTTTCCGACACGATGCGCGAAGCGATGTACTTGGCAGGCGATTCACGCAGATCATCGATATTGGGTTTGAAGGCCAGACCCATGCAGGCCACTACCGGCTCGCGCCCGTTACGCTCGACAAAGGCATGGCAGGCGTCGAGCACCTTGTTGGCACACCAGTCGGCCTTGTAGTCGTTGGTCTCGCGGGCACGCTTGATGAGCTGGGCCTGTTCGGGATAGTCCGCCACGATGAACCATGGGTCTACGGCGATGCAATGTCCGCCCACACCGCAGCCGGGCTGGAGGATGTTGACACGCGGATGCTTGTTGGCCAGGTCGATGAGTTCCCAGACGTTGATGCCGGCCTTATCGCAAATCATGGACAGCTCGTTGGCGAAAGCTATCTGCGCGTCGCGGCTGGAGTTCTCCGTCAGCTTGCACATCTCGGCCGTGCGGGCATTGGTGCGGTGCAGCTTGCCCTGCACAAAGGCCGAATAGAATTCGATAGCCTTGTCGGTCGAAGCCTCGTCGATGCCGCCGATGACACGGTCGTTATGCACCAGCTCGTAGAGGGTGTTGCCGGGAAGCACGCGCTCGGGGCAATAAGCTATATAGATCTGTCCTTTCAGTTCAGGGCGCTGGCTGAAGATGAGCTCGGCCATCCTCTCGGTGGTCATCACGGGCGAAGTGGACTCGATGACAAACAGATTGCCGGGTCGCAGGCAGGGGACGACCGAACGGGTAGCCGCCTCCACGTAAGTGATGTCCGCGCGGTGGTTCTGCTTGAAGGGGGTAGGCACCACGATGACGAAGGCATCGGCCTCTTCGGGGCGGGACACGGCACGCAGGCTGCCGCTCTGCACGGCTTCACGCACCACCCGGTCCAAGTCGGGCTCCACGATATGGACTTTTCCCTGATTGACGGTTTCGACCACCGACGGATTGACATCCACTCCCACCACCTGATAACCATGATGGGCCGCTACAGCTGCCGTCGGCAGACCGATGTAGCCCAATCCTACAAATACAACCTTCTTCATAGAATATCTTTATTTATAAACACGGGCAAAAGTACAAATAATCTGTGTGACTTTGCACCGTTTCTCATCGAAAACCACTACTTTTGCGCCAAATAACGGGCATTTCGTTGTCTATTCTTTGTTTTACAACCGACCATTCAACAAAATGAGAGTCCTGCTTATCAATACATCCGAACGAATCGGCGGAGCCGCCATAGCCGCCAGCCGCCTGACAGAAGCCCTGAAGAACAACGGCATCAAGGCCAAGCTGCTGGTGCGCGACAAGCAGACCGACCAGATCTCTGTCGTGGCCCTGCGCCGCAACTGGCGGATGGTGTGGAAGTTCGTATGGGAACGCATCGTCATCTGGAAAGCCAACCGCTTCAAGAAGAACAACCTCTTTGCCGTAGACATTGCCAACACGGGTACGGACATCACCTCCCTGCCCGAATTCCGCCAGGCCGACGTCATCCACCTGCACTGGATCAACCAAGGCATGCTCTCCCTGAAGAATATCGAACAGATACTGGCCTCGGGCAAACCCGTGGTATGGACAATGCACGACATGTGGCCCTGCACGGGCATCTGCCACCATGCACGCGAGTGTACCCGCTACCGGCAGGAATGCGGCCCATGCCCCTTCCTCTACGGAGGCGGACACAAGAAGGACCTGGCCTACCGCATCTTCCACAAGAAGCAGCGCCTCTACAAGGACTACCCGATGACGTTCGTCACGTGCAGCCACTGGCTGGAAGAGAAGGCCCGCGAGAGCGCCCTGACCGTAGGCCATCGGATCGAGTGCATCCCCAACCCACTGAACATCAACCTCTTCAAGCCGCACGACCGGCAGAGCGCACGCGAACGCCTGCGGCTCCCGTCGGACAAGCGGCTCCTCCTCTTCGGCTCCGTCAAGATTACGGACAAGCGCAAGGGCATCGACTACCTGATTGAGTCGTGCCGCCTGCTGGCCGACAAACATCCCGAACTGAAGGACCAACTGGCCGTCGTAGCCTTCGGCAACCAGTCCGACCAACTGGCCTCCCTGCTGCCCTTCCCCGTCTATCCGCTGGACTTCGTGCGCGACGACCACCGGCTGGTGGACATCTACAATGCCGTCGACCTCTTCGTAACCCCTTCGCTGGAAGAAAACCTGCCCAACACCATCATGGAAGCGATGGCGTGCGGCACGCCCTGCGTGGGCTTCAACGTGGGCGGCATCCCCGAGATGATAGACCACCTGCACAACGGCTACGTGGCCCGCTACAAGGAAGCCGACGACTTTGCCAACGGCATCTACTGGATTCTGACCGACCCCGACTATCCCAACCTCTGCGAACAGGCCTGCCGCAAGGCCGTCAGCCACTACTCGGAAGGAAGTGTGGCCAAACGATACATCGACCTCTACAACAAAGTGACCGGAAGCAATGCATAACCATCCCACGCCCAAATTCAGCATCATCACCGTCTGCTACAACGCCGAAGCGACCCTCGAGGACACCATCCAGAGCGTCATCTCGCAGACCTACCACCACGTGGAGTACATCATCGTGGACGGCGCCTCGAAGGACCGCACCATGGACATCGTGAACCGCTACCGCGACCGCATCGCCGTAGTCGTCAGTGAGCCGGACAAGGGCCTCTACGACGCCATGAACAAGGGCATCCGCCTGGCCACGGGCGACTACCTGTGCTTCCTCAACGCGGGCGACAGCTTCCACGAAGACGACACCCTGCAACAGATGGTACACTCCATCCACACCCTCCAGCTGCCCGACGTGCTCTATGGCGAGACGGAGCTGGTGGACCACGAAGGCCACTTCCTGCGCATGCGCCGCCTGCAGGCCCCCGAACACCTGACGTGGAAGAGCTTCCGCCAGGGCATGCTCGTCTGCCACCAGGCCTTCTTCCCGAGGCGCGACCTGGTGATGCCCTACGACCTGCGCTACCGCTTCTCGGCCGACTTCGACTGGTGCATCAAGATCATGAAGAAGTCGAAGGTGCTCCACAACACCCACCTCACCCTCATCGACTACCTGGCCGAGGGCATGACCACGCGCAACCACCAGGCCTCGCTCAGGGAACGCTTCCGCATCATGGCCCGCCACTACGGCTGGGCAAGCACCGTGGCCCATCATGCTTGGTTCGCCCTCCGCCTGCTGCTGAAGAAATAAGCGGAAGAGAAGCCCGCGGCAAGTCCTCAAGCTGCAACGGGCCACTTCCCGCCCTGCTTTCTCCCGCCAAGAACCAGGCAATGTTTTCCCTCGGAAAAAGCAATGTTTTGCACGAAAAAAAGCATTGTTTTCCACCAAAGAAAGCAATGCTTTTCCCGCAGGCAATGCCTGGGGCAGAAATATCATTCCTCCACCAGATTGTCAGGAAGCCTTGCCAGCCAGCAAGGCGCGCAATTCCTTCACTCCTTCGGACGCTCCCTTGCGGATGACGTGTATCGGGCGTGTGCTGTGCGTGTCTACCGGCTTGGGGTCGATGAGGTAGACCTCGGCACGGGCGGGCACGTAGTGCAGCAGCCCTGCGGCGGGGTAGACGTTCATCGACGTGCCGATGATGACAAAGATGTCGGCCTGCTCCACGTAGCCGATGGCCGTCTCGATTTCGGGTACGGCCTCGCCGAACCACACGATGAAGGGGCGCAGGGGACTGTCGTCGCCCGCACGGTCGGTGGCGCGGGTTTCATACTCCTCGGGCTTCAGTTCCTTGATGTAGCGCGGGTCGTAGGGGTCGCGGCTGGAGCACATCTTCGTCAGCTCGCCGTGCAGGTGGACCACCTTCGTGCTGCCCGCCCGCTCGTGCAGGTTGTCGATGTTCTGCGTGATGACCGTCACGTTGAAATCTTTTTCCAGCTGTGCCACGCCGATGTGGCCCTCGTTGGGTTTCACTTCAAGCAGCTGCTTGCGCCGCTCGTTATAGAAATTGATGACCAGTTCGGGGTCGCGCGCATACCCTTCGGGCGTGGCCACCTGCTCCACTGGATAGCGGTCCCACAGGCCTCCTGCATCGCGGAACGTGCTGATGCCACTCTCGGCGCTCATGCCTGCGCCCGACAAAACTACCAGATTTTTCATCATTTGCTCCTTTCTTTAAGCGTTTATGTGCCAAATATAAGGAAAGTAGGCGCACGTTGTCCCACAAAATAAGAAAAATTAAATACTGCAACCCGTTAACATTCAAATAAAACCCGTACTTTTGCCACTCATTAAAAAAGAACTATGGACAAATTCAGTTATGCAATCGGCCTGGGTATAGGTCAGAATCTTTTAAGTATGGGTGCCAAAGGCATCTCGGTAGACGACTTCGCACGCGCCATCAGCGACGTGCTCAACGGCAACCCAACGGAAATCACCCATACCGAGGCACGCGACATCGTAAACAAATATTTCGAAGAAATGGAAGCCCGCATCAATGCGGAAAACATCGAGAAGGGCAAGAAGTTCCTCGAAGAGAACAAGCAGCGTCCGGGCGTGGTGACCCTGCCCAGCGGCCTGCAATACGAAGTGATCAAGGAAGGCAACGTAGGCCACTATGCCAAGATAGACGACCAGGTGCAGTGCCACTACGAAGGCACTCTCATCGACGGTACCCTCTTCGACAGCTCCATCAAGCGCGGCCAACCCGCCACGTTCGGCGTCAACCAGGTCATCCCCGGCTGGGTGGAAGCCCTCCAGCTGATGCCCGAAGGAGCCAAGTGGAAACTCTACATCCCCAGCGAGCTGGGCTATGGCGCACACGGCGCAGGCGAGATGATTCCGCCCCACAGCACACTGATTTTCGAAGTGGAACTCCTGAAAATATTATCCAAATAAAAAATATAATCAATAAGACAAAATGAAAAAAGTAACATTTCTGATGACGCTGGCCGCCGCAGCAGCCTTGTCATCGTGTACAGCCCAGTCCTCTAAGGGCAATCTGTCCAACGACATCGACTCACTCTCTTATGCCATCGGTATGGCCCGCACCGAAGGTCTCGACCAGTTCCTGATGCAGCAGGGCATCGACAGCACGCAGATGACCCAATTCATCAAAGGTTTCAACGAAGGCGCCGCCAAAATCGACAAGAAAGACGTAGCCTACATGACCGGCCTCCAGGTAGGCCAGATGGTCAGCAAGCAGTGGGTGGAAGGCTTCAACCAGCAGATTTTCGGCAACGACTCTACCCAGAGCCTCAACCGTGAGAAACTGCTCGAAGGCTTCATCGCCGGCGTGGTAGGCAAGGGCCAGATGGACAAGATGTTCGCCCAGGGCTACATGCAGAGCCAGATGGAAGTAATCCGCGAGAAGTCGCTGGAGAAGAGATATGCCGACAACATCGAAGCCGGCAAGAAGTTCCTCGAGGAAAACAAGCAGAAAGAAGGCGTGGTAACGACTGAAAGCGGCCTGCAATACAAGGTCCTGACCCAAGGTACAGGCGCCGTTCCTGCCGACACCAGCTATGTACAGGTGAACTACAAAGGCACGCTGCTCGACGGCACTGAGTTCGACAGCTCCTACAAGCGCAAGGACAAGGATGGCAAATCACAGCCCGCTACCTTCCGCGCCAACCAGGTCATCAAAGGCTGGACCGAAGCCCTGACCATGATGCCCGTCGGCTCGAAATGGGAACTCTACATCCCCTATGACCTGGCTTACGGCTCCAGAGAGATGGGTGCCCAGATCAAACCCTTCTCTACCCTGATCTTCGAAGTTGAACTGGTAGGCATCGGCAAGAAAAAATAAGCGGCAGGCACTTCTGCTGTCAAAATGACAATCGGAGCGGATGAGACAAATGATGCAAAAGCATCGGTCTCACCCGCTCTTTTTTGTACTTTTCCCTATTTTTTTCCGCCCGTCTATAGATAAATTAAAATAAATTCCTATATTTGCTTACTATTTGATAACAACAAGAAACTTACAAACGTATATTATGGAGAAAATAGACAATCTGGACCGTCAAATTTTGGAAATCATTTCCCAAAATGCCCGTATTCCGTTTAAGGACGTAGCAGCCGAATGCGGCGTGTCGCGCGCCGCCATCCACCAACGTGTGCAGCGACTGATCGACTTGGGTGTCATTGTAGGCTCCGGCTATCACGTCAATCCCAAATCGCTGGGATACCGCACCTGCACCTACGTGGGTATCAAGCTGGAAAGAGGCTCCATGTACAAGACCGTTGTGGCCGAGCTGAACAAGATTCCCGAAATCGTGGAATGCCACTTCACCACCGGCCCCTACACCATGCTGACTAAGGTATATGCCCGCGACAACGAGCATCTGATGGACCTGCTGAACAACAAGATGCAGGAGATACCCGGCGTCACGGCCACCGAGACATTGATTTCGCTGGAGCAGAGCATCAAGAAAGAGATTCCCATCTGCCAGGAATAAACCAACGACTACACCCTTCGTGAAGGACGCGGAGCACCTTTCGACAGCCCACGCCCCTCACGAAGCCCGGTCCTCATCCCCCATCATCCCATGGAACTACTGGACAACCTCCATCTCTCAGGCCTGTTCATCGGCATCTGCACCTTTCTGATCATCGGCCTCTTCCACCCCGTCGTGGTCAAGGCCGAGTATTATTGGGGTACACGCTGCTGGTGGATATTCCTCCTGCTGGGTGTGGCAAGTGTCATTGCCTCCATCTGTGTAGACAACATTCTAGTATCCTCGCTGCTCGGCGTCTTCGCCTTCTCCTCCTTCTGGACCATCAAGGAAGTGTTCGAACAGGAGGAACGCGTCAAGAAAGGCTGGTTTCCAAAAAATCCCAAAAGGAAATACAAGTTCTGACAGCCCAGCAACGGGCATTTTTTACCGAATCCCTTGCATATTTCAACGGAATATACTAATTTTGCACCGCTATCCCCCGAAAGGATACATCGGACTTGTAGCTCAGTTGGTTAGAGCAACAGACTCATAATCTGGAGGTCCCAG
>ENA-OOWN01000022-OOWN01000022.1-human-gut-metagenome-genome-assembly--contig:-NODE-22-length-139404-cov-152.537880_pt1 | contig 139404 bp, 115 predicted proteins | sample MGYA00241406_ERZ501319 | MGnify/ENA primary metagenome ERZ501319 (study PRJEB25962, sample SAMEA2042734) | human gut metagenome | biome: human gut; feature: human-associated habitat; material... | reverse complement strand
AAGGTAGAAGATTAGTAAAACTTTCTCTTAGTGGAACATCTTATGATTATATCTACAATGATCAAGGTCTCAGAGTTAAGAAAGTTGATAATAAAGGTAATACTTGGTATTACACCTATGATGGAGATAAGCTCATTAGTGAAATTTCTAGTAAAGCTAGATTTGATTTCTTGTATGATGAGAATGGTTCTCTTTATGGATTCATTAAGGATAAGACAGAAAAATACTTATATCTTAGGGATTGTTTACAAAATATTCTTGGAATTGCTGATATTAATGGTAATACTATTGTAAAATATGACTACGATGCTTGGGGATTGACTAAGAAAATTGAAGATTCATCAACATCGGATATCGGTTACTTAAATCCATTTAGATATAAAGGTTATTATTACGATAGCGAATCTACAATGTATTATTGTAAGACTCGTTATTATGTTCCTTTATGGGGTAGATGGCTGAATGCTGATAGTCCATATAATTTATCTTTTGACAAATTTGATGGATTAAATTATTATACCTATTGCGGAAACAATCCTATTGTAGGTATTGATAAATTAGGTAAATGGCTTTTATTTGCTTGTTTAAGCGCACTAGTTGGCGGAATTATTAATGCTGTGTCTTCTATAGTGACTTCCATTGCAACTGAAGGTAAGGTAGATTGGAAAGACGCAACAAGTAGTTTTGTTGGTGGTGCCGTATCTGGATTTATAATTGGTGCTACAGGTGGAACTGCTGTTGCTGCCGCGAGTTATGCTTCAGCAGCTGCAGAATCGATTACAGGCGAAATATGGGATTATGCTAGTGGCGAAAAAGAATTAAGTGGTGATAATATTTTAAAATCTTTGGGAAATATTGCTTATGATACAGCTATAGACGGAACTATCAATATTGTTACCGATAAAGTTATATCAGCAAAAATCCCAAGTCTTAAAACCAATTCGGGCTGGTTTAAACCTAAAAAAGTAAAAAGTTTTTTCACCAAGTCGTATGGCAAAAAAATTATAAAAGGGACTTTGGCAAGCGCAGGCATTGGAGCTGCAATTGATTTAGGCAGTTATTACTTAAGTAAGATTGTTGAAGAATTTTGTGATAATTCTAATCAACGAAATGTTGCTAGAATATATGGCTAATAAATAAATTGTGAGTGTGGGGTGATGAAATGAGCAGAATGACAAGAATATTAATGAATATTATAATTACTTTTATTTTATTTTTTGTTTTACTTATTTGTGCATTATTTGTTTCTATCATCCCCACATTTTATTTAGATTCTGCTATCCTTGAAATAATTTGTTTTTTTACGATTCTTATCCCACTCAGTTTTAGTTTAATTGTCTTTGTTAATTATGTAGGTAAAAAAGTTATTCGAAGGTATAGAGCAAATTTAAGAATAAAAAAAATAAAAATTCTATTAACTCCTTCTATAAATTTCAGCCAATTCCAATCTTGTGATGATATAAGTGTCTATTTTGTAAATAAGCATCATTTAAAAACAATTTCTGAAATTCCAATGAAAAAAATTGACATTGATGAATGCAAATTAAAAAGGAAAAAGAATAATGGATTCATTAAGGAAAAAATAAAAAAGGCTAACGAAATAATTTCTTCAAAAAAACATTGGATATATCAAATTAATTTATTTAAATTTAATGAAGAAATTGAAGAAAATATTGATAAAATCTGTAATTTAATTGTTGATTTAAATAATGATAGATTATACGAAATCGGAAAAATTAACTTCGGCTATAATGAAAAGACTGGAGATCTCATAGTAAGAATTTACGATTGTGATGGCAAATCTGATGTTAGTTCTTTTTTTAGGTATATGAGACTTTTAAAACTGTTTTGTAAAGCGTACCAAATAAATTATAAATTTTTAATAAAGCAATTATAAACAATTATATAACTTGCTATTTTAAGTCCTTTGAGTTCTTTGCTAGGTGTTAAACTTTTTAAATGGATTAATTCCAAAATTAGCAATGATACTTTATCAAACAATTTATCTAAAGCAACAGAAATTGTTGTTAATTCAATCAAGTGTATTTTTCAGACTTATGTTGATTCATTGAAAAAGACAAACTCATTTGATAAGGAAGCTCAAGTCACTGCTTTTAACAAAGCGAAGGAGATAGCTTTAAATCAGATGAGTGACGATTTGATACAGTATATTTCTAAAACTTTTGGTGATATTGATACCTGGTTGACAACAAAGATTGAAGCGGAAATTAATTCTCTTAAATCGCAGTATCCAAAATCATCATAACTACGAACCCAACGATGAATGACCAAGTTCCGTAGTGATTGATAGAATCAAGTTGTGCTTGAGGAATTAAATCTTCAATGACAACGTAGATCATACATCCTGCTGAAAGTGCTAAAGCAAAAGGCATGACATCTTTAAAGAATGCTGCAAGTAGGAATCCAAATATTCCTGCAATAGGTTCAACTAGCCCGGAGAATGTTCCAAATAGGAATGCTTTAGTTTTGGTGTAACCTTCATCCAATAAAGGCAAACTAACTGCAGCACCTTCTGGAACATTTTGAATTCCTATTCCTAAAGCTAACATTAAGGCTGAGAATAACATTGCTTCGTTATTCATCGCTAAGGCACTTCCAAAGGCGATACCTACACTTAATCCTTCTGGAATATTATGCAAGGTAACAGCAAGAAACAGTTTGGTTCCTCTTGAGATTTTATTAGTTTTAACGCCTTCTGTTTCTTCTTTTTCTTTGTGAATGTGAGGAACAACTTTATCTAATCCCCACATTAATAAACACCCAAATATGAATGATACAGTTGGAATGATCCAAAATAGTTTCTCAGGCATATAGGTGTTAGTGTCAGTACTTTGTAACGCAGGAAGAAGTAAAGAGAAGATTGAAGCGGATACCATGATTCCCGATGAAAATCCTAATATGATTCTCTTGATGTTATCTGATATATTCTTCTTGAAGAAAAATACAACACTGCTTCCTAATGTTGTACAAACAAATATGATTGATAAGCCTAAAAGTGTATACAAATATTTTTCCATAGCAAGAGTATATCAAATATATGTTGCCTATGGGTAACAAATACATTGTTGATAGTCTGTGTGTAATTTAAAAAGGTTGAATTTGCTTCAACCTTAGTGCATTCTTAATCAGGATTTTTTCTTTTCGCAAACGTGTTCAATACCTAAAGAAAGTATTGAGGAGATGTGTTCATCTGATAAAGTGTAATAAACTTTTTTACCTTGTCTAATTGCTTTAACAACATTTTTGCTTTTCAAGATAGCTAGTTGATGAGAAGTATTTGATTGTTTTGCGTTTAAAATACTTGCGATATCTTGAACGCAAAGGCTTTTTTCTGCAAGCAGATAAATGATTCTGATTCTTGTTGGATCAGAATAAAGTCTAAACAAAGATGAGAGTGAATCAAATAATTCTTCATCTTCTAAATCATGTTGTAAGTCTTCAATAGCAGTGTTATGTTTATTTTCAATGTGCTTCATCTTTATTATTATATAATTTTTTAATTTAAAGCCAAAAAATGTAGCATTGAAGTTTTTGAAAATCTTAATGAATTAAGAAATAAAATTATAATTAGCAATTTTAATATATTTATTAAAATTGTTTTATAAATTTTGATGAAATTTATAGTTTCAAACTTTTTATTTGATTTAAATCTTGTCTCAATGATCATCCAGACTTCAAGTTAAACAAGCTCCTAGAATTTATATTATAAATATAAATTTGAGAATTGATAAAATATTAAAGTTATGGAAAATAAGAATAAAAAGAAGAAACTTTCTGGAAGAGAACTCTCTGATAGAAAGAAAGAAAAATTAGGTATTTTAATTGCAGCAATCATCTGCTTTGTTGGTATGATTGTGATTATTTTATGCATTGTATTGCCACTTCAAAGTGGTTGGGAAGATAAAGTTAACTCATCAGATGAATCAGTTAGCTTAGTAGAAAGAGTAGAAGGTGAAAATTATGAAAGAATCTAAATTTAGAAAATTAGTTAAAACCGAAATGAAATTTGCACCAATATATCTAATCTACTTCATTCCATTTGTTTTAGTTTTTGTCACTCTTTTTACATCAAAAGTTGATTTTTACAAAGATGTTAGTGGAGGTAGCGACATCTTACTTTACTCAAATAACTTCATAAAATTCTTATTTGATGGAGGATATACTGCATTTGGTGTTTTTATTTTCCTTCTATTTGCTGGTGAAGTTGTTCTTTTAGTCTTAGAGACAGTATTTAAGAAATTTAGAGAAAACTTAATTATTAAGACATCATTAGTAAGTACACAAATTGTTAATGCATTGCTCATTTTTGCTGCAATGTATTGCGCTGAAGGTCCATATTCTGCAGCAAATATTTCTAATGCAAATTACAACGACTTTGTTACAACAGTACCATCAGCTGGAAATATTTTATTCGGTTTATTCACATTCCTTTATTTAGTTTTTAACATCTGTTTCTTTGTTTATAAGTTTGACGTATTCAACAATAAAAAGAAAGTACATTATGAACCATTACTTTCTCCAGCAGAACTTATGTCTGAGCAAGAAAAGAATGCAGTTAATAACGCAGACGAACTTGAGTCCGACGATTTGGATTTAAGTGCACTTAAACTTGACGATGATTTGAAGCTTGAAAGAAAAGATCCAAATGCTACTCAAGAAACTAAAGAAGTTAATAATGCAGAAGAAGTTAATCCAATTGTTGAGCAAGAAGAAAATTCAACTGATGGAGAAACGGCAATTTTAGATTTTGGTGAAGAAGATACAAAAGATGAAAATAAGTGATATTGATTATAAAAACTCAATTTTAGTGGTTGTCGACATGCAAAAAGACTTTGTCGACGGAGCATTAGGTTTTAAAAAAGCAGAAGAGATTTATAAACCTATCTGTGAACTTATTAGAGACTTCAAGAAAGAAGAGTCTGAAGTAGTTTTTACTAAGGATACTCATGAAGAACATTCATACTTTAATACAGTTGAAGGAAAGAATTTGCCTGTTCTTCACTGCGTTAAAGGTAGTGAAGGTTGGAAACTTTACAAAGATTTAGAGAATTTAATCGGTGAAAGTAAAGTTGTTGAAAAGGATACATTTGGAAGTGTTGAACTTGCTGAGTATTTGAAATTGCAAAATAAGAACAACATATACTTTTGTGGTGTTGTAACTGATATCTGTGTTTTTACAAATGCAGTTTTAACAAGAACATTCTGCAAAGATGCAAGAATTGTAGTCTTAAAAGATTATGTTGCTTCAAACGATGAAAATATTGAAGCAAAATCATTTGATTTATTGAAACATTTGAACATTGAAGTTTTATAGGAGGTTGCAGCAATGAATGACGATATTATCATCAAAGGTGCTAGAGAAAATAATTTAAAAAATATTGATGTAACTATACCTAAAAATAAGTTGGTTGTTTTCACTGGAGTCTCCGGCTCTGGTAAATCAACCTTAGCTTTTGATACTATCTTTGCTGAAGGTCAAAGAAGATATATCGAATCTCTTTCCTCATACGCAAGACAATTCTTAGGTTCATTTGAAAAACCAGATGTTGATTCAATTGAAGGTCTGTCACCTGCAATTTCTATTGACCAGAAAACTACTTCTCATAATCCAAGATCAACAGTTGGTACCGTAACTGAAATTTACGATTACTTAAGATTACTTTTTGCCAGAGTTGGTGTTTGTTATTGTCCAAATGATGGGTGCAAAATTGAAAAATCAACCATCCAACAAATTGTCAATAACGTTAAAAAGCTTGGCGAAGGTACAAGAGTCACAATCCTTTCTCCAGTTGTTCATAAGGAAAAAGGTACTCATGCTGAAATCTTGAAGAAATATTTCGATTTATCCTTCAGAAGAATGAGAATTGACTCAACAGAAATTCAAAGATTAGAAGCAATTCCTACCTTGGATAAGAATAAGAAACACTCTATCGATATTGTTATCGATAGAATGGTTTTAAAAGAAGAAAACTATAATCGTTTATTTGATTCGTTACGTTTAGCAATTGACTATTCCAAAGGCTACGTCATTGTTTTGACTGATGAAGGTGAATCATTCTACTCTGAACATTTATCATGTCCTGAATGTGGGTTTTCCGTTCCACCACTTGAACCTAGATTATTCTCTTTCAACAATCCATTAGGTTCCTGTAAGCAATGTAATGGTTTAGGTTTAAATATCGAAGCAGATCCTGCTAAGATTGTTCCTGATGATAGTTTGTCCATCAACAAAGGTGCTATTAAGTTGTTAGATGCTACTTCTGATACCGTTTGGGCAATTGAGCTTGATAAGATCTGTGAACTTTATAACATCGATAAAAACATTCCATTCAACCAATTAACAGACTATCAAAAAGAGAGAATTTTCTATGGTCCAGAAGAACCTACCAATTTTACTTATACAGCAAAAAATGGTAGTAAATACGTTAAGACTTTATCCGAAGGTTTTAAGACTAAGATTGATAGACTCTACTACAATACTGAAAGTGAAGGCATGAAGAAATGGTATCAAACATTCATGTCTGAATCCATCTGTACTGCATGTCATGGTGCTAGATTATCACCTGAAGTTTTATCCGTTAAAGTTGGTGGTTTAAATATCTATGAAGTTTGCTGTTTGTCACTTGATAAACTCTATGAATTTGTTTCTAAACTTCCTGAAACATTCACACAAGAACAAAAGACAATCACAGCTTTAGTTATCACTGAAATTAAAAACAGAGTTAAGTTTTTAATTGATGTTGGTTTGGAATATTTAACTTTAGCTCGTATGTCAATGACTCTTTCTGGTGGTGAAAGCCAAAGAATTAGACTTGCTACACAAATTGGTAGCAAGTTGTCTGGTGTTTTGTACGTTTTAGATGAACCTAGTATCGGTTTGCACCAAAGAGATAATGACAGACTCATTGCAACACTTAAAGAGATGCGTGATTTAGGTAACTCTTTAATTGTCGTCGAACACGACGAAGATACAATGAGAGCTGCAGATTTTATTGTTGACGTTGGTCCTCTTGCTGGTGAACACGGCGGTGAAATTGTTGTTGCTGGTACACCAGAAGAAGTTGCCGCATGTGATAAATCTATCACAGGTAGATATTTAAGTGGTAAAGAGAAGATTGAAGTTCCTAAATTTAGAAGAGAAGCATATGACACTGTTACTTTTAAGAAATGCCACTGCCATAATTTAAAAGATATCGATGTTAAGATTCCTTTAGGAACATTTGTTTGTGTTACCGGCGTTTCTGGTTCAGGTAAATCTTCATTAGTTACTGAAGTTATCTACAAGAATTTATACAACTTTTTAAATAAGAATAAACTTCAAACTGAAGGTACCTGCCAAATTGTTGGTGCCAATAAAGTTAAGAAGTTAATTAATATTTCCCAAGAACCAATCGGCAAGACACCTCGTTCAAACCCTGCTACATATATCGGAGTTTTCGATGATATTCGTACCTTATTTGCTTCAACTCAAGATGCTCAGATTAACGGTATTACAAAGAGCATGTTTTCATTCAATCTTCCTGGTGGTAGATGTGAAGCATGTTGGGGTGATGGCGTTAAAAGAATTCAAATGAACTTCTTACCAGATGTTTACGTTACTTGTGATGTCTGCGAAGGTAAGAGATACAATCAAGATGTTTTAGCAGTTAAATACAAAGATAAGAGTATTTATGACGTTCTAGAAATGAGAATTGATGAAGCTTATGAATTCTTTAAGAATATTCCAAGTATTGAAAGAAAACTTAGAACCTTAGTTGATGTCGGTTTAGGCTACATGAAGTTAGGTCAAAGTTCTGTCACACTGTCTGGTGGGGAAGCGCAAAGAGTTAAACTAGCCTCTGAATTGCAGAAACGTGCAGATATCGGTACTTTATACATTCTTGACGAACCTACAACAGGTTTACATTCAGCAGATGTTAAAAGACTTATCAGTATCTTAGATCGTATTGTTGCTAACGGAAATACTGTCCTAGTTATCGAGCACAATTTGGACTTAATTAAATGTGCAGATTACATTATTGACTTAGGTCCAGAAGGCGGTGATAAGGGTGGAAATGTCATTGCAACAGGAACACCTGAACAAGTAGCAGAAATTTCAGAAAGCTATACTGGCCAATACATCAAAAAGACTTTGAGCAAATAATATATTTATAATTAACAACCTAATCAAATATTATTAAGATGGATTTAAATAATATATTTATTACTACTATCTATCTTAATAATATTTTTATATTTCTTTAAATGTTATAATTTTCATAATTTAGGAGCAGATCATGATCAATATATTTGAACTAGCAAACCACTTTGGTTTTAAGACGCTTTACGGTTCCAAAGAATCTTTAAAAAGACCTATTTTAAGAGTTTCAGTCGACAGACCTGGACTTGAATTAAATGGCTTTTTTAACTATCACCAAAAGGATAAATTATGTTTAATCGGAAACAAAGAGTTATCTTTGATGGCAACTCTTTCCGATAAAGAAATCTATGAAAATACCAAGAAAATTGCTTGCAAAGAATGTCCTGGTATCATTTTCACACACAATAATCCTGTTCCTGAAATCTTCATGAAAGCCTGTATGGAGATGGATTGCCCAGTTTTCTCTTCAAATGAAAACACTGGTAATTTGATGTCTATCTTAGTCAGCTACTTAATTGAAAAACTTGCTCCACATACATTCTTACACGCTTGTTTACTTGAAATTTATGGTGAAGGTGTTCTCTTTTTAGGCGAATCCGGTATCGGTAAATCTGAAATTTCACTTGAACTTATCAAAAAAGGTCACCGTTTAGTTTCTGACGATAAGGTTGATGTCACTGTTGTTAGAGGTCAACTTATCGGTAAAGCACCAGATATTTTATTCTCTATGATGGAAGTTAGAGGTATCGGTATCATCGATGTCGGTAGAATGTTTGGTATCAACTCACTCTGTCAATCAACTGAAATTAAATACGCTATTCAACTTGTTCCTTTCAAGAAGGGTGAACCTCTTGAAAGACTTGGTATGAAGACTGAATTCATCGATATTTTGGATGTAAAAAGGCCTTTGGTCAGACTTCCTGTTTCTGCAGCTAGAAGCATGGCAGAAATTGTTGAAGCAGCAGTTACAAACTTCAAATTGAAAGATTACGGATACGATTCTGCATTTGAATTCGAAAAGAGAATGCAGGAAATTTTCAAGAAAGGAAGATAGGATGAATTTGATAAACTCTTTAAATTTTACTCCTAATTTTCTTGCTTATGCTGAAGGTGTTTACGGAATTACATTCTATGCAATGTGCATCTTAGCTGGTGCTTTAGTTGCTTTATTCCTCGCTTCTTTCTACGCAAGAAAAGATGGTTTTTCATGGGATTTCTTCTTAACAATCTTTGTTGTTGCATTCCCTCTTGGCATCGTCGGTGCTAGAATTTGGTTTGTTATCGCAGAATGGAGTAAATCCTTTGCTGGTAAACCTTGGTACGAAGTATTCAATATTCGTGGTGGTGGTTTAGCTATTCAAGGTGGAGCAATTTTAGGTGTTGCTTCCGGCTTAATCTTCGCATTTTTCAGAAGAAGAAATTGCTCACTTTTAAGAGCAGCAGACTTTGCTGTTCCAGGTATTTTAGTTGCCCAAGCCATGGGTAGATGGGGAAACTTTTTTAACCAAGAAGTCTTTGGTAGATCCGTTAACCCGGAAGCATGGAACTTTTTACCATCATTTATTACAAATAACATGTACATCGAAAGTGGAAACTTAGGTTTCTGCACACCATTATTCTTTGTTGAAGGCTTATTTAACATTTCTTTCTTCTTCCTTATTGTCTACGGATACAAAGGAATTTTTAAGAAATTCTACAAGTATGGTGACTTATCTTTCTTATACTTCATTTCTTACGGAATCATCAGAATGATCCTTGAACCAATGAGAAATAAACAATTCATCATGGGTTCCAACGAAGATTCGATGAAGTCATTCTCAATGGCTTTAGCATTCATTTTAGTTGGTTTAATCTTGCTTATTGCAAACCACGTTATTAGATATTTGCATAAGAAAGGTTATATCAAAGAGAACAAGTTTATCCGTTTCATCTTAAGAAGAGACTATGAAACAAAACATCATGATGAACTTGAAGATGTTAAAGAATTCGCTGGTGCTACAACTTCTACAAAAGAAGTTTCTTCACCAATCAAAGAAGTAAAACCTACAAAGGAAGTTAATAAAAATACTTACGACAAATCATCAGATGATTTGGAGGATGAATTAGCGAAAGCACTGAAAGGACTCGATGATGATCAAGAAAAGAAATGACAAGATTAAATTGATTATCTTCGACTTAGACGGAACAGCTTTGGATACAGATTTGTACGTTGTTTTAAATCACGTTCATCTCTGTGAGAAATATCTTGATGGAAAGATTTTCCCTCTTTCAACACTTATCCAATTCTCCGGTCCTGCTCTTGCAGATACTTTTGATGAATATTACCCAAATATTGATAAGAAAGCATTAACTGATGATTTCAGAGATTTTTCTTTAAAATATACATGTAAGTACTCACGACTTTACGATCATGAAATTGAGGTTTTAGAAAAGTTGAAAGAAGCAGGATATTACCTTGCAATCTTAACTACTAAGAAGAAAGAACCTACTGGAATTGTCTTACATCACTTTGGTTTAGATAAATACTTTTCCATGGCAGTTAGCCTTGAAGATGTTAATAAGATTAAACCAGATCCAGAAGGCGTTTATAAGATTATGGAGCGCTTCAAAGTCAACAGTGATGAAATTGCAATTATCGGTGATTCATTAACTGATTACTTAGCAGGTAAGAATGCAAATATCATGACACTCTTTACAACTTGGGGCTTGAAGAAAGTTCCTGAAAACATCAAACCTGATTACTTTGTGAATACTTATAAAGATATTGAGGAGGTATTTTTAGATGAGTGAAAAGAATGTAATTAAAAATAAAATTGGTATTGTTGGTATGGGTCCTGCTGGAATCACAGCGGCAATCTATTTAAGAAGATATGGTTTTGATCCAGTCTGTTTTGAAAAAGAAAAGATTGGTGGCAAGATTAATATCACCCATGCAATTGAAAATTACCCAGGTTTTATCGGTTCTATTCAAGACTTGGTTGATACATTCCAAGCCCAAATGGAAAAATATAAAGTCAACTTAGTTAACGAACAAGTTGAATCTATTTCCAGAGAAGAAGATGGAACTTTTTCAGTTGTTACCGATGCTAATTTCTATAACTTCGACGCAGTTTTATTAGCAACTGGTTTGAAAGAAAGATCATATGAAGTTCCAAATCAAAAGAGTTACAACGGCAGAGGTATCTCTCGTTGTGCAACATGTGATGGTCCATTTTTCAGAAATAGAGATGTTGCTGTTTTAGGTGGCGGTAACACTGCTTTGGAAGAAGCAATTTACCTTGCTGGAGTTGTCAAACACGTCTATTTAATTCATAGAAGAAATGAATTTAGAGGTGACCAAACTCTTGTTGATGAATTCAAAGCATTACCTAACACAACAATTCTCACACCTTATGTAATTAAAGATTCTAAAGGTGAAAATAAGATCCAACATGTCACCTTGGAAAATACTCAAGATCAATCATTGTACGAATTGGATATCGATGGCTTATTTGTTTATTTAGGTTCATCACCTGTCACCGAATTTGTTAAGATTCCTGATCTATTCAACGATAAAGGTTTTATCGATGCAAATCCAGTCATGGAAACAAAGATTCCTGGTTTCTTTGTCGCTGGTGACTGCAGAGAAACTCCACTTCGTCAAATTGTCACTGCAACAAGTGATGGTGCACTTGCCAGTGAAAGTATTAGAAAGTACGTTAAATCCAAGAAATAATGGCTGAACAGAACGCTAAAATTACTATTGCTAAGCAACTGAAAAGTGAGCTTAGCAATATTCAATATTCAGATACTGAGTTGAAAGGTTTGGTTTCCGGGTTCGTTAGAAACGGAGGCACCTTTTCTCTTGGTGCAAATAATTCTTCACTTTTAAGAATTAAAACTGAAATAGCGTCTGCGGCAAGAATTGTTTATAAAGTATTTAAAAACGCATATAAGTTAGATACTCATATCGTTTATGAGAATAATAACAAGTTCTCCAAAAAGATTGTTTACACGGTTGTAGCTTCTGGAAATGTTCTAGATATCGTTGAAGATCTTGAAATCAGAAAAGACTTGATGGAATGTAACGTTGAAAAGATGTTAACTCTTCCTTACATAAGAGGCTTTGTCGCAGGCTGCTTCATCGGTTCCGGTTCTTTATCCGATCCAAATAAGAGCTATTACATAGAAATTTCCTTCAATGATATGGAAGTTGCTAATACTGTAAAAGACAGATTAAATTCACTCTATTTAGATATCGATGATTTGGAGCATTACAACTGGAAAACAATACAAAGAAGAAATCATGCAGTCCTTTATATGAAAAAGAGTGAGTATATTTCTAACTTCTTATCATATCTAGGTGCAACAAATATCATGCTTCAATTCGAAACAATAAGAATTGAAAGAGACTATTACAACAATGAGAATAGACTTATTATCTGTGATAGTCATAACTACTCAAAAGCGGCTTTAAAAGGGCAAGAAAACATTGAATTAATCAACAAAGTATTAAAGGTTAGAAGCCTTGAATACTTTGATCCTAAAGTCCAAGCTTTGATTAAATTAAGGTTGGAATTCCCTGATGCATCTTACTCTGAACTATCGGATAGATTACGTCAAATGGGACTTTCAATGTCTAAATCATCAATAAATAACGCCTTCAACAAACTGAAGGAAATAGTTAAATAAGGAGAACCTATGGAAGAAAAAAAGAAGTTTTATAAACCTAATCCAATTGCAAAAACATCTTTAAAGAGAAAAAGACATATCATCTGGGGTATTGCTTTAGCCATAGTTGCAGTTATTGGTATCATCTTAACATTCGTCATCATCGAAATCGGTTTAAAGAATGTTATTACTGAAGAAGAAACAAGAACTACACTGGACTACACAATCACAATTGCATTCGTCATGATTGGAGTTGTTGGCTTACTCTTTCTCTCAGGTAAATTTGATAAGACAATCAAAGCTGATGACAAGTTAAAAGACTTAATTTCATACTACTATGGTATCGATTCAGTCTACAACCCTTTGGAAGGTGTCAACTTGGATGAAGTTAATTCCTTAGGCTTCAAGGATGTAGAATTCGTTGGTTTCTACGATTATTTCAAAGCTACAACCAAGAATAAAGTTAGATTTGAATCTTCTTACGTTTATGAAAAAGACTTAAATAGAGAAGAATATAAAACACAAAAACTTATCGAAATTAGAAAGTTCGACGTTCCTGCTCAAAACCAAGAAAAAGCAATTGATATCAATGAAGAAGGTAAGATTGTTTATAACGGAAACGCTGAAAAGAGTGCTTCCTGCAACGGAACATTCATCGTTTACAGAGATATTGAGAATGCTCCTGATTTCGAACTTTACATCAAAGATAAGGATGTTGTTAAGATGAATATCGATGATAATAAGTATCAAAAAGTTCTTTTCTCCGACTCAAGAAGTAAATTTACTTCACGTTATGATATTTATTCAACAGAACCTGAAAAAGCTGAAGAATATTTAACAAGTAAACTTCTTTCCCGATTTGTAAAACTTGAAAAATACTTCAAGAAAGGTATCACATTCTTCTTCAAAGATGGTGATTTATTCGTCTTCTTAAATAAGTATCGTATGAACTTAGTTAAGATTCAAGAAGATAGAACTTTGGATAAATCCGTCAAGGAAACTCTTGTTAAAGAATCTCTTGATGCTATGGGATTAATCTCCTTTATCCTAGAGTTGAAAGGTCATTATCATTCTCCTTATGATGATATTTACAAGAGTAAAAATGATACTGATTTCTCCAAGCAAGTTGATGATCTTGAAAAAGATGAATTTGCAGAAACAGAATCTGAAAAAGATACTATAATAGATATTGATGAAATGACTTCAGATGCTTCAAATGAAGAATCAAAATAAAGGAGTTATTATTATGTTAGACGAACTAAAAGATTTAAACGAATTTATTACTGTAGAAAACCACAAAGGCTTGAAACTTGTCTTATCCACCGTTGGTGCTGGTGTTTATAAGATTTATTACAAAGATCAACTTCTTACCTGCTCACCAATCGATGAAAATTCCTATTTAGTCAATCCACAATTCTTTGGAAAGACATTAGGTCAAACCGCAGGTAGATTACCTAAGTATCAAACCTTGAACGGTAAGAAAGTTTTACTTGGTGCTAAGGATAACCCTAGGGAATATCTTCTCCATGGTGGTTTGTATGAATCTGTTTCATTCAAGAACTTTGAATACAGAACAGAAAAAACTCATACTGAAGAAAAAGTTATTTTCTCAGTTACTTTGGATAACAACGCAACCTTCCCAGGTAAAGGTGAATTAGTTGTAACTTATGTCTTACCTATGGATGATAATCAATTCACAATCGAATATGATTATGTTAACCATGATAGTGATTCAGTTATCAACCTTTCCAACCATATTTACTGGAACTTTAATCAAGATGACATTTTATCTTACAAGTTGCAAGTTGCTTCAAGCAAGATTGCTACAACTGATAAATATCTCACTTTAACCGGTGTTGAAGATGTCAAAGCTCCATTCGATTTTAGAGTTAAACATGCAATCTCTGATGAGTTAGAAGCAATTGAAAATAGCCAAACTCAAACAATTGATACAACTTATATTTTCGATAATGAGAATCCAGAAGTTACTCAAGTCGTCTTAGAGAATAACCACTTCAGAGTTACTTGCAACACAAGTTATGATGCAACAAACGTCTACTTATGCAACAACAATAGAGAAGTTCCATTAATCGATATTCCAACTGAATGGAAATACTCCGGTTTAGCAATTGAACCTCAACATTTCTTACTTAACAACGAAAAGATCTTTGTTAAAAAAGGTGAGAAAGCTCACGAATTTATCACCTATAAGATCAATCCATTGTACTAATCTAAACTAACATATTGAATCTAAGTCCCTTCGGGGACTTTTTTTGCTGGACTTTTTTATTTTTGCATGAAAAAAGCCATAAGCTTTCACCTATGGCAATATGGATTCAATAATTTATTTTAGTTATTATAAGGACTTAATGAACTTAGCAAAGTGTTCTCTGCCTTCATCGGTTTGTTTGAAGACACCGCAGTTTTCAAGACCTTTTTCGAAGTATCTACCAGCAAGATGATAGACAGCATCGGAAACAGCTTTTCTTGAGGAAGTATCAAGACCATTTCTTTCCAATTCTTCAACGAAGAGTCTGTGTTTTTCAAGTTCAGGGTACTTGGTGATGTGTTCTGCATTAACTAAGCAGTCAATTAAAGTTTCTAATTCTTTCTTCAATCTGCTTGGTAAGACAGCAAGACCCATAACTTCGATAAGACCAATATTCTCTTTCTTGATGTTCCAATATTGTGGATGGACATGGAAGATACCTGCTGGATATTCACTGTCAGTTCTATTATTTCTTAAAACCAAATCCATGACGTAGTAACCATCATGCTTATGAGCGATTGGTGTGATTGTGTTATGTCTAACACCATCGGTGTGAGAAATAATATTAACTTCTTCATCGGAGTAATCAATCCAGGAATGGAGAATATGATCTGATAAGTTGATAAGTTCTTCTCTATCTTGTGAGTAGATTCTGATAGTTGATAATGGCCAGTAAAGCATTGCAACTTTGCAGTTTTCATAACCTGGGATTGAATAGAATTCACCAACTGCTTTTGCATCAAACATTGGGAAGTTGTATCTACCACCTTGGTAGTGGTCATGAGTTAAGATGGAACCACCAACAATTGGTAAGTCAGCGTTAGAACCAATCATGTAGTGAGGGAAGACATCGATGAAATCGATTAAGTGTTCAAATGCTTCCTTGTTGATGACCATTGGTTTATGGGTTGCGTTGAAAACGATGCAATGTTCATTGTAGTAAGAATATGGTGAATATTGCATGTAGTATTTTTCACTGGACAAGTTGAGTGGGATCATTCTGATATTCTGCCTTGCAGGATGATCTTCTCTACCAGCATAACCTAAGTTTTCAATGCAAAGTAAGCATTTAGGATACTTGGTTGCTTTAACTTTAAGTGCGTTTGCGATTGCCTTAGGGTCTTTCTCTGGTTTGGAGAGATTGATGGTAATATCTAAATTACCATAGACGGAATCGTATTTGTATCTAACATCCTTTTGAATTCTAAATTCACGGATGTAGTTGCTGGCTTTATTAAGTTTGTAGAACCAATCGGTTGCTTGTTTTGGAGAATGACGATATTGTGCGATGAATTTGTTGATGATATTACTTGGTCTATCCAAGAGATTATTCATCAATTTGGTATCGAGTAAATCTTTGGTTGTGATTCTATCTTCGATTAAATCAGTATCAACTGCGTATTCAAGTAAAGCATCTAAAATTTCTTCCAAGTTGTTGGAATAATGATAGATGTATTCATCGTTATAGGAGTTCTTATTTAAATCTTTCAAGAGAAGGTTTGTTACATAAACTTCATCTTCTCTTTCAATCATGTGATTAACTATCCCGTAATTAACTAATCTTTTGATATAGCTGTCGGCTGAGATGGATTTAACACCATCGCCGGCATCTGCGATGTAGAATGAAGCAGCATAACCAATTTCTTTTTGATATGCTTCACCAACTTCTTTGATAAAGCTATCAACACAATCTTCTCTGACAAGGTTGACAGTGCAGCCACCAAAGCCACCGCCGGTCATTCTGGAACCGATAACACCAGGTTGTTTTCTGGCTAAGTCAACTAAGACGTCAAGTTCTTTACAGGTAACTTCGAAATCGTAACGTAAGGAATCACCGGATTGATCCATGAGGCGACCGAATTCGACTAAGTCATCATTTCTCAAAGCTTCGATTGCTTTTAAAGTTCTTTGATTTTCATAGACAGCATGCTTTGCTCTTCTGAGTTCAACTTCGTCAGTGATGTAGTGTTTATCTCTTTCGAATTCTTCGATTGTGAAATCACCTAAAGATTTCTTATCTGGGTTATGTTCGTGTAAAAGTTCAAATGCGTGTTCACATTCTCTTCTTCTATCGTTGTATGCGGATGTGTTCAAGGAGTGTTTTTTGTTTGTGTTAACAATTAAAATCTTGTAACCATTCATGTTGAGTGGTGCATATTCATATTTAAGTGTTGCACAATCAAGGAAGATAGCACAATTCTTTCTGCCGTTTGCAGAAGCGAATTGATCCATGATACCGCAGTTAGTCTTGCAGAAGTTATTCTCTGCTTTTTGACCTAAGAGAGCAAGATCAATATCTGTTAAATCTTCAAAGTGGAACATCTGTCTGAGCATACCGCCGGTGACAACTTCCAAACTTGCGGAGCTGGATAAACCGGAACCGTTTGGAACTGTGCCGTAGATTAAGATGTCCATACCTTTATCAATCTTGTGACCGGATTTGTTGAATTCATCGATAACACCTAAGCAGTAGTTAGTCCAGTTGTTGGATTCTCTGTAAACGACATCGTCGATTGAAGAAGTTAAAACTCCGAATCTTTCGAAGTTCAATGAGATGAAATTGAGTTTATTATCATCTCTCATTCTGACAAGTAAATATGTACCGAATGTGAGTGCACAAGGGAAGACGTGACCGCCATTGTAGTCAGTGTGTTCACCGATGAGGTTGACACGACCTGGAGCGAAGAATGAATGGATGTTTTCTACATTTTCTTCATGGTAAATTTCTTTGAATTTTTTTATTAGATTTACTCTCATAATTTTTCTCCCTAATTTTTATCATTACTATTATAAATTAATAAGTAAGGGCTATCAAATTTAATGTTAACAATAAATTCTAAAAGTCTCTTTGACAAAGAATAAGTTATTAAATGAAAAATATTTCATTACCAACTTATGAGTATATGTATAAGTTTTTTATTTAATTTAGTCATTTATTTCTTTTAACAATTTCAAATTTGGTTATTTGAGATAGTAAAATAACCCTACAACAAAATACAAAATCTTGATTTTGTTATAATTTACAAAGTTTATAGGAGGTCTAACCTTTAAATGACAGCTAATGAATTTAAGAATCAAGTTGAAGAATACAGAAAGAAATTTAAGAGCGAAGATTTTAAATATCGTTTAATTTCATACATCACTTTAGGTGTTTGTATCGTCTGCTTCGGTGTTATTTTAATCATCATAACCGTCGTTGATGAAAAGTATCAACTCTACGCTTTAATTCCATTCTTCATCGGTTTAGTTACAATCATTGTCTTCATGATTTTTAACTCTAAGAACAAGAAGAAAACTCAAATTGATAGCGGAATTCAATATCAAGAAAACTATGGTGAAACCTTGGTTAAATATGAATATTCCGACATCGATATGGAAGAGAAAGTTAACTATCTCTACAACGGATTTGTTTCCGACGAAGAACTTCTTGATCCAATGTACTTCTCTGAAATTAGAAAATCCACTTCAAGAAATGCTGTAGATAGTAAGATTAACGGCAACTTATTCACACAGATTGACTGTGCAATCGGTATTCCACTTGTCGATGGAACCATGGATAAGAAACTGATTGAAATCACAACAAGAGATAAGAAAAACGGTGCTGACCAAATGGTCTGTGGTCTTTATGGAAGACTTTATACTTTAAAGAAAAATATCTTAACTAATGATGAAGATAAGATTATCTTCACATTCAACACAGAAAAATCTTATTTACCAACTAACAGAGACAATCTCCATCGTTACACCTCCAACGAAGTTGGTGTTTCAGAAAGATTCATTCCTTTCTCAAACAACAAGGACGTAATTAAAAACTTCATTGATAACAATAAGAACTTTGTAGAACTTTTAAATTCAATTGAATTCAACAATGTCTTAGTTGGTGGTTTTATTTCCATCAACAAAAAAGGTGTCTATGTTGCAATCAACTTCTCAGAATCATCACTTGAATTACCTATCAAGGATGAAGTTGATTTAGAGAAGATTAACGTCCTTAAAAAGACAACTGAAGCAGTTGTTAACTATTTCAAAAAGTTGTAAAAGTCATTATTAATTCGATTATTTAATGGTAATTGTTACTTATTTCAAAAAAGTAACCGTTACCATTTTTTTTAATATGATATTTCATATAATATTATTGAAATTATGGAGGTTTTATATGGCAAAGAAAAAAGAGTATATTCTTGTAACAGGTGGCGCAGGTTATATTGGCAGCCACGCCGTTAAAGTTTTACTTGAACATGGTCATGATGTCGTCGTTTTAGATAATTTATCAACAGGTCACGCACACGCAGTTGATAAGAGAGCTGAATTAGTTATTGGGGACGTTACTAACTGGGGTGTCTTAGTTAGATTATTCAAGAAATATAACATTGTTGGTTGTATGCATTTTGCAGGAAAGATTGTTGTTCCTGAATCAGTTTCAAACCCACTCGCATACTTCACAGCAAATATTGAAGCCGTTAACTCACTTTTAAGAGCAATGAAGTTATTCAATGTTAAGAACATTGTTTTCTCTTCAACAGCAGCAGTTTATGGTACTTCCGATTTAGAAGTTATCACAGAAGATGCTCCTTTACATCCAGAATCACCTTACGGTTTCTCCAAACTTACCGCAGAAAACTTAATCAGATACTCTGAAAGAGCTTATGGTATCAAACATATCATCTTCAGATACTTCAACGTTGCTGGTGCTTACGATACATACGAAATCGGTGAAGCTCACCCAGTAGAAACACATATTATTCCTGTTACCGTCAATCACGCAATCAGTGGTGAACAAATGCAAATCTTCGGTAACGACTACAACACATTCGATGGTACCTGCGTCAGAGACTACATTCACGTTGTTGACTTAGCAGAAGCCCACGCATTAGGTATTGAACACCTCTTAGCTGGTGGTGAATCTAACACCATCAACTTAGGTTCAACAAACGGTTTCTCCAACAAGCAAATTGTTGAAACAGTTTCTAAAGTTACTGGTAAACCAGTTAACTATACCTATGGTCCAAGAAGAGCCGGCGACCCTGCAAAGATTGTTGCCTCCAACGCAAGAGCAAAAGAAATTTTACACTGGGAACCTAAGAGAGATTTAGCAAAGATGATTGAATCCGACTTCAACTGGAGACAATCTCATCCACATCTCTACGAAGATCAAGAACAACTTAAGATCTCCGCTTCCGATTTAGAAAAGGTTGTCAAGATTAAACATACCAAGAAGACAGATGGTATGCTCGAACCACTTGAGTTGAAGGATAAAGAACACTTTGCCAAGTTGGTCAAAGAGAATAAAGTCGGTCCATTTAATAAGGTTATCTCCGACTAATCAAAACAAAAATATTTATAATAAGTTTCGTGAACTTTGCGTCACGGAATTTTTTATGAGGTGAATTATGAAGAAAAAAGATATTATGCACCAGATGTGGATGGCTGATATGGCTAAAGCAAGAATTGGTGGAACTAATAAAGATGAAGCAAAAGTTTTTGATGAACTTTCTGATTCAGCAAGAAAAATTACATTGAAAATTAATAAAACTGCTAATCAAAACAAGATTAGAAAGTTATTTGCAAAGTTAACTTGTACTCCAATTAACGAAACTTTGAAGTTATTCCCACCTTTTTATACCGATTGTGGTAAAAATATTCATATCGGTAAGCATGTATTTATCAACGCATGTTGCAACTTTCAAGATCAAGGTGGAATTTATATCGGTGATAATGTTTTAATCGGCCATGCTGTTATTTTTGCAACAATCAATCACAAGTTAGATCCTATGAAACGTAATGAGATGATTTTAAAACCAATCATTGTTGAAGATGATGTTTGGATTGGTAGTGGTGCTATAATCTTACAAGGTGTTAGAATTGGTAAAGGCGCAATTATTGCTGCAGGCTCTGTTGTAACTAAGAATGTTGAACCTTACACAATTGTTGGTGGAACACCTGCTAAATTTATAAAGAAAGTTGAAGAAGAAAAATAATTACATAAGAAAATGGTTGGAACATTTGTTCCAACCAAGTTTTTATAATGAAAAAACCTTATATGACTTTTCATCATATAAGGTTAATTTATAATTAGTTCTACCAACCGAAGTTACCAATATTTTCTGGTAAGGCTAGGTCAATTTCTTCACCGATATTATTTAAATCACCGTTGACACCAATAGTTAATAAACTCATGAGAGAAGATGATAATGCAAAGTTAGAAATAACTTCTTTTTCAACATCTTGATTAGGTAATTTAACCATTGAGGTATTGATATCAATATCAGTTGGATCTTTGCTATCAGAGAACATTGAAACGATTTCGTTGAGACATAGATCAAGTTGATAAGAGTTATCTTTTTTAACGTAATTTTTAACAATATTAGCATAGTTCATATCTGAGTTTATAGATGAAGAATCTGCTTTTTTAATTTGATCCTTAATTGTTCGAGAGATTAACCTGCCAGGTTCAAGGATATAATCTACCAATTCTGCGATACCATCGTTTCCAGTGTATGTTGATACACTTTCATTTGATGAGTAGAAATTGATGTTACCTGTTGTGATATCTATGACAACATAGTTATTTTTGGTAGAACGCTTGAAGAATATCTTATTTAAGACATCTTTACCTTCTTCTTCATAACCTTGATACCAAATATCAATTGTACCTTTGGAATTAGCAATACCACCACTTGGGAAGGTAAGTTGACCATGAACAAGTGGTCTCATTTTATCATCAAGTTTAATCTTGATATCAAGTGTAGCATTACCGATTGAGAATAAACCTAGGAATTCAAGATTTAAGCTACCAGTGATATGGAAATTCTTAGTATTTGCTGTAGTGAAGAATGCCTCAACAAGTTGTTGCAATGAAGATAAATCCATGTATGATGCAGCTTCTTCAGGAACAACAATATTTGTAAAGTTTGCTTCATCATTAACTAAATCTAAACTTAAGGTACTATTTTCATCAATTGCTAAATCTGGAATAGATAATGAAGTTAACTTATTACTTTCATCAAAGTTGAGTTCTAAGTTGATAACCTTATCAATTGGTAATAAGTCAGATGGATTGACACCGAGAGTGAGTTTGTTATCAACAACTTTAATTGAATTAAGTAACTTGTTAATATCAATTTTTACAGGATTTGTAGGGTTAATTAAATCATCGAAAACTGAGCCATCAACTGCTGATTCAACAGTCGAGAAGATTGCGTCGACAATCTCATTTTCAATTTTCATGACATCTTTAACGATGTATTTAGCAATTGCTAAAAGTGAATCAAGTTCAATTTTAGCTTTCATGATATCGTTGTAGATAGCATAGAGATAAGTTCCATCAAAGATTGCTTCAATCTTATGCTCTTTACCTGCAGCAATAATTGTTCCTTGCATGGAAAATCTAATTTTATCGACTGAGAAATCTTCTGATAATTTATCTTTAGGTAACTTAAGATTGATTGCTAAGTCTTTGATAGTCAAATCGGAACCGATTTGAGTATTTAAGACAAAGCGGAAGTTTTCTCCATTTAAGAAGTAATCTTTAAGTGAATCAATCTTATCGATGATTGAAAGGATATCGTTGTAATTTAAGGCGTTATTATTGATGATATCGGAAACTTTAAGACTATCGTCGGTTCTGATTGTTCCTGCGATTGAATTGTTATCGTAGTTAAAATCGATACCGTTATTAACGCCGTTAATTGCAATTGAATTAACCACATCAAAGATTGTTGCTAAATCTAATGATGAAGTTGAACTTGTTGAGGAATTACCAACTGAATTGATAAGTTCAATGATATTACCAAGAATGGTTGTAATTGATGAACCATCGGTTGTTGAAGTTAATACTTTGTTTAACAATTCAAAGTCTAAATTCAAATCAAAATCGAATGTGGCAGATAATTTTTGAATAAGTGGAACAAGTTCATTGATACCAAGTAAAACTTGAATATTACCTAAATTAAGTAAGATCTTATCGTCTTTCTTAATTAAGTTTAAGCTGACCTTCATTGAAGCAGTTGAGATATTCAAATTTGCTTGGAAATTGAGGTTCTTTTCAAAGTCTAAGATGACTGCACCATCAAATGAAACACCGTTTAAATCACCTCTTAAGTCAAGAGCAAGTTTCTTATTGGTGCTAACCTCATTTAAGAGTGAAACAATTCTTGTGATTTCATCAGTTGATAAGTAACTACCGTGGAAATTAGGTGTGTCAACTGCATTATTTGCTGAGTTAATTGCACTGATTGATACGACATCTTTATAGGCTAAAGAAAATGACTTATCTGTAGTCTCAATACTTGAAACTATAGAAGCAATTTCATCTGCAGTGGAATAAGTTGCTTTATTTAAGGAACTATTTACCAATGCTAATAATTTATTAACGATTGTAGATGGTGTTGAACCGTTACAAAGACTTGATAAGAATTCAGTAAGAGTTGTTGAATCAACATTTAAATCAACACCCAAAATGCTTTCAATTTGAGGTAAGATTGTTGCGATATCATTAACATTGAGCAAGACTTTGAGGTTATCAAGTTCTAAGTAGATATCATAGCCAACCTTAGTTAATTTAAGGTTAAGATTTGTTTCCTGATAACTGAGTGTTCCTTGCAAAACAAAGGATAAATCATTGGTGAAATTAAATGTAGCATTACCGCTAAATTTGATTGGATCAATATTTAAGTTGATATTATCAACTTTGAATCCTTTATCAGTTACAGTGTTATTTGCAAAGGATAATAAGTTAATTAAATCTTTAGAAGTTAATGAATTCTCTTCAGTGATATTAGGTTTAGTGATGGTGAAGGTAGGATTTGAAATAAGAGAAAGTTTAATATCACTAACTGCCAAATTGATTGTATTTGTATCTGGAACAGTCATGGATTTGATGACATCAATAACTGTTGCGATTGTGTTGGATTGATAACCACCAGTTGTTGAAGGAATCATTGAAACGATAGTTGTGAAGATATCGATAACTGATTTATTTGAGTAATCAGTCTTTAAGATTTGAACAATCAAATTGGTATCAATTTGTAAATCGACATCTAAAAGTGAACTTACTTGATTGATGATTGTTGGAATATCATCTAAAGTTAAAATAGCGTTGATTCTATCAAATGAAAGATAAATCTTTCCATCGATTAAACTTAGACTAACTATGTAACTATTCTTATCATCATAGATATTTAAAGTTGCGTGTAAGTTGATGAAACTATTGAAATCAAGGTCAACTAGACCAGTGATATTGTAGTTGCCAACTAAACCATTAACATGAAGTGTTAACTTCTTGTTTGTGATAATATTTTCTAAGTTAGTAACTAAGTTTCTTACTTCTGTAGAAGTTAAATCAACATTTGTAACTTGTTCAATTTCAAAGTTGGTGTTTGTGTAAACACGAACTTGAATGGTTTCGTCCATGGAGATGTTAACTTCGTTTTCGGTGATAATAAGATTCTTGAATAAGTCTTCAATTGAAATAGCTGGAGCTGCTTTTGTTGCTTCACTTGTTGTAATTGAATTAACCATTTCAACAACGTTAGTTAAAATCTTGATAACAGAAGAACCATCTGAGATTGAAGTCATCAAGTTTGTCAGTGAGTTAATATCAACATTTAAGTCGATATTTAAAGCTTCAGTAATTTGACTTACAAGAGCTGGGATATCTTCTGTGGTGATTTGGATTGTTAAATCGTAAATCTTGACGTAGATATCTTTACCAAGCTTAGTAAGTTGAACTGGAATTCTATTTCCTTGGTAGTTGATAACTGCATCCAAGTAGAAATCTAAAGCTGAATGAGTATCAACATCAAGAGTTGCTTCAACAGAAACATCATTAAATTTCAAAGCAAAGGTAGATGAGAATTTCTCATCTTCTTTAATTTGAAGTAATGTATCTAAAAGTGTAGAAATTTCTGCTGTGGATAAAACTTCATCTTCTGAGTAATTAGGAATTCTGATATCGAATGAATTATCACCTAAAACAGAGAAGCGGAATGAATCATAACCAAATGAAATTTCATTTGGTTTCATGCTGACAGAGTTGATGATGTTAGAGATGAAATCTTCGTCAATCTTTTGAGTAACTGCTGAACCTGAGTTATCTTGAATCAAAGAGTTGATAAGTTGCATCAAATTAGAAACGATGATATTAAATGGTGAGCCATCGGAAAGACTTACTAAGAAAGCTTCCAAGGCTTTGTAATCCAATTTGAAATCTGCTGATAAGAGTTTTTCAACCTTAGCAAGGATATCATCGATTTCATTGATATCAACAACTGATTTAACATAGTGCAAATCTAAGTAGATTGAAGCACCTTTCTTGATGATTTGAATAGGTAAAACTGTACTGTCTTTAAGGTTAGTTAAATTGAGATTAAGTGACATATCCAAAGCGGTATTTAAATCTAAATTTAAACTACCGACAAAGGAGTAGTCGTAGAGTTCACCTGCAAAGTTAAGTGAGAATTTCTTCTCGTCAAGAATTCTATTTATTAAATTAACTGCATTTTGGAAATTTTCACCGGTAAGTACCTTACCTGAGGAGAGATCAACATCGATAATTTCTGCATTTGGATCATCGTATAAAGTAACGGAGCCGTTAGAAAGTAAAGATGAAGAAAGTGAGATTGCAGCATTTGTATTGGTATCTAAAGTAACTGAGAAATCTAAGGTATCAAACATCAAGTTCAACTTGAGTTGAGTATCGTTACTTTCAGCGGAGATTAAAACTTTATCTAGGGTATTTAAAATACCTTGGATATTTAAACTTGTTGCTGAAGAAACAATATCGGATAAATCATCTTCTGAGGATGATGTTTGTGAGTTTTTCAATAAGTTGGAGATAATCTCTTGAATCTTTAAAGTGTTGACTAACTCGTTAATATTGAGTGAATCAAGGAGCTCTGATAATTCATCTAAAGTTAAAGTAGCTTTTAAGATATCGTTGAAATTAAGTGAGAATCTCTTATTAGTGTAGGCTAATTGAATATTGTAGTTAATATCGTTAATTGCACAGACAAGTTGTGAAGAGATATTGATATCTCCATCTTCTTTGATTCTAAATTGATACTTACCATTCAACTTGATGAAAGTTTGATTGAGTTTGATGATGGCATTATCGATTGTTCCTGAGAAGGATTTGGAAGAGATTAAATCGATGATATTTTGAACATGATTTTTAATGTTTAAAACCTTGATTGCTTTCTTTGTATCAATTTGAGGATAACTTGAAGCATCCTTATTGGAAAGAGTAATTTCAATTGGTAAAGAAAAGCTTTCTGGATTGCCGAAATTTAAATTGTTGCAAACAACCTTTTTAATTTCTGGATTTGTTGCATAGTTTGAGATGATGATATTTGCTTCACCTGAGAGTCCTGCAAAGGAATCAGAAGCAAGTAATCCATCCATATTTAAAGTGATAATGGCTTCTTTACTTGATTCATTTAAGGTGACTTTAGCGTTAGTTAATAAGTCGGATAAACCAGGAATAGAAGCAATATCTAATCCGCCATCAAGTAAGCCTAAGTTTGAAACTGGGGCTAAGTAGGTGTTAATTAAACTGAGTAATTCATCTTTGGAAACGGATAAAACAGTGTCACCTAATTGGATATAGGCTCCATCTCTGCCGTATTTTAAGTTGAGATAGGATTGATTTGTGTTTCCTAAAACGATATTTAATTCTGAATTTAATAAATCATTTAAGTCAGGCTTAACATTGACTTTGACAGGTAAATATTCACCGTTTATTGTGGCGCCGATATTTAAATCGATGTATTGATTGTTGATTAAATTAACACCAGCTGCAGCTAATAAATCGAGTGCTTTGTAGGTAACTTCATTTGTACCACCGCTAGCATCTTCAGCGGAGCCAAAGTGTTCTTTAAATTCAGTGATAAATGGGATTTCAGTCTTAGAATCGTTGTAGGAGTAAGTGTAGTTTAAAGTTGAATCAACTGTTGCAGCAATTGGCTTATTGACACCGTATCCATCCTTAGCGATTGCAGAAACTGCTTTGAAATCCTCATCAAAAGTAACTTCTAAGTTTGCATAGTTAAAGACAGGGAAGCCGTCATTTCCTGACATAATTTTAACTTCTCTGGTGTACTTTTCTGAGGTGTTTCTTGTTACGTATTCACCATTTTCTTGGGTATTTTCTACACTTAAAGTGTAGAGGAAGGTATATTTACCATCACTTGTTTTATCTTCAACAGGTTCAGAACCGACGATTGTGTAGTCATTTAAAATGTAGTTAGTTAAACCATCGGAAGTTTGACCGTATCTATCAAGGTAATATAAGTTTTCATTTTCTGGTGTGGATGGGTCTTTTCTTTCTCTTTGCATCTCGGTAATTGTCTTACCAGCAAAGGTGTATTCATCCATGGATTTGATATCACCACGACGGGTTAAATAGGTTGAATTGTTGGTGTATCTTTGTTCTGCAGTTTGAGAGAACATCGAGTAAGTGATAGTTTCAAAATAAACTTCACGACCGTACTCATCATCGTTATTATTGATGATTCTTTTAGCTTTAACAGGTTGTTTTTGGCCGACTGAAACTGCTTCGCCTTCAGCAGTTGATGTCCAGTATTTTGTTTCGTCTAAAATACCATTTGCGATGTAGAGAATCTCTTTATATTCTTTATTATTAATGTAATCCTGAATTGTTTTATTTGGATCTCTTTCGAGAGTTTTAGATTGTAAAGTTGGATCATTTACATCAGAAAGATTATCCATGGTTGGATTCTTTTTGAGAAACATATAGCCAACACCAGCACCTGCAAGTCCTATGGTTAGAACAACAGAGCTAGCGATAATAATCTTGGTTCTTTTTTTCATGTGATTTATCCTTTTTTATGGGTAAAGTAAGCATTCTAAACATACAAAAATGCATGCTTAGTGGTAATTGCTTTCTATAGTATATACTTTTTAAATTTGAAAAATAAACAATTTTAAAAATTGTGTTTATTTTTAACAATAAAAATCGCTAAAAATATGTGTTAGTAAAATTGTTTTAGACACAATTAATAAATGTGTTCAAATATTTGAACTTATAGATTTATTTCTTTTTAATATAGATGTATAAAATTGGATGAGAAATCATTAGATTTTTAGAATTGAAGAAGAGTTAAGAACTAAGATTTCAGTTATGACTAAATTATCTTATGGTGAAGATAGTAATATCATGTTATATACAGATGAATCAGTTGATAATCCGGGTTATATGTATGGAACCTTTGATGGAGATAATATCAAAGCTGAATTATCTGGTACCTGGAATAAAGAACATATCTGGCCATGTTTACAGATGAAACTAGATGGTAAAGATCCAAGACCAGATAGTGATACAAAAAACCATGCTACAGATTTGCATAATTTAAGAGCTTCTTGCCAAGATGTAAATGGTGCTCATGGTAATAAGTTCTATGATAATGAAAATACAGATATCACATTATTCCTTAATATAGAAGGAACACCTAATTCATCTCATTTGTATGAAGGTGATTTCAGAGGAGTTGTTGCAAGAATCTTATTCTACATGGCTACTAGATATGATTTCTTAGAGTTGAACGATGATTGTAATGCTGAGAATGATACCTCTATGTCAAAGTTATCATTTTTGCTTGAATGGAATGAATTGGATCCTGTAGATGGTTTTGAAATTCAAAGAAACAATCGTAACTACGAATATCAAGGTAATAGAAATCCTTATATTGACTATTCTGAACTTGCTAGTATTATGTTTGGGGAGTAGGCAGAGGATTAGTTTTTGAGTTAATAATCGCTTACGTAAAAGTAGGCGGTTTTTTTGATTCGGATGAATATGGTTTAAATATCATAAAAAATAAGTCTGAATAGGCAACAAAGTTGTGATTAATTGCTTCGTTTAATATTCAATTTTTAAATATAATAAATGTAATTAGTTTCATGGAGTTCTGAATATGGATGAATATACTAAAATTGACCTTCATATCCATTCGAGTGCGAGTGGTAAGACCAAAAGTGGTGATAGAAAAATCACTGAAAATTCGAACATAGATAACATTGAAATTTTAGTAAATAAGCTTATTGAAAATGAAATCAACATGTGTGCAATTACTGATCACAACATTTTTGATAAAGATTTATATCTTAAATTAAAAGAATATGAAAATAAATCCTGCCTTAAGAAAGTATTACCTGGTGTGGAACTTGATGTTGAGATTAATAATAAAGTAGTTCACGTTGTTCTAATTTTTGATGATACAATCCAGGGTCATGAAGATAGACTTAGTAAGAATTTTGATGGTAAGGAAACAACTTTTACTTTAAGTGAGTTAGCACATAAGTTAGCTAATGTAGACTTAAATTTCATATCTATTGTTCATCAAAGAGCTGATGTGAAAAATGAAAAAGCAAAAACTAGCTTAAGTTCTGCTGGAGTTGAAACATGTAGATACATGATTTCCATAGATTATTTTGATTGCTTGGAAATTCAAAGTACAAAGGTTGAAGGGATATTAAGATCAAGATTTTGTGATGATAACTTTAAACCTCAGCCACTAGTATTTGGAACTGATTGTCATGATTGGAAATGTTATCCATATCATGACAGTAGTAAAAATACGGATAATGTGGTCAACTTTTCCTATATTAAGGCATTGCCTTCTTTTAGAGGATTGTCAATGGCTGCAACTAATCATCTTAGATTTAGAAAATATAAATTCGACAATGGAAGAGAGTATTTAACAGAAATTCAATTAAAACATAATGACGAAATAATTAAGATTCCACTATCGTATGGTATAAACGTTATTATTGGCGATAACTCAGTAGGTAAAACTTCATTGCTTAAAGTATTATTCAATTGTGGATTGGAAACAGACTTAAAAACGATGAAAGATTATTTTAAGAAAAATAAAATTGAAGTAACTTCAAGTGGCAAGGGTGTTGAAAAATATGAATTTGTCAAGCAAGGTGGTATTGCTGAAAAATTTAAGGATGACAAAGATCCAATAAAAGATGAGTTTACTGGAATGTATGATCAAATTAATGTTCAACTATATAAAGAACATGTTATAAATATCTTTGAATTATTTGGAAAACAATGGAAACATAATAAACAAATTAGTGACATTAATAGTGCTTTGAATGTGGACTTGGTTATTCCTTCTGAAAACTTAGGAGATAATTATTATCCTATTTTTGATAATGATGGTCTTGGTAATAGTAAAAAATATTATGGAATAACTCATAATTTAAATAATATTAATGAAGACATCTGTTCACTTATCGAAAGATTTAATAATGTTTTAGAGAATGAGGATTGTGAGAAATTTAATAACATTGTTTCTTTTTTGGAAAACACTAAACAAAAATATTTTTATAAGGAATTAAATGAAGAATTTAATAATAAGATTAGATCATCCATTAAGTCAATTAATACTAAAGTAAATAATGAATTTGGAAAAAAGAGAACTGCTGATGAAAGTAGAAAAGTTGATGTTTTAAATTCATACAATAATCAAATTGATAATTTGGCAAAGAAACGGTTATTAGAACAAAAGTCCAAAATTATTGATCGAAGCAAATTTGAGAATATAAAGCTTGATGAAAGAAAAAGTGATGTAGCCGATTATATTTTCATTTCTAAAGTTAGTTCATTCAAAGAAATTACGATTGACCTTATCGAGAAATTCATTCTGAAGTACATAGATTTTAAATCGATAGATGAAATTTATACTTCTACATCTGATTATGTTATTAACAATATAAAAACTAAGACAGTAAATAAAGAAGTTGCACAAAGTGTTGATAATTTAGTTAAGTTATTGTCAACAGACTTTAATGATCAATATCTGAATGAGACATTAGAAATCAAAAAAAATGGAGATGATTTAGTATTTGGTAATTCTGTTGGTACTAATTCTCTTTATTATTTAGACTTAAAAACCAAAGTTTTTAATAAACCAATTTTCATTATCGATCAGCCTGAAGATGATGTTGCACAATCTAAAATTAATTCTGTTTTAATCGATTCTTTACGAAATCTTGCTATCAAAGCACAAGTTATTTTTGTTACTCATAACCCACAGTTAGTTGTTAATTTAGATGCTGATAATGTAATTATTATGAAAAAGAGGAAGGACGGAATATGCTTTAATTACGGACCTTTAGAATTGAAAGACGATAGTATAAATATTTTAAAATATGTAGCAGATACTCTCGATGGTGGTGTTGATGTAATTAGACAAAGGTGGAAAATATATGATAAAAATTATTAAATTATTCGTCGAAAATGATAATGTCATTTGCAAAATGGATGATATTGAAGTTTTCAATATTTCTAACACGAACAATACTTTTAAAGGTTTAGATATATATAACAAGTTAGATATACATAAAGATGATGAATTCAAATTCGATGAGAATTGTGCAAATGATTGTGACAATAGTTCAAAGAATAATCCATTATTTAATAATGCAAAAACTTATTTAGAAAAGTTAATTGAGAAACTGAATTCTACAATTACCGAGTTTAAAAATGCTGACTATGTAACGATATTTTCAGAAAGAAAGTTTGATTGACATTCAATATATTTTCTGAGCCTATTAATACTTTTATTGCATATTAAATAAAAACTTACCATTTTTTGTAATCTAATTAAAATTGTTTGTAAATAAGGAGATACGTTGTGAAAATTACTCAAATTAATGAACTCATATATGATATTAATGACGAAATTATTGAAATCTTATTAAAGGATAGAAATACAAATAAGAACATAATTTTTGCAACAGATAATTACTCTAAAAAGGGCTTTGAAGAAACAACAGAGATTAGAATAGAATTTCTTAAAAATAGAAAGAGAGCTTTAATTAGATCTAGAATTGATAAATCAAAAGAAGAACAAAGAATTAGATCTAAAGAAAAGGCAGAAGTCTTTACACCATCATGGGTTTGCAACAAGCAAAACAACCTTGTTGATAATGCATGGTTTAATAGGGAAAATGTTTTTAACATAGAAACTGAGAAATCATGGAAAACTAACTATGACAAGATTGATTTTTCATCTACAAATAAAACTTGGGAAGATTATGTAAAAGACGTTAGATTAGAAATTTCCTGTGGTGAAGCACCATATCTTACTAGTAGATATGACACTGTTACTGGTCAGTTTATTCAAGTTAAAGATAGAGTAGGAATGCTAGACAGAAAATTAAGAGTTGTTTCTGAAAATTGTGATTTAGAAGAGGATTGGATTAAATGGGCAATTATAGCTTATAAGTCAACCTATGGATACGAATTCCAAGGAGACAATCTTTTAATTGCTCGTGAGAATCTTTTGTTCACATTTATTGATTACTTTGCTTACAAATTTAATTCCCAACCAAACGATGAATTATTAAAAGAAATTGCAAATATAATTTCATTCAACGTTTTCCAAATGGATGGATTAAAATTTGTTGTACCATTTAGTTGTAAAAATGTTAAAAGCACACAATATATAATGACCAATATTTTTGGAGAAGAAGAAATTATTGGTGAACCAGAAACTAAGTGTCCTGGTTGTGCTAAAAACAGTATTTACGAACACAACGGAAAGTATTGTTACGTTATGGATTGGGAACAAAACAAAAAAGTTAAGTTTGTTAGTTTACTAAGAGGAGCAATGTAATTATGGAAGAAAATAAAAATGTAGCAATCAAAGCTGAAAAAGATCACACCACTGCTGTTGAAAGTGCCTATGATTACTTGGAACACTTCGATATTCTAGAAACTATTACTAATGTTGGAAACGATGAAGTTTTCACTCCTAGAAAAACTTGCAATATGATCCTAAATTCTTTACCTGAAGAGGTATGGCACAATCCAAATTATAAATGGTTAAATCCAGCAACTAAAAATGGTATTTTCGAAAGAGAAATTGCTTTAAGGCTTGATAAAGGTCTTAAAGATATTATTCCAGATGAAGAAACTAGAAGAAAACATATTTTGCAAAATATGATATATGCTATTGGCCAAACAAAATTTACATCTAATGTTTCTAGAAGAACACTTTATTACTGCTCACAAGCTAATAGAAAATGTGACGGAATCAGAGCAGAAGATGGTCATTTTGTTAACGGTTTTGCAATTGGAAACGGAACTTGGTTTGATGATGAAGAAGGTAATATTAAAACTCCAAGAACAGAACACACTTTTGAAAAAGATGGAAAGTGTAAATATTGTCGTATTAAGCAAGATTCAAAATATAATTCTTCAGCTCAACGTGAACATTATGCTTACGAATTTATTCATTTTAATAAACATGATCTATTGAGACATCTTCAAGACTTATTTTTCAAAGGAGATAGGAATATGAAATTTGATGTAATAATTGGAAATCCACCATATCAATTAAGTGATGGCGGAGCACAAGCAAGTGCTAGACCTATATATCAGATTTTTGTTGAGAATGCCTTTGCACTTAATCCAAAATATGTAAGTATGATTATTCCTTCAAGATGGATGATAGGAGGAAAAGGATTAGATGATTTTAGACAAAGGATGATTGATGATACTCATTTTGTCAGCTTAAATGATTATCTTAACCCTAAAGATTGTTTTCCAAACAATGATATTAAAGGTGGAGTTTGTTTCTTTGTATGGGATAGAGATTATAATGGTCCATGTGATATTATTTCATATACTCAAACTGGAATTAGAAGGAGTCGAAGAACTTTAAAGAAGGAAGGCGTTGACATATTTATTCGTGACGAAGTTTTGGTATCAATTTTGGATAAGGTTTTGGACCGTAAAGAGAATACATTTGATACTTTAGTTTCGTCTTCTAAACCTTACGGTCTCCGTGCAGAGACAATGGTTGATGCTTCAAAATATGGACTACCTGAATTTTATACAGAAAAGATTGCTGATGGCTATGAAATATTTGGTTTAGGTGATAAAATGAAGAGGACATGGAAGTATTTACCTAGAAACTATCCAATTCCTAAAAAGAGTCCATGCTTAGACAAATATAAAGTATTCATTGCCGAAGCTTATGGATGTGGAAATATTGGAGAAGTGCCTAGCACGCCAGGTCAGCTATGCACCGAGACGTTCCTCGAGATAGGCCCTTTTGACGACCCTTTAAGTGCAGAGAATGTAATTAAATATATTAAAACAAAGTTTTTAGAACTTTAGTTGGTATTCAAAAACAGACTCAACATACAACTCAAAAAGTATATAGATTTGTTCCTTTGTTAGATTTTAGTTCTAATAAAGATATTGATTGGACAAAAACTATTGCTGAAATAGACAACCAATTATTCGAAAGATATCATCTAAATAAGGAAGAAATTAATTTTATTCAAACTAATATTCAGGAGATGAACTAATATGGCATATAGTGTATTATTCTCCCCTGACATTAATCAGTCAGATGTTGTAAGTTACAATGGAAAAAACAGTATTTTCGAATTGAATAAAACTAATGACACTGACGACGATTTAATCATTTTATACATGTATGTTTTACCAAAATTCCCTACACACGGAATAAAAGTTGGTATGGCAACATGTCATAAAGGTGAAACTTTTAGTCATGCTTTGACAAAGAGAGTTGGTGAACAAGTTCATGAGTTAGCTTTAACTAATGAACAATTTGAAAAGTATGGCCAAGCCAGAGAAATTATTTACTGGGGTGTTTGTTTAGATGCTCGAAATGAGAAATTTAAAGACTATCATGTTCACTCAGAAATTCTAAAAACAAACGCTGGATTAACCGAAAAAGATCAAGAATGGTTCACTAATGTTCCACAAGAAGAATTAATTGAAATATTTGATAAAATTAGAAATACAGGCTCTAAGAAAGAAATTTTTACTCCAAGAAAAGAACAACAAGAATGTATTGATGCTTTAAAAGCATATTTTGAAAATAAACCTAAAGGTGGACGTTTCTTACTTAATTGTAAGATGCGTTTTGGCAAATCATTTACCACTTACAAATATTGTGAAGAAGCAAACTTGAATAAGATTTTAATCTTAACCTTTATTCCTGCTGTTGAATCATCATGGAGAGATGATCTTCTTCACATAAAGAAAGATTACAAATACTTAACAGATAAACACTTAAGAGATCCTTTTTTCCATCTTCGTGCTGTTGATTCACCTTATGTATTATTCTTATCTTTACAAAACTTTTTAGGTAAGGATAAAGACGGTGAAGTTAAAGAGAAAATAACTAAACTTCAAGATGAACATTTTGATTTAGTTATTTTAGATGAGTATCACTTTGGTGCTTGGAATGAAAGAACGCAAGAAAAATTAGAAGATTTAGATTCTGATTACAGTAAAGCTCTTAATAAGACAAAGGACGTTATTTCTAAATTTGGAATTGCAACCGACAAAATTATTTGTTTATCTGGTACACCATTTAAAGCTTTATCCAGAGGTGAATTTACTAAAGAAGCTACTTACACTTATTCATATTTTGATGAACAAAAGAATAAGTATCCTGATTCAGATAAGAATCCACCAAGTTTCGACAATATAGATCCTAATTATGCTCATTTTCCAGATATGAAAATATTTGGTTACAACATGTCTACATTATTTGGTGCTTTATCTGATCAAGTATGTTCAAATGATAAATTATTAGGTAAATCCTACTTTTCTTTAAATAAGTATTTTGAAACAAGAAAAGATTCAAATCCCAATGAGTCTTTAACTTTTGTCTATGAAGAAGAGATTAAACAGTGGTTAGAGATTATTAAAGGAAGATCAACATATGGTTCTGATTTCCCTTATTCAAACATGAAGATGTTAAATAATAACAAACATACTTTATGGTTGATGCCATCTGTTAATTCTTGTATTGCTATGTCAGATTTACTCCTACAAGATGAGTATTTCTCAAAGTATGAAATTATCAACTTATCTGATAACGGGGTTGGCAGTGGTGTAGATGCTTTTGATTTCTTAATGGAAGGTATTTCTAGAGCAAATAACACTAATAAGTTAGGAAGTATTGCTTTAACTGTTAACAAACTTACTATCGGTGTTACTGTTAAAGAATGGTTCAGTGTTTTCGTATTGAAAGATTTAGCTTCACCTGAGCAGTATTTCCAATCAATCTTTAGAGTACAAACTCCACTTGTTAAAAATGGACAAATTCTTAAAAAAGATGGTTATGTCTATGATTTTAATATCGATAGAGCAGCAGCTTTACTTTTAAGATACGCTGAAGAAAGTGGAAAATCAGAAGGTTATACTAAACTTGATACAGCAAAATTGATTGTTAAGTACTTACCAATCTTCATGAATGGTGACATGTCCAGTCCAATTGCTTATGAAGTTTTTTATGAACTTGCTAACTTTGGTGACCAATCAAAAATTCCATTAAGTAGAAAGATTACTAATTTAGCTAATACTACTCATATTGCTGATGAGGAAACTTTAGCTGAAATGTTAAACGATCCTGAAGTAAACGACATTTTTAAGAAAATCTTTGCTCACTCCAAGTTTAAAGATAAGAAACAAGGTGGAAATAAACCTGTCGCACCTGATGATGAAAATGGTCATAAAACAACTGAAGCTAAATTAGGTAGAGATAGAGGCTATAAACTAGGATTGGACGATTCTAAAATGTACACAGATTTAGATGATAGCGAAGTTCAAAAGACTTTCGAAAATAAGATTGCTGTGTATGTTAAACAATTCTGTCCTAAAGAGTATGATGAGAAACAAGTTATTTACTACACTAATGGATTTAAGAAGGGATATGAATTAGGTGTTAATGTCCCAATTAAGAAATTACAATGTGGTAAAGAAGACGGTATTAAGTTTGCTGAAAACGAAGTTAGAAAAGAATTTGGTGTTGGCATTATTTATACCAAAGACACAAGAGCAATGATTTTAAACTTCGTAAATAAATACCTTAATGATATCAGTCACATTCCTCCAGAATATAGAGGTATGTTGTATAAGAGATGGTATTATGAATCATTTAAATTTGCGGTCAAACAAGAATTAACACCAAAAGTTCCCACTGGTTCAAACGATACCTCTGTTGCAGACTGCAACAATGCCTTAAGACACATCTTATCTCGTTTGATTGAATTCTTATATATCAGTGTTTATCGTGAAACTACATTTAGTGAAATCTTTAAAAATGCTGATCCAGATATTTTTTTGGAAGCAGTTGGTATTAAGAAAGAAGATTTTGAAGTTCTTAATAAATATAAGATTTTCGAAGAAAATACTTTGAATAACTATATTCATGAATTCTTCGTTAATGAATCAATTGGTGCCACACTCAATCTTGATGATCCAAATATTAGAAATCAATATAGAAACTCTTTTGACTGGTTTGGTTATGGTGTTGATCATGAAAAAGTTCAAAAGGATGTTAAGGAATACGTAGAAGAAGTAGAGAGTGAATCATTAGAAAATTCTATTGAAGAATATGAAAATGAGAGTTCAGATAACGATAAACTCAAGAATAAAGTAGAAGAAATGGTATTTGAACAAAATGAAGTACATAAGTTAGAAGTCCCTCAGATTGCTGAGCCTCAGCCTGTAACTGATGAAAAAGTTGAGTTGGAAGCAAAACCTGAACTTACTGATCTAGAAAAGATTATTAATTATTTAGCCACTAAATCTAATCCAGTTAAAGTTAAAGAAATCGCTATGTTCTTAAATATTTCTAAAGAAACTGCTGAAAAGATCTTATTAGAGCATAAAGATAAATTCTCCAAGAGTATTTTTGGTGGTTGGAAATTGCTTAAGAAATAAACAATTTTAAAAATATTGTTTAAGATGGCAATTTAATTTAGTATTTTTATATAAATATTAATTTTATACTTAATTTATGTGTTGATAAACTTTAAAAGGTAATCCGTTTCTTAATTAATTGTTAAAGCTAGAGTAGGTAGTCTTCACTATCTACTCTTTTCATAATTTAACCTTTTGAACCTCAATTATGATTTCAAACTTAACGCAATAAATAAACTATTTCCCTTCAAACTTAGTAATAATTTCAAATATTCACATTTAATGTGTTAAACTTTGTTTAAAGATAAATGAGGGGAATTCTATGGAAACTTTTATCAACATACTTTTTCTAGTTGTCGGTATGGCTCTTTTAATTAAAGGTGCAGATTTTTTCGTTGGAGGAGCTAGCAATGTCGCAAAATACTTAAAAGTTCCAACCTTAGTTATCGGTTTAACCATTGTTGCTTTGGGCACTTCACTACCTGAACTTGCAGTTTCCTTCATCGCTTCAATTGAGAAAAACGCAGATTTAAGTGTTGGTAATATCGTAGGAAGTAATATCTTTAACTTATTAGTTGTTTTAGGTTTAACTTCACTATTTGTTCCAATTATGATTGATAAGAAAGTTCTTAAATTTGAGATACCTTTCTTAATTGTTGTTTCTGCTTTCTTATTAATTATTGCAATGACTGGACCAAGACAGATCACTTGGTACTACGGTTTAATCTTCTTAGTTTTATGTGTAGGTTATGTTGCCTTCTTAATCTTTAGAAGCAAAAAAGAAGCAAAGAAAAATAAAGAAGAACATGTTGAAGAGAAAAAGCCTGAATGGTCAGTTTTAAAATCTCTAGTTTTCTTACTCATGGGTTTAGGTATGATTGTCTTTGGTGGTCAATTGGTTAATAAATCCAGTCAAATCATCGCTGAAAACTTCGGTATGGATGATAAACTTATCGGTTTAACAATTGTTGCAATTGGTACATCTTTACCTGAATTAGTCACTTCCTTAGTTGCTGCTAAGAAAGGTGAAAATGACATTGCTTTAGGTAATGTTATCGGTTCAAACACCTTGAACATCCTATTTATTTTAGGTGTTTCCAGCGTAATAACACCTTTACCAATCTCATCAGAGATGGTATTTGATATCATCGTCATGATTGCAACAACCTTAGTCTTCACCTTGATGGCATTTATAACCTTCAAAGGTAAGGGCATTTCAAAGATTTGCGGTATAATCATGCTAGTAATTTACGTACTCTACGTAATTTACTTAATTGGAAGAAACTACGGTTTCTTACCAGAGTGGCTGATGTTTAAGTTTTAATTTAAAGTAAAAACCTTATTACCTAACAGGTTTGTTTAAAACTTGTTTGTTATAATTTTCAACGTTAGATAGATAACTTTACCTGTCTAGCGTTTTTTCTTTAGTTTTTGTGCAAAGTCTAAGTTTATTTTCTCTGTAAACTTAAAGCCCATAACTCTTCTAGAATTAACTAGTGAGAATTATGGGCTTTTACTATGCAAGAAATTAATTATTTAGACTTATGTGGAACTTCATGATGTTTTCTACATCTTGCTTCATAGCATTCATCAGCACCGACTACGACGATTTCATCTTCGTAGTAAGCAGGTTTACCGTTGATGATTCTTTGAGTTCTGGAAGCGGCTTTACCGCAGACTTTACAGGCTGCAGTTAACTTAGTAACAAACTCAGCTCTAGCAAGGAGTTCTCCCATGAAGGAGAAAGGTTCGCCTCTAAAGTCCATATCAAGACCAGCGACAATTACTCTGATTCCTTTATCAGCTAAAGCTTCAAGGAAATCTATAACATCATGTGAGAAGAATTGGATTTCATCGATTGCAACAACATCGGTATCTTCTTTAATTAAAGATCTCATCTCTTCAACATTTTTAACTGCGTAGGCTTTATATTTACCACCAGCATGAGAGGCAATTTCATCTTTGGAATAACGATCATCGATGGAAGGCTTAAAGCAGATGATATTCTGTTTTGAGAATCTTAAGATTCTGATTCTTCTAAGTAATTCTTCGCTTTTTCCAGCAAACATCGGACCGGTGATTACTTCGATCCAACCTTTTGAGAGTTCTTGATACATAGTTAGTTACACCTCTTTAAATTGAATTTAGCATATTTTTCGTCGAGTAATTTCTTTTGGAGCAATTTGTTTATTAAGCTTAAACCTACAACCACAAATGGAACAATAGCAACAGATATTGCTGTTGCGATAATAACTGGTTTAGTCATATAAAGGAAGTTAATTCCAGAGATTTGATAGGTTAAGTTACCTAAAAGGTAAGGTGCAGCAAAAATGTAGATTGAACCGACAACTAAAACAAGTAGAAAGACAAGCATTGTACCAAGCTTAAATGGGAAGCTTATCCATCCAAGAACAGCTAAGTTAGAAACAAGTAAGGTTATGATGATACCGGTGATAAATCCGCTATTAACTACATCATCTGAAAAGTCTATTCCTAGGGTATTATTATTTTTCATCAACATCCAAGTCATAACAATAGTTAACATTGAAATAGCACCAGGCAAAGCATCCATAAGCATCTTCTTGATAAAGTTAGGCTTGACCAAATCGTTATTAGGTTGCATAGCGATTAAAAAGCTAGGAGCACCAATACCGCAGAAACTGACTAAGTACAAATTTCTAGGTACAAATGGGTAAGACATATCAAGGTTAGGATTTAAATTGATAATTAAAATTAAGAATGTGAATGAAATTGTGAAGAAAGTTCTTGATAAGAATAATGATGAGGAAAGTTGAATATTGTTAATAACTCTTCTACCTTCTTTAACAACGCTTGGTAAAGCGTTAAAATTAGACTTCATTAAGATAATATCGCTTAGTGTTTTAGTGGCTTGATTACCTTCACCTAAAGCGATGGAACAGTTTGCTTTCTTTAAAGCTAACAAATCGTTAACACCATCACCTGTCATTCCGACGAATTCACCGCAACGTTGTAACTCCTCAACTAAAGCAAGCTTTTGTTCTGGAGAAACACGAGCAAAGATAGTGTATCTTTTTGCTAAGTTCTTTGTTTCCTCAATGGATTTTCCTTTTAAGGAGATTCCGTTGTGGTAATTTGGAACACCAGTTCTTTTTGCAATAGCCATGACGGTTTCTAAATCGTCACCGGAGATGATTTTAATTTTAACATCGTTTTTGGCAAACCATTGTATTGTTGAAGTGACATCTTTTCTAATCTCTTCTTCAATCTTAACGAAAGCCAATAAGTTATTTTTATCATCAACGAAGAATAAGACACGTAATCCCTGTTCTTGGTAACCTCTTAATTTGTTCTTAAATTCTGGATGAGCTGAGAAGTCATAGACGTAATCTGGTGCACCTAAGATGTATTTAATACCATTAATTGTGACAGAACTTGACTTAGTTTTTGAAGAGAAATCTTCAACATGGCTAATTTCAAATTTCTTGTAATCAACGTCTTTATAATGATTTTGTAAACATTGCATTGTGATGTTAGCATCTTTAAAGGCGTGGATGAAATTGAGGAATATATCTTTTGCTTCTTCTTTGTTAGAAATGAAGTCAATACCATTAACTAAGAGTTTATCTGTAGTCAAGGTTCCTGTTTTATCAAAACAGAGGGTTGTAACTCTTGCGAGGTACTCAATTGAGTAAAGATTATTGACAATTGTGGATTTATAAGAGAGTGAAATTACACCTTTAGCAAGCGCAATCGAAGTGAGTAAGAATAAACCAGAAGGAATCATTGAAACAACGCTTCCTGCTGTAGTAGCGGTTGAAATTGTAATTTTACCCATCTCACCAAGAAGTTCAGCTGATTCAGTTTTTAAGAATGTTTGGATGAATGTTGCTATTGTTAAAGGAATTAGAATTAAAGTTATGTATTTTATGATTTTGTCGACTGTTTTAAAAATGAGTGATTCGTTAGGTTTGTAGTACTTTGCTTTACTTTCTAGTTTACTTGCGTAAGTATCAGCACCAACTTTACTTGCTCTACAGTAAGCGTATCCTCTAACAACAATTGTTCCTGAGAGTAAAGTTTGACCAATAGTTTTTAAGATTTCATTAGATTCACCAGTTAAGATTGATTCGTTAACAAAGCATTGGTTATCGATAATTTCACAATCGCAACAAAGTTGAGTTCCAGATTTAACAAAAAGAATATCATTTAAAACAACTTCACTTGGTTCGATATAAACTTCTTTATTATCTCTGATTACACAAACTTTATTTTGAGATATGATGTTAAGCTTTTTAATTTTTTTCTGTGCTTTTATCTCTTGAATGATTCCGATTGCAGTATTAGCAAATACAATTGCTAGAAAGAAGGTGTCTGACCATCTACCAACAATGAAAAGAACAATTGCAATGAATAATAAAAGCATATTGAAGAAAGTGAAGGTATTTTTAATTGCGATTAAAACATACGGATTCACTTTCTTTTTAGGTGGTTTATTAACTAAACCTTTTTCAATCTGCTTACTAACTTCAGAAGAAGTTAAAGGTTTTATTCCATTTGTAAAATTATAATTTTGTTCCATCTTTTAGTCCTGTTATTTAGCTTTTTCATTAGTTGTATTTTCAGAAGTTACTTCTTCAGAATTATGGGCTACTGCCTCAACTTTTTTCTCTTTACGCTTAAATGAGATGAAAGGTCTCTTTGATTCAGAGTTGACTTTGGCAACTCTGTCAATATCATCTCTAAAGAGTGAGAAGAAGTAGTCGAGTGCGTAGCAGATAAATGGTAGACCGAAGATCATGATTACTAAGAAGATACATGATGTCTTAGTAAGTGTGGTGTAGTCGATACCGATGATGTTGCTTGGTAAAACAAATGCAGCAAGTGTTGAGAAAGCAATAACACCGATTAAAAGGATTGTTCTATAGAGATTTAAAGGTCTACTTAACAAGTAAACCATAGTTAAGGCGGTGATAATTAAGCCCATAACTTGCATTGTTGTGATTGCAATTTGAGCGGAAGTCGAACCGACTTCGGCGAATTCAAAGAAGTTTCCAATATTGAGTGAGCTGACTACAATCATGACAATAAGCATCGTGATTGAACCAGGGATTGCACGTAGTAAGGTGTTCTTCATGAAGTTACCTTTGATAAGGTTGTTATTAGGTTGTAAAGCTAAGAAGAAACTAGGGACACCGATACCAAAGAATTCCATGATCATGAGATTACTTGGCTGCAATGGGTATTGGACTTGGCTTCCGAAAAGATTCATGAAGATAATTCCTAAAGTTAAGCAGAATGTGAAGATAGTCTTCATAAGGAAGAGAGCTGATGATCTTTGAATGTTATTGATAACTCTTCGACCTTCTTCGACAACTTTAGTCATGGAAGCAAAGTTAGAATCGAGTAAGACTAAGTGAGCAACGTTTCTAGGAGCTTCAGCACCGCTAGCCATAGCGATGGAGCAGTCTGAATGCTTCATAGCAAGGATGTCGTTGACACCGTCACCAGTCATAGCAACAGTTTTACCACTTTGTTTAAGGGCTTGAATCAAAGCAGCTTTCTGCTCAGGAGAAACACGTCCAAAGACTGTGTATTGAGTAGCAAGCGCTTTTGTCTCTTGAAGTGAAACACCTTCAAGAGAGATACATTTATCAGAGTCGATAACACCGCAGTGTTTTGCAATATTTGCTGCTGTGTATGGGTTATCACCAGAGATGATCTTAATTTGAACTCCGTTTTCGTTGAACCATTTAATAGTTGCAGGAGCTTCTTTTCTGATGTGGTCAATAAGAATAAAGAGCGCAACAGGTTTTGCTGTACCGGAGAAGGTGCCATCCTCAATGTAGCTGTCGGAGTGACATAACATGACGACACGGTAACCTTTTTTAACTCTGGATGAGATGAGTCGTTTTGTCTCTTCATCTTTACCTTTGTAGACATACTCAGGAGCACCGAGCATGAATGTTCCGTTATCTTTAAAACTGACTGCAGAGAACTTTCTTTGTGAGGAGAAAGGAATCTTTGCAATGTGTCTAAAATCAGTATTTAATGGGTAAACAGCACTTAAAGCGATAGAAGTTTGGTTTGCATCTTCAAAGCAAGATAAGTAGCTTCCCATGAGTGAAGAGATATCTCTCGAGTTGTCGAAAATGACAACTTCTGCAACTTTCATGGTACCGTCAGTTAAAGTACCGGTTTTATCCAAACATAAGCAGTTAACACGAGCAAGCATTTCGATGCAGTAAAGCTCTTGAACTAACGTCTTGGATTGAGAAAGTCTTAAAACACCGGTTGCAAGTGCCATTGATGTTAAAAGCATCAAACCGGAAGGAATCATACCAATAAGTGAACCTGCGGTTGAGCTGATTGCTGAAGCAACTTTACCAGACATACCCCAGATATCTGGAGATGTGGAGGCGGTGTAGTTTAAGATAAAGAGAACAACACCGATTGGAATGATTAAGAAAGTGACAACTTTCAAAATCAAATTCATGGACTTGAAAAGTTCAGATTTAGGCTTGGTGTATTTCTTTGCTTTCTGTTGAAGTGAATTAGCGTAGCAAAGTTCACCAACTTTATCAACTTTGGTGACGCATGAACCAGAAACAACGAATGATCCGGCTAAAACAACATCACCAGGTTGTTTCTTGATAGGTAATGATTCACCGGTTAAAAGTGATTCATTAACTTCAACAGTACCTTTAACTAAAACAGCGTCACAACCGATTTGGTTACCGGTTGATAAGAACATGATGTCATCAAGAACTAATTCATCGGTTGGAACATTGAGTTCTTCACCATTTCTAACAACTTTAGCAGTTGGAGCGGTGACAAGTTTTAATTTATCGATTGTTTGTTTAGCTCTGATTTCTTGAACGATACCGATGATAGTATTTGCTAAAGCAATGATCATGAAGAAACCATCAGAGTATTTTTGTACGCACATCAAAGCGATAAAAATTGTTAAAAGCAAAACGTTTAAAAGGGTGAAGACATTTGTGTAGATGATGTTCCAATAGGATTTTGTAGATTTACCACTTTGTTTATTAGTTAATTCTTCATCATTTCTTTGCTTAACTTGCTCCAAGGTAAGACCCATTTCAATCTCAGGGTCAAATCTTTGAGCATTTAAAAGTTTGTTAGCCTTATTTCTGGTGAGTTCTTCATCACTGAGTTTCTTCTTTTGAGGAAGAACATTAAGTTTCTTCTTGGCTAATGTTTCGTAAATATCACTATTTAAAGATTCTAAATCAGCAGTCTTATTGATTGATTTTTCAATCTTGATAGGGCTGGATTCGATATTCTTTTTCTTGGTTAAATCGATTTTTTTAATATTCTTAGTATCTGAATTCTTGTTGGAATTTGTCTTTTTGATACCTGTAGGAGCTTCTAAGTAAGAATCAGTCTTAGTTTCTTGGCTAGAAGTAGCTTCGACAACTTTTTTCTTTCTTGGAGCACGAGGTTTCTTGACAGGTGTTTCCTTATTTTCAGAAACTTCTACATTTTTATTTTCTTCCATAACAAAATCATTCCTGTATGTAATTTTTACTTAAATTATTATAAATAAAAAGACTTAAAAAATATAATATAGATAATAAGGCAAAAATAATGCGTTGAATTCATTCAAATCGTGTTCTTAGCCTTTAATTTGTTTAAAGTATGAAATTAGTAGATCCTCATAAGCTTGATATGATTGCAATTCTATCAACATGCTATGCTGCATGTCATGATGGAAGTGATAACAATATGATTTGGATTGGCGATACAACTGAAGACCAGAGAAAAGAGAGTATCGCTTATTTAAATAGCCATTTTGACATCAAAGCCAAAGACTTGCGTGACAATCAAAAATTCAAGAGAAGAAAAATACTTATTGTCTCCGAATTTACTATCAGTAAAAGTGACATTTATGCTGCTTTAGATAAGTTACCATCTTTAAAAGCAATAACAAAAGATGGTTATTTTATCCAAGTTTTAGATTCCAAAGAAAAGATTAAAAAACTTCCTAAAAAATTCATCACTTTTTTCAATGATTTTACTTTATCAGACATCATTTATATTCAGAACATTTCTAAGAAACAAGAAAAGAATAATGTCTATGCAAAATTAGTCAACTCCACTATAGAGTTTTTTGTACATCCTCCACTTAATACTTACAAAAAGACCAAATTCAATCGTGAAATTCTTGTTGAGTGCCTAAAAAACACATTGTTGTACAATAAAACAATCAACAATGATGAATATTCAAAGCTTTGGAAAAACTTTGCATATTTTGACCATGTTTTAAAATTGATAAGAGCAAAAGTTAGTTACTACAATCGTAATGATGAATTAGAAAAGTTTTTTGATGTTATGGAAATAACACCTGAAGATATTGGGTTAGAGGAATATATTCAATTTCCGATTAATATTAAAAAGAATAAAAATAGAATATTATTTATTAACATGAGTGTTTCAATTAAAATTGAAGATATAAAAAAGACCATTGTTAATAAAGGATTTAATTTGGATAACTTTGATTTTGTAATTAATAAAGATGTCTTCAACTTTGATGCAAGTACACTTAAAATTAGTAAAACATATAAATGTGTTATTGTTGGAACAATTCCACACAGTTTAAAAGGAATTGGCGGAGCAAATTCACTTTTAGATCTTCTAAGAGGTAATCCTGAGATTTATCCAAAGTGTTACGCACTTTATAAAAGTAATAAACAAACTTTACACTCATCCACAAATAGTTTAGAAAAAGTTTTAGAGGAGATTAAACATGATTTTCAAGAATAATTTAAGAATGGTTGTTGATACTAAAATTGGTAACCATTTCTACGAAGGAGTTATTGATGCTTTAAGAAAAAATAAGTTAGCCAGCAAAATCTTTATGGTTTCTGGTGGCGGAGAAGCCTTTTACTTATCAATTAACTTATTTTCAAAAAGATACTATCAATCTGAAGAGGAAATCTACAAGAGTGTTTCTAACACTGTTCCTGAAACTGATCCTTTCTACTTTGTCTGCTTATCAGAAAATTCCTCTAAGACAAAAATTACGTCACCAAGTTATTTTGTTTTAAATGGTAAAGAGAATAACTACAAAGTTAAACTTCTTGAAGCAAGTAAGAAAGACAAAAAGGATGCTATCACAATTAATGGTAATCTTTATTACAACGGAAAATATACCGATGTTTTCCCTGTTACACCATTATTAAATGACTTTCAACCTTTCATAGGTTTATTCATAATTAAGAAAGAAAACTATGAATTAGCTGAAAATAGATTGAGTGTTATCAGATCTAAAAATATCATCATTGTTCAAGAAAATAATGACTATGATGAAGGTTACACAGCTTGTGAAGAAACTATCAACAAATTTGGTTTAACCAAGATTAAAAATGGTGACTTTTCAAAACTCTACGAAAGTTTACCTAAAAACAACACTATCTATTGCTTTAATGAAATGAAATAAGTCTATAAAAAGTAAAATATAGATAGAGGTGATTATTATGAAAAAACAAATTGCTAAATACTTAGAAGAGATCAAAGATCCTAATTCCAAATTGTATGCAGGAAGTGCTATTTTCCTTGTTTCCTACATTCAACTTTGCAACATTTCCAGAGGTAATCCACTCTTAGCAAACAAGATGAATCACTACATCTCATTCGCATATGATATGATCGAAAAAGATGGTGATTATTTCTCATTAGATAACGAAGTTAATAAATATAAATTGATGGATATGGTTGATAACTACGTTCACTTTGCTGCTTACATTGAAGGTGTTTCAAACCACTTCAATCAATGTAAAGAATGCTGCACCAATGTTGTTGATGACTATCCAGTTTTAACATATTCAGCACGTTCACTTAAATCCATTGTTTCAAACACTTGCAGAAATATCGATTACGATATTTTTGAAGCATATGAAAAGGATGATCCTGTCGCAGATTATCCATATCAAGCAAATGAAGTTTTGGAATATTCACTCAGCTTAGATGAAGCAAATGAACTTATTGTTCAAACAATTTCTGCTTTATTAATCAAATTGGTTAAGAGAAGAATGGCAGTTGGCAACAAGAACAATTTGCCATTGAAAGAAACACTTGCTTTATCTGAAAAGTTATTTGAAAATCAAAACTTACCTAAAGCAGATTATGCGAAATTACTTGAAAATATCAGCGAAATTTTTAACAATACCAAGAGTTCAGTTAAGATGGACTACTTCTATGCAAGGAACATCTTAACTTTCATGGAGGCTTATTTGGATGATTAAATATCCAGAATTTGAGATGTGCGAACGTTTAGTAGATTTAGTTAATCGTGATGCACATTGTTATCAAACTCATGATAAACACATTTTCTATATAGAAAAATCCTTTTACAATACATTTGAGAAACTTAAAATCTTATTTCCAGATAGAATTCAAGATATTTTAGATCAGATGTACAAAAAGATTGAGAATAACAAAATTACAATTTTCACCTTGGATGATGAACATTACTATGTAATTAAAGAAGGTGCTATCATTGTTACTTTGGAAGATTTATGCAATCTTATTCAGCTTGATATCACCAATAAATCCAGAGGTTCTGACTACGGAGACTAGATGAAAAAAGGCTTATTACTACCTCTAATCTCAACTGTTTTTCTTACTTCCTGCTCTTCGGATCCCTTTATTGAGACTGTGATACCAGATGAAGTTAAAAATCTTGGAGCAGCAAAAGTAGATATTTTGAATTTAAACGAAACTAGTGATTTTAGTTACGATAATATCAATAAAAATAGAGATTATTTAAGATTGAAAGAAACTGGGAATGATATTTTAGTTATTCCTCAGTTTTATAATGACACAAAAGCAATAACTAGTTTCAACTCTACAGTTAGAGGTGCTTTTTTCCATAACGATGAGAATTTCTTAGATTGTACAACTTATTTTGATGAAATTTCTGATGGAAAAATTCAGCTGAATTTCGAAATTGCCAACAGCAATAACGATTTCCAAATTTATCCAAAAATTAACGGCCAATCATTTGCTGCTATGGATGTTGCTACGGATTTGATGACCAAGAATCTTTTAGGTTTAATTAAACCTGTTTTTTCATATTTAGCCGTACAAAATTATCTTGAATTGAACGATGATGACACTACAAAATTATCTAAATTTGATAGTAATTCAGATGGTTATTTAGATTCAATTTTTGTTATGCCGTTTATCAATTTCTTTTCAAAAACAAACTTAGAAGTTAACGAAACAATCTTCAAAGAATTTGAATCAGAAACATTAAATTACATCAATCCAGAAGAGATTAAAGCCAAAGTTGAAAGTTATTTAGGTACAACTTTTGAATTCACAATTTCAAATTATTCATTTACTTCTTATTTCTATTTAACTGAAACAAATGATTACTACAAATCAAACGGTTTAGAATGCAACAACCATCAATTTATCTATGAAATCTCAAGGCTTTTTGGTCTTGAAAACTTATATTCTAAATTAAAAGATGTTGCTAATCCATTAGGTTATTCATCCATGTTTTCAGGTATGATCGGTTCCTGGGATCCATTTTCATTACTTGTAAAAAATATCTTCAACGCACAAGTTATTAAATCTGAAGGTTTCGTGACTTTTGACCCAACTAACGAAGAAACAAAGAAGACAATTTATTTGATTCCAGTTAGAGATCAAATTAATTCTTACTACGACAAATACTTCTTATTGATGTACTACGATTGTGAAGAAGTCTACAACAAACGTGATACTTTAAGAAATGAGTACACTTTACCAAGTAGAAACGGATTTTTACTTTATCAAGTTGATGCTAGTTTGAAATATGTCGATCAAACTAATGTCATGTACGAAATTGATACAACTAAAGATACTTACATTTCCGAAATTGATTATTCTTTAGCAAGAAATCAATCCAGTTCAACTTATCCTTTCATGAAACTACTTGAAGCAAATGATAACAATTCTATTGCTGATGAAGGACTAATTAAAAATAATGATTTATTCATCCCTAGAACTGCATTTTATGCTGATACTTACAAAGATTTGACTTTTATCGATGGTACAACTCCTAAATATCGAGTGTATTTTGATAATATAGGCGAAAGTTATAAAATATATTTCAGCGATGTTGATTAAATTCACACTCTTTTCGTATAGAAGGAGGTCAAATATATGAGACACACTAATAAGTTCTTACTTCTAACTCTTGGCGCAACTTGCTTATTCGGATTATCCAGTTGTCGCTTTGTAATTGATGGTGGAGGTAGCGATGTTGGCTCTCTCACTTTTGGAGATGCTAAAAACGATTACCAATATTTAGATAGTTCATACAGAAAAGATATCGATCTTCTTGGAACTCCATTAACTGGAAAACCTACTCCAGAAGATACAAGCATATTAACTTCAATCCAGTATCCAAACTCATATGTTAATTTAGAAACATATCATGAGATGAACAATCAAAAGTTTGCTCCTTCCACAGGAAACACCAAGCTTTTAGTTGTTCCTTTAATCTTTGATGCAAGCAATGTTTATCCAGGATATTACACAAAAGAATACACAGAAGATATCCAGTCAATTTTAAACGATGCTTTTTTTGCTGAGGAATACACACAAGATGGTTATGATTCACTTGCTTCTTACTACAGAAAATCATCCTATGGTGCTTTAAATATTTCTGGTGAAGTTGCAGAACCTTATTATCTTAACTGCAAGGTTGATGATATGCTTAACTCAAGCAATGATGTTAATCAAATTATTACCAACTACGTCTACGATTTGATGAATAAGATCAATAATGATTACAAGAATAGAATCAGTGATTTTGACTCAAATAATGACGGAAAGATTGATGGTATCTGGTTTATTTATAACGTTGCTGATTACCAAACAATTGAAACTATGCATCCAAATATGAATATTGAAGATCCAGCACAGACTATGCTTTGGGCTTTCACATCTTCAATTGCTAAAGATGCAGTTATTCCTGTTTTTGGTTGGGCATCATATTCATTTATCGGTAAAGGTGATGAATTAACTGATACTCATACAATCATCCACGAAACTGGACATATCTTAGGTCTTGATGACTATTACGATTATGATGCTTCAGCATCACATTACAATTCTCCTGTCGGTGGCACTGACATGATGGATTCAAATATTTTAGATCACAATGCTTACTCCAAGTTCCAACTTGGTTGGATTGATCCAAAATATGTCACTGGGGAAGGTGAAATTACAATTAGACCTTTCCACAGCTCTGGCGATGCAATTGTTGTTCCTTCCAGCAATGGCTTTTCCGGTTCCGCTTTTGATGAGTATTTAATTCTTTCATACTATCAACCTTTAGGTTTGAATCAACGTGATGCAATTAATGGTTACGATGGAATTGATGGACTCACTCAAAATGGTTTACAAGTTTACTATGTAGATTCAAGACTTGGTACCGTTCATAAGAATAACACCAACTACTACAACAGATATGTTGATGCGTACGATTTAACAATCGATGATGTTAGAGGTGATACTGCATATCAAATTATTGCAAGTAACACACCAAGTTACTCCTATGCACATACACTTCCATCAAATTTAATTGAAGCTATCTCTTCAGATTATCAAAAAGGTTTTGCTCCATATTCTAAAGGTCAATCTCTTTCAATTATTGGAAGAATTCCTCAATATAAAGATAGCGATTTATTCACCATTGGTGAAAGCTTTATGAATGTCAATGGTAGAGGCAGACAAGAAGTTTTCCACGATGGAAATATCAAATACGACTTCGAAGTTACCAAGATGACAGAAGATGGTATCACCATCAAATTCAGTTTCGTCAATTAAACATATTTTATTTAAATTAAATATAATTTTGACGTGAGAGGTGAAAGATATGAAACACGAAATTAATGCACAAAGCCTTGCTAAATTGAAAAAAGAATATTTAGCAAATCCCAAAAATACTCTTGTTAGACATGCTTTATCCAAGACTAAAATCAACGATTTAGTCTATGTTGATAACGCACAAGTTGATACAGTTCAAAAGTTTAATATTGAAGTTAAATCTTTACCTGTTTGCAACCAAAGACAATCTGGTAGATGCTGGATTTTCGCTGGTTTAAATGTTATCAGAGAAAAGATTGCTAAAGAAATTAATTGCCCTAATTTTGAACTTTCCCAAAACTATATTTCACTCTACGACAAGATTGAAAAATGCAACTGGGCTATGGAAGTTTTAATTTCCATGAAAGATAGAGATATCGATGACAGAGAACTTAAATTCATCCTTTCCTGCCCTGTCGGTGATGGTGGTCAATGGGATATGTTTGTTTCCTTAGTTGATAAATATGGTTTGATGCCAAAAGATGCTCACTTTGAAAACGCACAATCCAATTCAACGATGTTTTCTAACAGATTGATCAACACCACATTAAGACAATTTGCTGCTGCAGTCCACAATAAATCTGATAAAGAAGTTGAAGCTTTAAGAGATGAATACTTAGTTAAGTTCTACAACTTATTATCAAATTGCTTCGGTGTTCCTGCAGAGAAATTTGAATTCTCCTACATCGATAAAGATGGTAAATTACATGAAGAAGGTGAATACACACCAGTTGAATTTGCAGAGAAATTCCACATCAAGGAATATCTTTCCAACATGCAATCAATCGTTAATGCTCCAACAAGCGATAAGGAATATTTAAAGACTTACACCATCAAATATTTAGGTAACGTTGTTGGTGGTAAGAAAGTTATCCACCTCAACTTGGAAATGTCTAGAGTTGAAGAACTTATCATCAATCAATTGAAGGATGGTAAAGTTGTCTGGTTTGGTTCCGATGTTGGTTACTACGGTGACAGAACTTCCGGTACTTGGGATATCAGCATGTTTGATTACAAGACACCATTTGATATGGATTATGAAATGGATAAGGCAGAAAGTATGGATTACTTAGTTTCTGCAATGAACCATGCTATGGTTATCACCGGTGTTCAACTTGATAAAGCTGGTAAACCTGTCCGTTGGAAGATTGAAAATTCCTGGGGTGCAGATGTCGGTGACAAAGGTTACTTTGTCATGAGTGAAAGATTCTTCGAAAAATATGTCTATCAAGCAGTTGTTGAAAAAGACTATTTAAACGAAAAAGAACTCGCTGCTTTGAAAGAAGAACCAGTAGAACTCAAACCTTGGGATCCACTTGGTACCTTAGCTGACTAATAAAGCATATTAACGTTTCTACAAACTTCCTTTTTATAAAATTTAAGTATAAAAAGGAGGTTTTTTTATGGAAAATGAAGTTTTAAAGAATATGTTAGAGGCAAATCATAGAACCTTAATCACAGATGATGAAGGTAACGAGAGATTTGTTGCAGATAGTGAAGGTGTTCGTGATTTAAATTATGTTTTTCATAAAAGAAAAGAACTTTTAGAAAATTCTGTAGTTTATAAAGATTTATTCGGTGGAGCCAATGCAATTTTCTGTATCTTAGGTGGTGCAAAGAAAGCATATACAAAAGTTGCTTCGGAAGTTGCAATTGCAATTTGTAAAGAGAATAACTTTGAACTTCACTACGAAGAAACTATTCCTTTTGTCCTTTCAAATAATGGAGTTACAATCTGTCCAATTGAAAATGCTAGTAAATCAAGCAAAGATTTATCCGTTGCATTAAAAGAAGTTGAAAAGGTTATCGAGTTTATTAAAACTAAGAAAGTATGTCCTATTGTTAGATAGTTAGGACATAATTTAATGAATAACACAAAAATAGAACTGTAAAAAAGTATAATTTAAGTATGGTATATTCAAGAGAAGATAAGATTGTTGAATTGATTAATAACTCTCCAAATCAAAGAGTTACTGTTGAAGAATTAGCAAAGATTTTTTCAACCAGCCCTTCAACTATTCGTAGAGATTTAAATAGACTCAATAAAGATCATAGAATCGTTAAGATTCATGGCGGTGCCACCTCAATCGGTGGTTATTTAGGAAACATCAACTTCGATAGAGTTGATAGAGAGTACTACGAAAGAGAAGAAGCCGATATTGATATTAAAAATAAGATTGCTAAATTCGCAACTAGATTCATCAAGTCAGGTATGTGTATTTATTTAGATGCTTCAACAACAGTTGCAAGTATGATTCCTTACTTAAGTCATCTAAATAATGTTTACTATGTAACTAATTCTCCAAATCTTGCTATGAAGTTAGCGGAATTTGGTCATAAAGTTTATGTTACTGGTGGCGAATTGAAAGTTACAACAAATGCATACATCGGTGGTTATGCATTGGATTTTTTGGATAAATTTAATTTCTCAATCGGTTTCTTTGGAACAAATGGAATTCATCCAAAAGCTGGTTTCACAACCCCTGATCCAGTTGAAGCTACCATCAAGATGAAGGCTATTTCAAGAAGTTACAACATCTATATTCTTGCTAGCCACAACAAGTTTGATATTTTATCCACAGCAACATTTTCACCTATTCAAAATGGTACTTTGATCACTGACGAGTTACCACCTTCATACCAAAATATTGTTAAGTGTATCTCACTTGATAGATTAAAAGAGGGGAACATCTAAGTGATTCACATTATTACAGCTAGCCCATGCTACGATTTCTATGTTGAAGTTCCAAATGATTTTCAAGCGAAAGAGGTTATTTATTACGACTACTCAGAAATCCGTATCGGTGGCAAAGGCTTAAATGTTTCAAGAAAACTTGAAGAGATAGGTGTTAAAAATAAGAATTATCTATTCCTTGGCAATAAGAATTCTGCAGACTATTTAAGAATATATAAAGAAAGTTTTAACTCATCAATCGAATATATTGAATACGATGGTTATGTTAGAACCAATTTTAAGTTTGTAAAAAGAGATGGAAATAATATAAAAGTATTGAAAGAAATGAATAAAAAGCCATCTGAATTAGATGATAATTTATATGAAAGTCTTGTTAAGCTTTTATGTGAGTCATATGTTGATGGTGAACTTAATTTCATTCTTCTTTGTGGAAGTGTTAATCCATCTAATTTCTATGAAAGATTTCTTCATGATGAAAGATTGAAGAAATTCAAATTCATAATCGATACTTCAAAAGAAGCATTAGCTTTTTGCTTACAATCAGATAATATTTATTTACTCAAACCAAATTTAGATGAGTTAAAAGAAATTAATACAGATTACAAGCCATTTTTGGATTTAATTGATGAAAATTCAGAAAAGAATTCTGAGATTTTAGAGAAATTCTTTATTAGTAATAGTCTTTATACAAATAAGAATTTCTACATTACTAACAATAAATATGATTCATATTTCTACGATGCTACTAGCAAGAAATGCTCAGTAATTAAGACAGAAAACACTGGTGAAACTAAACGTTCAACTGTTGGTGCAGGAGATAAATCTTTAGCCTATACTTTATATTTTCTTAAACAAGGAAAGGGCTTAAAAGATGCAGTTAAAGAAGCACTTTCTGCAATTTCATATGAATTGGTAACAGGTGAAAGTTACCTAAAAAAGGATTAGTATGAAAGAGAGAGTTTTAGGCTATTCCAACAAAGGAAAAGTTAAGCCTAACAATGAAGATTGCTTTGTAATCGACAATGAAACTTATTTAGGGGACAACGAAGTTTCTAAGAATAAAGCTAACCTTTGTGTTGTTCTAGATGGAATTGGCGGCGAGAATTTCGGGGAATTAGCTTCGAAATTTGGTGCTGAGTTTGTCGCTGAAAATTTTAAAGAGTTTTTAGTTCATGATAAAAATAGTATCAGTGAGTTATTGAATAAGTGCTCAAACTATATCATTCAAAATCTTTCAAATTTGAAAGAAAGCAGATTCTCTGGAACTACTATTGCAGGTTTCATGTTCAATAAAGATGACAAAGATGTAGTTACTATCTTTAATGTTGGTGATAGTAGAGTTTATTATGTTGGGCAAAAATATATCGAGCAGATTTCATATGATGATTCAATGGTTAACTATCTTATCAAGATGGGATTAATCTCGAAAGCAGATAAAGATAAAGTCCCAGTAAATAAGAATATTATCTTTAATGCACTTGGAAATTCACATTTTAAAGTGCAGGAAAGTCATGTTTTCTCCTTCAATATGAAGATGTCACAGAAAAAGATTGATTATATTTTTTGCTGTACAGATGGTGTTACTGATAATATTTCTGATAAAGAATTATTTAGATTATTTACTCATCGCCATCCAAAATCTCTATCTGAAATTAAAGATAGAATTGTTAACGCAGTTGAAAAAGAAGGAAGCCCAGATAATTATTCTTTCGTCATATTAGATTTAAACAAATAGAATTTGAATTACTTCTGCAGAGTAACATCTGCAGATTTTTTAAACGAAAGTATTGTTTGCAAACATAAAAACACTCCTAATTTGAAAATTCCAATTAGGAGTGCATAGTATTAGATTTATTCTTTAAAAAAATTATTTAGTACCTTCTTTAAGTCTTCTATTGATATCATCTATATCAATTTGTTCGATTAAATAGTCGTTCAATTCATCAATAACAGCTTCTAAATTATCTAATAGTTGTCTGTCGATTGGCTTGTGGTCTACTTCATCGATAGTTACTAAAGATGCTATTTCACAAGTAACAACAGAGTTGATAAATTCGTATAAGGTATCTGGATTCACTTCAGTATATCCGAAATATTTCAATAAATTAATGATATTTTCACTTACTTTCTTTAACATATGTTTTACCTCCTATTAAAAAATATATTTTAAATTATTTAGCATTCGTTTGTAATCTTCTATTAATATCTTCTAAATCAATTTCTTCAACTAATAAATCACTAAGTTCATCAATTGCAGCTTCAAGATTATTCAATAAATCTTCATCAATAATCTTATGTCATGTCTCTTTATCTTCAACAAGACTAACAATTCTGCATGGGACTTTAGTTTCTATAAAGTCATTAAATGATTCAGCATCTACAGAAGAATAATTGAAATACTTTAATAGATTAATAATGTTATCACTTAATTTTTTCAACATATTTTCTACCTTGTCTTTCTAAATTATATAATTTTGCATCTTTTTGTTTGTTCTTCTTAACGATGATATTTATGAAGTTTCCTGCACACTTTCCAACTTTATGAACTATTTCATATCCTTTGGTAAAGAAATAAAGGTTCTTGAGAACGAAGATATCAAAAATAGGCTTCGTAAATTTTATTCTTTAGCCCTAGATAATCTTGATTAGTAATCGTTAATTTATTAAGTTAAATAAATAAATTTTAGCTAATAATATAATAGAACTCACTTATATTAATATAGATAAAATCATAGATTTTTTATAAAATAAATAACGTTGAGGGGAGTAGTTTCCCAAGCTTATAATCGACATATCGGTTGCAAAACCCGGTTATAAGGTAAATATGAAAACATATTTATTTAACCAGACCTCAATAAAATATTATTTTTATTAATGGAGGTAGAAATGGCTAAATCTGATAAAAATAATGTACAAATTCAAACAACTCAAGTCATTCAAGATGTCTCAGGAACATCGCTTGAGTCTTTTAAGCCATATTCCAATTCTGTTGAAGAAGTTTGTGAGTATTTAAAAACCGATTCTATCAATGGTTTGAGTACTGATGAAGCAGAAAGCAGACTTGCAAAATACGGCTTGAACAAATTGAAGGAAGGTAAGAAGAAATCCATCTTGATGATTTTCTTATCAAACTTCACCGATCCAATGGTTATCTTACTTCTCATCTGTGCTGTTATTTCAGTTGTCTTTGCTGCAATTAACAACGAAGTCAGTGAATGGGCAGAAGTTGGTATCATCTTAGGTGTTGTTATTATCAACTCCATCATCGGTACAATTCAAGAAGCAAACGCTGAAAAGGCAATGGAAGCTTTGAAGAAACTTTCTTCACCTGTTTGCACCGTCAAACGTGATGGTAAACTTGTTGAAGTTAGAGCAGAAGAAATTGTCTTAGGTGATTTAGTTATCTTGGAAGAAGGTAGAATCATCCCTGCAGACTTAAGATTCGTCGAAGCAATCAACTTAAAGAGTGATGAATCAAGTTTAACAGGTGAATCAGTTCCTGTTAATAAGGATGTTGAAACTCTTGCAGTAGATACAGTTACTGCTGACCAAGCAAATATCGGTCACATGTCCTGCCCTATCTCTTACGGTAGAGGTTCAGGTATTGTTGTCAATACCGGTATGAATACCGAAATCGGTAAGATTGCTAACATGTTAAATGATGGTGGAGATGAACAAACTCCTCTTCAAAAGAAACTTGCTAAACTCAGTAAGATCTTAGGTCTTCTCTGTGTTGGTATCTGTGCTCTCATGCTCTTTGTTTCATTCATGTGGCATCTTGGCGAGATCGATTTCAGAGTAAGTTTAGAATTAATTAAAGAAGCTATCGCAGTTGCAGTTGCTGCCGTTCCTGAAGGCTTGCCTGCTGTTGTTGCTATCGTTCTTGCTTTAGGTGTTAGCAGAATGACTAAGGTTAACACCATCGTCAGAAAACTTCCTAGTGTTGAAACATTAGGTTCAGTCACAACTGTTTGTTCTGATAAAACCGGTACTTTAACTCAAAACAGAATGACTGTTAAACAAGTCTATTTCAACAATAAGATTGTCTCTGCTGAAGATGCAAAGAAGGAAGATATCGATTTGATGCTCAAAGGTATGATGCTTTGTTCCAACGCATCAATCAATGGCGATAGATATGGTGACCCTACTGAATTAGCATTATTAGACTATGCTAAATTGTACGGTTACAATAAAGAAGAATTAGAAGAAACAACTCATAAACGTGTTGACGAAATGCCTTTCGACTCAGTCAGAAAGATGATGTCAACCATGAATGTTATCGATGGTAAGAAGGTTATCTTCACTAAAGGTGCTATGGATAGCATTCTTCTTCACGCCGATAGAATTTATATCGACGGTGCAGTTAGACCTATCACAGAAGAAGATAAGAGAAACATCGAAAATGCTTCTTCTGAAATGGCTAGTAACGCTTACCGTGTTTTAGCCTTTGCATATCACGAAGCAGATGAAATTAGTGAAGACAATTTAATCTACTTTGGTATGTACGGTATGATTGACCCACCACGTCCAGAAGCCAAAGACGCTGTCTCTGTCTTCAAGACTGCTGGTATTAGAACAATCATGATTACCGGTGACCATAAAGACACCGCATTTGCAATCGGAAAAGAATTAGGTATTGCTGAAAATATCGACCAATGTGTTTCCGGTTCCGAATTGAACGATTTAACATTCGATCAACTTAAAGAAAAAGTTAAAACAACCAATATCTTTGCTCGTGTTTCACCTGAAAACAAAGTTAGCATTGTCAAAGCTTTAAAGGATAACGGTGAAATCGTCTCCATGACTGGTGACGGTGTTAACGACGCACCTAGCTTAAAGGCTGCTGACATCGGTATTGCAATGGGTATCACTGGTACCGACGTTGCAAAAGGTGCTGCAGATATGGTTTTAACCGATGATAACTTCGCTTCTATCGAAAAAGCAGTTGAGGAAGGTAGAGGAATCTTCGTTAACATCAAGAAATCTATTTTCTTCTTATTGTCATCAAACTTTGCAGAAGTATTAATCATGTTCGTTGCTGCTTTATGCGGTTTCCCAACACCACTTCTTGCAATCCACATTTTATTCGTTAACTTAATTACAGACTCTTTACCTGCTGTCGCATTAGGTAGAGATGACAAAGATAAAGATATCATGAAGGATAAACCTAAGAATCCTAAGGATGGAATCTTTGCCCATCACGGATTCTCATTCGTTTTCTTCTACGGTGCTGTTATCTTTGTAATTACAACAATCGCATTCTTCATTCCTGTTTGGGAATCACTTGGTAAAGTGACAATTCATGAGACTTACTTACCTTCATCATTCATCACTTCAATCGAAGGTTTACAAGGTGCTGGAATGTATCAACAAGGTTGGGTTTACGGTCAAACTGTTGACTTAACTGGTGTTGATTTCGGTACATTCATCTATGACAAAGCTTGGAGAACAGCAAATGCTGCTAACGCATTCGCTTATCAAGCAGTCTTAGATAAATCTCAAACTTATGCATTCACCGTTTTAGGTGTCAGTGAATTGTTCCACATGTTTGGTATGACCAACATCAGAAAATCCATCATCAACATCTTTAAGAACAAGAATTACATGCTCTGGGTTTCCTTCGGTCTTGGTTTATTCTTCCAAATCATCGTTACAGAAATTCCTGCAATTGCAGCTTTATTCCAAGTTACTAGAATTCAATGGTTTGAATGGATGTACTTAATTGTCTTATGTGCAACTCCTTTGATTATCCATGAAATCTTAGTACCATTCATGAAGAAATCTAAAGTTATTTAATTAATAAATTAATTTATTAAGAATGAAAAAGAGATGTTTCTATCAGCTAAAAACTGAAGAGACATCTCTTTTTCTGTTAATAGGAGGTCTTATAATTTAGGTAATTAATACTCGTATTTAAAAACAGGTAATGCTAAAGTTAAATTTGCTGAATTGACTGGTTCAACAAATAAAACTTGACCATCGACTTCAATATATTCGGCAACCACTTGGTCTGGATGATTAGTTGCTTTATTCCAAGTTTCTGACCAACCTTCGTAGTAGTTTAAATATTCGCTATAGGATGAATAATGGGTGCTAGTGTAATAAACTGCATCGTCGGCAGGGTCGGTGTTATCCAAAGTTGCAACTAATCTAAGTGCGCCTCTACTATGAGTTTCGGAATATGATGAATCGTTGAAATATAAATCAAGTTCGATGTAGTTGTAGCCTCTAGGAAGTAATCCTTCTCTATTTCCAAATGAGTAGGAACCGAACAACATGCATGTTTCAGGGTATTCTCTAATACAAACTCTTTTATCATCATCGTAGTAATAGTTGTCAGGTAAATGTTTAAAAGCAATTAAATAAGCTGCAACATCTTCTTTAGCAACATAGTCTTCGTTTTCATAAATAATTCTGTCTGAGCCGGGAATTTTATAAGCATCGTTTTGTTCTTTGACTAAGAGTTTTGTACCATTTGGATCAACAACTGGAGTAGTTGATGTTGAACTATCTGGATTGACTGATGTGGATGAATTATCAGTAGTAACTGAAGAATTTGATGAGTTAGAATTGATAAAATCCAAATCACAAGATGTTAAAGTAAAAAGTAGTCCAAGAGATAAGAATGCTAATTTTTTAAACTTCATTAATTGTCTCCTTTGACATGTTCCTCTAAGTAATTCTATTTATTATTACATAAAAATAAATGATATCCATCAAATGTTAATGTTAAAATTTGATTATTAACAATCACAAAATTTAATATATTTCTAAAAACGGCGATAAATTCGCTGCTTTTTGTTGATATGTTCTCATTTGAAATTTCTATTTTTTATAATGTCTTAAGGAGTTTGAAAAATGAAAAAATTCAGTCTAAGTTTTATAACCTTATTAGTTTCATCCTTAACTTTGACAGGTTGTATTCAAGATAATTCATCAATTACTTCTAGTATTGATAATTCATCTTCTTCAACTGGTGGAAGTGAAAATAAAAATAAGGATTTCACAATATTTTCAATTAACGACATTCACGGACATATTGATTATGAAGATAGTTATTATGGTGCAGTTCAGCTCTTAGCAAATATTACTCATGATAGTGATTACGATGAAAACTCAATTATCATCGGTTCAGGAGACATGTACCAAGGAACTGCCTTAAGTAATGAATCAAAAGGAAAAACAATGGCAGATGTCTTAAGTTATTTTCCTATTGTCTCATCAACGGTTGGCAATCACGAGTTTGACTGGGGTATGGATGCATTAAAAGAAATCACTGAATATGCAAGTTATCCTACTTTAGGTTGTAATGTCTTCGATAAAAATGGAAACAAGGTTGATTTCTTAGATGATTACACCATCGTTGAAAACGATGTTGCAAAAATAGGAATCATCGGTGCAATAGGTCAACTTGAAAATTCAATCTCTCAAGTAAGTTTAGATGGAACATATTTCGATACAGATATTTCTATTATTTCTAACTTAGTTGATGAATTAAAAGATCAAGGCTGTGATCCAATCATTGTTTCAGTTCATAATGGATCAAATGATAGATACACTCAAGAAATTGCTGCGTTACCTGATGTCGATGGTATTTTTGCAGGTCATACACATAGTTTTGATAACAATGTAATTTTCAACACACCTGTTGTTCAAGGTGGTTGCAACTCAAATGGCTATTCAAAGATTACATTTGAATATGTAGGAGGTGAATACAATAAGCAAGCAACAACTTCTTGGTATGTCGATCTTCTAAATGATGGAATTATTTATAGTACTGACATCAATAATGATTTAAATAATTACATTGAAAGTATTGATAGATCATTTATCGATAGAGTTATCGGCACTACTGAAGTGTATCTGGGTCGTTCAGACTATGGTCCATCTTTAGGATTATTAGCATTACAAGCAATGTATGATACATATTTAGAACTTCATCCAGAGGACAAAGATAAGAATATCGCTGTAATTCATAATACTGGTGGTATCAGATCATCTATATATGAAGGTGAAATTACCTATGGAGACGTTTATCAAGTATTTCCATTTGATAATAGAGTTGTTGTAACGGAAGCACCTGTTAATAACGCTTTACAAGAAGTTAGGAATTCTAGTAATTTTGGTAGATACTTCAAAAATGATCCTAGTAGTGATAGCTGCTTAGTTATTACAATTGATTATTTGACTACAAATCCAAATTATCCAAATATCTACGATCCAAATAATGGAGGTCAAGATATTAAACTTGATGGCACAAGTTACTACATAAGAGATTTGATGGCAGATTACATCACAGATACTTTAGGTGGCAGAATCACTTCTGAATCGTTCCATCTTGAATAATTAGATAATAATTTTTTCAAATTAAAACCCATAAGTTGACTAGTTAATTTCTAGAAATACTTATGGGTTTGTTTTTGTTAACTAATTATTTTGTGAACAGCTTCAATAAGATTTGAACCATTGTTTTCATCTGCGTGACATCAACATATTCGTAGTTTCCGTGCATGTTGTAAGTACCAGTACCAAGGTTTGGACAAGGAAGATTCATGAATGCGAGATGAGCACCAGTTGTACCACCTCTGATTGCTTCAAATTCATATTTGATACCTAACTCATCATAGATTGAGCAGATTAAATTGATAGCTTCAGGGTGTTCAGTTAAAGCATCTCCCATGTTATTGTAAGAGTTGCTAATTGAAATTTTAACAATTTCATCACTATATTTTTCATTAATTAGTTTTGCGGTATGTTTTGCTATATTAATCTTTTCTTCAATAGCTGATTTATCAAAGTCTCGGATGATATAAGTTAAAACTGTTTCAGAAACATTACCATTTATATGTAAGAGATGGTAGAAACCTTCTCTATCATCAGTGTATTCAGGACGAGCAAATCTTGGTAAGGAGTTGTGGAAATCTATAGCAACATTAGCAGAATTAATCATCAAATCCTTAGCAGACCCAGGATGGATTGATCTACCTTTAACGGAAACAATCATGTCGTAAGCGTTGAAGTTTTCTTTTGCAATATAACCTATATCACCACCATCCATGGTGTAACCGAATTTAGAAATAATCTTATCTTCATCGATATGTTCGGCATCGATACCAATTTCTTCATCAGTAGTGAAGAAGACTTCAATCGAGCGATTACCTCTATGATTCTTCAATGAGTTAAGTAAATCCATGATAATAGCAATACCTGCTTTATCATCGCCACCAAGTAATGTAGTACCATCAGTAACAATTAAATCGTGGTTAACACTTCTTGAAAGATATGGGTAAACTTCTGGATCAAGAAAGATGCCTTTACTAAGCTCAATCTTTTTACCATCGTAGTTTTTAACTAATCTAGGTTTGATATTTGAACCTTTAGCATCACATGAAGTATCCATATGTGCTAAAAGTGCAATTGCATTTTTGTCATCAGGATCATTTTCAGAGTGGAATAAAGCGTGAACGGTACCAAACTTATTGATCTCTAAGATATCTGGATTAAATTCTTTCAATTCTTCCATCAATTCTTTGGCTAATTCATATTCATTTGGGTTACTTGCTCTATCAGGGTATTCTTCCCTAGAAGTAGTATCAAATGAAACATATTTAAGAAATCTTTCAATAATATCCATAACAAAACTCCTATTATTACTGAGGTTTACTCAACAATAACTATTATAGTTTGTTTAATTTTGTAATAAGTTTAATATCAAAAGAAATTTAAAATTTACTGTAGTTCACTTTGTGGATTAGCTTCGATATCTTGATGTTTCTTTCCATTTTTAGCGATTGAAACGATATTGTAGACACTGATGATTGTGAAAACAATTGGAATAATGATGAACAAAATATGAATTGTATCTATATTTGGTGCCACAATAAGAGTGCAGACTGTAATTGATAAGTTAGTGATTGTTGCAACTATACTTGTTGCTAATTCACCTTTAGAGAGTTTTTCAGGTTTGAATGTAATAAACAATCCTAATAACAACCAGTTAATTCCTTGTGAAACGATGCTTGTAATTACAAAGAAATTAGAATTATCGATAATTATTATCGATTCAACAGAGGCAATTATTGATGTTGCGATTATTGAACTTAAAATGATGTGTCTTCTAATTTTTTTGTAGTTAGAATCAGTTGCGAAAAGATTAGATAAATATATCAGCAATATACCTATGGCAATCATAATAAAGACGTAAAAGAATGGATTTAAATTATTACTCAAAGGTAAATCATAAATATCGATATCTCCATCTTTTATTGCAATTAGTAGAGAAGTTACAATGAATAAACTGCCAATGATATTGAGAACCAATGAGATAAGATTTGATTTACGTGATGGATGATTGATTATTTGTGTTTTCAGTAACTTAATTGAAAGATATAAAAAGGTACAAAGACTTAAGATAAAGAGTGGAAAACTGGAACTAAAAATGGTTATAAAATAAATTCTTTCAATATTGGAAATAAAAAGAAAGATGAATGTGGAAATAAATAATATGGATAAGATTAAATTTGTTTTTCTAATTTCAGAATCATCTAAATTTAGATTGTTGGTAATTAAGATTAGCGATGAAATGGTTAAAAGATTAGCTACATAACTTAAGCTTGGAATAATTAAAGGAAGTAATCTTTCAGCAGAGTTATCATATAAGACCAGTGAAATAACTGAACAAAGTAATGCACCGACTACTGACAGAATTGAAACTAAAATTTGATTATTCTTATTAGTGATTGATTTAATTAATTCACTTAGGTTTGAACGTGTTGCTAAAGATAATAGGACTATTAAGCCTATGATACTTAAAACCAAAAGGATTGTGATAATTATGTCTAAAGCAAGTAAATTGTAAGAAGCAAAAAATGAATAAATCGTAGTTCCTATTAGTGTGACTGTTATTATACTTATGAATGTATAAAATGAAATTTGATAGGATTTAATTTTGTCTTTCATTTTTTCTCCTTTATCAATCAGATCCATAATAAACGCTTCTTACATATGGCAAATAAGAAAGATAATGATAAGAGTCTTGAACTTTATTAATTTTTAACTTATTGAACCTTCACTTCAACTACAGTATCAATTTCTTGATTTTTCTTTCCATTTCTGGTGATTGAAACGATATTGTAGACACTGATGATTGTGAAAATAATTGGAATAATGACTAGCAAAGCGACTAAAGATAGAGTATCTGGTTGTACAATAAGAGTGCAGATTGTAATTGATAAGTTAATAACAGTTGCAACTATACTTGTTGCTAGTTCAGATTTTGTTAATTTTTCAGGTCTATAGATAATATATAGGCCTAACAATAATCCATTAATTCCTTGGGAAGTAATACATGAAACTTCTATGAAGTAATAATTATTGATAAGAATTATTGATTCAATTGAAGCTATTATTGATATTGCAATTATTGAACTTAAAATGATGTATCTTCTAATTGTTCCAAACTTAGAATCAATTGCGAAAAGATTGGATGCGTAAATTAATAAACTGCCTAATACAATCATGATAAAGATGTAATAGAAAGGATTTAAACTATATCCAACAGGAATATCGGAATTCTGAATTCCTCTATCTTTTATAGCAACTAGTAAAGAGGATACAATTAATAAGATACCAACAATACTAAGAACTAATGAGATAAGATTTGACTTACGTGATGGTTGATTTATTACTTGAGTCTTTAACAACTTAATTGAAAGATACAAAACCATACAAAGGTCAATTAAATAGAATGGTAAATGTATAGTAAAACTGTATCCAAAATAATTAAGTTCAATATTAGAGGCTAGAATGAAAATGAGAGTGATAATAAATGATATGGATAGGATTAAGTTTGTCTTTTTGTATTCCGGATCATCTAAATTAATGTTATTCGTAATTAAAATTACAGCTGCAAATGTCAACATAGCGGCTATATAACACAATGCAGGAATGACAAATGCTAACAAATTTTCACCAGCATTATTCAATAATATATTTGGAACTGCAAAGGCGATTATTCCTATAACTATAGAAAAGCTTGAAAATAAAATTTGATTTTTCTTATTAGCAATTGATTTAATTAATTCACTTTGATTTGAGCGTTTTGCTAATGATAATAAGACTATTAAGCCAATGATACTTAGAGCTATTAGTATAGTGATAATCAAATCTAGCGGAAATAAACTGTAGGAAGCAAAAAATGAATAAACTGTTGTTCCTATAAGTGTGAGTGTTAACACACTTATTACGGTATAGAATGAAATTTGATAGGTTTTAATTTTGTCTTTCATGTTTTTCCTCCTTTACCAATCAGATCCATAATAAACGCTTCGTACATATGTCAAACCAGATGGATACTGATAAAATTCAGAAACTTGGTATGGATCAAAAGTGTTTTTAGTTGCTCTCAAATGCTCCTTTAAGTAATTATACATTTGTGTAGGAAATGGTATAGACCCAAAATCTATATCAAATATTGCATTAGTCGCATCTATAACAAGACTGATGCAATTATAGAATAACAAATTGTAGTCAAGATTGTGTTCATTTATTACGTCGGAAATAGCATTTATTTCATTTAACGAGTTGATAAAGTATGTTTGTTCGATATAGTGTTCTGGGGAAGGATATGAACCTTTATTAAATCTATAAACTTCTCTGTTATAGAAAACACCTTGTGGAATTCCATCCTGACCATCAAAGAGACCAATTGTTACTGTTTCATCTGGCTGTAGAGTATGATAACCGACAACAAAATCATCGTTTGATTCATTGGTTACTCTTAAAAAAACATGTCCTGTTTTAAAACTTCCTCCACCACTTGATGAAGAAGCTTGCTTATCTACACATATGGTATATGTAGCAACTAAGGAAGATTGGTTCACATTAAGTGGAAATACAGATAACGCAACGAGAGAAACAATCGATGAATTTAATTTAGTTTTAGTCATATTTACCTCCTTTAAAAAAACATGATGTCTTCAAACATCATGCTGCTATTAACCAAATTAAAAGAAAAATTAACTAATAATGAAACTTTTGATAATAAAACAAACGATCTACTCATAGCTAATCCTCTTGCTTTAATTATAAGTTATTTATTTTTTATTTTCCGCTCTAAGATTTTCAATATCCTTTTTAACCAAATCGTAGTGCTGTTTTGAACAAGAATAACCTTTTATCTTGTTGTGATACAGATTTTCGATATTTTCTTCACAGATATTTAAAAACTCTTCATCTTTGAATTTGTGATTAATTTCTTCCATAATCATATAGTCTAAAAATAACATATGATTGTTCTTTCTGAAGAACTCTTTCGCTTTATCAATATCTTTTAAAAGTTCGATAAGCAAATCTTTTTCTGCTTCAAAACGTGTGTTTTCGGACTCGATAGTATTTTCGAATTCATCGTTTGAAATAGCACTTATATAGTTTTTATATAAAGTTTTTAATGTATCCATATGAATTACCTCAATTAAACAAAAACAGGAAGAAAAATTTCTTCCTGTAAATTGACATTATTAGAAGAAGACGCCTCTTGCAGCTTCTTTAGTTTCTTTACTTGCTGAGAATGGGATTCTAGTTGTGTAACCTGCTTTAGCGGCAACAATCATCTTGGTAGGCCACTGATTGATATCGTGATTCCATTGGAAAACTGTATCGTTATAAACTTCTCTAGCAGCAGTAATTTCTTTTTGCAAATAAGCGTTTTGGCTCATTGCATCTTCGATTTCTCTGTGTGCTTTTAAGTCTGGGTAATTTTCAAAAGCAACATTGATTGCATTGCTAACTGTATCAAGTTTATCTTGGATAAGGTTTCTAGCATTGTCGTCACCTGCATTACCGGAACGATATTTAGCAATTTCACTAAATGTTTCTTTGTCTAAATCAATTGCTTTATCAACTAAACGAGCAGCATTTTGAAGAATAACAACTCTTTGTTCAAGATAGTTATCAATTTGAGATGCGTTATGTTGAACCTTTTGTTCAAGTTGACGGAAGTAATTTTGTGCTTTAATCTTTAAAAATAAGAATATAACACCTGGAATGATTCCTAAGCACCAGAGAATAATCTCAAAAATCTTACTACCAATACCAACTTTAACAGGGATTTGTTTGTTAATTACGTTTACGTCACGTCCTTCTTCATTAACTGGACCGGTGACTTCATCTATTGGATTTGCCATAGTCAATTCTCCTTTTTCATCTATTAACATTTTACAACAATTGTACTTATTTGATTATTTTAATAGTAAAAACCGTCTTAGTGATATTGGCTATAAATGGTTCTCTAGGTATCTGTTTATACTGTCTTTTCAATTGATATGAACTAATGGTACTAACTATTTATAGAGTCATCATCATTAATTGTTCCGAGGTATATACCTACAAGATTTCTTCTTGCAACATAATTAACAATTGGGAATTGCGAGAAATTGTTTTGTAAATAAGCCAAAAATTGATTCCATACATTTGGATCTTTCATTTCCTTGTTGGAAATCTTGTATTCTGACATATCCATAGCTGAAGCTTTAGTAACTGGAACATATTCATACCAATGAACTGGAACGTTATGCATTCTTCCGTCACCACCCATTGTAGGAACATAATCAACTTGAGGAACCATTTTGTATCCATACGCTTCAACTCTGTACATATCACTACCTTTTTCTTCATCGGTAGAAAGTAAAGAAGTCTTTAAAATGAAATCAGTATCGCAGCTATCTGGTTTAAAATCATCTTTTTTCAAACTGTTTGCCATAACTTCTGATTCATATGAAGTGAATCTTCTTTCAAATGGATGCTCATAGATGGCTTCAATTGGTTTATGCATCTGATACATTGGTATATTTAAAATTGGGACTAAATCGAAGTAGAGACCCTTGAAATATTCACACATGTAATTGACAAAGAACTCTTTGCCTAAATCGTAAGAGTGATTGATAAATGATGCAGGATTACAGGAGTAATCAAAACCTTGAGAGTGTTCTGACATTATGTAATTCAACATCTTTTCTTTAACAAAATAGAAATCGTCACCATATGGTTCTTGACTTCTAATTAAATCAACCATGTTAGTTTGAGCAAGAGGTGTGAAAAGTAAACGGAATTCAACTTCGTTGTTTCTATCGGTTGCACCAAAAAGGGCATCGAATTCATTATTTGCTAAAGCGGTGAAACGCTGACCTTTACTGACGGCTTTTTCTGCCATCTTTTGAATATCTTTTGTTCTACTTTTGACAAGAGAGTCGATTTCTTTTTCAGATTTACCTTTCGCTCCAGAAGGGGAACGTGAGAATGTTAAATTAGGAGCCGCTTCATTACCGTAAGTGACAACAGTTCTTGGATTAAAAACTTCCTTAGGTTTAGTAACTGAAGCAGTCAAAACTTGAGAACGAGAAACTCTTTGAATACCATCTTTTGTATGGATTGTTTCTGTCCAATGAATTGTAATTGAACCTGTATAAACATGGTCAACTGTGTAGTGAACTTTTCTTCTATCCAAGACGAATGGATTACCATTGATTGAACCTGATAAAACGAATAATGAGGATTGGTTTGGGTCTTTATTTTCTCCATATCCAAACTTTTCTTGCAAATAGGTGAATTTCTTCATATCAAAAACTGGATCCAATTGAATAAGTGGAGTGACTTGTTCAAATACATCCTGAGCGATTGTCCATTCAAATGAATTGTTAAGTGGTTCCATCTCATCTAAACAGATTTTGTACTGTTTATTTACTGCATCTAATTTCTTAGTTGCTGAAATAAGGTTTTGATTAATCCTTTTCTTTATTATTGTGAATCTAAGAACAAAAAGTATCACACCGAGAACTAAAAGTGTAATACCAACTCCTAGTCCAATTGCTAAATTGAGAGCTTTGAAAACACCAGCAATAATTAAAAGGACACCAGCAATTAAAAAAATTACACCAAAAACAATTGCAACTGTTTCTAAGATTTTGGAAGAGTTCAATTTATTTTTTGCTGCTTGATACTTAACATTCAACTCGTTGTACTTTTTAACATCAGTTCTATTTTTGTTGATATCGATATTTGCTATTTTAGTTAATTCATCATAATACTTCTCAGCAACTTCTTTAACTTTATGTTTAAATTGAGAATTGTAGAGATCAACCGGTTCAAAGATTTCGTCTGCCATATTTGAAATTCCTCTCTTTTCTTATAACAATTATAGAAAAACCATAACAAGTTATCCTGTTTGACTATCTAATTTAATTATTGATATTTATAGGATATAGGTTATAAATACCTTTCGAAAGAAATTTTATTTCCTTCTAACCTATATATCGCATGAGGCAGAGAAAAGTTTAAAAAGAAATAGAAAAAAATTAAAAATCGTAATATTAGACGTGTCGATTAGATTTTATGAAGTTCAAATTAATATAATTAAGATGATACAGAAAGGTTTTTTAATATGTATAAAGCAGTAAAAATCAATGATAATGTTTATTGGGTTGGCGCATTGGATTATTCATTACGTTCATTCCATGGTTATAACACACAACGTGGTTCCACATACAATGCCTATTTAATTTTAGATAAGACAATCACTTTGGTTGATACAGTTAAAGCTCCATTTGCAGAGCAGATGATCGAAAGAATCAAATCAGTCATCGATCCAAGTAAGATTGAACTTTTAATTTCAAACCATGTTGAGATGGATCACTCCGGTTCCATTCCTGCAATTGTTAAATACAATCCTAAGATGAGAATTGCTACCGCAGCTGGCTCCGGTGTTTCTGGCTTGAGAGCTCACTACGGTAACGATTTGAATTTAGAGCCAATCAGAACTAACTCAACTTTAAATATCGGTGAAAGAACATTCCACTTTGTTACTACTCCATTACTTCACTGGCCAGATAATATGGTTACTTATGAAGAACATGATAAGATTTTGTATTCAAACGATGGTTTTGGTCAACATCTTTGCACCAACAAACGTTGGGATGATGAAGTAGATTGGTCAGTTATTGAATTCGAAGCAAAGAAATACTATGCAAACATCCTTCTTTGCTATGGTAAAGAAGCTTTGAAAGCAGTTAATGTTGTTAAGACTTTAGATATCGACATGATCTTACCTAGCCATGGTGTCATGTATAGAAAACATGTCAAAGATATCATTGCTAAGTATGAATCTTGGGCAACACAAACTGATGCAGAAGATGCTTTGATTGTTTACGATTCAATGTGGCATTCAACAGAAAAGATGGCAGATGCAATCAACGAATCTTTAACCGAAATGGGTATTAGAACTCATTTCTACGATTTGAAAGGTACTCACCCATCCGATATTATTTCCGACTTAATTGATTCCAAATACGTTATTGTTGGCTCACCAACATTGAACAATCAAATTCTTCCTACAGTTGCAGCATTTTTATGCTACATCAAAGGTCTTTCACCAAAGAATAAGATTTGCTACGCATTTGGAAGCTATGGTTGGAACAACAAAGGTTTGTTAGTTTTAAATAAGGAGTTAGCAGAATGCGGATTTAAATCCTTGGATGAAAAAGGTTTTGCAGTCAGCTATATTCCAAGCGAAGAGAAGTTGAACGAACTCAAACTCAAGATCAGAACTTTAATTGAGGTTAACAGTCAGTATGAAAATACTTGTGATAAGTGATATTCACGGTTCTTATGAAGATTTAAAGAAAGTTTTCGATGTCAATTTTGGTGATGGAAAATTTAATCCAGATAAAATCTTCATTTTAGGTGATCTTTACTATTCTGGTCCAAGAAATATTCCTACTTCAAGTTATTCACCAAAAGAATGCGTAAGTTTACTCAATGAGTACAAAGATAAAATTATTGCAGTCAAAGGAAACTGCGAAGCAGAAGTTGATGAGATGGTTTCAGAATTTGGCATTTACCCAGATTACTACATTGAGTTAGGTGGTAGAAAATACCTTCTTTGCCATGGTCATCACGATTATGAAGCTTTAGCAAAAGAAAAGGGTGTTGACGTTGTTTTAACCGGTCATACCCATGTAAAAGTCAGTGATTTAATTCCTGGAACTAGGATTATTCATGCAAATCCTGGCTCAATTTCCATGCCTAAAGATAACACAAAATCTTTTGTTAGAATTGAGGATAACCGCTTAAGCTTTATCAATTTAGATACTTTAGAAGAAATCTGTGCTACAGTAATTTAGTATGAAAAATACCAAGGAAGAGAAAAAGATTAAAATTGATGTTTCAATGGCTCCTTATCTTAACTTCAAAAAGCTAAGAGAAAAGAATAATTACTCATTTCAAAGTGTTGCTCGTTTAGCAAAAATGGAAGAGCATCACTATTATGAAATAGAGGAAAATTTAGTCTTGCCTACTGAAGCAGAATTGTATATATTGTTGGATATTTTAAATCAATCTCTTACTTATCAAGATAAGTTGGTAATTTCAAATTATTACTCTAAACAATATCTTATTTTCAAATATAGAAACCCTGCTTTTTACAGACAAAATCTTGGAAGTTTAACAAATAAAGATTCTATATATGATGAGTTAAAAGATAAGGAAAGAGCAAACTCGATCAATTTATCGATGTTAATTTACATCATTAATCCAATAGTTTTTCTTGGTGTATTTGCATATGTATTTTTAGGATTATTTCCTGATATTTCAAGTTTGAATGCAGCGTTTCAAACAAAGGATAATTTTGTTGAATTATTCACCACATTCTCAGAATCAAATTCTTATATTTTCTGGATTATTGGAATCATTTTAAGTATCTTCACAGTCTTTTTAGCGATTTTAGATACTTTTAATCGTAGTTATCGACATAATGTTATTTCAGTAATTTCTTATACAATCACAAGCGTAAGCTCAGTTGTTATGATTATTATGTCGGTACTTTCTATGATTAGAGAATTTGATTTTGAGAATTTACCTTATCAGATTTATATTTTCTTGTTCTTGTTTGGATTTTACCTATTATTCTTTATCTATACTCTTGTTCTTAAAGTTAGATATTTCACAAGAAAATAATTTAGTTTTTCCTCTAATTAATAATGTAGGCTTATCAGAATATTAATTGGTAAGCCTTTTTGAATTGGCGATGTTGGATGTGGTTTATATCGATGGTGTTTTTTTAAGGTTAGAATTTTTATATTGAGAATTTGTTAAAAAATTATAGCTATAATTTAGTTAGAGCAAAGGTTACCCAGTTTGAGTTGTCGGCTCTCTATTTATAGTCGTCTGTTTTAGTCGTACCGACTCTACCTTGTAGGGTCGTCTTTTTATTAAAAAAAGGAAGGGTAAACCTTCCAATAAAAAATCGGAGAAAGAGGGATTCGAACCCTCGCTATGAAACCATACTGCCAGTTTTCGAAACTAGTCCCTTCAGCCTCTTGGGTATTTCTCCATGTGAAAAATTATAACAATTTTAATCTATTAAATCGCTTATAAAATTTGCTTATTTATTGCACATTTTCCCCCTAAAATTAGATGATATGAGCAAAATGTGTGTATAACATGCAACTTTTGAGCATATTTGCTTGTTATTATTAACTACCGTTATCATTTTTTGGATAAAATGTAAAACGATAAAGAAAGGTAAACTTATGAAATTTAATAAATTATTACTTAGTTCTATGCTTGCCGTTTGTCTCGGGGGGGGGCTTACTAGCCTCTTGTGACGACACACCAAAGCCATCATCTACTGTATCTTCAGACACATCTTCATCAACATCATCAACATCATCATCAACATCAACATCATCTTCATCAACATCATCAACATCATCTGCTAACTCTTCTGATTCTTCCAGTTCTACTGAAGAAACAAAGATTACATATGCAGACAATATTCCTGAACAAGACAAAGAATTCATTAAAAAATTGAATTTTGAAGGTCATGTTATTGTTAGCAGTCATGTAGCAAAAGATAAAATTGTTGCAAAATATGAAGTCGTAGAAAAGAACCTTTATATCTACAAAGGTAGTGATGCAAATACCTTCAATCAAACTGTTAGTGCTTTATTCTTGATCGATAGTAATGCAACTATTGTTGACGTTCAAGTCTTCACACCTTACACAAATAGACCTGGCGATGATAATACTGGTCTTGTCGACAACGATTTCGGTTTAGTCGGTTCTGATACCGGTGATGTCGATTTTGCAGCAGGTACAGGTGCTACAGTTTCTGGTAAAAAAGTTGTTGAATTATCAAAATTAGCACTCACTCAAGCAAAAGAAGACTTAGGCCTTATCAAAGAATTTGCTGTCAATAATAAAGGTGAACTCACATCTTATGTCGCAGTTGATGGTGTAGTCACAATTCCTGAAAAGGTTGGCGAAGTCACAGTTAAAACTATTCCTACAACCTTATTCCAAAACAAAACTGATTTTACTAAAGTCGTAATTCCTGGTACTGTTACTAAAGTTAGCGAAGCAGCCTTCATGGGTTCTTCCGTTGCAGAAATTGTTTTCTCAAGTTCAACATCCACTTCTTTAATAATTGGTAACTATGCTTTCTATGATTGTACAAGTTTGAGATCAATCACATTTGAAAGAAAATTAGGTACATCAACATTAAATCCACTTCAATTCTTACATAATGATAAATTAACAAGTTTTACCTTTGCAGCTGATGAAACAAATTACAGCTACAAAGATGGTTTGTTAACTTTAAATAAATCAACTGCAACCAACATTATTTATGTCGCTCCAACAGTTGAAAGCTTAGAAATCGGTGCAAATGTTGCTTTAGCAACAAACGGTGAATGGGCATTCTATAAAGAAACTTTAAAGACAATCACTGTTAATACAAGTAACACCAACTTCAAAGTTATCGATAACTTATTATTTGCAGGACAATATGAAAACTTCACTAAGTTAATTAGACCTGCAGCAGTTGCAGAAAGTTATGTTATTCCTAGTGATACAACATATTTATATGAAGGTGCATTCTCATTTGTTTCTGGTGAATTCTCAGTTACAGTCAATGCAGAAAATAAAGAATTCAAAGATAATGAAGGTAAATATATCTCTGATATCGATGGTGCTGATATTTATTATGTTAATAAAGCAACTACAGATACATTAGTTTTCCCTTCAAGCAGTTCAACAGTTACATTTAAGAAGTTCTCTTTAAATGATAAAGCAAAACTTCAATTGGATGCTACTAATCCAACTAATATTAAGAAGTATAAATTCCGCGACTTTGCCTTGTACAATGTCGGTGAAGACTTCACAATTACTGTCAAGAAAGGTTATTTGGATGATTACAAGACTTACGCAGATAAATCATTCAGTGACTCTCTTGTTAATGCTGTAAATTATTTAGTTGAAGCAGCAGAATAATTAAATTAACAATTTGTAATGATTACATAAAAGTTGTCAGCGATGACAACTTTTTTATTGAATAAAAAAGGCTGATGGAAATTAACCATCAACCTGTTAAGTAGATAAAATTAGTCAGTTAAATTAGATTTGTTTGAACTTTAAGTTTTCTAAGACTTCAGCTAATTCTTTTCTATGTTTACCATAGACTAAGATCAAGTGATTACCTAAAGTATGAGTTAACAATTTGGATAAATTATCACCTTCGACGATGACTTGAGTTCTGCAAAGATCACATTCAGAAAGGTTATTTAAGATTTTTCCTTCAGAGATGAAAACTTCATCGAGTTTGCAGTTGATTCTGAATAAGGTTACATCACCTTCTTGCAATTCACCTTTGATGCCAATACCGGTATTGGATTCAAAGTGTGTGTTAAATTTGTAGGAGGTGCACATTGCAAGTGGGATTGCACAGTGTGCTAATAAAATTTTGTTATTGCTGACATCAAGTTGAGAAGGATTGCACATGAATCCTGCTTGTTTGAAAAGGTTGTTAGCTACATGCATTGAAATTAATGAAGGAATATCACCTTCACATGAACATGTATAACCTTCAGAATTCAATTTAGAAAGAGCTAAACATGCTGTTGTGCAGATAGTATTTAAAAGAGCAAAGCATCTGATGGTAAGACCGTTTAAATTGTGCTCAACACAGATATTTTTCAAAAACTCTGTATAACTTTTCGGCTTTTTGGATTTCAAGTGAGTCGAATTCTTGTTCAACCTCTTGAACTGCTTCGTTGCTAGTAGCTTCATAATCTTTAATGACTTCTTCAATGTCGATATCAACTAAAGTCATATTGAATTTTTCTTTGACTTCATAGTAGTTGACATCGGATGCAATAAGCCAATCACTAGGTTTGCCAATAACACCGTATCTTGTTGCTGTGAATGTGGAATTATATTTTGCTTTCTTATTGTTATTTAAATTAACAATTTCATTGATACGATTAGAGATGTATGTAGCATCACCATGTAAAACTTCAACTTCCTTGTTGTTATTTCTGACGTAAGCGGCAATTTCTAAGCTTGCGGCTAAGGAGTTGTTCTTGAAGTATGAAAGAATATAGTAAGGAGCTTTTAACTTGTTATAAACTTCTTTGAACTTATTCTCAGAACCACCGGAGAGAACCAAAATAAGACCTAAATCATACTTATTGAATTCATCGATGTCTCTGGTGATGACAAGTTCATTGTCCTTTAAATTTTCATTGATTGATTTTAAAAAGGTTTCTTCATAAGACTTAAGTTTTTCTTTGACATGCAACTCTGAAAAGATTGTGTAGACAGCTAATTTCATATTTCCTCCCAAAAATCCTAAAGATAATTTTATAAAAAAATAAATGAAAAATTGATATTAATTAAGTTAATTACTTTATAATATTTTGGTATGAAACTTGAAGACTTTAAGAAAAGAAGTAGGTTTAAACTTAGACCTGGGGCTATGATTTGTCTTTCTTTTTTAATAGTTATCCTTTTAGGAAGTGCTATTTTAATGCTTCCAATATCCGTTAAAGAAGGCGTCAAATTAAACTATATAGATTCTCTTTTTACCACTGTTAGTGCTGTTTGCGTCACTGGCTTGGCAAGTGTAGATATTTACGATACTTTCACTATTTTCGGTCAAGCGATTGTTGCTATTTTAATTCAGCTCGGTGGTTTAGGTGTTACCTCACTTTCAGTAGGTGTCATTTTAATTTACTCTGGTGGACTTTCCACCGCTCAATCCAAGCTTATCAAAGAAGCTTGGAATATTGATACTTTAAAAGGATTAAAATCAATTTTTTATAAGGTTTTACTCTACAACGTAATTTGTGAAACAATCGGTGCTTGTTTATCTCTTATTGTTTTCTCACAAGATTTTTCATTTGGTCGTGCTTTAGGCACTTCCATCTTCCATTCAATTGCTTCATTCAACAACTCAGGATTCGATATTATTGGCGGTTTTAGAAATTTAACTCCATATTCTGAGGATATACTTTTGAATTTAACTACCACATTTTTGATTATCTTAGGTGGTATTGGTTTTTTAGTTGTTATCGATGTTGTTAAAAAGAGATTCAATATTAAGAAATTAGCTCTTAATAGTAAAATTATCCTTTCAGTGACAGCTGTTTTACTCCTTGGTGGTATGGTTGCAATCAAACTCTCCGAAATGGAGAATATCACATGGTTAGGTGCATGGTTCTTCTCAGTTAGTTGCAGAACTGCAGGATTTTCTACTTTTGATATTTATCTGATGAGAGATTCGACAAAATCAATTATGATCTTACTTCAATTTATTGGTGCTGCACCTGGTTCAACTGGTGGCGGTATTAAAGTTACAACATTCTTTATTTTATTAGTTTCAGTAAGATCCTGTATTTCAAGTCACAGAACACATGCCTTTAAGAGAGATATTTCTGAAGATACTCAGAAGAAATCATTCTTAATCATGTTCATGGCAGCTGTTTTAGTTATTGTATCAGCGTTAATTATATCTGCTATTGAACAAAACCCTGTTATTACAGTAAATGGTGTTAATAGAACATATGGAATTTTAGATTATATCTTTGAAACAGTTTCAGCATTTGCTACAGTTGGTTTATCAACAGGTTTTACACCTTATTTCACAGTTTGGAGCAAGATCATTTTGATCTTATGTATGTATATTGGAAGATTAGGACCAATGACTATCGTCACTTTATGGTCGAAGAGAAATGAATTATCTACTGCTAGATTCGTTGAAGAGAACGTATCAATCGGATAAAGGAGTTTAAATATGAGTAAAAAGAATAAAGGCAAAAAAGAAATTTTTGGTATTATCGGTTTAGGTCGTTTTGGTATGGCATTAGCCAAGGAACTTTGTATCAACAAGAAAGACGTTATCTGCTGTGATATTGATGAAAAGAAAGTTAAAGAGATGCTTGAATACACCGATAATGCTTATGTTGTTGAGGATTCTTCAATTGAAACATTGAAATCTATCGGTTTTGAAACATGTTCAACCGTTGTTGTTGCAATTGGTGAAGAAATGTCTAAGAGTATATTAACCACTTTAAACGTCATCTCACTCCAAATCCCTAAAGTTATCGCTAAAGCAACAAATAATGAACAAGGACAAGTTTTAAAGATTTTAGGTGCAGAAGTTATCTACCCTGAAAGAGATATCGCATTAAGGCTTGCTAAAAAAATTATTAACAGAAATGTTATGGATTTCTTATCTTTGAACAACGAGATTGAGATTAACGAAATTATCATTCCTAGCAAACTTATCGGAGTTTCAGTCTTAGATTCAAATATCAGACATGAATATGGTTTAAACATCATCGCTATCGAACACAATGGTGAAATTAGAACCGATATCGATGTAAACTACATCTTCGCAGAAGATGATAAGATTGTAGTTATCGGTAAAAAAGACTCTGTTAAAGAATTCAGAGACATGCAGTAATTTAATAAGAAAAACACGGATTTCTCCGTGTTTTCCATATCAAATTTGAATAATGAATTGAAATATGCTTTAATAATAAAGCATTTTTTATGGCCCATTGGTGAAGTGGTTTAACACATATCCCTCTCAAGGATACATACAACAGTTCGAACCTGTTATGGGTCATTTTTTTGTGGAAATTAATAACCGTAGCTTTCTGCATCACTTGGTGCGGTAATTGCAGATTGCTTATTGTAATCAATTTGGAAATTGGTTATGAAGCTAATGTTTTCAAGTTCTATTTCTGTAGCAATAAATATTGGTTTAGCATTTTCAACATCGACAACTACTCTTTCAAATGTTCCGTTGTAATTTTTTTCACAAACTAAATAATTATCTTCGCTAACACCAATTTTTCTAAATGAAGATAGTTTCTCTGCAGGATAATTAAAACTTAAATTTTTAACATATCCACCGTATGTAGTTGAATTCCAGTTTCTTTCCTTGGTTTTGTTACTGGACGAATAGTTTTCGCCATTTAGATCAATAGTGATATTTGAATTTGTATAATCAGTACTTTCTTCCGAGATATGCCAGCTTTCAATTTCCATTTGAATTCCTTCAATTGAAAAATTGAAATAAATATAAGTGTTTGAATCACCAAAAGAATTTTCTGCACTTTTAAGTTTGATGGAACCAACTTTTTCATTTTGATAATATAATGTTCCATTTGCCATATAATCTTGAAAATCAAAACCTTTGTTGCGGTATTCCAAAAGAAGTTTATTTGGATTTGTTTCTGATTGAACAACAATCTGATCAAAAGTTATTGGATATCCATACTTCTGCTCCATTGAAGAACAGGAGGTGAGAGGAGTAAGCATCATTAATGTCAATGAGGGAACAATTATTTTCTCTTTCATTATATATTACCTCCTAATAGCATTATATAGAATTTGCGAATGTATAAAAAAGCAAGCTACGTTAATAAGGTAGCTTGAAGATTCAATAAGTTGTTATTAAATAAGTATGTTACTTGGTTTTATTATTTATAGCTAGCAGCATCACTAGGTGCAGTGATAGCTGATTGCTTATCGAAACTAACATCGAAGTTGCAGATGAAAGTGTAATTTTGAATTTCCATTTGTGCGGCAATAAAAACTGGGGCACCTTTTTCAGCATCAATGACAACTCTTGCAAAAGTTTGACCGGCGTTTTCTTCACAGACCAAGTAGTTATCTGAGGAGACACCAATATTTGTGAAATTTCTTAATGCTGCTGCAGAGAAGTTATTTGATAAATCACTCATTGTTGTACTAAATGGAGTGTCGAGTCTAGAGACTTCTTTTGATTTATTAGAATAGGACAAATCTTGACCATTTGTATTAACAGTGACTGAAGAGTTTGTGTAAGTGTAACCATCTTCTGCAATTTGATAGGTTTCAACTTTCATTGCTACGCCTTCGATGGAAAAATCAACATAGATATAGCTGTTTGTTAGAGATTCAGAATTTTCTGCAATTTTAACCTTCATGGTACCAACATTTTCGTTCATGTAGTAAAGAGTACCTTCAGCAAGAAAACCTTGAGGATTGAAATTGGAGTTACTATATTCAGTAAGGAGTTCCTCACTGTTAGTTTTTGATGGATCAACAACTTCTTCAAAGGTCGCTGGAAAACCATATTTTGGTTCCAAAGATGAACAAGAAGTTAAACCAGCAAGCATAAGAGATGTCAATGCAGGCGCAATAATTTTTTGTTTAATCATAATTTGTACCTCGTATATATTAATTATAAATAAAAATAATCATATGTCAAAAAATAAAAAGCTACCTTTTAAAGGTAGCTTGTAGAGACAATAATTTAGTTTTAATTAAGCTTCAACTTTTTCTTCGACGTAACTTGCTGCATCACTAGGAGCGGAGATTGCACTTTGTTTTGCATAAGAATAATCGACTGCTAAGCTTGTACCGAATAATCCTGCGACTGCGAAGCTCTTGTAATATTCGTGATCGATTGTACCTGTTTCAGGATTGACGACAACTCTGTGGGTTAAGCTGAGGTTTTCGCTAACAAGTAAATCATCGCTTGTTAAACCAACTTTGTATGAGTTAGTATCGAGAAGTTCAGAAACAGGAATAGAAGTGATGATTGCTGTAATAGCACTTGCTGGAAGTGCAGCAGCTGGAACATAACTCTTTACTTCACCACTTGCAACGATAGAATCATTGTTTGATTCAATACTTAAATAGTTGTAAAGTTTACCTTCTGAAGAGATGAGTGTTGAAACGTTCTTAACAGTAACTTTAGAATCGCCTTCTTCATATGTGAAATCAATTGTTTGTTGATAATTGACATTATCACCATCGACAGAAGCAACAACTTCAAATGTACCGGCTTTAACAGTATCTTTTCTATAAAGACGACCGGAAGCTTTGAAACCTTCTATTGTAGGTGTCTTTGATTTAGCAGTTTCAATCTTACCTGCGACTTCGCCTGCTTTAGAAGAGTCGATAACTTGTTCGAAACCAACTGGGTAACCATATGTTGCATCTTTGGATGAGCAAGAAGCCAATGAACCAAGCATAACAAATGTCAAGGCTGATGTTAAAATTTTCTTATTGATCATAATGACCTCCTTAAATTTTATGTAATTATTATTGCATAATTGATTTTTTAGTTGTTAATTTACTATCCAAAAATATGCACTTAAAGGTTGCAATTTGTAAGACTATCATTGAATAGTCGTTGAAATTGACAAAAATTGAATAAATTTACCTATTTTTAGGCATTTTTATAAGTTTTCAATTTTTAAAAAATTTTTAATTGCTTTTAGATCACTTAAAAATGTAAACGCTTTATTGATAGGGGTTTATTAAATAAAAGTAAGTTTTTTAATACTAATAACTATTCTTATCTATGTTGATATTGATGATTGGAGCATCAAATTTTAAATTGGAAACAATAGTTACTTCTGCAGGAATATTAGCACTGACGAAGGTGAAAATATGATTGATAGGAATAAACTCTTCATTGAGAAGAAAACGATTTTTGCTGTTTATTTCATCAATAAGGTAGAGATTAGATTCTGCAAATTCTCGAAGGTTATAATTTACTACAAGTTCATTTTCATTATCATAAATTTCCATGATATGAAAATATGTATTGCTATATCCAGTGATAAATTTGGTTTTATATTTCAGATTTGATGTTGCGTACCTATCTCCTGCTTCGGAATAAAGATCGTAATGGCTGGAAACATAGCAGTGGCCATCATCACTGACACAAAATTTTTCTTGACGCATATACTCATCGTTTATTGTGTATTCAGTGAGAGTATATGTGTTTTTAATTAAATTATTTGCGGTATTAATTTTATTGATGTATTGACCAATCACTTTATCATTTTCATCATAAACACGGCCGATTTCAGTTAAACCTACGCTATCTGAATTTAAAGTTGAATACATCGTAGAAATCTTATCAGATGTCATTTCGATAGTATTTAAATTTTCTAATGCATATTTGAAAGTGAAATCGAGTGGGTCAGTGCATGATGTAAGGCATAAAGTACTAAATAAAATAGTAGAAAGCTTAAAAAATTTTTTGTTCATACTTTTATTATATTTTTAAAATTTTTATAAAGTTGTAAATATTAGAATAAACCTAATTCAAGGCACTTTTTATAAAAGAGTGGGGATTTCACAATGAATTTTGAAAAATCAAAAATTTAAAGAAAATTGAAATATTTTGAAAAAACAATGTATTTTTTGAATTTTAAATATTATAATTTCATCAGTTATCGACGATTAGCTATTTTGCATTGTTCCTCTTTCTCGCTGATCATCGGTAACGTTTTTTTTATGAAAAAAGCTTTGAGAATAACCTCAAAGCCTGAATTGTTAATCCATTGAGTTGAATAATTCGATGAGTTTTCTAGCACCGTTATGAGGACCAGTTTTTCTATCTAATGAAAGCCTTGTGTAGAGTCTACCAACTGGAATATTATTTTCAAAAAGTTTATCAAAATATTTCTTGATATAACTATCAACTTTATCTTTTTCTTGCAATGGTCCAAATGGATTTGCAAAGTAAGTGGAAACAAGACCTTTTTCTGAAGTTGTCTGCATTGCAACTCTTTCACCTTTGATGAAATCTTGTAATGCAGATTCAGGATTATCATAGAAAATTAAACCTTTATCATCATCAGTGAAATTATCCGCTAAAAGGAATGCATCGACATGATGGTGAGTTAAAGTTATTTCAAAATCGCCAAGAGGAATAACGACTCTAGAATTAGCTTCATCAATATTGAGAAAAACAGCTCTATCTGCACTTCTTAATGAGTAACCCTGATCGAGGTCGTCGAGTCTAACAAAGGCACCAATTTCTGTACCAGTGCAAGTAACTTTTCCATCATTGATATGGAAAGTTCCCATATCGTCAAAGATGGTATCAATTTGATACTCTTGACCATAGAGTAATTTAATTGCTTCTATAGTTTCGCTTTTACCAGCACCACTATCACCTAGAATAACAAAGTTTTTAATCTTATTACCTTTTCTAATTTTGATACCTGCACCATGAATTGGAAGTAAATTTCTATTTATCATGACTAGATTGAAGAGAGTTAAAACAATCTTCTTGCAGTAACCGAAATAGTCTATATCCGCTTTTTTTGGACAGACTGCTACATAGCAATCTTCATCTTTGTAGTAATAACATTCTTTTGAATCATTTTCAGTTCCAAATAAAACTACAAAATCAAATTTATCATGCTTTTTGCTATCAAAGCTGGAAACATGGAACAAATTTCCCAACGCAATAAGGAATCCCATGTATTCTTTGTCAAAGTAGACAATTCCTTTAGTATTGTAAACATCGATGCAGCAAGCATAAAGATTTTCTGGCTTGAATTCATCAATAGTGACATGTTCATTCTTTTCAAAGAAGAAACCTTTTCTTGTTTTTTGTTTGGTCTTGATGATAAAAGGAGGTTGAGTAACAACACTATCAACAACAGGAACATCCTTTAAGTATTCAACTGTTTTAGGTAAAGTGATGTTTCGTTTAGAAAGTAAAACTCCAGCATTTCCTCCTGAAGGAAGAATACGGTAAACAGTCTGTTCCTTGCCTAAAATTGTCTCGTAGATATCACGGTATGAATCGACGATTGAATGAGAAAATGAAGAAAATTGTTTTAAAAACATACGGTGAGAAATCTCATCGCCTTCTTCATTGACAAGGATTAAATATCTTTCGTAGGTTCTCCAGTAATCATAAAGAGAGTCGATAAAAGAAAGAAGCAAATTTTTTTTGTGTTCTTCTAACTGAGATAACCATGTTATAGTTTCAGGATTTTTGTTGAGGATGTGTAGCAAAAAATCAATAAATTCATCAGGGCTATATTCTAAAAAGTAATTTGAATAGGGAATATCGCTATTTGCTCTTTCTTCCCAGAAAGTGTGAATGAAGTTTTTAAAATACGGAGATCTGACAAGAACTTGACCAAAGAATTTTGATCTGATCTTGTTTAAATCAAAGATGATTTTATGCATTTAACTTTAACATCCTTTCTTTAAATAAATCTATTTCTTTAAGTGTCATTCCAGAAAGTGCAACACGGACGTGTGTCTTATCAATCGGTGCGAAATAGATATCTAATTCTTCCAATTTCTTGCACATTTCATAGGCATCTTCAGCTTTGAAAATCATGAAGAAACCTGCAGAATATGGAACGTATCTAATATGCAAATCGTCCAAGCATTTCAAGAATTTTTCAGCACGTTTTGCAATTAAGGCTTGGTAACGTTTGATTTCACTCCAAACTAACTTTGTAGCTGTGTGGCTTTCAAAGAATTTTCCAATTGGTCCAGCAACAGCGCCATTTGGGCAGGAAATGGTGCCACGAGCGTAGATTTTATACTTTTGAACAATGCTTTTATTGCTGTGGTCTAAAATCATGGCTAAACCGCCAACTCTTGCTCCATACAATCCGAATGACTTGGAACATGAGAAAGCAATAAATGTATCAAATGAATACTTTTTACGAGAAAGCAATTTGAAAAGGTGATAAGGAAATGGTGAGTAGTCAATGTAGGCAACGTCGAATAAAACACTAACTTTACCTTTGTAGGATTCAATGATATTCATCATGGTGATGTATTCAGTTTCACTCATGCAATAACCGGTAGGGTTATGGCATGGATCGTTGATAACAAGCAAAACTTTCTTGTATTCTTGTACTAAGTCATCAAGAAGATTCTTCATGGCGACTAAGTCGGATTTGTTGATGATGAACATGTTGTAGGTTTGAATTGGAACTTTATTCTCTTCAGCGATTGTGTAGTAGTTTGGCCAACAGATATCGCTGATTGCAATTGCGCCATCATCTGAGAAATCGTGGAAGCAAGCTGATAAAGCACCGGTTCCACCGATGGTTGTTACGAATTCTACATGGTGTAATTTATTGATTCTCTTGTAAAAATCTTTAAATAACCATTTTAAAGCACCTTCAGCAAATTGGCTGGAGCCAACTGTTGCAGGATAACCTAAATGTCTATCTAAATTCTTTTTGATGTAAGTGATAACTCTGTCGTATTTAACAAGTTCGCCACTTTCATCGAAAAGCATGCCAGCACACCCGTTGACTACGCTGACGCCTTCAGCTTTTCTTTCTTTTAATCTCTCTTGAATTGAAAGAATATCATATTTAAGTTCTAATTCATCCATAAGCATTTTCCCGATAATATTTTAACAAAAATGATTTTCATGACTTTTTATAATATTAACCAAAGAAGTTAATATTAATGTAAAATTTTAACGAGGTACTTTTATGGATAAAGACGAATTAGAAGCACAAGAGATTTTGGCTAATTACAATAAAGATATGAAAGATATCAAAATTGGGGATAACAAAAACTTCACTTTGTACTCAAATTTAGGTGATGGCGAAGACTCGGTTAACGAGATTAAAAAGATAAAAACTAACATCATCATCTCTTCAGTTTTACTAGGAATTTTAATTATCGGTTATGTCGTAACTTCAATTGTAAAACACGAAGATCCAACAATGATTATCATCTTTGGAATTGTTGTTTTAGTGTTTGCAGCAATTATAGGTTTCTACATTTATAAAGAAGTTAAAATTATCAAAAATCTTAAAGATGATGAAACAGAACTTCCTGTTGCACATATTATTTCAGGAAGATTAGTATATTTTGATGGAACTCAAGAAAAACAATGTCTTCTTTACGACATCAAAAAATTAACTTACACTCCTAATCAAAAAGAAACTTCAGCAGGCATCACCATCATGACAAAAGATGGTGAATTCATCAATTTTGAAAACATCAAAAACTATAAAGAATTTGCTGAATATATTAAAAATAGCGAACTAGATATCGAAATCTTATAAAAATTTGTAGAAATATTGATTCATTTGCAAGATAATATAGCGATTTTTGAAAGGAGAATTTTATGTTGCATATTGTAAAGCACCCACTTATTGAAACTAAATTGAATATGATGAGAGACAAGAACACCTCATGCAAGGATTTCAGAAACTTGTTGGACGAAATTTCCTCTTTGATGACTTATGAAGTTTTCAAGGATGTTGAATTAGTCAGTTTAAATGAAAAGATTGAAACTCCAACCGGTTGTGTTGTTGATAAAGTCAAATTAGCTTATGACCCAGTTATCGTTCCAATTCTCAGAGCTGGTATCGGTATGAGTCAAGGTGTATGTAACATGCTTCCTGCAGCAAAAATTGGTCACATCGGTTTGTATCGTGACGAAAAGACATTGAAACCTGTTGAATACTTCTGCAAGTTACCTAATGTCAATAATCCTTTAGTTGTTTTATGCGATCCTATGCTAGCAACTGGTGGTTCTGCATCTGATGCTATCTCAATGCTTAAAAAGAAAGGTTTTAAGAACATCCGCTTACTCTGTTTAGTCGGTGCTCCTGAAGGTGTGAAGAAAGTTCAAGAACTTCATCCTGATGTTGAAATCTTCTTAGCAAGCTTAGATGAAAAACTTAATGAAAAGGGTTATATCGTTCCTGGCTTAGGTGACGCTGGCGATAGAATTTTCGGTACTTTATAAAAATCATTTAAATCTGTTGAAAGACCTAGGCAATTAGGTTGAGTAAACAGATTTTATTTTGATTTTTGCTGTTTGGATTATTAGTTAAGATGTAAAAAGTCTTAACTAATTTTTGTGTCTCTAAAAATATTAGCAAAAGAAAAAGTGCTGTGGATGGATTGCACAGCACTAAGAAATGGGGGGGGTGAAGTATAAATACTAAATTACTAACTAAATAAAATATCGAGATGGTGAGATTCGAACCCACGATCCCCTGCTCCCAAAGCAGGTGCGGTAACCAAGCTGCGCTACATCTCGATGTTACTAATGGTGCGCCCGACAGGACTCGAACCTGTGACCCTTTGATTCGTAGTCAAATACTCTGATCCAACTGAGCTACGGGCGCATTACCTGGAGCCTTCGACCGGATTCGAACCGGCGATAAACGAGTTGCAGTCGTTGAGATTAAACCACTTTCCTACGAAGGCTATGTACCATTTATGCGATAAAAAGTATATAAGTTTTGAACTCAAAAAGCAATGAAAAAATTTTGTCATACCTGGTGAAGTGCTGATTTGTACGGAAAATGAACTTTTGGAAATAATGTAAAAGTACTCGTTTTCGCACAGTCTAGTTGCATTTTGACATTTTTATTAGAGTATTACCCCCCATATTTATTTAAAAGAGTAGAATATAACCAGATACAAATCTCAAACGATATTTTTCAAATTTTTTTCAGCTAATTTCATTCTCATCATCAATTAGATTTTTACTTATCAAATAAAGGAGGAACAACAATGTTTAAATACCTTTTCAAGAGTAAAAGAAAACATTATTACTCATTATTTATAGTAACAATATTCTGCATCATACTTGTCTCTGTTTTTGATATCGGACAAGGTATTCTCTTCATGGTTTACATGAATAGAGCAATTGGAAATAATAATTATCCAGTTTGGGCACTTGTTGTTGCTGGTATAGTCTTCGCTGTTGTTTATTATTTAATTTCACTCGGTTCGTCATTTTTCATGGCAAAGTTACTCAAAGTCATCAGAAGAGAAATCGTCTTTGATTCTCTAACTGGACTTTTCAATTTACCAGTTAGTAAATTTGTAGCAACCGAGACTTCATCATCTGTTACAAACTTTGTTACAACTGAAATTGATAATTTAGTTAACAATTATTACAGTTATGTTCTTTCCTTATTTGGTCTATTCTCATCCATTGTTCTTGGCTTAGTTTATCTTTCAACATTAAGTTTCTACTTTATCATTCCAATTTTAATTCTCATGATTCTCATCTTCTCAATCATTCTTTCAACCAGAAATAAGATTGCAAATAACTATGCTTCATTATTTGGTGAAAATAAACTTGTCATCAAGATGATGAATAATATTTCTAATTTCTTTATCGTTTCCAAGATGTATTCTTACAAGAAGAAATTATTTGAAAATATTGAAAATTCTTATGAACATTACAACAAACAAAAATTCAAATGTACTTTATTTGATGACGTATTACAGAAAGTTAATTCAGCTTTGTCACTAACTTTATTCTTAGCAATTTACATCATCGCAATGGTTTTATGTATCGAAGGTAAATTAGATGGTGGTGAAATAGTTGCTGTTATTCAAGTCTGTTCCACAGTTATGAATCCATTCTTTGTCATCTCATTAGTTTTCAGAGCAATCAACAACACTAAGAAGACTAGAACTAAGATTAAAGAATTGATTTCAAAAGATGTTAAAACTGATGAACCTCAAATTGAAGTTGAAACCATTTCTGGTAAAAACATCAACTTTAGTTACAACGAAGATAAGAAAGTTATCGAAGATCTTAACTTTGAAATCCATAAGAATGATATGGTTGGTATCATCGGTGAATCTGGCGCTGGTAAATCAACACTCTTAAAAATCATTTCTAAAGTTTATGATAATTACCAGGGTGAAATTGATATTAACAACTCAACTAATTTAAAAGAAATTGGTGATAGTCAATACTATAGAAACGTTAAACTACTCGAACAAACTCCTGTCTTATTGAACGCTTCATTTAAGGATAACGTCATTATGAATAATCCTTACGATGAAGAAAAGTTCAACAGAATTATTAAGCTTTTAAGACTTGATAAGACATTTGGAAATCTTCCAGATAAATATGAAACAATACTCGATTCTGAAGAGAATAATTATTCTTTAGGTGAAGCAAGAAGAATAGCAATCGCAAGAATTCTTTATTCTGAACCTGATTTCATGTTACTTGATGAACCATTTGCTTCACTCGATGACAACAATAGAATCATCATTGAAGAAGCACTGATGCAGATTAAAGATCGCTGCATTATTATAGCAAGTCACCAGTTCTCAGATGAGTTTTACAACAGCCTCAATAACATCATCCGAATCAACAAATTGTAATTTTTCAAAAACCATGCGAAATCCCGCATGGTTTATTTAATTTTGAACATATATTGAATGTTTTTTGGACCAAAATTGAATATTTCGTGAACGAAAAATGACCGATTTTTGAACAAAATCTGAACAAATTGTGAATAAAAGATGAACTTTAATTGAACAAAATCTGAACATTTTATGAACAAAATCTGAACAAAACTGGAACATAATCTGAATATTTTTTGCACATCAGGGTCTAATATGTGCTCCTGCAGCGGTCCAACGGGAAAATAGTTATACCTTTTTCTTCTATAATATATTAAAATATATCGGCTTACAGGTTTTTTGTGAGCAAAAATAACAAGGTAAGGAATCTTGCCGACAAGTCTTCCTAGTTGGTTGTGACATTTCCCATAGCTAGACAGTACATAGCGGTTGAAAGCACGTAAAAATCGACTTTGAAGGTTGGCATCTCGAACTTATCTGAAGCATAACAAAAGGAGGCTCATTAGAATGAGTGAACAAGAAAAGGTCGTTGAATCCACAGTTCAACAAGAAGCTGAAAAAGCTACAGAAATCTTAGCAAACACACTTCACGCAGATACAGAAGCTGTTGTTTCCGCTAAAGCATTATTAAATGTCGGTGCACACTTAGGTCACCAAGTCCGCCGTCAAGTTCCTAAGATGAAACCATACATCTATGGTACAAAGAACAACTTACACATCTTAGACTTAGCAAAGACAGTCACCTTACTTCAAAAGGCATACTTAGAATTAAGAAAGATTGTTTTAGATGGTGGTAAAGTCTTATTCGTCGGTACAAAACCATCCGCACAAACAGTTATCAAAGAAGAAGCAAATAGATGCGGTTCCTTCTATGTTTCCACACGTTGGTTAGGTGGTTGCTTAACAAACTTCAAGACCATCTCCAAGAGAATCAGACTCTTAAAGGAATTAGAAGATCAAAATGAACAAGGTCTTTTCGAAAAACTTTCCAAGAAAGATCAAAACACCAACCTTAAGTTATTAGCAAGATTAAAGAATAACTTAGATGGTATCAAGGAAATGAGAAGAACACCTAACGCTGTTGTCGTTGTCGATGCAAAATGGGAACACAACGCAGTTGCAGAAGCAAAGAAATTAGGTATTCCAGTATTTGCTATGATGGATACAAACTCTGATCCAACAGATATTAACTATGTCATTCCTGCAAATGATGATAACGAACAATCAGTCAGATTAGTTATCGGTATCTTAGCAGACGCTGTTGCAGAAGCAAAAGGTGGTAATTGCTTATATGCTTACAAGGATGCTGAAGCAGTCAGCCAAACAATGTCTGAAATGCTCAAGGAATTGGATAAGAATGATGAATTGAAGGCAATCAAGAGCAAACTCAAAGATGACTCTTATGCACTTCACAACAAAGAAAAGAAGAAAGCTATCCGTAAAGCTTACGCAAAGAAGAAACAAAACGAAGCTTTAAGAGCAGCAAGAGCTGAACAAGAAAAACTTGCTCAACAACAAGCAGAAGCTACTGCAGCTACTGAGGAAAAGACTGAAGAAAAAGCAGAACAACAAGCTTAATAATATTTGTCAATAAAGGAGATATTAAATGGCAAAGTTAATTGAATTAATTCAAGAATTGAAAAACCGTACCGGTGCAGGTTTGATGGATTGCAAACATGCACTTGTTGAAAACGGCGAAGATATTGAAAAAGCTATTGTTTGGTTACGTGAAAAAGGTATCGCAAAACAAGCTAAGAAGGAAGGTAGAATTGCTGCAGAAGGTTTAACCTTAGCAAGACTTTCCGAAGATGGTAAGAAAGCAGTCATCCTCGAAATCAATTCTGAAACAGACTTCGTTGCAAAGAGTGATCCATTTGCTGATTTGATGGACAAAGCAGCAAATATCATCTTAGCAAAAGGCATCAAGACCCTTGAAGCATTGAAAGAAGATGCAGAATTCAAGGAAATCTATGATGCAGCTTGCTTGAAGTTAGGTGAAAAGATTTCCGTCAGAAGATTCGAAGTTGTTGAAGCTGGCGATGCTACATTAGCATACTACATCCACATGAAGGGTAAGATTTCCGTCTTAGTCATGATGGAAGGTGGTAACTTCGATTTAGGTAAGGAAGTTGCTATGAATATTGCAGCAAACTCCCCAGCATATGTTTCCAAGGAAGATATTTCCGCTGAAGCAATTGCAAAAGAAACCGAAATTCAACTTGCTTTAACTAAGGAACAAGATCCTAAGTTTGCTAACAAGCCAGAAGAAATCCAACACAAGATCATCTCTGGTAAGGTCAACAAGATTCTCTTCGAACAAGTTTTATCTGAAGAACCTTTAATCAAGAATCCTGATATGACAGTCGGTCAATTACTTGCAAAAGAAAATGCAAAAGTTTTGAAGTTTGTCCGTTATCAAGTTGGTGAAGGTATCCAAAAACGTGAAGATAACTTTGCCGAAGAAGTTATGGCACAAGCCAAGTAACAATTTTTAATGATTTCATAAGCACTCATTACGGGTGCTTTTTATTTAGTAAACTGAAAGCGGAGGATAATATGAAATACAAAAGAGTACTAGTCAAACTTTCTGGTGAAGCTTTAAAAGATAGTGAAGCAAATCAAATTTTTAGCAAAAATACCATTCAAAGTGTTGTTACTGCAATCGAAGAGATGGTTAAAAAAGGTGTTCAAGTCTGCATCGTTGTTGGTGCGGGTAACATCTGGAGAGGAAAATTAGGTGAAGAGATTGGTATCGAACACACTACAGCCGATTACATGGGTATGTTAGGTACAATTATCAATTCCTTAGCACTCCAAGCCGAAATTGAATCAAGAGATCTTTCCTGCAGAGTCATGTCTGCAATTAGAGCTGATGAAGTTTGTGAACCATACATCAGAAGAAGAGCAATTCGTCACCTTGAAAAAGGCAGAGTTGTTATCTTTGCCGGTGGCACAGGTAACCCATACTTCACAACTGATACAACCGCATCTTTAAGAGCAAAAGAATGCAACTGCGAAGCAATTTTAATGGCTAAGAATGGTGTTGAAGGTGTTTTCACAGCCGATCCTAGAAAAGATAAGAGTGCTGTTTTGTTAAAAGAAATTTCCTATCAAGACTTACTTGTTAAAGGACTTGAAGTCATGGATAGCACTGCTGTTAGTTTACTTAGAAATTCAAATATTGAAACCAGAGTTTTCAATATGGATAACACCGAAAACTTCAACAAAGTTATCGATGGTGAATCCATTGGTACCACAATTAAAAATAAGTAATTAATCTTGTTTTTTATAATCTAATTAATCTTAGATTTGAGGTAGTCAAATGAAAATTAGAAATGTTTATGGCTATGGTTCAATAGTAACAATTTCCTTAATAGTTATATATGCAGTATTAGCATTTCTTATCTTATCCATTCTTGGATTTGGTTATGGATTTTGGATTTGGTCATCAATTTCATTAGTAATTAGTTTATATTTCATTTCAATAATTGCTTATATTCTTGTAAAAATTAATAAAGGCTTTAAACCTTTTAAGGAAAAAGGTGGCGAAGTTGTCGAAGTTGAATTAACACAAATTAATCTAAAAGGTTGGATGTTCACATACAACGTTCCATTCAAAGCAATCTATAAAGATGAGAAAATTGATGGACTACTTCTTGCTTCCTGGACAAATGGAAAATTGGATGCAGGTAAAACTGTAAAAGCGTATAAGATTAATGATAAATTCTTATTAGTTAAATGATTGAAAAGATAACTGAGGATCGTAATCGATCCTCTTTTCATTAGGTTGGTAATTATTTAGAAAGTTATTGTTTTTGGGTAAAAAATCATCAAAATCATTGGCAAGAAACTCTAATATCAAGGGTATTATAAGTATTAAAATGTTAAAATAATTAAATAAATAGGAGACTTTTTATATGGAAGATGTAATTCTTGAATGTAAGCAAAGAATGGATAAAACATTAGAAAACTTCAGAGCAAGTTTATCTACCATTCGTGCTGGTATCATTTCACCTACAGTTTTAGATAAAATCGTTGTTGAAGCTTATGGCGATAAAATGCCATTGAAGCAATTAGCAAGTATTCAATCAACTTCCGCTACAAGCTTAGTTGTTCGTCCATTTGATCCTAGCACAACAAAGAACGTTGTTGCTGCTATTTCCAAGAGTGAATTAGGTATCAATCCTAACGTCAATGGTAACGAAATCAGACTTAACTTCCCACCACTTTCCGGTGAAAGAAGACAAGAACTTGTTAAAACCAGTAAAGAATATGGTGAACAAGCAAAGGTTGCTTTAAGAAATATCCGTAGAGATATGAACGATATCGTTAAGAAAGATAAAACTTTAGCTAAAGATATCGCTAAAGATTTAGAAAACGATATTCAAAAAGAAACTGACAACCACGTTAAAGAAATCGAAACATTATTAGCCAAGAAAGAAAAGGAAATCAATACTATCTAAAGATGGCTGCATCTGATTTTGATGTAATCAAAACTGATATCAAGCACATAGCTTTTATTATGGACGGAAATGGACGTTGGGCAAAGAAAAGACTATTGCCACGTTCATTAGGTCATAAAGCTGGTGTTAAAAGAATAAATGAAGTTTTTGATTCCTGCATTTACGATTACGGAATTAAGAATGTATCTCTTTTTGTCTTCTCCTCTGAAAACTGGAAAAGGAGTGAAAAAGAGATAGCTTTTTTGTTTGATTTATTAAAGGAATACTTCTCTTCAAATATCGATAGGATGATTAAGCAAGATGTTAAACTCCAAGTTTTAGGTGACTTAGATGACATAAGAATTCCTAACGATATTTTAAAAACAATTAAGAGAGCAGTGGATTTAACTAAAGATTGTAAATCCTTCACCTTCAATGTTTTATTTAACTATGGAGGTCAACAAGATATTGTTCAAGCTGCCAAGAAAATAGCAACTCTTTACAAAGAGAATAAGATTGAACTTAACGATATCAACGTAAATTCCTTTAAAAATTACTTGTATACTTACAACTTACCTGATGTAGATTTACTTGTCAGAACTTCTGGAGAAGAAAGAATTTCTAACTGCTACTTGTATCAGATTGCTTATGGTGAATTAATTTTCACCAAGACATATTGGCCTGATTATTCCAAAGAGGAATTAAAGAAATCAATCATTGAATACAACAGCAGAAACCGCAGATACGGAGGTATTAAAAAGGAAGATGAATAATTTATCTGAAAAGACTAAACACTCGATGATGGTAAGAATTCTTACCAGTATTGGAATCGCAGTTGTTGGTATACCTTGTTTAGTATTAGGTGGATATTTTCTTTTTATCCTAGCTTTAATTGTCTACTCATTAGCTATTTATGAAATCTTAAAAGCTAATAGCGAAGAGAACAGATGGTATATTTGGGTTGTAACTTACATCTTTGGATTAAGTTACATGGTCTGGCCATTTATTAGGGATGCAACAATAAGAGAAGAGGCGTTTTTAACTAACAATTTCTTCTTAACAGAAAAAGATTTTTATATCTCAATGATGGCTATTCTAGGCTACTTATTATTCCTATTTGTAGCTGCTATTCTAGATCCTAAGGTCAGTTTGAACACCGTTTTCTACACATTCACAATGGTGTTTTTAATCACCTTCGGCTTCTATTCAATTCTCTTTGTTAGATACTATCCTTGTTCGGAAGATTTCTACTCAATTGACGCTCATGGAGCAGTCACTGTTCTGAATACTAATTTACAAGGAACAATATTATTCTTCTACGTTACTATCGGTACATTTATCACCGATATCGGTGCTTACTTTACCGGCGTATTATTCGGTAAACACAAGATGAATCCAAGAATTTCTCCAAATAAGACTTGGGAAGGTTTTGTTGGTGGCGTATTATTCTCAGCTATCTTCTCCCTCTCATTTGCACTTATTATGGAATACGGATTCGATTTACCAGTTTTACCTGGTGTTTTACAATTCCAACCAGATTCAAACTTTGCTCAACCAGCATGGTTTGTTGTATTAGTTTCATTTATCATGCCAATATTTGCAAATATTGGTGACTTCTTATTCTCTGCCATTAAGCGTCATAAACGTATTAAGGATTATTCAAATTTATTACCTGGTCACGGTGGTATTCTTGATAGATTGGACTCTATTTTAGTTACCATGTCCATCGTAAGTTTAATTGTTATTATGATCAACACCAAACTTGGAACAGTTGGCGATTTCGCAGCATTTACAGGATTAATCTGGTGATGAAAAAAGAGAAGATTATAGTTCTTGGAGCAAGCGGATCAATCGGCTTGCAGACTTTGGACTTGCTTAAAGACAATCCTAATTTTGAACTTGTTGCAATCACATTCAATTCTCGATATGAAAATATCGAACCATATTTAAATTTCTTTCCAAGTTTAAAATTCATCGGAATTGTTGATACAAATAGAGGTAATGAATTTAAAAATAAATACTCCGAAAGATACTTCTACGCTTTTGGAGAAGATATAAATTCCACTTTATTGAATGTTGTTGACTACGATTCAGTTGTTAATTCCATCATGGGAAACGCTGGATTAGTTCCAACAATTGAAACAATCAAAAAGGATAAGACACTCTATTTAGCAAATAAGGAATCACTTATTATTGGTGGTTTCCTAGTTAAAGAAGAACTTAGAAATCATCCTGCTGCTAAACTTTATCCAATTGACAGTGAGCATGTAGCTTTAAATAAGCTTATCAACCACTTTTCAAAAGAAAATAAAGCAATTGATAGATACTTTATCACTGCTAGTGGCGGTGCTTTAAGAGAATATCCTTTAGCAAACTTTGAAAATGTTACTCCTGAGATTGTTTTAAACCATCCTACATGGAGTATGGGTTCGAAAATTACAATCGACTCAGCAACAATGGTCAACAAAGCCTATGAGATGATTGAAGCAAATATTCTTTTTGATATTCCGTTTGAAAAGCTTGAAGCAATTATTTGTTACCAATCAACTTTGCATGCTGCAGTTATCTTAAAAGATGAAGATGTCATGAATTTTGATTATTCAGCTAATGATATGCATCTTTCCATCGCTTTTGCATTATCAAAAGGTACTATTGAACCAAATATTCTAAGAAGTGATGATGAATTAATTTCATCATTCACATTCAAAGATATTGATGATGAAAGATATCCACTTTTTAATTTCATCCTCAATCAATATAAAGGAAAAGGAAATTTCATCGTTGCAGTAATCAACACTGTTGATGAAATTGCCATAAACTACTTCTTAAATAAGAAGATTAAATTCACAGATATCAGATTTTTAATCGAAACTTTCGCAAATAGATATGAAAGTTACAAAGTTGAGAAAATTGAAGACATAGTTTCACTAATTTATCAAGTTAAGAAGGAAACTATTCACTTTATTGAAGAAAATTATCAATAAATATTAGATAATAGAAAAGATTTTTATTTTTATGAATATTTTATACGGACTTTTATCAGCACTTTTCACCCTTATCGGTCTTACGTTTGTTGTATGTTTACACGAACTAGGACATCTTTACTTTGCAAAAAGATACGGTGTTTACTGCTATGAATACTCAATCGGTATGGGACCTAAGATAATCTCCAAGAAGAAAAAAGGCCATGAAACTAAGTTCTCATTACGTTGGGTTCCTCTTGGCGGTTATGTCTCTATGGCTGGTGATGAGGATGATGAAGATAGTAAAGAAGTAGGTGATGTTGATGAGCCTATTGTTCCAAAAGAAAGAACTCTTTCTGGAATCAGTAAACCAAAGCAGATCATGGTCATGTCTGCTGGTATCATTGTTAATTTCCTTCTTGCCTTCTTCTTATTCTTTGTCAGAAATTTAATTTTCCCAGTTAATGACACAAGTACAACTAGATTTGATATCATTCAAGAATCTGCAGCGGATAGAACTTCCGATTTGATGTCAGGCGATAAGATTATTGAATTTACCGGAATTGAATTCACCGATGAAAACACTCAAAAAGCTTATGATGCCTTAGATCAAAAATATAAAGATATGTTTGTTAAACCTGTCAGCGTTTATAAAGATATCTCCTACCCAATCACTTACACTGAAGGAAATGGGTTAGTCTTTGACTTCAGACCTGATTCTGAGAATGACACAGTCACCAGATACGTTAAATACCAAAGAATGAATGCTGATGGTAATATAGAAACTAGAGAAACTCAAATTACCATGAAGGCAATTCTAAATGAAGACGTTAATGAAAATGACCTTCTTGCTGATCCTAAATTGAAATACACTTATGAAATCATGGGTTTACAAGTTCCTCAAGTTAGAATGTCATTCACTGAAGCCTTCACAACAACATTCGTTGATTTTGGTAATTCAATCGCAAGTGTTTATATCGCACTTGGTTCATTATTCACACCACAAGGATTACAAAATGTTGGTGGTCTCATCTCAATCTTCGTTGTTAATCAACAAGCGATGACTCAAGGTATTTCAACAGTTTTGTACATCTGGGGACTTCTCTCAGCTAACTTGGGTGTTTTCAACCTCTTACCATTCCCAGGTTTGGATGGCTGGCAGATCTGTGTTAGTGCATACGAAGGTGTAACTAAGAAGAAAGTACCTCAAAAGGTTAAAGGTATCATCAATTTAATTGGTATGATTCTTCTTGTCGCATTGTTCGTATTATTAATCTTTGTTGATATTTTCAGATACATCTAGTTGCTAGATGTATCTTTTCTTTTAATAAAAATGACACAATGAGATCGGTGTTATTCTCATCGTGTCAGTTCAGGAGTGAGCGCTATACGCAGGGAAACATATTTTTCATATGTCTTTTAACGGAGATAATTTCGTCTTTTTGACGATAAAAATTAACATTTCTTTTATCGGATAGACAAGTTTAGATAGAAGTTTCAGATGCTAATTTAGAAGGGTATTAATATGTGAATAGAAACATCTACTAACTATTGATAAAAGCAGAAAAACTTAAACTTAGAAGATTTTACCCTAGTAGTGCTTTTCTCCTGCCTTAAATTATATAAATTACACATGTTGATTTTTATCAAATTTTTGTGATTTTTATCCTCTTTCATTCTGATTTAAATATTTTTGACTAAAAGAACTTTATTTTATAAAAAGATAGCGCTTTCAAGACGGATATAGTGAAAATAGAAATTTTTAAAAATATCTTAAATATACCTAATTTATAGGATTTTAGATATGACACACGAATTCTTATAATATGCAAGATAAAGTTAATAATTAAGGCGTAGAACTTATTTTTATTATTTCAAGACTTTAATAAATAAAATATATAAATTAAAATTTACAAAGCGAAGAAAGAAAAAATCATGGATAAATTAGTAGAAAAATTTCTTAGAAAAATTGGTGTTGAAGATTTAACTCCATTTTCTGAAGCGTGCTTTAAAAATTTGATATCTAATCATGATAGCAACACAGTTATTATGAACATGCTTTTGTCTAAACCTTTAACATGTTCTTGCTACCATAACTTTTTGTCACTTTTAAAAGATACAGATTACCGCTTAGGTTTCTCAACTAAGATTTCTTTTACATATAAAAATAAAGTTGATCTTTTATCTTTAGTTAAAGATTACATCGATAATACAGAAAACACTTTTGAAATGTACGATTACTATATTTCTGAAGATGATAAAGAAAGTAGAATCATTTTCTACTACAACAATTTAAATGAAAATGAACTTAAAGATGAAGTTAGTTTCTTCCAAGATTTCTTAAAAGAAATCTCTTTGAATGTTTCTGTTAATACTATTTTGAAACAAGAAATTAGAGAAAATCCTGTGGAATACCCAATGGAATCTACTGAAGTGAGTTCAGAACCAGAAGAAATGGAACCAGATTTTCCTACTAATGATTCATCAAATTACGCTGAAGAGTATGAAACTTCACAAGAGGATAAAGAATTTATCGCTAGTGAACAAGAATATGATGACGATGAAGAAATTGAAGAATTTTCACGTGAAAGAAGAGAGCAGGATTTAGCCGCTGCTAGAGAAAGAGCAAAGAAAATCAAAGAGAAGATGGAACAGGATAAGAAATATTTTTCATGCTCTATCAAGGATTGCTATCAATTTAAGAAAGTTATTATCCAAGGTAAAGTTTTTAAGACTGATTCCAGACTTTCAAAGAAAGGCACGACTATTTTTGATGTTTACATGACTGATAATACATCAAGTATCCTTTTCACAATCTTTGAAAGTAAGAAATTTGATTTAGACTTTATAAAAACAGTTAAAGAAGGTAATAAATACCTTGTTAAAGGTTCATTTGAATATAACGATTTCAAGAAATCAAACGAGTTAAGAGTTACCGATATGGAACTTCTACCTGCTGATGAACCTAGAGTTGATACAGCTGAAGTTAAAAGAGTTGAACTTCATTTGCATACTAAGATGTCAGCAATGGATGGTGTCAACACCATCACTCAATACTGCAAGATGGCTAAACAATTTGGTATGGATGCTATTGCAGTTACTGATCACGGTGTTGCTCAAGCCTATCCTGAAGCACAAAAAGCTGCTAAGAGCAATGGTTTGAAGATGATTTATGGTAGCGAACTTTATATGGTTGATGATAAACCTACCTACATTTTCAATCCTAGCGATGATATTTTAAATGACGCTACTTATGTTTTACTCGACTTAGAAACAACTGGATTATCCGCAAGATACGACAGAATTATCGAGTTTGGTGCTGTTAAATATCATAAAGGACAAGTTATTGATGAAGTCGATTTCTTTGTTAATCCTGATATTGAAATCTCTGAAAAAATTACAAAGATTACATCCATCACTAATCAACAAGTTCAAGGTGGTAAACCAATTAAAAAGGCGTTGCAATCCATTTTAACTTTCTGTAAAGATTGTGTTTTAGTTACTCATAACGCTTCATTTGATATTGGATTCTTAAATGAAGCTTTGAAGAATAATGGATTTGAAGAAATTAAAAATCCAGTTATCGATACTTTACCTTTATCAACATACTTTTTGCCTGATCAAAGAAGTCACAAACTTGAAGCAGTATGTAATGCTTTTGATGTTGAATATTCCAGAACTGAAGCTCACCGTGCAAACTATGATGCTGGTGTTTTAAAGGATGTTTTTGTCATCATGATCGATAAGTTGACCATGAAAAATCCTAAGATGAAGCATCGTGAGTTGCAGGATTTGTATCTTGAAGATTCTTGGAAAGTTTCAAGACCAAAACATGTTACATGCTATGCAAAGAACGCACAAGGTTTAAAAGATTTATTTAGAGTTATCTCTGATTCAAATATTAAATACTATTTAAGATTACCTTTAGTTCCTCGCAGTGAACTTGAAAAATATCGTGAAAACTTTATTTTAGGTTCGGCATGTTCCAACGGTGAAGTTTTTGAAACTGCCTTAAATAAAGGTGAAGACCAACTTAAAAAAGTCATGCAATTCTATGACTTTATTGAAGTTCAACCAGTCCCTTGCTACTCATATTTAGTTAATGAAGGTGATGTTCAATCTGAAGATCACATCAAGATGATTCTTAAAGATTTGATTAAAGCAGCAAGAGATATCGGTAAAACTGTCTGTGCAACAGGTGATGTTCATTACTTAAATAAAGAAGATAAGATTTTTAGAGATGTCTATATTTTTGCTAAGGGATTAAAAGGTGTAAGACACCCACTTAATCCATTTGAACGAGAAAGATTACCTGAATATGAAAATCCAGACCAAGCATTTTTATCAACAGATGAGATGCTTAAAGAGTTTGAATTTTTGAATAATCCTGAATTAGCTAATGAAATTGTTGTCACAAATACCAGAAAGATTGCTGACATGTGTGAACCAATCAATCCAATCAAGGATAAACTTTACACACCAACAATTGAAAATTGTGATAAGAATTTGCTTGATATTATTTATAAAACTGCAAAGGAGATGTACGGTGATCCAATTCCTGAAGTCATTGAAGAAAGACTTAAAAAGGAATTAAAAGGTATCACAGATAATAACTACTTCGTTATTTATTATATCGCTCATAAATTAGTTGGTATTGCAAACCAAGATGGTTATTTAGTCGGTTCTAGAGGTTCCGTCGGTTCCTCACTTGCCGCTACATTTTCTAAGATTACTGAGGTTAATCCATTACCACCTCATTATGTCTGCCCAAATTGCCATTATTTGGAATGGGTTGATGCTGTTAAATGCAGATCCGGTTACGATTTGCCTGATAAAGTTTGTCCACATTGTGGACATAAACTCCATGGAGATGGTCAAAATATTCCTTTCGCGACATTCTTAGGATTCAACGCTGAGAAGGTTCCTGATATTGACTTAAACTTCCCATCAGATTACCAAGCTCATGCTCATGAACTTACAAAAGAACTTTTAGGTAAAGATAACGTTTTTAAAGCAGGTACCATTGAAACTGTTGCTGAAAAAACAGCTATCGGTTACGTCAAAGGTTACTTTGAACACTTCGGAATCGATACTCAAAACGTTCCTAAAGCTGAAATTGAACGTTTAGCAATGGGATGCCAAGATGTTAAGAGAACAACTGGTCAGCACCCAGGTGGTATCATCGTTATCCCTAACGATATGTCAGTTTATGACTTCACTCCTATTCAATATCCTGCTGAAGATGTAACTGCCAGCTGGAAGACAACTCACTTTGACTTCCACGCAATTCACGACAACGTTTTGAAACTCGACTTATTAGGTCACGTTGACCCTTATGCATTAAGAGTTATGCAGGAAATCACCGGAATTGATGTTAAAACTGTTCCATTAAATGATAGAAACGTTATTGAAATTTTTAATTCCGTCAGACCATTGAAGTTAAAAGATAACTTACTCAATGAAATTAATGGTGCCTTAGGTTTACCAGAATTCGGTACCGGTTTGGGCAGAAGAATTTTAAGGGAAACTAAACCTAATTCATTTGATGATTTAGTTCGTATTTCAGGTTTGTCTCATGGTGAAGGTGTTTATCAAGGAAACGCACAAGATTTCATCGTTTCTGGTAAAGGAACATTGCATGATGTTATCGGATGCCGTGACGATATCATGACTGTTTTGCACGACGTTTACGGAATTGATTCTGCTGAAGGATTCAAACTCATGGAAATTGTCAGAAAAGGTAATTTCATGAAGCCTGAGTTTGCTCAAAAACGTGAATACTACGAAAAGTTGATGAGAGAACATCACGTCAAGGAAGACTTTATTGAATCCTGCCAAAAGATTAAATACCTCTTCCCTAAAGGTCACGCTGTTGCTTACGTTATGATGGCTGTTAGAGTTGCTTGGTTCAAGTTGTATCATCCTCTTGCTTATTATGCTGCTTATTATTCAGTCAGATCTGACGCCTATGATTTATATACAATCATGAAAGGTAAACAAGCAATTTTTAAAGAATACAATAGATTGCTTAATCTAAAAAATAATTCTCCTGCAAAGAAATTAGAGACTAAGCAAGAAGCGATTCTCGCTTTCTTAACAGTCTGTGTTGAGATGGAAGATAGAGGATATGAGTTTGACAAGATGAACGTAAACACTTGTGAAGCTATCATGTTTTCAATCAACAAGAAGACTAATAAAATTGTTCCACCTTTCTCTGCTATTGATGGTTTAGGTCAAAATACCGCTGTAAATATCGTCAAAGCTAGAGGTGATAGACCATTCTTAACTGTCGAAGATTTTATTCAAAGAACAAGATTAAGTGATACCATCATCAACGAATTAAGAAGACTTGGCGCTTTCGAAGGTTTACCAGAAAGTAACCAAATTAACTTATTTGAAGATTTCTTCAATTAAAAATAAAGTACTCCAATCCTAATAAAACTAGGAAATGAGTACTTTTTTCTATGAAAAACCTCCGATTTTGTTGTTTCAGAGGTTGGAATAATTAATTTCTAGACGCAGAGATCGTAGATGGAAAAAACTAAGAAACTGATAACGGTTAGTAAAACCAAAATCAAAACTACTAATACAAATGTTTGAGTATTAGTGTAAGTTTTTATTTCTTTTTTTAGAGATTCGGTTTCTTGTTGCTCAATTTCCTGTTTTTTCTTCTTCATTAGAATAACATCTCCTTGTAGGTTCTAGGGTAAGGTAAAACGTCTCTGATATTTGTGATACCGGTGATGAACATTAAGAAACGTTCAAAACCTAAGCCGAAGCCGGAGTGGTAGCAACCACCCATTCTTCTTAAATCGAGATACCATTGATAACTTTCAATAGCCATATCTCTATCTTTCATCATTTGGAGAAGCTTATCGTAGTCATCTTCTCTTTCAGAGGAACCGCAGAGTTCGCCAATTTCAGGAACTAATAAGTCTGCTGCAGCAACTGTTTTACCATCATCATTTTGTTTCATGTAGAAGGCTTTGATCTCTTTAGGATAGTTGTATAAAAAGATTGGACCGTTGAAGTGCTTTTCAGTTAAATACTTCTCGTGTTCGGAGTTTAAATCCATACCCCAGAAGATGTTGTCATTCTGGAACTTATAACCATTTTCTTTAGCTTTGGTTAAAATGTCAATTGCTTCTGTGTAGGTAACTCTAGCGAAATCCTTATTTAAGAAATCATTGAGTCTGGTAACTAAAGTCTTGTCGATTCTATTTTCAAAGAATGCGAAATCCTCTTTGCATTCGGCCATTGTATCTCTAAGGATGGACTTTAAGAAGTCTTCCATGATATCCATCAAACCATCTAAGTGGCAGAAAGCAATTTCTGGCTCAATCATCCAGAATTCTGCTGCGTGTCTGTATGTTGAGGATTTTTCTGCTCTAAATGTAGGACCAAAGGTATAAACTTTTTGATACTCAAGAGCAAAAGGTTCAACGTGTAATTGACCGGAAACGGTGAGTGAGCAAGGTTTGTTGAAGTAGCTATCAGGTTCTTTCATATTTGTGACAATTCTGAATGCTTCACCAGCACCTTCACAATCATTACCTGTGAAAATTGGTGTGTGAACATAAACATAACCATTTCTATGGAAATAGTTATGAATTGCATAGGATAAAGCACTTCTAACTCTGAAAACAGAGGTAAAAGTGTTTGCTCTAACTCTGTATGTTGGCATGGTTCTTAATAAATCAAAACCTGTTTTCTTCTTTTGTAATGGGTAGGAAGGATCAACATCGCCAACTAAAATAATTTCATCTGATTGAATTTCGAATGGTTGTTTCAATTCTGGTGTTAAATGAATTTTACCTTTAACGTGAACTGAAGCACCTAATTTGAATCCATCATATTCTGGGTGTTGTTTAGCTGAATAAACAACTTGAACAAATAAAGGAGTGGTACCATCATCAACAGTTAAAAAACCGATGTCGCCCATATTTCTATTGGATTTAACCAAACCGAAAAGTTCGACTTCTTTGTTTTCAAACTCTGGTGATAAATGTTCGTAAATGTATTTGGTATATAAATGTTCCATTGTTAAATCTCCTTCTATTATTTTACCAAAATTATTAGTCTTTATATGGTAGGTCTAACTCCAAACTTGGGTTTGTGGAGCATGATAAGCTTGATAGATAATTCTTATCTATCAAATGGCTACCAGCTTTAGCAATCATAGCTGCATTATCGGTTGTGCACCATAATGGTGGAATTAAAACATCGATACCTTTTTCAGCAGCAATTCTTGTAACTTCTTCTCTTAAATATGAGTTTGCGGAGACACCACCGCCGAAGACAATCTGCTTCAAATTTAAATTTTCAGCTGCTAAGAAAACTTTTTTAACAAGTTGATCAACTAAACTCTTTTCAGTTGTGAAAGCGTACTCTTTAACTCTTTCTTCAGATAAAGATTTAGTACCATTTTCTGTTTCAGAATCAATCATTCTAGCTAAGTGACTCTTTAAACCGGAATATGAGACATTGTATCCTTCAACTTTGGGTTTAGGAAGTGGGAAAGTTTTGATTGAATCATGGAAATCCTTTGTGATTCTATCGATATTGACGCCACCTGGATAAGGAAGATTTAGTTTTCTTGCAACTTTATCAAATGTTTCACCGATTGCATCATCTAATGTTTCGCCGATAATTTCAAAATCAAGCATATCTTTCATATGAACGATTTCGGTATTTCCACCGGAAACAATTACTGCAAGTGAAGGATAAGTGATATCCTTGAGGTATTCATTTGCATAAATATGACCCATTAAATGGTGGACACCAACTAATGGAATATTTAAGGCACTAGCTAAAGTTTTACAAGCCATCATACCGATTTGTAAAGCACCTGGGAGACCTGGACCTTTGGTGCAGCAAATATAATCGATATCTTTGTATTCGATGCCTGCTTCTTTAATAGCTTTATCGATGACGTAATCTATTTTTTCTAAATGTAAACGTGCAGCAAGTTCTGGATAAACTCCACCAAAAGGAATATGTTCCTTGATTTGGCTGGAGATGATATTACTTTTTAAAGTGTTACCAACTAAAACAGCAGCACTAGTTTCATCACAGGAAGATTCTAAAGCGAATATAACTCTTTCGTTATTAATACTCATATTCACTCCTTTCTAATTTCATGCATAAAGCATTGATATTTCCGTAATAATTTTTCCTAACTAAGTAAGTTTTAAAGTTATATTTTTCATATAAATTAATTGCGTTAGTGTTATTTTCTCTAACTTCTAAAAGAATTGAATTGATCTCTGAATTGAATAATTCTTCAATTAATTTTTTCAAAAGATGAGACCCGTGTCCTTGATTTTGAAAATTTGGACTAATTGCAATCTCATAAATTTCTGCTTCATCAAAAATTTTTTTAGCGATGATGTAACCAATCAATTGACCTTCTTTAAGTAAAACTCTTAAGATGTAATTTTCATCTGAAAGATATTCAGTGAAATTTTCATTTGTTGAAGGAGATGAAAAGTTTAAGATAGATAAATCTACAATAGATTTAATTAACTCTTCTCTATTAGAAGCGGTTTTTAAATCGATGTATTCGATTTTATTTACTTCACTCATGGTAAATAAGGATAAAGTGGCTTCATCAAGCCGATTGTATCAGCTGTAAGTTCTTTATAAAGTTTTGCTTCTAAAAGAAGTGATTCAACAGAAACTTTTTGGGTATTTTCTAAGCATTCTTCACCGATGAAAACAAGTTGTTTGCATAAATTTTCATCGACAGAATCTTTATTAATTTTAACTTGATATCCTTCTTCACCGTTTCCTTTATCAACGATTTCGTAGGAGATTAAATCATTATGTCTATCGAATGTGACAACCTTTTTATCTTTGAAACGATTCATTGCTTCTTTGTAGAGATTGACAACTCTAACTTTGATATTTTTGTTAAATAACAAGATTGTTTTTACAAAAGTCATACCTAAACGTAAACCAGTTGAAGAACCTGGACCTTCGGTGATGTAGATGTAGTTGATGTCATTGTAACTTAACTTTTTGTTATTAAGCAAAGTTTGAATTGTAGGAACTAATTTTTCAAGAGTTAAACGTCCGTTAGCTCTTTCAATTTGGACATCTTCATCAACTTTTAAAATGATAGTATTTTCTCTTAAAGAGCAATCAAGAAATAAACTAATTGACATAATCGATAGTAATTTCCCTTTCTGTTTCATTCACAATTCTGATGGTAACTAAATAGTGATTTTTAATAAGTTTCAAATCATCATAAAGGTATTGTGGCCATTCAATGAGAGTGATAGCGTTTGGATCGGTGATAAAATCGATAAGTGAAAGTCCATTATCGGTTTTAATATTTTCCAAACGATAGCAATCTAAATGATTCAAGGTGAATCTTTCGCCTTGATAGATTTTAACTAAGTTGAATGTAGGAGAATTGATGATTCTTTTTACTCCTAAACCTTTACCGAAACCTTGAGTGAAGCTAGTTTTGCCAGCACCCATCTCTGCGTCGAATAAAACAACTGTAGACTCATTCAAGGATTTAGCAAAGTTAGCAGCAATCTCTTTAGTTTCTTCTAAACTTTTTGAATAGTATTTTTTCATATTTCCTTTTAAAAAACGCTAGGAAGTTCCTAGCGTTGAATGTTTAATTATTGTTGAACAACTTTTAAGAAGTCTAAGACAGCGTAGACAATTCTCTTGTAAGTTGTTAATGATTCTTCACTAGGTACTGAATCAATTGGCAATCTCATAATATCATCAGAGAAATTCAAACCAATCTTGGTACCATGAGAGTTCATTGAGATAAAACCACCGGTGAATACATTATCTGGAACGATAGCATTCAAAGTAGCTTTAACATTTTCATTTAAAAGCTTATTAGCAAATTCTTCATCTGTTGTATAAACTTTGATGTATTCTGGTAAACCTTCAATACTAACTTCGAAATGGTTTTTCAAGTTTGTAGGAAGATAGAAGTCTGGAGCGGTGAAGCAAATGATGATACCTTCATTGTTGTTAAGTTTCAAATCGTAGGAGATGAATTTACCAAACAATGCGTTGATTCTTGCATTCTTGTTAACTTTGTTGACAGGTTTTGCTTCAGGTGCAGCAACAGCAGTTTCACCTTCAGCATTTTCTGTGACTTCTTTATTTGGATTAATACCACCGATAACTTCAACATCAGCATTAGTCATGATGGAAGTTTCACAATCGGAGTAATCTCTATCTAAGTATTTAGCTTCGATACGGAATCTTGAAGTGATATCTCTGATAACTGAATAGTAGTGAGCGTTGAAAACATCCTTGTCTTCGACGTTACCATTGATAGCAATTTTTGCATCTTTAACATCTGGATGAGTTGCATAGACATTAGATGCCATGGTGATTGCCCATTTACTTAAATAATCGTTAATTTGTTTTGTAATCTTAATTCTGAAGTATCTGTTTACAAAGACACATGCGAGTAAGATGACAATTGCGATGGAAATAACTGTCCAAAGAACCCATTGTAATTCATCTTTATTTGCTAAGAAGATTGTTATGATAACACCAACAATTGCAACTGCAACAACGATAAAGACAGCAATTCTGAACATGTTGAATTTCTTGTAGTGATTGGAGAAAGTATCCTTTTCAATAGTCATCATTTGGCTGATTGTTAAATCGGGATTTAAATTTTCTGCAACAAGAGGGTCGTATGTGACTTGTTCAGCAAGATTTCTTTGACTTCTTGCGTTTGGATTGTATTCACCATCAATAAAAGCTTTATCTTGAGTGGCAGGAGTTGTTTCTTGATGATTTTCTGCAACAACTTCGACACTATTTGTATCTTCTGTTTTAGGAGTTTCAGTAGTTTCTTCAGTTTTAACTTCTTCTGTAACTGTTTCTTTTACTTCAGTAGTATTCTCTTCAACTTCTGTTTCTTTTGGATCAGTTGCGACAACTTCAATATCAGGGACAAGCTCTGTATTTTCCAAATTTTCTTCAGAAGGGGTATTAGTTTTCTTTTCTTCCATAAATGCTCCTTACTTTTTAAACAAGCTTATATATTATATCAATATAATCTTTAATATTATTTCATTAAGTTACGTGGCTTCAATGATGTGAAATTGGAACTGTTAAGAACCAATTCTACAGGTTTTATAAGTGGAATAATGAATACTGCAGTGGCGATTAAGCTGATTCCTAGATAAGGTAAATTGTATAAAACAAATGAGTAGAACCAGGCGTTAACACCTTCAGGTGCGTATTCACCAAATAAGATTGCACCAGATAAACCTGACCAGATGTATCTTGATAATGAACCTAAGATGATTGCTACAAAATAAACCCAACGGTTTTTTTTGCTGTAAACAAGAGGATGGAAGAAACCGGTGAAACCGATGCATCCAAATGCTAAGGCATAATCAAGAAGGAATGACCAACCGGAAATAACGGCACCACCATCGATTAAAAAGTTCAAGAAACCGAAGATGAAGCATCCGATTAAGCCATAAACTGGTCCAGTCATTAAGCACATAATGATCAAAGGTAAAAGTGATAATGTGATATGACCACCTTGTGGCATATTGAAGAATGGAATAAATGAGGTTAATTTATCGAGAACAACTGCAAGTGCAAGCATCATTGCTGTGATGCAGATTGAAACGATAATTTTATTTGAAGAAAGAAGATGTCTTTTTGCTTTGGACTCTTTAGGTGATTCTGCTTTTTCTTGAATTTTGACTTCGTTACTCATACTTTACTCCTTTTCTTCCTTATCGTAACTAACTGGGATGTAGTAATTATTTCTATCCATGAAACTGATTTTATCAGTTGTTGAACCAGGATTTCCTGTTTGATATGGTTCATATAAGATTTCCATCCTGGAATCAATTTCATCTGCATAGTGGATGATGAATGCTTCCAAAGTTGCAGCGGTGACTGGGGAACCAAATTCGAGTTTTCCATGGTGGGAAAGAATGATATTCCCAATGACATTCAACTTTTCTGGAGTGACATTTAAGCGATGACCGACTTCCATAATCATGTTGAATCCAATTGAAATGTGACCGATTAAGTTACCTTCAATGGTGTAAACAGTGTTATTTGGTCCAGATAATTCTCTAGTTTTACCTAAATCATGAAGTAAAGCACCGCAGATGAGATAATCTTTATTGATGTGCTTGAAGTAGGAATAATTTGATGCGATATTCAATGCATTTCTTGTAACACTCAATGAGTGGAAAAGTAATCCGTGCAAATATGAGTGATGAACTGTTGCAGCAGCTGGATAGGTTGTGAATCTATCAAAGTTTTCATCAACACATGTTCTAACTAAAGCTTTGATCTCTTCATCTTTAATTTGATCGATAAGAGAATTCATCTCGTCAACCATCATTTCGATAGGAGTTCTTGATTTGACAAAGAAATTCTCAGTTTGAATCATCTCAGCAGGAGCCTTTGAAAAGGTGCTGACTTTAAGTTGATAGTTATTTTTATATCTAACAAGTGTTCCTTTGAAAACAAAGATTTCACCTACTTTGCAGTTAGCATATTCAACATCATTGGTGCCCCAACGTTTGCAGTTAAGATGAGCAGATTTATCTGCGAGTGTGATATTCAAATACTTTTGATCTGTGGAGCTTGTTAAGAGTTCACAAGACTTAACTAATCCAACAACTTCAATTTCTTTGTTAAGATTGTCATCAATTAAAAAATCTTTTAACATCTATCTTTTTTCCTTTCTTTACCAAAGGGAGCGTTTCGCATTCTTATAAACTTCGGTCATCTTTTCAGCATATGTATCAATGGAGAATAACTTAGTGTTATTTTCCTTAGCATTCTTGATGATACGAGCACGTTCTGTATCAGGTAAATTGATGATTTCATCCAAAACCTTAGGGAAATCATTGACATCTTTGTAGTAAAAACCGGTTTCGTGATCAATGATGACTGATTTAAGGTTGAAATCGTAGATTGACATGACTAAGCACTCGGTGCTCATTGCTTCGTTATAAGTTAAACCTTGAGTTTCTGTTGTTGAAGATCCGATGAATAAATCTGAAATTGCGTAGAAGAATGGAGTCTTAGCATATTCGACTTTGCCAACGAATTTAACAAACTTCTGCAAGTCTAAATCCTTAGTCATCTTCTCAAGTCTTTCTCTATCTGGACCATCTCCAACAATGAGTAAGAATACGTTTGAACTTGGATTGATTGTTACATATTTTTTCAAACCTTGTAAGGTTAAATCGATACTTTTTTCTTTAGCAACTCTACCTAATGAAAGAAGAATATATTTATCTTCTAAGCCGTTTTCACGCTTGAATTCGTAGATTTCTTCTGCGGAAATCTTGGATTTATCGAAATTTGAGAAATCAACACCATTAGGAACAACGAAAACGTTCTTAGAAACACCGTAAGTTTTAAGTGCATTTCTTGCTTTAACAGAAGTTGTAGTTGAAGCAGCGGTGTAGTCGATAAATTTTCTGGTGACTGCAGCAAGAAGCTTTTTAACACCTCTATCTAATCTCTTTTTATTACCTGTGACATAGTAAGTGTAGTCGTTGTACATGGTGTGATAGGTGTAGACTAGAGGAATATTCCATTTTCTTGCAAGTAAAACACCAAATATTCCGATGCCAATCTCGGTTTGAATATGAATGACATCGAAATTAATCTTTTTAAGGATGTTATAAGCCTTTCTGTTGTAGATCCAAGCAAGTTTATAACCGTAGAGTTTCTTGTAAGTTACACCTGGGATTCTGATGATGAATTCATCTTCGATGCGGACTCTTCTTCCTTTGGAAGAAGTGACAACATAAACAGTATGCCCTGCTTGTTTCAAGGCTTTGTAGAGAGTTGCGCTTGCTGTTGAGACACCGTTGATATCTGGGTAGTAGGTGTCAGTAAAAATACCGATTATCATAAGATTATTTATTTAAGCAGATTTGTAAACGTCTTGTAACTTCGTCTTTACCAAGGATTTGGATAACTTGGTATAAGTTTGGAGAATTGACTGAACAGGTGAGTGATGTTCTAATAATTGCAGCGACATCACCGACATGTCCAATATATTGATCTGGATTTTGTTTGTAAAGTTTAGGTATCGGTGCAAAGTTAAGTTTCTCTGCGATACCCTTCATAATTTGATTAAACCAGGTTGATTCATCAACTGAGTAATCCATATTCTCCAAGAAAGCATTGATAACGTTATCTCTGACATCTTTGGAAATATTTGCGTTATAAGGTAATTCACCTTTGACCATTTCATTGTAGATATCCTCATCGAAGAATTTAACTTTAGGGAAGATATCGGAATATTTGATATAGTCTTTTCTTGGTTTTTCAAGACCACGTTCGATATTGATGATCTTCATGTATCTATCTTTATTCTTTTCGATGAAAGCTAAGGTTTCAGGTGAGAATTCTTTTGCCCAATTGTAGCTGACATCAAAGAGTTCTTCCTTAGTCATATATGCGATGACATTTTTGGAGATATCATTGAGTTTTGGTAAATCGAAGAGTGCACCATCAAGTGACATTTTTTCAAATGATAACTTGAAATTATCAACGCTAGCAGTTGGGTTTTGAAGTAACCATTCCTCGAAGTTGGAGTTTGCAATGGTTAAAAGGTATTTAATTAAACCCATAACTGGATAACCTTCTTGGATGAAGTAAGCGACACTTGCTTCCTTATCTTTTCTCTTAGAAAGTTTTCTCTTATTACCTGTTTCAGCATCGTTAACCATGATAACTGGTAAGTGAGCATAGTTAGGTGCTTCCCAACCCATACTTTGGAAAAGTTCGAGATGGATAGGTAATGATGAAAGCCATTCTTCACCACGGGTAATCAAGTTGCTTCTCATGAAATGATCGTCAACTAAGTGAGCAAAATGATATGTTGGAAGTCCGTCTGATTTCAAAATAACGATGTCTTGATCGTTTTGAGATAAGTTTAAATCACCTCTGACCATGTCATGAACTTTGATGAAATTTTTGTGGTCACCTTCTGAACGAAAACGGATAACATAAGGTTTACCTTGCTGGATGAGTTTCTTTGCTTCAGTTGGTTTAATGTTTCTGCATTTTGCATATTCACCATAGTAGCCAGGGATAACCTTGTTGATTTCTTGAACTTTTCTTAAATCATCAAGTTCTTCCTTGGAGCAGAAGCAAGGATAAGCTCTACCGATTGAAACTAAGTGTTTGATACAAACTTTGTAGATATCAGCACGTTTGGATTGGACGTATGGACCATATTCACCTTTTTCTGGATAGGAATCACCCATGTAACCTTCATCTTGAATGACACCAAAACGAGCAAGTTCGTGGCAAAGTTGATCACCGGTACCTTTAATTTCTCTCTTTTGGTCGGTGTCTTCCAAACGGAAATAGTAGACACCACCTGTTTGTTTTGCAAAAGTTTTTGCAACTAAAGCGGTGAATAAACTACCTGTATGTAAAAAGCCTGTAGGGCTTGGAGCAAATCTTGTGACGTAGTTCTCTCTAGTTAAATTTCTAGGAGGATATCTTTTTTCTAAATCTTCGATTGTTTCAGTAACATCTGGGAAGATTAGATCTGCTAATTCTTTATAAGAAAATGCCATATTAAAACCTCTAATTTCTATTTAAAATTATCAATTAATTATAACAAAACTATATATGTATTAATTTACTTACTTTATATAGCAAGAAAAAATGGTGAGAATAATCTCACCATGATGTTAATTGTGTGGTTTGATGTAGAAACGACCATAAACAGCTTCAAGATTCGTAGCCGAAATAAAGCAGTTTTTATCGTTTTTCTTACTGACAGCAACAACGTTTTTAACTTCTCCAGAAGAAACAACCATATAGATGACTGTTAATTCCTTGTCGGAGTAAGCACCTTTACCTTCAAGTTTAGTTGCTGCATGTGGAAATGAGTGAATAAGAATTAAAGGTAAATCCTTATTGGAGGTGATAATTTGAAGTTGAGTCTTATGATTCTTCTTGTAGATGACATCAAGGATTTTACTTGATGTGAATGAGTAGATTGTTGTGTAAAGGCCCATTGTGATAACTGATGTTATAGCGGCTTTTGCAGCGTCGTTTGTGCCATTTGCACCATCTGCTTTATTAGGATAAATAACGTAATCAATAACTGTGAAGAAGATGTAAGTGAAGATTGTTACTACGTTGATAAAGAGTGAGAATTTACCGGTGGAAGTGGATTTCTTATCGGCAATATACATTGCGATGACATCGACACCGCCAGTACTTGCTCCGATAACGAATGCAAGTGAGGAGTGGATACCAGTTAAGATACCAGCAAATAATGCTCTTGCGATAACGTCAGTTCCAAAGTCGATAATTGTGCAGAAATCTTCTGGGATGATATCGATGAAGATGGAAACAAATGCAACGTTGACCAAGGTGTAGAAAGTGAATTTCTTACCAATCTTGAACCAGGCGAAGAGGATGATAGGAACGTTGATGACAAAGTATAAGATTGATTGAAGTGTTTTATCTAATTCTGGGTTATTTTCACTTCTGAATAAGGAAACGATTCTAACAACAACCTGTGAGATACCAGAAGCACCGCCGGAAATTAAGTGCATGGAGACTGGGTCGGACACTCTTGCGGTGAAGGCTCTGAATCCGTATGCAAATATGAATGCTGAGATAATCATGCATAAGAAATATCCTAAATTATCATAGATGAATTTAATTTTAGGATGATCGAGTAAGAAGTACTTGACGTTATTCTGTAATTTATTCTGCTCTTTTTTCATAATACTAAATTTTTCTACTAAAAAAGACCTGCGCAAATTAGCAAGCCTTAAGTAATGTCTTATTTTGTATATTTGCAGCCATGGTATTAGTTTTCTTTGTTCTTGACAGAGATAACTTGTTTACCTTTGTAGAAACCACATTCTGGACAAACAGTGTGTGGCTTGATTTGAGCACCACAATTCTTGCAGGCTGTTAAACCGATAGCAGATAATGCTTCATGTGATCTTCTTAATCTCTTAGCTGTTTTCGATGTTCTTCTTGCTGGAACTGCCATAGATATTACCTTCCTTTCATATAAAAAATATATGCTTGTAAAAATAGCTTTTATATTTTAAATATACAAAGGTTTAAAATCAAGCAAATTTTTAAGAGTGTGCCAGTAGTCCAAAGTAAGATTTTTGACCTTATTCTTATTATTAATAGGAAAGAAAATCATAAATTTTTAATAGTTTAATTTAGAAAACCTTATGTTTTCTCGTGTGGATTAAAATTTTATGATTGACTATTGGAGATCTAATATAACTTTTACGAGAGGAACATTAAATGAAAATTGCAACTTACTTATTTTTAGGCATCACTATTTTCTCAGGAACTAATATATTTTTAGTTTCACTTTTTAATCTGATTGGGGGAGTATGTTACAGAAGGAGTAGGCACTTCATTAATTTTAAACACTGCGTGATTCGTTTATTCAATTTCAGCAACAGCTTTGGCTATTGTTGATACTTTATTAATTAACAAAAGTTCATTTTTCGTGCATTTAGATTTTATATAATCTCATGCGGAGAGAAGTTTAATTTATGAAAGCAGCTATATACGTTTTTTGTGGAATTTCAATCTTTATTGGAGTCATAAATGTTATTAATGGACTTGCTAATATGATTGACTATCCTGGTTACATAGGATTAATAATCTATGGTATTGCAGGTATCGCTATCGCAATTATAGATATTGTTTTTCTTGGCAAAGGTAAGTTGACCGGTGGAACAAGAATCGCAATGGGTATTCTTACCTTAATCTTAAGCAATCTTATTGCTGGAATTTTAATTCTCTGCCTTGAGAGTGCTGCAACGAATAAGACCGAGGCAGTTAATCAAACTAATCAAGATACAGTTGTTACTCTTGAAGAAAAATTAAAAAATCTTGATGCAATGAAATCAAGAGGATTAATTTCTGAAGAAGAATACGAAAAGATTCGCCGAAAGATAATTGATAATGCTTAAAAAAGTCTTTATTTATGCTATCCTTCACCGGATAGCATTTTTAATATTAGTTTTAGAAAATGGTGCTGAAATTTCAAAAAATTTACAAATACATAATTTGACAATCTATATTCATGGTAGTAAACTTTTCCATATTGGAGGAAGACTTTATGAAAGTTGCAATCATCATCTTCGCTTCTTTAGCAACAATTGCTGGTGTTTACAGTTCTGTTGAATTTGCTATGTCAATCGCAAAAAGCCCAATCTATTTCATTTATCTTGCTTCTGGTATCGCTTCAGTCGTTATTAGCATTTTGGATATTGTATTCACTTTACAAAACAAGATGGATGGAGGTCTTAAGACTGCTCTTGGTATCCTTTCAATCTTCTTTTCTTTCTTAATTACAGGTGTTTTGATTCTTTGCTATAATCAAACATTCTCTAATTTCAAAGTTAAAGGTGCAAAAACTGCTAAGCAATCTGTCACTGCTCCTGCCCCAACTCTTGAAAGAAAAATTGAAGAGTTGAATGCTTTGAAAGAAAAAGGCACAATTAGCGAAGAAGAATACACAAAGATGAAAGAGAGCCTCATTAAGGAAGCAACTAATACTGAATCTAAATAACCTTAAGTGTATTTAAATTTGATTAGTTTCGTAGCTATCGAAAGATATTTGTATCTAGTAGATAGCTTTTTTAGTGGGAAAAATTACTTGTATAAAAAAATCTGGACACTTTCGTGTCCAGTTAGTGATTGAATAAAAGTCTTTGTGCTATCACTTTAATACAAAGCGATACCCCTACTAGAGAAATGATACCTTACTAGATAAACGAAACCCCTTAATAAATGCTTGATACCACTTCTTTGATTACGTTTGAAGATGTTTGTTGGTTGAGTATAAATTCAACTTAAAGAAATTGACGCAATAAGGCAAAAGTAAGGGTTTTGTGAGGTTATTTATTAATCCATTGTTGCCATTGATTATAGATGTTATTTATTGCTTCATTGAATAGTTGAAATGAACACTTTTATTATTGTTAAATGATTTTTAAAATTAAAAATATTTAAAAGATTAACATATATAAATTGGTCTTAATTATTCCATTCAACAATAATTTTAACGTTTTCTTTATAGGTAAAATTCCAATTAGCATTCCATCCACTTGGCTTTTCATTAACCATGCAATGGACAGTTAAATCAACGCTATTATTGTTAAAGATAAGTTCACCCATATTGACTACACTTTCAGGAATTGTAATATCACTAATCTTGGCCTCACTAAACGCTTGATCGCCAATATAAGCTAAATTTGTACAATCACCTAAATTAACACTACTTAAACTAGCGCATGACATAAAAGCTTGTTTGCCGATTGACTCAAGCCCACTTGGAATAATTAATTCACTAATTCTTAATCTTCTAAAACTTCTTTCACCAATATATTTTAATGATGAAGGTAAAGTTAATTTAGTAATTGTTTGAGCTTTAGTTGGAAATAAACCAGTATCTTTGCCATCACTAATACCTATAGTGCCTTCTTTAACGTTAAATTCGCTTAAAGAAACCTTTTTAACATTAATAAGCCAATTATCAATATAAAATCCATTATCTACCCAATATGATTGATTATCATAAATTTTTGTTTCTGCAAACGCATTATAACCAATGGATTTAACTGTTGATGGAATATTAATTTGACTCAATGAAGATAAATTATAAAAAGCTTCTTCTCCAATAATTATTAAACCTTCTGGTAAATTTATAGTTTTAAGGTTACGAGCATTATTTAAAAAAGCATTACTAGCTATTGAAATAGTTCCTTCTTTAACAGTGTATTGAGTAGTTTTAATAAAATCACTATTTATTGACACCAAATAATTATCAACATATAAAACGCCGTTATCCCAATTATTTATATCCTCATAAAATCCTGTTCCAGTAAACATATCACGTTTTATTGAAATAGCTTTATCAGGCATATTGATATTTACGAGTTTTTTACATCCATTGAAAACATATTGCCCAACTTCTTTTAAAGTATTTGGTAAATTAATTGTTTCAAGTTTTTCACAATTTTCAAATGACATCGTACCTAATTTAGTGACATTATTTAAATTAACAGTTGTAAATTGTTTTGCATCTTTAAAAGCATAATCCCAAATCTCCTTAAGAGAATTAGGAGCGTTAAATTCTTTTAAGTATGTTCCTTTAAAAGCATCAGAACGAATTTGCAATAAGGAAGAAGGAAAATTAATTTTTTCTAAGGAAGTGCAATTTTCAAAAGCGTAATCAGGAATGACAGTGATATTATTAGATAAAACAACCTCAGTTAAATTTATACATCCATAACACATTTTATATCCTATTATTTTTACAGTTTCTGGTACAACAAGCCTTGTTAAATAAATATTATTTAAAAATACTTCGTCACCAATTTCTTTAATCTCGATATTGTTAACATGTGAAGGAATCTCTATGTCACTATTATTTTCACTAATACCTTCAACTTTAGTTAATACACCATTTTCATCAACGATAAAATTAAGACTAGGCGTTACATTTTCTTCCCATTTTGCGTATAAAGTAATATCTTTTGTAACGTCATAAGGAAATGTAATTTTGTTGATAAATGTTTTTTCTAAATACCAACCAAGAAATGTATATCCTTTTTTTTCTGTATATGGTTCAGTTTCAATTCTTGATGTTAATAAATCGTTTACCTTAGTTCCTCCGTTAGTGACAAAACTAACTTTAAATTCTTTTGGAACATCATTAATAATTTCATAATAAGCATAAACACTTACATCATTAGTTAAACTTATATTTTGATAATAATCTTCACTAAGTTTATTATTCCAAATATTTTTATCAAAATACCAACCTTTAAACTCATAATTATCTTTTAAAGGCGCTTCTGGTAAAATAATTGTTTCATTACCAGATGTGTCAATAGTAGTATAAATTTCATCATCAACATAAAATGATATTGTATATTCATTAGGAACAGGATCAACAATTTCTACATAATAAGCATAAACACTTATATCATTAGTTAAACTTATATTTTGATAATAATCTTCAGTTAGTTTATTATTCCAAATATTTTTATCAAAATACCAACCATTAAACTCATAATTATCTTTTAAAGGTGCTTCAGGTAAAGTAATTATCTCATGACCAGCAGTATTTAATTGATCAATCAAAATAGTGTCATCATAAAAAGAAATAGTGTTCATTTCTTTACTTGTGTTTGCACTTGAAGAATCATCGTTAGTGATACAAGAAATTAATAAAGATGAAGGTATACCTATTATTAATATGCTTTTAATTAATGCCTGTATTTTATTTTTCATAAATAATGATCTCCTTTAAATTCCATCTAATAGTATATAGGATTTTTTATAAGTAACAAGAAATATAAAATTATCCTTTGAAAAGATTAATTAAAGATAAGAATTTTTACATATTTTTCTTATTTAAGTAACCTTCTCTTACTTCATTCCAAATCCAGACATCATTGCGTGTATTACCAGTTTTCTGATGAATTAGTCTCCACCATGAGCCATTTGAATCTTCAACAACGATTCCTAAGTCAATGCTAAATCTTGGCAATAAGCGAAAGAAATAATACAATTTTCGTTTCCTTTGAAAAAATGATACAGATGATCGCAAAATGGAACAAGGTTTATCAGACACCAAGCCTTTCTTTTATAGAAACCAATAAGTTTTCATCTTCTATTTTTGTTATAGCAAAAACCTTTTTCCCTATATAATTTAGCGATGCTCCCAAATGATAAAGGATTTTCCTATCTACGATGACGAAGCGATCATGGAAGTTATCATCTAATATAATCTCTAGATTCCCATATTGTTCATTGAAAGCATCGATATCTCCTTGTGTAAGCTTAGCTTTCGAAGATATAAATAGTTGAACTATTACGCCTTCTGTTTTGACTTTTAGATAGTCAAGAGCCTTAATGTCAGCATATGGATCAATAAGTATGATTTCTTCTTTTGCTCTTGTAAAAATGTCTTTTATAAAACTCCTTGCGTCAAACCACTCCCCATCAAAAAATATTTTCTCGTTATCTATATGATTGTCTGTTTCTAGTTTAGAAACACGATTGTCAATACTATTGACTCGATGGACTAGTTCTATATAGTTATCATCAGTTATTAAAGTTCGATCTTTATTTAATGCATACCCTTTTAACAAATATTCTTTTAGCACTGAATTGGCCCATCTTCTAAAAATAACACCATTACGTGATCTGACACGATATCCAACGGAAATAATAACATCAAGGTTATAAAACTCAATAATTCTTGTTATGGTTCTAGACCCCTCTAAATGAACGTGTGCATTTTTTGCACATGTTGATTCTCTGTCTAATTCGCCTTCCTTATAAATATTATTTATATGTTTGGTAATAACACTCCTATCCCTGTCAAAAAGAGTTGACATATCTTCCTTGGATAGCCAAACCGTATCCTCGTTAGGAGAAACATTAACATCAAGAATTAGATTATCTCGTTCAAATTTAACTACTTCATATTTTTCGCTCATAGATTATTTTCCCCTTCTATGTGTTTTATTAATACTATTTCTCCATCGATGTAATCGCCTGTTAGTTCAAAACCACATCTTTGATAAAAATGGATGGCTTTATTGTTAGCAACATCACAACTGGTGTAAATTGAGTCTGATTCACCAAAAGGAAAAGTCTTACACCATTTAATCATCGCTTCTAATAATTCTTTTCCAAATCCTTTGTTTTGATAATCCATATCAATCATAAGTCGCCAAAGGCAATAGGAATTGCGCATCCATTTCTTTTCTCCTTCGGCACCTATAGTACCAAAAGCAATCGAAGCGAATCCAACAGGATGATTTTCCTTATAGGCTACAAAGCACTCTGTTTTCGTTCCATGTCTTTCAGCGGCATATGCTTCCGCAAATGAGATAGCATTATCTGCGACAAAGTCACGCTGATATGGTGCTACTTTTAAAGAAAGAGCATCTTCTAATTCGTTAAAACCAACTACTTTAATTAATAAGTTATCTGTTTTAAAGCAATACGAAGTTTCAACTACAGGAATGATTGGTTCAATTTCTTCTCCTTCAAATTCATCACCAAAGCGAGATAAAAGAATCATTAATTTGTCATAACTCATTTCTGCAGAATCGTTCTCTAGGCGAGAGATCATTCCTTTACCTGAATACCCTAAAATATTAGCCATTTCAGTTTGATGAAATTTTTATAAATAACGAAAGATTAATAGTTTTAACTATTCCATGCGTTTTCTCCAAACTTAAAATCACCTAATTAAATTAATAATCATTATTGTCAATAATTTGCCAATAGCCCGTTTTGTTTGAGCCAATACGTTTAATCAAAGATAAGTGTTTTAACTTAACAATGGTATTTTGAACTGTGGTTTTACCCGTATTCGTTATCTTTGCTATTCCAATTTGTGACATTTTAGGGTTTTCTTTAATTGCATACAGTATTTTTAATTCTGTTTTGTTTAATTTATCTGCCAATTTATCTACCGCATTATCTACCAAATCTTTAAATGAACGAATCCAGTTATAAGCGATAGTAACTATTATAGAATCTTCGTTAATTTTAAAAGCTTTTCTTCCGTAATTAGAAACAATCAAAGGATTTCCCTTACCCGTTCTTTCACTTAAATGAGTTGCAAGAAAAATGGAAGATAGATCTTCATTAACCGGTATACTGTATCCCTTGTAAAAACCTTCAATGGTTTGTTTTGTAGCAAGGGATGAAAAAGAGGTTATTTCAATTCTGTCTTCAAAAAAAGTAATCATAGGAGCAACTCTTCTTAGCCAATTATTGTGAATAAAAGCATTTTTTACAGCCTCATTAAAACAATCTTGATTAAAAAGAGGGACATCTGTTCTTGTTCCACTATGGATATCTTCTATAGATTTAGTCATATTAATGGAATCGGCATAATCAATTATTCTGTCTATAACCGATACTAAACTTTGATTTCCAAATTCTTTTACAGAAAACATAGGGGTGTCGTTTACATAGTAGGGTTTCGTTTTTCTAGTAGCTTAACGTTTCTCTAGTAAGGGTTTCGTTTATCTAGTAGGACTAAAATCTTAAATTCCGTAGGTTTTAATCAATTTTTCTCTACTAGCAAAACGCATAAAAAGAAAAATGCCCGATTTCTCGGACATATATCTTTCATTTTGAGAACATTGCTTTGTATCAAAATGTTAGTTATAAAATGGCGGAGCAAGAGCGATTCGAACGCTCGCTAGGGCATAACCCTACTACCGGTTTTCAAGACCGGACTCTTCAACCACTTGAGTATTGCTCCAGAATTTAATTAATCGCTTACTAATAAAAACGAGGCATTTGCCTCTATTATTAATAAGAAATGGTGGGCGCTATAGGGATCGAACCTATGACCTTCTGTACGTCAAACAGATGCTCTCCCAGCTGAGCTAAACGCCCAACGCTCAATTATGATATAAAATTTTTATTTTCTTGTCAATAAATTTATCACAGGATTTTTGCACTCTCAGGTTTGACCTCTTTTTGTTCAGAAAAAAATCATATCCTAATGATATTACAGTTAAATTATAGTAAAAATTGGTAGCGCTTAAATAGTGTTATTTTAGTAAGAATATGACAAATCCAGGATATTTTCGGCTTTAATCGAAAATTCTTCGAATGTGATAATTTTTGATGTGTAGTCTATTCTTTTGATTGTAAGGACTTCTTCCTTAATTTCTCCATCATCGTAATATGTGACTTTAATATCATCATTAATTTGCAAATTGGAGATGAAATAATCTAGTTCTTCCTGCTTATCTTGACTTAAAATAGGTTTCTTAACTTTGTTTTTATTTTTGATAATTTCATCGATCATGTCAAACTGACCGATTAAGGCTTTAAATGGTGCCCATTTTTTAATACCACGATCGGACATTATTCGCTATGACCTCCTATCTGTTTATTTCTGGTTAATGCGTTACTCTCTTTGAGTAGAGCATTAGCTTTTACAATTGAATTTTTACCGTATTTACTTTTAATTGCATCCATGACGGTGTTGTATTTGTACTCTTTATCGAGTTCATCAAAATCAGTGAATAGATCCATCTGCTGATACTCTCTTTCGGAGAGATTGAAAGCAAAAAGACCGATTCTTCTTATTGGTAAATCTTGGATGTAAGTTCTGTAAATCATGAGAGCGATATTTAGAATTTCGTTGTTGGAATCTGTGGGTCTTGGAAGGCTAAATTGTTTAGCAAAGCCACCTAATTCACCACTGTAAAGGATAAATAATGAGATACCTCCAGCAAGTTTTTTCTCGTGGCGGAGCTTTTCACCTAATTCTTCGACCATATCTTTAACAATCTGTTCCATCTCGATGTAGTTGTAGTCTCTCATAAGAACTTGACCAACAGAAAGCGAGCGGCTTTCTGGTGTGTATTCTGTTCCAATTAAAGCTTCATCTCTACCATAGGAGTGGTTGTAGATTTCTTCTCCGATTACACCAAATTTATTTTTTAAAAGATTATATTCACTTGCGGCAATATCTCCGATTGAATAAATTCCTAAATCATTCAATCTTTTTTCAAGTCTTGGACCAATTCCCCACATCTTTGAAAGCGGAGTTACTGGCCAAAGCTTATTAGGAATATCTTTGTATGACCACTCAGCGATGAAGTTTTTATTGTGTTTTGCTTCAATATCCATGGCACATTTTGCCATGAAGATATTTTCTCCGATTCCGCAGGTGCAGATTAAATTAGTTTTATCTTTTACATCTTTTAAGATTCTTTGAGCGTATTCAACAGCAGTGCAATCATTAATTTTTAGATAGTCTGTAACATCTAAAAATGATTCGTCGATTGAATAAGTGTGTAAATCATCCTTGGCAACATAATCTAAAAAGATAGAAACGACTTCGACAGACCTTTCCATGTATCGAGCCATTCTTGGCTTTGCGTAGATTATATTTGGAATATCTTTAGGTAATTCTTTAAGTCTTAATCTACTTGGAACACCTCTTTCTTTTAAATATGGAGTTACAGCCAAAATAATTGTGTTAGTACCTCTTTCCTTATCACAAACTACAAGTGGAGTTTTAAAAGGATCGAGACCTCTATCAACACATTCAACTGAAGCGTAGAAGGACTTTAAGTCGATGGAAAATATTGTTCTTTTCTCTTTAGTTTTCTTATTCATATCTTGTTTAAATTATAAAATTTAAAGACTTTTATAGAAAGTGGATTTAAGCAATGTTGAGTGAGTTTTTGAAATTGGAAATTGAGGTTATGTAAGACTAAATAAGTAGAAAAGTAAGATGTAAAACTTATATAGGTAGATTGAAAATTATTAATTGTTCACATGAACTATAAAGTAGTGGATAATACATTAAAAGTTTAATAATTTCAGAAACTTTTTGTATAAGCAATTTCCATTATAAACAAATAGATTGTTTCTTAATTTTACAAATAATAGCTCTTCTTTTTCTATAATTTTAGAAAAGGTATAAGCATATGGAAAATCAAAATATTACTCTGGAAACTTTAATTGAAGAATTACATAAAACAGCAACTTTAAAAACTAGGAATTTCACCGCTAAACTTAATCCAGAGAATAATCTTGATGTCATTTTAGGCTTAAAGCTTGGTGATATCAGAAAATCTGCTGCAGTAATTAAAAAAAATAAGTTAGTTATCCCTTTCTTAGAGATGAAAAACCTTCATTATTTGGAAGACATCATGCTCTATGGAATTGTCCTTTCTGATGTAAAAGATATTGAAATTGTTGATAAATATATCTTCAATTTTCTTGCTAACAACATTTCATGGTCAACAAATGATGCTGTAAACTTAACTATTTTTAAGAGATCACAAAACTATGATTATCTTTTGAACTTGTTTGAAAGAGCTCATAAAAAAGGTATTGATAATCCATATCTTTTCCGATTTATTGTCTCATCCATGATGCAAAACTTCAATGACGAAAATTTCTACGACAGTAATTTTGATTTTATTAAGGCTAATTTAAATAACACATATTATGAAAATATGATGGTTGCATGGTACATCCAAAAAGTAGCAACACGAAATATTGAATATGCTAAAAAGATGATTGTTGAGATAAATAATCCAACTGTAATTAAGATGGCAGTTCAAAAAATTAGAGACTCATTTGTCTTTACAAAAGAAGTTAAAGATGACTTTAGCAAACTAAAATTGCAGATTTTAGACAAATAGTTGGAAAATCGATGGAACTTTAATCTATTATACTTTAATTAATAATATATATATCATAAAATAAAGGGCGAATTAAAGAAGATTTATTTTCAGGGTGAGGTTTATTTCCTCAACTGGTGGTATAGTCCACGAGCTAAGGCAGATAAGGTGCAAGTCCTTAACCAACGGTAAAGTCCGGATGAAAGAAATTAAATTCTACGATGAAAGTTAATCTCTTTAATTTGAAAGAGATTTTAAAGTAACATAATTAAAAATTTCTTCAGAGGTGTTTTTATGGAACAAAAATCTTCAATTTCTTGGGAGACATACTTTATGTCTATCGCCATCCTTTCCGCCCAGAGAAGTAAAGATCCTTCCAGCAAGGTTGGCTGCGTAATTGTTGGTGAAGACCATAGAGTTCTTTCTCTTGGCTACAATGGAATGCCTTCAGGAATCGATGAAAGTCAAGTTTCATGGGAAAGAGTCAACGATGATCCTTTGATGACAAAGTACCCTTATGTTTGTCATGCTGAGTTGAATGCTATTTTAAATAGCAACCACAACTTAAAAGGTTCAACATGTTATGTCACACTTTTCCCTTGCAACGAATGTGCCAAGGCTTTGATCCAATCGGGCATCAAGAAAGTCATCTACTTGGAAGAAAAATATCCAGATTCAATTCAGGATATCGCTAGTAAGAAGCTTCTTGATTTGGCTGGAATCAAGTATGTCAAGTACGAAGGTAAAATCTTAGACGTTAAATACAAGGACTAATGGAAAATTTGACTCTCAAAGTAAAAGCTGAAGCTTTTGACAAATTGTTCAAACAAGAAAAGAAAAAAGCTAAGAAAATTAAAGTAAGTTACAAATTTAATTTTAAAAAGTATCTCTTACATTCTTTGCTCATCATCCTTTGTTTTGTCATGTGCTTATCCTTCATGATTCCAATCAACAACTATGCGGAATTGCCAATTAAAATTGTCGCATGGGTAATTTATGGCATCCTCTTTGTTGCATCTTATGTAGGTTATTTCTTATTGATGTACTTTAAAACAAGAACTGCTGAAGTTGTTAAAGACGAAAATTACATTGCTTCAGTCAGACTTGCTGATAAGTACAAAAGAGAAGTTAAACTTGCAAAGACAAGAGCAAAACTTAATAACACCAAGACTACAAATGAAGATATAATCCAAATTAAAGCAAACCTTTTTGAAGAATTTACAACTAATCATGCTTACTTTGAAAAATGAGGTAATTTATGGTAAAAAAACAAAAAAGTAAGGAACTCGAAGTAAAACCCGAGTACTCCGGCTATTCTGTCGTTTTAGAAAATCTTGCCTTTGATTACACCGACGATCAACATACCCTCAAAGACATTTCTTTGAAGATCAAGAAAGGAAGCTACATTTCCTTAATCGGTCATAACGGGTCAGGAAAATCGACTCTTGCTCGACTTATCATCGGTATTTTAGTTCAATTGAATGGTGAGATTTATATTAACGGTATCAGAATGACAGATGATTCCGTCTTGGAATTAAGAAAACATATCGGTATTGTTTTCCAAAATCCAGATAACCAATTCATCGGTAGCACCGTCAGAGATGACATAGCATTTTCACTTGAAAATTTATGTGTTGAACCAAGTAAGATGGGTCCACTTATCGAAGAATATGCTGCTAAAGTAGGCATGACTGATTTCCTTGATAAGGAACCACAAAATCTTTCTGGTGGTCAAAAACAACGTGTCGCTATCGCTGGTACACTAATTAGAAAACCAGATATTTTAATCATGGATGAATCAACTTCCATGCTCGACCCTAAAGGTAAGAATGAAATTTTCGATTTGATTCACCACATGAAAGATGAAAACCCTGACTTAACAGTTATTTCCATCACTCACGAAATCGATGAAGCTTATCGTTCCGATGAAGTTGTCGTTTTAAACGATGGAAAGGTCTTTATGCAAGGTACACCTAAAGAAGTTTTCGCTCATTATAAAGAGTTAGCAACTATCGGTTTGGATATTCCTTTCTACGACAAGTTAGCTTTAGAACTTGATAAGTATGAAATTGATATTCACGATGTCAATTCATTAGGAGGCTTAGTTGAAAAATTATGTCAATCAAATTAGAACATGTCGATTTTTACTACTCCGCTAAAACTCCTATTCAATATCAAGCTTTGCATGATGTATGTTTCGAAGTTGCATCTAAAAAGGATTTCATCGCTTTAGTAGGTAAAACTGGTTCCGGTAAATCCACATTAGTCAGTTTGCTCAACGGTTTGATTCTTCCTTCCTACGGTAAGTTAACTGTTACAAAAGAAGATGAGAATAAAACTGTATTATTCGAAATTAATAGACCTATCCAACTTGATAAGAAGGGTAGAAATCGTTTCTATAAGAACAAGAAAATTAAGAATGTGAAGAACTTAAGACAAACCGTTGGTCTTGTCTTCCAGTTCCCAGAGTACCAACTCTTTGAATCCGATGTTTTAACAGATGTCATGTATGGTCCAAAGAATTTTGGAGTCAGCAAAGAAGAAGCAGAGAAACAAGCAATCGAAGCTTTAACAATGGTTGGTATCGATAAATCTTATTATCACAGATCACCATTTGAACTCTCAGGTGGTGAAAAGAGAAAGGTTGCAATTGCTGGTATTATCGCAATGAAACCTGATTATTTAGTCTTGGACGAACCTACTGCAGGTTTGGATCCAGTCAGTGAAAACAACATGCTTGAACTTTTCAATAAGATTCATGAACAAGGTACAGCAATCATCCTTATTTCTCATAACATGGACATTGTCTTGCAATATGCAAAGAAAGTTTGTGTTATTGATGATGGAAGAATTGTTGCAACCGATACACCTTTAAATATCTTCCAAAATGAGGAGTTTTTGAAGAACTCATCAATCGACGCCCCATATGTTTTAAAAGTTGCAAATGAACTTAGAAAGAACGGGTTGAATATCGATATCAAGAAAGTTAGCGATATTCCATCTTTAGCAAGAGAGATTAAGGAGGCAAAAAATGGCTAGTATTACATTTGGTAGATATGCTAATTTCAACACTCCTATCCACAGAATTGACCCTCGTGTAAAAATCATTTTCATGATTGTCATGATGGTTGGTATTTTCTTAAATTACGCACAAGTGCCTGAAGGTGCAACTCAAGATATTATCAACTACGCAGCTTGCACAAATTTATTCATCTTAGGTATTTTCTTTATCTTCACCTTAGGCTTGATGTTAATTGGTCGAGTCAGTTTTACATCTATTTTTAGAACTATGAAAACCATGTGGTTTTTCATCTTCTTACTCCTTATTATCAATGTCTTAATTCCTTCTGGAAATACAGGTGGTGAAGAAGGTATCTTCTTCCACATGGGAAGCTTACCTATTTACTACACTGCTGTTTTCTCAACATGCTATGTTATTGCAAGACTTATTTTAGTTGTTATGATCACATCAATTGTCACATCTACAACTAAACCTATGGAACTTACATTCGGTTTGGAGTGGCTTATGCACCCATTTAAATGGATCAAAGTTCCTGTTCATGAAATCTCCATGATCATCTCATTGGCTTTAAGATTCATCCCTACTTTGATGGAAGAATCAGATAGAATTATGAAGAGTCAAGCCAGTAGAGGTGTTGACTTCAAAAATGGTAAATTGAAGGAAAAATTCAAAGCAATTGTCTCCCTGATTGTCCCATTATTCATGTCAGCCTTTTTAAGAAGTGGTGAGTTAGCCGACGCTATGGAAGCAAGAGGCTATGATCCAAGAGCTAAACGTACCCGTTTTAGAATGCTTTCTTGGAGAGTTTCTGACACATTTGTTTTAATCGGAGTTATCTTAGTTACCGCTTTGTATTCAGTTCAAGCCGGTTTCGGTTGGAACTTAATCAGCATGATGGTTATGCATTAATGAATAATTACTTGGTAAATATCACCTTTAACGGTACAGATTTTGCTGGAACTCAAATTCAACCTGGATATTCAACTATCCAGGGTTTGTTTATGCAAATTATTTCTAACTATTTGAATGAAGAAGTTAAAATTACCTGTTGTTCACGCCTTGATAAAGGTGTTCATGCTGAGAATTTCTACTTCAATTTCAAAACTGAGAAAGAGTTAGATTTCTACAGATTTCAGTACTATTTAAATAACTTTACTCCGCAATCAGTTAGAATTAACAATTTGCAAAAAGTAAAAGAAGATTTTTCTTCTAGATACCATGCAAAGAAGAAAGTGTACTGCTATAGCATTCATTTTGGTGAGAAGTTACCATTTAATTATCAAACTGTTTATCTATCCCCTTACCCACAAAAAAGAGATGTAAAAGATATAGATTTATCAATTTTCTTAGGTGAACATGATTTTAGAAATTTCTCTTCTGATGATGATGCTGAAAGCTTTGTTTCGGAGTTGGAAAGTGTTGAAATTAAGCATTTAGAGAAAGATAATATTTATCAAATTTACGTCACAGGAAAATCATTTTTCCGCTACCAAGTTCGTTATATTGCAGGAGCAATCTACGAAATGATGATAGGTAAAAAGAGCGAAGATGAAATTGAAGAAATGCTTGAAGCAACTTTATATACAAAGCATAAATTGAAACTTCCAGGTCAAGGATTGATCCTTAAGGAAGTTATCTACGATAAGGAGGATTTAGATGTTTAAAGCTAATTATCATACTCATACAAAACGCTGCAATCATGCTTGGGGTGAGGATGAAGCTTACGTTGAAGCAGCTATTGAATCTGGTTTTGATACATTAGGTTTTTCCGATCATATTATGCTTCCTGGTTTATCTCAACCTCATATGAGAGGTGAATTCTCCACCTGCCAGGATTATTACGACTCAATTAGAAGTTTAAAAGAAAAATACAAAGAAAAGATTGATATTCATCTTGGTTTTGAAGCTGAATCAATTCCAGATTACTTCCCATATTTAAGTGAATTACTTCAAAATAACATCATAGAATATTTAGTTTTAGGAAATCATTTCATGATGGATTCAAATAAAAATGTCGTCAAGATTTTCTCTCGTTGCAACTCTTCCGCCGATATTTATGACTACTTGGATTACGCAGAAAAAGCACTTAAAACAAATATGTACACCATATTTGCTCACCCAGATATCTTCTTATCAAGTATTGAAAATTTTGATAACGATTGTTTGAAAGTTAGCCAAAAACTTATTGAGTTAGCTATCAAATACAACGTTTATCTTGAACTTAACATGGGTGGCATCAGAGTTGGAAAAAAGGAGATTGGAAATCAAGTTCGATACAGATATCCAACAGATTTCTTCTTCGATTTGGTTGAAAAATATGATGTCCCTTGCCTCATTGGTGTAGATGCTCATGATCCATCTGATTTGACAAATGAAGACACATTCTTAGATGCTGCAAACATTGCGAAAAGACATCATTTAAAAATTATCGATCATATAAATTTCAAACATTTTAATAAGTAATCACACATAAAAAGCTAGCAATTTAAAGCGAAAATTACTTTAGTTGCTAGCTTTTAGTTTTTATTGATTTGTTACTTTTTCAAGATATTTTTTCTTTTTTCTAGCGAAGATAATGATGAATACAATTGAAGCAATCAGTGAAATTAAACCTGAATATGTAAGCTCAGTCAATTCATCAACTCCTGGATTACAAAGAAACATGAATATTAAACCTGAAACAACGATAAACAATATGTTCAAAATCATAAAACTCATATAGATACTAATCAATTTTTTAGATCTTGTGTTTAAGATTGAGTAGCTAAGAGTAGAAAATAAAACAATGAACAGATAGTTAAATTTGAAGATGTCATTGTATAAAAGTGAAGTTAAGCAGATTGTGACGAAAAGATCAATGAGTAGAAATAGCTTCTCTTTCTCCGATTTCTTACTGAAATTGAAATTTGCTATAAGTAATAGTGTAGCAGATATCAAAATAACTAAATTGGAGAAGAAATGGTAAAGATAATCGCCTCCATAAGAAGCATTTGAAATAATGCTTAATGATGGAATTTGTTCCCTAACTAGACCGGTTGTGAAAAAAGAGTAAACAATAAAAATTAAGGAAGCTAAGATGTTGAAAATATAGTAAATGGACTTATGGTTAGTAAGTTTACTTTCTTTTTGTGAAACATTTATCTTTTCTTTAAGCACTAAATAAAGTAAGAAAAATATTGGAAAAATACTTAAGCTGATAAAGAACTTCGATAGTTGATAAGGTAATGCTAAACTCATATGTTGTAGCCTTTGATTCCAATAACAGCATGATAATGAGGAACTTAAAAAGTAAGAAATAATTAAGAGTGCAACAATTACAAAAGTGAGTTTAATGTGATGATTAATATCACTACTGTTAAAAATGTAGATATTTTTATAAGTTCGTAACTCGTCGATAACTAAAAAAGTTAGAGGAATAAGAACTAAAAGTGAGGTACCTAATTGCATTGCATCGGAAAGCAATAATCTTTGAAATAATCCTAATACAGCTAGAATTGTGAAATAAATTTGAGATGTTTTCAGTTCATTTTTATTCAAAGCAATTATGGTATTACTACATTTAAATTCGTTGATTAGTGCTAATATTAAAGGTATTAAAGTTACTAAACTACAAACTAAAACAAGTACTAATGAGACAATTTCATCATAAAAAATATGATGAAAAATAATTGGAATGACAATTGCAAATAATAATGTAGCCGCTAATGCTTTTCTTCTACTAAAAGTTAATGCGGGGATTTTTAATTTGTTCATTTTCACCTCTTTTCTATATTTTGGCAGTTATATTCTCATTTATCTGATTTTTATTCTTCTTAAATAGACAAATTCCAAGAAGGATATCTGCAAGAATTGAAATAATAGTTAACATTACCCCAGTGTATACAATTCCTGCTAGACCAGCTTCTCTTTGCGATGTAATTAAGGTTAAAGCAGAGGCAAGAATTATGAATAAAGAATTTACAATTAGTAATGAGAAGTAGATTCTTCTAAGTTTCTTTGATGTTTTTTTGATTTGGTCTAAACTCATCATTAAATAAATCATTGAAGAATATAGATAGAGTTTATAAGTTGAACTGAAAAAGACTGAAGAAAAGATTGTAGTAATTGTTAGTATTACAAATAAAACAATTTTTTCATTTTCATTTCTATTATCTAATCCGATATTACTTGTAAGAATTAATAATGAGGAAATAAATACGACTACATAACTAATTATGTAGGCATTCATTGAAACAAAATCCAAATTATTGCTTGAAAGAAACAGTCTATATTCTTTTAAAGAATCAACAATGTAGGTATATTGTGACGAGAAAATTGAAAAAACAATTAATAATAAGGCAGCGACTATGTTAAAAACATAAAACGTTACTTTATTTTTTAAGAATTTGCTTTCATTTTTTGAATATTGAAGTTTTGTTCTTATATTCAAACTGAGTAAATATAGAATTGGAATGATACTTAAATTGAAAAAAGAGCTAGAATAATGTGAGTCCATTGCAAAACGGAATTCACCATAAGTATAATTACATTTAAATTCAGTAAAAATTGATGATAAGAAATGAACTGCTATTAGTGCAAATGTAATAAGTAAAGAAATGATGAAATGCCTTTTAATGCTGTCATCATTGTATTGATATGCTTTTTTAGTGATTCGAATTTCGTCTAAAATTAGAAAAGTAAGTGGTATGTAGATTAGCAGAGAATTAAAGGTCTGTTCCGCAGAAATTAAAAATAGTCTAGAAATTAATGCTAAACCAGCAATAATAGCCAAAAAGATATGTGATCTTTCAAGTTGGTTTCTATCGACTAAAATTAAGTTTCCACAATTTTTAAATTCATATCTTAAAACAAACATGAATGGGATGATTGTTACTAAACTGAATACGATAATTAATATGTATGTTATATAACCGAATTTGTATAAGTCAGTTTTACCTATTATTTGGTAAAAAAGAACTGGCACAATAAGGGCTATAAGCAAAATTATAGAAAGAATGATACGAGGTTTTAGATTAAGTCTCGTAATTTTTAAGTTATTCATAGTTATATATTCCTTTTCCTTATTATAGCAAGACAATTATTATTAATAAACCGCTTTCATTTTGAAAATTGGTTTCTTTTTGACCATTTAACTATTGAAAGTAAATCTACAATTTTATATCATTTATGCACATATGGGTCTGTACTTGGTTTCGACAGGTTTGAACAGGTTCTGAACGCAGTCGTTGATCACGTCATAATCAAATTAAATAATCATTGCCAAAAACAATGTTAAATTCTTCCCTACTACCTCCAACACCATGTTGGCAGCTGCTTACTAATTAGTAACGATTCAGCTCAGGGCATAGCCCGGTAGTATAACTTAACTGGTTCTTATTTATTTAATCAGTTAAGGAGAAACCTAGAATAAATCCGAATTTGAAGAGTCTTTAATTCAAGTTTGAGTATCTTATAAGACAAAAATTGTAAGAGGCGTTTACTTCTCTTGCTCTTATTCTCAGTAAACTAAACTGTAGTTGGTCATTATGAGTTCTTATTTGGACAGGAGTTCGACTCTCCTCAGATCCATTTAATTAGTATTTTCACTGGTGCGTTTGCATCAGTTTTTTTGTCCAAAAAAATTAATATAAAAAGACCACTGAGTGCGAATCAGTGAGAGAGTCCGAGTAAATTATTTTATACCGCCAAATTAAAATTATTATATAACAAAAATTATTTAAGTTAACATTAATTTAGCTCATATCCTTATACTATTATTAGAAAATATCGTGAGTGATTATTGTAGAAATAACTGAGATAAAAACGACTCTACTAAGTAGAGTCGCACCATTGATAGGGTAGTGTTTACCCCAGTTATAATATAGCAAATTAAACGCCAAGGAAACGCAAACCTTGAAAAAACATTTTTGTTTAGTTTGAAACTATTATCGAAAATCTGTACAAAGAATGAAATTAGAATATTATTTAACTCATTTGAAATAATGCCTTCTACACCATTATTAAACTAAGAAATAAAACCAATTTTACATTTTCGTATTGAATTGTTTTATTAAATTTTTCTACTAATTTCTATTCATTATTTAAGTTAAATTTCTTATGAGCATCGTTGTATAGCTCCATAATTGCATCTGGAGTAATAGAGCTTTTCATCTTCTCTAATTTTTCAACGGAACCAAGATTTTTTGCGGTTTGATAATACCAACATTTATATTGAACCATTTTTAAAGTTCGTTCCAACTCTGCAATTTGATCTTTGATTTTCTTTTCGTGGGTCTTAAAGAAATCAAGACGTAAATCAATAGTTGAATCACCCATTTTAGTCCATTCGATAAACTGCTTAATTTCTTTGATAGAAAGACCTGCTTCTTTCAAGCATTCAATAATAAAGATAACTTCAAAGTCTTGATCAGTAAATTTTCTAATTCCGTTGACTCTTTTGATCGAAGGAAGCAATCCTTCTTTATCATAATATCTAATTTGGGAGATACTTAAATTAAATTTCTCTGCAACTTCTCCTATTGAATATTCCATATGTAAACCTCATTTATCAACCTAAAGTTAGGTTTAGATTATTATAGTAAAGTTATCTATTAGTTTGTGATTTTCATAAAAAATATGAAAAAATTAACTTTTTTAAAAATTGCTTTATTTTAGGATTAAAATGCATACAAAATGTAAAAAATTCACAAACAAAATTTAATAAAAACCTAAAATTAAAGTTTTTTTATCCCATAAATTATTATGAAGGGAGATACTATCGATGAAATCTAGAGTTGATTTAATTGTAGACAAATTTATTGCTAAAACTGCAACTGAGAAAGATGTTAAAAATTTGAAATTTTGGGCTGAAGAAGGTGACGAAGAAGCTATCCTCCAAGCAGCTATCTGCATGTACAATGGTCATTTATGCGAAAAGAATGAAGAAAAGGCTATGGTATATTTTGAAAAATTATTAGATAGCAACAATGTAAAAGTTCTTGATGAAGCTTCATCTTTTTTATTCAATTTTGATGATAAAGAAAAGTTAGCACAAAAGTTACTGTACAAAGCATTGAATATCAAGATTCAAAAGAAAATAGTTGAAATGTTATAAAGCAAGAAAAAATGCGGGTAACAAGACTTGAACTTGCACTGGTTTTCCAACATGATTCTAAGTCATGCGCGTCTACCAATTCCGCCATACCCGCAGATTATTTTCTAATTAATTATTATTAGATGAATTTTGAGAATTTTGTTCAGTTTCTTGAACTGCTTCTTTATTATCTTTATTCTTTTCGGCTTCGATTGCTTCAATTTCTTTTCTGAAGAGTCGTCCGCCGTAATTTGATGTCAAAGCGGATAGAGTAACTGTGACAAGAGTTAAGCATAAAATTGTGATGCCGATAATTGAATAGATATTTGTGAAAGCTTTCTCAATGTTATTGTTGAAATAAACGCCTGTAAGAATCAAAGCAATTCCACCCAAGAAAAAGAATGAAACTAGTGAAATAAAAACTGCACTTAGTTTCTTATCCATCAAATAGACAGCAATCATAAAGCGTTTTGTTAAGCTTAAATGTTTGAAATTGTTTTTACTCATCGGGTTTTATTATAACCAATTTGAAGAATATATTTATTCAATTTATAAATGGCAAAATTAAGAAAACGTCCACAAGAGGATTCGAACCTCCGACCTACCGCTTAGGAGGCGATTGCTCTATCCAACTGAGCTATGTGGACATTTCGGAAACTATTATCTAATTTTTCTAAAAAAAGTTTAAATAAATTTTGTGAAATTTGATTTTATTTAGTATTTTGTTAATGAAAGGAGAAATATTTATTGGGTAAACACATCTTATCTTTATTTACCTGCATGGCAAGTTTATTATTTTCAGGTCATGTAGTTGAAACAAAACCTATTGAAGAAAATAAAACTGAGTATGTTCAAAGTGTGAACAAAGCTAATACTGGACCGGGATCGGTCTGTGTTGATGAGATTAAAGTTAATCCATCAAAAGATTATTGGGATAAAGACTTTGTTCCTTATGAATACTGGGATGTTAAAACTAGTGGTAAAGTAGGATTACATAAGGTTATTGATTTACCAGTATTGCCAAACGAAATCAATTCTTATATCTTCTTGTTTATTTTCGATGGTAACATTTTGGCAGAGAAACCTGAGAGTCAACAGTATTATCCTCAATTTAAACTCGAGATTAGCATGTCAGATTCAAGAGGAGCACCATTTTATCTTTTGAATTATGATTTGGGTACTAAGAATTCAACTACATCATTCTATGATTTTATTAAGAATGTTCCTGCACAGGAAAGTTCTGGACCAGGTGATATTTCTATGGCATCTTTGTACGGTTATAACGAAGATACAAACGAAACTGTTATCAGACTTGGTTTTCATAATGATCAAGCATTAAAATTTAATTACATCGATTTAACTTATGGTGACAAAATGAGTACAACCATTGTTAAAGCCGCTCATTTCTATCATTCATACACAAGATATGATAATATCTATACAAATGCTCATAATATTGAGCGTTTAGTTAGCAATTGTTCAGGTAATGAATTCATTCCAGTTAGTTCAGATAACTTAGATTTAACTTTTGAATATCAACAAGCACCAACTCTAAGTTATATTCTTCAATCTTTCTTAGCTTACGATGATGAAACTGATGTTTACACTGAAATTGAAGTCACATCAAATCCTGGAGGTTATCATCCTCTTTCAGCAGTCGGTGATTATGCAGTTAAATTGCAGACCTCTGATAAATATGACAATGCAACGTTGTTAACGTTAAATATTAAGATCAGAGACACCACTGGACCTGAGTTTAGGAATAATGGAAACTATTCATTCAAGTACTATGATTTGAACATCGAGAAGACACTGTTATCATACATGGACTGCTATGATCCAAGTGGGATTAATGAAATCAAACTTAGTGAAACTGAAGAAGAACTCCATAAAGTTGGTGTTCATAACGTCGAAGTAACTGCTACTGATATTTATGATAATCCTACAACTAAAACATTTGAAGTAACAGTTATCGATGACAAAGCACCAGTCTTTGATGGTCCAACAAACATTAAAATTTCCATGAATTCACCATATTTAATCAACGATATTATCGATATGTTTACAGCTACCGATGAAGTTGATGGTGAATGTGAAATCAACGTTATCTCTGATGATTACCATAGCGGTAATAATTCAAGAAAAATAGGCATTTACGAAATTGTTATGGGTGCAGTTGATAAATCTCATAACTTATCCTACTTCACAACAAAAGTTAATGTTGTCGATGATGATGGCCCAGCTTTATTCATGAAGCAAGGTAGTCTCATTATTGAAGAAGGTTCTAAGATTTCAAACCTTGATTTAGCAAAAAGTTTACAAGAGCAAGGTTTCTTACCTTCTGATAAAGAATATGTCACTGCTTTCAGAATTGAAGGATTTGAAATTGATGGTAAAAATCCTCTTGGTACATTCAATTTAAGACTTCAATGCAACACCAGAGAAGGTGATTTTGATATTGCAGATATTGAAGTAAGAATTGTTGAAAAGATGCAAAGCACCATCGAAAATGAAGAAAATAACAAATATTCTTCAAATGCATTTATTGCATTCTTCCAAAGAATGTTTGATTCAATTAAGAAATTCTTTGTTTCAATCTTCGGATAGAAAGGAGGTAATACCAGATAAATTAAGCTTTAAAATATAGGTAGCATCTATATTTTTTAAACCCGGTTCCACCTAAAAAATTTTAATTGTTTTTTGACTAACTATCTATTAAAATTGTGATAATTTGCGGCTATGGTGGAACTGGTATACACGATGCGTTCAGATCGCATTTTCTAAGAGTTCGAATCTCTTTAGCCGCATTTCTTCTAGGTCTATTTCGAGTGGAAGTTTTCTTCCACTCTTTTTGGAATAATTAGTCGTTGATATGTTAAAATTTGTCTATGAAAACAATGTTGAATTTTCTCAAAGAGAGAAGAAATGAAAGATTAACTTTACAAACTTTTACAGAAGTCGATAGCTTAATTTTGTCGCAATTAGTCTATTTAAACATCGAGGCTTTTGCCCCATTTTTGAGTGATGTTGAAAGTTCTTCTTTATATATTTCCAATATCAACATTGAAGAAAATTTAGATTTGTTAGTTAGCGGAACATTCTTTCCTAGTTCAAATAAACAACTTTTAAAATTGCTTAAAAATTGTTTAAGATATAAAGGCTTGAAAGTCAATTATTGGCAGAATTTAACGGACGAGGAAAAGACTATTCAATTCACTGCTTGTACCTTCTTTGTTAACGATGTTACTTATGTTTGTTTTAGAGGTACAGACTGCTCACTAATTGGCTGGGAAGAAAACTTCAACATGGCTTTGTACAAGGTTATTCCTGCTCAAGATTTAGCTGTTAAGTATCTTGATAAAGTTGGTGAGAGAATCTCCGGTCAATTGATTGTTGGTGGCCATTCAAAAGGTGGGAATCTAGCACAATTTTCCAGTGTTTTTTGCAAACAACCTATACAGAATAGAATTATTAAAGTCTACAACCATGATGGCCCTGGATTCCATTTGAATATCTTCAGCTGCGATGAGTATATTAGAATTGCTTCACGAATTGAAAAATCAATTCCATATGGTTCTTTCATCGGAAACCTATTCAACAACTTCCAACCATACAAAACTGTTAAGTGCAATTCATTTTTCCTTATCCAACATAATCCTTTTAATTGGGGTGTTAGAAATGGTAAATTCATTCAAAAGAAACACAAAGGTAAAATTACTCAGACAATTGCTAAGAGCTTAATTGAATGGGTAAATACTTTGAATATGGAAGAAAGAAATATCTTCATCCGTAAACTTTTTGAACTTTTCTACCAATCAAATATTAATAGTGTCACCGACTTTAAGAAGAAAACTATTTCTAAATTAGTCAAAATGAAGAAGGAATACGAAAAACTTCCTGAAAAGAAGATGATTGCTGAGAAACTAGGTGAACTTATCAAAGTTTTTAAGAAAAATCTACGTTTAGCTAGGCTTACTGATAAACGAGATTTAACTGTAGAATTCTTCATTCCAAATAAGTAAAAATTTGATTTCTATATTTTCCTTATATATTACGTGTGCAAGGAGGACAAATTTTCTGGTCTCCAAG